>OLIF01000022.1_pt1 | contig 191252 bp, 156 predicted proteins | sample 1609681 | NCBI WGS metagenome assembly OLIF01 (sample SAMEA4350143, study PRJEB24818) | metagenome | biome: human; feature: gut; material: faeces | place: Denmark | collected 2013-09 | reverse complement strand
TTTCCGTTCACGTACAATGTCTGAATAGCTGAGCAAAATAGTAGATCAGTTAAAGGAAACTCATCCCGAATTGTGCGCAGCAGGTGCAACTGGTAGAGCACAGCGCTCACTTAAATAGCAAATAATGCCTTCAATTTCCACATCCCCAAAATTTACTTTCGAGTATATATAACCTTGAAGATAGTAATGTTATTTGGCAAAAATCAACTACACACACTCCTTCAACACCGCCCCTTCAGTTGCAGACCTTTTGCTTAAATGACAAACTTTATTGTCGGTTCACAGCCGCCAAATCCTGCGCACAAGCCCAGGCACTCGACCACGCCCACTGGAAGTTATAGCCCCCCAGCCAGCCGGTGACATCCATGACTTCACCGATGAAGTACAGCCCAGGCACTTTGCGTGCTTCCATCGTCCGTGAAGAAAGCTCGTTGGTGTCCACGCCACCAAGCGTCACTTCGGCAGTACGATAGCCTTCAGTGCCGTTGGGTTGTACACGCCATTCGGTCAGCGTGGCTATGAGTGCCTGCTGGTCACGCACGTTGAGCTGCTTCAGCGTCGCATCCGGGATTTGCCCGAGTTGTTGCAGCCGTTCAACCAACCGTTTCGGCAGATGAATCGCCAGTGTGTTCTTCAGGCTTTGATTCGGATGTGCGTTACGCTGTTCATTAAGGAAGGTATCCAGATCGACATCCGGTAGCAGGTTAATGCTGACAAACTCACCGGGTTGCCAGTAACTGGAAATCTGCAACACCGCAGGACCAGACAAGCCGCGGTGAGTGAAGAGCAAGTTTTCACGGAATACAGTACCGTTTTCAGCGGTGATCACCGAAGGCACAGCCACACCTGCCAGCACCTGTAACGCTTCCAGCAACGGTTTATGCAAGGTGAATGGCACCAGACCGGCGCGCGTCGGCAATACGTTGAGGCCAAATTGTTCGGCAATCTTATAGCCAAATGGCGACGCGCCAAGCCCTGGCATTGAGAGTCCACCCGTCGCAATAACCAGCTTTTCACAACCGACAGTCATGCCGTTCAGCTCAAGCGAGAAGCCCGTTTCATCTTTCGCCACGCTCAGCACTTCGCTACGCAATCTGAAGGTCACATTGCCCTTCTCGCACTCCGTCACCAGCATGTCGACAATCTGCTGAGCAGAGTCATCACAGAAGAGTTGCCCTAACGTTTTCTCGTGCCAGGCGATGCCGTGCTTATTGACCAGATCAATGAAATCCCACTGGGTAAACCGGGCGAGGGCAGACTTACAAAAATGCGGGTTCTGGCTCAGATAAGCCCCCGGTTCAACATAAAGGTTGGTAAAGTTGCAACGTCCACCGCCAGACATGAGGATTTTGCGCCCTGGTTTTTTACCATTATCGATCAGCAGAATCCGGCGTCCCGCCTGACCTGCCAGCGCAGAACAGAACATCCCTGCCGCACCAGCGCCTATAATAATGGCATCAAACCTTTCCACGTTGCGCTCCTCTTAGAAAAAACGGGCGTGAATTGTAAAGATTCCTCAGTGGTCGCACCAGCGTCAATATTACTAAAAGGAAGTATTTGCCTGAATTATATAAGATAATTATTTTTTGAGTGAAATCCATACAGGAGGCAAATCAAAAAAAGTCTATATTTCACTTTGCCCGCGCCGCGAAAGTCACTGATAATGCGCCGCGTTCATGTCCTCAAAATGGCGTAACGTCCTATGCTACATTTGTTTGCTGGCCTGGATTTGCATACCGGGCTGTTATTATTGCTTGCACTGGCTTTTGTGCTGTTCTACGAAGCCATCAATGGTTTCCATGACACAGCCAACGCCGTGGCAACTGTCATCTATACCCGCGCGATGCGTTCTCAGCTCGCTGTGGTTATGGCGGCAGTGTTCAATTTTCTGGGTGTTTTGCTGGGTGGTCTGAGTGTTGCCTATGCCATTGTGCATATGCTGCCGACAGATCTGCTGCTTAATATGGGATCGTCCCATGGCCTTGCTATGGTGTTCTCTATGTTGCTGGCGGCGATTATCTGGAACCTGGGTACCTGGTACTTTGGTTTGCCTGCATCCAGCTCCCATACGCTGATTGGCGCAATCATCGGTATTGGTTTAACCAATGCATTGATGAACGGAACATCAGTGGTGGATGCACTCAATATCCCGAAAGTATTAAGTATTTTCGCCTCTCTGATCGTTTCCCCTATTGTCGGCCTGGTGTTTGCTGGCGGTCTGATTTTCTTGCTGCGTCGCTACTGGAGCGGCACCAAGAAACGCGCCCGTATCCACCTGACCCCAGCAGAACGTGAAAAGAAAGACGGCAAGAAAAAGCCGCCGTTCTGGACGCGTATCGCGCTGATCCTTTCCGCCATCGGCGTAGCGTTTTCCCACGGCGCGAACGATGGTCAGAAAGGCATTGGTCTGGTTATGTTGGTACTGATTGGTGTGGCGCCTGCGGGATTTGTGGTTAACATGAATGCCTCAGGCTACGAAATCACCCGTACCCGCGATGCAATCAACAACGTGGAAGCTTACTTTGAGCAACACCCTGCACTGTTGAAACAGGCAACCGGTGCTGATCAGTTAGCGCCAACGCCGAAGGTGGACGCAACGCAACCCGTTGAGTTCCACTGCCATCCAGCGAATACCATTAACGCACTTAATCGCCTGAAGGGCATGTTGACCGCCGATGTGGAAAGCTACGACAAGCTGTCGCTTGATCAGCGTAGCCAGATGCGCCGCATTATGCTGTGCGTTTCTGACACCATCGACAAAGTGGTGAAAATGCCTGGCGTTACTGCGGATGATCAGCGTCTGTTGAAGAAACTGAAGTCCGATATGCTCAGCACTATTGAGTACGCGCCGATTTGGATAATCATGGCGGTCGCACTGGCGTTGGGTATCGGTACAATGATCGGCTGGCGTCGCGTGGCAACGACTATCGGTGAGAAAATCGGTAAGAAAGGCATGACCTATGCTCAGGGTATGTCTGCCCAGATGACGGCGGCAGTTTCTATCGGCCTGGCGAGTTATACCGGGATGCCGGTTTCTACTACCCACGTACTCTCCTCTTCTGTTGCGGGGACGATGGTCGTTGATGGCGGCGGCTTACAGCGCAAAACGGTGACCAGCATTCTGATGGCCTGGGTATTCACCCTGCCAGCTGCGGTACTGCTCTCCGGCGCGCTCTACTGGATCTCCTTGCAGTTCCTGTAATTACACGCACCAAAACGAGCGGGTCAGTAAACTGGCCCGCTTTTTTATGTGTTATCTCTACGGCGTTTAATGCCAAATCATCAACGCAATCAGACTAACCACCACCAGACCACACAATGCGCTGGTCAGGATAAACTGCCGACGTACGCGCTCACAGCGACGGATAAACTCATCATCGTGATGATCGCGATACCGTTGCGCATAGATATACCAAACGAGACGCACCTGTTTGTTAGGTTGACCATGTGAGGTAAAAAAGCCCCCTCCATCTACATATTGATAGAGCAATGGATCGCAATTACGCAGTACCACTAACAACGCGCGTAGTGATGAGAAATAGCGCGCCATGTTAACAATGCAAACGACACATAAAGCCCAAAATAATGCGACGGTGCTTATCATACCTCCTCCCCGGCGACCTGCCCGCGGAGTTCCACTCCGGGGCTACCGCTCCCGATACGCTGCCAATCAGTTAACACCAGGTCCTGGAGAAACCGCTTTTGTCGTGACGAACATCAGAGCGGCTCTATAGATAGTGTAGGAGATCAGGTTGTTTTTTTTTCCATAAGGTTAACCACTATCAATACATTCATGTCGAAAATTTGTTTATCTACCTGGTAAGCGAGGCGGATTGACGGATCATCCGGGTCGCTATAAGGTAAGGATGGTCTTAAACTGAATCTTTACGGCTGGGTTAGCCCCGCGCATGGAGTTCGCAGGACGCGGGTGACGTAACGGCACAAGAAACGCTAGCTGGCCAGTCATCGACAACTTTATGGAAGGAGTAACACTATGGCTTATAAACACATTCTCATCGCGGTTGATCTCTCCCCGGAAAGCAAAGTACTGGTAGAGAAAGCGGTTTCTATGGCCCGCCCCTACAATGCGAAAGTTTCTCTGATCCACGTAGATGTGAACTACTCTGACCTATACACCGGGCTTATTGATGTGAATCTGGGCGACATGCAGAAACGCATCTCTGAAGAGACTCATCACGCTCTGAGCGAACTCTCCACCAACGCAGGTTATCCCATCACTGAAACTCTTAGCGGCAGCGGCGATCTGGGCCAGGTTCTGGTTGATGCAATCAAGAAATACGATATGGATCTGGTGGTTTGTGGTCACCACCAGGACTTCTGGAGCAAGCTGATGTCTTCCGCACGCCAGCTTATCAACACCGTTCACGTGGATATGCTGATTGTTCCACTGCGTGACGAAGAAGAATAATCCCCCCTCTTCGAATTGCTCCTGAACGCCCGCTTTTGCGGGCGTTTTGCTTTTTGGCGCGTCTTGTTGCCAGATGCGGCGTAAACGCCTTATCTGGCCTACGGTCAACGTACGCAATCAAAATCTCTGCCAAATTCAAAATTTAACACCATCGTAATCTTCATCATTAGTGTGATCATCTGGTTATTTTCTGTTGTAATAGTGTATTAATCTATTCATTGCATCAATATTAAGAATCCCTGACAGAGGTAAACTTTTTCGCGCGTTACCCCTTACGCGTTCATACTTTTCAGGATGGTATTGGAAGGTTAATAAATATGAATACAACAACACCCACGGGGATGCTGCGGCAACCTCGCCCATTTTTCATGATCTTTTTTGTCGAGTTATGGGAGCGATTCGGCTACTACGGTGTGCAGGGCGTACTGGCGGTTTTCTTCGTTAAACAGCTCGGATTCTCACAAGAGCAGGCCTTTGTCACCTTCGGCGCTTTTGCTGCGCTGGTCTATGGGCTTATCTCGATCGGTGGCTATGTTGGCGATCATCTGTTGGGGACCAAACGCACTATTGTCCTCGGGGCAATTGTGCTGGCAATTGGTTACTTCATGACGGGAATGTCCCTACTCAAGCCGGATCTCATCTTTATCGCGCTGGGAACAATTGCCGTCGGTAACGGCTTGTTTAAAGCAAACCCGGCAAGCCTGCTTTCGAAGTGCTATCCACCGAAAGATCCGCGTCTCGATGGCGCTTTCACCCTGTTTTACATGTCGATCAATATCGGTTCGTTAGTGGCGTTGTCATTGGCGCCGGTTATTGCCGACAAATTCGGCTATTCCGTCACCTATAACTTGTGCGGCGCCGGATTAATTGTCGCACTCCTGGTCTACATCGCCTGTCGAGGAATGGTGGCATACATTGGTTCTGAACCCGATTTCCGGCCAATGAGCTTCAGCAAACTACTGTATGTGTTGTCCGGCAGCGTGGTGATGATCTTCGTTTGTGCATGGCTGATGCACAACGTAGAAATCGCCAACCTGGTACTGATTATTCTCTCCATTGTGGTGACGATTATCTTCTTCCGTCAGGCATTCAAGTTGGATAAAACCGGGCGCAATAAAATGTTTGTCGCCTTTATCCTGATGCTTGAAGCGGTGGTGTTTTATATCCTTTACGCTCAGATGCCGACGTCACTGAACTTCTTTGCTATCAACAACGTGCATCATGAAATTCTTGGTTTTTCCATCAACCCGGTCAGCTTCCAGGCGCTGAACCCGTTCTGGGTCGTACTCGCCAGCCCGGTTCTGGCCGGTATTTACACGCATCTTGGGAACAAAGGTAAAGACCTCTCCATGCCGATGAAATTTACCCTCGGCATGTTTATGTGCTCACTGGGCTTTCTGACGGCTGCCGCGGCAGGAATGTGGTTTGCTGATGCACAAGGGCTGACGTCGCCGTGGTTTATCGTGTTGGTTTACTTGTTCCAGAGTTTAGGTGAACTGCTGATTAGCGCCCTGGGCCTGGCGATGATTGCCGCGCTGGTGCCGCAACATTTAATGGGCTTTATTCTCGGGATGTGGTTCCTGACGCAGGCTGCCGCATTCTTGCTGGGTGGCTATGTGGCAACATTCACGGCGGTACCGGACAACATTACCGATCCGCTTGAGACGCTGCCTGTTTATACCAACGTGTTTGGTAAGATCGGTCTGGTCACGCTGGGCGTTGCAGTAGTGATGCTGTTGATGGTGCCATGGCTGAAACAGATGATTGAGACGCCGGAAAGCCATTAATCTTTGTCGCAGAAAACTGGATAGCAATTACACTACCCAGTTTGATAATGATGGTAAATGTAAGATTGCCTGATGCGCTATGCTTATCAGGCCTACAAAAGAACATCAACGCATTGAATTTTCGCGACTTTGTAGGCCGAATAAGGCGTTCGCGCCGCATCCGGTACGAACACAGTAAAAGCGGGTAGCAATAATGCTACCCGCTTTTACTTTTACACTGGCGTACCAGCATAAATATCAAACCTATGCCCTTTGGTGACAACCGCGTTTGGCGTGGCGACATTCGCCAGCGGCGGCGCGTAGTCCGGGCGCTTCACCACCACGCGTTTGGTCGCCAGCAACCGCGCAGGCTCCAGCAATCCATCGGCATCAAGATCCGGCCCCACCAACGACTGAAAGACACGCATTTCTTTTTTCACCAGCGCGCTTTTCTGCTTATGCGGGAACATCGGATCGAGATAGACCACCTGCGGGCGCGGGGTAATATCAGTCAGCGCCGTCAGGCTGGAGGCGTGAATTAACTGCAAACGCTCCTGCAGCCAGCCGCCGATTTCCGCATCCGCATAACCACGCGCCAGGCCGTCGTCGAGCAATGCGGCAACCACCGGATTACGTTCCAGCATCCGCACACGGCAGCCGACCGAAGCCAGTACAAAAGCATCGCGCCCTAAACCTGCGGTCGCATCTACCACATCCGGCAGATAATTGCCTTTAATGCCCACCGCTTTTGCTACCGCCTCACCGCGTCCGCCGCCAAATTTGCGACGGTGCGCCATCGCCCCACCAACAAAATCAACGTAAATGCCGCCCAGCTTCGGTTCATCGCGCTTGCGCAGTTCCAGATGATCCGGCGTTAACACCAGCGCCATCAGGTTGTCTTCATCGTGTTCCAGCCCCCAACGGGCCACCAGAACAGATAAGGCGCCGTCTCCGGCGCCTGTTTCATCAATTAAGCAGATTTTCACTGAATGATCAGCCCTTAATGCCGTAATGCTCCAGCATCGCATCCAGTTGCGGTTCACGACCACGGAAGCGTTTGAACAGATCCATCGGTTCTTCCGAACCGCCACGACTCAGAATGTTGTCGAGGAACGACTGCCCGGTTTCACGGTTGAAAATACCCTCTTCCTCAAAGCGCGAGAAGGCATCTGCCGCCAGCACATCGGCCCACAGGTAGCTGTAGTAACCTGCTGCATAACCACCGGCAAAAATGTGGCTGAAAGCGTGCGGGAAGCGACCCCAGGACGGGGACGGTACCACGGCGACCAGTTTCTTGATTTCTGCCAGAGTTTCGAGGATTTTCGCTCCCTGATCCGGGCGGAACTCGGCATGAAGGCGGAAATCGAACAGGCCGAACTCCAGCTGACGCAGGATAAACAGCGCCGCCTGGTAGTTCTTCGCCGCCAGCATTTTATCCAGCAGCTCCTTCGGCAACGGTTCGCCAGTTTCATAGTGACCGGAGATAAACGCCAGCGCCTCCGGCTCCCAGCACCAGTTTTCCATAAACTGACTCGGCAGTTCGACCGCATCCCACGGCACACCATTAATACCAGAAACACCCGCTGTTTCGATGCGGGTCAGCATATGATGCAGTCCGTGACCGAACTCGTGGAACAACGTGATCACTTCGTCATGGGTAAACAGCGCCGGTTTACCATTCACCGGGCGGTTGAAGTTACAGGTCAGATACGCGACCGGTTTTTGCAGCGAACCGTCGGCTTTACGCATCTGGCCTACGCAGTCATCCATCCACGCCCCACCGCGTTTGTTCTCACGAGCATACAGATCGAGGTAGAAGCTGCCACGCAGTTCGTTGTTCTCGTCATACAGTTCGAAGAAACGGACATCTGGATGCCAGACATCAACATCTTTACGCTCTTTGGCGGTGATGCCGTAAATACGTTTCACCACTTCAAACAGGCCGTTAACCGCTCTGTTTTCCGGGAAGTACGGACGCAGTTGTTCATCGCTGATACTGTAGAGATGCTGTTTTTGTTTTTCGCTGTAGTACGCGATATCCCACGGCTGCAACTCATCCACGCCAAATTCGGCTTTGGCGAAGGCGCGCAGTTGCGCCAGCTCTTTTTCGCCCTGCGGACGCGCACGTTTTGCCAGATCGGTTAAGAAATCAAGCACCTGCTGCGGGCTCTCTGCCATTTTTGTTGCCAGCGATTTAAATGCGTAGTTTTCAAAGCCCAGCAGTTGCGCCAGTTCGTGACGCAGAACGAGGATCTCTTCCATCACCTTGCTGTTGTCCCACTTACCAGCGTTCGGGCCTTGATCAGAAGCACGAGTGCTGTAAGCGCGATACATCTCTTCACGCAGGGCCTGGTTGTCGCAGTAGGTCATAACCGGCAGATAGCTTGGGATATCCAGCGTCAGCAAGTAGCCTTCCAGTTCTTTCGCTTCGGCCTGGGCTTTTGCCGCAGCCAGTGCGCTCTCTGGCATCCCCGCCAGTTCCGCTTCGTCGGTAACGAGTTTGGTCCAGCCCATCGTCGCATCAAGGACATTGTTGCTGTACTGGTTGCCCAGTTCAGAAAGACGGGTGGCAATCTCTCCGTAACGCTGCTGTTTCTCTTTCGGCAGGCCGATACCAGACAGTTCAAAATCACGCAGTGCGTTATCAACCGCTTTCTTCTGCGCCGTGTTCAGCGTGGCGTAGTTATCGCCATCGCGCAGGTCGCGGTACGCTTTATACAGCCCTTCATGTTGCCCGACCCAGGTGCTGTATTCCGACAGCAGCGGCAGAGTTTGTTCGTAGGCTTCACGCAGTTCCGGGCTATTTTTCACCGAGTTCAGGTGGCTGACCGGGGAGAAAATACGCCCCAGCACATCGTCCACTTCCGCCAGCGGCTGGCAGAGATTTTCCCAGGTGTACGGCGCACCCTGCGCTACCACGCGCTCCACATTTTCGCGGCAATCGCTCAACGCTTTGGTTACAGCGGGAACAACATGCTCTGGCATGATTTTAGAAAATGGTGGTAGTTCAAAGGGAGTCAGTAACGGATTCGTCATAGGTACAGTCCTGGTTAAATAGGGGGAACGAAACGCTCACAGGCGCTTTACATAATGTCTGTAGCATGGGGTTAAGTGTAGTGAATTTCAATGAGAAACGTTACGCTTTCGCGGCGGCGGCCTCTTTTCGGTATACTGTCCAGATACGCTTTTGTGCGCCCCGAATACGGGCCGATTTTTACTTACCGGAACACCTTTATCCATGCTCAGTTATCGCCACAGCTTCCACGCTGGCAACCACGCCGACGTCCTTAAACATACCGTTCAGAGCCTGATCATCGAGTCGCTGAAAGAGAAAGATAAACCGTTTCTCTATCTCGACACCCACGCAGGTGCCGGGCGATATCAGTTAGGCAGCGAACATGCCGAACGTACTGGCGAATATCTCGAAGGCATCGCCCGTATCTGGCAGCAGGACGACCTGCCAGCAGAACTGGAGCCGTACATCAGCGTGGTGGAACACTTCAACCGTAGCGGGCAGTTGCGCTACTACCCGGGTTCACCGTTGATTGCTCGTCAGCTTCTGCGTGAACAAGACAGTCTGCAACTAACCGAGCTGCACCCGAGCGATTATCCGTTGTTACGTTCGGAATTTCAGAAAGACAATCGCGCGCGCGTTGAAAAAGCCGACGGTTTCCAGCAGCTTAAAGCCAAACTACCGCCGGTTTCCCGCCGTGGTTTAATCCTTATCGATCCGCCGTATGAAATGAAAACCGACTATCAGGCGGTGGTCAGCGGCATTAATGAGGGGTATAAACGTTTTGCCACAGGCGTCTACGCGCTGTGGTATCCAGTGGTGCTGCGTCAGCAAATCAAGCGCATGATCCACGAGCTGGAAGCGACCGGTATTCGCAAGATTATGCAAATTGAACTGGCGGTATTGCCAGACAGCGATCGCCGTGGCATGACCGCTTCCGGCATGATTGTGATTAACCCGCCATGGAAGCTGGAACAGCAGATGAATAACGTGCTGCCGTGGCTCCACAGCAAATTGGTTCCGGCAGGTACTGGTCACGCTACCGTAAGCTGGATCGTGCCGGAGTAATTGCAGCCATTGCTGGCACCTTTTACGTCTCGCGCTACAATCGCGGTAATCAACGATAAGGACACTCTGTCATGACTAAACACTATGATTACATCGCCATCGGCGGCGGCAGCGGCGGTATCGCCTCCATCAACCGCGCAGCTATGTACGGCCAGAAATGCGCGCTGATTGAGGCCAAAGAGCTGGGCGGCACCTGTGTGAACGTTGGCTGCGTGCCGAAAAAAGTAATGTGGCACGCGGCGCAAATCCGCGAAGCGATCCACATGTACGGCCCGGATTACGGCTTTGATACCACCATCAACAAATTCAACTGGGAAACGTTGATCGCCAGCCGTACCGCTTATATCGACCGTATTCATACCTCCTATGAAAACGTGCTCGGTAAAAATAACGTTGATGTAATCAAGGGCTTTGCCCGCTTCGTTGATGCCAAAACGCTGGAGGTTAACGGCGAAACGATTACTGCCGATCATATTCTGATCGCCACCGGCGGTCGTCCGAGCCACCCGAATATTCCAGGCGTGGAATACGGTATTGATTCCGATGGTTTCTTTGCCCTTCCCGCATTGCCGGAGCGTGTGGCAGTGGTTGGCGCGGGTTACATCGCCGTTGAACTGGCGGGCGTGATTAACGGCCTCGGCGCGAAGACGCATCTGTTTGTGCGTAAACACGCACCACTGCGCAGCTTTGACCCGATGATCACTGAAACTCTGGTCGAAGTGATGAATACCGAAGGCCCCACATTGCATACTCACGCCATCCCGAAAGCGGTGGTGAAAAATGCCGATGGTAGCCTGAGGCTGGAGCTGGAAGATGGGCGCAGTGAAACGGTGGATTGCCTGATTTGGGCGATTGGTCGTGAGCCTGCCAATGACAACATCAACCTCGAAGCCGCGGGCGTTAAAACCAACGAAAAAGGCTATATCGTCGTTGATAAATATCAAAACACCAACGTTGAAGGTATTTACGCGGTGGGCGATAACACGGGTGCAGTGGAGCTGACCCCAGTGGCTGTGGCGGCAGGCCGCCGTCTCTCTGAACGCCTGTTTAATAACAAGCCGGATGAGCATCTGGATTACAGCAACATTCCGACCGTGGTCTTCAGCCATCCGCCGATTGGTACTGTTGGTCTAACGGAACCTCAGGCACGCGAGCAGTACGGCGACGATCAGGTGAAAGTGTATAAATCCTCTTTCACTGCGATGTATACCGCCGTCACCACTCACCGCCAGCCGTGCCGCATGAAACTGGTATGCGTTGGGCCAGAAGAGAAGATTGTCGGTATTCATGGCATTGGTTTTGGTATGGACGAAATGTTGCAGGGCTTCGCGGTGGCGTTGAAGATGGGCGCAACCAAGAAAGACTTTGACAACACGGTTGCCATTCACCCAACGGCGGCAGAAGAGTTCGTTACCATGCGTTAAATGTTAAAGGGCAAAGAGTGGTGTACTCTTTGCCCTTAATTACGTTTCCGCTATCAGTTCAGAAGCTGAAGCAGGAAGCGGATCAGTTCCAGCAGCGCAATTAATGCCCCAAGAACGATGATTGCTTTATCAATCACCCGTTTTCTCCATGCGATGGAGTGAGAATGCATCCGCTTACTCATCCACTGCCTGTCACGGTGCATACCCCATTGTTAGATGTGGGCATTCTCACTCCGGCCAGATCCACCAACTCTGGGCTGAAAAGTAAAAAACCGACGTAAAGTCGGTTTTTTTACGTCCTGATTCGAACAAAATTTAGTACAGCGGCAATCAGGTACAATGCTCAGGAGTTCGCGGCGAAAGAATTCATGACCATGCGTTAACGCTTTGTGCCCGTTATATCGGGTTTTAAGCTGCTGGTTTGGTTCTCTGTTAGCGAGCGATGCCGGTAGGGCTGCGATGTCAGGTTCAATCACTTCCGTAACAGAGCCACCAGTATTATCAGGCCAATTATCATGGCTATCAGCTTCGGTGGCGGCGTGTTCTTCCAGAATACTGAATGGCCCTGTACTGACCTTCCCATTTTCCGTTGTACTTCCTTCATTCGCTTCAACCGTCGTTGTCTCTTCTCTCTACGTGCTGTCATGTTCTGTTCCCTTTCTCATCAGGCTTGCATCATCAGCAAACCATTCGTCAAAACGGCCCATAAGCGTCCTCAAAGGTCGATTTATCAGGTATCGAAAGGAAGATTTTCGGGAGATTGTGATTTTGGATGGAGGCAGGGAATTGTTGTGGTATGCACTTGCGCACGGTGCAGTGGTGCACTATCATTGTGACATTCATTAATCATCATGGAGGATAAAATGACCAATGACCAAAAAAATTAACATAAAGGATTTCAGGGATGCGTGGCTTGATGATTTTTTTGAATTTTCAACACCACACAAAAAGATACCTTCTGATATTCATATTACATTGTTGCGGAAGCTGGATATTATCAATGCCGCAACTACCTGGAAGGACTTGAGATCACCACCAGGTAATCGGTATGAGGAATTGTCAGGGAAGCTAAACGACTATTCATCAATAAGGGTGAATAATCAATATAGGTTAATTTTTAAGTGGGTTAACGGAAAGGCCGAGGACTTGTATCTCGCCCCTAACAAATACTAAAACAAATACCCGGCGGATGGACCGGGTACTGACCAGAGTCCACTTAATACGCACGCTAGTAAGGGCAAAAAATGAAACAGGCAACCAGAAAACCGACGACTGTAGGTGATATCCTGCTGTACGAATACCTGGAGCCGTTAGAGCTTAAGATCAACGAGTTAGCAGAAATACTTCATGTTCATCGCAACACCGTAAGTGCTCTTGTTAATAATAATCGTAAGCTAACGATGGATATGGCATATCGCCTGGCAAAAGCATTCGATACTTCTGTAGATTTTTGGATTAATCTTCAGACCGCAGTAGACCTGTGGGAAGTTGAAAATGATATGCGCGTTCAGGAAGAGTTAAGCCGTATCACTACTGCTGAAGAATTTATTTCTCAGCGGAATCTGAATAAAAAAGCAGCCTGATATTGTAAAACACATACAAAAAGCCCACTCAAAAAGTGGGCTTTTCTTTGGAATTAATGAACATTAAACCTATCCGTACAGAACAGGATTATGAGGGCGCACTGCGTGCGGTCGAACCGATGTTCGATAACGAACCAGAAATGAACACCCCGGAAAATGCAGAAAATGTACCTACCCTGCGCATCAACGAGGTGAATGTCACCGAATTGCCTGTGCAGACTAATGTTGAGTCGTGAAGATGGGAAGTAATTTGCTTCCACCGCGCCCACGACATGAACAAAATACAAATAACAATACAACTACATTACATTTTATAAATGGTGAAAAAATTAATCTACATAATATTTTTGCACAGATATTACCGTGAGTATAAAAACAACACTGTCTATTTTAAAATAGACGGTGTTATGAGACATAATATAATAACATTACCCCCGCCAATGGCATCCATCAAGAAGCATATAAATATCAGACAGGTTTACGTTACTATCAGGTATATCTCCTGGCAAGCAGATGAAAACCATAAATAAATATCTATTATATTTTTAATATTTGTTGATAAGGATAGTAACATGAACAAGACAAAAGGTGCACTCATCCTCAGCCTTTCATTTTTGCTTGCCGCATGTAGTTCGATTCCGCAGAATATCAAAGGCAACAACCAACCAGATATTCAAAAAAGTTTTGTTGCTGTTCATAACCAACCAGGTTTATATGTCGGCCAACAAGCACGCTTTGGCGGTAAGGTTATCAACGTCATTAACGGCAAAACAGATACGCTGTTAGAAATCGCCGTATTACCGCTGGATAGCTATGCCAAACCCGATATTGAAGCTAACTATCAGGGCCGCCTGCTCGCCAGACAAAATGGCTTCCTTGACCCGGTGAACTACCGCAATCACTTTGTCACCATCCTCGGCACAATTCAGGGCGAACAGCCGGGTTTTATCAATAAAGTCCCGTACAACTTCGTTGACGTAAATGTACAAGGGATCCAGGTATGGCATTTAAGAGAAGTGGTTAACACCACCTACAACTTGTGGGATTACGGTTACGGCGCTTTCTGGCCAGAACCGGGTTGGGGTGCGCCGTACTATACCAATGCAGTTAGCCAGGTAACACCTGAACTGGTGAAATGATTTAGCCTGAAGAAGCAGGTATTTTTAAGATACCTGCTTCTTCGACACTAATATACAGTAAGCAGATAAATATAATAATAATTCCAGCCCAGTTAATTACCTTTGGCTACCTGATATAAAGTTAATATTCGCAGCAGGAGTCGGCTATGTTTCTTGTTATTACCAGAGATACGATGTTCTTTATTGCCATGAAGAACATTCTAAATAAAGGTAATGTCGTTCATATACAGAATGAAGAAGATATCGACTTAACGTTGCATCAGAACGCCTTCGTCATTATTGATACATTAATGAATAATGTTTTTCATTCGGCAATACTCACGAAAATTGAGCGCCTGAAACCGTTCCATGTCATTATTTTCTCACCGTTTAATATTAAACGCTGTCTGGGGAAAACCCCGGTCACATTTGTACAAAGAAATATTACCATCATTGATTTTGTCGCGCTAATCAATGGCAGTTACTGCTCTGCGCCAGAAGCTGATGTCTTACTGTCACGAAAACAGCATCAGGTACTGACTTGCATTGCTACAGAAATGACAACGGAAGATATTCTGGAGAAGTTAAAAATATCGCTCAAAACATTTTACTGCCACAAACACAATATCATGATGATCCTTCATCTCCGACGGATCAATGAGCTGGTTCGCCATCAACATATTCATTATCTGGTTTAAATCATCTGCCCGACGCGGGTCATGAATAGTACAGGGGCCCGGCTAGCGCCGGACCTCCGGGTAAATGCGCCTTATACCGCAACATCTTCCTGCGTCAGCGCTGCAATCTGTTTACGCCACTGCGCTTGTTCCTGTTCCCCTTCAGTACGCTGACCATAGAGTTGCGCAATCTGCGTACCATCATGAGCAAACAGTTCCAGGCTAGTCACATAGCCATCACTGGCAGGCTTGCGTGTTACCCAGGTTTCGGCAATGCTCTCCGCCAGCAAATGAAGAGTAAATGTTGGGTTGAAAATATTCAGCCAGCCTTTCATCGGCACCACCTTTTCAACCACACCAGTGAAAATCTGTACACAGCCACGGTTACCAACAAACACCATGATCTCATTACCATCTTGCCGGGCAGAATCCAGAATCTGCGCCAGTGCGCTGTTGGAGACTTTGCAGGCCAAATCATCTGCCACCAGATTAAAAGCCTGCTGACGCGTCAGATTATGTCGCTTGAGCAGCGTAAAAAACTGATGAACATCAGTCATCGCCCGCCACTCTTGCTCGACTACACTGGCGTCGACTTGTGTTTTCTCAACTGGCGCATCAACGGCCTGTAGCTCAAGAGGCGTATTTTCCTCGACGATAAAGCGCGCCAAAAGCTCACTCCATGCCGCCATATCGGTGCTGTCGGTGGCATAAACTTTTAGTAATGCATCGCCCTGATGATCAAAGAACTGAATACTCTGGCGCTCACCGCGAGCCGTGTTTTCTTTGACGTGGAAAACACTGGCCCACTGATTGAGAAACAGACGCAGATCCAGCGCACGCGGGTTGAGGATCAATCCGGCATGTCCGTTCAGATGTTGGTTCGTGAACGCTCCCACTTGCTCATGAACGGCATATTCGTTACGGCAAATGCATTTGGTTTCACCAACGCTTTCCAGCGCCGCCAGAATCTCGCGAATATCACCGCGCATCCGCCACGCATCATGAGTTACGCGGGCAAATGCCAGTTCAGCTTCACTGATATTCATTAAGCCTGCGATGTCACGCGCGTACTTTCCGGGATTTTGTTCTTTTAACTCAAGCCAGCGTGTGTAGTAATTCATTGTCTCTCTTCCTTCCAGATTAATGCCCCGAATTAACGGGGCCGCTTCTTACCATTGATAACTCACGAAAATTTTTCCGTTACGGCCATCCTGCGGGATACCCTGCGGCGACCAGTACTCTTTGTCGAAAGCGTTACCCAACACCAAAGTGGTGGTCATGCCTTTGAGCGCCTGCTGTCCTTGATAACTGACGTAGAAATCATTCACGCCGTAGCCCGGTTGTTTGCTGTAACTGCTGCTGATATGCGTTGAACGATCGGCAAACGTTCCGACCCAGCCGACAGAGAAGCCACTGTGGGCGATTGGAATATTCAGGGTACTGGTGACGGTATCCGGGTTAATAGTAGAGATATATTCCCCGGTATCAGTGTCTTTGCCGCGAGTACGGTTATAAGCCACATCAAGGCTAAACAGATCTGCGGTATATTTCGTCATCACATCCCAACCCCAGATTTTGGCGTTCGGAACGTTATAAGACATGGTTGTCGCCGCCGCGAAATCGACGGTCGTGGAGATATAGTCTTTCGCTTTGGTATCGAAGTAGCTGGCTTTAAATTCCAGGGCATCATTAGGCAACATCAGGTCATCAAAACGCAGTCCAAAGCCGTACTCCTGCGTTTCGTTAGTTTCCGGGCGTAAGTTCGGGTTTGGCACCCAATAGTTGGTATAGAAACGACCAATCGAGAAGTGCTTAGAGTCGTTATACATTTCGCCCATCGTCGGGGCGCGGAATGCCTGCGCATATGAGCCAAACACCATCAGCCAGTCGGTCGGGCTGATAGTCAGCCCCGCACGAGACGACCATTTGTCGGCATCAACATCTTTGTAACCGTCGCTACTACCGCGATAGCTGTCATAACGAGTTCCGCCAAGCAGGGTAACAGGCAGATCGCGTAAAGTGATCTCATCCTGTAGCCAGCCAGAGCTAAAATCGATTTTTGCCTGAGGGAACCCCGTCGTCGCGCCGCCCGGATGCTGTTCCTGACGATAATACTCGCCGCCATACGTCAGTAAGTGAGAAGCGAAACTGTCAGCAAACAGAGTAGAGCGGTTTTCCAGCTTACCGCCTTTTGTCGTCTGTTCACGATATTCGCTGGAACTCCCCGTGTTTTGCGCATTAATACGGACTTCCGACCAGTAAATTTTTGCATCAGCATTTAACCAGTCGTTATCCTGTGGGGCGAGTTTATAAGAAAGTTGCACATCGCGTTGAATCGTTGAACGATTGACCAGCGGATTACTGCTGTCAGAAGCCTCAACGGTCTGCGGATTTTTCGGTTCACGCGCGTCGTTATTGTAATAACGCACGGAACCGCTCAGTGCCTGGGCCGAATCAATTTGCCAGGTCCCTTTTGCTAGCATGTTATTGATGGCCTCATCATTCGGCGCGGTTTCCCCATCGCTCTGGCGTAAATCCCCTCTATCGCGGCTGGACCAGGCCACAATACCATCCAGATTTTCAGTTCGCCCAAAAGCACTGGCGCCTAACCCCAGGCTGTGATCGCCGGTGCCGCCAGTACCAAAGACACGAAAACCGCTATTTTGCCCTTCCTGCAATAAATCTTTTGCATCGACTGTATCGTAGGAGATCACCCCCCCCAGCGCACCGCTGCCATAGAGTAATGCCGAAGGTCCACGAACAATCTCAACGCGTTTGATCAGCGCCGGGTCGAGGAAAGTTCCATTCAAGTGTCCGGTATCTGTTCCCTGACGAACGCCGTCAACAAGAATCAGCACGCCGCGATGGTCATAGCCACGCATGTTCACATCCTGGCCGTTCGTCCGCCCGGTGCCGTCAAGGGCAATCCCGGGGACAGAGCGCAATAAATCGGTGGCTGAAGTCGCAGTTTGGTTTTCGGGAGTAGAAGAGTCGATAACGCTGACCATCATTGGCGCTTCGAAGGAACTTCGGGCATTCCCTGTCGCAGTAACGGTCATTGTTTCAGTGGCAAAAGCACTCATCGGCAAGGTGGCGGAAATAGCCAGAGACAACAAACTCCAACGCAACGAGGTAAATTGCGGACGTGACATAGCGATTCTCCATGAGGAAAATAAAAAATGCTGGCTACCGGGGTAAAAACCGGGGCGGCTGGCGAAAATAAATTTATATACGATTCAACGCGATAGATTTAATTGCGAGAATTAACTGGCGTTTATATTCCGTGATATCGCCTGTTATTTCTGACAATTAAGCAAAAGCTCGCCTTTTTTTGTCAGGCAAAGTGACATGCCACGTCTGGAGTGAAGAGTGCTGTGTATTATCCCTGGCAAAAGCTATTATTTTGTTATTCATATGGGCATGTTTTGTTAAAGCAAACGTGATAATGAGAATTATTATCGATCATTTTTTTATGATCAAGCTTTTTTTAACCGCTATTAGCACAATAAACAGGGGGTTATAAAACCTGTTTATACCTCGTCAACCACTGCGTTCTTGCGATGACTCACCGCCACAACATTGTCACGAAACGCTGTCGTTAGCCGCCATAATTTTTCCATCTCTTTGCTCTGTAATCCGCGACAGCTCTGGGATTACACCTTTTTACCACCCTGACATTTAGCCATTGCAAAATGCGTTAGCTGACGAAGCATTTTGATAAAAATCAAAAAATTCGTTCTTGCTCCCTCTTGCATATTGAACCCGTTGTCGTGTTTTATATATAACTCAAATGATAATCATGTTCATTCTCAATTTGATAAGAGCTCTCATATGATGCCAAGGATCACCAACCGGCAGTTTCTTTTTTCCCCGTTGACGTTATGTATTTCATCGATAACCGTCGCCGTGAAGAACGCGGTAAAACCTCAGCCCATGAAAAAGCTGTTTACGGCTGTACTGGCACTTAGCTGGGCCTTTAGCGCAACGGCAGCCGAACGTATTGTGGTCGCAGGAGGATCACTGACGGAGTTGATCTACGCGATGGGCGCTGGCGAGCGCATAGTTGGCGTCGATGAAACGACATCTTACCCCCCGGAAACCGCCCAACTGCCGCATATTGGCTACTGGAAGCAACTGAGCAGCGAAGGCATTTTGTCACTTCGCCCGGATAGCGTAATTACCTGGCAGGATGCTGGTCCGCAAATTGTGCTGGACCAGCTACGGGCGCAAAAGGTCAACGTTGTTACCTTGCCACGTGTACCGGCAACCCTTGAGCAGATGTACGCCAACATTCGCCAACTGGCAAAAACGTTACAGGTCCCTGAACAAGGCGACGCACTGGTGACACAAATCAATCAACGTCTGGAGCGAGTTCAGCAAAGCGTGGCGGCAAAAAATACCCCGGTTAAAGCCATGTTTATACTCTCTGCAGGCGGAAGCGCGCCGCAGGTTGCGGGTAAAGGCAGCGTCGCGGATGCCATTTTGTCGCTTGCCGGAGCAGAAAACGTCGCAACTCACCAACAGTACAAAAGCTACAGCGCGGAATCGCTGATTGCAGCGAACCCAGAAGTGATTGTCGTGACCTCACAAATGGTCGATGGCGATATTAATCGTCTGCGTTCTATTGCCGGAATTACCCACACTGCCGCATGGAAAAACCAGCGCATTATCACCGTTGATCAAAACCTGATTCTGGGAATGGGTCCGCGTATTGCTGATGTCGTTGAGTCTTTACACCAGCAGCTTTGGCCGCAATAAATGGATTTAAATCAGACGAATGAACACAAATAACATCCTGGATCTCACGCCACATTTTGCGTTAGACGGTGACCAGCCATTTAAAGACAGACGCGCTATGATGCCGTTTCGCGGAGCCATTCCGGTCGCCAAAGAGCAACTGGCACAGACCTGGCAAGAGATGATCAATCAAACGATCTCACTGCGTAAGCGACTGGTTTATTTGCACATTCCTTTTTGCGCGACGCACTGCACGTTTTGCGGTTTTTATCAAAACCGTTTTAATGAAGATGCGTGCGCTCATTATACCGACGCCCTGATTCGTGAAATCGAGCTGGAAGCAGACAGCGTATTACATCAGTCCGCCCCTATCCACGCGGTCTATTTCGGCGGCGGCACGCCTTCCGCGCTCTCGGCACACGATTTGGCAAGAATCATCACCACCTTACGAGAAAAGCTACCGCTGGCGCCAGATTGCGAAATCACCATTGAAGGCCGGGTACTGAATTTTGACGCTGAGCGAATAGACTCTTGCCTTGATGCGGGAGCAAACCGCTTCTCGATTGGTATTCAGTCCTTTAACAGCAAAATTCGCAAGAAAATGGCACGCACCTCGGATGGCCCAACAGCCATTGCGTTTATGGAAAGCCTGGTCAAACGTGACCGGGCTGCGGTGGTGTGCGATCTGCTGTTCGGTTTGCCTGGTCAGGATGCGAAAACCTGGGGAGAGGATCTGGCTATCGCTCGCGATATCGGTCTCGACGGTGTTGATCTCTACGCGCTCAATGTCCTTCCCAATACGCCACTGGGCAAAGCCGTGGAAAATGGGCGCACTATCGTGCCCTCTCCGGCAGAACGTCGCGATCTCTATCTGCAAGGGTGTGATTTTATGGACGATGCCGGCTGGCGTTGTATCAGTAACAGCCACTGGGGCCGTACCACACGCGAACGCAATCTCTATAACCTGCTGATTAAACAAGGAGCCGATTGTCTGGCCTTTGGTTCCGGCGCTGGCGGTTCGATTAATGGTTACTCCTGGATGAATGAGCGCAACCTGCAGAGCTGGCATGAATCCGTCGCGGCAGGCCAAAAACCGTTGATGATGATGATGCGCGCCGCCGAACGTAATGCGCAGTGGCGTCACACTTTGCAGTCGGGTATTGAAACCGCGCGTGTACCGCTGGATGAACTTACGCCACATGCCGAAAAACTCGCCCCGTTACTGACCCAATGGCACCAAAAAGGCTTAAGCCGCGATGCTTCAACTTGCCTGCGGTTGACCAATGAAGGTCGTTTCTGGGCAAGCAATATTTTGCAGTCTCTTAATGAACTGATTCAGGTACTTAATGCGCCAGCGATTGCGCATGAAAAACCATAACAGGAGTAATTTATGAGCCATGTCTCGTTACAGGAATTTTTGAAAACGGAACCGGACGGTACGCTGGAAGCGGTTGCCGAACAATACAACACCACATTGCTGGAGGTAGTGAAACATCTCCCCTCCTCTACCGTAGTGTCTGGCGATAAATTCGACACCATCTGGGATACCGTCTGCGAATGGGGCAAGGTCACCACGCTGGTGCATACTGCCGATGTGATCCTCGAATTTAGCGGCGAACTGCCTTCAGGTTTTCATCGCCACGGCTATTTCAACCTGCGTGGAAAACATGGCATGTCCGGGCATATCAAGGCAGAAAATTGCACGCATATTGCCCTGGTCGAACGTAAATTTATGGGTATGGACACCGCATCCATTCTCTTTTTCAACAAAGAAGGCAGCGCGATGCTAAAAATTTTCCTTGGCCGCGATGACCATCGCCAACTGCTGAATGATCAAGTTAACGCTTTCCATTCGCTGGCTGCGTCTCTGAAGGAAGAAGCCTGATGGCACCGTGGCTACTCTTTGGCGCAGGTGGAAAAGGCGTCGGCGCCAGAACCCTTGAGCTGGCGCTGACGGAACAACGCCCGCTCGTTGCTGTCGTTCGCCATGCCGATACCGCGACGAAACTGGCGCAACAAGGCGTGCAGGTTTTTACTGGCGACGCCTGTGATGCCAGCGTGGTCGCGGCGGCCTGCCGTGCGGCTGGCCCGCAAGCGCTTGTCATCTCAACAATGGGCGGCGCTCAGGATTATCTGGCCCACAGAACGGTGATCGATGAGGCCGAAAAAGCAGGCATCACACGCATGATTCTGGTGACGTCACTGGGCTGTGGCGATAGCTGGTCATTTTTATCGGATCGCGCTAAAGCCGCGTTTGGTCAGGCGGTACGGGAAAAAACTCTGGCAGAAAGCTGGTTGCAAACCAGCCAGCTTGACTACGCGATTCTCCGTCCCGGCGGCCTGCTTGATGGTGCGGCAACGGGCAAGGCGCTACGTATACAAAATCAGGAATGTCATGGTTTTGTCCGCCGTGCCGATGTCGCCGTGCATATTCATGAACTGGCAAACGCGCCAGCACTCAACAAGCAGATCTACAGTCTGATTGAACCAGGCCTGAAACCGGCGTAATGCCATGCGGCGCGGAAGCTCCGTGCCGCAACGTCATAGTGGAGTTTTGCGTGCTCAAGGATTCACTCTCTTCCGCCAGGGTCTTGATGGGGCTATCACTATTATTGCTTGCCCTGGTGCTGTTCGGCGCCAGTCAGGGAGCATTAAAAATCAGTTTTAACGCCCTGTTTGATGAGGAATATCGCGATATCTGGCTCAATATTCGTCTGCCTCGGGTTTTACTGGCGGTGCTGGTAGGCGCGGCATTGGCAACTGCCGGGGTGATTATGCAGGGGCTTTTTCGCAACCCAATGGCTGACCCGGGCTTACTCGGCGTCAGCAGCGGTTCTGCATTAATGGTTGGCGTGGCAATTGTGCTGCCTTTTTCTTTTCCGGTAGTGCTGGTGCTGTATGAACAGATGGTTTTTGCCATCGCCGGAAGTTTAGTGGTCTGTACCATCATTTTTCTCATTACGCAGCGCCATCGCGATGGCAGCATGATGCAATTGTTACTGACCGGTATTGCTATCAATGCTCTGTGCGGCGCGGCGATCGGCGTGCTGAGTTATATAGGCGATGAGCAGCAACTGCGGCAACTGACGTTGTGGATGATGGGTAATCTCGGCCAGGCGCAATGGCCAACATTACTGGTCGCCAGCTCATTCATTCTGCCAGCGATTATGGCGACAACCTGTCTCGCCGGAACGCTGAATTTACTCCAGCTTGGTGATGAAGAAGCCCACTACCTCGGCGTGAACGTTAAACGTAAACGCCAGCAATTACTGTTAGTGAGCTCACTGCTCGTTGGTGCTGCCGTATCGGTAAGCGGAATTATCGGCTTTATTGGCTTGGTGATCCCGCATCTGATTCGCATGACTACCGGGGCAAATCACCGCTGGCTAATCCCTTGCTCCGCCCTCGCCGGAGCCTGTTTATTGCTGATGGCAGACACACTCGCCCGCACGCTGGTACAGCCAGCAGAAATGCCCGTGGGACTCTTAACCAGCCTGCTTGGCGGCCCGTATTTTATGTGGTTGATTCTGCGCAACCGGAGGACGTCATGATCAGCGCCAGGAATCTGGTTTATAGCCTTCAGGGGCGGCGTCTGACTGATAATGTCTCGCTGACTTTTCCCGGCGGGGAAATTGTTGCCATTCTCGGCCCTAATGGCGCGGGAAAATCTACGCTGCTTCGCCAGTTAACCGGCTATCTTCAACCAGATAGCGGTGAATGTCGGTTGTTTAATAAACCATTAAATGAATGGTCAATCACTGAACTGGCAAAACACCGGGCCGTGATGCGTCAGAATAGCCATATGGCATTTCCATTCAGCGTACAGGAAGTGATCCAGATGGGGCGGCATCCGCATCGTACGGATGTTCAGCGTGACGAAACTACGCAGATAATGGCGTTATGCGACTGTCAGGCGCTGGCACACCGCGACTACCGGCAATTATCCGGCGGTGAACAACAGCGTGTACAATTGGCGCGCCTGCTGGTGCAACTCTGGGAACCCACTCCCTCGCCGAAATGGTTATTTCTTGATGAACCGACATCGGCACTGGATATTCACCATCAACAGCATCTGTTTCGTTTATTACGCCAGTTAGTTCGCGAGCGACAGTTTAATGTTTGCTGCGTATTGCACGATCTTAATCTCGCCGCCCGTTATGCTGACCGTGTTGTATTGATGCAAAAAGGCAGGGTTGTCGCAGAGGGTAAACCACAGGATGTGTTGACCCAGCAAACACTGACAATGCTCTATGGCGCGGATATTACGGTATTAAGCGATTCCGCCAATGATTCGCCGCTGATCATTCTCGATCGTTAAATACAAAAGGAGCAACAAGATGTCTCAACTTGCTGCTCCCTTTGGTTTCATTTCTATTAATTTGGCAGGACATTGGCCAAATTATCTTTGAAGGAATACAAATTTTTCTGCGGGTTTTTCTTACAATATTCGATCACTTTGGGGATCTGAGTCAGGTCAGTTTCATTTAAGGTTACCGTATCGCCGCCTTTATAAACCGTTTCTTCATGCAGCATCCACCATGCAACAGGCGTCATCGCTTTTGGATTCAGGTCAATAAACTCCTGGCAGGTCATATCTTTAGCGGATTCATTAGCAGCCAGTACTGATTGCGCATTAGCCAGTGACAATGCTGCTACAGCGCCAATAAAAACAATGGCTTTACGTAGAGATGAAATATTCATTTTGCAACCTATTCGTCAACGCATATATGTACGAACAGGAGGATTACTTATATTTGGAAAAGCAATCCTCTGTTGTTTAACACATAAGGAAATACGGCTTTATGCATTCCCGGAATTACATATCTTTCTTAATCTTGTCCCATTCGCCTTTAACTTTATCTTTAAAGTTGGCTTTTTTATCCTGGTTACAAGCCTGGATAATAGCAGGCGTTGCCGTGGCAATACCCTGAACATCTAAAACCGCATCTTCTGGTTTATCTTTATTGTTTAATGCTTCAGCATAACCGACAGCGGTTGGCTGGAAGGATTCGCCCACAGCCAGGAAATCTTCACAGGTCCAGGAGTTGACAGGTTTTTTGTTATCAACAGCTGCTTTTTGCGCATCCGCTGCATTGCTCACAACTGGCAGAAGAAGCAGGCCACCAAGAATAACGCCTAATGCTTTTTTCATCGTAATATCCTCAACTATAAAGTGAAAGAGCCGTCACGAATCAATTTCGACACTGAGGTTATAACCTGGTTTTCTGGGTATGTCATGTTAAGACAAAATATCAAAATCAGATATTTTTATTTTAATACAAAGAGTTACATAGACGTCAGATACATTAATTAGGAAATTTTTATTAAATCGGCTGCATTCTTAGATGCATTTTTGGCATAGATTGATAGCAGGGGTTTTCTTCTTAAATTCGTAGGGGTGGTTCTATGTTATATATAGACAAGGCAACTATTTTGAAATTTGATCTGGATATGCTTAAAAAACATCGGAGAGCAATCCAGTTTATTGCGGTGCTGCTGTTTATTGTCGGTTTACTGTGTATCAGTTTTCCGTTCATTTCTGGAGATATCCTTAGCACGGTCGTCGGCACATTATTGATCTGCTCGGGAATTGCGCTGATTGTTGGTTTATTCAACAACCGTAGCCATAATTTTTGGCCGGTATTATCAGGTTTCCTCGTTGCTGTCGCCTATTTACTCATCGGCTATTTCTTCATCCGTGCGCCAGAACTGGGCATTTTTGCTATTGCAGCATTTATCGCAGGGTTGTTCTGTGTAGCGGGGATTATTCGTCTGATGAGCTGGTATCGCCTGCGTTCAGCTAAAGGTAGCTGGCTACAATTCGTCATTGGTGTGCTGGATATCATCATTGCCTGGATATTTCTTGGCGCGACCCCCATGGTTTCTGTAACGCTGGTTTCAACTCTGGTAGGGATCGAGCTGATATTTAGTGCTGCCAGTTTGTTTAGCTTCGCCAGTTTGTTCGTGAAAAAATAACGGACATCAGGCGCATCATCACCCTATTTTCCCTCCCGCCTCATAATCACTTGTGGTGACTATGAGGCGCATCATACTCCCGTCACAGTATGACCACTCTGATAAATCACATATTTTCGCTGAAATAACCGTCGCATGAAGGTTAAATTAAGCCAATGATATTTCTAAATTTTGCATATATTACATATCAAATTAGCCATTTCAAACATTATCATGGCTGATATTTTTCGTTGTCAGGTTTAATGTTTTTAAAGTGCTGTGGGAAAGTGAACTAAAGGTTCGGTGGCGTTGATTAAATGAATAAAAACGTTGCCATTCATTTTTCTGCAACAGGTGAACGTTACGTTGCATAAAAATCCAAATATTAAAAGAAAGCTGGCAATCCAATTGCCAGCCTAAGTCGAAACAAGGAGACTCGATATTTACGGATTACATTTTTACTTTAGTTATATTCTTCAGAGATCACAAATGGGTAATTGATAACTTATTCCTGAACAGATATCTGCAAATGTTAGTGTTTTGTTTAATAAACACAAAGTGATAACAACCAGGAATGTTACCCAGGACTAATATATGGAATACGTGATGGATAAATCTGAAGTTTTGATTAGTGTTAATAGACGTATTAGTTCACGAAGGGCAAGGTTCTTATAGGCGTTTACTATATTGAACACCACGTCAGGGCATGGATGTAAATAATGAAAAGGATGACATGTTCGAAACGATAACGGCTAAGGAGCAAGTTATGATTTTTCTCATGACGAAAGATTCTTTTCTTTTACAGGGCTTTTTGCAGTTGAAAGATAATCACGAAATGATAAAAATCAATTCCCTGTCAGAGCTCAAAAGCGTAGACAACAAATCATTCAAGGTGATCATTGATACCTATCATAATCATATACTTGATGAAGAGGCGATTAAGTTTCTGGAAACATTAGATGCAGAGAGAATTATTGTCCTGGCCCCCTATCACATCAGTAAACTTAAAGCCAGATCACCTATTTATTTTGTCAGCCGAAAAGAAAGTATAAAAAAACTCCTTGATATTACTTATGGCAAACACTTGCCTCATAAGAACTCGCAATTATGTTTTTCGCATAATCAATTCAAAATTATGCAACTGATTCTGAAAAACAAAAATGAAAGCAATATCACGTCAACGCTGAATATTTCGCAACAAACGTTAAAGATCCAGAAATTCAACATTATGTACAAGCTCAAACTTAGGCGCATGAGCGATATCGTAACCCTGGGTATCTCTTCTTATTTTTAGTCAGGGTCTGATTGCCTGAAATTGATGGCTGGCATGACGAGGGATGCAAATGCTGATTCCATTACTCCCGGTAATGACCGCAGGAGAGGCAAAAACGAATTTATTCCCCTGGTTTATGTATCCACCAGTAGAGACCTTCGTTGCCCGGATGCTGGCAAAGGCTGCCTGCAGAACGGCAACATTTTTTTTACTGTTGGCATCCCCCTACGAGGTTCTCTGCCTGCATGTGCCCTTGCTGGCTGACAACCACGCCGTGACTTGCACTATGCCGCTGGTCTGTAAATCCCTCATATATCTCCTCGTACACAATTCAACGCTCCGTTATTTCTCACAAATTTTCAGGGACTAAAATGAACAGAAAAAGAAAACTGTTAATACCGTTGTTATTCTGCAGCGCGATGCTCACTGCTTGCGATGATAAATCAACGGAAAACGCTGCCGCCATGACGCCGGAAGTGGGCGTAGTGACACTCTCGCCCGGTTCAGTCAATGTGATGAGCGAATTACCCGGCAGAACCGTACCTTATGAGGTGGCCGAGATTCGCCCCCAGGTGGGTGGCATTATCATTAAGCGCAACTTTATCGAAGGCGATAAAGTGAATCAGGGCGATTCACTTTATCAAATTGATCCCGCGCCCTTACAGGCAGAATTGAACTCCGCCAAAGGTTCGTTGGCGAAAGCGCTGTCCACCGCCAGTAACGCCCGCATCACCTTCAACCGTCAGGCCTCGTTGCTGAAAACGAACTATGTCAGCCGACAGGATTATGACACCGCACGTACCCAGCTAAATGAAGCGGAAGCCAATGTCACCGTCGCCAAAGCAGCGGTTGAGCAGGCAACCATCAACCTGCAATACGCCAATGTTACCTCGCCGATTACAGCCGTCAGCGGAAAATCGTCAGTCACCGTCGGCGCTCTGGTTACTGCTAACCAGGGAGATGCGCTGGTGACCGTGCAGCGCCTTGACCCGATTTATGTCGATCTCACCCAGTCAGTGCAGGATTTTCTGCGTATGAAAGAGGAAGTCGCCAGCGGACAAATCAAACAGGTTCAGGGCAGTACGCCAGTGCAACTTAATCTGGAAAATGGCAAACGTTACAGCCAGACCGGAACGCTGAAATTTTCTGATCCGACGGTCGATGAAACCACAGGTTCAGTGACTTTGCGGGCGATTTTCCCTAACCCAAATGGCGACCTGCTACCGGGTATGTACGTCACGGCGTTAGTGGATGAAGGCAGCCGTCAGAACGTGTTGTTAGTGCCGCAAGAAGGAGTCACACATAACGCCCAGGGTAAAGCGACAGCGCTCATTTTAGATAAAGATGATGTCGTACAGTTACGCGAAATTAATGCGACCAAAGCCATTGGCAATCAATGGATCGTCACTGCCGGATTGCAGGCCGGTGACCGGGTGATCGTCTCGGGTTTGCAACGCATTCATCCGGGCATCAAGGCACGCGCTATTTCCTCCAGCCAGGAAAACGCCAGCACCGAATCGAAACAATAACGTTGCAGGCTTAAGGGGACTTTCATGGCTAACTATTTTATTGATCGCCCGGTTTTTGCCTGGGTTCTTGCCATTATTTTGATGCTCGCAGGTGGCCTGGCGATCATGAACTTACCGATAGCGCAATATCCGCAAATTGCACCGCCAACTATCACTATCAGCGCCACCTATCCGGGTGCCGATGCCCAAACGGTAGAAAATTCTGTCACTCAGGTGATTGAGCAAAATATGAATGGACTTGATGGCCTGATGTATATGTCATCGACCAGTGACGCAGCAGGTAACGCTTCTATCACCCTGACCTTCGAGACAGGAACATCACCCGATATCGCGCAGGTCCAGGTACAGAATAAACTGCAGCTTGCCATGCCATCGCTACCCGAAGAAGTTCAACAACAAGGGATCAGCGTCAATAAGTCGAGTAGCAGCATCCTGATGGTGGCGGCATTTATCTCTGAAAACGGCAGCCTCAACCAGTACGATATCGCAGATTATGTGGCTTCTAATATTCAGGACCCATTAAGCCGTACCGCGGGTGTCGGTAGCGTGCAGCTTTTTGGTTCCGAGTACGCCATGCGTATCTGGCTGGACCCGCAAAAACTCAATAAATACAACCTTGTTCCTTCCGATGTCATTTCCCAAATCAAGGTACAGAATAACCAGATATCCGGTGGTCAACTGGGGGGAATGCCACAGGCGGCAGACCAGCAACTGAACGCCTCAATCATTGTGCAGACGCGTCTACAAACGCCGGAAGAATTTGGCAAAATCCTGCTAAAAGTTCAGCAGGATGGTTCGCAAGTATTATTGCGCGACGTTGCTCGCGTTGAGTTGGGTGCGGAAGACTATTCCACGGTGGCGCGTTATAACGGCAAACCTGCCGCCGGGATCGCCATCAAACTGGCTGCCGGAGCAAACGCGCTGGAGACCGCACGCGCAGTAAAAGATGAACTCAACCACTTATCGGCGTATTTCCCCGCCAGTCTGAAGACGGTTTATCCGTACGACACCACGCCGTTTATCAAAATCTCGATTCAGGAAGTCTTCAAAACGCTGGTTGAAGCTATCATCCTCGTCTTCCTGGTCATGTATCTGTTTTTACAGAATATCCGTGCCACTATTATCCCTACTATCGCCGTGCCGGTCGTTATTCTCGGAACGTTCGCTATCTTATCCGCGGTTGGTTTCACCATCAACACGCTCACCATGTTTGGGATGGTGCTGGCGATAGGGCTTTTGGTGGATGACGCCATCGTAGTGGTAGAGAACGTCGAGCGTGTGATGGCGGAAGATAAACTGCCGCCGAGGGAAGCGACGCATAAATCGATGGGACAAATCCAGCGTGCACTGGTCGGGATTGCCGTTGTTCTGTCTGCAGTGTTTATGCCGATGGCCTTTATGAGTGGGGCAACCGGCGAGATTTACCGTCAGTTCTCTATTACGCTGATCTCATCCATGCTGCTTTCGGTATTTGTCGCGATGAGCCTGACTCCTGCCCTTTGCGCCACCATTTTGAAAGCCACGCCAGAAGGCGGCCACAAACCGAACGCGTTATTCGCTCGCTTCAACCATCTGTTTGAACAATCGACTCAGCACTATACCGACAGTACCCGTTCGCTGCTGCGCTGCACCGGGCGTTATATGGTGGTTTACCTGCTGATTGGCGCCGGAATGGCGGTGCTGTTCCTGCGCACACCAACCTCTTTCTTACCGGAAGAGGATCAGGGGGTGTTTATGACCACCGCGCAGTTGCCGTCAGGTTCTACGATGGTTAACACCACGAAAGTGCTGCAACAGGTCACTGACTACTATCTGACAAAAGAGAAAAAAAATGTCGAGTCAGTATTTACCGTGGGCGGCTTCGGCTTTAGCGGTCAGGGGCAAAACAACGGTCTGGCATTTATCAGTCTTAAACCGTGGTCCGAACGTGTTGGCGAAGAAAATTCAGTTACCGCGATCATTCAGCGAGCAATGATCGCCCTGAGCCGCATTAACAAAGCGGTCGTCTTCCCGTTCAACTTACCTGCGGTGGCAGAACTGGGAACAGCATCAGGTTTTGATATGGAGCTGCTGGACAACGGTAATCTGGGGCACGAAAAACTGACCCAGGCGCGCAACGAACTGCTATCACTGGCAGCGCAATCGCCAAATCAGGTCATCGGCGTACGCCCAAACGGCCTGGAAGATACACCGATGTTCAAAGTGAACGTCAACGCCGCAAAAGCCGAGGCGATGGGCGTCGCGTTGTCTGACATCAATCAAACTATCTCTACAGCCTTTGGGAGTAGCTACGTTAACGACTTCCTCAATCAGGGCCGTGTGAAAAAAGTGTATGTCCAGGCGGGAACGCCGTTCCGTATGCTGCCAGATAACATCAACCAATGGTATGTGCGCAACGCATCCGGCACCATGGCGCCGCTTTCTGCCTATTCCTCTACTGAATGGACCTACGGTTCGCCACGACTGGAACGCTACAATGGTATCCCGGCGATGGAAATTTTAGGGGAAGCGGCGGCAGGAAAAAGTACCGGTGACGCGATGAAATTTATGGCGGAACTGGTGGCTAAACTTCCGGCTGGCGTCGGTTACTCCTGGACCGGGCTGTCATATCAGGAAGCGTTATCGTCCAACCAGGCGCCTGCGCTGTATGCCATTTCACTGGTCGTCGTGTTCCTCGCTCTCGCCGCGTTGTATGAAAGCTGGTCAATCCCCTTCTCGGTAATGTTAGTTGTCCCATTGGGCGTCATTGGCGCATTACTGGCAACAGACCTGCGCGGTTTAAGTAATGACGTCTACTTCCAGGTAGGGTTACTGACAACCATCGGGCTTTCCGCCAAAAACGCCATCCTGATCGTCGAATTTGCGGTTGAGATGATGCAGAAAGAAGGGAAAACACCTGTAGAGGCGATTATCGAAGCGGCCCGGATGCGTTTACGTCCAATCCTGATGACATCTCTGGCCTTTATTCTTGGCGTCCTGCCGCTGGTTATCAGTCATGGCGCAGGTTCTGGCGCACAAAATGCGGTAGGTACCGGGGTTATGGGGGGGATGTTTGCAGCAACGGTGCTGGCTATTTACTTCGTGCCTGTCTTTTTCGTCGTCGTGGAACATCTCTTTGCCCGCTTTAAAAAAGCGTAACGTGTGAATAAGAGTAAGGCTGAACGTGAATGTTCTGCCTTGCTCTTTTCTGTCAACCACTCGCCACTCAACAACCAACTCACCATCAGAAATACCAGGCTTAGCAAACAGCATTGAAAGTAAAAACCACTCCAGCCGTTAGTCATCAATTTAAACAAAACAATGCTAACCCACATGAACGTAATTGTATGAATTGTAAGCCTGATAATCCCAAACATACCGTTTATTTTCCTCCTGAAAATGCCTTTATCTATTTGCAAACTGCGAAAGATAACTTGCCAGTATCCCCGGCAGAGATGAATGGGAAAAGATTCTCACACGAAGCTGGAGGCAGATCCTGACCAACTTTCGAATGAGAAATACCGTCAGGAGAGCATCCCCGTTGACTGTTGCGCAAACTGATGCGGTGTTATGCCATAATACTGGCGGAAAGTATTAATAAAGTACGACGTGCTGCTATAGCCGCATTTTTCTGCGATCATCGGCAGCGGAATCTGTCGTAACTCGAGTAATCGTCTGGCCATAGACATTCGCGAGGTCAATAATATTTTGCTAAAACAGGTGTTTTCATCCTTTAACTTCTTTTTGATTAAACTTTCACTGGTGTACATCTTTTCTGCGATATCACGCAGGTACCAGCGCCTGGCAATATCAAAGCTAATAATACGTTCAACCTTTCCTGAAACCGTACTAATGCTATTAAGAAGAAAAGGAATCAGCTCCTTATTTCGAGAAAACATCGAAAGACAGGAGAAATAGAGCATGTTACTTAATGTTGTGGAGATAACATCTTCTTTAGCAAAACTATCGAATATCGCCGTTACGAGCGGCATCGGTGGCGCTGGATTAACCAACAACTTTTTTTTACCATGCAATCCTAAATACTGAGCCGGTAGGCGAATATTGTGCAAATAATGAGTGATGATGCGTTCATCTATATCCAGATTGCGGACATTTGATTCATTAAACTCTAAACTCTCCACCATATTTTTATCCATCAATAGAATACTATCTTTGTGCAAAGATAGTTTCTGCTGCTCATGGTATATGTCAAATGAGCGACAGGTGAGGATCACCGAACAAACATGTGCCATGACAAGCCCTTATATTCTATTACTACAAACACTACCATTCAGTATACAAATTAAATAATGCATGACTTACTCCAGAAACCCAAACTGCCAAAATTAGTAGGACCAAAAAGTTGACCATAGCACAATATGCTTAACCAGTTAATTGTTAATAAGCAAATGTTTCAACTATATATTTAAAAAAACATGTAGCTTATGTTTATGGAAAATTGGCTGATCTTATCCCCAGTGAAAGTTATATTTTCCTTACTGAGGGCACAAAGTTTCCGTACCAACAAGGAGTGTTATAACGGTTTATTAGTCTGGAGACGGCAGACTATTTTCTTCCCGGTTCCCCTATGCCGGGATTTTTTTTATGTTTAAAACAGCAATTATAACCTTATCGTTACTTCATGGTGACAAAAACTCTCTTGCGCAGTAATGTCCGTTATCAGATGATTATTAAACACTCTTTTAGTAACTCGTTCCTGATACTCTGTCGGTGTCAGCCCATAGTAATTTCGAAAAACATAAATAAAATATGACACACTGTTATAACCACAAGATAACGCCGTTCTTTTTATAGAAAACTCCGGCATAACAATCAGTTGTAACGCTCGCTGCATTCTACATTCGGTAAGTAGCTGTGAATAAGACGTCCCTTCTTCATGCAGTTTTTTCTTCAACAAACTCGGACTCATCAATAACTCACTGGCAATCTGTGCTAATGACCATTCACGAGCGATATTATTGTTGATTACCGTACACACCCGCACTCGCATACTCGGCTGCAATATATTCATAAGCAGCGGTATAAACTGTTTATCTTCAAGAAAAAGAGATAACAACGCAAATATCAATGCTCTTTTACGCAGAATCTCACTATAACGGAGATGTTTATTCTGCGACAGTCGCGTTATCTCCTGAAAAATCGGAATATCTCTGGTACAGTGATGAACGATTAGCGAAGGTGCTTTTTTATGCGCATGAAGATTTAATGCCTCCTCCTTGAGCATCGGGAGAAATAATGAAAGTGTTTCCTTCGTGATAAATACTACGTTCTCAACATACTCAGGAACAGAGACCTGATTTGCATCTGCAAAGACTAAATCATTACCGTAAAGACGGTGATGCTCGCCATTAACCGTGGTGAGAATACATTTATGTTTTGCGTACGCAATTAAACAATTTCCACATGGTGATTGCATAATAGATACACTTTAACAAAACATGTAACTATATTTTAATGTAGCACGCTTTCCTCCTGTGTCAAATTATTAACCAAACAAATCGTAAACAACAAAAATAATAGCTTCCTAAGAAACCACATATTTCGCCCCTGTTCACATTATTGCTACATCGTTAAGAATAGAACAACGCAATAAACTCTATTACGATACATTTAATATTTTCCGAACGTGAAAGAACCATCTAATAAACTGAAGTTTTCTCATAAAAAATGACCAGAATATTTCTACCCTGGTCATTACGCCACAGCTCTTCTTTTGTGGGATATATTTTCTTTTATCCAGTAAAGCTTTAAATCGGTCTACCTGCATTCTGAGTATGCAGACAACCCCCCGTTATCAGGTATGTTTAAAGCTGTTCTGTTGCGCAATACCCTGCAGTTTCGGGTGATCGCTGAGGTATTTCAGAGAAGCCTTGTAGTCTTCCAGCAACAGCTCAGCAAAGTCCATTTCGAAACCACGACGGCACATAATGCGCATCACCACGATGTCAGAGGCTTCACCGCTGAGGGCGAAGGCCGGAACCTGCCAGCCGCGCAGGCGCAGACGTTCAGAAAGGTCATACAGGGTATACCCCGGATCTTCTCCGTCTTTCAGCCTGAAGCAGACCGCCGGAATACCTTCATCCGGGCGACCGGTGCAGATGAACTCATACGGCCCCAGTTTGGCTATTTCATCCGCCAGGTAGGTGGCAACCTGATAAGAGGCATTCTGCACTTTGGTGTAACCTTCACGGCCGAGACGCAGAAATTCATAGTACTGGGCAATCACCTGACCCGCCGGGCGGGAGAAGTTGATGGCGAAAGTCCCTATCTGACCGCCAAGATAGTCAACGTTGAACACCAGTTCTTTCGGCAGCGCCTCTTCGTCACGCCAGATAACCCAGCCACAGCCCAGTGGGGCAAGGCCGAATTTATGGCCCGAAGCGCTGATGGATTTCACACGCGGCAGACGGAAGTCCCAGACGATATCCGGGGCGACAAACGGCGCAAGGAAGCCTCCGCTGGCGGCGTCGATATGCATGTCGATATCAATACCGGTATCAGCCTGGAATTTATCCAGCGCATCATGCAGCGGTTGCGGGAATTCATAATTACCGGTGTAAGTCACGCCGAAGGTCGGCACCACGCCGATGGTGTTTTCGTCGCAGGCTTCAATCATGCGTGCCGGATCCATAAATAGCTGACCGGGACGCATAGGGATCTCGCGCAGTTCCACATCCCAGTAGCGGGCGAATTTATGCCAGCAGATTTGTACCGGGCCGCACACCAGGTTGGGTTTATCCGTTGGTTTACCCGCAGCTTCCATACGTTTGCGCCAACGCCATTTCATCGCCATGCCGCCGAGCATACAGGCTTCGGAAGAACCAATGGTGTTGGTGCCAACGGCCTGACCATTTTTCGGCGCAGGCGCATGCCACAGGTCGGCAACCATGTTTACACAACGCAGATCAATGGCGGCAGATTGTGGATATTCTTCTTTATCGATCCAGTTCTTATTAATCGACAGATCCATCAATTTATGCACATTTTCGTCGTCCCAGGTCTGACAAAATGTAGCGAGGTTCTGTCGGGCATTACCATCCAGATATAATTCATCATTGATAATTTGGAATGCGACATCTTCTCGCATTTCATGCAGCGGAAAACGTTTAGACTCCGCGATAGTGGAAATAGCCTTTGTGCCAAAGCGTGAATCGAGTAGTTCTGAGCGGAAATCCGTTAACAACTTCTGTTCCATTTCGAACTCCTTAAATTGATTTGAAGGCAATAAAAAAAGTAGGATTAATCAGAAGGGGACGCAAGGGGTTACGAATATAATTTAAATAACAAAATCCTAAGCAGAAAAAAGTCTTATTATTATATAAAGATTCGCGCCGACAATATAAAAACGGTTTTATTGAAAATAAAAATCGCCCGAATATTTTACTTCGGGCGATTAAATTAATTATTGTTTATCTTGCATATAGGGTGTGTAAACCCCATTCAGACTGTGCAGGAAAGCAACAATATCATCCACATCTTCCTGCGGCAGCTCTTTACCAACCTGATAGCGCAGCATCAATTTTACCGCCCCATCCAGCGTCGGCACGTCGCCACGGTGGAAGTATGGCGCCGTCAGCGCAACGTTACGCAGACCCGGTACTTTTTGGCGCAATTTATCGCGTTCCTCTTTAGTGACATTCATACGACCAATATCCGCCGCAGTAATTTCACCAAAGTTAAAGTCTTTTTTCAGGCCCAACGGTTCAAAGGAACGTCCACCGAGAATAATACCGCCATGACAAGTCGCACATTTATTATCTTTAAATAACTGATAACCTTTTTTCTGTTGTGCCGTCAGCGCATTTTCATCACCACGCAACCATTTATCAAACGGTGAATCTGGCGTAATTAATGTTTTCTCAAACTCAGCAATTGCATCAGTAATATTTTCACCGCTAAAACCTTGTGGATATACCGCGAGGAACTGCGCTTTCAGCGTCGGATCTTTTTCCAGCTTCGCGATGATTTCGTCCCAGGATTTTGACGCCATTTCAATCGGGTTCAACGGCGGCCCACCAGCCTGATCCTGCAACGTTGCGGCGCGCCCGTCCCAGAACTGCTCAACGTTAAACACCGAGTTAAACACTGTCGGCGCATTAATAGGGCCAACTGCGCCACCAACGCCAATCGAGGTTTTTCTGCCATCGACGCCACCTGCGTTTAACGCATGGCAATGCGCACAGGAAATCGTGTTATCACTTGATAAACGGGGATCGTGATACAGCGCAAAGCCCAGCGCCACTTTTTGCGCATCAGTAGGCAATTTTTGCGGGATAGGCTGTACCGGCTCATTACGATGCTCTGGCGCTGTGTCAGCGCTGGTGTAATATTCTGCGCGTTGCTTCGCAACCCACGCGAGAATTTCCGCACGCTCTTCATCACTCACCTTACCCGCCCAGTGCAGCGCGGTATAACGTGTTGGCGGCATCGTTTCGTATTGCATTACCCATTCAATCTTATTCAGATCGCTTTGCGAAACAGGTTTATCGGCCAACAATGCCGCACGGACCGCTTCTAAGTTGAAAGATTTATATCCCAGCCTGATGTCGTAATCCATCAACTGTTTTGCGCCAGGAATATAATAATAGGCAGGTAATTCCGCTGAAGGCGTATGACAATAATCGCATCCCTTCTCGCTGAGAAAACCCAGAACTTTATTATTTTCGCCAACAGTTGATGCCTGAACATCGACCTGTTTACTGCGTTTATTATCGTGGTACCACACGTAACCAGATAATCCTAAATAACAAATCGCGACGCCAGCGATGCCGATCGCGGTAATACGTGAGACCATTCTCATTATTCTTCCCTCACGGTGGTGAGTTATGGTGAGCCAGAAAATTCTTCAGATAGCAGCAAAAGTCTCTGCGAGACAAAGACATCATAAAAAAACAGGGATATATGCTTTTTTGATAGGAATCAATCTATCATATAAATATAAGCTATCAATAAGATAGTCTGTGCCTATTATCGGTGTTCGGTATGGCATATCACGACTTGTACGAATATAAAATTGAATATTTCGAAAATAAAAAACAATAAGAAAACATTATTTTTATAAAACTCATTGATATTATAACGTTATATTTTTTTAGTAAGCGAATAAACGAAATCTACCGCACGCTATGTTGTCCACCTACCGGAACGAATGACTATCCTTAAAGGAAAGCTCAATTATTAGAGATAAATTTCGGAGGCTGGATCCTTATGCTCAATCAGAAAATTCAAAATCCTAATCCAGACAAACTGACGATCGAGGTCGATCTCTGTTATGAACTGGATCCGTATGAATTAAAACTGGATGAGATGATTGAAGCGGAACCGGAACCCGAAATGATTGAGGGACTGCCCGCCTCAGACGCATTAACACCAGCCGATCGCTATCTTGAGTTGTTCGAGCATGTCCAGGGCGCGAAAATTTTCCCGGACAGCAAAACTTTCCCCGACTGTGCGCCCAAAATGGATCCGCTGGATATATTAATTCGCTATCGAAAAGTGCGCCGTCATCGGGATTTTGACTTACGCCAGTTCGTTGAAAATCATTTCTGGCTGCCGAAAGTCTACGCCAGCGAGTATGTATCGGACCCGCAAAATTCGCTAAAAGAGCATATCGACCAGCTATGGCCGGTATTAACCCGCGAGCCACAGGCCCATATCCCGTGGTCGTCTCTGCTGGCGCTGCCGCAATCGTACATTGTGCCTGGGGGACGTTTTAGCGAGACCTACTACTGGGATTCCTATTTCACTATGCTGGGGCTGGCGGAAAGCGGGCGCGAAGATTTGCTGAAATGCATGGCCGATAACTTCGCCTGGATGATCGAAAACTATGGTCACATTCCCAACGGCAACCGCACTTATTATTTGAGCCGCTCACAGCCGCCCGTTTTTGCGCTGATGGTGGAACTGTTTGAAGAAGATGGCGTACGTGGCGCGCGCCGTTATCTTTCCCATCTGAAAATGGAATATGCCTTCTGGATGGACGGCGCACAATCGCTGATTCCCAACCAGGCTTACCGCCACGTAGTGCGAATGCCGGACGGTTCTCTGCTCAACCGCTACTGGGACGACCGTGACACGCCGCGCGACGAATCCTGGCTGGAAGATGTGGAAACGGCGAAGCACTCTGGTCGCCCGCCGAACGAGGTATATCGCGATTTACGTGCGGGGGCGGCTTCTGGCTGGGATTATTCCTCCCGCTGGCTGCGTGATGCAGGCCGTCTGGCCAGTATTCGCACCACTCAATTTATCCCTGTGGACCTTAACGCTTTCCTGTTCAAACTGGAAAGCGTCATCGCCAATATCTCAGCATTGAAGGGCGATAAGGAGGCAGAAACCCTGTTTCGCCAGAATGCCAACGCTCGCCGTAATGCAGTAAACCGTTATCTCTGGGATGATGAAAACGGCATCTACCGTGATTACGACTGGCGACGTGAGCAGTTAGCCCTGTTTACCGCTGCCGCTATTGTGCCGCTCTATGTCGGTATGGCGAACCATGAACAGGCCGATCGTCTGGCAAATGCCGTGCGTAGCCGATTACTGACGCCTGGCGGCATTCTGGCGAGCGAGTATGAAACGGGCGAACAATGGGATAAACCGAACGGCTGGGCACCGTTACAATGGATGGCGATTCAGGGGTTCAAAATGTACGGTGATGACCATCTGGGCGATGAGATTGCGTGTAATTGGCTAAAAACGGTGAATCAGTTCTACCTTAAGCACCACAAACTGATCGAGAAATACCATATTGCCGACGATATCCCTCGGGAAGGCGGCGGCGGCGAATACCCATTACAGGATGGATTTGGCTGGACTAATGGCGTGGTACGGCGATTAATGAGTTTGTACGGCGAACCGTAATATTTTTACAGCCAGCCGCAAACACCCTGCTGGCTGTAAAATTATCTCCTTCAGGAGGAGATATTTAACATCATTGCCGCCTGAGTGCGATTTTTCACTTCCAGACGCCGATAGAGCGATTCCAGATGCGCTTTTACCGTTCCGGTACTGATATTTAACGCCCGGCCAATCTCTTTATTTGATTCGCCAGCTGCCAGCATAGTTAAAATTTCCCGCTGACGGGCGCTTAACGATTTCAGATCTTTCATGTCTTTTTCCGGCGTAGTTCGCCAGTCTCCTGGCAGAAACATCATCCCCATCGCCGTGCTATTTACCGCCAATGCGAATGTTTCGACGCCTGAATCACGCGGCACAATGGCCATCACATTAAAATGGATAACTTCCTGTAACCATTGTTTGTTACAGTCCGTCGCCGTTATCAACACCTTAACATCAGGAAATTGCACCACGGTTTTTTGCAGCAACCAGTAGCAAAACTCGCCATCCTGATCGCCATCAAGCATAACTAAGGCTTCGGGATAACTTTCCAGCTTTTGCCATAACTCGTCTGCCTGACTGACCCCCTGAATACTCACTCCTGGAATACGCTGCTGTAAACTGACTTTCATTCCATGAATAAATATTGACTGCCTGTCAAACATGACTATTTGCATTACTGAATCTCCACCTGGATACGTTAAAAGCCTTAAGTAGTGGAAGGGTATTACCCGAGAGACAAAATAAGAATTCGCCATTTGGCGGTAGCCATTCTACAGATACAAAGGGAGGAAAAGAGTTACTGATATAAATAGTTACAGCTAAACGTCTGAAATTACATGTCGAGGGCACTATTTAAAACATTTTTGAGGATATCCTTATATTTCTGTATCTTCTTCAAACAACATCAATGATGTCGTTTATTACGCTATATTTTTCCATCACTAAAAAATGCTCAACTTGCGCACAATTAGCCTATGCAGCAACTTCGCATTTAAAGAAATGAATGAAAATAACCACCGTTACCCTACTATTTTCCTGACTCTATACGCTATTACGCCCCTTCCTTCTGAAAAATACGTGATTTCACCGTTACAACGTTGTGAAATCACGTGTTAGATGTTAGAAAAAACAATAAACAATGCGATATACGCATTACTGTTTCTCTATGAACAACAATCGGTCAAATAAATGGATAAAATTCATGCAATGCAGTTGTTCATTAAAGTTGCAGAGCTGGAAAGTTTTTCCCGCGCGGCAGATTTCTTTGCTTTGCCCAAAGGAAGTGTCTCGCGTCAGATACAGGCGCTGGAAAACCAGCTCGGCACTCAGTTGCTGCAACGTACCACGCGTCGGGTTCGGTTAACCCCGGATGGGATGACCTATTACCAACGGGCAAAAGACATATTGAGTAACCTCAACGAACTGGACGGCCTGTTTCAACACGACGTCACCAGTATCAGCGGCAAATTGCGCGTCGATATTCCGCCCGGAATCGCGAAAAATTTGTTCCTGCCACATTTACCCGATTTCCTGTATCAGTATCCTGGCATCGAACTGGAGTTGAGCAGCAGCGACCATCCGGTGGATATTCTTCGCGATGGCTTTGATTGTGTCGTACGCATTGGCACATTGCCCGACGACGGAATGATCACCCGTCCGCTCGGCAAGCTGACGATGGTCAACTGTGCCAGCCCACACTACCTGACACGCTTTGGCTACCCGGAAAACCTGGACGATCTCACCTCACACGCACTGGTGCATTACACCCCGAATTTGGCGGTGCATCCGTTAGGTTTCGAAGTCGCCAGCGACAATGGCGTCCAGTGGGTAAAATCCGGCGGTATGTTGACTGTAAACAGCAGCGAAACCTATCTCGCCGCCGGACTGGCCGGGCTTGGCATAATCCAGATACCACGCGTGATAGTACGCGAAGCCCTGCGCGCCGGGCGGCTTATCGAAGTACTACCCGGCTACCGCGCTGAACCACTGCTCATTTCTCTGCTTTACCCGCAACGTCGGGAGCTTTCCCGCCGTGTAAACCTGTTTATGCAGTGGCTGGCCGGCGTAATGAAAGAACACCTGAACTGACCGACTATACTTTTTAAAAAAGACAACAACAGAAGGACTAAAGAGCGGATGACTCAGGAAAACGAGATCAAACGTCCCCCTCAGGCTCCAATTAAACACCTGAAAAATAGCGACAAGAGCAATAAAGTCAGTCTGGCGCTGGAAACCGTCACTACCACCGCCGAAAAAGTCCAACGTCAACCTGTCATCGCGCACCTGATTCGTGCGACAGAGCGCTTTAATGATCGGCTGGGCAACCAGTTTGGCGCGGCTATCACCTATTTTTCGTTTTTGTCGATGATCCCAATTTTGATGGTGTCATTTGCCGCCGCCGGTTTTATCCTGGCGTCCCATCCCATGCTATTACAGAATATCTTCGACAAAATTCTGCAAAACATCAGCGATCCGACGCTGGCCGCCACATTAAAAAACACGATCAATACCGCTGTTCAACAACGCACCACCGTGGGACTCGTCGGTCTGGCTGTGGCGCTTTATTCTGGCATTAACTGGACGGGAAACTTGCGTGAGGCTATTCGTGCCCAATCACGGGATGTCTGGGAACGTTCGCCGCAAGATCAGGAAAAATTCTGGGTTAAATATCTGCGTGATTTTATTTCACTGATTGGCTTGCTGATTGCGCTGATAGTCACCCTTTCGATTACCTCTGTCGCCGGTTCTGCACAGCAGATGATTATTACCGCGCTGCATCTCAACAGTATTGAGTGGCTGAAACCGACATGGCGATTGATTGGTCTGGCGATTTCTATCTTTGCTAACTACTTGCTTTTCTTCTGGATTTTCTGGCGACTGCCTCGCCACCGACCACGTAAAAAGGCGCTGATCCGCGGGACACTCCTCGCCGCTATTGGTTTTGAAGTGATTAAAATCGTGATGACCTACACCTTGCCGTCGTTGATGAAATCCCCCTCTGGCGCGGCATTTGGCTCAGTGCTGGGACTGATGGCGTTTTTCTATTTCTTCGCCCGTCTGACGTTGTTTTGCGCGGCGTGGATTGCCACTGCCGAGTACAAAGACGACCCGCGAATGCCGGGGAAAACGCAGCGGTAAAATATGTCCGATGCCGGGTCGGATAAGCATATCTGACTTACCATTGTGCCGGATGCGGCGAAAACGCCTTATCCGGCCTACGAATTTATTCGGCCTGGCTCCCCGTAGGCCGGATAAGATGCGCCAGCATCGCATCCGGCTATAATGCGCACATAACCACTTGAAACGCTTTCCCAGCTCCTCTTAAGCCATCTCTTAAGGAGCAAACAATTTCATTCCGACTCATAACCTCAGCATATAAATCCAGTTAGTAACTTTTATTTAACCTAAAACCAGTTTTATCGACCATTTATGAAATTGTGTGAAGCATTTCATAGAAGAAAAATTACCGGCATAAACATTATTCACTTTTTGCCTGTTTTCTGGACACTTTTATGATTTGTTACAGATTGAAATATCACTTTTGCTATGCGTAATATGGCTATTCGTTAGCCAAAAAATAAGAAAAGATTATGCAAGCAACCGCTACAACACTCGACCACGAGCAAGAATACACGCCGATAAACTCACGAAATAAAGTGCTGGTCGCCTCCCTCATTGGCACAGCCATTGAGTTCTTCGACTTCTACATTTACGCCACCGCAGCCGTAATTGTATTCCCGCATATCTTCTTCCCGCAGGGCGATCCGACAGCAGCGACGCTACAGTCGCTCGCCACTTTCGCTATCGCCTTTGTCGCACGCCCAATCGGTTCTGCCGTATTCGGTCATTTCGGCGATCGCATTGGACGTAAAACCACGCTGGTTGCCTCATTGCTCACGATGGGGATTTCGACAGTAGTGATTGGTCTGCTGCCAGGCTACGCCACGATTGGTATTTTTGCTCCGCTGCTGTTAGCGCTGGCTCGATTTGGTCAGGGTCTCGGCTTAGGCGGTGAATGGGGCGGCGCGGCGCTGTTGGCAACCGAGAACGCACCACCTCGCAAACGTGCGCTGTACGGCTCCTTCCCACAATTAGGCGCACCAATCGGCTTCTTCTTCGCCAACGGCACTTTCCTGCTGCTTTCCTGGTTGCTGACGGACGAGCAGTTTATGAGCTGGGGCTGGCGCGTACCGTTTATCTTCTCGGCGGTATTGGTAATTATCGGTCTGTATGTCCGCGTATCGCTGCATGAGTCGCCGGTGTTTGAAAAAGTGGCGAAAGCGAAAAAGCAGGTAAAGATCCCGCTGGGTACGTTGCTGACCAAACACGTACGCGTCACGGTACTAGGCACCTTCATCATGCTGGCAACCTACACGCTGTTTTACATCATGACTGTCTATTCAATGACCTTCAGCACCGCCACCGCGCCAGTCGGGCTTGGCTTGCCGCGTAACGAAGTGTTGTGGATGCTGATGCTGGCAGTCATTGGTTTTGGCGTGATGGTGCCGGTAGCCGGTTTGCTGGCAGATGCCTTTGGTCGTCGTAAAAGCATGGTGATCATCACCTCGCTTATCATCCTGTTCGCGCTGTTCGCCTTTAATCCGCTGCTTGGTTCAGGCAATCCGATTCTGGTTTTTGCCTTCCTGTTACTGGGGTTAAGCCTGATGGGGCTGACCTTCGGGCCGATGGGCGCGTTGTTGCCGGAACTGTTCCCGACAGAAGTGCGTTACACCGGTGCATCGTTCTCTTATAACGTGTCGTCGATTCTCGGTGCTTCCGTTGCACCGTATATCGCGGCCTGGTTACAAGCTCACTATGGGTTAGGCGCGGTTGGGTTATATCTGGCGGCGATGGCAGGATTGACGCTAATCGCCCTGCTGTTGACGCATGAGACAAGGCACCAGTCGTTATAATGTATTTGCCGGATGCCTGGCATCCGGCAACTTACAGCGCCAGCACCACCGTATCCAGTGTTTCTATCGGCGCCGGGCGTGAAAGAAACCAGCCTTGTGCGGCGAAGGCAGGCGAATTCTGAACATCGCTCCACTCCTCCTCTGTCTCCACGCCTTCGACGATCACCCCACGACAATAGCGATTCATCAAGTGCATGAGCTGAGAAAAGAGCGTGCGGCCTTCCGGCGATTGACGCAGCATCACAAATAATTCGCGGGCGATTTTGATGTAGTCATAACGCACTTCACTTAGCGCAGAGAAATTAGCCATCCCGGTGCCGAAATCATCCAGCCACAGCGGACCAAATTCGCATATTGACGCAAAAGTGGAACCTTTCGGCAGGCGAATGTGTTCCACCAGTTCGAATCGCAGCCAGGGAAGGCATTCAATCAGGCGCAAAATTTCCGGCTGCTGGCGCAGGGCGATAAGCGTAGGCCCATCAATATTGACCGAAGCCAGAAGATCGTGCTGGGCAAAAAAATCGGCTTTTTTTGCCAACAATTCGACCTGTGCCCTCACAACGTCCATACGGTGGCTGATGGTAATTTCAGCAAAATAGCGATCGGGCGGCAGCCGTTGCGAAGGGTTATCGGGATGTGTAACCACGGTCAACAACTCCACGGCCATCAACCGCCCGGAAACCTGATAAATTGGCTGCCAGGTGTAAGCAAGCTCACACTGCAACCAAAAACGCCGCTCCTGCAAGCTTTCGATACTGGCTTCAGGGTTGCTTATTCGCTGGATAACCTGCCTTATCATCGAAGATGTCCTGTGTTTAAGAGTGATACAGCCCGGACTCGACAAAGATTATCGGCGCGTAGTACCAGAACTTTACCGCCTGATGCCGCTAAATTTACCCGCACAACGGCGTAATCATCCAGGAACACGTTCTGGTTCAAAAAAATAATGGAACAGCGTTTTAATATAGTTGACCAGCAAACCACCACAGCGCAAACTAGCGCTAATTTTTACAAATCAGGTTCACGACTATGTCCAAAAAGATTGCCGTGATTGGCGAATGCATGATTGAGCTTTCCGAGAAAGGCGCAGACGTTAAGCGCGGTTTCGGCGGCGATACCCTGAATACTTCCGTTTATATTGCCCGTCAGGTCGTCCCTAAGGAGTTAACGGTTCATTACGTAACTGCGCTGGGAACGGACAGTTTTAGCCAACAGATGCTGGATACCTGGCACGCTGAAAACATCGATACTTCTCTGACTCAACGGATGGAAAATCGTCTGCCGGGCCTTTACTACATTGAAACCGACAGCACTGGCGAGCGTACTTTCTATTACTGGCGTAACGAAGCGGCCGCAAAATTCTGGCTGGAGAGCGAGCAATCTGCGGCAATTTGTGCAGAGTTGGCGAATTTCGATTACCTCTATCTTAGTGGCATTAGCCTGGCGATCCTGAGTCCAACCAGTCGTGAGAAACTCCTTTCCCTACTGCGCGAATGCCGCGCCAACGGCGGGAAGGTTATTTTCGACAATAACTACCGTCCGCGCCTGTGGGCAAGTAAAGAAGAAACGCAACAAGTGTACCAGCAGATGCTGGAATGCACAGATATCGCCTTCCTGACGCTGGACGACGAAGACGCGCTGTGGGGCCAACAGCCAGTAGAAGACGTCATTGCGCGTACCCATAACGCGGGCGTGAAAGAAGTGGTGGTGAAACGCGGGGCAGATTCTTGCCTGGTGTCCATTGCTGGCGAAGAGTTAGTGGATGTTCCTGCGGTGAAATTGCCGAAAGAGAAAGTGATCGACACCACCGCAGCTGGCGACTCTTTCAGTGCCGGTTATCTGGCGGTACGCCTGACTGGCGGCAATGCAGAAGACGCCGCGAAACGCGGACATCTGACCGCAAGCACCGTTATTCAGTATCGCGGCGCGATTATCCTGCGTGAAGCAATGCCAGCGTAAAAACGACGTATGCAAAAAGCTGGATAACGTGTCAGGCCTCTATCCAGCTCTTCCAGAAACGCCTGATGGCAGCGCTAACTCATTACCATCAGGCTGACTCTCTATCACTGTACGGGTGGAATATCCGTAACTTCGGGATGCACATCATCCGTGGCGACAGGCGTCGCTGCAGCGGCGGTAGATGGCGCCATGATCTGCTCCCAGGTAGCCTGCAAATCTTTCATGTTAAATTCCGGCTCGCCTTTCGGCTGCAGCAGAATTAACGCCATATCGTTCGACAGTTGCTGGCGCAGATCCTGATTCAACATTTCGACTGTCAGACTATTGAGGAAATCCTGACGCAGCTTCTGATATTGCTCCGGCGCGATATCGACTACCTGATTTTGCAACGAACGCATCCGTTGTCCCATCAGAATATCGGTATCAGCACGAGCATAAGCGGCAAACAGTTTCTGTAACTCCAGTTTCTTTTGTGCAACCAGAGCGTTGAACTCTTCTTCCGGCAGACCTTTATCACGAACTTTCGCCAGTTCACGCGCCACCAGATTAAGGTTGCTGTTCAGCTTGTCATTCGGCGATTCAATGTTAATAGCGCATTGCGCACGTAAATACAGCACGCGACAATCAAATCCAAGACCGATATCTTTGCTGTTATTGGCGCTTAACGTTTGCTGAACGTGCCAGAACAGCGCCTCACGGGCCAGATCAGCGCGCCAGTAGCGCAACAATGCGGCTGACTCACGAATCGGCTGCCACGGGTTATCCCACATAATGGATAACCGATCCTGGCGCACCGCGTCGGTCATAATGCTAACCGCTTCCGCACGCAGTGGAGAAAGGGTTGGCACCGGAGCCGGTGTTTCGCGTTTGCCTTTCAGCTCACCGAACGTTTTGTTGATTTGGTCGATAACCGAACGCGCATCGACGTTCCCCACCACCAACAGCGTCATTGCGTCCGGGGTGTACCATTTCTGGTAGAAGTCTTTAATCTTTTCCGCTTCCACAGGCTGTTTCAGCGGATCGGCAGGATCATGACCTAACAAGGTCGATCCTTTCAGGCGATAACGCCACCAGCCTTCTTTGGTATCGACAGGCCAGGTTGCCACCATGTCCTGACTTTGCAGCGCATGGTTAACCGTTTCTGGCGTGATGGTCAGCTTGCCAGAGCTATTCGCCAGATAAGAGAGCGCTTCTTTCAGCAAGTCATTACGATTATTTGGCAGACTAAGATTAAATAGCGTGGTGTCATAAGAGACGATCACCGGCGGCATCGGACGCTTAGGGTCAATTCCCTGTTGCCATAATGAGCGCGCCTGCGCCGCTTCCAGACCACCGCTTTGCGTTAGCGCAATACGGGGAATCGCGTGGCTGTAACCGCTCTGTTGTGTACTCTCGGCGAGCGAACCGGTATTAACCAGCAGGCGAATTTCAACACGATCGCTGGGACGCTGAGGCGTGGTCAGAACTTGCCACTGTAATCCGTTGGAGAGCGTCCCCTGTTGCCATGCTGGATCAGGCTGGAGCGCATCTGCCTGCACATAGCCAGCAGTGGCCATCACCAGCAAACCGCCCGCTAAAAGTCGAATTTTTGTGCCCTGCATGTGAACCCCTGATCAACTATCCTGGTAATAAAAGACTGCCCGTTATCGGACAATCTAAATGACGTTAAAAACACTTCGTTTTAGACCGCAAGAACATGGAAATGTCACGGAAGAAGTGAAATAAACCCGATCTCACCCAGGAGGTAAGTTCGGGCACAGGGGTCAATTATGCGCAAACACCCGCACTCGGGGAAGGGAGTGCGGGCATAAGTAGTGAGATTAAGAGGATAATTCGTGCGTTTTGCCATCTGGCGCACGATTATTCAGCACATCATCCAGTTTTTTGTGGTCCAGTTCTTTAACCCATTTCGCGACCACAATAGTCGCCACGCCGTTACCGACCAGGTTAGTCAGCGCACGAGCTTCTGACATAAAGCGGTCAATGCCGAGGATTAGCGCCAGACCCGCCACTGGCAAATGGCCTACAGCAGAAAGCGTTGCCGCCAGCACGATAAAGCCACTGCCCGTTACCCCGGCAGCCCCTTTGGAAGACAGCAGCAACACGATTAACAACGTGATTTGGTGGACGATATCCATCTGACTGTTAGTCGCCTGAGCGATAAACACTGCCGCCATCGTCAGGTATATCGATGTCCCATCGAGGTTAAACGAATAGCCAGTTGGGATAACTAACCCCACCACCGATTTCCGGCAGCCGAGTTTCTCCATTTTGTCGAGCATACGCGGCAGCGCCGATTCGGAAGAAGAGGTCCCCAGTACAATCAGCAACTCTTCACGAATGTAACGGATAAATTTGAAAATGCTGAAGCCGGTCGCTTTGGCAATAGAACCCAGTACCAGCACCACGAACAGAATACAGGTGATGTAGAAGCAGATAATGAGCTGCCCCAGTTGCACCAGTGTTCCGACGCCGTATTTACCGATGGTAAACGCCATCGCCCCGAACGCACCAATGGGCGCCAGACGCATGATCATATTGATGATGCCGAAGATGACCTGCGAGAAACTTTCGATAACGTTAAAAATCAGTTGGCCTTTGCTGCCCAGACGGTGAAGTGCAAAGCCAAACAATACGGCAAACAGCAGCACCTGCAGGATATTACCGCTGGCAAACGCGCCAATGACGCTCGCCGGAATGACATCCATAATGAAGGCGACAATGCCCTGGTCTTTCGCCTGCGCGGCGTAAACGGCTACCGCTTTCGCATCAAGACTCGCCGGATCGACGTTCATCCCAGCGCCAGGCTGGACGACGTTAACGATGATAAGGCCAATAATCAGCGCGATAGTACTGACTACCTCAAAATAAAGCAGAGCAACGGCACCGGTACGACCGACCGCCTTCATGCTTTCCATGCCCGCAATGCCAGTTACAACAGTACAAAAGATGACAGGAGCGATGATCATCTTAATGAGCTTAACGAACCCGTCGCCAAGCGGTTTCATTTGCTCGCCTATTTCAGGATAGAAATGGCCAAGGAGAATACCAATGGCTATCGCTGTCAGGACCTGAAAGTAAAGGCTTTTAAACAGAGAGGTTTTCATAGGGTGTCCTTTAGTAAAACCACAGGTCTTGTAAGGTTATGGGGTACCTGCGGCCTTAAAATAACACCCAGACAACATCACAGAAATGTACCTGGATCATAATTGAAACAATAATGTTAAAAAATTTGAGCTGGCTCGCACAAACCAGCACTTTTTAAAGTTTTGTAATCAGTTTGAGGTAACTACTTTTCTTCCAGGTAACTCTCTTCGAAGATTTCGATAGGGAGTGGACGCGCAAACAGGAAGCCCTGAGCAATGCCGACGCCCGCTTTTGCCAGCCAGTCACGTTGCGCTTCTGTTTCCACGCCTTCAGCAATAATTTGCAGATTCAGGCTTTTGGCCAGCATGATGATTGCGGCAATCATGCTGCTATCTTCCGGTAAACCATCGACAAACATTTTGTCGATTTTCAGCACGTCGATCGGCAACGATTTCATATGCTGCAACTGACGCAGCCCTGCATAACCCATGCCGAAATCATCCAGCGCCACCTGAACGCCTGCGTTACGTAGTGGGCGAAGGATCGCCACTGCCGCATGCGGGTCATCAATACGTCGACTTTCTGTGACTTCCAGAATCAGTGTCCCAGGCTGAATGCGATAACGGGTCAGCAGCTCCAGCATATCCGGCACCATATTCGGATGCATAAGCTGTAAGGCCGAGAGATTCACCGACAGCGGCAGCATAAAGCCGCGTTCCTGCCAGGCAGCAAGCAGTCGGCAAGATTCCTCCAGCACCCAATAACCGACGGTCACCATCAGCCCACAGGATTCAATACGATCGATTAGTCCATCCGGTAATTCCCAACGACCATCCGGTTGTTGGATACGCAGTAGTACTTCCGCACTGACTATCTTGCCGCTGGTCATCTCCACCTGCGGCTGCAACCAGACAGCAAACTTATGATTTTCCAGCGCATTAAGGATGTCGCTCTCTTCAGTCAGCCGTTGCTGAGCGGCCTCCATCTGTTGCGGATCGTAGAACTGAATCTGGTTCTTGCCTTTATGTCGCGCAGTAAACGCCGCAGAAATAGCGCGGCTATAAAGTTGTTCGGCGGTGAGATCGCCATAGTACATCGCCACGCCGATACTACAGTGCGGACGCAGTTGAATACGTTCAATCGGCAAGCGCTCACACATAATAGTGAGCACTTGCTGACCTAAAGTAATGGCGTGCCACGGTTCCTGCACGCCATTGGCGATAACAGCAAAGTCGTAACCACTGACCTGTGCGAGGATCATACGTGGCGACAGTACCGATTTGAGTTTCTCCACCAGCGTCAGCAGCAGGATTTCCCGTTGCGCCTCTTCCAGCACGCCCGCAGTATCGCGCAGAGTCTCGCAGGTGATGATCATCAACGCTGTGGTTTGTTTACGCGCCACCACCTGTTCCAGCATCTCCATCAGCAATGCTTTATTCGGTAGATCTGAAACCGGGTAGCGCATCGCATTCTCATTCTGTTCTTCATAATGGCGCTGTAACAATTGCTGATTGAGGTTATAACTGCGCACCAGCATACCGATTTCATCATCCTGATGCAGACGCGGCAGAGCCAGTTGATGACCGATAATCTCCTGTGGATGGATCGCGTTAAGTTCACGGGCGATATTGCGTAATGGATGCAAAATCAGTCGGTTAATGCACCAGCTAATCGCTACTGTCAGAATTAATGACAATAGTAAGTAAATGGTCACTAACGTAGAAAGGGTACTCATCACGAACTTGTACATGCGAAAAGAGTCCGACTGGAGCACCAGATAGGCAATCGGCTGTGGATTTGCCGGTCGTTCCAGTGAATAGACGCCCAGCGAGATTTGTACCGGTAGCTCAAACAGTCGGGTGACCATCACCGGCACCGGACGCTCTGGTATGAAACTTTTACGCAACGCCTGAAACTGGTTAGGTAACACAACATCGGCGCGGCTGACCACGCCCGCCGGTTTAATGCTGGCAAGAATCGCTTCCGCCTGGGGAATATCCCCTTTCAAAATGGCGGAAGATAAGGGTTCGCGGACAGAGCGGGCAATGCTTTCCAGTTGCGTAGCCGTGTTATAGCGATTCTGCTGCACCAGATGGAACAGCAAAACGGTGCAAAAGATAAAAACGAACACCAGGACAACGGCTGCCACCATTGCCATCTGCTTGATTGTTAACGAGCGACTTACGCGCAAATTGTCTCCCCCCGGAAATCCCAGATTGCCGCCCGAGTATACCCGATCGCGGCGGCATTAAGAGAGGCGCTATCTGAAAACTTACCAGTCGGCGTAAGGTATTAGCGGCTGCGGCGGTAAATCCATATCACCTTGCCATCCAGCAGCGGAATACCGTACATAAAGCTGGAAATGGCTTGGTGCATAATCCTTCGCTTTCTGGATATCAATCGCCGTACCAACAAACCAGTTAGACGTGACGCGCCGTTCAAGTAACGCTCGCGCCGTGTAACCAAAGCCCTGGCTGCTGCTACCACTGTTGGATTGCTGCGCTGCTTCTTCCTGCCAGTCGGTCGGGATCAAGTTCATCAGCGGATAACGCGGCATGGTTTTGGTCCGTGAGTGCGACCATGAGCCTGAAGCGCCCAGCTCCCACGACCAGTTTTCCGTCCGTTCCCGCCACATCACCGGCACCGCAAACGACAGGTATTCCTGCGGGCTGTAGTAGCCGCCCTGACCCAGTGAGTACCCACTCAGGTCTTTGTCGTAATGCCAGATCATATTGTTAAGACCAATGGTCACACGGCGATTATTCTCGTTGATGATTTTATAGTAATAGCCCGTCATCCAGCGCACGCGCCAGTTATCTTCGACATTTTTACCGGTTAACCGATCGCCGCTAAGTGATGCCCAGACACCGTTCGCCTCGCCTCTGTCATAGCTCAGGCTTATCCCTGCGCCATCGGCACGCACGCCGCCCCATTTTTTCCCGGTATTACTCGGGGAGTCTTTTTGCCCGCCGAAGGCCAGCATTGAACTGGAGACAGGTCGACGATGCGCGTCAACGGTATAGCCAAGCGGACCGATATCATCGCTGTAGCTAATACCGCCAACCACATCTACCACGTTGAACCCCATCGGCGTGGTGCCAATATCCCAGCTCCAGGTATCGTTACGCCAGCCAACCGCAACGCTGGCGCCAGAATCTGACTGACTGCGATTGCCGCTACAGTCCTGCAACGTACAGGTTCCCCAGTTATCATCCCATTTACCATCGGCATTAGTGGAGAAACTGCCGACGTTCATATTGACGAAATCACTGCGAAAGAACATTCGCCCGTCGGAATACGGCGCATCCACCTGCAACATGGTGGTATGGGCTTTCAGATCGGAGTAACCGCCAGTACCGCTTGAACCCCAGTAATCATGCTCAAGAGTGACGTTAAGATCCTGCTGACGATAAAGATCTGCCGCATCGCTGCGTACGCCGCGTTTCAGCCAGTCGTCTTTCTCGTCATTACGGGTAAGGCGGGTAAAGGTGTCGTTATCCTGCGGACGCGTCGTCGTCACACCGGAAGCGATCATCGCGTCTTTGTAGGTTTCCAGCGCCTGTTGCGGTTCACCTGCCTGCGCCTCAAATTTTGCGCCATCGCGCAGTACCATCGCGCTTTCCATCGACGGCGGCTGAGATTTTGCCTGCGGGATCAACGTATTAAATGTCCGCTGCGCTGCTGCGGTATCGCCAAGCTGCGCCTGCACCAGCGCCACGCGCCGCTGAGTGTTCAGCGAGGCGTTATCGGTGGCGGGAAGTTTCGCCAGTTGGCTGCGCGCCGCCGCTTTGTCGCCTGCGGCAATATCGACTTCCGTCAGGCCAAGAATGGCATCGGCGTTATTCGGCTCCCGCGCCAGCACATTCTGATATGCCGCGCGGGCGGCGGTGTCATCGCGTCGCTGTTGCGCCCAGTCAGCCAGCGTAAGATCAATGCGCGTGGAAGGCGGTTGCTGGCGTAGCATCGCCTCCGCATCCTGTTCTTTGCCGCTGTCACGTAGACGATTAGCCGTTTCCAGTACCTGATCGCTTTGCAGGCGATTCACCAGTTCCTGAATGTTGCCGTTCCACTGGGCGCGCGGCAGATTGTTGATATGCGCCAGCGCTGCCCGTTCCTGATCGTGACCGGAGAGATACAGTCCGTAAGCGTAAACCTGGTCCGGGTCATTCGGCTTCTGTTGCGCCAGGTTACGCATTAACGTATCAGCCTGGGTGCGTTGTCCGGCCTGCCAGAGATCCTGCGAGAGTCGGTAAGTTACCCACACACTGCCGGGGTCCAGCGCCAATCGTTGCCGCTGAAGTGCTGCCGCTTGCGCCCATTTCCCCTGATTTTCCAGTGCCTCCGCCTGTTGTGATAAGCGATCGTTTTGCAGACTGCGTTCAATATCATCAATGCTGCGCCGTTGGCTGGCAGAGAGCGATGCAATAAACGCTTCGGCTTTTTCTGGCGATTGCTGCCGATAAATGTTCGCCAGTCCACGCACGGCGTTGGTGTTGCTGCTGTCCATGCGCAGGGTCTGCTGATAATAACGTTCGGCGGCGGGGTAATCTTTTCGCGCCATTGCCACATCGCCCAGCCCCAGCACCGCATAGCTGTCGGTGTTATCGACATTGCGTGCCTGCTGGAACAGACGTTCCGCCTGATCAGGATTGTTCGCTTTCAGTGCGGCATCACCCTGTTGGATCGCCAGCCAATAACGGTTCACTTTCAGCAAACTGTTCCATTTGTCGTTGTTGTTGCTGCTGTGCGGGTCCAGCGCGAGGGCTTTTTCCAGATTCGCTACCGCATTCGCGCGATCGCCTTTCTGGGAATACGCCTGGCCCAGCGCCCCTAGCGCTTCACTGTCTTTCGGATTCGCCCGAACAGCCTGTTGCAATTCAGGAATGGCTTTACCTGCCATGCCAGAATCCACCGCCGCTAAACCTTGCGCACGAGCACGAAAAGTGGGATCGGCCAGTTGTTTTTGTTGTTCCGCCAGTTGCGACTGCGCGGCAGCCACGCTATCGCCATCGCTGAAAACAGAGAGATATTTTTTCAGCGCCTGCACGCTGGCATCACTGACAGGCATGTCTTTAATCTGTGAATACCAGATCTGAGAGGCGCCATCGCGCCCGGCGTCGGATTTTGCCATCTGCTCCAGCACAGCAAAACCTTCATCGCGACGGTCGCTGCTGAACAGCAATAAGGCCAAATTATTTTGCAACCCGGTGTTGCCTGGTGTATCCGCATTAATACGTTTTAGCTGATTAATCGCTTCACCGCGGCGGGCCGGAATTTTCGCCACGGTACTCCAGTATTCCACCGCCATATCTCCTTCCGGCAGCGTACCGTTAAACAATTTGTCGTATCCCGCCACCGCCTCTTCAGCATGTCCGGTGGTCGCCAGGAGACGCGCTTGTTGCAGCGCCTGACGACCCTCTGGCGTGGAAAGCAGCATGATGGTACGCGACGACTTATAGGCGTTTGAACTCGGTGCTAATTGCGCTAATCGGTTGAGTTGTTTTTGTGCGCCATCCACATCGCCCTGACGTAACAGAGAGCGGAAACGGGCGGCGACAACCTCCGGGTTATTGGGATCAATCAGTTCCAGACGATAAAGCGACTGTTGTACCAGATCCTCACGATGCGTCGCTTCACCCAGCCGGACTTGCTCCAGTAGCTGTTGCTGAGCAGTTGGCGCCGCCTCGACCATCGGCATCACTGCCAGCCCGAGAGAAAGTGTGAGTATATTTAGTGTGAATTTGCGCATTCCTGGCCCCAGTCAGGTAATAACTCACCTTTTGTCGAAAAACGGAAACGGTGTTGATCCCAGCCTTGTCCAAATAAGGTCAGCACAGAGTTGTAATAGGCATCGCTGCCGGGAAGGTTATCGGCAACACGCTGGCGCTGTACGGCCTGCGCATCACGGTTTTGCAGAAATGGCAGCATGGCGGCAGAAAATCCCTCAGGCCCTGTTCCTTGTGCTTTCCCCGTGGCAACATCCACTTTTTCCGGTGGATAGCCGTTTTTCTCGGTGAATGTCGCCATCGGTTTAAAACGGCTAAGCAGCCGCGCTTTTTGCGGATCGCTATCAGGCATCATGCCGACCCACATATAAACCCGAATAGCATCGTAGCTGCTGATCAGCGTTTTTTCGGCTTTTAGCTGCCAGCCTTTGTCTTTCTCATAGCGTACCCAGTCTGGCGAAAACCCTTTCGGCGCAGTTTCCAGCAATAAACGCTGATTGGTTTCTCTCAGCGTGGTCCACGGCGCGCCAAAGCGGGTGAAGTAGTGTGCCAGCGTGGGAGGTAAATAGCTGGGGTTAAAGCGCCAGATATTATTCTCAGCAAACCCCACTTTACCCGGCAACAGCATGGAGCCCAGCCCAGGAACCGTCACAACCTCTTCTTGCGCGATGCGTTTTAGCAACGCACTACCAATGTCGGTATAGCGTTGCTCTTTCCACAATCGTCCCGCTTCCAGCAATGACCAGGCCATCCAGATATCGCCATCAGAGGCCGAGTTACTGTCCAGCACTTCCCATTTCGTATTCTCTTTCTTTCCCCACAGCCAGGCGGGTAAATGTTCTTTTAATGATCCTTGGGCGAGATTGTTCTGCGTCCAGTCGAGAAGGTTATCGAAAGCGGCACGGTCGTTAGCCGCCAGGGCAAAGAACATACCGTAGCTTTGCCCTTCGGAGGTGGTGATTTTACGCGCGTCGCTGGGATCAATAACGCGTCCTTCCTGACTGATATAATCCTTTTTAAACTGCTCCCAGGCAGGCCAGTTGCAGGCTGCCTGCACGCTAAAGGCAGCCAGCAGCAACATCGTCACGATTCCATTACGCAGAACATTCATCATCAATTACTCGTTATCCGGGTTAAGACGACGACGGCTGATAATTCGCAGCAGACGCCACAGTACCCAGGCCAGCAATACCACGCTGATTGCCGCCAGTACCGCCAGCAGAATCGGATGGTTTGCCAGCGCATACCACAAGCGCTCAAACCACGGCAAATGACCGACGTAATAGATATCACCCACCCGCAGGCTGTTAATGCCCGATTCGCGAATCACCGCGACGGAACCAAACATAGTGGCGCGTTTTCCGCTGTCATTCACCGCATCGTTAAGCATCTCATAACCGCGCGGGCTGTCTGCCAGCAGCGCAACCACACTGCGCTGGTCGTTATATGGCGACTGGAAGCCAATTACCGCCGCCATCGCACCGGAAGAGGTCAGCGTTGACTGGGTTTCTGCCGCGCGGTCGTTTTCATCAGGCACAATGCCGGGGAACGGCGTCTGACGCATCGGTGTTTTCACCCAACTTTCCGTGGCCTGCACCAGCATATCGATCTGTTTATCGCCTTTCAGTTTTTCCGGGATGCCGCCGATAATCATGATGTCAGCATCTTTCCCCTGAATAGCGCTGCCATCGTCGGTTACGGTCAGATTAATCGCCGGGAAACCCGTCTGCGCGCCGATAAAACCAACGGTATTCAGCAGCGTTTCCATCTGCGCTTCATTTGGCGTTTTCGGCATCACGGTGATGGTTTGTGACAAATCCGCCATCCGACTGAACGGAAAACCCGCGTTAGCAAAGGCCCGCAGATCCGGCATCGGAATGAAGTGGTAATACTTCGAGAAGTCGATGGTGGAATCGTCGCCAATAACTACGTGATTCTGCACTGGCTGGAAGGTAATACAGTTATCCACCGAACCGCCCGGCATCGGATTCATATATTCAAAATCGAAGCGCAACTGGTTGGTCGCCCCCAATTTCAGCGCCGGAATAGAGACATCCGTTTTGCCATCCAGCAAACCTTGTAATACCGGAATGCGCAGCAGCAGGCGATTTGCTTCCTGTTTGCTGTTCAGATTGAAGGATTGCAGGAACTGGTTATTCAGACTGATATCCATCCGCGAACTGTCTTTCACCGGCGGCATGGTATAGCGATAGTTGATATCCATATCAATACCTGTACTACGCATCAGATAGAGATCCGGCGGCAGGTTCAGCGAAATGTTAATTGCCGCGGGCTCCAGCCCGCTGGACTGTAATTGCTCTTCATAGGTTTTCAGTTCACCAAAAGTAACCGGACGATCTGTACGCACCCAGTTCGGCGCATCGTACGGCTTACGCGGTAGCAGTGGTTTCACTTCATTCACTACCACACTTTCACCACGGAACAGAATATTGCCCTGAGCGATGCCTTTTGCCGCCTGCAACAGGTCTTTGTCATCACGACCAAATACCACCAGCAGTTTGACGTAGGGATTTTGCGGATGGTTGATCATCTCAATCACCGGGGCTTTTACCGCCGGATGATCGCGCAGGAAGTCCGGGCGTTTGTCGTTAGTAGCAAAAACAATCGCATTACGATCCGGCAGTTGATTATAGAGCACCGGGAAGTGCTGACCACGCCAGCCAGAGCGCGAACCAAACCAGGAAGCCACAATTGCCGAAGCCTGTTGCAAATCCGTATCCGGCGAACCAGCAAAAACCATTGGCAGCGTATTCGTGCGGTTATCTCGTGGATCGAAGAACGGAATCGGGAAGTGCGACAGATCATTCTGCAGATTTAACGTCTGGTAAGTCAGCTCTAATCCGCTATTGCGCCCGACGTCAAGCCAGAGCGTAGAACTGGCGGGGTTTTCACAAACATTCTGATAATGACCAACGAACTCCAGCCGCACGCGGTTGAAATCGGTGATAAACAGTGGGTTAATCGGCATCTGTGCCAACGTTTTTTTACCCAACTGTTCTTTGGTCACGGGCAGCACGCCCATCAGTTCATCATTGAGATAAACCTTTAACTGCGACTGGACAGGCAGTAACGATGGCGATGGCGTGTATTCGAGGTTGAGCATCGCCTTCGTCACCACTTCATCACTGCGCATGCCGAACTCAATACTGCCGTTCGGGTTGATACCACGTAGCACCATGCTGCCCGGCGGCGGCGCGATTTGCGCAAAAGTCAGCTTCACATCCCGCGAAGGACCGTTCTGCGCCACAATTGGCGCATTCGCTCCCTGTACGCCTGGCATCACCTGGCCCACCTGGCCCACCTGCGGGCTTTGCTCCGCCTGGGCAGGCACGGCTGGCTCAGCATTGATCAGTGGTTGCGTTGCTGGCGTCGCCTGCGTCATAAAAGAGGGGAACGCACTCATCCCCATTGCCACTGCACAAATCCAGAATAGTTTTCTTTTCATCGCGTTATCATCATTGTTGAGCCAAAGCCTGATCCGATGGTTGTTCCGTTTCACTCCGCTCCGGGCGGTGTGGAATGAACGATACAACCCAGGAAACCAGAGAAGTCAGCACGCGGAAAATGCCTTTCACCGAAGACGGAGCAAACTCCGCCAGGTGGCGATAACCACGGAAGCCGAGCTTCAGAATATCCAGCAGACTTTCCAGCGGCTTATCTTCCGGGTAGCTGTCCTGCCAGAGCGCCCATGTATCCGCACGAGCAAACGTACACTGCACAAAATCAATATGTTGTTGGGTAGTCAGCGGCATCAATTGCAACCCAACTTCATGCCCCATTACACGCGCCACCTGGGTCGGGAAGACATATTCTTGCTGTCCGCGTTTGAGCAGCAAATTCACCTTCTGTCCTTCCAGAATCTGCGCCTGACCGTTGATCTTGACCCCCAGTCCACCGTCAGAAAAGTCCTGAACGGTGCAAGAGAAGAGGTGTCCATCTTCCCGGGCAATCGCCGCTGGCATCGTCATTTCTACACGGTGTGAACGACGGACCTGCTTGCTTTCTACCGATACCGCCACCGCACCGCCGAGAATAATCAGGTTGTAAAAAACCCACACCATACTAACGATAACAGTGAGCATTTCCGTCGGCGGACCATAGAAGTAACGCCAGATGCCGACAGCGACACCCACCAGGTTGAGCAGTACGAGGAAGATGTATGGGCGTGAAATCACCCAGTCGACATACTCTTCCTCCACCAGCCCGCCTTTGGCGGTGACGTTAAATTTGCCTTTATGCGGATTTATCAGCGCCACCAGCGTTGGCGGCGCGATATACCACGCCAGCACCGTTTCGTAGATTTCACTCCAGAAGGAGTGACGATATTTACCCTGAATCTTCGAGTTGGTCAGGCTGGCGTGAATCATATGCGGCAGCACAAACAGAGCGATCATCAACGCAGGCGCATAGATGATGTAGGCATGAAGCAGCAGAAACGCCAACGGTGCGGTCAGAAAGATCAGCCGTGGAATGCCCGACAAAAAGTGGAACATGGCGTTGACATAGCACAGCCGTTGCGCGAACTTCAGCCCTTTACCGGTAAGTGGGTTATCAAGACGGAAGATTTGCACCATCCCGCGCGCCCAGCGAATACGTTGACCGATATGTGCCGAAAGGCTTTCGGTCGCCAGCCCTGCCGCCTGCGGAATACGCATATATGCGGAGGTATAGCCACGACGGTGTAAACGCAACGACGTGTGCGCATCCTCGGTTACGGTTTCAACAGCAATGCCGCCTATCTCATCCAGCGGCTTACGACGAATCACCGCACAGGAACCGCAGAAGAAAGTGGCATCCCACATATCGTTACCGTCTTGCACCAGACCGTAGAACAGCGTGCCTTCGTTCGGCGTCTTACGAAAACGCCCAAGATTGCGTTCAAACGGGTCCGGTGAGAAGAAATGGTGCGGCGTCTGCATCATCGCCAATTGCTTCTCTTTCAGGAACCAGCCCATGGTCATTTGCAAAAACGAACGCGTGGGTACGTGGTCGCAGTCGAAAATCGACACGAACTCACCTTTGGCATATTTCAGCGCGTTATTGATGTTGCCCGCTTTCGCATGTTCATGGGTGGTACGGGCGATATATTTCACCCCCACGTTTTGTGCAAACTGGCGAAACTCTTCCCTACCGCCATCATCGAGGATCCAGATAGTTAACTTATCTTTCGGCCAGTCGATGCCCAGCGAGGCGTAAATGGTGTTTTTCACCACATTAAGATCTTCGTTGTAGGTCGGCACAAAAATATCCACCGATGGCCACAGCGACATATCTTTCGGCAGCGGTACTGGCTGACGATTCAACGGCCATACGACCTGGAAATAACCGAGTACCAGCACAATCCACGCATAGGTTTCAGCAAACAGCAGGATTAACCCGCACACCAGGCTAACCGGATCGTCCCAGTTCAGCGTGGAGGTGTAGCGCCACCAGATATAGCGGCAAGAGACGGTGAGTGACAGCACAATCAACATCAGCGCGGAGAAACGCCCCGGCATCCGCCGTACAATTAGCGCTACGCCCCACAGCAACATCAGGAAGATAAATTGTGATAGCGGATTAAACGGCTGGGTGACGCAAATCAGCGCCAGAATCAGCGAGAAGGTGACGATAATGCCAAGAATAAAACGCCGGGCTCCAGCACTCAGATGACCGAGTTCTTTTTTCTCATCAAGATGTTGCGTGTTATGGCTGAAGCGTCCCGGAAGCTCATCCATCCATTGATGGTAACGCTCACGGATATTCTGTAGACCTGAAAATGCCCGCCAGCGCGGTTTCGGCGTTTCTCTGTATGACGCGCTGATCAGCAACCAGCCGGTCTGAATAGCATAACGGATCGGGTCCAATGGACGCGGACGTGAGGCATTGATATGGGGAAACAGAATTTTATGTTGTGCGCGAATACGCTGCCAACGCGGATGCTCCAACGGGATAAATATCCAGGCGAGGATCAACCAAAAACACCCGAGCGTCGCGCTGAAAGCCGACGCGCCGTGGCGACGATAATCCCGATAATGTCCGATAAGCCGCGCATTAACCGGCGGAATAAGCAACCACCGGGTCAGGATACTCATGATGCGCCCCCGACTGGCGTTTTCAGCCCGGAATAGTTCAACAGACACCAGTTTGCCAGCGTCAATATTTCTTCTGCCGCCAGCGCATCACTGCGGTATTCGCCCAATGGCTGTTTCGCCGCCAGACATTCAGCCATCGCTTCATCGCGATGGATGAGCATCGGCAACAGACGCCGTTGGCTTTGTAACCAAAGCTGGTAAATATCATCCTGAATCTGGCTGCCAACGCGGAAATCATTAATCAAAATATGCGCATTGGCGGGCAGTGCTTGCTGATGCAGCCGAATATGGCAATTAGCGTCCACTTTGACAATCGCCAGGATGTGATCGCACAGACTCAGCAACTGATGAGTGATTTGCGAGGCGTCGTGCGGTAAATCGAGCAAAATCCATTGATAGCGTCCGCTCGCCTTCAGCCGCTGGAGGCCGGAGCAGATATCGCCCAACCGGCTTTGCCAGTGCTGGGGATTTTCTTGTTCTTCAATGGATAACTGACCAAAGGGCAGTAGATCGAGCTGCGAGGTATAACGTAGCCCGGCATCTCGCCAGTCCTGGCCGTCCAGCATAGCTCTGGCCCACCCCTGGCGATGTGCAAAATCAACGTTGAATGACAAGCGCAGTAAATTATCCGGGCTGGCGTCTACCACCAGCACGTTTTCTCCTAACATTTGCAACGACCAGGCTAACGCGGCAGTAATGGTTGTAGTACCCACGCCTCCCCGCACCCCCTGCAAACCCAGTACGGCCATTTACCGCTCCCCTACTTTTGTTGCGCAAACTCAATCAGTAACGGCCAGCGCTTTAATGCTGCAGCGAGCTGTTCGCGTTGGGAAATATCGGCATAATCAATATCAGGCAGTGAAAACGCCTGCTTTAGCGCCAGAATATCATTCTGAAAGATATAGCCTAACGCGGGATCAGGCAGAGCATCTGGTTCGTTGTTATTCATTATGGTCGATCTCGATGAAATAGACTTTATGCAAATAAGACAGTTCTAACAAACAGAATTTCACTCGGTCATTGTTAAACAACAATACGGAGTTCGTTCATTTTTTAACTTTCCATTACGCAACGGCTGAAAGTAAAAAACGAAAAGGCTGATATCACAAGGCTTCCGGCTTGCTAAATTGATTCACATGCTAAATCTGATAAGTTTTAATTTCAATGGTAGGTTTATTTCTGTGCTTTCGCTAGTAAACTGATAATCAGACAAAATGATGACATGAGGGACATTGTGGACCCTGTATTCTCTATCGGTATCTCATCGTTATGGGATGAACTGCGACATATGCCAGCAGGCGGCACCTGGTGGTTTAACGTTGATCGCTATGAAGATGCTATCAGTCTGGTGAATCAAACTATTGCATCTCAGGCTGAAACCGCGAAAGTTGCGGTCATTAGCATGGGCAACGATCCTGAAAAATACTTCAAATTAGATGATTCTCAAGGCCCCGAAAAAATAAAATTATTTTCGATGCTAAATTATGAAAAGGGTCTATACTGTTTGCCCCGTGATTTACAGTGCTCCATTGATCCTCAAAATTATCTTTTCATTCTTGTTTGCGCAAATAACGCATGGCAAAACATTCCTTCCGGACAGCTTCGCTTATGGCTGGAAAAAATGAATAAGTGGAGCAGATTAAACCATTGCTCACTCCTGGTAATTAACCCAGGAAATAATAACGATAAACAATTTTCATTGTTGCTGGAGGAATACCGTTCGCTTTTTGGACTTGCCAGTTTGCGTTTTCAGGGTGACCAACATTTGTTGGATATTGCCTTCTGGTGTAACGAAAAAGGCGTCAGCGCCCGCCAGCAACTTACCGTCCAGCGACAAAATGACATCTGGACGTTAGTGCAGCGCGAAGAGGCGGAGATCCAGCCACGCAGCGACGACAAACGTATTCTTAGTAATATTGCCGTACTGGAAGGTGCGCCGCCGTTATCGGAACACTGGAAGTTATTTGATAACAACGAAGTTCTGTTTAATGAAGCTCGTACCGCTCAGGCGGCAACGGTGGTGTTCTCTTTGCAGCAAAACAGACAAATCGAACCTCTGGCCCGCAGTGTTCATACCCTGCGCCGTCAGCGTGGCAGCGCAATGAAAATCCTCATAAGGGAAAACATCGCCAGCCTGCGCGCCACCGACGAACGCCTGTTGCTGGCCTGCGGCGCTAACATGGTGATTCCGTGGAACGCTCCGCTCTCTCGTTGCCTGACAATGATTGAAAGCGTGCAAGGGCAGAAATTCAGCCGCTATGTGCCTGAAGATATCACCACCCTGCTGTCAATGACCCAGCCGCTGAAACTACGCGGTTTTCAGAAGTGGGATGTGTTCTGTGATGCGGTCAATAACATGATGAATAACACGTTATTGCCTGCTCATGGCAAAGGGGTGCTGGTCGCTCTACGACCGGTTCCTGGCATTCGTGTTGAGCAAGCCCTGACGCTGTGCCGTCCAAATCGCACAGGCGATATCATGACGATTGGCGGCAATCGGCTGGTGCTATTCCTCTCGTTCTGCCGAATTAACGATCTGGATACCGCGTTGAATCATATTTTCCCACTACCTACCGGTGACATTTTCTCTAACCGTATGGTCTGGTTTGAAGACGATCAAATCAGCGCTGAACTGGTACAAATGCGCTTACTGGCCCCGGAACAATGGGGCATACCGCTGCCTTTAACACAGAGTTCCACCCCAGTAATCAATGCCGAGCACAACGGTCGCAACTGGCGACGCAAACCGGAACCTCTGCGGCTATTAGGTGATGCAGTGGAGCATTCATCATGATGACTATCAGCGATATCATTGAAATTATTATCGTTTGTGCGCTGATATTTTTCCCTCTGGGCTATCTGGCGCGACACTCAATGCGACGTATTCGTGACACTCTACGTCTGTTATTTGCTAAACCTCGTTATGTTAAACCGGTCGGTACGTTACGCCGCGCGAAAAAAGCCAGGGCAACCCAAAAATGACTCAATTTACCCCAAATACCGCCATGCCTTCTTCCCTGTGGCAATACTGGCGCGGACTTTCTGGCTGGAACTTCTATTTTCTGGTCAAGTTCGGCCTGTTGTGGGCGGGATATCTGAACTTCCATCCGCTGCTTAATCTGGTGTTTGCTGCATTTCTGCTGATGCCGATTCCACGCTACAACCTGCATCGCTTGCGCCACTGGATAGCCCTACCGATCGGCTTTGCCTTGTTCTGGCATGACACATGGCTGCCCGGCCCGGAAAGCATAATGAGTCAGGGATCGCAGGTAGCGGGTTTCAGCACCGATTATTTAATCGACCTTATCACTCGCTTTATTAACTGGCAGATGATCGGCACCGTTTTTGTACTGTTTGTAGCCTGGTTATTTCTGTCGCAGTGGATTCGCGTCACCATTTTTGTGGTCGCTATTCTGGTGTGGCTAAACGTACTTACCCTGGCGGGGCCAAGTTTCTCTCTGTGGCCTGCAGGTCAACCCACCACCACAGTGACGACGACAGGGGGTAACGCAGCAGCAACTATCGCAGCCGCAGGCGGCACGCCGGTGGTCGGTGATATTCCTGCACAAACCGCCCCACCGACAACTGCGAACCTCAATGCCTGGCTGAATAATTTCTATAACGCCGAAGCGAAACGCAAGACGCCTTTCCCGTCTACGCTTCCGGCTGACGCCCAGCCATTTGAGCTTCTGGTCATTAACATTTGCTCTCTCTCCTGGTCAGATATTGAAACTGCCGGGCTGATGTCGCATCCGTTGTGGTCGCATTTCGATATTGAGTTTAAAAACTTCAACTCTGCAACCTCGTACAGTGGTCCGGCAGCAATTCGTTTGCTGCGCGCCAGTTGTGGTCAGACATCGCATACCAATCTGTATCAACCGGCAAACAATGACTGTTACCTATTTGATAACCTTTCAAAACTTGGCTTCACCCAGCATTTGATGCTGGGGCATAACGGCCAGTTCGGCGGCTTTCTGAAAGAAGTCCGCGAAAACGGTGGTATGCAGGCGGAATTGATGGATCAAACCCATCTTCCGGTTATTCTGCTGGGCTTTGATGGTTCGCCAGTCTATGACGATGCCGCCGTACTCAACCGCTGGCTGGACGTCACCGAAAAAGATAAAAACACTCGCAGCGCCACGTTCTACAACACGCTTCCACTGCATGACGGCAACCATTATCCGGGCGTCAGCAAAACCGCAGATTACAAAGCGCGGGCGCAGAAGTTCTTTGATGAACTGGATGCGTTCTTTACCGAGCTGGAAAAATCTGGCCGTAAAGTGATGGTCGTCGTAGTGCCAGAGCACGGCGGCGCGCTGAAAGGCGACAGAATGCAGGTATCTGGTCTGCGCGATATTCCGAGTCCATCAATTACTGACGTTCCCGTTGGCGTGAAATTCTTCGGTATGAAGTCACCGCATCAAGGCGCGCCGATTGTCATCGATCAACCCAGCAGTTTCCTGGCAATCTCCGAACTGGTAGTTCGCGTTCTCGATGGCAAGATTTTTACTGAAGATAATGTCGACTGGAAAAAACTCACCAGTGGATTACCGCAGACAGCACCAGTATCCGAAAACTCAAATGCGGTAGTCATCCAATACCAGAACAAGCCCTATGTTCGTTTAAATGGCGGCGACTGGGTGCCTTATCCGCAGTAAGAGCGAAAAAGGCCGCAGAATTTACCTCTGCGGCCAGGTCCGGGCGCATATTGCCATTACGGCAGCCTGGCGCCCGCGTGACACATTACTTCCGCTGATTCAGCCAGTTCACGATCAAGCTGGCGAGAATGCCAGCAATGACCGGAGCCACTAAATCGTGCCAGAAGGCCATGCCTAACTGCGCGAGCGTCATATAGCCGCCTGTGTTGTAATGACACCGTTTCGCGGCTATTCTTGAGTTGTTTGGGTTCAAGATTAGCCCCCGTGATGTTGTCAGGTGAATACCTACAACGTGCGGGGGTTTTCTCTTTCCAGCAACCAACGCCGCCGGGGATCAAGCCCCCGCAACATTGCGCCTCACCGGAAAACTCCGGCTTGGCGCTGATTCTACGGACGCTTTCTTGCCCTGACATCTACCTGTTCCCGACTTTGCGCGATGCATTCCAGCCTATTTACATATTTGCAGTGTTTGCACCGCATTGACGTTATTCAATCAACACTCTGACGTCAGACTGGCAGTGAAATGTGCAATTTTGTAGAATTGCGCCTCCTCGCGATTCTCCCCAGTGAATCTGTTGCCTCATTTTTAGCACGCGGCGTATTCAACTTCTCCACCTGTTGCGCAAGAGAAACTGGGCTAATTTATCACTACGAGGCTGACATCTATCTGGACAGGACTTTATGCAGGACAACACATTACCATTACGCGATCAGAAACCACAGCCCCGCTCATTAACTCAGAAATTGCCGTTTACCCGTTATGACTTTGGCTGGGTCTTATTATGTATTGGCATGGCTATTGGTGCCGGAACCGTACTGATGCCAGTACAAATTGGCCTGAAGGGGATTTGGGTATTTATTACCGCCGCCATTATTGCTTACCCGGCAACCTGGGTCGTACAGGATATTTATTTAAAGACTCTTTCAGAAAGCGACTCCTGTAATGACTACACCGATATTATCAGTCATTATCTGGGGAAGAATTGGGGAATATTCCTCGGCGTCATCTACTTTTTGATGATTATTCACGGTATTTTTATCTATTCCCTCTCCGTAGTTTTTGACAGTGCCTCGTATCTGAAAACCTTCGGTTTAACCGATACCGATCTTTCGCAATCACTACTCTATAAAGTGGCTATTTTCGCCATACTGGTGGCAATTGCGTCTGGTGGTGAACGGTTGCTGTTTAAGATCTCCGGGCCAATGGTGGTGGTCAAAGTAGGGATCATTGTGGTGTTCGGCTTTGCGATGATCCCGCACTGGAACTTCGCCAATATAACCGCTTTCCCACAAGCATCGGTCTTTTTCCGCGACGTCTTGCTTACCATTCCATTTTGTTTCTTTTCTGCGGTATTTATTCAGGTGCTAAACCCGATGAATATTGCCTATCGTAAACGAGAAACGGATAAAGTACTGGCAACACGACTCGCGCTGCGTACCCACCGGATTAGTTATATTACGCTTATTGCGGTGATCTTGTTTTTTGCCTTTTCATTTACCTTTTCGATTAGCCATGAAGAGGCAGTTTCTGCCTTTGAGCAAAATATCTCAGCGCTGGCGCTTGCCGCACAAGTGATCCCTGGACATATCATCCATATCACCTCTACAGTGCTGAATATCTTTGCCGTCCTGACGGCTTTCTTTGGTATTTACCTCGGCTTCCATGAAGCCATTAAAGGCATAATTCTCAATCTGTTAAGCCGAATTATTGATACTCAGAAAATTAATTCACGTCTGCTCACGCTGGCGATTTGCGCCTTTATCGTGATTACGTTGACAATTTGGGTTTCGTTTCGCGTATCCGTATTAGTGTTCTTTCAATTGGGAAGTCCGCTGTACGGCATTGTGTCGTGCATCATTCCGTTTTTCCTGATCTATAAAGTTTCACAACTGGAAAAATTGCGTGGGTTTAAAATCTGGCTGATTCTGCTTTACGGCATTTTGTTGTGCTTTTCACCACTGTTGAAGCTGATTGAGTAAACCGGAGCGCATGGCCCCGGTTTTGTGAGTTAACGCTGTGGATTTTCATCCTGATCAACAGCGAAGCAGGCGACCAGTTGACCGCCGTAGTCTTTTAGCTGCGGCTGCAACTGGGTGCAGGGGCCAAAACGTCGACGACAGCGAGCGTTAAAGGCGCAGCCTGGCGGTGGATTCAGCGGGCTTGGCAGTTCGCCAGTGAGTTTGATGCGCTCGCGGCGATCGTCCGGGTTCAGGCGTGGCGTCGCGGAGAGTAGCGCCTGGGTGTACGGATGACGCGGGTTATTGAAGATTTGCTCCTTCGTTCCCTTCTCCACGCAGCGGCCCAGATACATCACCATCACTTCATCGGCAATGTGCTCCACCACCGACAGGTCGTGGGAGATAAAGACATAAGACAGCCCCAGTTCCTGCTGCAAATCCATCATCAGGTTGAGCACCTGCGCACGCACCGAGACGTCCAGCGCGGAAACCGGCTCATCGGCAATCACCACGTCCGGGTCAAGCATCAGACCACGGGCGATGGCGATACGCTGACGCTGACCACCAGAAAACATATGCGGATAGCGGTCGTAATGCTCGGTTTTCAGCCCGACTTTCGCCATCATCGACAACGCTTTTTCCCGACGCTGTTCTTTGCTTAAACGGGTGTTGATCAGTAGCGGCTCTTCAAGAATTTGCCCGACTTTTTTACGCGGATTTAACGAACCGTAGGGGTTCTGGAAGACGATCTGGATTTTCTGTCGACGCAGCTTCTGCGCCTGCGGATCGTGCTTGAGCAGATCCTGCCCCTGATAATACAGCTCGCCACCGGTGGGCGTTTCAATCATCGTCAGCAGCCGACCCAGGGTCGATTTACCGCAGCCGGATTCACCGACCACCGCCAGCGTTTTACCGCGTTCAAGGGTAAACGAAACGCCGTCCAGCGCCTTCACCAGACGTTCCGGCGCGAACATGCCCTTCTTAACCGGGTAATGTTTTTTCAGATCTATCGCCTGCAACAACGGTTGTTGTGAGGTGGCCTCTTGCGTACTCATAGTGTGGGCCTCCCGGCATCATCAAGTGGGTAATGGCATTTGGACTGACGCCCGTCTGTAAGCATATTCAGCGCCGGTTCTTCAGCGCGGCATCTGTCAGTGGCATAGGGGCAGCGCGGGTTAAGCAGGCAGCCGTTCGGGCGATCGTATTTTCCGGGCACCACGCCGGGCAACGAAGCCAGACGTGCTTTGTCCTGTGCAAATTCCGGCAGCGCGCGTAGCAACGCCTGAGTGTATGGGTGGCGCGGCGCGCGAAAAATGTCGTGGGCCGCCCCGGTTTCCACCACCTGACCGGCATACATCACGATGATTTTATGCGCCGCTTCCGCCACCAGCGCCAGATCATGGGTAATCAACACCAGCGCCATGTTCTCTTTTTGCTGCAACTCCAGCAGCAGTTCGATGATTTGCGCCTGGATGGTCACGTCGAGCGCCGTGGTCGGTTCATCGGCAATCAGCAGTTTTGGCCGACAGGCAATCGCCATGGCGATCATCACGCGCTGGCTCATGCCGCCGGAAAGCTGATGCGGGTAAACATCCAGACGCGATGCCGGATCGGGAATACCGACCTGATTCAGCAAATCAATCGCCCGCTGACGGCGAGTGCTCTTATTACCGCCCTGATGCACCTTAATCGCTTCCATTATCTGGAAACCCACGGTGTAACACGGGTTAAGGCTGGTCATCGGGTCCTGGAAGATCATCGCCACTTCGGCGCCCACCAGGTTGCGGCGCTCTTTTTCCGAAATACGCTGCAAATCCTGGCCGTTAAATTCCAGCTTTTCCGCCATCACGCGGCCCGGATAATCAATCAGCCCCATAATCGCCAGCGAACTGACCGATTTACCAGAGCCGGACTCACCCACAATCCCGACCACTTCGCCCTGTTTTACGCTGTAGCTGATGCGGTCTACGGCGCGGAACGGTGCGCTTTCGTCGCCGAAATGCACCGATAATTTATCTACATTTAATAACGCCATCTCGAACCTCTTACTGCTTCAGTTTGGGATCGAGCGCGTCACGCAGACCGTCACCCATCAGGTTAAATGCCAGCACCGTCAGCAGGATCGCCAGACCCGGGAAGGTCACGACCCACCAGGCGCTTTGCGCGAACTGCAACACGTCGGAGAGCATGGTGCCCCACTCCGGCGTTGGCGGCTGCGCCCCCATGCCGAGGAAACCAAGAGCAGCCATATCGAGAATGGCGTTAGAGAAACCGAGCGACGCCTGAACAATCAGAGGCGCAAGGCAGTTCGGGAAGATGTTAATAAACATCTGACGCATCGCCCCGGCACCTGCCACGCGAGACGCGGTAACGTAATCGCGATTCACCTCCACCAGCACGGCGGCGCGTGTTAAGCGCACATAGTGCGGCAAGGCAACGAAGGTCAGCGCCAGCGCGGCGTTACCAATCGACGGGCCGAAAATCGCCACCAGCACCAGTGCCAACAGCAGACTTGGCAGCGCCAGCATGATATCGACCACGCGCATGATGATGTTATCGACCAGGCCGCCGAAGTAACCGGCGATCAGGCCGAGAATAACGCCCATAATCAGCGATAACACAACTACCAGACAGCCAACCAGCAGTGACAATCGCGCACCGTACATCAGACGCGACAGCACATCACGGCCTACGTCATCGGTGCCCAGCAAGTGCGCCATGCTGCCGCCTTCCTGCCAGGCTGGCGGGGCGAGCAGTGCATCGCGGAACTGTTCCGCCGGGTTATAGGGTGCAATCCAGTTGGCAAAGATCGCGATAAACAGCACGATGACAACATAAACCAGTCCGACAACCGCGCCTTTATTGCGTTTAAAATAGTGCCAGAACTCCTGTAACGGGGTCATCGGCACCGGTGCATTAATCACTTTATTTTCAGTAACTTGTGACATGGTGCCCCCTTATTTCTTATGACGAATACGCGGGTTCACCACGCCGTAGAGCAGATCGACCAGCAGGTTGACGAGGATAATCATCGTCGCCACCAGCAATACGCCGCCCTGTACCACCGGATAATCACGGCGTTGCAGCGCGTCAATCAACCAGCGCCCCAGACCCGGCCACGAGAAAATGGTTTCGGTCAGAATCGCCCCCGCCAGTAGGGTTCCTACCTGAAGACCGATAACGGTCACCACCGGCAGCATGGCATTACGCAGGGCGTGAACGATGATGACGCGCATACGGGTCAACCCTTTGGCGCGGGCGGTGCGGATGTAATCTTCACCCAGCACTTCCAGCATCGAGGAGCGTGTCATACGCACAATGACCGCCAGCGGGATGGTGCCCAGCACAATGGCGGGCAGGATCATATGGGCGACGGCATCGATAAAGTTACCGTCTTCACCCCAGATGGCGGTGTCGATCAGCATAAAACCGGTTAACGGATTGGAATCATCGAGGAACACCATGTCGCTCACACGACCGGAGACAGGCGTCAGGTTCCAGTGCACCGAAACCAGCATGATCAGCATCATGCCCCACCAGAAAATTGGCATCGAGTAGCCGGTCAGCGCCAGGCCAACCGCGGTGTGATCGAAAATGGAACCACGTTTAACCGCAGCCAGCACACCAACCGGAATACCGACTGCCGTCGCAAAAATCATCGCGCAGACGCCAAGTTCCAGCGTGGCCTGAAAGCGCGGCACGAACTCTTCCCATACCGGAATTCGGCTTTTCATCGAAATGCCTAAATCACCGTGCATTACGCCCCAAATGTAATGGAGATACTGCTGCCACATCGGTTTATCCAAACCGAGTTCAGCCAGCAATTGTGCGTGACGCTCTGGGGAGATCCCACGCTCGCCCGCCATGATCATCACCGGATCGCCCGGGATCATGTGGACAAAGGCAAATGTGAGAAGGGTAATACCGATAAACGTGGGGATGACGAGTCCCAAACGTCGGAGAATAAACTGCAACATAACCCGGATTCTCTGTAGTGACCCGCAGCCTGGAACTGCGTGTCTGTATTGCTCACAAATCAATTCCTGCCCGTGCCGGACAGGGAATGAAGTATTGCTGCCGGATGGCGCTGCACGCAGAGGCACAGCGCTACCGGGTATGCAGATTGCTGGCAAAGTGCGCTTCTTTCATGCCGGATACGGCGTTAACGCCTTATCTGGCCTACAAAATCGTGCAAATTCAATACATTGCAGAATTTTCGTAGGCCTGATAAGCGGAGCGCATCAGGCAGTTTTGCCTTTGCCATCAGTCTTGTATGGCTTTTAATTATTCAATAGAGACGTTTTCGAAGTGATGTTTGCCTAATGGATCAACCACATAGCCTTTAACTTCTTTGCGTACCGGTTCAAATACGGTGGAGTGCGCGATGATCAGTGCCGGAGCCTGATCGTGCATTACCACCTGCGCCTGTTTGTACAGTTCAACGCGCTTGTTGTGGTCGTCGGTAGCACGTGCCGGTTGAATCAGATCTTCAAACGGTTTGTAGCACCATTTTGAGTAGTTAGAGCCTTGTTCAGAGGCGGCGCAACTGAACAGGGTGGCGAAGAAGTTATCCGGGTCCCCGTTGTCGCCAGTCCAGCCCATCATTACCGTCTGGTGCTCGCCATCTTTCGCTCGCTTGAGGTACTCACCCCATTCGTAAGTGACGATTTTGGCCTGTACGCCCACTTTCGCCCAGTCAGCCTGAATCATCTCCGCCATGCGGCGAGCGTTCGGGTTATATGGACGCTGTACTGGCATGGCCCACAGGTCGATGGAGAAACCTTTTTCCAGACCTGCTTCTTTCAGCAAGGCTTTCGCTTTTTCTGGATCGTAGGTGTAATCCTGAACGTCGTCGTTATAGCCCCACATGGTTGGCGGGATCAGGTTTTTCGCTGATACGCCCGCGCCCTGATAAACTGCTTTGATGATGGCGTCTTTGTTCACTGCGTAGGTTAGCGCCTGGCGAACTTTCACGTCATCGAGTGGTTTTTTCTGCACGTTATACGAGAGATAACCGACATTCAGCCCCGGCATTTCCATCAGGTTGATGGATTTATCCTGCTTCATGCGGGCGATGTCTGCCGGATTCGGGTACGGCATCACCTGGCATTCATTTTTCTGCAATTTCGCGTAACGCACGGAAGCATCAGGGGTAATAGAGAAGACCAGCGTATCAATCTTCGGTTTGGTGCCCCAGTAGCCATCAAACGCTTTGTAGCGAATACGGGAGTCTTTTTGATACTGCTGTAACTGGAACGGGCCAGTGCCGATTGGGTTGAGGTCCAGTTTTTCCGGCGTACCGGCTTTCATCATCGCGTCAGCATATTCTTTTGACAGAATAGAAGCGAAGTCCATTGCCAGGTCAGCGAGGAACGGCGCTTCCGGGCGAGTCAGCACAAACTGAACGGTGTTGTCGTCCACCTTTTTCACTTCGCTGATCAGCTCCGGCAAGCCCATGCCTTCGAAGTATTCGTAGCTGCCGCCAGAAACTTTATGATACGGGTTCTGGGCGTTTTTCTGACGATCGAACGAGAACACCACGTCATCGGCATTCAGTTCACGCGTCGGTTTAAATTCTTTGTTGTCGTGCCACTTCACACCTTTACGCAGATGGAAGGTATAGGTTTTACCGTCTTCGCTGACTTCCCACTTTTCAGCGAGACCAGGAATTACTTCGGTAGTCCCGATTTTAAATTCAACCAGGCGGTTATAGAGAGGTACGGAAGAAGCATCATAGGTGGTACCGGAGGTAAACAGTTGTGGGTTAAACCCCTCCGGGGAACCTTCTGAACAATAAACCAGAGTTTTAGCCTGAACACTTGCTGCGACGGTCATAGCCACCAGGCTGAGACCAAGCTTCAGCATCCCTGACTTTTTCAAGGAAATACGCATTATTCTGCTCCAATTGTGATGTTTGTTGTTTTAACCCTTTGCAGTGGGTTGTCGCTGCCTGACCTTTTTTGTTTTTTGCCCGGTCGGGTCAACGTTATGAGGTGGGGATACCGTACTAATTAACATCAGTGTAACAGTGCGGATCCTCCATAAAATGCCCCTCGTGACCTACAATCTGTCAACAGATTGTGAAAACGTCAATACAGCCAACCGGGATTTACGCCAACGGTGAGATTCCACAAACAAAGATTAAAAAAACTTCAAACGGCTATTTGCAGCAGAGAAATTTGTGCTACGCCAACATAACCAGAACAATAATCTTAATATTTAGCAACAATCAGTGGTTAAGTTTTATGCATTTATTGAAAAATATCTGATGAAGTGACGTATATCTGAGCGATTAATATCATGAACATTTATACGCACAGCGGAAAATGCCAGCGTCAGCAATAAGTAACGCAAAAAAAGACTTAAGCAAATATAAAAAAAGACAATGGAATGTGTCACAGAATCGTTAATGGATAGTGAGATGTGGGGCGCAAATCTGGCAGGGAAATGTGTGGTATGTAGGTCGGATAAGGCGTTCACGCCGCATCCGACAATAAGTGCGGTGCCATTGCCTGATGCGACGCGGCCGCGTCTTATCAGGCCTACGTCGAGTCGAACCTCCCTGCCCCCGGAGGTTCTCATCCTCGTGGGTTACAGATGCAAAAAAGCCTGCTCATTGAGCAGGCTTTTTGAATTTGGTCGGTGATAGAGGATTACTCGCCACTCCGTGGCTCGCCCTGCGGGCCGTTGCTGCCGCAACGTTCTCTCGCTTTGCTCGAGTCGAACCTCCCTGCCCCCGGAGGTTCTCACCCTCGTGGGCTACAGATGCAAAAAAGCCTGCTCGTTGAGCAGGCTTTTCGAATTTGGTCGGTGATAGAGGATTCGAACCTCCGACCCCTTCGTCCCGAACGAAGTGCGCTACCAGGCTGCGCCAATCACCGAATGCGGGGCGCATCTTACTGCGCAGATACGCCCTCGTCAATCCCTTAATCGTAAAATGCCTTTTGATCGGCGAGAAAGTCAGCAGGCCATTTAATTAGCCACAGCGTCCTTCTCCCGCGGGATGTGACACCAGTTGTTGTTTTCGTTAATGCCGCCGTCCGGCGAAGTGTAACCCAGGCAACCCATGATGGTGTCATACACCTCCACATGGCGGCGCGGCACTTTCATATCCGCCTCTTTTTTCAACTGCGCAAATGCCTGCGCGTTGGCCGGATTTTCCAGATATTTATCTGACATCCAGATCATCATCGGCACGCGCAACTGCTCCGGCGGCGCATATTTACGCGGCGTACCGTGCAAGTGCTCGCGCTCGTTAATTGACTCACCGTGGTCCGCCGCATAGAAAATAATGGCTTTCTTATCGCGGAACTTGTCGATTACCGTGTCGATAAAATGATCAACATAGGTGATGGAGTTATCGTATGAGTTAATCATTGGCTCTCGCGGGCATTTACGATCAACCGCATAACACTCTGGCTGCCACTGAGCAAATTCACGCGGATAACGCTGCGTATAGTTGTAGTGCGACCCTTTGGTATGCAACACAATCAGATGTTTACCTTCTGGTTTTTTCTCCAGAGAACGCTCGATCTCATTGACCAGTAACATATCGTCCACTGCTTTCCCACGGTTACGCGGCTCGGCAGCGATCTGTTCGCGATAGGCAATGTTGTCAGCCATGGTGTTGCTGTAGAACCACATCTCACTCTGCATGGCGTATAAATCGGAGCTGAAGCCCAACTGCTTGAGAACCGCAAATACGTTCTGCTCTTTTAGTGTTCGTTGTGGGTTATTTTCCGTTCCACCTTCACGCACAAACATACAGCGTAGCGATAGTTTTGTTGCTGTGTCGCAAGAATAGCCACGGTACATCACCAGGTTTTTCTCTTTTGCCAGCTTCGGCGTAGTATCACGCTCGTAGCCCAGCATCCCCATATGATCCCAACGCGTAGTTTCACCAATAATAAACACCACGTAGGTGTCGTCGAGATTTTGCGTCGGGGTATAGGTAAATTTTTTCGCCGGATTCATCAGCGACCGATTGTCTGAAGATTCATCCACTTGCGCCCAGACGTATAGTCCCAGGGCAGAAAGCCAGTTCGAAGGTAAATAAGTGTTCGCCAGCACCCCGCCATAACTTGGCATATCCACGCCGGCTATACGATCGGCACGCTTATGAGCTACATCAATCAGACGGATCGGCCCCCAAACCAGCAAGCCAGCCAGCAACACGGTAAGCGCACTACGCCAGCGTGTTTTCGGAGTACAAAGTTGGCGCCAGAAGGTGTCTTGCGAACGGTTCATCCAGATAAATATCAACGGAATAATACTTACCAGCACAACCCATGCAATGAGCGTCCAGCCAACCACTTCTTTCGACAAGTCGATGTCGGTGGTCATTACCGAAGCGACAATTCCGTAACCAATCATGACATTCATAAACGTCATGTAGTAGCTGGCTCCGGCAGAAATCAGCACCAGCAAAGAGGACAGCACTTTCCAGATCGTTCTACCAAAGAGTGAAATTAAGCGTAAAAAGAAGAAGGTTGCCAGAACTGTTCCTGCCAGTTCGATAACCATCGAGATGCCATTAAGAAAAGTGAAGTTCTGCGCGTAGCCGTCAAACCGACGGAAATAAACTGCGCAATTCATAAACAGACCGATATAGATAGCGAGCAAAAAACTTAACTTTTGCTGCGTTATCGTTTTGATATATCTCATGCAAACAAGCCCTGGAAAAACAGGTGATAACACCCTGCAGACTTTTCAGGTCTGACAGGGAAAAGTGCGGAACCTATCAAATAAGGAAAATCTGTACACGCGGATAAGTAAACCACAGCAAAAAGAAAAAGTGTGAAGAAAGAGAGTGTATGAAGCACAAATTTACAAAAATGCAAGTTTGAAAAAGGACTTTAACATTACAAAAAACAACAAAAAGGGCCAGTAATCTGGCCCCAATTTTATTTACAGGTGAACGTTTGTTTATAAATTGTATTGACTCGTTTGATTCACACGCAGTGACGAATGCCCCTCTCTATCAGAACAGCCCGCTGCTTCTCGTTAAATTGAGCCATGTGCCTCACGCAATACTTTCTGTTCAGGCTGGCGAATCGTCGTTGAGAGTGCCAGAGACAGAATCAACAGAGCAAAAATCACGTAGAAAGTGACGTAGAAGCCGCCAAACAGAGAGGCAATAATCGAACCGCAAATACTGCCGATACCGAAGCCGAGGTAAATCACACCGTAGTTTTTCGCCAGGTTATTAAGACCAAAGAACTCACTGACCAGTGACGGGAAGACGGTAATCGTGCCACCGAAGTTAAATGCCACACAGGCAATCGCAGCAAAGAATGTCACTGCATTTAATGGTGCAAACAACAGGGCCGCCATCCCCACCAACGAAATAACCTGTCCAATAGTGATAACGCGGATACGAGCGATCTTGTCCGACAGAATACCCAGCACCAGACGACCAGACAGGTTAGCAATAGAAATAACCGTCACTGCGTTAGCAGCGGAAACTGCATCAAGATGTGCCAGAGTCTGGGCGATATCTTTCGCTACACCAATCACATACAGGCCACTCATACATGCTGTCAGGAACATCACTGCCAACATCCAGTATTGCGGTTTACGCATCGACTCCGCCAGGGTGTAGTCTTTTTCCACCACACCGTTGCTGGTTTTCACTTCCTGTTTCGGCGCGTCTTTCATTAATGTGGCGCCAAAGACAATCATCACCAGTACAATTGCGCCCCAAATCACAAAGGTCTTTTCCAGGCCTACCGTTTCCAGTAGCTGAGTATCGATAAATTTAAAGCCCAGACTGCCAAGACCATAAGAACCGATGGCAAAGGCAGAGATCAAACCTTTACGCTCCGGGAACCATTTTACGCAGTTAGAAAGCGTCAGCAGATAACCTGCGCCATCCGCCAGCCCAACCAGCACGCCCGCGCTCAACCACAGCATCATCAGATTGTTGGAGTGCGCAGTAAGGAAGAACCCCAGTCCCAGCAAAATACCGGAGGCCATGGTGACGCGTTTTACACCAAAGCGTTCCTGCAGCTTGCCAGCCACAGAAGAAGAAATTGCCAGTCCCAGACTCAACAGGCCGAAGGAAAAAGCGACCTGACTCACTGGCGCATCCAGCTTGGCAGAAAGCGCGCCGTTAAACAGGCTCCAGGTATAAACCGATCCCAGCGCAAACTGGGTAATGATGGTGCCGATGAGTGTCAGCCAGCGGGTACGCTGATAATTGGAAGGTGTCATGGCAGTATTCCTGCATTAATAAAAAGGAAAAATCTCTGCCAACAACCATAACGAAGTGCACTTTATGCCTGGGGAAAAACGGCATGAAATGCCATCAAAACGGAATGAAATGCCTCAGTTCAGGAATGAATGACGTGACAAATATTCATCAACATTATTATTTGGTAAGTTAGCACCCACTACCATCACAGCCATTGTTAATATTGCGTTTAAATTATAATCAAATCATTAAAATCTGGCGCTAACGCCCATGGTGTACAGATAGTCGCTGTTAGTGGCGCTGTTCTCGGCCTGGGATAACGCAGCATAGGCTGCAATATTTTGGTTAAGTAGCATATCCGCCCCCACCGTCACATCCAGCCAGTTGCCGTTCTGATTTGTTGCCGTTATCCGGCTTAATCCCGATTGCGACTTCCAGATATTCTCGCCAAATTGCTGGTGATAGCTGATTTGCGCCCAGGGACGGAGATCGCCAAACCGGGAATCAACCCGCCAGCCTAACGTACTGACGCTGGCATGTAGTAACGGATCGATCAGCGTTGCATTGCTGTCGCCAAACTCGTTATACATCGAGGTCGTTGTGCCATCGTAATGTAATGCGGCCACAGGCCCCGTTGTAACCTGCTCATATAAAGGAAAATTCCAGCCCATACTCATACTGCTGGTTGCATCAGTGGGCGACTCTTCTGCCAAATTTACCGCCAACCCCAGCGCATTTTGGCTACTTTGAATACGTTGCGACAAAATATCGTTGTAATCAGGTTGGTGATCGCTATCCCAGGTATAACGCTCCGTGGTATGTCCTGGCTGCGTATCAGCGATATATTCTTGTTGCCAGGCGTATGCTGTGTTTAGAAAAAGGAAACTGGTTACCACGCTCGCCAGAAGACTTAGCGCCTGGCAGCCAGCGCATTTTTTTATGATCATTAACACGACTCCAGGGAAGAGCCGAATTCGGCAATATTATTGTCATTGTATGAAGGATGTCGGGCAAATCAGCCCTGTATTAAATATTGACTCTTTCACCGTTGCGTCAAGAAAAGCAGGTAGAATTTTTACGATAGAGCACATAGCGAGGAAAAATATGGAACGTTGCGGTTGGGTAAGTCAGGACCCACTTTACATCGCCTATCACGATGAAGAATGGGGCGTGCCGGAAACCGACGGTAAAAAACTGTTCGAAATGATCTGCCTTGAAGGACAACAGGCAGGATTATCCTGGATTACCGTCCTCAAAAAACGTGAAAATTATCGCGCCTGTTTTCATCAGTTTGATCCGGTCAAGGTCGCGGCAATGCAGGAGGAAGATGTCGAAAAGCTGCTGCAAAATGCCGGGATTATTCGCCATCGAGGGAAAATCCAGGCGATTATTGGTAATGCGCGGGCATATCTGCAAATGGAACAGAACGGCGAACCGTTTGCTGACTTTGTCTGGTCGTTTGTAAACCATCAACCACAAGTGACGAATGCTACAACGTTGAGCGAAATCCCTACGTCAACTCCCGCCTCCGATGCGCTCTCTAAGGCCTTAAAAAAGCGCGGCTTTAAGTTTGTTGGCACGACAATTTGTTACTCCTTTATGCAAGCATGCGGGTTGGTGAACGATCATATTGTTGGCTGTTGTTGCCATCCCGGGAGCAAAGCATGATACGAGAAGCACAACGTTCGGAACTGCCTGCAATCCTCGAGTTGTGGCTGGAAAGTACAACCTGGGGACATCCCTTTATAAAAGCAAACTACTGGCATGACTGCATTCCGCTGGTGCGTGATGCCTATCTCGCCAATGCGCAAAACTGGGTGTGGGAAGAAGACGGTGAATTTCTCGGTTTTGTCAGCATTATGGAAGGACGATTTCTGGCTGCGATGTTTGTCGCACCGAAAGCCGTCAGACGTGGTATCGGTAAAGCGCTGATGCTACATGTACAACAGCGCTATCCCTACTTATTACTGGAGGTTTACCAGAAAAACCAGCCAGCGATAGATTTTTACCATGCTCAGGGTTTTCACATTGTCGACTGTGCATGGCAGGATGAAACCCAGCTCCCCACCTGGATTATGAGTTGGCCGGCGGATCAAACGCCGTAAGCGGCAATGCCGGGCCGGTGTATTTCTCCAGCCACGCCAACGCTGTATTCCCCGCACAGCCATTCCCCAGCCGCGAGCTGGGGAGGTCTTTAGTCAACACGTTCACCGCGCCGTTTTTACAAATACCGCCAGCGGTTATATCCAGATCCGGCCATGCTCCTTCATGAATACAAATAACGCCGGGTTTGATACCTTCGCTAATCACCGCTCCGGCAAGGATCTGTCCGCGCGAATTCCATACCCGTACCGTGTCGCCATCTTGTATGCCGCGCGCCTGTGCATCTTCGGGATGAATGGTGACAGGCTCGCGGTTTGCCACCGCGTACAATTCGCGAAGTGAACTGTAATTCAGTTGACTGTGCAGACGATGCGCCGGATGGGCAGAAACGACTTGCAGTTGTTCCGGTTCGGCATTGCCCTGCCACTCATCCGGCTCCAGCCACATCGGATGCCCTGGGCAATCCGGGTAAGCGTAATCGGCAATACGTTGTGAGAAGATTTCAATCTTACCGCTGGCCGTTTTTAACGGATGCGCCTGCGGGTCACGACGGAAATCGGCAAAACGGATAAACTGTTTGCTGGCTGGATTTTCCGGCATCTCAATTAACTGGTTGGCTTCCCAGAACGCATCAAACGGCGGCAATTCAACCTGCTGATGTGCCCCACGTTGTCGGGCGACGTTATAAAACGTTTCCAGCCATTGCAGCTCACTTTTTCCTTCTGTAAAGCGCGCATAACCGCCCTTTTCCCAGCGCTCACTTAATTGAGCAAAGATATCGAAATCATTACGCGCTTCACCACGCGGCGGCACCACTTGTTTCATCGGTACCAGATGCTGGTTGCTGTAATCACCGGTCATGGTGAGATCGTTACGTTCAAACGACGTGGTCGCTGGCAGGACGATATCGGCGTGTTTCGCCGCTGCCGTCCAGAAACATTCGGATATCACCACCAGCTCCGGTTTTTGCCAGGCGCGAATCAGGCGATGAGTATCCTGATGATGGGTAAAGTTAGCACCGCCCGCCCACCAGATAAGGCGAATATCCGGGAAATGGCGATTCATGCCATTGTGTTGGTATGCGCCGCCCGGGTTTTCCAACGCTTCAACGATGCGGGCGACAGGAATTTTATCCACCGCATCCGTACCGCCCGGTAAACAGCTCTGCATGGATGAAAGCACCGCAGAGCGGCGGGTCGGGTTGCCGCCATTGGCAAAATGGTAAGAAAGACCAAAACCGCCACCAGGCGTGCCAATTTGCCCGAGCATGGCCGCCAGCGTGACAATCATCCAGTGTTTTTGCTCGCCAAACTGCTGACGCTGCATTCCCCATCCCGCCATCAGCATCGTGATGTTTTGATGGAAAATAGCTGCCAGTTCGCGGATTTTCTCTGCTGAAACGCCACAAATAGTCGCCGCCCATTCAGCGCTCTTCGCTACGCCATCGTTTTCACCCAGCAGGTAAGAAGCAAAGATGTCGTAACCCGTGGTATAACGCGCCAAAAATGCCTCGTCATGCCAGCCGTTTTCCACCAGCGTATGAGCAATGCCTAACATCAGCGCAACGTCAGTGCCCATATGCGGTGCGATCCATTCCATTTTACCGCCAAAGAAATCGACGGTTTCCGATCGCATTGGATCAATGCAGATCAGCTTTTTCCCGCTATCGCGCAGTGCGGAAAAGTAAGCAAGCCCTTGCTCATCAGACGCATTCCACGCAATTTTCAGCGTATTTAGCGGATTGGCGCTCCACAACACCACCACATCACTATGTTCCAGAACCAATGGCCAACTAGTCTGTTGTTGATAAACTTCACTCCCGCCAACCACATACGGCATGATGGCCTGCGCCGCACCTGTCGAATAATCTCCCAGATGCCCGGTGTAACCACCTGCCAGCGCCATATAGCGTTGTAACAAGGTTGACGCTTTATGCAGCACGCCGTTTGAACGCCAGCCGTAGGAGCCGGCAAAAATCGACGCTGGACCATAAGTCTCACGAATACGTTTATGTTGTTGGTGAATAAGATCCAGTGCTTCATTCCAACTGACGCGCACAAATTCATCCTGTCCCCTTACACCTTGTGGTTTTTCCGGCGATGTAAGAAAACCTTTACGTACCATCGGAAACCGCACCCGCGTGTTGCTATGAATCTGGTCGCGAACCGCGCTCTGCAAGGAATTTTCTATTTTTGTCGTTAACACGCCACGTGAGCTGAAGATCGTTTCGCCGTCAGTTTCAACCACTATTGGCCCCCAATGGGCAGCAGTAAGAACAGAATAACGTGAGGATGAGTTGGCCAAACCGGAGGCTCCTGAAAGGTTAGATATATTGAGCAGTTAAATATTACTTACAAATTTCCGAGTATTCCCAGGAATAATCTTCATGTTCACACGGCATAATCTCCCGCCACGGAACCCGTGGCAAAGAATAAAAAGGTCATTAAGGATTAACAATGAAGAAACGTGTTTATCTGATTGCCGCCGTTGTGAGCGGCGCTCTGGCGGTATCTGGCTGTACCACTAACCCTTACACCGGCGAACGCGAAGCGGGTAAATCCGCTATCGGCGCAGGTCTGGGCTCTCTCGTTGGCGCAGGCATTGGCGCGCTCTCTTCTTCTAAGAAAGATCGCGGTAAAGGTGCGCTGATTGGCGCAGCGGCAGGTGCAGCGCTGGGCGGCGGCGTAGGTTATTACATGGATGTGCAAGAAGCGAAACTGCGCGACAAAATGCGCGGTACCGGCGTTAGCGTAACCCGCAGTGGGGATAACATTATCCTCAACATGCCGAATAACGTCACCTTCGACAGCAGCAGCGCTACCCTGAAACCTGCGGGCGCTAACACGCTGACCGGTGTTGCGATGGTGCTGAAAGAGTACCCGAAAACTGCGGTTAACGTGATTGGCTACACTGACAGCACTGGCGGTCACGACCTGAACATGCGTCTGTCCCAGCAGCGTGCAGATTCCGTCGCCAGCGCGCTGATCACCCAGGGCGTGGACGCCAGCCGTATCCGTACTCAGGGTCTTGGCCCAGCGAACCCTATTGCCAGCAACAGCACTGCTGAAGGTAAAGCGCAAAACCGTCGCGTAGAAATTACCTTAAGCCCGCTGTAATCCCTTTCATGCCGGGTGGTGGTTTAATCACCCGGTATTCTTCAGTTTTCCTGCTTCATTTTCCAGGCTAAGGTGAAAGCCTTCTCAGCGAATGGAGAGAAACATGAAGCCGTCCGTTATCCTCTACAAAGCCTTACCTGATGATTTACTGCATCGCCTGCAAGAGCATTTCACCGTTCACCAGGTGGCAAACCTCAATCCGCAGACTATCAAACAAAATGCAGAGATTTTTGCCGAAGCCGAAGGTTTACTGGGTTCAAACGAAAATGTTGATGCTGCATTGCTGGAAAAGATGCCGAAACTGCGTGCCGCCTCAACGATCTCCGTAGGCTATGACAATTTCGATGTCGATGCGCTTAACGCCCGTAAAATCCTGCTAATGCATACGCCAACCGTATTAACAGAAACGGTAGCCGATACACTCATGGCGCTAGAACTGTGCACAGCACGTCGGGTTGTGGAAGTCGCAGAACGCGTAAAAGCTGGCGAATGGACCGCAAATATTGGCCCGGACTGGTACGGCACCGACGTTCACCATAAAACACTGGGCATTGTCGGAATGGGACGGATTGGCATGGCGCTGGCGCAGCGAGCGCATTTTGGCTTCAATATGCCGATTCTCTATAACGCGCGTCGCCACCATAAAGAAGCGGAAGAACGCTTTAACGCCCGCTATTGCGGTCTGGATACTCTGTTACAAGAATCAGATTTCGTCTGCCTGATTCTGCCGCTAACGGAAGAAACCCATCACCTGTTTGGCGCTGAACAATTCGCCAAAATGAAACCCTCTGCCATCTTCATTAACGCAGGCCGCGGTCCGGTCGTTGACGAAAATGCGCTAATCGCGGCGTTACAGAATGGAGAAATTCATGCCGCCGGGCTGGATGTTTTTGAACAGGAGCCGCTACCAATTGATTCTCCATTGCTCTCTATGGCAAATGTTGTCGCAGTTCCGCACATTGGATCTGCCACTCATGAGACGCGCTATGGCATGGCGACATGTGCCGTGGATAATTTGATTAATGCGTTACAAGGAAAGGTTGAAAAGAACTGTGTGAATCCGCACGTCGCGGGGTAAACCGCGACCGTATGAGTAAAAGCCCGATAATTTTCTCGGGCTTTTACTATTTTTATTGCGTTGCAGTGACGGCTGCGGTCCAGGCCTGATTAAACGCCTGATGCTGTGCCGGTAATGGCGCAATCAGTTTGTTATATTCACTTGCCTGCTGAGACGTCGGGAACTGGATGCCATTTGATACAAAACTCACCTGAGTGCCTTGCTGGGAAATATAATCCCCAACCATCACCAGTTGTTGTGTGAAGGTTTGTGCCGCCGGAATCAACGGCTGCAAAGCATCTGCCGGGGTTGTCACCACTTTGGTGAATGCCTGATCAAACACGGGTTTCAGATCATCAGCCTGTTTCAACGCGGAATGCGCGGCGTCTGCCTGTAACTTCGCATTTTGCAGCTGCTGCGCCAGCACGCCTAACGAACCGTTCATTTCACGCAGTGGGCCACTTTGTGTAACGTAATCCTGCGGTACGCGAATTGCGTTAACGCTGTCTACAACCGGACGCAGACCGGAATCCATCGCCTGATTCACCTGCTGAGAATAGCCATACAGAATCGCGTAATCAGAGACAAAAGGACCAAATTGTTTTTTCTGATCGGCAGTCAGGGTTGGTAGACGTTCGCCGCTACGCATCACTGTATTCTGCAGGAAGTCGATAAACGCTTTGCGCTGATCGCCTTCTTTATCAAAACACCCACTCAGGCTAACTACCATTAATAACGCCGCAAGAGGCGCAAACCAGCGAGAGCAGGACTTTCCTGTCGCCATTTTCTTACTCCTTTCACCCAAAAAAAGCGCACAACGACACACGCGTGTCTGACGTGACAAGGATAGTCCAGGACAGGCTTGCAGGATACCCTTTCTGCATAATCTTCCAGGGAAAATTACATGACATGTCGCAGAAACATTATTTGTTTATTTATTGTTAAAAACATCAGGTTATTCTGCTTCCGGGCACTCTCTAGCCGTCGAATATAATATTTCGAAATCTTTACAATCGGATTTGCTCAGGTAGAGATAGCCGCACTTTTCAGATCGTTAGGACACGACTCATCACTGTTGCTATCGGGCTGAATCGAATCGTGGCGCTCCCACGCTTAATTTCCCACCACCTCGCCTGTTTTTCCCGGCTATTCTTAATGAGCTTCGATGAAATTCACGATCCCGCAGTGTGATTTGAGGAGTTTTCAATGGAATACAAAGATCCAATGCATGAGCTGTTAAGCAGCCTTGAACATATTGTTTTTAAAGATGAAACACAGAAGATTACCCTGACACACAGACCAACGCCGTGTACCGAGATAGAGCAACTACGTAAAGGAACAGGGCTAAAGATTGATGATTTCGCCCGGGTTTTGGGTGTATCTGTCGACATGGTGAAGGAATGGGAATCCAGACGCGTGAAGCCTTCCAGTGCCGAACTAAAACTTATGCGCCTGATTCAAGCCAATCCAGCATTAAGTAAGCAATTGATGGAATAGACTTTTATTTCATTTTTTGATGATAACGGTCCTGATGACAGGGCCGCTTTCCGACCAATTAATCATAGATTTGAAAAATAAATGTTGCATAACCCTCCGATGCGTGGCTTAATGCACATCAACGGTTTGACGTACAGACCATTAAAGCAGTGTAGTAAGGCAAGTCCCTTCAAGAGTTATCGTTGATACCCCTCGTAGTGCACATTTCCTTTAACGCTTCAAAAATCTGTAAAGCACGCCATATCGCCGAAAGGCACACTTAATTATTAAAGGTAATACACTATGTCCGGTAAAATGACTGGTATCGTAAAATGGTTCAACGCTGACAAAGGCTTCGGCTTCATCACTCCTGACGATGGCTCTAAAGACGTGTTCGTACACTTCTCTGCTATCCAGAATGATGGTTACAAATCTCTGGACGAAGGTCAGAAAGTGTCCTTCACCATCGAAAGCGGCGCTAAAGGCCCGGCAGCTGGTAACGTAACCAGCCTGTAATCTCTGCTTAAAAGCACAGAATTGAAGATCCCTGCCAAATGGCGGGGATTTTTTTATTTGTTTTTCAGGAAATAAATAATCGATCGCGTAATAAAATCTATTATTATTTTTATGAAGAATAAATTTGGGTGCAATGAGAATGCGCAACGCCGTAAGAAAGGCGGGAATAACTTCCCGCCGAAGACTCTTACTCTTTCAGATTGCAGGCTAAAAACGCCGCCAGCTCATAACTCCCCTGTTTAATATGCAATTCACACAGTGAATCCCTTATCATCCAGGTGAAAAATAAAAGCGTGAAACAAATCACTATTAAAGAAAGCAATCTATATTTCTGCGGCATTCTCAGCCCCCTGTGTTGATTTCCAACGAATAAGAGGCTAACCTTATGGTGTCTATGCATAGAGGGGCCTCACTTTGATTTATAGTCAGGTGGGGCTTTTCTCTGTCTGCCTTTCGGTGATACCTGAGACAAACAGTCTCAAGCACCCGTGGCTATTCTAGCTTAATAAGCTCGTTTCTTCTCCTTGATATAATCCTAAAAAAATCGCATAAAATTAATATATGAGATAATCTTTATTCAGCAGAAGATTATTAAAGGTTGCTGTATTATTTAGCGATAAAAAAAGCCTGCCAGATGGCAGGCAATTTAATAACGGCGTTATTACTGCAACAGCGAAATATCCGCAACGCGCAGGAATAATTCGCGCAGTTTTTCCAGCATGGTCAGACGGTTGATACGCAGTTCCTTGTCATCAACCATAACCATCACTTTATCGAAGAAAGCATCAACCGGTTCGCGCAGTTCAGCCAGTTCGACCAGTGCGTCCTGGTAACGACCTTCAGCGAAGTACGGCTCCAGCTTGTCGCGCAGTACAACCACCTGCATCGCCAGTTTAATTTCTTCCGGTTCTTTCAGGGTAGAGGCGTTCACACGATCGCTCAGCACTTCGTCTGATTTCGCCAGAATGTTGGAGACACGCTTATTCGCCGCCGCCAGTGCTGCCGCCGCGTCCAGAGTACGGAAGTGCGATACCGCCTTCATACGGGCATCGAAATCTGCCGGACGAGTCGGACGACGCGCCAGAACGGCCTGAATGGTATCAACAGTGTAACCTTCATCCTGATACCAGGCACGGAAACGACCGAGCATAAAATCGATGACATCATCAACCACATTGGCATTAGTCAGCTTATCGCCGTACAGACGTACCGCTTCTTCGGTCAGCGTTTGCAGATCAAGATTGAGGTTCTTCTCGACGATAATACGCAGCACGCCAAGGGCCGCACGACGCAGTGCAAACGGGTCTTTGTCGCCTTTCGGATGCTGACCAATACCGAAGATACCCGCCAGAGTGTCCATTTTGTCAGCAATCGCCAAAGCGCAAGCTACCGGGTTAGAGGGCAGAGCATCACCAGCAAAACGCGGTTGATACTGCTCATTTAACGCCACTGCTACATCTTCCGCTTCGCCATCGTGACGTGCGTAGTGCATCCCCATTACGCCCTGAGTGTCGGTGAACTCGAAGACCATGTTGGTCATCAGGTCGCACTTGGAGAGCAGGCCCGCGCGAGTAGCGTGATTAACATCGGCACCAATCTGTTCGGCAATCCAGCCCGCCAGCGCCTGGATGCGATCGGTCTTGTCGCGTAGTGTCCCCAACTGTTGCTGGAACAGTACGGTTTGCAGACGCGGCAGATTATCTTCCAGACGTTTTTTACGGTCGGTATTAAAGAAGAACTCGGCATCAGCCAGACGTGGGCGAACAACCTTCTCGTTACCAGAGATAATTTGCTGCGGATCTTTCGATTCGATGTTGGCAACGAAGATAAAATTCGGCAGCAGTTTGCCGTCGTTCGCATACACCGGGAAGTATTTCTGGTCGCCTTTCATGGTGTAAACCAGTGCTTCAGACGGCACTGCGAGGAATTTCTCTTCGAATTTCGCCGTCAATACAACCGGCCATTCCACCAGCGAAGCCACTTCTTCCAGCAGGCTTTCGCTTAAGTCAGCGTTACCGCCAATATTACGCGCCGCTTCTTCGGCATCGGCTTTGATCTTCGCCTTACGTTCTTCGTAATCAGCGATGACTTTACCGCGCTCACGCAGAATTTCTGGATACTGATCGGCGTTGTCGATAGTGAATTCCGGCTCGCCCATAAAGCGATGACCACGAATCACGCGATCGGCCTGAATCCCCAAAATGGTTGCCGGAATAACTTTATCGCCCAGCAGCAAAGTTACGGTATGCACCGGACGCACAAAATGCACGTCGGATGCGCCCCAACGCATCAGTTTCGGGATCGGCAGTTTTGCCAGCGAGGTAGCGACCATGTTCGGCACCAGTGCTTCAGTGCTTTCACCCTTCACATGGGCGCGATACAACAGCCATTCGCCTTTGTCAGTGGTCAGGCGCTCGGCCTGATCTACGGTGATCCCACAGCCACGCGCCCAACCTTCTGCTGCTTTGGTCGGATTACCTTCAGCGTCGAATGCCTGGGCAATCGCCGGGCCGCGTTTTTCGATTTCGCGATCGGGCTGTGCTTGCGCCAGATTAGCCACTTTCAGCGCCAGACGACGCGGAGCAGCAAACCATTGAACGGTACCGTGTGCGAGGCCAGCGTTATCCAGCTCCGCAGTAAAATTCGCAGCAAAGGACTCAGCCAGGCTGCGCAGTGCTTTTGGTGGCAGCTCTTCAGTGCCAATTTCCACCAGAAAAGTTTTCTCAGACATGGCCGCCTCTTACTTATCTTTGTTGCACATCGGGAAGCCGAGGGCTTCACGGGAAGCGTAGTATGCTTCTGCCACTGCTTTGGTCAGGGTGCGAATGCGCAGAATGTAGCGCTGACGCTCGGTGACGGAGATGGCTTTACGCGCATCCAGCAGGTTGAAGCTGTGGGCGGCTTTCAGAATACGCTCGTAGGCTGGCAACGGCAGCGGATTTTCCAGCGCCAGCAGTTGCTGCGCCTCTTTCTCGTACTGCTCGAAGCAGGTGAACAGGAAGTCCACATCCGCATATTCGAAGTTATAGGTGGATTGCTCCACTTCGTTTTGATGGAACACGTCGCCGTAGGTGGTTTTACCCAGCGGGCCGTCGCTCCAGACCAGGTCGTAAACGCTGTCTACGCCCTGAATGTACATCGCCAGACGTTCCAGACCGTAGGTGATTTCACCGGTAACGGGTTTACACTCCAGACCGCCAACTTGCTGGAAGTACGTGAATTGGGTCACTTCCATGCCGTTCAGCCACACTTCCCAGCCCAGACCCCAGGCACCCAATGTCGGGTTTTCCCAGTTATCTTCTACGAAACGAATGTCGTGAATAGTCGGGTCCATGCCCAGCTCTTTCAAAGAACCCAAATACAGCTCCTGAATGTTATCCGGCGATGGCTTAATCACCACCTGGAACTGATAGTAGTGCTGTAAACGGTTGGGGTTTTCGCCATAGCGACCGTCGGTCGGACGACGAGAAGGCTGAACATAAGCAGCCGCCATCGGTTCTGGCCCCAGCGCGCGCAGACAGGTCATTGGGTGAGAAGTTCCCGCGCCGACTTCCATGTCCAATGGTTGAACAATGGTGCAGCCCTGGCGAGCCCAGTAATCCTGTAAGGTCAGGATCAAGCCCTGGAAGGTCCTGGTATCAAACTTTTGCATATTATTTCGTGCTGGATACGTGTGGATTTAAAGGAAGGGATCAGTATACCCGCTGGATGGAAGATATACAGTACGAAACGGGAAAAAGGCAGGTCTTAACGCATGGAAAGATGCAAAAAATGGCCATCCGCGTCAAAAGAACAGACAAACTGCTCTTTCCGAAAGGTATAGCCGCGCATTTCGTAGCTCCCCTGGAACTGTTCAAATGCGGTGACGTCGATTTTTTGCTCACCGGTGTTATACCGTTTTGCCGCCTGACCTTTGCACAACGCTTCCATGTTCAACGAACGCAGCGGATCAACTTTTACCCGTTGCGCTTTCTGTTCGGGTGGCGGTGTCGAACACCCCACTAGCACAATGAGCGCCATTGCTGGAAAGAAATCCTTCATCATCATTAAATTATCGTCTGGTTTGCAGGTGAGTCTTATTATTAAGATCGGTATAGTGGCGGAATCTTACGAATTTCCTCAAGCCTCTATAAGCTGTAGTGACAAAACTCGGATTATTCCAGTGCGCCAGCCGAATGATTTATCGGCCAGACTTTTTTAACCAGATACAGAGATACTGATGCAACCCAAAATCTACTGGATTGATAACCTGCGAGGGATAGCCTGTTTAATGGTGGTGATGATTCACACTACCAGTTGGTATGTGACGAATGCCCATAGCGTTAGTTCTCTGAGCTGGGATATCGCGAATGTTTTAAACTCTGCATCCCGTGTCAGCGTACCGCTATTTTTCATGATTTCCGGCTATCTCTTTTTCGGCGAACGGAGTGCCCAGCCGCGTCATTTCTTACGTATAGGCATGTGCCTGCTGTTTTATAGCATCGTTGCGCTGATCTACATTGCGCTGTTTACCTCTATCAATGTGGAGTTATCGCTGAAAAACCTGCTGCAAAAGCCGGTGTTTTATCACTTATGGTTTTTCTTTGCGATTGCAGTGATTTATCTGATTTCACCGCTGATTCAGGTAAAGAACGTCAACGGTAAAATATTGCTGGTATTAATGGTAGTGATTGGCATCATCGCCAATCCCAACACGGTGCCGCAGAAAATTGGCGGTGTTGAATGGTTACCGATTAACTTATATATCAATGGCGATGCTTTTTACTACATCCTGTATGGCATGCTGGGCCGCGCGATTGGGATAATGGACACACAACGACAATCACTATCGTGGGTAAGCGCCTCACTGTTTGTGGCGGGAGTATTTATTATCTCTCGCGGAACATTATATGAATTACACTGGCGCGGAAATTTTGCCGATACCTGGTATCTTTACTGTGGACCAGTAGTTTTTATTTGCGCAATCGCGTTACTGACTCTGGTAAAAAATACCCTTAACGTCCGTATGATTCCGGGCCTGGAATTGATATCACGCCATTCGTTAGGAATATATGGTTTTCATGCATTAATTATTCACGCTTTACGCACCAATGGCGTGGAATTAAAACAATGGCCTCTCCTGGATATTCTTTGGATATTTAATGTAACACTGATAATCAGTTTATTGTTTTCAGTTCTTTTGCAGAAGATTGATCGCCGAAGACTCGTCAGTTAGTCACCATAAGCCTGATCAGATTTTTCCTTTCAGGCTTACTGATTATGCCGAGCGCATTAACTGAACCTGACCAAACAAGCAAACAAAGAAAGCAATAGGATATATCACCATTTCGAATGCATTGATTGGCGCATTTAACACACCAATGAATAACAATCCAATAGTAAGCAATGCAATCAAATGGCAAATACGCGTAAATAATTCATCTAATTGCCCTAATTTTTCCGAACGAAGATAAGCATAAGTTGCAAACGTCCCGGTCATCAGCACACCGAGAAAATAGCCTTTACCACTTAACAGCGGGCATGAGCTCCATAACCCAACCATGTAAACGAATGCCCCAACAACAAATAATAGCTTTGCCACACTCTTTGACGTTTTCATAACGATCTCCCTATCCATCAGAGATACATTACGAGTAACCAACGAAAGACAAAACTGAAAAACACCATTAACAAATGATTTTCAGAATAAATTCATATTAAAAATTAATGAATCATCAATTTATATAGATGGTAATTATTCTCTACTCAACCTGGGAAAGGGATATTAAGACGCATCTGGCAACGCAACACGGCTGCCTGATGAGAACAAAAGCCTTATCCGACCAACAAGTCGAATAAGGCTCAAGGGAATGCAATTACATATGTGCAGCGATCAAGCGCTGGTTATCCTGGTACATCGCGAACAGGTAGTTGTTATAACTCTGTCCCTTCGTTGAATAACCTTTCAGCTTATGAATCATCGCTGTAGCGGTAATTTCCTGATCCGCTTTACGCAGTTGCGCGCGTGATTTGCGGAAAGACGCGTAAGCCGGATGCGTATTCAGGTTAGTGACGTAAGCACTCACCGATTCTTGTACAGAACTAAACTGAGAGTAACCCTTCACCTTACCCGGCGCATTGGGGCAGCGCCCTTTCATGCACTTCATGCCGAACAGATTGTTGTTGTTACGTGCCAGCTTAGACGTACCCCAACCACTTTCTGCCGCAGCCATCGTCGCCACCATACTGGTAGGAATAATGTCTACGCGTTCAAGCAGCGTATTCCATGGGATTTTTCGCGTATTACCAGACCACTTCACCTTGTAACGCCTGGCGATGTCTTGCAGACGCGCACGTTCCGCAGGCGACCATTGGCCCTGGTACTGTTTTGAAATCAGCCAGTTACGCTCCTCCGTGATAGCAGCATTTTGGCTGGTAATATAGGGCATTACAGTCCGGAGAAACGCCTTTTTCCTTGGTGTTCCGGAAGGGTATTTTCGCAAATCAGGAAGTGAACTGCTCTTTGCACTATTGCGAGAATACTCTTCTTTACTGCTTACCTGTTTACTACTGGTCTTCGTTATGTGGGACTTATGATTCGTTGTTGATGTGTGCGTCTTCGCTAACACCTCACTCGAAAACACCAGAGTGAGTAACATAAGAATCATCGCCCCATATCGTCGTATGGGAGTCAAAATCATCAGGTCTCCTGGTCGGATTTAATCATTCCAACACCTTATATTTTTCTCAAATTTGAGAGTTGAATCTCAAATTATATCAAAAATACCTATCAAGAGCACCCTCAAGGAATAGTCCAAATCTGAAACTATGTCACGCATTAACGATTCATAATGGCGCTAAATCGCAGAAAATGCGCGGCTTATCGCAAAAATCAGCCGTTTTTTGTATGTGTGTACTCATCCTTTCTTCTCACCCTGTTAGCTCATCGCTTAGGGATAAGTTTTGTCCGACCGATCACTGGCAAACTAACTGAAATCGCAGCATAAGGACTCATTCGCAATGAAGCTTGCCGCCTGTTTTCTGGCACTCCTGCCCGGTTTTACCGTTGCTGCCAGTTGGAGTTCCCTGGGGTTTCCCGCCTTTGACGAAGGGGGAGCGGGAACCTTTGTCAGCCATGCACAACGAAAAAACCAGGCCAGCGCCGCACTTGTTGAAGCAGGGCAACAATAGCTTTTCCGGCTTCCTGCATATCAGTACGTCAGAAAGCTGCTGTCAGAATAAAATACCAGGCACGGAAAAATCCTTAGCATAACGCGTCAATGCCTCTGCAATAGCCGAATTTGCACCCCGGCAAATGTAGCGTTATTGTTACCTTCCTTGCTTCAGAGTTCGAATGATATCCCGCTATGACATTCTCCCTTTTTGGTGACAAATTTACCCGCCACTCCGGCATTACGCTGTTGATGGAAGATCTGAACGACGGTTTACGCACTCCCGGCGCGATTATGCTTGGCGGCGGAAACCCGGCGCAGATCCCGGAAATGCAGGATTACTTCCAGACGCTACTGACCGACATGCTGGAAAGCGGCAAAGCAACGGATGCGCTGTGTAATTATGACGGTCCGCAGGGGAAGACTGAGCTACTGTCGCTGCTTGCAGGAATGCTACGTGAGAAACTGGGCTGGGATATCGAACCACAAAATATTGCACTAACAAACGGCAGCCAGAGTGCGTTTTTCTACTTATTTAATCTGTTTGCCGGACGCCGCGCCGACGGTAGCATCAAGAAGGTGTTGTTCCCGTTGGCGCCGGAATACATCGGCTACGCAGATGCCGGACTGGAAGAGGATCTGTTCGTCTCTGCGCGCCCGAATATTGAACTGCTGCCAGAAGGCCAGTTTAAGTATCACGTCGATTTTGAGCATCTGCACATTGGCGAAGAAACGGGGATGATTTGCGTTTCCAGACCAACTAACCCAACGGGAAATGTGATTACTGACGAAGAGTTGCTGAAGCTGGACGCGCTGGCGAATCAACACGGTATTCCGCTGGTGATTGATAATGCCTATGGCGTACCGTTCCCCGGCATCATTTTCAGCAAAGCACGTCCGCTGTGGAATCCCAACATAGTGCTGTGCATGAGTCTTTCCAAGCTGGGCCTGCCAGGTTCGCGCTGCGGCATTATTATCGCCAATGAAAAAATCATCACTGCTATCACCAATATGAACGGTATTATCAGCCTGGCGCCCGGCGGTATCGGTCCGGCGATGATGTGTGAAATGATTAAGAGAAACGATCTACTGCGCCTGTCTGAAACGGTCATCAAGCCGTTCTATTACCAACGTGTTCAGGAAACTATCGCCATCATTCGCCGCTATTTACCGGAAGATCGCTGCCTGATTCATAAACCCGAAGGGGCAATTTTCCTCTGGCTATGGTTTAAAGATTTGCCCATTACCACCGAGCAACTCTATCAGCGCCTGAAAGCGCGCGGCGTGCTAATGGTACCGGGGCACAATTTCTTCCCAGGTCTGGATAAACCGTGGCCGCACACGCATCAATGTATGCGCATGAACTACGTCCCAGAACCGGAGAAAATTGAAGCAGGCGTGAGGATTCTGGCGGAAGAGATTGAACGCGCCTGGGCTGAAAGCCATTAAAAGTGGCCTGATGCGCTACGCTTATCAGGCCTACATAATTTCTGCAATATATTGAATCTGGAAGGCTTTGTAGGCCGGATAAGGCGTTTACGCCGCATCCGGCATAAACAAAGCACACGATTCCTGCGTTAAAAAAACGCCGGAAAAACGTTTCAGACAGGCTGCTGTCGTAGCCGATTCCGCTGCACTTTCTCAACATCCACACACTGCAATGCATGCGTCGGGCAGGCTTCAACACAAGCAGGTCCCGCCGCCCGATGCCAGCAGAGATCACACTTAATCGCCCTCGCCTTTGTGCGCAATGAAACGACCTCCATTGCGCCAAACGGGCAAGCCAACATACAGCTTTTACAGCCAATACAGCGCGATTGTTCAACGAAGATATGTTCATGTTCACGGCGAATAGCGCCCACAGGACAGACATTCGCGCATGGGGCATCTTCACACTGATGGCAGGCAACCGCCGTGGTCCAGGTATGATCTTTAATCACCCGAATACGCGACATAAACTCGTCAGGCGATAGCGCCGCGCAATCCTGATTTTCCTGATGCGACACGGCGCAGGCCACTTCACAGGTACGGCAACCAATACATTTCGTCGCATCTGCAATAATAAACCGGTTCATGATCGCTCCTTTGAACTAAAACAGCAGCGTGCCAGAGAGTGCGTCATTATTGCTTTGATCCAACAAAGGAAATGTTACGGTTTTGCCTCCTGTCCCATGCTTTGTGTGATCGCCCCCTATTCCCGAACGGTAAAACCCAACTCATTAGAGATAGCCTGCGCAGTTTCACGCAGTGGTTTCAGGAGATTTTTTTCTCCAACCTGCTTTAAACGCGACGTAGAAAGAGAAATAGACACGGCATACGGCACTCGCCCATGAATATCAAACACCGGAACAGCAATACAAGACACGCCGAGTTCATTCTCTTCTCTGTCCATTGCCATACCGCTTTCACGAATTTGCGCCAGTTCATCGTACATCGCAGGCAGACCAGTAATTGTATTGCGAGTTAGCGGCTGGATCTCATTCTGATGATTTTCCCAATACGATTTCACATAGTCCGGGTGACCGAACGCCATATAAACCTTACCCATAGCCGAACAATAAAGCGGCATATGCTGACCAATATACGCGCGAGTCCGCAGCATACCGGTGGTAGGTTCGAGTTTATAAATCAAAATAGCGTGGTCATCTTCACGACTGGAGAAATTAATGGTTTCTCCAGTCGCAATATTGAGCGCCTCAAGATGCGGTGCGGCGATATGAATAATATTCAGCGACGACAATGCTTTTTGCCCGACAGCAATAAATTTAGTGGTCAGGCGATAACTACCTGCTGCAGGCGCGGTCGTCACATAGCCGCAGGATTGTAATCCCTGCAATAAACGATGGACTGTGCTTTTATTCAAACCAGCAAGTTCCGAGAGATACGCCAGTGGGCAACCGTTGGGATAATTACTCAAAATCTCAATCAACATCAAACCCCGAAATAAGCTCTGACTTCCGGCCGGGCGTTCTTTTTCCTGCGTCATCTCGTTCTCTTTTTTTCCCATCGTTTCCTTCCCCTTTTTGTCGCGCTCTGATGGTAACGCAAAGTGTGTCGTAGTTCACGATCTCGACAGATAATTCGTAACAAATTGATTTAAATGAAATTTTAAAAACATCAATCAGATTGCTTTGTTAAAAAGCGATCGATATATTTGAAATCAAGTTTCGCATATTGAAATTTAAAGACAAAAAAGCGATCAAAAAAAACAAGGAATCCAGGGATGAAAGTCACATTTGAACAATTAAAAGCAGCCTTCAATCGGGTATTACTTTCTCGCGGCGTTGATAGTGAAACCGCTGATGCCTGTGCAGAAATGTTTGCTCGCACCACCGAGTCCGGTGTTTATTCTCACGGCGTAAACCGCTTCCCACGCTTCATTCAACAACTGGATAACGGCGATATCATTCCTGACGCCCAACCCAAACGTATAACCAGCCTCGGCGCCATAGAACAGTGGGATGCCCAGCGTTCAATCGGTAACCTGACGGCGAAAAAAATGATGGATCGCGCCATTGAACTGGCGGCGAATCACGGGATTGGTCTGGTCGCATTACGCAATGCTAACCACTGGATGCGCGGCGGCAGCTACGGTTGGCAAGCGGCGGAAAAAGGCTATATCGGCATCTGCTGGACTAACTCCATCGCCGTTATGCCGCCGTGGGGCGCCAAAGAGTGCCGCATCGGCACTAACCCGCTGATCGTCGCCATTCCTTCAACTCCAATCACCATGGTCGATATGTCGATGTCGATGTTCTCTTACGGCATGTTAGAAGTTAACCGCCTGGCAGGTCGTCAGTTACCGGTCGATGGCGGCTTTGACAATGAAGGCAACCTCACCAAAGAACCTGCTGTAATCGAAAAAAATCGCCGCATTTTACCGATGGGTTACTGGAAAGGTTCTGGCATGTCGATTGTGCTGGATATGATCGCTACTCTCCTTTCCGACGGAGCATCCGTTGCCGAAGTTACCGAAGATAACAGCGACGAGTACGGTATTTCGCAAATCTTTATCGCCATTGAAGTAGACAAGCTTATTGACGGCGCGACCCGCGACGCCAAACTGCAACGCATCATGGATTACGTTACTACCGCTGAACGCGCTGATGAAAACCAGGCCATTCGTTTACCTGGCCACGAATTTACAACCTTACTGGCTGAGAACCGCCGTAACGGCATCACCGTAGATGATAGCGTGTGGGCAAAAATTCAGGCGTTATAAGGAAAAAGCCATGATCTTCGGACATATCGCGCAGCCCAATCCGTGTCGTTTACCCGTAGTCATTGAAAAGGCGCTCGATTTTCTGCGCGCTACCGACTTTAGCTCCCTGGAACCGGGCGTTGTCGAAATCGACGGCAAGAATATTTTTGCGCAAATTATCGATTTAACCACACGCGAGGTGCCGGAAAACCGCCCGGAAGTGCATCGTCGCTATATCGATATTCAGTTTCTGGCATGGGGCGAAGAGAAAATCGGCATCGCTATTGATACAGGAAATAACAAAATCAGCGAGTCACTATTAGAGCAGCGCGATATTATTTTTTATCACGATAGTGAACATGAATCATTTATAGAAATGATACCGGGCAGCTACGCTATTTTCTTTCCTCAGGATGTACATCGACCAGGCTGTACTCTGCAAACAGCCTCTGAGATACGAAAAGTTGTGGTTAAAGTCTCATTAACGGCGCTGAATTAATCGAATAATCGTCTACGCCAGAACGCCTGGGTAATGTTATTGCTCTAACTATATTAATAATTCAGGTTGCTGCACATGCAACTTGAATTATGACAGACATAGCCTCAAGGAATAGCTATGAAAAAAATACTTGAAGCAATACTGGCGATTAATCTCGCCGTACTTTCCTGTATTGTGTTTATAAACATTATTTTAAGATATGGTTTTCAGACAAGTATTTTATCTGTTGATGAATTGTCGCGTTATTTATTTGTCTGGTTAACGTTTATTGGCGCGATTGTGGCTTTTATGGATAACGCCCACGTTCAGGTCACTTTTCTGGTGGAGAAACTCTCCCCCGCGTGGCAGCGACGAGTCGCTCTGGTTACCCATTCCTTAATATTATTTATTTGTGGCGCACTGGCCTGGGGCGCAACGCTAAAAACAATTCAGGACTGGAGCGATTATTCACCGATCCTCGGTTTGCCTGTAGGTCTGATGTATGCCGCATGTCTGCCCACCAGCCTTGTTATCGCTTTCTTTGAACTGCGCCTTTTATATCAACTCATCACGCGTAGCGATTCTGTAACGCCACCACCGCAAGGAGCTTAATCATGGCTGTGCTGATTTTTCTGGGCTGCCTGTTGGGTGGCATTGCTATCGGTTTGCCTATTGCCTGGTCGCTACTGTTGTGCGGGGCGGCGCTTATGTTCTGGCTGGATATGTTTGATGTCCAGATCATGGCACAAACGCTGGTGAACGGAGCCGACAGCTTCTCCCTGCTGGCGATTCCGTTCTTTGTACTGGCGGGTGAAATCATGAATGCGGGCGGCTTGTCAAAACGCATTGTTGACCTGCCGATGAAACTGGTGGGGCATAAACCTGGCGGGCTGGGCTACGTCGGCGTGCTGGCGGCTATGATTATGGCGAGCCTTTCTGGTTCTGCTGTTGCTGATACCGCCGCCGTTGCCGCGCTATTAGTGCCGATGATGCGCAGCGCCAACTACCCGGTCAACCGGGCTGCGGGGCTGATTGCCTCTGGCGGGATTATCGCGCCGATTATTCCCCCTTCCATTCCATTTATTATTTTTGGCGTCTCCAGTGGTTTGTCCATCAGCAAGCTGTTTATGGCGGGAATTGCCCCGGGCATTATGATGGGCGCAACGCTGATGCTTACCTGGTGGTGGCAGGCCAGCCGTCTTAATTTACCCCGTCAGCAAAAAGCAACGAAACGAGAAATCTGGCAATCTTTTGTTTCCGGTATCTGGGCGCTATTTCTTCCGATCATTATTATTGGCGGCTTTCGCTCCGGTCTGTTTACCCCTACCGAAGCCGGGGCCGTTGCTGCTTTCTACGCGTTATTTGTTGCCACGGTTATTTACCGTGAAATGACCTTCGCCACACTTTGGCATGTGCTGATTGGCGCGGCGAAAACCACTTCAGTGGTGATGTTTCTGGTGGCTTCGGCACAAGTTTCCACCTGGCTGATTACCATTGCTGAATTGCCGATGATGGTTTCTGATTTACTGCAACCGTTGGTCGATTCACCGCGTCTGCTGTTTATCGTCATTATGGTGGCTATCCTGATTGTCGGCATGGTCATGGATTTAACGCCGACGGTGTTAATTCTTACCCCGGTATTAATGCCTTTAGTTAAAGAGGCAGGAATCGATCCGATTTATTTCGGAGTCATGTTTATCATCAACTGCTCAATCGGCTTAATTACACCGCCTATCGGTAATGTGCTTAACGTTATTTCAGGTGTGGCAAAACTCAAATTCGATGACGCTGTCAGAGGCGTTTTCCCTTACGTCCTGGTTTTATATTCCTTATTAGCCTTATTTGTTTTTATTCCCGATCTCATCATCCTCCCGTTGAAATGGATTAATTAAAAGGAAAATATAATGAAATTACGCTCTGTAACCTACGCATTATTCATTACTGGCCTCGCTGCATTCAGTACGTCTTCGCTGGCGGCGCAATCTTTACGTTTCGGTTATGAAACCTCACAAACCGACTCACAACATATTGCAGCGAAAAAATTCAATGAATTATTGCAGGAAAAGACCAAAGGTGAACTGAAATTAAAGCTATTTCCTGACAGCACCCTCGGCAACGCGCAGGCAATGATCAGCGGCGTGCGTGGCGGCACTATTGATATGGAGATGTCTGGCTCGAATAACTTTGCCGGATTATCACCTGTGATGAACTTGCTCGATGTCCCGTTCCTGTTCCGCGATACCGCCCACGCGCATAAAACGCTGGATGGTAAAGTCGGCGATGAACTGAAAGCATCCCTGGACGGAAAAGGCCTGAAAGTACTGGCGTACTGGGAAAACGGCTGGCGTGATGTTACCAACTCACGCGCACCGGTCAAAACACCTGCCGATCTGAAAGGTCTGAAAATCCGCACCAATAACAGTCCGATGAACATTGCGGCGTTTAAAATTTTTGGCGCTAATCCCATCCCGATGCCGTTTGCCGAAGTGTATACCGGGCTGGAAACCCGCACTATCGACGCTCAGGAACACCCGATCAACGTCGTCTGGTCAGCAAAATTTTATGAAGTACAAAAGTACCTTTCTCTGACGCACCACGCCTATTCGCCGCTTCTGGTGGTGATCAACAAAGCGAAGTTTGATGGCTTAACGCCTGAATTCCAGCAAGCGCTAATTTCATCTGCACAAGAGGCAGGCAACTACCAGCGCAAACTGGTTGCCGGAGATCAGCAAAAAATTATCAATGGCATGAAAGAAGCGGGCGTGGAAGTAATTACCGATCTCGACCGCAAAGCCTTTAGCGACGCGCTGGGTACTCAGGTCCGCGACATGTTCGTTAAAGATGTTCCGCAAGGCGCCGAGCTGCTGAAAGCCGTGGATGAGGTGCAATAAACCATGACGCAATACTGGCTGAGGTTAGATTGTGGCGGTAGCTGGCTGAAAGCCGGACTGTATGACCGCGAAGGCCGGGAGGCAGGTGTACAACGCCTGCCGCTGTGTGCTTTAAGCCCGCAGCCAGGCTGGGCAGAGCGCGATATGGCAGAACTGTGGCAATGCTGCATGGCTGTCATTCGCAACCTGCTTACCCATTCCGGCGTCAGCGGAGAACAAATTGTCGGTATTGGCATCTCGGCGCAGGGAAAAGGCTTGTTTTTACTGGATAAAAACGATAAGCCGCTCGGTAACGCCATTTTGTCCTCGGATCGCCGGGCGATGGAAATCGTTCGTCGCTGGCAGAAAGATGGCATCCCGGAAAAACTCTACCCGCTGACCCGACAAACACTATGGACCGGACATCCGGTATCGCTTTTACGCTGGCTAAAGGAGCACGAGCCTGAGCGTTATGCACAGATTGGTTGTGTGATGATGACGCACGACTACCTGCGCTGGTGTTTAACCAGCGTCAAAGGTTGTGAAGAGAGCAATATTTCCGAGTCCAATCTCTACAACATGAATAGCGGGCAGTATGACCCGTGTCTTAGTGACGGGCTGGGGATTAGTGAAATCAATCACGCCCTGCCGCCTGTCGTTGGTTCTGCCGAAATCTGCGGGGAAATTACCGCGCAAACAGCCGCGCTGACCGGTCTGAAAGCGGGTACGCCCGTTGTCGGCGGTTTGTTTGATGTCGTTTCCACGGCACTCTGCGCCGGAATCGAAGACGAATATACCCTCAATGCAGTGATGGGCACCTGGGCGGTGACCAGCGGTATAACCCGCGGTCTGCGCGACGATGAAGCACATCCGTATGTCTATGGCCGCTATGTTAACGACAGTGAATTTATCGTTCACGAAGCCAGCCCGACATCTTCCGGCAATCTCGAATGGTTTACCGCACAGTGGGGAGAAATCTCGTTTGCCGAGATCAACCAGGCCATTGCCAGTTTGCCGAAAGCCGGTGGCGATCTCTTTTTCCTGCCGTTCCTGTACGGTAGCAACGCCGGACTCGAGATGACCAGCGGTTTCTACGGGATGCAGGCCATTCACACCCGCGCGCACCTCTTACAGGCCATCTATGAAGGCGTGGTGTTCAGCCATATGACCCACCTCAACCGGATGCGCGAACGTTTTACTGATGTACACGCCCTGCGCGTCACTGGCGGCCCGGCGCACTCCGATGTCTGGATGCAGATGCTGGCGGACGTCAGCGGCCTGCGTATCGAGTTGCCGCAGGTGGAAGAAACCGGCTGTTTTGGCGCAGCGCTTGCCGCCCGCGTCGGTACAGGCGTTTATCGCAACTTCAGCGAAGCCCAGCGCAACTTGCAACATCCGGTGCGCACCCTACTACCGGATATGACCGCGCATCAACTTTACCAACAAAAATACCAACGCTATCAGCATCTCATTGCCGCACTTCAGGGCTATCACGCTCACATCAAGGATCACACATTATGAGCCGACCATTACTACAACTGGCCCTCGACCACTCATCGCTTGAAGCCGCACAGCGCGACGTTACGCTGTTAAAAGACAGCGTCGATATCGTCGAAGCGGGCACCATTCTCTGTTTAAACGAAGGGCTTGGCGCGGTGAAAGCCTTGCGCGAACAGTGCCCGGACAAAATCATCGTTGCCGACTGGAAGGTCGCCGACGCGGGTGAAACGCTCGCGCAACAGGCATTTGGCGCAGGCGCTAACTGGATGACCATCATCTGCGCCGCACCGCTCGCGACGGTAGAAAAAGGCCACGCGATGGCACAGAACTGTGGCGGTGAAATTCAGATAGAGCTATTCGGCAACTGGACACTGGACGATGCCCGTGACTGGCATCGTATTGGCGTACGACAGGCGATTTATCATCGTGGTCGTGACGCGCAGGCCAGCGGGCAACAGTGGGGCGAGGCCGATCTGGCACGCATGAAAGCGCTTTCCGATATCGGTCTTGAGCTTTCGATTACCGGCGGAATTACGCCTGCCGACCTGCCACTGTTTAAAGACATTCGCGTGAAGGCATTTATTGCCGGACGGGCGCTGGCAGGCGCAGCAAATCCGGCGCAAGTGGCTGGCGATTTCCATGCGCAAATCGACTCCATCTGGGGAGGCAAGCGTGCGTAACCATCCGTTAGGTATTTATGAAAAAGCGCTGGCGAAAGATCTCTCCTGGCCGGAGCGGCTGGTGCTGGCAAAAAGCTGTGGCTTTGATTTTGTCGAAATGTCGATGGATGAAACCGACGAGCGTCTGTCGCGCCTTGACTGGAGTGCCGCACAAAGGACTTCGCTGGTTGCCGCGATGATCGAAACGGGTGTTACCGTTCCGTCGATGTGCCTGTCCGCCCATCGTCGCTTTCCTTTTGGTAGCCGTGACGACGCGGTACGCCAGCGAGCACGGGAAATCATGAGCAAAGCGATTCGTCTGGCGCGCGATCTCGGCATTCGCACCATTCAACTGGCGGGTTACGACGTCTATTACGAAGAGCATGACGAAGGCACCCAACAACGTTTTGCTGAAGGGCTGGCGTGGGCGGTCGAACAGGCGGCGGCATCACAAATAATGCTGGCGGTGGAGATTATGGATACCGCGTTTATGAACTCCATCAGCAAATGGAAAAAGTGGGACGAAATGCTCGCCTCGCCGTGGTTCACTGTCTACCCGGACGTCGGCAACCTCAGCGCCTGGGGTAATGATGTTCCCGCCGAACTGAAACTTGGTATTGACCGGATCGCGGCAATCCATCTGAAAGACACCCAGCCAGTCACCGAGCATAGCCCCGGGCAGTTCCGCGACGTGCCGTTTGGCGAAGGCTGTGTCGATTTTGTCGGCATCTTCAAAACGCTGCATCAACTGAACTATCGCGGTTCATTCCTGATTGAGATGTGGACCGAAAAAGCCAAAGAACCGGTGCTGGAAATAATTCAGGCGCGGCGCTGGATTGAAGCACGTATGCAGGAGGCGGGATTTATATGTTAGAGCAACTGAAAGCTGACGTGCTGGCGGCGAATCTGGCGCTTCCCGCTCATCATCTGGTGACGTTCACCTGGGGCAATGTCAGCGCGGTAGACAAGACGCGGCAATGGATGGTGATTAAGCCTTCCGGCGTCGAGTATGAGGTAATGACCGCTGAGAATATGGTGGTGGTTGAGATAGCCAGCGGCAAGGTAGTGGAAGGCAGCAAAAAGCCCTCGTCCGACACGCCAACGCATCTGGCGCTTTACCGTCGCTATGCCGAAATCGGTGGCATTGTGCATACCCACTCGCGCCACGCCACCATCTGGTCACAGGCAGGGCTGGATCTCCCTGCCTGGGGCACCACGCACGCCGATTACTTCTATGGCGCCATCCCCTGCACGCGCCAGATGAGCGCAGAGGAGATCAACGGCGAGTATGAATACCAGACCGGCGAAGTGATCATTAAAACCTTCGAAGAGCGTGGGTTGAACCCGGCACAAATCCCGGCGGTACTGGTGCATTCTCACGGCCCGTTCGCATGGGGTAAAAACGCCGCCGATGCCGTGCATAATGCCGTAGTGCTGGAAGAGTGCGCATACATGGGCCTGTTCTCACGTCAGCTTGCGCCACAGCTCCCTGCGATGCAAAACGAACTGCTGGATAAGCACTACCTGCGTAAGCATGGGGCTAATGCCTATTACGGGCAGTAGCCATGCCTGAATGTGCCCGGCAATACACGCCGGGCAGCTTCTTACATCAGAACAGCCCCAATGGTTTATCCGAGTAACTCACCAGCAGGCACTTGGTTTGCTGGTAATGCTCCAGCATCATCTTGTGGGTTTCACGGCCAATGCCTGATTGTTTGTAACCACCAAACGCCGCATGTGCCGGGTAGGCGTGATAACAGTTGGTCCACACGCGCCCAGCCTGAATGCCGCGGCCCATTTTATAGGCCAGATTACCGTTACGACTCCAGACGCCTGCGCCCAGGCCATATTGTGTATCGTTGGCAATCTCCAGCGCTTCATCCATCGTTTTAAACGTCGTCACCGCCAGCACCGGGCCAAAAATCTCCTCCTGGAAAACGCGCATATTGTTCTGACCAAACAGAATCGTCGGTTCGAGGTAATAACCGTCTTTCAGTTCGCCTTCCAGCAGCTTGCGCCGCCCGCCGGTGAGCACGTCTGCGCCCTCTTTTTTACCGATATCAATGTAGTTGAGGATGGTTTCCAGTTGTCCGTGCGAAACCTGTGCCCCCATTTGCGTCACGCTGTCGAGCGGGTTACCGCTGCGAATGCTTTCGACTCGGCGGATAGCGCGCTCCATAAAGCGTTCGTAGATAGACTCCTGCACTAAAGCACGACTTGGACAGGTGCAAACTTCGCCCTGGTTAAAGGCAAACAGTGCAAAGCCTTCCAGTGCCTTATCGAAAAAGGCATCTTCTTCATCCATCACATCAGCAAAGAAGATATTTGGCGACTTGCCGCCCAGCTCCAGGGTTACCGGAATAATGTTTTGCGTGGCGTACTGCATAATTTGTTGGCCCACTTCCGTTGAGCCGGTAAACGCCACTTTAGCAATACGTTTTGAAGTCGCCAGATATTCGCCAATTTCCCCGCCTGCGCCATTCACCACGTTTACGACGCCTGGCGGCAGTAAATCACCGACGATTTCCATCAGCAAAAGCACCGAAAGCGGGGTAAGTCGGGCGGGTTTTAGCACCACACAGTTACCCGCTGCCAGCGCAGGCGCCATTTTCCAGCTCGCCATCAGCAGCGGGAAGTTCCACGGGATAATCTGCCCCACCACGCCTAACGGTTCGTGGAAATGATAAGCCACAGTTTCGCTATCAACTTCGCTAATACCGCCTTCCTGCGCCCGAATACACGAGGCGAAATAGCGGAAATGGTCAATCGCCAACGGCACGTCGGCGGCGCTGGTTTCGCGGATGGGTTTGCCGTTATCCCAGGTTTCTGCCGTCGCTAACAGCTCAAGGTTTTGCTCCATCCGATCGGCAATTTTAAACAGAATCGCCGCGCGATCCTGCACCGAGGTATGCGCCCATTTATCTTTTACTTTATGCGCAGCATCCAGCGCCAGATCGATATCGCGTTTGCCCGAAGACGCCACTTCGCACAGTAGCTGCCCAGTCACCGGCGTCAGGTTCTGGTAATACTCGCCGTCGGCAGGCGCGACCCATTCGCCGCCAATAAAGTTGTCGTAGCGTGCTTTTAACTTAAGAGGAAAACCATACTCGCCGGGCTGAACACGTGCTGAAGGGGGATTATTGGTCATGATCGTCTCCTTGCTGTGTGAGGTATAACAAGGGTAGACATGACTGGCGAAATCTTCGCCAGTCGGTAACAGCTTTACGACGGCTATCACGAATTTACGGGCAAAAGCTACAGCGGGTAGTCTGCAACGTACACAGCTTGCTGGTTATTAATTCTTTTCTCTTGCGCGAATCCTTCTTTAACAATCGTCCGTAAATCGGTCCGCGCCGTATTATCCGAGACGCCCAGACTCACACTAATTTCAGCAACTGTGTACTCTTTTCCCGGATTGGCGAGCATCACATTCAGGAGCGTTACCTGGCGCGGATTCAGGCGTTTAAGCACGCCAGAGCTAAACAACACCCTATCGAGTTTTGCGCTTCGTTGCATAATTTCATCAATATGCTGCTGCCAGTTTTGCAAAGCACGTTTAATGACACCGGCCTGATATTCAAGGAAATAAGTCAGATCCATGCCGTCTGATTCAGTGTACTGGTAGCTGGCGGCATATTTTACTGGCGCGGCATGAAGCAAACGGCTGATGGAAATATATTTAAAAACATCGTAGCCCGATTTCAGCATATACCAGTAAAACAGCGCCCGACTGGTGCGCCCGTTGCCATCGCGAAAGGGATGTTCATGGGCCAGCATAAAATGCAGAATGCAGGAGCGGACTAACGGATGAATATATCCCTCACGGCTATTTAACCACTGGCAAACTTTTTCCAGCCGTTCCGGCAACAACGCCGCTGCGGGCGGTTGATGCACTATATTGCTGTCATAGTCGGCGATCACAACATCATCTTTTTCACGAAATTCGCCCGGTCGATATTTCGCGTCGTTTATTCCCCCCATGCCAATAGCATGTAACTGACGAATAAGCGCAGGTGTTAGCGGTTCTGCGAGTAAGTGCGGAATTTCTGCCATCAACCGGGCGTTGCCCGCAATCATATGCTCGTCTTCAGTGCGTGGCGCCCGCCCTGTTTCCAGCATGTTTCTCGCCACCAGCGTCGTGGTATTCGCACCCTCCAGTTGGGAGCTGGTGATCGGCTCTTCCAGGCGTAACTGGCTTAACTCAGCGCCCGCCCCGCGCAACCGTTCAGTCTGATCTTTCAGCGCCAACGCAGTGGCATGTTTATCGACAAGCTCACAAACTTCTGCAATCACAGGCGTAATGTTGAATCCGGCCTGTTCACCTGCTTCATTGCAGTAATTGATTCGCTGGATCGCCGCGTTGCGCGCCAGCCGGGTAAGCGTCCACGCCACTTCGACGTTTTCTCCTTTTTTGATGCGATACTGCAACTCATCAAAAGGTAGATAACGTCCTTTTTCATCGGTGACCCGGTTAAAGCGCAGATGAACCTGAAGTTCCTCACCCGTTAAGTGTGATAAAGAAATCAGCCTGGGAGGTGATTTGATAGCCATTTGCTTATCTCAAAAAAGCGCAATATTAAGATAGTGTATAGCAGACCAGAGAAACTATCTCAAAAATCGAAAATTTTGAGATAGTTGATAAAAAACGGCTGGCAATACGCCAGCCGCAGGAAGAAGGGAATTACATTGCCGCGCGATAAATCGCCACAATTTCTTCGTGAGTTGCCTGGATCGGGTTAGTAAAGCCACAGGCATCTTTCAGGGCGTTGGTAGCCAGCACCGCGAAATCTTCTTCTTTCACATTCAGGTCGCGCAGACCTGCCGGAATATTCACTTTCTTCGCCAGCTCACGGATGGCATTAATGCAGGCTTCTGCACCTTCCGCATCATTTTTTCCTGTCACGTTCACGCCCATTGCAGCCGCGCAGTCGCGCAGACGGGCTGCGGCAACTTTGCTGTTGAATGCCTGAACATGAGGCAGCAGAACAGCATTACATACCCCGTGCGGCAGGTTGTAGAAACCGCCTAACTGGTGCGCCATCGCATGAACATAACCCAGAGATGCGTTGTTGAATGCCATACCCGCGAGGAACTGGGCATAAGCCATTGCTTCACGCGCTTTGGTGTTGCTGCCATCTTCAACGGCCAGCGGCAGGTTTTCGGCAATCATGGCAACGGCTTTTAGCGCGCAAGCATCGGTGATCGGCGTGGCAGCGGTAGACACATACGCTTCAATAGCATGAGTCAAAGCATCCATACCAGTGGCAGCGGTCAGTGACTTCGGCATACCGATCATCAGAGAGGAGTCATTGACAGAAAGCAGCGGGGTAACGTGCTTATCAACAATCGCCATTTTGATATGACGCGCTTCATCGGTGATGATGCAGAAACGAGTCATTTCTGATGCAGTACCCGCAGTGGTATTGATGGCAATCATCGGCAGCTGCGGTTTTGCAGAGCGGTCAACGCCTTCATAATCACGGATATCACCACCGTTGGCGGCCACCAGCGCAATACCTTTTGCGCAGTCGTGTGGAGAACCACCACCTAAGGAAATCACGCTATCGCAATCATTTTCTTTCAGCAGTTTGAGACCTGCGGCGACGTTTTCCGTGGTTGGATTAGGTTGGGTGCCATCATAAATAACGCTGAAAATATTGCGTTCTTCCAGTGCTTTTTGCACATCACCCGCCATGCCTAGTTGCGTCAACATACTGTCAGTTACGATCAATGTACGGCGAAAACCATATTCCGCCATCATATTCATCGCACTGTCTAATGAATCAGCACCAATGACATTAACGGAAGGAATAAAAAAGGTTGAAGCTGCCATAACATACTCCTGAACAACTAAAAAAGGATGGGCAGGTTACAGACGATTTTCATTCGAAAACATGATCGAAATTATTTTTTAGCAAAATATATTTCAAAGAAAGCACATTATATTCATAAAACAATGCACTTTCTTTATATGTATAATAATTTTATATTAATTCATGCTTAACATTAATTAATAATTCTATTACTTTTCTGGAAATAATAATGCATCACGTAATAAATGATCATTCCCCCGACGACGCGTAAAACCAATCCGGTCAAAATATTCCAGAATTTGAATTGCCAGTTTTCGACCAACGCCTAAACGATCGCGAAAATCCGCCGCGCACGTCGATCCGCACTCCTGATCGAGGCCGCGGATCATATTGGCAAATTCAACAATCCGATCATTACGGTAGTAACGATCTTTAACGATCGCCGTAATAATTCCCTGCTGCGCAGCCTGCCGTAGCGTCAGACGCATTGCCTGTTCGTCGGTCCCCGTCTCTTTTGCCAGATCTCGCACCCACCACGGCTCGTCACCAAACAGCGATTCCACTTTTTGCCAGATAGCCTGTTGTTCTTCGCTGAATCCGGCTTTGTGATCCGGCAGATGCAACCAACCGTGGTGACTGAGGATGTCGCCGCTTTCGCGCATCTTTTCAATCAGCAACAACACCAGCGCTTCATCTTCCATTGGCAGGGCCATACGGCGTAAGCGCTCGCGCCCCGGTCCAGGTTCGTCACGATGCTGCTCATGGTAAGTCGCCAACGTGTCGAGGATTTTTCTCTGCCAGCGTGCGGCAACCGGGGCATTCAGTAAGCTATAACCAGCCTGAATATAACCCGGCTGTTGCAGCAATTCGCGAATTCCTTCGCCGTTAAGTTGGCGCGCCCAAGCGAAATCCACGAGATTAACCGCACCGCGTTCAAGATGAACGGTTAATGCCTCTGCATCGCTCTGCGTCTGCGCAAGCGAAGCCAGCCATTGCAGATACTCCGGCTTACGTTTACCACGACGCGGTGGGTTCAACATCACCACACGCGCTCCCGCCAGCGTGTTGCGAGCGGAGATATCGCGCAACACTAAGCGATCGTTATCCGCCAGCCATAACGGCGTGTCGAATACCAGCTCTGCCAGATTATCCTCCAGCAGTGAAACACGTCCGGTAACATGACTGGCGGCATGGTGAATATGCAACGGCTGCCACTGAGTCAGCGGCACGTGAGTTTGCAATGCGACAATGACCCGCGTGAACGGCTCTGGCGGTATATCCGCCAACAGCCAGTCACCGCGGTTAATCTGTTCTTTCTCGGCGTCACCAGCAATATTAAGCGCGATACGCTGCCCGGCATGGGCGGTTTCTGTTGGCTGATTCTGCGCATGTAGCGCACGCACGCGCATAGGTTTGTTGACGCCCGTCAGCCATAGCGTGTCGCCAACCTTCACTTCCCCACTTAACGCCGTGCCGGTCACCACCAGCCCCGCACCCTTTACGGTAAAGGCTCGGTCGATAGCAAGGCGAAAACTGTGCTGACTGGCATGTTCGCGCTCCGGCAACTGAAGCAGATGTTCACGCAGAGCATCAATACCTCGTCCTTCAGTCGCTGCGGTAACAAACAGTTTTGCCTCAGCAAAACCGTATTCCCGCAGTACCGCCTTTACCTGATGTTCGACCTCCTGCACACGCGCGTCATCCACGCGATCGGCCTTGGTCAACGCCACGGTAAGCATCGGATTACCCGTAAGCTGTAAAATCGCCAGATGCTCACGAGTCTGCGCCATTACGCCGTCGTCGCAGGCGACTACCAGCAACGCATGATCGATACCGCCAACCCCTGCCAGCATGTTGGAGAGAAATTTTTCATGGCCGGGAACATCAATGAATCCGGGTACGCGACCATCCGGCTGTGGCCAGTAGGCATAACCAAGATCGATGGTCATCCCGCGCTTCTTTTCTTCCGGCAGACGATCGGCATTCACTCCCGTAATCGCCTGCAATAATGTCGTTTTGCCGTGGTCAACGTGTCCGGCAGTCGCAATAATCATTTCAACAACATCTCCAAAAACCGTTGCTCATCTTCAAGGCAGCGTAAATCCAGCCACAGACGTCCGTCGTAAATGCGACCGATAACCGGCACTGGCAATTCACGCCAACGAGCGGCTAATGCTTCAAGGTGGCTGCCGCGTCCATCATGGGGGGTGAAGGTTAACGCTGCGCTCGGCAGACGATCAACCGGCAGAGAACCACTACCAATCTGTGAAAGGCATGGCATAACTTGTACGGCAAACTCCGCGCCATAATGTTCGGCAAGCGGGGCTTGCAGGCGCTGGGCCTGGATTTGAATGACCTCTGCACTGCGGGTAAGCAGACGCAGCGTCGGCAATTTTTCGGTCAACGCTTCGGGGTGTAAATAGAGGCGCAACGTCGCTTCCAGCGCGGCGAGAGTCATTTTATCGGCGCGTAACGCGCGTTTCAGCGGATGGTTCTGTAAGCAGGCGATCATCTCTTTTTTACCGACGATAATTCCTGCCTGCGGTCCGCCAAGCAGCTTGTCGCCAGAGAAGCTGACCAGGCTGACGCCAGCGGCAATCAACTCCTGCGGCATCGGCTCTTTCGGCAAACCATACTGGCTAAGATCCACCAGCGAGCCACTGCCTAAGTCAGTGATTACCGGAACATCCAGCTCTTTGCCGAGCGCCACCAGCTCCGCTTCATCGACCGCTTTGGTGAAACCCTGAATGCTGTAATTGCTGGTATGTACCTTCATCAACAGCGCAGTATTTTCGTTTACCGCCTGACGATAATCATTGGCGTGAGTGCGGTTGGTGGTTCCCACTTCATGCAGCGTACATCCGGCCTGACGCATCACGTCAGGAATTCGAAACGCGCCGCCGATTTCTACCAGTTCGCCACGCGACACCACCACTTCTTTACCACTGGCTGTAGCAGCCAGCATCAACAGTACCGCCGCCGCATTGTTATTAACGATGCAGGCATCTTCCGCGCCGGTAATGCGACACAGGAGCTGGGCTAACGCACGATCGCGATGCCCACGTCCGGCATCATCCAGATCGTACTCCAGCGTCACCGATGATCGCATGACTTGCGCAACGGCCTCAACCGCGGCCTCCGCCAGCAACGCTCGTCCGAGGTTGGTATGCAGTACGGTTCCCGTCAGATTGATAACCGGACGCAGAGCGCTTTGCGCCTCTTTCGCCAGCCGGGCGTCGACCTCCTGCGCCCAGTTTGCACACCACGCAGGCAGCGACTGACTGTCACGAATCACTTCCCGCGCTTCGTTGAGCATTTGACGCAGTAACTCCACCACGCGGGTGTGACCATAAGTATCACGTAAAGAAAGGAAAGAACTATCGCGCAATAAGCGATCAATAGCAGGAAGCTGGCTATAGAGGGAACGCGTTTCGGTTGTCATAGGAAACCTGGCTGATCAAGGCCCTCTCGCACGGAGAAGGGCGTTTAACATAACCACGAATTGTAACGTGAGAAGCATCAGGAGGACATATCGCGCATCAAGCCTTTGGCGGTTCGGTGCGGGCGAAACTTTCGCGGCTAAAGAGGTTTTCGACCAGTTTGACCAGGTTAGGGTGCTCCACGCACCAACCCGGCGCGACACGGCGGAAATTGAGATATCCCGCCGCACAGGCAATAGCGATAGTCGCCAGATTAATCGTATCGGTGTTGAGCGTGCCATCGACCAGATACCCTTCCAGCGCATCCAGGCCACGGTTAATTTTCTCCCGCTGACGCAACAGTTCCGTTTCCGACTGCTGCGCTGCCGGACGCGCCTGTTCGCGTACCGACGCCAGCGCCGCGTCCATAATGCCATCGGCGAGCGCCTCAATTTTGCGTACTCGCAACGACTCCAGCGGATCGCCCGGCAACATCGGCGGAGCGACATTCATTAACTCGATATATTCGGCGATAATCGGCGAATCAAACCAGCATTCGCCCTCTTCGCTCACCAGCACGGGAACTTTCCCTAACGGGTTAAATTGCGCCACGCCGTTGTCTGCGTTATAGGGCAGTTCATTAATAAATTCGAATGTAATGCCCTTTTCTAATAACAAAATAGAAAGTTTGCGAACAAACGGGCTGGTGTAGCTACCGATGAGTTTCATGCCGGGTCCTTTGTACGAGGAAAATATCAGTATGGCCTGGCTGTGAAAAAAAGCAGCTTATACCGTTGTAGTCTGCAAACGTGATTTCGCCTGATCCCGCCAGACTTGAGCAAGGAATGGCATATCCGCAACGGCGGTCAACTCTTCAGTAGTACCTTCATCAGAGAAAATAATGCGTTGCAGGCGGGTAAGCGGCCACGACTTAACAGGACGATCTAACAAGATAAATTTATCGCCGCTGGCAGTTTCTCCGGGTGTCAGTACCCGATAAAACCAGCCGTTACGTGATTGTTGATGCATAATCTCTGGCGCACGTTCATCCTGTAGTCGACCCGCCATCGTTGCGCAGGCGACTCGCCCCCACGAAACCTGAATTTCAGCACTCCCCAGGCGAAACACGTCGCCAGGACAAACATTTTCTTCCGTCATACCGAGAGTAGAAAAATTCTCGCCAAACAAACCAGGGCGGCGAAGTTGTTCTGCCAGGGCGGGGTAATGTGTGCGCCAGAAAACGTAGTGTTCCAGCGCATAGTGCATTAATGCGCAATCAGGATCCTTAAAATTTTCACTAATCCCGTTTTCCGCCTGTAATCCATGAGGCGTGAGATAAACACGCCCCGTTAATACGACCTTGCGTTGCGAACCATCAGCCTGAAGCTGATTACCAAGAAGCGTTTGCAGTGTTACCTGAAAGTCTGGAAGCATGTCATCTCTCCTTATACCCGGAATTAGGTAATACAACGTCGCCATCGTTATATACCTAACAATATTTCGCTTCCAGCTCTGAATAAAGAAACGGCAGTAACTATTACCCGGCTCACAGAGAAGTCAAAATAATGAAGAAACTCGTATCAATTGTCCTAATGATCTAAATACAAGTAATGCATCCAACTGGTCATCCTCAACAACACTTTACGCATCACAGAAACATGGCTGAAATGGTCGGAGTAAACCGCCACCTGTGCGTAGATACCGTCCGGCAAGGCATCGACCTCAGCATTGGGTTCAAGGTCAATTAGCGCGAGTACGCCGTCGGTTCCTGGCGTAACGGTCAGCGATTGCAGTACGCCCTGAGCCTGATACGAGCCGCCCGGCACGACAGGTAAAATGCTGGTCAGTTTCCCCCTAAAGACCTGCCCCGGCAACGCATTAAAGACGACTTCCGCTTCATCGCCGGCTTCCAGACGTAGCAGCGAATTTTGCCGGAACTGGGCGACAATTTGCCGCTTCTGCTCAGGAATAAACACCATCACCGGACGTAACGGCAAAGCCGCTGCGTAGGTGCCGGGGCGAATCAAGACCTGAGTGACATATCCATTACTTGGCGCCCGCACGATGGTTTGCGCCAGGTTATATTCCGCCTCCGTCAGTTGTGCTCGCAGGCTGACAATTTGTGACTGCTCACCGTTGACCATACTGTCTAACTGACTTTGAATTTGCGCTTGCTCCGCTATCGAACCTTTTACCAGCGCATCCTGCGCGAGAAAATTTTGCCGGGCATCATCGATATCACGTTCTGAAAATGGATTAACGGCGGCCTGGCTGCCTTTCAGGTAGCGCTGATAGTTTTTAAACAGACGATCGCGCTCTGCCGAGACCTGAGTTGTATTAGCCTGCGCTTCGGCTAACTGTGCTCTCAGCGTTTTAACGTTATGCGTTGCCGTCATCAGATCGGCCTGTAACCGCGCCACGCGCGCCTGATAACGCACTGGATCGAGTTTAAAAAGCACCTCGCCTTTTTGAATAAGCTGATTATTTTTGTCCGTTACTTCGCTGACGATCCCCGTCACCTGTGGTGTAATGGGAATAGACACCACCGCCTTCTGCGCCGTAAACGTGTAAGGATGGTTGTAGTTCATCAATAGAATCAAACCGCTCACCAAAAACACGCCACCGAGCGCCGCCGTCGCCAGCGTCCATTGATTCACGGGAATACGGAAGATTTTAAATACCGCCCACGCCAGCGCCACGTAAGTTAAGACAATCAACAGATCCATGATTAAATCTCCGGGAACGTGGAATAGTCAGTTTTTTTCTCAGCGGCAAGTTGGTGCTCCAGCCGGGAAATGCGGTCAGAAAGCGCGGCAATTTCCGCGTCAGTCGTTTTCTCTTGCGGCGTAACATGCGACTGCATACCCCAGCCGCGTTCCGGTTGGTAAAGCGTGGCCCAGATCCACAGAAACGGCCAGATAATATGTAGCGTAAACAGACTGACCCACCCTGCGGTATGAATCGCGTCGGCATGAGGATGGTTGCGCTTTTTGGCAATCAGATAGGGAATGTCATGTATCGCGATGATTCCATAAAAAATCACCAGAAAGACAAAAATCAGCACTCCCAACGCGAAATAGTTTAGAAACATAGCTGCCTCGAATTCACGCTTATCAGAGTTGTTATGGGCTGGCAGCCGGATGGGAATCAGGCTGATTATTTGACAATAATCCGGGTTTGCAAATCCCGCCATCACACCGATGGATAAATTTAGAAAGCGACAGGTTGCTCAATTACACAACAGTCTTAAGGCAACGCCAGAATATGCTGTAGATCACACCAGGATAATTCCACGCAAAAATATTTCGTGATTTAAGTCACAAAAATTCAACAAACCATCAAAACAAAAATGTGATAACAATCACATTTAAATACCATTTTTAGCGAAATCTATGCTCTTGTTGTTTTTTTACACTGAGTTTTTGTGACATACATCACGTCAATTACCTCTCTACCCCCTATATTTATGTGATCAATATCACATAAAAAATCGACGACTGGACAGTTAACCGATTCAGTGCCAGATTTCGCAATATCTACAAGGTCCGGCTACCTCTGCCGCCACATTAACAAAAAACCTCGGGCTTCCAGCCTGCGCGACAGCAAACATAAGAAGGGGGGTTTTTATGTCATCCGATATTAAGATCAAAGTGCAAAGCTTTGGTCGTTTCCTCAGCAACATGGTGATGCCAAATATCGGCGCGTTTATCGCGTGGGGTATCATCACCGCGTTATTTATTCCAACAGGATGGTTACCGAACGAAACGCTGGCGAAGCTGGTCGGGCCAATGATCACCTATCTCCTGCCGCTGCTGATCGGTTTTACCGGCGGTCGTCTGGTTGGCGGCGATCGTGGCGGTGTCGTGGGCGCCATCACTACAATGGGCGTTATCGTCGGTGCTGATATGCCGATGTTCCTCGGTGCGATGATTGCAGGCCCGTTGGGCGGTTGGTGCATTAAGCATTTTGACCGCTGGGTGGACGGTAAGATCAAATCCGGTTTCGAAATGCTGGTGAACAACTTCTCCGCTGGCATTATCGGGATGATCCTCGCCATTCTGGCATTCCTCGGCATTGGTCCGATTGTTGAAGCCCTGTCCAAAATGCTGGCGGCTGGCGTTAACTTCATGGTTGTCCATGACATGCTGCCGCTGGCGTCTATCTTTGTTGAACCGGCGAAAATCCTGTTCCTTAACAACGCCATTAACCACGGTATCTTCTCGCCGCTGGGTATTCAGCAGTCCCATGAACTGGGCAAATCCATCTTCTTCCTGATTGAAGCGAACCCGGGTCCGGGTATGGGTGTTTTGCTGGCGTACATGTTCTTTGGTCGTGGTAGCGCTAAACAGTCTGCGGGCGGTGCGGCAATCATCCACTTCCTGGGCGGTATCCACGAAATTTACTTCCCGTATGTGCTGATGAATCCGCGTCTGATTCTGGCCGTTATCCTCGGCGGTATGACTGGCGTGTTCACCCTGACTATCCTTGGCGGTGGTCTGGTTTCTCCGGCCTCTCCGGGTTCTATCCTTGCTGTGCTGGCGATGACGCCGAAAGGGGCTTACTTCGCTAACATCGCAGGTGTGTGTGCGGCGATGGCGGTTTCCTTCGTTGTCTCTGCCATTCTGCTGAAAACCAGCAAAGTGAAAGAAGATGAGGATATTGAAGCGGCTGCACGTCGCGTTCAGGAAATGAAAGCAGAGTCTAAAGGTGCTTCCCCGCTGGCTGCTGGCGATGTAACCAACGACCTGAGTCATGTACGTAAAATCATCGTGGCCTGTGACGCCGGTATGGGGTCCAGTGCAATGGGCGCAGGCGTACTGCGTAAGAAAATTCAGGATGCGGGTCTGTCGCAGATTTCTGTTACCAACAGCGCGATTAACAACCTGCCGCCGGATGTGGATCTGGTCATCACTCACCGTGATCTGACCGAACGCGCTATGCGCCAGGTTCCACAGGCACAGCATATTTCGCTGACCAACTTCCTCGACAGCGGTCTGTACACCAGCCTGACTGAACGTCTGGTTGCTGCCCAGCGCCACACCGAAAACGAAGAGAAAGTAAAAGATAGCCTGAAAGATAGCTTCGACGATTCCAGTACCAATCTGTTCAAACTTGGCGCGGAGAACATCTTCCTCGGTCGCAAAGCGGCAACCAAAGAAGAGGCGATTCGTTTTGCAGGCGAGCAACTGGTGAAAGGCGGTTACGTTGAGCCAGAATATGTGCAGGCGATGCTGGATCGTGAAAAACTGACCCCGACCTATCTGGGTGAGTCTATCGCAGTGCCGCACGGCACGGTTGAAGCGAAAGATCGCGTACTGAAAACGGGCGTCGTGTTCTGCCAGTACCCGGAAGGCGTACGCTTTGGCGAAGAAGAAGATGACATTGCCCGTCTGGTCATTGGTATTGCTGCCCGTAACAACGAACACATTCAGGTGATCACCAGCCTGACCAACGCACTGGATGATGAATCCGTCATCGAGCGTCTGGCGCACACCACCAGCGTGGATGAAGTGCTGGAATTGCTGGCGGGTCGTAAGTAATCCCTGTCCCACCTTCTCTACATGGAGGAGGTGGGGCTAATTGCCTGATGCGCTTTGCTTATCAGGCCTACAGGGCTGTGCCAAACACGTAGGTCGGATAAGGCGTTTACGCCGCATCCGGCAAAAAGCCCCTCTCCTCATGGAGAGGGTTTGGGTGAGGGAAAAGCCTCACCCCAGCCCTCTTGGGTAAAAACATTGATGAAGGTTAATACTATGAAAGCATTACATTTTGGCGCAGGTAATATCGGTCGTGGTTTTATCGGTAAACTGCTGGCGGACGCAGGTATCCAACTGACGTTTGCCGATGTCAATCAGGTGGTACTTGATGCCCTGAATGCCCGTCATAGCTATCAGGTTCACGTGGTTGGCGAAACCGAGCAAGTGGATACCGTCTCCGGTGTAAATGCCGTCAGCAGCATCGGCGACGACGTAGTGGATTTAATCGCTCAGGTTGATTTAGTCACCACCGCAGTCGGCCCGGTCGTGCTGGAACGTATTGCTCCGGCAATCGCTAAAGGGCTGGTGAAACGTAAAGAGCAAGGTAATGAATCCCCGCTGAACATCATCGCCTGTGAAAACATGGTGCGCGGTACCACGCAACTGAAAGGCCATGTGATGAACGCTCTGCCGGAAGACGCTAAAGCGTGGGTCGAAGCACACGTTGGCTTTGTTGATTCCGCCGTTGACCGCATCGTGCCGCCTTCCGCGTCTGCAACTAACGATCCGCTGGAAGTAACGGTAGAAACCTTCAGCGAATGGATTGTCGATAAAACCCAGTTCAAAGGCGCGCTGCCGAACATCCCTGGCATGGAGCTAACTGATAACCTGATGGCCTTTGTCGAGCGTAAACTCTTCACCCTGAACACCGGCCATGCTATAACCGCGTACCTCGGGAAATTGGCCGGTCACCAGACCATTCGTGACGCGATCCTCGACGAGAAAATCCGCACGGTGGTAAAAGGCGCGATGGAAGAAAGCGGTGCGGTTCTGATTAAACGCTATGGTTTTGACGCTGACAAACACGCGGCATATATCCAGAAAATCCTCGGTCGTTTTGAAAATCCATACCTGAAAGATGATGTGGAGCGCGTAGGCCGTCAGCCGCTGCGTAAACTGAGCGCGGGCGACCGTCTGATAAAACCGCTGCTGGGTACGCTGGAATACGGCCTGCCGCATAAAAACCTGATTCAGGGCATTGCCGCAGCAATGCATTTCCGCAGTGAAGATGATCCGCAGGCACAAGAGCTGGCGGCACTGATTGCCGATAAAGGTCCGCAGGCTGCGCTGACGCACATTTCCGGGCTTGATGCCAACAGCGAGGTTGTCACCGAAGCCGTAACCGCTTATAACGCAATGCAATAATGGTGGACCTGGCGCAGGAATCCCTGCGCCCGAATAACAGATTGTCAGATATGCAGGCAACAATGGAACAAACCCAGGCCTTTGAAAACCGTGTGCTTGAGCGTCTGAATGCTGGCAAAACCGTGCGAAGCTTTCTGATCACCGCCGTCGATCTCCTGACCGAGGCGGTAAATCTTCTGGTGCTTCAAGTATTCCGCAAAGACGATTACGCGGTGAAGTATGCTGTAGAACCGTTACTCGACGGCGATGGTCCGCTGGGCGATCTTTCCGTACGTTTAAAATTGATTTATGGGCTTGGCGTAATTAGCCGCCATGAATACGAAGATGCGGAATTGTTGATGGCGCTGCGGGAAGAGCTGAATCACGACGGCAACGAATATGCCTTTACGGATGATGAAATTCTTGGGCCATTTGGCGAGCTGCACTGCGTGGCGGCGATCCCTCCGCCGCCACAATTTGAACCAACCGACTCCAGTTTGTATGCAATGCAAATTCAGCGTTACCAACAGGCTGTGCGTTCAACAATGGTCCTTTCACTGACAGAGCTGATTTCCAAAATCAGCTTAAAAAAAGCCTTTCAAAAGTAAGCGATTACCGCTTACTGCTCCTCAACCTGCTTCGGCCGATAAAGCTGGCGATAATATTCCAGTCGTTTGAGATACAACGACACGCTATCCGGGGGGATATCGGACGGAATCGCATTACGGGGTGGAAGTTTTTTCAGATACTCCCGAAACGCCTGGCTTGAGGCCATAAAATCTACGGCTTTATCGATAAGAAGCGGAACGTTTTCACCTATTTTACCCATGATGATATCTCCGTATTACCCCGCGCCGGGAATGCGCGGCCGCCAATTTTAGTGTAGGCTCCCGATAAAGATGAGATTAAGGAAAACGTGCTTAATCCTCAATGATTACCTTTTGATGAAGGCTATCTTTATTCTTCAAATTTCTTACTCAATCAAGCAATTACACGCTTTTCAATAATGTTAACAATGTCAAAATACAACTATTGCATTGCCATCAGTTGTGAATGAACCGTCTGGTCGCGCATACTACGATCTAATAATTTATCTCTATCAGAAGTTATCTCATGAAAGAAGTCGAAAAAAACGAAATCAAACGTCTTAGCGATCGCCTGGACGCCATCCGTCACCAACAGGCCGATCTGTCGCTGGTTGAAGCCGCAGACAAATACGCTGAACTGGAGAAAGAAAAAGCGACGCTGGAAGCAGAAATTGCTCGTTTGCGCGAAGTTCACAGCCAAAAACTCAGCAAAGAAGCACAAAAGCTGATGAAGATGCCGTTCCAACGCGCGATTACCAAAAAAGAGCAGGCCGATATGGGCAAGCTGAAGAAGAGCGTTCGCGGACTGGTGGTGGTTCACCCGATGACTGCGCTGGGCCGTGAAATGGGCCTGAACGAGATGACTGGATTTTCAAAAACCGCGTTCTAAGCTATCTATCGCCCGTAGCCCCCGTTTTTGCCTGCGTTCGCGGGCATACGGGGTTCTCACCATCAATGCCGCAATGAAATCATTGAGCACAATTCTGAAAAATCACTCCACAAAATAATATTCACTTATTAGCGTTGATAATAATTAACGCGGTCACATTCCTCAAACCATTCTGAAAAACCATCGTTAATGGTAATGCGGGTATTGGTATCGGCCTGAACACTTTAGTTCTGGCAGATGCGATTAACGGTATTGCTATCGGTAGCAACGCGCGTGCAAACCATGCAAACAGCATTGCAATGGGTAATGGCTCACAAACTACTCGTGGAGCACAGACAGGTTACACCGCCTACAACATGGATGCACCGCAGAACTCTGTGGGTGAGTTCTCTGTCGGCAGTAAAGACGGTCAACGTCAGATCACCAACGTCGCAGCGGGGTCGGCGGATACCGATGCGGTTAACGTGGGTCAGTTGAAAGTCACCGATGAGCGCGTAGCGCAAAATACCCAGAGCATTACTAACCTGAACAATCAGGTCACTAATCTGGATACTCGCGTGACCAATATCGAAAACGGCATTGGCGATATCGTAACCACCGGTAGCACTAAGTACTTCAAGACCAACACCGATGGCGCAGATGCCAACGCGCAGGGTAAAGACAGTGTTGCGATTGGTTCTGGTTCCATTGCTGCCGCTGACAACAGCGTCGCGCTGGGTACCGGTTCCGTGGCCAACGAAGAAAACACCATCTCTGTGGGTTCTTCTACCAACCAGCGTCGTATCACCAACGTCGCCGCAGGTAAAAATGACACCGATGCCGTTAACGTGGCGCAACTGAAATCTTCCGAAGCAGGAAGCGTACGTTACGACACTAAATCTGATGGTTCTGTTGACTACAGCAACATCACTCTCGGTGGCGGCAATGGCGGTACGACTCGCATCAGCAACGTTTCTGCTGGCGTGAATAACAACGACGCGGTGAACTACGCGCAGTTGAAGCAAAGTGTGCAGGAAACGAAGCAATACACCGATCAGCGCATGGTTGAGATGGATAACAAACTGTCCAAAACTGAAAGCAAGCTGAGTGGTGGTATCGCTTCTGCAATGGCAATGACCGGTCTGCCGCAGGCTTACACACCGGGAGCCAGTATGGCCTCTATTGGTGGTGGTACTTACAACGGTGAATCGGCAGTTGCTTTAGGTGTGTCGATGGTGAGCGCCAATGGTCGTTGGGTCTACAAATTACAAGGTAGTACCAATAGCCAGGGTGAATACTCCGCCGCACTCGGTGCCGGTATTCAGTGGTAATGATCCATTAACGAATGGGTAAACGCCAAATTGCCTGATGCGCTTATCAGGCCTACAGGGGGATTCTGAAAATTCTTGTAGGCCGGATAAGGCGTTCACGCCGCCTCCGGCAAGATAAGGCGCACCGGGTCAACAGTCTAAGGGCAATTCTCTGATGGGAATTGCCCTTTTCTTTACCCAAAATATCCCCTCTCAAAAAATTGGCCCTACCAATTCCTGGCTTATCTGACCTCTGGTTCACAGTTCCCCAATTAAACTCACATTAACGTTGCCAATATATAACATTTAGTTAACTATTCATTGTCATTATCCCTACACCACAAAATTGGCAGTGCCACTTTTACACAACGTGTGACCAAGAGATGAGCAACAGACTCATTACACGATGTGGGTGGACTCCAGGAGACCTGCAATGAATCTCTGGCAACAAAACTACGATCCCGCCGGGAATATCTGGCTTTCCAGCCTGATAGCGTCGCTTCCCATTCTGTTTTTCTTCTTTGCGCTGATTAAGCTCAAACTCAAAGGTTATGTCGCCGCGTCCTGGACGGTCGCCATCGCTCTGGCAGTCGCTTTGCTGTTTTATAAAATGCCGGTAGCCAACGCGCTGGCCTCCGTGATTTATGGCTTCTTCTACGGTTTGTGGCCCATTGCCTGGATTATTATTGCGGCGGTGTTCGTTTATAAGATCTCGGTAAAAACCGGGCAATTCGACATCATCCGCTCGTCTATTCTTTCGATAACGCCTGACCAGCGCCTGCAAATGCTGATCGTCGGTTTCTGTTTCGGCGCATTTCTCGAAGGGGCCGCTGGCTTCGGCGCGCCAGTGGCGATTACTGCTGCATTGCTGGTCGGCCTGGGCTTTAAACCGTTGTACGCAGCCGGACTGTGCCTGATTGTTAACACCGCTCCCGTAGCATTTGGCGCGATGGGGATCCCAATTCTGGTTGCCGGACAGGTGACAGGCATCGACAGTTTTGAAATTGGTCAGATGGTTGGACGTCAGCTACCGTTTATGACCATTATCGTCCTGTTCTGGATCATGGCGATTATGGACGGCTGGCGCGGTATCAAAGAAACCTGGCCTGCGGTCGTGGTCGCAGGCGGCTCGTTTGCTATTGCGCAATACCTCAGCTCTAACTTCATTGGGCCAGAGTTGCCGGACATTATTTCCTCGCTGGTATCGCTGCTCTGCCTGACACTGTTCCTCAAACGCTGGCAGCCAGTGCGTATTTTCCGCTTCGGCGATCTGGGAGCTTCACAGGTTGATATGACGCTGGCCCACACCGGATACACAGCGGGTCAGGTATTGCGTGCCTGGACGCCGTTCCTGTTCCTGACCGCCACCGTAACACTGTGGAGTATTCCACCGTTTAAAGCCCTGTTCGCTTCAGGCGGCGCGCTGTATGAATGGGTGATCAACATTCCGGTGCCGTACCTCGACAAACTGGTTGCCCGTATGCCGCCAGTGGTCAGCGAAGCTACCGCTTACGCCGCCGTGTTTAAGTTCGACTGGTTCTCTGCCACCGGCACTGCCATTCTGTTTGCGGCGCTGCTCTCTGTCGTGTGGCTGAAGATGAAACCGTCTGATGCTATCAGCACCTTCGGCAGTACGCTGAAAGAACTGGCTCTGCCTATCTACTCTATCGGCATGGTACTGGCGTTCGCCTTTATCTCGAACTATTCCGGGCTGTCATCAACACTGGCGCTGGCACTGGCGCACACCGGCCATGCTTTCACCTTCTTCTCGCCGTTCCTCGGCTGGTTGGGAGTATTCCTGACGGGGTCGGATACCTCATCTAACGCCCTGTTCGCCGCACTGCAAGCCACCGCAGCTCAACAAATTGGCGTCTCCGATCTGTTACTGGTTGCCGCTAACACCACCGGCGGCGTCACTGGCAAGATGATCTCCCCGCAATCTATCGCTATCGCCTGCGCGGCGGTAGGCCTGGTAGGGAAAGAGTCAGATCTGTTCCGTTTTACTGTCAAACACAGCCTGATTTTCACCTGTATGGTGGGCGTGATCACCACGCTTCAGGCCTATGTCTTAACGTGGATGATTCCTTAATGATGGTTATACCCAGACGCCTGTCAGACGAGGTAGCTGACCGTGTGCGGGCGCTGATTGATGAAAAACAACTGGAGGCGGGCATGAAGTTGCCCGCTGAACGCCAGTTGGCGATGCAGCTCGGCGTGTCGCGAAATTCACTGCGCGAAGCGCTGGCGAAGCTGGTGAGCGAAGGCGTGCTGCTCAGTCGTCGCGGCGGCGGCACGTTTATTCGCTGGCGTCATGACGCATGGTCGGAGCAAAACATCGTCCAGCCATTGAAAACGCTGATGGCCGATGACCCGGATTACAGTTTCGATATTCTGGAAGCTCGCTACGCTATTGAGGCCAGCACCGCCTGGCATGCGGCAATGCGCGCCACACAAGCCGATAAAGAAAAGATTCAGCTTTGCTTTGACGCAACACTCAGCGACGACCCGGACCTCGCCTCACAAGCGGACGTTCGCTTTCATCTGGCCATTGCCGAAGCCTCACATAACATCGTGCTGCTGCAAACCATGCGCGGTTTCTTCGATGTTCTGCAATCCTCAGTGATGCAAAGCCGCCAACGGATGTACCTGGTGCCGCCCGTCTTTTCTCAGCTAACCGAACAGCACCAGGCAGTCATTGACGCTATTTTTATTGGTGATGCCGACGGGGCGCGTAAGGCGATGATGGCGCATCTTAGTTTTGTCCACACCACCATAAAACGATTCGATGAAGATCAGGCACGCCGCGCACGCATTACCCGTCTGCCCGGTGACCATAATGAGCATCCGAGGGAGAAAAACGCATGATTATTTCCGCAGCCAGCGATTATCGCGCCGCAGCACAACGCATTCTGCCGCCGTTCCTGTTCCACTATATGGACGGCGGCGCATATTCTGAATACACCCTGCGCCGCAACGTGGAAGATTTATCAGACGTGGCGCTGCGCCAGCGTATTCTGAAAAACATGTCTAACCTAAGTCTGGAAACGACGCTGTTTAATGAGAAATTATCGATGCCGGTAGCGCTGGCCCCGGTGGGGTTGTGCGGCATGTATGCACGCCGCGGCGAGGTTCAGGCAGCAAAAGCGGCAGATGCACATGGCATTCCATTTACGCTCTCGACGGTTTCCGTTTGCCCGATTGAAGAAGTGGCGCCCGCCATCAAGCGCCCAATGTGGTTCCAGCTTTACGTACTGCGCGATCGCGGTTTTATGCGTAACGCGCTGGAGCGTGCAAAAGCGGCGGGTTGTTCGACGCTGGTTTTCACCGTGGATATGCCAACACCGGGCGCGCGCTATCGTGATGCGCACTCAGGTATGAGCGGCCCGAACGCCGCAATGCGCCGCTACTGGCAGGCGGTGACGCATCCACAATGGGCATGGGATGTGGGCCTCAACGGTCGTCCGCATGATTTAGGCAATATCTCGGCTTATCTCGGCAAACCAACCGGACTGGAAGATTACATCGGCTGGCTGGGGAATAACTTCGATCCTTCAATTTCATGGAAAGACCTCGAGTGGATCCGCGATTTCTGGGATGGCCCGATGGTGATCAAAGGGATCCTCGATCCAGAAGATGCACGTGATGCCGTTCGTTTTGGCGCTGACGGGATTGTGGTTTCTAACCACGGTGGTCGCCAGTTAGATGGCGTGCTCTCCTCCGCCCGTGCGCTACCTGCTATTGCGGATGCGGTAAAAGGCGATATTGCGATTCTGGCGGATAGCGGTATTCGTAACGGGCTGGACGTGGTGCGCATGATTGCATTGGGCGCCGACACCGTACTGCTGGGTCGTGCGTTCCTGTATGCGCTGGCAACGGCGGGCCAGGCGGGCGTCGCTAATCTGCTGAATCTGATTGAAAAAGAGATGAAAGTGGCGATGACGCTGACGGGCGCGAAGTCGATTAAAGAAATCACCGGAGATTCGCTGGTACAGGAGCTGGGCAAAGAGCTGCCAGCGGCACTGGCTTCGATGGCGAAAGGGAATGCAGCTTAAGGGTTAGATCAATATCTGCTATCCTGCCCCCGCACTAAGGGGGCAGTATGCTAAACATCGTACTTTACGAACCAGAAATTCCGCCAAACACTGGCAATATCATCCGTCTTTGCGCCAACACCGGCTTTCGTCTGCATATCATCGAACCGATGGGATTTGCCTGGGACGATAAGCGTCTGCGCCGCGCGGGGCTGGACTACCATGAATTTACCGCCGTCACGCGTCATCATGACTATAGTGCGTTCCTCGAAGCGGAGAATCCCCAGCGCCTGTTTGCCCTCACCACGAAAGGCACGCCCGCACACAGCGCCGTAAGCTATCAGGATGGCGACTATCTGATGTTCGGCCCGGAAACACGCGGCTTGCCAGCGACCATTCTTGACGCCCTGCCCGCTGACCAAAAAATTCGTATTCCAATGGTGCCGGACAGCCGCAGTATGAACCTGTCTAATGCGGTGTCGGTAGTGGTGTATGAAGCCTGGCGCCAGTTGGGGTATCCGGGAGCGGTATTGAGAGATTAAGATGCGGTAGGCCGGATAAGGCGTTCACGCCGCATCCGGCACGATCACAGGACGTCAGATCCCATCGCCATATTCAAACGTATGGTTAATACCGTTGAAATGCTGATCCATATCCATTGATGGCTTATCGCTGTCTGGTTTACCAACGATGCGTGCCGGTACGCCAGCGGCGGTGGTGTGCGGCGGCACCGGTTGCAGCACCACAGACCCCGCGCCAATTTTCGCGCCGCGCCCAACTTCAATATTACCGAGAATTTTCGCGCCCGCGCCAATCATCACGCCTTCACGAATTTTCGGGTGACGGTCACCGCTGGTTTTCCCCGTACCGCCAAGCGTCACAGATTGCAGAATAGATACGTCATTTTCAATCACCGCCGTTTCACCGACGACGATGCCCGTCGCGTGGTCAAGCATAATACCGCGACCAATTTTGGCTGCCGGGTGAATATCGACCTGGAACGTCACAGAAACCTGGTTTTGCAGAAAAATAGCCAGTGCGCGACGCCCCTGATTCCACAGCCAGTGACCAATGCGATAGGCCTGCAAGGCATGAAAACCTTTCAGGTATAACAAGGGAGTTGAGTATTTATCGACTGCCGGGTCGCGGGTACGTACCGCCTGAATATCACACGCCGCAGAGGCGATCATTTCCGGGTCAGCGGCGTAGGCTTCCTCCACCACTTCGCGAATCGCAATAGCAGGCATAATCGGCGATGCCAGTTTATTCGCCAGCATATAGCTTAACGCGCTGCCGAGGTTTTCGTGCTTGAGTAATGTTGCGTGATAAAAACTGGCCAGCATTGGCTCACAGTCCGCCAGCGCTCTGGCTTCCGCTTTAATATTGTTCCAGACAATTTCCAGTTCTTCACACGACATTGCTTACTCCACACGATGAGATAATGACCGGCCCGTTCTGCGCGGGCCGGGTCATAGCGGTAACAAAGATTCCTGGGTTTAGTGGCTACTGCGCTCGTCCTTGCGTGCACGACCTAATAAAGTCAATGCTGCCTCGCGCGCATTTTTTCCGCAATATAATACTTGATAAATTTCCTCGGTTATTGGCATTTCAACGCCGAAGCGATGCGCCAGTTCGCGGACTTCTTTCGTATTGCGGTAGCCTTCAACCACCTGACCAATCTTCTCCTGCGCGTTTTGTACATCCATGCCCTGACCGAGCATCATGCCAAAACGGCGGTTACGCGACTGGTTGTCAGTACAGGTAAGCACCAGATCGCCCAGCCCCGCCATGCCCATAAAGGTGGCAGGATCGGCCCCCAGTGCCGCCCCCAGACGCGACATTTCAGCCAAACCACGGGTGATCAACGCCGTACGCGCATTCGCGCCAAAACCGATACCGTCGGACATCCCTGCACCAATGGCAATGACGTTTTTCACCGCGCCGCCAAGCTGCACGCCAATGAAATCCGGGTTGCTGTAAACGCGGAAACTTTTTCCGCAATGCAGCAGTTGCTGGAGGTCATCAGCAAAGGTTTGATCGGTAGAGGCCAGCGAAATAGCCGTCGGTAAACCTGCCGCCAGTTCTTTCGCGAAAGTCGGGCCGGAGATAACCGCCAGCGGAATTTGATCGCCTAACGCCTCGCGCGCCACGTCCTGCAACAGACGCCCGGTTTCTGCTTCCAGCCCTTTGGTCGCCCACACCAGACGCGCGTCAGGACGCATCAGCGGTTTAATCTGACGCAACACTTCACCAAAAACATGGCTTGGCACGACGACAAGAATATTACGGCTGGCTGCCAGCGCGGTGGCGAGATCGCTTTCAAGATGGAGCGTGTCGGGAAAAGGCACATCGGGAAGAAACGCGGCGTTACAACGATCGCGTTCAAGGGTGGCGATATGTTCAGGGTCATGGCCCCAGAGGACAACCTCGTGGCCATTTCTTGCCAGAGTAATGGCAAGAGCGGTGCCGTACGAGCCGGCACCGATCACAGTCATTGAAGCATTACGTTGGTTCATCAGGCATCCTGATGTTCTTCAGTACCTTCGCCAGCCTGCTGCTGCAAATAGTTCATGAACAGCGCATCGAAGTTAACCGGCGCAAGGTTCAGTTGCGGGAATGTACCGCGGGATACCATGCTGGTGATGCATTCACGAGCATACGGGAACAGAATGTTCGGGCAGTATGCGCCCAGGCAGTGCGCCATCTGGGTGCCTTCGATACCCGCGATGGAGAAAATACCGCCCTGCTGAACTTCACACAGGAACGCAGTTTCTTCGCCCAGGGATGCCGTTACGGTAACACGCAGTACCACTTCGTAAACGTCATCTGCCAGTTGAGTAGATGCCGTATCCAGATCAAGTTTAACTTCTGGCTGCCAATCTTTCTGGAAAACGTGCGGCGCGTTCGGCGCTTCAAAAGAGATATCCTTGGTATAAATACGCTGGATCTGGAAAGTCATTTCAGTGTTGTTTTGTTCTGACATGTGTAGAAAATCCTTAAGTGTTGTCCTTAAATACTGCGCAATGTAATGCCAACGTTCACACGTTATTTCAGCAGGGGATCCAGTCCACCACGTGCATCCAATGCATACAAGTCATCACAGCCGCCAATGTGCTGTGCGTCAATAAAAATCTGTGGAACCGTCGTACGGCCACTGCGTTTGATCATCTCTTCACGCCGGGCAGCATTACCATCAATCGGCAGTTCCTGAAAATTCACACCCTTGCTGCTCAGCAGCGCTTTCGCACGATGGCAATAGGGACAGGTTTCTTTGGTATAGATTTCAACATTGGCCATAACTTAGCTCCTGTTTTTTTCCCTGCGGTTTCATGTTGCAGGAAGGCGACAATTTGGATTATCCCCTGAAGCTTATATCAATAAGTGACTGGGGGCATAATTGCAGCCAATCGCCTGCGCCATGAAAAATGACAGGTAAATTATTTGCCGCGCACCAGAGGCAAGTTCTCGCCAGCCCAGCCCGCGATGCCCTCTTTCAGTACGAATACTTGTGCAAATCCAGCTTTCGTCAGCGCGTTTGCTGGCTCCTGGCACTGCATGCCAGAACCGTCTACCACGATAACCGGTTTGTCTTTGTGCTTATCAAGTTCACCAACATTGTTGGCTTTGATTTCGCTCGGCAACAGATTGATAGAGCCTGCAATATGGCCCTTACGGAAGTCATCACGCTGACGTAAATCCACAACTACGGCGTCTTCTTTGTTGATAAGACGCGTCGCTTCACCACGAGTAATCACCTTCACTTTCGAGGTCAGGCTTTTAAACGTAGTAACCAGAACCGCCACCAGTAACGCGATCCAGGCGATACTCAGCATGGGATGGCGGCCGACAAATTGCATAATTTCTTGCATGGGGGGTAACAACTCCCGACGTAGTGATTAAAAAAACCAGGAAAGGAGTATACCTGCGCGTTGCGGCAAATACAGCCAGCGCGTGCACGGGAATGCAATTTTGCGGGGCGCTACGAAAAAAAATCGCAATTCAGCCTCCCGCTTTCACTGCGCGGCGCCATAATTTGATCTTCAGAGGCTATTTTATCGATTCAGCTGTAGTAAAATTACGCAAATTTTGACTCTTGAGTATGAGGTTGTCGCAATGTCGGTTTCTAAAAAACCTATGGTACTGGTGATTCTGGATGGCTACGGCTATCGCGAAGAACAGCAGGATAACGCCATTTATAGTGCTAAAACCCCGGTAATGGATGCGCTGTGGGCCAATCGTCCGCATACCCTGATCGACGCTTCCGGTCTGGAAGTCGGTCTGCCTGACCGTCAGATGGGTAACTCCGAGGTAGGTCACGTTAACCTGGGCGCGGGTCGCATCGTCTATCAGGATCTGACTCGTCTGGACGTCGAAATCAAAGATCGCGCGTTCTTCGCTAACCCGGTGCTGACTGGCGCGGTAGATAAAGCGAAAAACGCGGGCAAAGCAGTGCACATTATGGGTCTGCTCTCCGCAGGCGGCGTACACAGCCACGAAGATCACATCATGGCGATGGTAGAACTGGCAGCTGAACGCGGCGCGGAAAAAATCTACCTGCACGCATTCCTTGACGGTCGCGACACCCCGCCGCGCAGTGCTGAATCCTCACTGAAAAAATTCGAAGAGAAATTTGCCGCGCTGGGTAAAGGCCGCGTAGCGTCCATCATCGGTCGTTACTACGCAATGGACCGCGACAATCGCTGGGATCGCGTTGAAAAAGCTTATGACTTGCTGACTCTGGCGCAGGGCGAATTCCAGGCCGATACCGCCGTTGCCGGTTTGCAGGCTGCTTATGCTCGCGACGAAAACGACGAATTTGTGAAAGCGACCGTTATCCGTGCGGAAGGCCAGCCAGATGCCGCAATGGAAGACGGCGACGCGCTGATTTTCATGAACTTCCGTGCTGACCGTGCGCGTGAAATCACGCGTGCATTTGTAAATGCTGATTTCAACGGTTTCGCGCGTAAGAAAGTCGTTAACGTCGATTTCGTCATGCTGACCGAATACGCCGCCGATATCAAAACTGCGGTTGCTTATCCACCAGCGTCTCTGGTTAACACCTTCGGCGAGTGGATGGCGAAAAACGACAAAACCCAGTTGCGTATTTCCGAAACCGAGAAATATGCCCACGTCACGTTCTTCTTCAACGGTGGCGTAGAAGAGTCTTTCAAAGGCGAAGATCGTATTCTGATCGATTCACCGAAAGTCGCTACCTACGACCTGCAGCCGGAAATGAGCTCCGCAGAGTTAACCGAAAAACTGGTTGCAGCTATCAAGAGCGGTAAATACGACGCCATCATCTGTAACTACCCGAACGGCGACATGGTCGGTCACACCGGGGTGATGGAAGCCGCAGTTAAAGCGGTTGAGGCCCTGGATCACTGCGTGAATGAAGTTGCAAAAGCCGTTGAATCTGTTGGCGGTCAACTGCTGATCACCGCTGACCACGGTAACGCTGAACAGATGCGCGATCCCGCTACTGGTCAGGCGCACACGGCACACACCAACCTGCCAGTTCCGCTGATTTACGTTGGTGATAAACAGGTAAAAGCCGTCGAAGGCGGCAAGCTTTCTGACATCGCACCGACCATGTTGTCGCTAATGGGTATGGAAATCCCGCAAGAGATGACTGGTAAGCCGCTGTTCATCGTGGAATAATCCCTCCCCATGAGGGGAAAGGCGATTAATACCATGACACGGGCCATAAAACCGCGCAGGTTTGCAATCAGGCCCATCATCTACGCCAGCGTTCTTAGCGCTGGCGTATTGTTGTGCACTTTTTCCGCCCACGCGGATGACCGCGACCAACTCAAGTCGATTCAGGCCGATATCGCTGCAAAAGAACGCGCGGTACGCCAACAACAGCAACAACGCTCAAGCCTGCTTGCCCAGTTGAAAAAGCAGGAAGAAGCGATCTCCGAAGCCACCCGTAAGCTGCGCGAAACGCAAAACACACTCAATCAACTGAATAAACAGATTGATGAGATGAATGCGTCAATTGCCAAACTGGAGCAGCAAAAAGCTGCCCAGGAACGCAATCTCGCCGCGCAACTGGACGCCGCGTTTCGTCAGGGTGAACATACCGGTATTCAGCTCATTCTCAGCGGTGAAGAAAGCCAGCGCGGTCAGCGTTTGCAGGCTTATTTCGGCTATCTCAACCAGGCGCGACAAGAAACTATCGCCCAGTTGAAGCAAACGCGTGAAGAAGTCGCCATGCAGCGTGCTGAACTGGAAGAGAAACAGAGCGAGCAACAAACGCTGTTATACGAACAACGCGCCCAGCAAGCGAAGCTGACTCAGGCGCTGAACGAGCGTAAGAAGACGCTGGCCGGACTGGAGTCATCCATTCAACAAGGTCAGCAACAGCTAAGTGAACTGCGCGCTAACGAATCCCGTCTGCGTAATAGCATCGCCCGTGCGGAAGCGGCAGCAAGAGCGCGCGCTGAACGTGAAGCACGTGAAGCCCAGGCAGTACGCGACAGACAGAAAGAAGCGACGCGTAAGGGCACTACCTACAAACCAACGGAAAGCGAAAAATCGCTGATGTCCCGAACCGGCGGTCTGGGCGCGCCGCGCGGCCAGGCATTCTGGCCTGTACGTGGACCAACGCTACATCGCTATGGCGAACAATTGCAGGGCGAACTGCGCTGGAAAGGGATGGTTATCGGTGCCTCTGAAGGTACTGAGGTTAAAGCCATTGCCGATGGTCGGGTGATTCTGGCTGACTGGCTGCAAGGTTATGGTCTGGTGGTCGTGGTTGAACACGGTAAAGGCGATATGAGCCTTTACGGCTATAATCAGAGCGCACTGGTGAGCGTTGGTTCGCAAGTTCGCGCGGGCCAGCCTATTGCACTGGTGGGCAGCAGTGGCGGTCAGGGTCGTCCTTCACTCTATTTCGAAATTCGCCGCCAGGGTCAGGCGGTCAATCCACAGCCGTGGTTGGGAAGATAAGTTTTGTTTCCATTTCGTCGTAACATTCTTTCATTTGCCGCTCTGCTGGCGCTCTCTACCCCTGTACTCGCTGGCAAACTTGCCATCGTCATCGATGATTTTGGTTATCGTCCGCATAACGAAAATCAGGTGCTGGCGATGCCATCCGCCATCTCCGTCGCGGTATTACCCGACTCGCCACACGCCAGAGAGATGGCGACCAAAGCGCATAACAGCGGTCATGAAGTATTGATTCATCTACCAATGGCGCCGTTGAGCAAACAGCCGCTGGAGAAAAACACGCTGCGCCCGGAGATGAGCAGCGACGAAATTGAGCGCATCATTCGCAGTGCGGTCAATAACGTGCCCTATGCCGTGGGGATCAACAACCACATGGGCAGCAAAATGACCTCAAATCTGTTTGGTATGCAGAAAGTGATGCAAGCACTGGCGCGTTACAATCTCTATTTTCTCGACAGCGTAACCATCGGCAATACTCAGGCGATGCGTGCTGCGCAAGGTACCGGCGTAAAAGTGATTAAACGAAAAGTGTTCCTCGATGATTCGCAAAATGAAGCGGACATTCGCGTGCAGTTTAATCGCGCCATTGACCTGGCCCGTCGTAACGGTTCAACCATTGCCATTGGTCATCCTCATCCTTCAACAGTACGTGTGTTGCAGCAGATGGTTTATAACCTGCCACCAGATATTACGCTGGTGAAAGCCAGCAGTCTGCTCAATGAACCGCAGGTCGACACCTCTACGCCGCCGAAAAACACGGCGCCTGACGCACCGCGTAATCCGTTCCGTGGCGTGAAGCTATGTAAACCGAAGAAACCACTGGCGCCGGTTTATGCTAATCGCTTCTTTGAAGTATTAAGCGAAAGTATCAGCCAGAGCACGTTGATCGTTTACTTCCAGCATCAGTGGCAAGGCTGGGGTAAACAGCCTGAAGCGACGAAGGCTAACGCTAGCGTAAATTAAAAGCGCTGCGCGTGATGCGATGGTGCGACTGTGTTTTGTCGCGCCATTGCCATAAGCGGAAAGACCACAGTAACGCCTGATACCCCACCTTCACGCTGCGCACATTGGTTATCAGGCGCTTATACATACCGGAAGTGAATATCTCAGCGATCATCTGCTGGCGAGTGACAATATCCGGCTCTTTACGCACTGCATGACAAACTCGCAATGCTTCATAAGTTATTTGTTGGTGAAATTCAGGATAAATCACAATTTTGTCTGCGTAATCGCGATTTAATTTTTCCAGCAGGCGAGTAATCTTAATATAGTGACGTTGATAATTAAGGTTTTTATTCCCTTGTCTATTCAACCGGCTCACTGACGTATTATGCAGATAATATTTATATAACGATTGTTCGGTATATCGCGCACGTAATGCGTTAAACATAAACTCTGTTGTCCAGACAATATCCTGATGATGCAGTCCGACAATAAATTTAATGTTATTTTTTATAATGATATCGCGGCGATAAACGCCCATCCATACAACGTGGGTCCAGCGGCGGGAAGAAAGCCCCATCCGCAACCAGTCCGGGCCAGTTAATACGCCTGTTGAACGGATACGATCGGTAGGAATAGACTGCCAGGTTTCCCCCGTTTCGCGGAAACACCAATCAGCATTGCACTGCGCCACGTCGAGATCATCCTCTAACGCCATAGTCATCAGCGTTTCGTACATGGTGGGATAAACTTCATCATCCGCATCGACAAAAGCGACATATTTGCCGGTTGCCGATTCGATTCCGCGATTACGCGCTACCGATGCGCCAGCATTCGCCTGATGCAGCAAGCGCACATGCGGATAGTTTTCTGCATAATGCTTTGCTATTTCAACAGAATTATCCGTTGAACCATCGTTGATAATAATAATTTCCAGAGCAGTCCAGGTCTGCGCGATTAAAGATTCCATGCAAGCGTTGAAATCATCACCCGCATTATATAACGGGATAATAACACTTAGTTTATTTGCATTGTTCATCATAAATTACCGACTACGTCTGAAGTTACCCTGACGTTTTACAGGCTTTGTATTAAGAAACTATTAAGCCTGTGAGATATTATTTTTACGGGGGAGCGAGTAACTTCAGGCCAGAGAGATAATGAAAACAGTAATATAAGATAACAGCGCAATTACGAACGCTTTATTACACTGACAGGATTTTACATATTTAACGGCTTATCCTCAGGGAAAAGGGCTGGAATTTTGGATTTTCAGATTGTAGACCAAGTGCATTTTGTTTATGCCGGATGCGGCGTAAACGCCTTATCCGGCCTACAAAGCCTTTCAGATTCAATATATTGCAGAAATTATGTAGGCCTGATAAGCGTAGCGCATCAGGCAATTTTGTGTTTGCCATCAGCTTCAAGGGCTGGTATTCCAGCCCTTGTTCGTTTTAATCCCAGCTCAGAATAACTTTACCGGACTGGCCTGAACGCATGGCGTCAAAGCCTTTCTGGAAATCATCGATGGAAAAACGATGAGTGATAATCGGCGAGAGATCCAGACCAGACTGAATCAATGCCGCCATTTTGTACCAGGTTTCAAACATCTCACGGCCGTAAATGCCTTTAATGAACAAGCCCTTAAAGATCACTTTCGTCCAGTCGATGGACATATCAGACGGAGGAATACCCAGCATTGCAATGCGACCGCCATGGTTCATGGTATCCAGCATGGTACGGAACGCTGCCGGAGCGCCAGACATCTCCAGACCAACATCAAAGCCTTCAGTCATACCCAGTTCGGCCATCACGTCACTGAGATTTTCTTGCGCGACATTAACCGCACGAGTGATCCCCATTTTACGCGCCAGCTCAAGGCGATATTCGTTAACGTCGGTGATCACCACATTGCGTGCGCCGACGTGTTTTGCCACCGCCGCCGCCATAATACCGATTGGGCCTGCGCCAGAAACCAGTACATCTTCGCCTACCAAATCAAACGACAGCGCCGTATGTACCGCATTACCGAACGGGTCGAAAATTGCGGCTAAGTCGTCGGAAATATTGTCAGGGATTTTGAAGGCGTTGAATGCCGGGATCACCAGATATTCAGCAAAACAACCAGGGCGATTAACGCCAACACCAATAGTATTGCGGCACAGATGGGTACGACCGCCGCGACAGTTGCGGCAATGCCCACAGGTGATATGACCTTCGCCAGACACGCGATCGCCAATCTTGAAGCCTTTCACTTCCTGACCAATAGCCACTACTTCACCAACATATTCGTGGCCTACGACCATCGGTACCGGGATGGTTTTTTGCGACCACTCATCCCAGTTATAGATGTGAACGTCAGTCCCGCAGATGGCTGTTTTACGGATTTTAATTAGCAAATCGTTATGCCCGAGTTCCGGTTCAGGAACGTCGGTCATCCAGATGCCTTCTTCCGCTTTCAGTTTGGATAACGCTTTCATCTCACATCCTCATTCAGGCAATTACGCCCAGTTGTTTACCAATACGCGTGAACGCTTCTACCGCACGCGTAATTTGCTCAGGAGTATGCGCCGCAGACATCTGGGTACGAATACGCGCCTGACCTTTCGGGACGACCGGATAGAAGAAACCGGTGACGTAAATGCCCTCTTTTTGCAGTTCACGGGCAAATTTCTGCGCAACGACCGCATCGCCAAGCATGACCGGGATAATCGCGTGGTCAGCACCTGCCAGGGTAAAACCTGCGGCTGACATCTGCTCACGGAACTGACGCGCGTTGGCCCACAGGCGATCGCGCAGTTCGCTACCCGTCTCAACCATCTCCAGGACTTTGATGGAAGCCGCAACAATGGCCGGTGCCAGTGAGTTAGAGAACAGATACGGACGAGAACGCTGACGTAGCCACTCAACGACTTCTTTACGCGCCGCGGTGTAACCACCAGAAGCGCCGCCTAAGGCTTTACCGAGTGTGCCGGTGATGATATCGACCCGGCCCATCACATCGCAGTATTCATGGGAGCCGCGACCGTTTTCACCGACAAAACCGACGGCGTGAGAGTCATCGACCATCACCAAAGCGTCGTATTTATCCGCGAGATCGCAAACCCCTTTCAGGTTGGCAATCACGCCGTCCATAGAGAACACGCCATCGGTGGCGATCAGCACATGGCGCGCCCCGGCTTCACGCGCCTCTTTCAGACGTGCTTCCAGTTCCTGCATATCGTTGTTGGCGTAACGATAGCGTTTGGCTTTACACAGACGCACACCGTCAATGATCGAGGCGTGATTTAGCGCATCGGAAATAATGGCGTCTTCCGCACCCAGCAGCGTTTCAAACAGGCCGCCGTTCGCGTCAAAACAAGAAGAGTAGAGAATCGCATCTTCCATTCCCAGGAATGCAGCCAGTTTCTGCTCAAGCTCTTTATGACTATCCTGGGTGCCGCAGATAAAGCGCACCGAAGCCATCCCAAAACCATGAGAGTCCATTCCCGCTTTTGCCGCCGCAATCAGCTCTGGATGATTTGCCAGTCCGAGATAGTTATTGGCGCAAAAGTTAATAACGTGGCTTCCATCAGCCACAGTGATGTCTGCTTGCTGCGCAGACATGATAATGCGCTCTTCTTTAAACAACCCTTCCGCCTTTGCGGTTTCCAGATCGTTAGTTAATTGCTGATAAAATTCTCCACGCATTGCGGTTCTCCAGACAGGGCAATTTCCAGCACATATTACCCAAACTTATAGGTTGCGACGAGATGAGACCTTAACACTTCTGCAAAATTCAGGATAAATAATCCCCATCTCCCTCACTTTCGGCGAATGGCTGAAGCCAACGCCATGTAGTGATATGATAGAAGCATTCGTGTCTGAGATTGTCTCTGACTCCATAATTCGAAGGTTACAGTTATGATCATCGTTACCGGCGGCGCGGGCTTTATCGGCAGCAACATCGTTAAGGCCCTGAATGATAAAGGCATCACCGATATCCTGGTGGTGGACAACCTGAAAGACGGCACCAAGTTTGTGAACCTGGTTGACCTGAATATCGCAGACTATATGGATAAGGAAGACTTCCTGATCCAGGTTATGGCAGGCGAAGAGTTTGGCGATGTCGAAGCAATTTTCCACGAAGGCGCGTGTTCTTCCACCACCGAGTGGAACGGCAAGTATATGATGGATAACAACTATCAATACTCTAAAGAACTGCTGCACTACTGCCTGGAGCGCGAAATCCCGTTCCTGTATGCTTCTTCCGCATCGACCTACGGCGGGCGCACTTCCGACTTTATCGAATCCCGTGAATACGAAAAACCGCTGAACGTCTACGGTTACTCAAAATTCCTGTTTGATGAATACGTTCGTAAAATCCTGCCAGAAGCAAATTCACAGATTGTCGGCTTCCGTTACTTCAACGTTTATGGACCACGTGAAGGCCATAAGGGCAGCATGGCGAGCGTGGCTTTCCATCTCAACACCCAGCTTAACAACGGTGAATCACCGAAATTGTTCGAAGGCAGCGAGAACTTTAAACGCGACTTCGTTTATGTAGGCGACGTGGCTGATGTCAACCTGTGGTTCCTGGAAAATGGCGTTTCCGGCATCTTCAACCTTGGAACAGGTCGTGCAGAATCCTTCCAGGCAGTGGCAGACGCGACGCTGGCTTACCACAAGAAAGGTCAGATCGAATACATTCCATTCCCGGATAAACTGAAAGGCCGTTATCAGAAGTTCACTCAGGCGGATCTGACTAATTTGCGCGCTGCGGGTTACGACAAACCATTCAAGACCGTTGCCGAAGGCGTAACAGAATATATGGCCTGGCTGAATCGCGACGCATAAGAGCACTGCATGAAAATACTGGTGATCGGCCCGTCTTGGGTTGGCGACATGATGATGTCGCAAAGTCTCTATCGCACGCTCCAGGCGCGCTATCCCCAGGCGATAATTGACGTGATGGCACCGGCATGGTGCCGTCCGTTATTGTCGCGGATGCCGGAAGTCAACGAAGCGATTCCCATGCCTCTCGGTCACGGAGCGCTGGAAATTGGCGAACGCCGCAAGCTAGGTCAGAGCCTGCGCGAAAAACGTTACGACCGCGCCTACGTATTACCGAACTCTTTTAAATCCGCACTGGTGCCTTTCTTCGCGGGAATTCCTCATCGCACCGGCTGGCGCGGCGAAATGCGCTACGGTTTACTCAACGATGTGCGCGTACTTGATAAAGAAGCCTGGCCGCTGATGGTGGAACGCTATGTCGCACTGGCCTATGACAAAGGCGTGATGCGGACCGCACAAGATCTGCCGCAGCCATTGTTATGGCCGCAATTGCAGGTGAGCGAAGGCGAAAAATCGTACGCCTGCAATCAATTTTCGCTCTCGTCAGAACGCCCGATGATTGGCTTTTGCCCAGGCGCGGAGTTTGGCCCGGCGAAACGCTGGCCGCACTACCACTACGCGGAACTGGCAAAACAGTTGATTGATGAAGGCTACCAGGTGGTTCTGTTTGGCTCGACAAAAGATCATGAAGCGGGCAATGAGATTCTTGCCGCTCTGAATAACGAGCAGCAGGCGTGGTGTCGGAATCTGGCTGGCGAGACACAACTTGAGCAAGCCGTTATCCTGATTGCAGCCTGTAAGGCCATTGTCACTAACGACTCTGGTCTGATGCACGTTGCTGCGGCCCTCAATCGTCCGCTGGTTGCCCTGTATGGTCCGAGTAGCCCGGATTTCACCCCACCGCTTTCCCATAAAGCGCGAGTCATCCGCCTGATTAGCGGCTATCACAAAGTGCGTAAAGGCGATGCTGCGGAAGGGTATCACCAGAGTTTGATCGACATTACGCCTCAGCGCGTACTGGAAGAACTCAACACGCTGTTGTTACAAGAGGAAGCCTGACGAATGCGGGTTCTGATCGTCAAAACATCGTCAATGGGCGATGTCCTCCACACGCTGCCCGCGCTCACTGATGCCCGACAGGCAATCCCGGGCATTACATTTGACTGGGTAGTGGAAGAAGGTTTCGCACAGATTCCTTCCTGGCACGACGCCGTTGAGCAGGTGATTCCGGTGGCAATACGCCGCTGGCGCAAAGCATGGTTTTCTGCGCCCATTAAGGTGGAGCGGAAAACATTTCGTGAAGCCCTTCAGGCAAAAAACTATGATGCGATTATCGACGCCCAGGGACTGGTAAAAAGCGCGGCGTTGGTAACGCGTCTGGCGCATGGCGTTAAGCATGGAATGGACTGGCAAACGGCCCGTGAACCGCTGGCAAGCCTGTTTTACAATCGCAAGCACCATATTGCAAAACAGCAGCACGCTGTCGAACGCACCCGTGAACTGTTCGCCAAAAGTCTGGGCTATAGCAAACCGCAAACCCAGGGCGATTATGCCATTGCACAACATTTCCTGACTAACCCACTGCCTGATGCTGGCGAATATGCTGTATTTCTCCACGCGACAACCCGTGATGATAAACACTGGCCGGAAGCGCACTGGCGAGAATTAATTGGCTTGCTGGCAGATTCGGGAATTCGTATTAAATTACCGTGGGGCGCACCGCATGAAGAAGCCCGGGCGAAAAGGCTGGCAGAAGGATTTGCTTATGTCGACGTATTGCCGAAGATGAGTCTGGAGGGCGTTGCCCGCGTGTTAGCTGGGGCGAAATTTGTGGTGTCGGTGGATACAGGATTAAGCCATTTAACAGCAGCGCTGGACAGGCCGAATATTACGGTTTATGGACCTACAGATCCGGGATTAATTGGCGGGTATGGGAAGAACCAGGTGGTTTGTCGGGCAGCAGATAAAGATCTTGCTCATCTGCCTGCAATAACAGTATTTGAAAAAATAAACTTCTAATTAACGCGTTTTATATTAAAAATGGTGGAGAAGCAATGTTAACAGCCTCATTAGCGCTGCGTAATAGAGAAAACTGGAAACCATACTGGAATAAGGCGTTGGTATTTCTTTTTCTGACAACCTTTTTCCTTGATGGTATTACCCGTTATAAACATATCATTTCAGTGCTAATGATTATTACGGTAATTTATCAAATCTCTCGTGCACCCAAAACATTCACAGCACTCTATAAAAACAATCTTTTTTATAGTGTCATAGCACTATCACTCATTCTTTTATATGCTATTTTTATCTCGCCCGACCTGAAGATAAGTTTTAAAGAATTCAGTAACACAGTGCTTAAGGGATTTTTAGCATATAGTTTACTTATACCCGCATTACTAAAAGATGAGGACAATGAAAGTATCGGTAAAATCATACTATATTCATTAGTTACCGGACTTGGATTACGTTGTCTTGTTGAACTTATTCTTTACATTCAGGATTATAATAAAGGAATAATGCCATTTACGACTTATGAGCATCGTAGTATTTCAGATTCGATGGTATTCTTATTTCCAGCATTATTAAATCTTTGGTTTATCAAGAAGACACCTTATAAAATAGGTTTTGTAATTTTCAGTGCCGTTTTCCTGTTTCTGCTATTAGGAACACTCTCCCGAGGTGCATGGCTGGCAATATTCATTGTTACTCTACTGTGGTTAATCTTAAATCGCCAGTGGAAACTACTAATGTTCACCTCCATAATTATTACCATCGCGGCCGCTTGCGTATTTACCTATAAAACTGATCACGCCCATAAAGACAGACTAATTTATAAACTTCAACAAACTGATAGTTCTTATCGTTACACTAATGGTACTCAGGGTACGGCCTGGACATTAATAATGGAAAATCCGCTTAAGGGATATGGATACGGAGATGATATTTATCATAGTATTTATAATAAACGCGTTGTAGATTTTCCATCCTGGACATTCAAACAATCCATTGGACCGCATAATATTATTCTGTCAATTTGGTTTGCAGCAGGTCTGGCTGGATTTCTGGCTTTACTTTATCTCTATGGTTCGATTATCAAAGAAACAGCCAATGCAACATTCCAAAAAGTAGCCGTCTCGCCTTACAATGGTCAATTACTGCTATTTTTAACCCTTGTAGGCTTTTATATTATTCGTGGTAACTTCGAAGAAGTTGATCTCAAACCCATTGGCTTGATTGTTGGATTGCTGTTAGCAATGCGAAATAAATAATAAAAAAGCCTGCCTGACATTAAAACCAGGCAGGCTTTTTTAATCAAATAATCTTTAGCCAAACCAGTCTTGCATCTGAGTTTCAAAACGCTGAGTCACATGTTCCCAACTATATTTTGAGAAAACGAATTTTTGGGCATTTTCGGCAATCTGCGTTCTATTACTATCAGCTAAAACCCGGCTAATGTCAGCGAGAATACTTTCAGATGTCATCGGTTCAGCAAGGTGATAGCCCGTTATCCCCTCCAGAACAAACTCGCTAATACCACCTTTTTGACTGGCAAGAACAGGTTTACCGGCCGCCATTGCTTCGACGGCGACCATGCAAAAAGCTTCTTCTACCTGAGAGGGAACAACCACCAGATCGGCTAAATGGTAGTAATTATGCATCTGCTCCGGTGGCTGCCCACCTGCCATAATACATTGCGCGCCGATGGCTTTCGCCTCATCCAGAACTTTTTTCTGATATTCAGCTTTTTCACCTTTTTTACTGGCAAAAGGATCACCAACGATAACCAATTTAAGATTATCTTGCTTCTTACGTAGCTTATTAAAAGCATCCATAAGCATCAAACAGCCTTTATCTGGCGATATTCTTCCTGCAAATAATAGTACGATATCATTTGTGCCAATATTAAGCTTTTTCCTTAAATCTGCTATATTAGTTTGTGAATATAATTCAGAGCAAAAACCATTAGGCACAATAGCGATATTTGCGTCAGGCATTTTTTCTGAGTAGAAATCAAAAAGAAACTGGCTCGGTACGATTATCTTTGCATTTCTGTCTAACTGTTCTGGTTCGAAAGCATTATGAAAATGCATTACCAGCTGTGCCTGGGGATTTCTCTCACGAATCTGTTTATACAGTTTCATACTATTATGAATAACAATAACAGATTCTTTTGGATTGGTATTTTTAGGTTGGGTATTTAAAATACGCTGAGAATACGGTACGGGATCAAGTCGAGTCCATTTTTGAAAAATTCGCTTATAGAGACGACTAAAACCAATATAATGAATATCGCAATTATCATTGACTCTTGTATAGGTCGGATAGCCATCGTTTCGAATACAGGCGATAGTTGTTGGTATAGAAAGCCTTTTTGCCACCTGATAAATCCATGTTTCGACCGCTGCAGCTCCTTTGGGCGGTATAGAAAATATTGGTGTGACGGTAAATATTATTTTCTTAATCATTAATAGCCAACTCCAATATTTTTATAATACGATATAAAAGCATAGAAAATATTAGCTTATTTTTTCGTAACCGCAAGATTCTTCAATCTCTGATATTTTCATAAATGGAATAATATCATATTGAATTGCAGTATCATCGGACAAGTTATAAATATTGATATCTTTTACATTATCACGCATGAAACGAAAGAATGGCAATATTTTGTAAAAATCCCGACTCAACTCCGAGGGCATAGGATTCTTATTTTCATCATAAAAACGCGAACAACTCCCTGTTAAATCCAGACCGGAACAAATAATCCGAGCGTATTTCAATGAATAGGCTATTTGGATTGCAGCAAAGGCAATAGTATGGCATGAACAATAACCAAGACTAATGTCTTTACAAAATCCAACCAACCGGCCTCTCTTAGATAAAGGTACAGAGATCAGCAGTTCTTTATGAATTTGACTCAAAATATTAAGTTTAATCTTCTTTATAAATCCACCTTTTTCCCTGCGGTAAAATGACCGTAGCACAAGGCAATTCTGAAGGATATATTGTTTATCTTCTTCGGAGGCATATTCATAAACGTCAATGTTTACGATGGTATAACGGCTTCTCTGGCTAAATTTATAAAAATCATCACGACGCTGATGTAAAAAGCGAACATCTGTAAGAACATAAATAAAAGGGACGATATTATGACTCAACAAATATTGCGCAGAACCATTGACAGCAATAACATCCTTTGTCCGTAATACTGACAAGGGTGTCTTTTGTGATGTAGGGCCGGATAGAAAAATAATAACATCATCAGATGTTTTATTTTCAATCAGGTTTTCGACATCTTTTTTGTCAATGTATCTAATATTCTTCATGATCAACCTGTAAAATAAATAACTCCGCGTAGAAATGACCTGACGAAGATGTGTATTTATGGTATATGTCTGTTCTAACGCGCTGGTTTTCCTTTCAAGCGTCGCATAACGTTGCGCATTTTTTTACGATAAACTAAAAGATAATAACCAAGATCTTTAATCTCATTTTTAATGCCGTAATGACGTTCTAAATCAATACTATCTTTTGCCTTTCGTTGTGCCGAAGCGCGTTTCCCTGAGAGATCAATAATTCTAACTTCACCATTTTTAATAATGAAGTTACCGCGGTGAGGATCACCAGATACCATACCATGTTGATGCAATGAATTAATTGATTGTTGGATTTTATTTTTTAATGCATTATCAATATCGGGTATATCACACAACTCTACGCCATCAATATACTCGATAATCATGATATAAGTATGAACAAATCGTAAAGTTTTTCTCTCCGCCAATAAATAAAAGTCATTGAGCGTGTGCAACCCTTCACTGCGCACTTTTTGAGTTTGCTCAAAAAGACGTTCGTAGTAATCTCCTTTTATTAGAGACTTAAAAAAACGCTCATTGCGCTTAATTTTTGGAGAGAAAACCTTAAGTATCAATTTACCGTAATCGGTATCAATAAGCATAACTTTTGTATCATCAATAGAGCGAAAAACTTTGATGATATTTATGTTATAAGACAAGAAATCATTTAATACATTGAGATATTTTGAATTTCTGTCATCAGTAAAAACTACCCAATCTTTGATCTTATTTTTCTGAATCATAATAAACCAATTAAATTTTATTTGCGATAATATTTACGGTAAAGATAACGGACTCCTGCAATGATTCCGGTAAAGTAATGATGTTGTACTAACAAATGTTTATATCTTTTCTTAAATTCAATAACTGATTTTGCTTCTCTGGGTGAATCATTTTTCCATGGCGAATTATCTAAAGCTATTTTAAAATATTTTACAGATGGATAAATTGCCCATTTGTGCCATGGTTTAGTAGCTCCTGTATAATGAATAAGAAGCGTATTTTCTGTAATTATTTTTTTATAGTTTTGATGCGTTTTATCTTTTAATTCACTTTTAATGGTATAAATAGTGTTGAATTCACGAGGTAAAAATATTGTCAGCCCCTTCAATAAGACATTCATTACATCTTGATCAGGATATTTGTAGACATTATCTTTGCTCATAAGAATAGATAATGCTTTTTCTGTCAGTTTTGCATCAGCCCATTTTTTTAAATCTAAATAAACAACACCAGAATTGAAATATTGCCCTCGCAATTCAGGATCAGACAATCTGGCCACTGCCTTTTCCTGCATTGGCTCGACGTCTTTGACAACGGCAGCCACCGCTCCGTTTAAATCCAGATGCAATAGTTGACTGATATCTCCCTTACAAACGACATCCGCATCAAGATAAAGCAAACGATCAAGAGTTAAACCCAAAAATTGAAATGCAAATAAACGGAAATACATTGCTCTCGACCAGACCTGCGTACAAGGCAAGCACTGGAGATTATCAGTATTAATTTTATAAAGCGTGATCCTTAATTGATATTGTTTTGCAAGATTTTCGGCTTTTTGAAAAAAAGTATCATTATAAACATCAGCAATAATATAAAAATCAAGATTAATATGTCGATTATTCAGGACAATTGATGTGATGGAAACACCTACACCATCAAGATAATTAGCATCGACACCATAGGCAACATTTAAACTTTCAGACGTATTTATATCAGCTAGCCGAAAATCCCAGGCTTTAACTTTATCTATCTCTATGGCAGAAAATGAGTCCACAAGGCTACCCTTATATCATTACTTTATAGTTTCCAGGTTTTAATGCTTTATCTTTTTTATAAAATACAAAAGATAATTACTAAATCCCTTTAGGTATCTATGCTTTTTTAGCATATGTTTGGCACTATATCTTAACTGATTACTATTGTTTGGTTTCAGCAACGCAGTATTCTTCCATGGAGAGGCATTTTTGGCCTCCATAAAGGCTTGTGATACAGGATAATCCCAGGCCCAGTCATGCCAGGGTTTGGTTGGCCCAATATAATGAATAAAAATAGTATCTTTGGTTACAGGGTTTTTGAAACTTTCTTTTAGCTGATAGTTTAAACTAAACTGAGTATTATATTTTATATCAGCAAAAATAAGTTTATCTGCTAATAGCATATTCAATACATCCTGATCGGGATGCGTTATTTTTTTTACTATTTCTGGATCATTTAGCATTTCAATGGCTCGTGCAGAAACTTGTTCTACTGCCCATTGATTAGCATTAATTAATAAAAAACCAGAGTTAAAATACCCATTAGCAATACCAGCAACACCTAACGAATACGCACGCTTCTCCCACCAGTCATTTTTTCCTTCCGCCACAACCATTGCGACTTTATGATCTGGAAATGAGAAATTGATTAACGGTTCTATTGACCCCTGGCAAATAATGTCTGCATCCAGGTAGAGAACTTTAGGTGCTTTATCAACGAAATAATCTGCAATGACAAAGCGAAAATAGATTGCGTATGTCCAGTTCTTGGTACTTGGTAATGAGCGAAGTCGATTACCATTAATTAGATATATTTTAATTCTGGTTTTATACTGATGTGCCAGAGCATCAAAATATTTGCGATCGTCATCACCAAAATAATCAGTGAAAACATGGAAGCACAATCGACTCCCTTCATTATATTTTAATACTGAGGCAATCGAAATACCGCAACCAAAAAGAAAATTTTTGTCAGTACCATAAGCAATATCCAAACAAAGATTTTCTGTTTCTTCTTTATGATTATAATCAATAACTGAATTGAGAAATTCAGTTTCTTTGAAAAAAACCTGCTGCATTATTTCCTCCGGGAAATAGCAGAAACAATTATTTTTTGCAATCTGTCGTAATATATCTGTTGATAAAACTTACCGATAGATGCGGGAATAACATTATGTGCCAGGCTAATTTCACCTGAGATATATTTATCAAGAAGATTGATAAATCCTGTTAGCTCACCCGGTTGATATAAATGGCCATTAACACCCGGCTGAATCATATCACCAGGACCGGAGACACAATCTGTGCTGATACACGGAATACCCCACGACATCGCTTCAAGCAGGGTCATAGGAAAACCTTCAAAAGATGAGGTTAATAGCAATGCACTGACCTTTTTAATGTCCTTGCGCACGACCTCCCATGGCTGTTTTTGCCAGCCATGCCAGATAATTCGATCATCAATATTTAGTTTCCTACCATATGCCTGACATTTTTCAAAATCAGAGCCGTCACCTAATACATGAAGTTTCCAGTCACCTTGAGCTTGCGATAAGCCATCAAGCAGGTCTTTTACTCGTTTCTGGCCTTCAAATTTCATGCGCCCAACATAAATGAATGTTGCCGTTTCACCTTCTGCTGGCGCTGGAATGATCGCGTCTTTAGTTTCAACAGGGTTAAAAATAACGTTTATCGTGGACTCTGGCACCCCCCTGTTAATCATTTGCTGTTTAATGCCGGTACTGATCGCTAAATGGTAGTCTGCACAGGTAATATATTCAGCATGCTTTTTATGATCTAAAGAGAAATGCGGCCATGAAAATACCGGCACATTGATACCTGACTTTTTACGCGCCTTTGCGGCATACAAACAAGAGATCACATCAATACAGATAACGACATCCGGCTGATAATCCCGAAGCCATTTACTCAAAGCATGAATATGTTTTGCCCGACGCAAAAAACCTAAACGAATATTGGAAAATGAACACGAGTATTTAATCCCTTCCAGCCATTCCTTATTCATTTTGTCATTACGGCAGAAGAAAAACATTTCACTTTGGATATGTTGTTGTCTGAAAGTAGTAATGACATCACGGATCACTGTTTCCATGCCGCCGAATCCAGAAACTGCTTCGCCGATAAACGCTATTTTCATAATTATATTAATTTTCCATCTAGAACTTTACGCCGAATAATTTAGCGAGCAGGTAATGATAATAGCAAGAAGTTGCTTTCCAATATTTCCTTTCAGACCAATAAACTTTAGCTCTTAATCTAATATCACTTGATGATGGGGCTAACATCCTTTTATAATTTTTCCAGGGTGAATTATAAAAATAATGTTCAAAGTTTCGTGCTCTAAATATTTTATACCATGGTTTATTTTGGGTAACATAATGCATTATAATTGTGTTGGATAAGTTTTTTTGCTCTTCATCACATACTACTGATAATGTTGTCTTATTATTATATTTTTTATCGAGATAATATAATCGTCCATTAAGTAAAATATTTAACACATCCTGATCTGCATATCTATATACTTTCCCATTGTTGATCATCTCTAACGCCTTTTGCGTTATATTTTCTTCTTTCCATGCATTGGTATTAATAAGCATTACTCCGGCATTAAAATAATTTATAAAATCAATGCCATAGTTTAACTTTTTCACACGTTCTTGCATATCTGGTGAGTCAGAGACGACGCATGCAATATAATCATTTAAATCGTAATCAACGAGATCATATAAAGAGCCGTTACATATAATATCACTATCAAGGTAAAGTATATTTGTTATTTTTTCATCAACAACTTCTGGAATTAAAAAGCGCAAACATGTTGATAAAGGAATGCCCAGAACTAAGGTATCTGGATTAATATCAAATTTATCTGTCACATGATATACTGATATTGACGTATTTGCTCTCTCTAGCTCGGAAAATACTGAGCATTCACTTTCGCTTATTCCTGAAACAAGAAGATGAAAATGAAGGTTAATATTACTATTATTTGAAATAATTGAATATAATGCAACACCCGCTGGCATTATGAACCCACGGTCAAAGCATAATGCTATATGCAAAGCTTTAATATTCGGTATTTCACGTTGAAATAAATTTTGTTTCTTAGCGACGAAGTTTTTAAGATTTAACAATTTTTAAATCCTTATTATAAGCAATGAATATTTAAAGCTTTTTCCTTATTGTCCTTTCTTTTATTTTTTGTGCCTTAATTCCTGCTTTTCTGGTTAAATTAACTTCCTGTAATAAAACTTCACGTAAAGACTTCCCAAAATAAACCTTCATAAACCGCCATATGTCTCTCTGCGTCAGGCCAATATTCATCGATGAAAAATACAAACCAATCAAATCCTTATCTCGCCAGCGACGCGGTACTTTTGCACGTATCTGTGCCCGATGCAGGTCGATTATCGAAATTTTCAGCTCATCTTCCCGACCAGTAAAAGGCAGGTGAAGCAAAAAATGGCAGATGTAGCAATCGCGGTGATTTATTCCTGCGGTGTGCATTTTACGCACCATGGTTGCCACTCGTGTAATCAGCATACGCTTAACACGTATATCAGGTGGATTGACCGCCCAGTCTGCACAATAATCTTCAAGGCTAATAGTGGGGGTGAGATCTTCTGTAATAATAAATGACGTGCGGGTTAATGGATTTAGCCCTCTTTCACCAAATCCAACACCGTACATCGTATCAACGCCGACATCACGCAACCGATGAATAGCATTCCATTCTCTGTCTGCCCCTAAAACAGGCATTCGCAACGAGAGCAGATTTTTTATAATCTCTTTTAATGTCGTTCCTTTGTGCCATTTGAGGAAATAGCTTTTCCCGGACAGTTCAAAGCGTAATGTGCGACGAGTCTCCAGTTCCCGGAAGACTTCGCCATTTAGTTTTTTAACCTCGGTAAAAGCATCTTTACCGCGCCAAAGTGTGGCAAGCGGTTCTTTTAATTCAACCATCTAAACCACCTGTAATAATATCCGCAGCTTTCTCTGGCAGGCTATACAAATCCTGAGTATCGGCATAGTGGCGAGCATTCTCCGCCCAGGCCGCTCGCAGGGGAGACTGTGTTAACGCTTTACGTAAAACCTCATTTAATTGTTCCTGGCAGAAAGGTTCGGCAATGACCGTTCCACAATTAGCATCTGCAATATAATGCGCGTATCCACATACTGATGTGACCAAAACAGGTAATCCTGCAGCGATCGCTTCAAGAAGAACGATACCGGCAGCTTCCTGATAAGCGGGATGCAGTAATAGATCTGCTGCAGCCATTAATTCCGACACATCGTTGCGACCGGAAAAGAAACGCACATTGCTACGCACGCCAAGTTTTTCTGCCAACGCTTCAAATTTCCGCGGTTTATCCTGACCGACAACAAACAAAAGTGTATTGTGGCGTAATGATTCCGGTAACGATGCTAACGCTTCAATTGAGCGATCTACACCTTTGCGAACAAAATCTGATCCAACCTGCAGCAATAAGTTTTGTTGCTCGTTTATACCATTTTTCTGGCGATAAATTTCACGACTGTCTGGAATTTGCTCACTGTATTTTCTGTCTGGATAGATACCGGGGGGAAGAATTTGAAAACGTTCCGGCTCGGTTTGGTAATGTTTCTGGAAATCGGCGATTTGCTTATCGGTCAGCATCATAAGTTTCGTCGATTTGCCCTGCTCGAAAGTCGCTCGCTCAAATGCAGCATAATGGCGATAGCGTGATGTCAGGCGATAGAAAAAACCTTTTTCCTGTGCCACTTTCTCGGCGTAACAGACATCGGCGGCAAAATAGACATCCAGCCCCGGCATCTTATTAAAGCCGACAACGCGATCGGCGGGATGTGTCTTCAGATGTTCTTGTACCCAGGCATAATATTCTGCATTACGCCCATGGTTAGTATGAGACTTAACCGGTACGCGAATGAGTTCAAATGCTTTCGGACAATCTCCTTCCCACGATTGCGTATATACCCGAACATGGTGACCTCGTGCTGCAACTGTTGATGCAATACGCATAAAGTCGCGTTGTAGCCCACCAAAAGGAAAATACTTATATAAACAAAACGCCACGATCATAATTGTACATTCCTGTCAGCCACAGGGGCATCTTCCGGCAACAACTTTTCCGTCGCGGCAATCACATCTTCCGCTGGAATAACAGAAAGATATTTTTTGTTGCGATCAAGTTCATGTCGGGTTGGCATTTTCTGATAATTCCCTGCCCAGAATTGAATAATGTTATCGGTCCATGGACGCCAGAATACGTGATCAGTTGCACCAAACAGACTAATGACGGGGGTTTTCACTGCCGCAGCAATATGTCCTGGCGCAGAATCTACACCAATAAAAAGTACTGCATGATCAATTAACGCCCCTAGTTCAGGAAAACGTGTTTTACCTGCAAGACCGGTAATAGGTTTCGTTTGACAACCTCTCGCAATTTCATCGACGCAAGCGAGATCATCTGCCGAAGGCCCACAGGTCAGTACAACCTGATAGCCACGCCGTTGCAAGGCATCAATCACCATAGAAAATTTATCGTTGTCCCAACATTTGAATATCTGACGGGCGGTCGGTTGGATAACAACATAATGATCTTTTACGCCCAGTGCGTCTAATTCCTGACGCATCTTCTTCCAACAATCTTCGGCATAACTCATTGTTGTGTCAGTGTAGAAATCGGTAATACCTAATGGTTCAAGGACCGATAAATTACGCTCAACAATATGTGTGCCGTGTATTGGCGCTAAATGTGTAAAGCTTTTTTTCCAGATGCCATGCTGCCGGTGACCATAAAGTTGCGATATTTTCATACGTGCAGGTAAAAAACGCACCAACAATGCCACCATCCACTGATCGGTGAGATTAATGACCAGGTCGTAATTATTCGCACGCAGAGTTTTTATCAACGAAAGCGCATTTTTGATTTTATCGAATGTTCCTGCGCCTTTATTACTTATACCGTAGAGTGCATTAATTTCTGGATTTTCCGATAAAATAGGGATTGTGTCCTGATAAAGCAGCATATCGATTTTTGCGTCGGGATAATTCTGCTTGAGCGTACTGATGACAGGAGTAGTGAGTAACATATCTCCATGATATCGCATCTTTATGACCAGGATTTTCAGAAATGGCTTTTCCACTAGCGGCTCTTTTGTTGTGATTGTCTGGTTAAGTTAAGCAGAACAAAGCACGCTACCGCCCCAGGCTCAACAGCTACCTGAATACTGATAACGCACTTTCTTTGACGCGCTAGTGTATCATTTCTTTCGCTGCAATCCGATCCGAATGATTTTTATACACAATATATGTTTTAATAAATAAAATCATACAGATAATTTGACACCTTGGTGCCGATAATTCCTAAGCTATTAACCTGAAGATTACAAATCTGGTCGATTTTCAATGAATCGCATAAAAATACAAAAAAACTGAAGATGTAGCGGCGGATTAGACCAAACAGCAGCTATTTCAGTCAAAAGCGGGAAAAGTAATGGTAAAGCCACAGCTAAATACATAGAATCCCCAGCACATCCATAAGTCAGCTATTTATTATGCTCGAATTGCTTTACACCGCCCTTCTCTACCTTATTCAGCCGCTGATCTGGATACGACTTTGGGTGCGCGGACGTAAGGCTCCGGCCTATCGAAAACGCTGGGGTGAACGTTACGGATTTTACCGCCATCCGCTAAAGCCAGGCGGCATTATGCTGCACTCTGTTTCCGTCGGTGAAACACTGGCGGCGATCCCATTAGTGCGCGCGCTACGTCATCGTTATCCTGATTTGCCGATTACCGTCACAACCATGACGCCAACCGGCTCGGAGCGCGTACTGTCGGCTTTCGGTAAAGATGTTCAGCACGTCTATCTGCCTTACGACTTGCCCGATGCGCTCAACCGTTTCCTCAATAAAGTCGACCCTAAACTGGTGTTGATTATGGAAACCGAGCTATGGCCAAACCTGATAGCAGCATTGCATAAACGCAAAATTCCGTTGGTCATCGCCAACGCGCGACTCTCTGCGCGCTCTGCCGCAGGTTACGCCAGACTGGGTAAATTTGTTCGCCGCTTGTTGCGCCGTATTACATTGATTGCTGCGCAAAATGAAGAAGATGGTGCACGTTTTGTCGCTCTGGGCGCAAAAAATAATCAGGTGACCGTTACCGGTAGCCTGAAGTTTGATATTTCTGTAACGCCACAGTTGGCAGCTAAAGCCGTTACGTTGCGCCGTCAATGGGCGCCGCATCGTCCAGTCTGGATTGCCACCAGCACTCACGATGGCGAAGAGAGTGTAGTAATTGCCGCGCATCAGGCGCTGTTGCAACAGTTCCCGAATTTATTGCTTATTCTTGTTCCGCGTCATCCAGAACGCTTCCCGGATGCGATTAACCTTGTTCGCCAGGCTGGTCTAAGCTATATCACACGCTCTTCAGGCGAAGTCCCCTCCACCAGCACGCAGGTTGTGGTAGGTGATACGATGGGTGAGCTGATGTTGCTGTACGGCATTGCCGATCTCGCTTTTGTTGGCGGTTCACTGGTCGAACGCGGCGGGCATAATCCGCTGGAAGCCGCTGCGCACGCTATTCCGGTACTGATGGGGCCACATACCTTTAACTTTAAAGATATCTGCGCACGGCTGGAACAAGCAAACGGACTGATTACCGTCACTGATGCCACGTCACTGGCAAAAGAGGTCTCCTCTTTACTCACCGACGCCGACTACCGTAGTTTCTATGGCCGCCATGCCGTTGAAGTACTGTATCAAAACCAGGGCGCGTTGCAGCGTCTGCTTCAACTGCTGGAACCTTACCTGCCACCGAAAACGCATTGAGGTTGTTATGCAAAAACGGGCGATTTATCCGGGGACTTTCGATCCCATTACCAATGGTCATATCGATATCGTGACGCGCGCCACGCAGATGTTCGATCACGTTATTCTGGCAATTGCCGCCAGCCCCAGCAAAAAACCGATGTTTAGCCTCGAAGAGCGCGTGGCGCTGGCGCAGCAAGCCACTGCACATCTGAGCAACGTTGAGGTGGTCGGTTTCAGTGATTTGATGGCGAACTTCGCACGTAAGCAACAAGCCACAGTGCTGATTCGTGGCTTGCGGGCAGTTGCAGATTTTGAATATGAAATGCAACTGGCGCATATGAATCGCCACTTAATGCCGGAACTGGAAAGCGTCTTTCTGATGCCTTCGAAAGAGTGGTCATTTATCTCTTCTTCACTGGTCAAAGAGGTGGCTCGTCATCAGGGCGATGTCACCCATTTCCTGCCAGAGAATGTCCATCAGGCGCTGATGGCGAAATTAGCGTAGCCTTTATGCCGGATGACATGACCATCCGGCCCGTACCAATCACTTCTGACACTGCCTGCAATAAAACGTTGCCCGCTGCGCGTGTTTAGTCGCTACAATCGGCGTACCGCATACCCGACACGGCTCACCTTTACGTCCGTAAACCTGTAATTCCTGCGCAAAATACCCCGGTTTACCGTCGCTTTGCAGAAAATCCTTCAGCGTGGTGCCGCCTTGCTCAATCGACCGCAACAGCACCGTTTTAATCATCCGCGCCAGAAGTTCACACTCTGCCAATGACAGCGATGATGCCAGCCGATCAGGATGGATCCCCGCCGCAAACAGCGATTCACTGGCGTAGATATTTCCCACGCCCACCACCAGTTTATTATCCATCAACCAGGGTTTAATCGCTGTCTTTTTCCTGGCGCACTTTTGATGCAGGTATTCACCGTTAAAATCATCGCTAAGCGGTTCCGGCCCAAGATGGGCCAACACATTATGCCCTTCCAGCGCCCTGGTCCACAGCCAGGCGCCAAAGCGGCGCGGATCGGTGTAGCGCAGCACTTTGCCGTTGCTCATCACCAAATCAACGTGATCATGCTTTTCAGGGGGACGTTCTTCAGGAAGGATGCGCAGGCTGCCAGACATCCCCAGATGGATGATAATCCAGCCCTCTGGCAGCTCCAGCAGCAGATATTTAGCGCGGCGCTGCACGCTAAGTACGGGCTGATCGCTTAAACGGTAGATTTCTTCCGAAACCGGCCAGCGCAAACGACCGTTGCGCACAACTGCATGAAGGATGGTCGCGCCAACGAGGTGTGGTTCAATGCCGCGACGACTGGTTTCAACTTCGGGTAATTCAGGCATAGCATCTCCGGGAATGAACAGATGCAAATAATATGGGGACAGGCAGATAACAAAAAACCCCGCCGGAGCGAGGTTTTTTGTCACAACAAAGCGAGAATTATTTGATTTTCGCTTCTTTGTAGATCACGTGCTGGCGAACAACTGGATCGAATTTTTTCAGTTCCAGTTTTTCCGGCTTAGTACGTTTGTTCTTCGTAGTGGTATAGAAGTGACCAGTACCAGCAGAAGAAACCAGCTTGATTTTCTCACGAATACCTTTAGCCATGATTTATTTCCTCTAAGTACTTAGTACTTTTCGCCACGGGCACGCAGTTCAGCCAGAACTGTATCGATGCCTTTTTTATCGATTACACGCATACCTTTAGCAGATACACGCAGGGTGACAAAACGCTTCTCGCTCTCAACCCAGAAACGGTGAGAGTGCAGGTTAGGCAGGAAACGGCGTTTAGTCGCGTTCAGTGCGTGGGAACGGTTGTTACCGGTCACCGGACGCTTGCCAGTAACTTGGCAGACTCGGGACATGTCTATTCTCCAAAAATCAAATTAGCTCGAGCTTCGTATGGGGTATTGGCGCCTCGTCAGGCTTTACAGCCCGGTCATCGCAGTTCTATGTGAACTCTCGATTGCCAGGCCCAAATGCCAAACCCGAGATTCTCAAAGGTGGCGTAGTATACGCTGACTCGGCGATGTGCTCAAGTCCCGAACAGACAAAGATCCCGAAGGATCGCGCATAGCGGATTAAATCCAGCCGCGTTCGGCAAAAGAAACATATTCTCCACGCCCAATCACGATATGGTCGAGCACGCGTAATTCCATGAACTGACAACTCTTTATTATCCGTTCGGTGATGAGTTTATCCGCTTTACTGGGCTCAGCACAACCCGAAGGGTGATTATGGGCAAGGATCAGCGCCGACGCGTTTATTTTTATCGCTTCGCGAACGATCTCCCGGGGATGCACTTCCACATGGTTTAGCGTGCCGGAAAACAGCCGGCTATGGGTAAGGACTCTATGCTGAGAGTCGAGAAAGATCACCATAAAGATCTCGCGTTCTTCGCCAGTCAATTGGCTTTGTAAAAATTCACGCGTCATCTCTGGGCTAAGTAGCGGGCTTTCTTCACGCATTCGCACGTTGTAGTAACGCCGCGCCAGTTCAGCAATCCCTTTTAGCTGGGCGAATTTCGCCACACCAATGCCATGAACGCCGCTAAATTGTTCGTATTCAGAGGATAACAAGCCGTAGAGAGAACCAAAATTCTCCAGCATTTCTTTCGACAGCGTTAGCACATCTTTGCCGCGCGTTCCGGTACGCAGAAACAGCGCCAGCAGTTCAACATCCGTTAGTGAGCTAATACCCAGCCTCAGCATTTTTTCGCGCGGCATCAACAATTCTGTATTGCTCTTCACCTTCACCTCCTTTGTGGAGGGCGCATCCTGTCATAGTCGCCCGGTTAAATCGACGGCCCGTTTTCAATCCTGGAAAGCGCCTCGCAAAGTGATTCTCAGGTGAAAGCACGACAACAAAAGTATTGTGATAAAATCGCCAACTTCTGGTGTCACCCAACAGGAAAAATCATCATGAGCCTGGCCGGTAAAAAAATCGTTCTCGGCGTCAGCGGCGGTATTGCTGCCTATAAAACCCCTGAACTGGTGCGTCGTTTGCGCGATCGCGGGGCCGACGTCCGCGTGGCAATGACCGAAGCGGCAAAAGCCTTTATCACTCCACTTAGCTTACAGGCGGTTTCTGGTTATCCCGTTTCCGACAGTCTGCTTGACCCGGCTGCCGAAGCCGCTATGGGCCATATTGAGCTGGGTAAATGGGCTGATTTAGTGATTCTCGCCCCTGCCACGGCGGATTTGATTGCCCGCGTTGCTGCCGGTATGGCGAATGATCTGGTGTCGACGATTTGCCTGGCTACGCCTGCGCCTGTTGCCGTGCTACCCGCCATGAACCAGCAGATGTTCCGTGCTGCGGCTACCCAGCATAATTTGGAGGTGCTTGCCTCTCGTGGTTTGCTTATCTGGGGACCCGATAGCGGCAGTCAGGCTTGTGGTGATATCGGCCCCGGGCGAATGCTCGATCCGTTAACCATTGTGGAGATGGCGGTGGCCCATTTCTCACCCGTCAACGACCTGAAACATCTGAACATTATGATTACCGCCGGTCCAACGCGTGAACCGCTCGATCCGGTGCGTTATATCTCCAATCACAGCTCCGGCAAGATGGGTTTTGCCATCGCCGCCGCCGCTGCTCGTCGTGGAGCGAACGTTACGCTGGTATCTGGCCCGGTTTCACTACCGACGCCGCCGTTTGTGCAACGTATTGATGTGATGACCGCGCTGGAGATGGAAGCTGCCGTGAAGGCTTCAGTACAGCAGCAAAATATTTTTATTGGTTGCGCCGCTGTGGCGGATTACCGCGCTGCTACCGTGGCCCGTGAAAAAATCAAAAAGCAGGCTACGCAGGGCGATGAATTAACAATAAAAATGGTTAAAAACCCTGATATTGTCGCCGGTGTTGCCGCACTAAAAGACCATCGACCGTACGTCGTTGGATTTGCCGCCGAAACAAATAATGTGGAAGAATACGCCCGGCAAAAACGAATCCGTAAAAACCTTGATTTGATCTGCGCGAACGATGTTTCACAGCCAACTCAAGGATTTAATAGCGACAGTAATGCACTACACCTTTTCTGGCAGGATGGAGACAAAGTCTTACCGCTTGAGCGAAAAGAGCTCCTTGGCCAATTATTACTCGACGAGATCGTGACCCGTTATGATGAAAAAAATCGACGTTAAGATTCTGGACCCGCGCATTGGGAAGGAATTTCCGCTCCCGACTTATGCCACCTCTGGTTCTGCCGGACTTGACCTGCGCGCCTGTCTCGACGACGCCGTAGAACTGGCGCCGGGCGACACCACCCTGGTACCGACCGGGCTGGCGATTCATATTGCCGACCCTTCACTGGCGGCGATGATGTTGCCGCGTTCCGGGCTGGGCCATAAACACGGTATCGTGCTTGGCAACCTGGTGGGATTGATCGACTCCGATTACCAGGGCCAGTTGATGATCTCCGTATGGAACCGCGGTCAGGACAGCTTCACCATTCAACCTGGCGAACGTATTGCGCAGATGATTTTTGTTCCTGTGGTACAGGCTGAATTTAATCTGGTTGAAGAATTTGACGCCACCGACCGCGGTGAAGGCGGATTTGGTCACTCTGGTCGTCAGTAACACATACGCATCCAAATAATGTCATAACATTGCCGCAAACATTTCGTTTGCGGTCATAACGTGGGTGCCGCCTGGCAAGTGCTTATTTTCAGGGGTATTTTGTAACATGGCAGAAAAACAAACTGCGAAAAGGAACCGTCGCGAAGAAATACTTCAGTCTCTGGCGCTGATGCTGGAATCCAGTGATGGAAGCCAGCGTATCACGACGGCAAAACTGGCCGCCTCTGTCGGCGTTTCCGAAGCGGCACTGTATCGCCACTTCCCCAGCAAGACCCGCATGTTCGATAGCCTGATTGAGTTTATCGAAGATAGTCTGATTACCCGCATCAACCTGATTCTGAAAGATGAGAAGGACACGACTGCGCGACTGCGTCTGATTGTGTTGCTGATCCTCGGCTTTGGCGAGCGTAATCCTGGCCTGACCCGTATCCTCACCGGGCACGCGCTGATGTTTGAACAAGACCGCCTGCAAGGGCGCATCAACCAACTGTTCGAGCGTATTGAAGCGCAGTTACGTCAGGTATTGCGTGAAAAGAAGATGCGTGAAGGTGAGGGCTACACTACCGATGAAACGCTACTGGCGAGCCAATTGCTGGCGTTTTGTGAAGGTATGCTGTCACGCTTTGTCCGCAGCGAGTTTAAATACCGTCCAACAGACGATTTTGACGCCCGCTGGCCGCTGATTGCCGCGCAGTTGCAGTAATATGACGCCGGATGACTTTCCATCCGGCGAGTTTCTTTAAACCCCGAACTCTTCGCGATAAGCCTTAACCGCCGCCAGGTGTTCCGCCATTTCCGGCTTCTCTTCCAGATAAGCAATCAGATCGTTCAGGGTGATGATAGAGATCACCTTGCAGTTGTAATCACGCTCAACTTCCTGAATCGCCGAAATCTCGCCACGACCCCGTTCCTGGCGATCGAGCGAAATCAACACGCCAGCAAGCGTCGCACCATTGGCCTGAATAATTTCCATCGACTCGCGAATCGCTGTTCCGGCGGTGATCACATCATCCACCAGCATTACGCGTCCTTGTAACGCGCTACCCACCAGATTGCCGCCTTCACCGTGGTCTTTTGCTTCTTTGCGGTTAAAGCAGTACGGCAGGTCGCGGTCATGATGTTCCGCCAGCGCCACAGCGGTTGTGGTCGCAATCGGGATCCCTTTGTAAGCAGGGCCAAACAGCAGATCGAACTCAATGCCAGAATTCACCAACGCTTCAGCGTAAAAACGGCCTAACAGCGCCAGGTCGCGCCCGGTATTAAACAGCCCGGCGTTGAAGAAATAGGGGCTCTTGCGCCCGGATTTCAGCGTAAACTCGCCAAACTTTAATACCTGCTTGCCAAGCGCAAATTCAATAAACTGGCGCTGATATGGTTTCATGCCTTCGCTCCTCATCTTACTTTTTTACGGACAAAAAAAAGGCGACTCATCAGTCGCCTTAAAAATCAGTTTGCCAGCGCCGCCTTCTGCGTCGCTACAATGGATTCGATTCCCCCTCGGGCCAGCGCCAACAAGGTGAGTAGCTCTTCATGGGTGAACGGCTCGCCTTCTGCCGTCCCCTGCACTTCAATGATGCGCCCGTCTTCGGTCATCACCACGTTCATGTCTGTTTCAGCGGCTGAGTCTTCAACGTATTCCAGATCGCAAATCGCTTCGCCGTTCACAATTCCGACAGAAACCGCAGCCACCATCCCTTTCATCGGATTGGTTTTCAGCTTGCCATTCTCAACCAGTTTATTCAGCGCATCTGCCAGTGCGACACATGCGCCAGTAATCGACGCGGTGCGCGTGCCGCCATCCGCCTGCAACACGTCGCAGTCCAGCGTAATGGTGAATTCACCAAGCGCTTTCAAATCCACCGCGGCACGCAATGCCCGGGCAATCAGACGCTGGATTTCCATTGTGCGTCCGCCCTGCTTGCCTTTCGCTGCTTCACGGGCGTTGCGAGTGTGCGTGGAACGCGGCAGCATACCGTATTCTGCGGTGATCCAGCCCTGCCCCTGACCTTTCAGGAAACGCGGCACGCCTTCTTCAATAGAGGCAGTACACAGCACTTTCGTATCGCCAAATTCGACCAGCACCGAGCCTTCTGCATGTTTTGTATAGTTACGAGTCAAGGTAACGGGACGCACCTGATTATTGCTACGGCCTGCTGGACGCATATTGAAATCTCCGGCTTGAAACAAATGTGGCTGCGCATTATACGGACTTCCGGCGGTTATTCCTATCCTGACAAGACATCGATGGCTATAATCCTTCCACCTCTCCTTTCAAAAACAGGAACGTCTATGATCCGCAGTATGACCGCCTACGCCCGGCGTGAAATCAAGGGTGAATGGGGGAGCGCAACATGGGAAATGCGCTCGGTAAACCAGCGTTATCTGGAAACTTACTTTCGTCTGCCGGAGCAGTTCCGTAGCCTTGAACCTGTCGTTCGCGAGCGTATTCGCTCTCGTCTGACACGAGGGAAAGTGGAATGTACTTTGCGCTATGAGCCAGATGTCAGCGCGCAAGGTGAGCTGATTCTCAACGAAAAACTGGCAAAACAGCTGGTAACCGCCGCGAACTGGGTAAAAATGCAGAGTGACGAAGGGGAAATCAACCCGGTTGATATTCTCCGCTGGCCGGGTGTAATGGCCGCCCAGGAACAGGATCTCGACGCCATCGCCGCCGAAATTCTCGCTGCGCTGGACGGCGCCCTGGACGACTTTATCGTCGCCCGTGAAACCGAAGGTCAGGCGCTAAAAGCGTTGATCGAGCAGCGCCTGGAGGGCGTCACTGCCGAAGTGGCTAAGGTCCGTGCCCATATGCCTGAAATTCTGCAATGGCAGCGTGAACGCCTGGTCGCGAAACTGGAAGATGCCCAAGTACAATTGGAAAACAACCGTCTGGAACAGGAGCTGGTTCTGCTGGCGCAGCGTATTGACGTTGCCGAAGAGCTGGACCGGCTGGAAGCGCATGTCAAAGAGACCTACAACATTCTGAAGAAGAAAGAAGCGGTTGGCCGCCGCCTGGACTTTATGATGCAGGAGTTCAACCGCGAGTCGAACACTCTGGCCTCGAAGTCTATCAATGCCGAAGTAACAAACTCCGCCATTGAGCTGAAGGTGTTGATCGAGCAAATGCGCGAACAGATCCAGAATATTGAGTAACGATTTGTTCGCCTTCAGAAAAAATTAAAGATACCTAAGAGCCCGATATTTCGGGCTTTTTTGCAACTGTATATACATTGCATTTTGAATACGACAGTTTGAGTACACTCCGTTTTCAACGTTTGGATTCATGCAAAATACCAAAACGATGTGCAGGCTTTCACACGATCTGTAAGAACCTCGTCGCCCACCATAAAACATACATTTTGTCAGGTCACTTTTTCAAACATCGTAAATGTAAATAAACTGTGATCATGGTTATGTGTTTTTTATGATATAGTCTTGTTGGGTAAAGCAATTCACGGATATGTTTAAACCTTCACCTATATATTTAGAAAATGATGCATAAATGGATTAAATAACATTTATATGAATTGGTTGCTGAATGTCTATAGATGGTAAAAATAGGTTATGGCAATTATCATTGAACCAGTCCCTTTTCGAATGAGTTTCTATTATGCAACAACCTGTAGTTCGCGTTGGCGAATGGCTTGTTACTCCGTCCATAAACCAAATAAGTCGCAATGGGCGTCAACTTACCCTGGAGCCGCGGTTAATCGATCTTCTGGTTTTCTTTGCCCAACATAGTGGCGAAGTACTTAGCAGAGATGAACTTATCGATAATGTCTGGAAGAGGAGTATCGTCACCAATCACGTTGTGACGCAGAGTATCTCAGAACTACGTAAGTCATTAAAAGATAATGATGAAGATAGTCCTGTCTATATCGCTACTGTCCCGAAGCGCGGTTATAAATTAATGGTACCGGTTATCTGGTACAGCGCAGAGGAGGGGGAAGAAATGATGTTATCTTCGCCAACCTCTATACCAGAGACGATTCCTGATACAGCTTCTCCCGTCCACAACCTTAACATCCAATACACTCCAACACCTCCCGAACACTCCCCAGTTAGAAGCAAACGATTAACTACTTTTTGGGTATGGTTTTTTTTCCTGTTGTCGTTAGGTATCTGTGTAGTACTCGTGGCATTGTCCAGTTTTGAAACGCGTCTTCCTACGAGTAAATCGCGTATTTTGCTCAATCCACGCGATATTGACATTCATATGGTAAATAAGAGTTGTAACAACTGGACTTCTCCATATCAGCGCTCTTACGCAATAGGGGTGGGCGATTTAGTGGCTACGTCACTTAATACCTTCTCCACCTTTATGGTGCATGACAAAACTAACTACAACATTGATGAACCGAGCAGCTCCGGTAAAACGCTATCTATTGCGTTTGTTAATCAGCGCCAATATCGCGCTCAGCAGTGCTTTATGTCGGTGAAATTGGTAGACAATGCAGATGGTTCAACCATGTTGGATAAACGTTACGTCATCACCAACGGTAACCAGCTGGCAATTCAAAATGATTTACTGGAAAGCCTGTCAAAGGCGTTGAATCAACCGTGGCCACAACGAATGCAGGAGATGTTTCAACAATTTTTACCTCATCGCGGCGCTTTATTAACTAATTTTTACCAGGCACACGATTATTTAATGCATGGCGATGATAAATCATTGAATCGTGCCAGTGAGTTATTAGGTGAGATTCTTGAATCATCGCCTGATTTTATCTATGCGAGAGCAGAGAAAGCCTTAGTTGATATAGTGCGTCATTCTCAGCATCCTTTAGATGAAAAACAATTAGCAGCTCTGAAGACAGAAATTGATAACATTGGTACAATGCCGGGTGTGAATAACCTGTCCATTTTTTATCAAATAAAAACAGTCAGTGCTTTAGAAAAAGGAAAAATAGACGACGCGTATCAGGCGATAAATACTGGCATTGACCTTGAAATGTCCTGGTTAAATTATGTGTTGCTTGGCAAGGTTTATGAAATGAAGGGGATGAACAGGGAAGCTGCTGATGCATATCTCACTGCCTTTAATTTACGTCCAGGTGAAAATACTCTTTACTGGATTGAAAATGGCGTATTCCAGACATCTGTCCCTTACGTTGTTCCTTACCTTGACAAATTTCTCTCTTCGGAATAAGTAAAATCCCGTGCATATTCATTCACGGGAACACTTATTGTTGAATTTTTATGTTTTCTTATTGTTTAATATGTTGCGGCAATTTATTTGCTGCATAATTTTTATTACATATATTTAACCGACAGAATTTACGTAACTTATTGTAATTATTGAATGTTTATCTTTTCATGATATCTACCTGCTATTCTGATCTGTTAATGGAGAGCTCAAGACCTCACTTACAGAAACTTTTGTATTATTTCACCTAATCTTTAGGATTAATCCTTTTTTTTTGAGTAGTCTTGTCGCCAGTTTGGTCTGGTCAATAAATAGTTATACATCATGATCCGGACTCCAAATTCTAAAATGAACTTAGGAGAAAAGCATGAGTTCTGCCAAGAAGATCGGGCTATTTGCCTGTACCGGTGTAGTTGCCGGTAATATGATGGGGAGCGGTATTGCATTATTACCTGCGAACCTTGCAAGTATCGGTGGTATTGCTATCTGGGGTTGGATTATCTCTATTATTGGTGCAATGTCGCTGGCTTATGTATATGCCCGACTGGCAACCAAAAACCCGCAGCAAGGTGGCCCAATTGCTTATGCCGGGGAAATTTCTCCTGCATTTGGTTTCCAGACAGGTGTTCTTTATTATCACGCTAACTGGATTGGTAACCTGGCGATTGGTATTACCGCTGTATCTTATCTTTCAACCTTCTTCCCGGTATTAAATGATCCTGTTCCGGCTGGTATCGCCTGTATTGCTATCGTCTGGGTATTTACCTTTGTAAATATGCTCGGCGGTACCTGGGTAAGCCGTTTAACCACTATTGGTCTGGTGCTGGTTCTTATTCCGGTAGTTATGACTGCTATTGTCGGCTGGCACTGGTTTGATTCTGCGACTTATGCAGCTAACTGGAATACTGCGGGTACCACTGACGGTCATGCAATCATTAAAAGTATTCTGCTCTGCCTGTGGGCCTTCGTAGGTGTGGAATCTGCAGCAGTAAGTACTGGTATGGTTAAAAACCCGAAACGTACTGTTCCGCTGGCAACCATGCTGGGTACGGGTTTAGCAGGTATTGTCTACATTGCTGCGACCCAGGTTCTTTCCGGTATGTATCCGTCTTCTGTAATGGCAGGTTCCGGTGCTCCGTTTGCAATCAGTGCTTCCACTATTCTGGGTGACTGGGCTGCGCCGATGGTTTCTGCATTCACCGCATTTGCGTGCCTGACTTCTCTGGGCTCCTGGATGATGCTGGTAGGCCAGGCAGGTGTGCGTGCCGCTAACGACGGTAACTTCCCGAAAGTTTATGGTGAAGTCGACAGCAACGGTATTCCGAAAAAAGGTCTGCTGCTGGCTGCAGTGAAAATGACTGCCCTGATGATCCTTATCACTCTGATGAACTCTGCCGGTGGCAAAGCATCTGACCTGTTCGGTGAACTGACGGGTATCGCAGTACTGCTGACCATGCTGCCGTACTTCTACTCTTGCGTTGACCTGATTCGTTTTGAAGGCGTTAACATCCGCAACTTTGCCAGCCTGATCTGCTCTGTACTGGGTTGCGTGTTCTGCTTCATCGCTCTGATGGGCGCAAGCTCCTTCGAGCTGGCAGGTACCTTCATCGTCAGCCTGATTATCCTGATGTTCTACGCTCGCAAAATGCACGAGCGCCAGAGCCACTCAATGGATAACCACACAGCGTCTAACGCACATTAATTAAAAGTATTTTCCGAAGCTCCTCCTTTCATTTGTCCCATGTGTTGGGAGGGGCTTTCTTTACCTGGAGATATGACTATGAACGTTATTGCAATATTGAATCACATGGGGGTTTATTTTAAAGAAGAACCCATCCGTGAACTTCATCGCGCGCTTGAACGTCTGAACTTCCAGATTGTTTACCCGAACGACCGTGACGACTTATTAAAACTGATCGAAAACAATGCGCGTCTGTGCGGTGTTATTTTTGACTGGGATAAATACAATCTCGAGTTGTGCGAAGAAATTAGCAAAATGAACGAGAACCTGCCGTTGTACGCGTTCGCTAATACTTATTCCACACTCGATGTAAGCCTGAACGATCTGCGTTTACAGATTAGTTTCTTTGAATATGCGCTGGGTGCTGCCGATGATATTGCTAACAAGATCAAGCAGACCACTGACGAATATATCAATACTATTCTGCCGCCACTGACCAAAGCGCTGTTTAAATATGTACGTGAAGGTAAATATACTTTCTGTACTCCTGGCCACATGGGCGGTACTGCATTCCAGAAAAGCCCGGTAGGTAGCCTGTTCTATGATTTCTTTGGTCCAAACACCATGAAATCTGATATTTCCATTTCAGTATCTGAACTGGGTTCTCTGCTGGATCACAGTGGTCCGCACAAAGAAGCAGAACAGTATATCGCCCGCGTATTTAACGCAGACCGCAGCTACATGGTAACCAACGGTACTTCCACTGCGAACAAGATTGTTGGTATGTACTCTGCTCCGGCAGGCAGCACCATTCTGATTGACCGTAACTGTCACAAATCGCTGACCCACCTGATGATGATGAGCGATGTTACGCCAATCTATTTCCGCCCAACCCGTAACGCTTACGGTATTCTTGGCGGTATCCCACAGAGTGAATTCCAGCACGCTACCATTGCTAAGCGCGTTAAAGAAACACCAAACGCAACCTGGCCGGTACATGCCGTAATTACTAACTCTACCTATGACGGTCTGCTGTACAACACCGACTTCATCAAGAAAACGCTGGATGTGAAATCCATCCACTTTGACTCCGCATGGGTGCCTTACACCAACTTCTCACCGATTTACGAAGGTAAATGCGGTATGAGCGGTGGCCGTGTAGAAGGGAAAGTGATTTACGAAACCCAGTCCACTCACAAACTGCTGGCGGCGTTCTCTCAGGCTTCCATGATCCACGTTAAAGGCGATGTAAACGAAGAAACCTTTAACGAAGCCTACATGATGCACACCACCACTTCTCCGCATTACGGTATCGTGGCTTCCACTGAAACCGCTGCGGCGATGATGAAAGGTAATGCCGGTAAACGTCTGATCGACGGTTCCATCGAACGTGCGATCAAGTTCCGTAAAGAGATCAAACGTCTGAGAACGGAATCTGATGGCTGGTTCTTTGATGTATGGCAGCCAGATCACATCGATACGACTGAATGCTGGCCGCTGCGCTCTGACAGCACCTGGCACGGCTTCAAAAACATCGATAACGAGCACATGTATCTTGACCCGATCAAAGTCACTCTGTTGACTCCGGGGATGGAAAAAGACGGCACCATGAGCGAGTTCGGTATTCCGGCCAGCATCGTGGCGAAATACCTCGACGAACATGGCATCATTGTTGAGAAAACCGGTCCGTATAACCTGCTGTTCCTGTTCAGCATCGGTATCGATAAGACCAAGGCACTGAGCCTGCTGCGTGCTCTGACCGACTTCAAACGCGCGTTCGACCTGAACCTGCGTGTGAAAAACATGCTGCCGTCTCTGTATCGTGAAGATCCTGAATTCTATGAAAACATGCGTATTCAGGAACTGGCTCAGAATATCCACAAACTGATTGTTCAGCACAATCTGCCGGATCTGATGTATCGCGCATTTGAAGTTCTGCCGACCATGGTGATGACTCCGTATGCTGCGTTCCAGAAAGAGCTGCACGGTATGACCGAAGAAGTTTACATCGACGAAATGGTAGGTCGTATTAACGCTAATATGATCCTTCCGTATCCGCCGGGAGTTCCTCTGGTAATGCCGGGTGAAATGATCACTGAAGAAAGCCGTCCGGTTCTGGAGTTCCTGCAGATGCTGTGTGAAATCGGCGCTCACTATCCGGGCTTTGAAACCGATATTCACGGTGCATATCGTCAGGCTGATGGCCGCTATACCGTTAAGGTATTGAAAGAAGAAAGCAAAAAATAATTAGCTAGTACAAGGGAAGTGGCTTGCCACTTCCCTTTTTTGCTCATAAGGAGAACACATGAAAACACCCTCACAGCCGCGCGCGATATACTATATCGTGGCGATCCAGATCTGGGAGTACTTCAGTTTTTACGGCATGCGTGCCTTACTCATTCTCTATCTCACCCATCAGCTTGGTTTTGATGATAACCATGCCATTAGCCTGTTCAGCGCATATGCATCCCTGGTTTACGTTACCCCTATTCTCGGCGGCTGGCTTGCCGACCGCCTGCTCGGCAACCGCACTGCAGTAATTGCCGGCGCGCTATTAATGACTCTTGGCCATGTGGTGCTGGGCATTGATTCAAATTCAACCTTTAGCCTGTATCTGGCGCTGGCAATCATTATTTGTGGTTACGGTTTATTCAAATCAAACATCAGTTGTTTGCTTGGCGAGCTCTATGACGCGGACGATCATCGTCGTGATGGCGGTTTTTCGCTGCTGTATGCAGCGGGCAATATCGGCTCTATCGCCGCCCCCATCGCCTGTGGTCTGGCTGCACAGTGGTATGGATGGCATGTTGGCTTTGCCCTGGCGGGGGGCGGCATGTTTATCGGCTTGTTGATTTTCTTAAGTGGTCGTCGTCATTTTCAGTCCACGCGTGGCATGGATAAAAAAGCGCTCACTACCGTGAAGTTTGCCTTACCGGTATGGGGGTGGTTGATGGTGATGCTCTGTTTTGCCCCAGTATTTTTTACTCTGCTGCTGGAGAATGACTGGTCCGGCTATTTGCTGGCGATCGTTTGCCTTATTGCAGCACAAATCATTGCACGCCTGATGATCAAATACCCTGAACACCGTCGCGCTCTTTGGCAAATCGTATTGTTGATGTTTGTCGGAACGCTGTTCTGGGTGCTGGCACAACAGGGCGGCAGTACCATCAGTTTGTTTATCGATCGCTTTGTGAATCGTCAGGCATTCAATATTGAAGTACCTACTGCGCTATTCCAGTCAGTGAATGCAATTGCGGTAATGCTTGCCGGGATTGTACTTGCCTGGCTGGCATCGCCGGAAAGCCACGGCAACTCAACATTACGCGTCTGGCTGAAGTTTGCCTTTGGCTTACTGCTGATGGCTTGTGGCTTTATGTTGCTGGCATTTGATGCCCGGCACGCCGCGACTGGCGGTCAGGCGTCAATGAGCGTGATGATAGCCGGGCTGGCACTAATGGGCTTTGCCGAACTCTTTATTGATCCGGTGGCGATTGCGCAAATCACACGTCTGAAAATGTCTGGCGTATTAACCGGGATTTATATGCTGGCAACCGGGGCGGTCGCCAACTGGCTGGCCGGCGTAGTAGCACAGCAAACAACAGAGTCGCAAATTAGCGGTATGGCAATTGCGGCTTACCAGCGATTCTTTTCTCAGATGGGAGAGTGGACGTTGGGTTGTGTGGCGATCATCGTGGTATTGGCCCTTGCTGCCCGATTTCTGTTTAGCACGCCTACCAATATGATACAGGAGACTCGCGATTAATTATCGGAGAAACAATTAGTTATAAGCTGATATTTTTCAGTTTAACACACTAATAAATCGAGACGTGTAAGTCATTTAAACCATTTTATTGGTTATTTATTAGTGATATCAGCTTGAGGTGAGTGCTGGTTTCGATAAGATAAACTGAATTATTTATAGTCGAGGCAGATAATACGGTATACCAATCTGTCTCTTTATCTACGCTAAATTGAACGCTGGATTTAGAGGAACCAAAATGTCTGAACGAGAAACACAGGGAGCCAATGAGGCTATTGATTTTAACGATGAATTGAGAAATCGTCGCGAAAAACTGGCAGCACTGCGTCAGCAAGGTGTGGCGTTTCCCAATGATTTCCGCCGTGACCATACCTCTGACCAGTTGCACGAAGAGTTTGATGCGAAGGATAACCAGGAACTGGAATCCTTGAACATTGAAGTCTCGGTTGCTGGCCGAATGATGACCCGCCGTATCATGGGGAAAGCTTCCTTTGTCACGTTGCAGGATGTGGGCGGTCGTATTCAACTGTATGTTGCACGAGATAGCCTGCCAGAAGGTGTTTATAACGATCAGTTTAAAAAATGGGATCTGGGCGACATTATCGGCGCACGCGGTACGTTGTTTAAGACGCAAACTGGCGAGCTTTCCATTCATTGTACTGAGTTGCGTCTGCTGACTAAGGCACTGCGTCCTTTGCCGGATAAATTCCATGGTCTTCAGGATCAGGAAGTACGTTATCGCCAACGTTATCTGGACCTGATCGCTAACGATAAATCCCGCCAAACTTTTGTTGTGCGCTCAAAAATTCTGGCTGCTATTCGCCAGTTCATGGTTGCTCGCGGCTTTATGGAAGTCGAAACGCCGATGATGCAGGTAATTCCAGGTGGTGCATCTGCTCGCCCGTTTATTACCCATCATAATGCTCTGGATTTGGATATGTATCTGCGTATCGCGCCGGAGCTGTATCTGAAACGCCTGGTTGTGGGTGGTTTTGAGCGGGTATTTGAAATCAACCGTAACTTCCGTAACGAAGGTATTTCTGTTCGCCATAATCCTGAGTTCACGATGATGGAACTCTACATGGCGTATGCGGATTACCACGATTTGATTGAACTTACAGAATCGCTGTTCCGTACACTGGCACAAGATGTACTGGGTACCACTAAAGTCACTTATGGCGAGCATGTGTTTGATTTCGGTAAACCGTTTGAAAAACTGACCATGCGTGAAGCAATCAAAAAATATCGTCCAGAAACCGATATGGCTGATCTGGATAATTTTGATGCTGCTAAAGCGTTAGCTGAATCTATCGGTATTACAGTAGAGAAAAGCTGGGGACTGGGGCGTATTGTCACCGAAATCTTTGATGAAGTGGCAGAAGCACATCTGATTCAGCCGACCTTTATTACTGAATATCCGGCAGAAGTGTCGCCGCTGGCGCGCCGTAATGATGTTAACCCGGAAATCACCGACCGCTTTGAATTCTTTATCGGCGGTCGTGAAATCGGTAATGGTTTTAGCGAATTAAACGACGCAGAAGATCAGGCCGAACGTTTCCAGGAGCAGGTTAACGCCAAAGCTGCAGGTGACGACGAAGCCATGTTCTACGACGAAGATTACGTCACCGCACTGGAATATGGTTTGCCGCCAACTGCGGGTCTGGGTATTGGTATCGACCGAATGATCATGTTGTTTACTAACAGCCATACGATCCGCGACGTTATTCTTTTCCCGGCTATGCGTCCGCAGAAATAAGTTCCGCTTTAATTCAAGAGATATGTAATGCTGCCCGCTCAGGCGGGCAGCATTTTACTTAGTGGAAAAGCTGTCAGAAAACGACCATTTACCATACTTTTTCTAATGCGTTTTTCTTAGCGTGACACCAGAAAAATGCATGCATACTACAGAAAACCTCAACTCCACATAATCACAACTTATCAATTTAGTCTCACCTTAAAAAATCTCAATCGTGACAACGTGCATAAATCGCTACCCTGCCAGGCAGATTTTTAGGGAGAGAGCCATGCTGTTACACATTTTGTATTTGGTTGGCATTACTGCCGAAGCCATGACGGGGGCGCTGGCGGCCGGACGGCGGCGCATGGATACATTTGGCGTAATTATCATTGCGACAGCTACTGCAATCGGTGGCGGTTCAGTGCGCGATATCCTTTTAGGACACTATCCGCTCGGCTGGGTCAAACATCCTGAATATGTGATTATCGTCGCCACCGCTGCGGTTCTCACCACTATCGTCGCCCCTGTAATGCCTTACTTGCGAAAAGTCTTTCTGGTGCTGGATGCGCTCGGATTGGTGGTATTTTCTATCATTGGCGCGCAGGTTGCGCTGGATATGGGCCACGGCCCAATCATTGCCGTCGTCGCCGCTGTAACTACCGGCGTATTTGGCGGCGTATTGCGCGATATGTTCTGTAAACGTATTCCCCTGGTTTTTCAAAAAGAGCTGTACGCCGGCGTTTCGTTTGCTTCCGCCGTGCTGTATATCGTGCTGCAACACTACGTCTCTAACCATGATGTAGTGATTATCTCCACTCTGGCATTTGGTTTTTTTGCCCGTTTGCTGGCACTGCGTCTTAAACTGGGATTACCGGTTTTTTATTACAGCCACGAAGGTCACTAAGGCACAAAACCTGTGATCTGCTGGGCAGCCAGCCAGTTGCCCAGCTTCTTGATTTGCGCATTATCTTTCCATTCCATCACTTTGCTGGCACGCCGTGCTCCTGTACCCGGCAGTTGCTGCCAGTATTGTTCAGTTCTCTGCAAAAGTTGCTCCCAGGACCGTTCATCACTGGCGTTAAGAGCCGCCTGAGTTAACGGTATTCCCATTGCCATCACCCAGCGGGTAAAAGGTTGTTTGCGCGCAAGGTTAAACTGATGCCATAGTTGTTCGCTCTTACTTTTCGCTATTCCCGGTGTGTTATGTAATTGATCTGGCGTTAATGAAAGCCAGGAAAAGAGATGTTCAAAGCGATGAGTCTGGTGCAGCGTACGCCAGCCAGCCTCGCCAATTCCCTCCAGCCCCAAAACCTGTTTTGAACCCAGCCAGACTAAGCGTGAAATGAATTGTTCCCGGCAAACATCAGAAGCAAAGTAGCACGTCAACGAGTTAAAGCGGTTTTCTGGCGGCATAGGCTTAGTGCGTTCAGCACCACGCCACACCACATCGTCAATACGAGGAATGCCCTGACCTGCAAGGCTGATGAGAATTTGATCGCCAGGTGCAATGTCCCACTCCTGCCAGCGTCTGACAGAACCAATGTTCACCCGCTGAACCCGTTTATCGTCCAGCATAACTGGCGCGAGCGACGCCACTACCGAGATTTTTCCACTCTTACCCACGGCAAACTGAATGGCGTTCACTTCGGCAACCTGAGCCACCGGCTGATATTTCCACGCCGCCAGCCAGTCCGCCTGCCCCGGCAGCCAGTGGCTGGATTCCGGTTCTTTAGCCCCTCGCACAACCACGCCATCGGTGACAAAGGGTAACTTTGCTTTCCACCACTCATTGCGTGCGCATTCAACCTCATCTGCATTTTTCACCGCACGGGTATATCTCTGCGTTAACGCAAACCCGGCTGTCGCAAGCAAATGCAATCGATCAGTCATTGACTGCGGTCCATCCGGCCACGCCCAGATAAATACGCCCAGTGAATTTAGCGTGTCAGCGTTATCCTGTCGCATCATCAAGCCAGCCACTTTTGAACGAGCATTCATCCCGCCCATTTGCTGTTGGATATGACTCTCACGCTGGAGAAAGATTTCGCCCTGAAGCGTGCTATTGGCTAAAGGTCCGCTTACAGAGTGCGGCACAGAAGAAATCTGACGTACTTTCTGCGTCCAGTCCTCACCCTTCAGACCATTGCCACGACTGATCGCCTGACTGAGTTTTCCATCGTGATAGACCAGAGTTACCGCGACACCATCTACTTTCGGTTGCACCCAAAGATCGCCGCGCCCACGCATCCATTGGCTTACCGCATTCTTATCGGTCAGTTTACGCACGCCGGTATGGGCGACAGGATGCATAACGGTGCCGTGTAACGGCGGTGCTATAGCATCACGATTTGTCTCTTCGCCAAAACAGCGTTGCCACTGGGCAAGGCGGGCGCTTAACTGATCGTAAATACTGTCTTCAATAGTACTTTGCCCTTCTTTCCAGTAATCATCGTCCCACTGTTTTATTTGTTGTTGCAGGCGGGAAATTTCGTCATGTGCTTTGGCTGGCGACCATGCCGGGCAGGCCGCCTGCGCCGACGATTGCCAGCACAGGATACTGATTAAGATCGCAATCCATACTTTCATCTTCACCTCCGCTGTACGTTGTCAGGCAGGTATACAACGTAGTGAAAACAAAACCGAGGGGCAAAAATGAAGCGTGGAATAACGATTCCAGAGAATCTTCTCTGTTGCAGTAAATGACAGAAAACTTCGGAAGCAGGTACGCAAAACGCAACCACATTGTACAAAAAGTGTGAGCGAGGACTGCGTCAGCTAGCCGCAATGTGTATAATAAGCCCGTATGTACGTTTAATTTCGCTAATCACATACGTAAAATACTCATGGCTCAAGGCACGCTTTATATTGTTTCTGCCCCCAGTGGTGCGGGGAAATCCAGCCTGATTCAGGCTTTATTGAAAACTCAACCGTTGTATGACACCCAGGTTTCTGTTTCACACACCACGCGCGCGCCGCGTCCAGGTGAAGTACATGGTGAGCACTACTTCTTTGTTAATCATGATGAATTTAAAGAAATGATTAGCAGAGATGCGTTCCTCGAGCACGCAGAAGTGTTCGGTAATTACTATGGAACGTCACGCGAGGCCATCGAACAAGTGTTGGCGACTGGCGTAGATGTCTTCCTGGACATTGACTGGCAAGGTGCGCAGCAAATCCGCCAGAAAATGCCCCATGCACGGAGCATCTTTATTTTACCGCCGTCCAAAATCGAACTGGACCGCCGTCTGCGTGGTCGCGGTCAGGACAGCGAAGAGGTCATTGCAAAGCGTATGGCGCAAGCTGTTGCAGAAATGAGCCATTACGCCGAATATGATTACCTGATTGTGAATGATGACTTCGATACCGCATTGACCGATTTGAAGACCATTATTCGCGCCGAACGTTTGCGCATGAGCCGCCAAAAGCAGCGTCATGACGCTTTAATCAGCAAATTATTGGCAGACTGAATCTTCTTTCAGTATCATGCCCAGTCATTTCTTCACCTGTGGAGCTTTTTAAGTATGGCACGCGTAACTGTTCAGGACGCTGTAGAGAAAATTGGTAACCGTTTTGACCTGGTACTGGTCGCCGCGCGTCGCGCTCGTCAGATGCAGGTAGGCGGAAAGGATCCGCTGGTACCGGAAGAAAACGATAAAACCACAGTAATTGCGCTTCGCGAAATCGAAGAAGGTCTGATTAACAATCAGATCCTCGATGCTCGCGATCGTCAGGAACAGCAAGAGCAGGAAGCCGCTGAAATTAATGCCGTTGCCGCTATTGCTGAAGGTCGTCGTTAATCACAAAGCGGGTCGCCCTTGTATTTGTTTGAAAGCCTGAATCAACTGATTCAAAACTACCTGCCGGAAGACCAAATTAAACGTCTGCGGCAGGCGTATCTCGTTGCACGTGACGCTCACGAGGGGCAGACACGTTCAAGCGGTGAACCCTATATCACGCATCCGGTAGCGGTTGCTTGCATTCTGGCCGAGATGAAACTCGACTATGAAACGCTCATGGCAGCGCTACTGCATGACGTGATTGAAGATACCCCGGCCACCTACCAGGACATGGAACAGCTTTTTGGTAAAAGCGTCGCCGAACTGGTAGAAGGTGTATCGAAGCTTGATAAACTCAAGTTCCGCGATAAGAAAGAGGCGCAGGCCGAAAACTTTCGCAAGATGATTATGGCGATGGTGCAGGATATCCGCGTCATTCTCATCAAACTCGCTGACCGCACCCACAACATGCGCACACTGGGCGCACTACGCCCGGATAAACGCCGCCGCATCGCGCGCGAAACGCTGGAAATCTACAGTCCGCTGGCACACCGTTTAGGTATTCACCATATTAAAACCGAACTCGAAGAGCTGGGTTTTGAAGCGCTGTATCCAAACCGTTACCGCGTGATTAAAGAAGTGGTGAAAGCCGCGCGCGGCAACCGTAAAGAGATGATTCAAAAAATCCTCTCGGAAATCGAAGGGCGCTTGCAGGAAGCGGGAATCCCGTGCCGCGTCAGTGGACGTGAGAAGCATCTTTATTCGATCTACTGCAAAATGGTGCTCAAAGAGCAGCGTTTTCACTCAATAATGGATATCTACGCGTTCCGCGTGATCGTCCATGATGCCGATACTTGTTATCGCGTGCTCGGTCAGATGCACAGCCTGTACAAACCGCGTCCGGGACGTGTAAAAGACTATATCGCCATTCCAAAAGCAAACGGCTATCAGTCTTTACACACCTCAATGATTGGTCCGCACGGCGTGCCGGTTGAAGTCCAGATCCGTACTGAGGATATGGACCAGATGGCGGAGATGGGTGTTGCCGCTCACTGGGCGTATAAAGAACACGGCGAAACCAGCACGACTGCACAAATCCGCGCCCAGCGTTGGATGCAAAGCCTGCTGGAACTTCAGCAGAGTGCCGGTAGCTCGTTTGAATTTATCGAGAGCGTTAAATCCGATCTCTTCCCGGATGAGATTTACGTTTTCACACCGGAAGGGCGCATTGTCGAACTACCGGCTGGCGCCACACCCGTCGATTTCGCCTATGCGGTGCACACCGACATTGGTCACGCCTGCGTGGGCGCACGCGTCGACCGCCAGCCATATCCACTATCGCAGCCGCTCTCCAGCGGTCAAACCGTTGAAATCATTACCGCTCCAGGCGCTCGTCCAAACGCTGCATGGCTGAACTTTGTCGTCAGTTCGAAAGCGCGCGCTAAAATTCGCCAGCTGCTGAAAAACCTTAAACGTGATGATTCCGTGAGCCTTGGTCGTCGTCTGCTCAATCATGCGTTAGGCGGCAGTCGTAAGCTCAATGAAATCCCGCAAGAGAATATTCAGCGCGAGCTGGATCGTATGAAGCTGGCGACGCTGGATGATCTGCTGGCGGAAATCGGTCTTGGCAACGCGATGAGCGTAGTAGTGGCGAAGAATCTTCAGTACGGGGATGCGCCTGTTCCTCCGGCAACATTGGCCCATGGTCATCTGCCGATTAAAGGTGCCGATGGTGTGTTGATCACTTTTGCGAAATGTTGCCGTCCGATTCCTGGCGATCCCATTATTGCTCATGTCAGCCCCGGTAAAGGTCTGGTGATTCACCATGAATCCTGCCGTAACATCCGTGGTTACCAGAAAGAGCCTGAGAAGTTTATGGCTGTAGAATGGGATAAAGAGACGGCGCAGGAGTTCATCACCGAAATCAAGGTGGAGATGTTCAACCATCAGGGCGCACTGGCAAACCTGACGGCGGCGATCAATACCACCAATTCCAATATTCAAAGTCTGAATACGGAAGAAAAAGATGGTCGTGTCTACAGCGCCTTTATTCGCCTGACTGCGCGCGACCGTGTACATCTGGCGAATATCATGCGCAAAATTCGCGTGATGCCGGACGTAATTAAAGTTACCCGAAACCGAAACTAGTCCTATGAATGCACAACGTTATGCGCGTATCTGCGAAATGCTCGCCAGGCGACAGCCTGATCTGACTGTCTGCATGGAACAGGTTCACAAGCCCCATAACGTTTCTGCGATCATTCGTACCGCAGATGCCGTTGGCGTACACGAAGTTCACGCTATCTGGCCGGGTAGCCGAATGCGCACCATGGCTTCAACCGCGGCAGGCAGCAACAGCTGGGTACAGGTGAAAACGCACCGCACTATTGGCGATGCCGTTGCCCATTTGAAAGGCCGGGGCATGCAGATTCTGGCAACGCATCTTTCTGACAACGCTGTCGATTTCCGCGAAATTGATTACACCCGCCCGACCTGTATTTTAATGGGCCAGGAGAAAACGGGTATCACGAAGGAAGCGTTAGAACTGGCGGATCAGGATATCATCATCCCGATGGTCGGTATGGTGCAGTCACTGAACGTCTCCGTCGCCTCCGCCCTTATTCTTTATGAAGCTCAACGTCAGCGACAAAACGCAGGCATGTATCTGCGTGAAAACAGCATGTTGCCTGAGGCAGAACAACAACGCCTGCTGTTTGAAGGCGGTTATCCGGTGCTGGCAAAAGTCGCAAAACGTAAAGGTCTTCCCTACCCCCACGTCAACCAGCAGGGCGAAATTGAAGCCGATGATAACTGGTGGGCCACCATGCAAGCGGCAGGGTAAGCGCGATGAAAGGTCGCCTGTTAGATGCTGTCCCGCTCAGTTCCCTAACGGGCGTTGGTGCGGCGCAAAGTAACAAGCTGGCAAAAATCAACTTGCATACCGTGCAGGACTTGCTGCTGCATCTTCCCCTGCGCTACGAAGACCGCACCCATCTCTACCCCATCAGCGAACTACTGCCGGGTATCTATGCCACGGTAGAAGGCGAGGTGTTGAACTGCAATATCACCTTCGGTGGTCGGCGGATGATGACCTGCCAGATCAGCGATGGTTCCGGCATTCTCACCATGCGCTTTTTCAATTTTAATGCGGCGATGAAAAACAGCCTGGCGACAGGACGGCGCGTGCTGGCCTATGGGGAAGCAAAACGCGGTAAATATGGCGCGGAAATGATCCACCCGGAATACCGCGTGCAGGGCGATCTCAGCACACCGGAGTTACAAGAAACGCTCACGCCGGTTTACCCTACCACTGAAGGCGTAAAGCAAGCGACGTTGCGTAAATTGACCGATCAGGCGCTGGAGCTACTCGAAACCTGTGCCATTGAAGAGCTACTGCCTCCTGAACTGTCACAGGGCATGATGACGCTACCGGAAGCCTTACGTACCCTGCATCGTCCGCCGCCAACGCTCCAGCTTAGCGATCTGGAAACCGGGCAGCATCCGGCACAGCGCCGGTTGATTCTGGAAGAGTTGCTGGCGCACAACCTCAGCATGTTAGCGTTACGCGCCGGGGCGCAACGTTTCCATGCCCAGCCGCTTAGCGCCAATGACGCGCTGAAGAATAAACTCCTTGCCGCGCTGCCGTTCAAGCCGACGGGCGCTCAGGCTCGCGTGGTGGCGGAGATCGAGCGCGATATGGCACTGGATGTTCCAATGATGCGTCTGGTGCAGGGCGATGTAGGCTCCGGTAAAACGCTGGTTGCCGCCCTCGCCGCACTGCGTGCTATTGCACACGGTAAACAAGTGGCATTGATGGCGCCGACAGAACTGCTGGCAGAGCAGCACGCCAATAACTTCCGCAACTGGTTTGAACCGTTGGGTATCGAAGTGGGTTGGCTGGCTGGCAAACAGAAAGGCAAAGCACGACTGGCTCAGCAAGAAGCCATCGCCAGCGGTCAGGTGCAGATGATTGTCGGTACCCACGCCATCTTCCAGGAGCAGGTGCAGTTTAATGGTCTGGCGCTGGTGATTATCGATGAACAACACCGCTTTGGCGTACATCAGCGTCTGGCATTATGGGAGAAAGGCCAGCAACAGGGTTTCCATCCTCATCAGTTGATCATGACTGCCACGCCGATCCCTCGCACGCTGGCGATGACCGCCTATGCCGATCTCGATACCTCGGTTATTGATGAATTACCGCCTGGTCGTACGCCAGTAACGACTGTTGCTATCCCGGATACACGCCGTAACGACATTATCGCTCGCGTGCGTCATGCCTGTATGACTGAAGGTCGTCAGGCGTATTGGGTTTGTACGCTGATTGAAGAATCAGAATTACTGGAAGCGCAAGCGGCAGAAGCAACGTGGGAAGAGTTGAAACTGGCCTTGCCGGAACTGAACATCGGTCTGGTGCATGGGCGGATGAAACCTGCCGAGAAGCAGGCGGTGATGGCATCGTTTAAACAGGGCGAGCTGCACCTGTTGGTTGCCACTACCGTCATTGAAGTCGGTGTTGATGTACCTAACGCCAGTCTGATGATTATCGAAAACCCGGAACGTCTGGGTCTGGCGCAGTTGCACCAGTTACGTGGTCGCGTGGGCCGTGGCGCGGTGGCTTCTCACTGCGTGCTGCTCTACAAAACGCCGCTCTCCAAAACGGCGCAAATCCGCCTGCAAGTGCTGCGCGACAGCAACGATGGATTTGTGATTGCACAGAAAGATTTAGAAATTCGCGGACCGGGTGAATTGTTAGGTACCCGTCAAACGGGTAATGCCGAATTTAAAGTGGCCGATTTACTGCGCGATCAAGCCATGATCCCGGAAGTTCAGCGCCTGGCACGGCATATTCACGAACGTTACCCACAACAGGCAAAAGCGCTGATAGAACGCTGGATGCCGGAAACGGAACGTTACTCCAACGCATAAAAGACGGCGGTGAGAAGACCGCCGTTTCAGGTTGCCCTACCTTCTTGCCGGATGCGGCGTGAACGCCTTATCCAGCCTACAGAAACTTACGAACTCAATAAATTGTGAATCAATACGTAGGCCTGATAAGCGAAGCGCATCAGGCACTTGTCTTTGTTGCGGCGGCACTTACACCGCCGCTTCATCAATTAACCTGCAAAAATAGGCAGCATCAAATACAACTTAATCACCAGTGCGTTGACGATATCGATAAAGAACGCACCAACCATCGGCACCACCAGGAACGCCATATGAGATGGACCAAAGCGTTCAGTGATCGCCTGCATATTGGCGATTGCTGTTGGCGTTGCGCCAAGACCAAAACCACAGTGACCCGCAGCCAGCACCGCCGCATCGTAGTTTTTCCCCATCATGCGCCAGGTGACAAAGATAGCGTACAACGCCATGAAGATGGTCTGCGCCACCAGAATCGCCAGCATCGGCAGCGCCAGCGAAGCCAGTTCCCACAGTTTCAGCCCCATCAGCGCCATCGCCAGGAACAGCGACAGGCTCACGTTACCCAGAACGGATACCGCACGCTCGAAGACGCGGTAAAAGCCCATCATTGACAAGCCATTGCTTAAAATCACGCCAACAAACAGCACACAAACGAAGGTTGGCAATTCAAAAGCGGTTCCAGCCAGTAACTGGGCAACGATTTTCCCCACTGTCAGGCAGATAGCGATCAGCGCAATGGTTTCAATCAGCACCAGCGAGGTGATCATGCGCCCCACATCCGGTTTTTCGAACGCGGTTGGGACTTCTTGGTCATCAGGGATACCGTTTGGCGTGGTGGAATGTTTTACCAGATACCGGGCCACAGGGCCGCCAATCAGTCCGCCCAGTACCAGACCAAACGTCGCACAGGCCATCGCCACTTCCGTCGCGTTAGTAAAACCGTAGCGTTCAATGAATAATTTACTCCACGCCGCGCCGGTCCCATGACCGCCAGAAAGCGTAATAGACCCCGCCAACAGTCCCATAAGCGGATCGAGTCCTAACAGGCTGGCCATACCAATGCCAATGGCATTTTGCATCACCAACAGACCAACAACCACAATCAGGAAAACCCCTACCACACGCCCACCGGCACGCAAACTGGCAAGGTTGGCGTTCAGACCAATGGTAGCGAAGAAAGCCAGCATCAACGGATCGCGCAGGGACATATCAAAGTTGACTTCCCAACCCATGCTTTTTTTCAATACCAGCAGCGCCAGCGCCACTAACAAACCACCCGCAACAGGTTCCGGTATGGTGTATTTCTTCAAAAAGGAGACGGAATGGACCAACTTGCGCCCGAGCAGCAACGTCAGCGTCGCGGCAACAAGCGTTGCTAAAGTATCGAGATGAAACATAGTTACTCCTTTGTGTCCGCATCACTCTTCCATACTCGTCATACCTCCTCATGCCCTTACTGCAAGGCGAAATATGACGAGTATCAAGGTCATGCTTTCCGGGTTCAAATTCTCAGCCGAAAATAAAAAAATGGCATGGATTTTAAGCAGAAAACAACCAAAAGTTATATAAAAAAGTACATTTATCACATTTAAATATTTAGAAGAACACCTGGCAAACGTTTGCTTTTATCTTTCGGTCAGCTAAAATGCCCGCTTTGCTACCACGGGATTGTTTTCGATGTCTGTTTCCACCCTCGAGTCCGAAAATGCGCAACCGATTGCGCAGACTCAAAACAGCGAACTGATTTATCGTCTTGAAGATCGTCCGCCGCTTCCTCAAACCTTATTTGCCGCCTGTCAGCACCTGCTGGCAATGTTTGTCGCGGTGATCACGCCAGCACTGTTAATTTGCCAGGCATTAGGTTTACCGGCACAGGACACACAACACATTATTAGTATGTCGCTGTTTGCCTCTGGTGTGGCATCGATTATTCAGATTAAAGCCTGGGGACCTGTCGGTTCAGGACTGCTGTCAATTCAGGGCACCAGCTTCAACTTTGTTGCGCCGCTGATTATGGGCGGAACAGCACTAAAGACCGGTGGTGCCGATGTTCCGACAATGATGGCGGCGCTGTTCGGCACGCTAATGCTGGCAAGCTGTACCGAGATGATTATCTCCCGCGTTCTGCACCTGGCGCGCCGCATTATTACACCGCTGGTTTCTGGCGTTGTGGTGATGATTATCGGCCTCTCGCTGATTCAGGTAGGGCTAACGTCCATTGGCGGCGGCTATGCAGCCATGAGCGATAACACCTTCGGTGCGCCAAAAAATCTGCTGCTGGCGGGCGTGGTATTAGTTTTAATCATCCTGCTTAACCGTCAACGCAACCCGTATCTGCGCGTCGCCTCGCTGGTGATTGCTATGGCGGCAGGTTATGCGCTGGCGTGGTTCATGGGCATGTTGCCAGAGAGCAACGAACCGATGGCGCAAGAACTGATTATGGTGCCAACACTGCTTTATTATGGCCTTGGCATTGAGTGGAGCCTGCTGCTGCCGCTGATGCTGGTCTTTATGATTACCTCGCTGGAAACGATTGGCGACATCACCGCTACCTCTGACGTTTCTGAACAGCCGGTTTCCGGTCCGTTGTACATGAAACGCCTGAAAGGCGGCGTGCTGGCAAATGGTCTGAACTCATTTGTGTCGGCAGTATTTAACACTTTCCCGAACTCCTGTTTCGGGCAAAACAACGGTGTGATCCAGTTAACCGGTGTTGCCAGCCGCTACGTTGGCTTTGTCGTGGCGCTGATGTTAATCGTGCTGGGCCTGTTCCCGGCAGTGAGCGGTTTTGTACAACATATTCCAGAACCTGTTCTGGGCGGTGCTACGCTTGTGATGTTTGGCACCATCGCCGCCTCTGGCGTGCGTATCGTCTCCCGGGAACCGTTAAACCGTCGGGCAATACTGATTATTGCGCTGTCGCTGGCGGTCGGTCTGGGCGTTTCCCAGCAACCGCTGATTTTACAGTTTGCCCCTGACTGGCTGAAAAACCTGCTCTCTTCCGGGATTGCCGCTGGCGGTATCACAGCCATTGTATTGAACCTGATTTTTCCACCGGAAAAACAGTAATCCACTCGCGGCGGTAAACTTCTTTACCGCTGCAGCCACTCTCTTTCACTATTCCCGTCTTGAGGAATGCGCGTAAATCGTGCATAACTCCCTTATGTGCATTTCACGGGATGGAAGACCATGAAATTTATTGGGAAGCTGGTTCTCTATATTCTCATCACGTTATTCGTGGTGATCGCTGGCCTCTATTTTCTCCTGCAAACTCGCTGGGGGGCAGAACATGTCAGTGCATGGGTTTCTGAGAATAGCGGCTATCATCTGGCCTTCGATGCGATGGATCACCGATTTTCCGCGCCGTCTCATATCGTACTGAAGAACGTCACGTTCGGTCGCGACGGTCGCCCCGCAACTCTGGTGGCAAAAAGTATCGATATCGCCTTAAGTAGTCGACAACTGACCGAACCACGCCATGTCGATACCATCTTGCTGGAAAACGGGACACTGAATCTCACCAACGAGACGGCGCCGCTACCGTTCAAAGCCGATCGCCTGCAACTACGCGATATGGTACTCAATAGCCCCAATGGCGAATGGAAGCTTAGCGCGCAGCAAGTAAATGGCGGCGTCATTCCGTGGTTGCCAGAGGCCGGTAAAGCCCTTGGTACAAAAGCACAAATTCAGTTTAGCGCCGGTTCACTGTCGCTTAATGATGTTCCTGCCACCAATGTGCTAGTTGAAGGCAGTATTGATAACGATCGCGTTACACTGACTAATCTGGGCGCCGACATCGCTCGCGGTACATTAACCGGAAACGCACAGCGTAATGCCGACGGGAGCTGGCAGGTGGAAAATCTGCGCCTGGCGGATATCCGTCTACAAAGCGAAAACTCGCTTATCGACTTCTTTGCACCATTGCGCTCTGTTCCGTCATTGCAGATTGGTCGTCTGGAAGTCATCGACGCTCGTCTGCAAGGCCCGGACTGGGCTGTGGCTGACCTCGATCTCAGCTTGCGCAACATGACTTTCAGTAAAGATGACTGGCAGGCGCAAGAAGGTAAGCTGTCGATGAATGCCAGCGAGTTTATTTACGGTTCGCTGCATTTATTTGACCCGATCATAAATGCGGAATTTTCTCCGCAGGGCGTGGCGTTGCGTCAGTTCACCAGTCGCTGGGAAGGAGGCATGGTCAGGACGTCAGGCAACTGGCAACGCGATGGGAAAACGCTGACCCTTGATGATCTGGCAATTGTTGGACTGGAATATACCCTGCCGAAAAACTGGCAGCTGTTGTGGATGGAAACGACGCCTGGCTGGCTAAATACTCTGCAACTGAAAAAATTCAGCGCCAGCCGCAACCTGATCATTGATATCGATCCAGACTTCCCGTGGCAGCTCACCGCGCTCGATGGTTATGGCGCGAATCTGACGCTGGTTGCCGATCATAAATGGGGCGTCTGGAGTGGCTCGGCAAATCTGAATGCCGCCGCTGCGACGTTCAATCGCGTTGACGTGCGTCGTCCGTCTCTGGCGCTGGCTGCCAACAGCAGCACGGTGAATATCAGCGAACTTAGCGCGTTTACCGAGAAAGGCATCCTGGAAGCCACTGCCAGCGTTTCGCAAACGCCGCAGCGTCAGACCCATATCAGCCTGAACGGACGCGGTGTGCCGGTAAATATTCTGCAGCAGTGGGGATGGCCGGAGTTACCCATTACCGGCGATGGTAATATCCAACTCACTGCCAGCGGCGATATTCAGGCCGATGCGCCGCTAAAACCTACAGTAAACGGACAGCTTCATGCCGTGAATGCTGAAAAGCAGCAAGTGACTCAAACCATGAATGCTGGTGTGGTTTCCAGCGGTGAAGTCACGTCAACGGAGCCAGCGCAGTAAAAATCAATCTTGCCGGGTGCGACACAGACTCTTCGTACCCGGCATTTCTCCATACATTACAGCATCATTGCCAGTTCATTCCCTTGCCCACCTTCAGCTTTCGCCGTTTACTTTCGCAATATTGTGCCCAGTTCTTCGCTTTCCCCGCTCCCGTCAGGTCGACTGATACTCTGACTTGCTGTGTGACCCATTCTTGAGAATGTGTTTTTTGTTATTAACTGACATTTCTTGTTTTCTATGCTCGTACAGCGAAGAAATACAACACATTGATTTAATGGATATTTATGTGAAATGGATCATAGCAAAGCAAAACAAGGCGGAAAAAAGTGTGATGGGGGATGTGATAAGGCGAGGAAGTAGCTATAATGCGCCCCGCCTCCATGTAGCAATCGAGGCGCGGAAGATCGTCGTCTCCGGTGAGGCGGCTGGACTTCAAATCCAGTTGGGGCCGCCAGCGGTCCCGGGCAGGTTCGACTCCTGTGATCTTCCGCCAAACCTCATCCAGCCAGTTCCGAGATACTCCATAAAATTCTTTATATTCAATACGATGAATAATCAGCTTGTCCGTAATAGTCCGAGATCATCTCCCTGAATCCGCGAAAAATATGTATAGTAATGTGTATAGATTTTTTATACGTAGTTTTCAGTTATACACATGGCTCTAACCGATATACAGATCAAACGTGCAAAACCACAAGACAAACCATACACATTGAACGATGGACAAGGTCTGTCATTGCTTATCAATCCCGATGGCTCGAAAGGCTGGCGCTTCCGTTTCCGTTTTGCTGGCAAAGCTCGTCTAATGTCATTTGGTAGCTACGATATAGTCAGTCTTGCAGAGGCCAGAGAAAAACGAGAAGTCGCGCGCAGACAGGTTGCGAATGGTATCGATCCAGTACAAGAACGGAAAGCACAGAAACTTGCACAGAAGCTATCAACTGAAAATTCATTTGAAGCTGTAAGTAGAGAATGGCATGCAGCAAAAGCAGACCGCTGGACAGTGGCCTATCGCGAAGAAATCATTAAAACATTTGAACAGGATGTTTTTCCTTTCATCGGTAAACGGCCTATAGCAGAAATTAAACCACTAGAACTACTTGAAGTACTTAAACGCATAGAAAAACGCGGAGCACTGGAGAAAACAAGAAAAGTACGTCAACGATGTGGAGAAGTATTTCGCTACGCAATCATTACCGGTCGTGCTGAATATAACCCTGCACCTGATTTGGCCATTGCATTAGCTGTCCCGAAGCAAAAACATCATCCTTATCTTTCGGAGGAAGAATTACCCCATTTTGTCAGAGACCTTGAAACTTATACAGGAAGCATCATCACTAAAAATGCAACCAAGATAGTGATGCTTACAGGTGTGAGAACACAAGAAATGCGCTTTGCAACATGGGAAGAAATCAATTTAGAAAAAGGAATATGGGAAATACCAGCAGAACGAATGAAGATGCGTCGACCTCATATCGTACCACTATCCACTCAAGTGATTGAGATTTTTCAGCAACTCAAGCCAATCACCGAACACTATCCGTATATTTTCATTGGACGTAACAATCGTACAAAGCCAATATCTAAAGAAAGTGTATCCCAAGTGATAGAATTACTTGGCTATAAAGGAAGAGCCACAGGCCATGGATTCCGTCACACCATGTCCACTATTTTACATGAGCACGGATTTAATAGCGCATGGATAGAATTACAATTAGCTCATGCTGATAAAAATAATATCCGCGGCACTTATAATCATGCACTATATCTAGATAAAAGAAGAGATATGCTACAGTGGTATGCAGATAAATTTAGCCTCTTATGACGGAGGCTAATTATAAATTATGAACAATAATCGTTAAAACTTATTACTTGTTCATCATTCTCAAGAAATGGACTATTTACTATATTACAATAGTGTTCAGCTTTCGTTTGATAACCATCATCAGGCATAAAATTAACTCCATATGTTTTCATTATATCGAAACAACAATCATCATTGTAAGGATTATATCCTTTCCCTGAATAGAATCGCTGATAAAACAATATCCAATATTTATCAACCTCATACAAATAATCCAATGAAATTATATTTTTAGAAAATTCTTCTATTTCCTTATCATATCTTCCAGTTTTATCCAAAATACAAATGCTTAGGCAATCACCGTTTTCAAAAATCTTACTAATGAGACAACTGTCAATATCAATGGAATATTTTAAGCAATAATACAACACCCAAGCCATGCCATCAGAAAACTTATTATCTATGCAGGAATTCAAAACCTCATTAAGTTTTAACCTGACCTCATCATTAATGTTAATCTTTGGATGCAATACATCTAAATATGGAATTAATATAGGATAGTGCCAACTCAGATTTAAAACGTAGTCGTACATCTCTCTTGCTGACGCCTCATCTACTTTATTAATAATTAAAGATATAGCATACTTTAATATACTACCGCCCCCATTCGTCAGATGAAGTTGTACCGCATAATCCAAAAAGCTTATAACCTCAGATGCAGATAATATATCCGAGTCATTATTCCTGAATACTCTCTTGGATGGAGAGTTAATACTAAGCAACGACACCCAATCATCATTCAATGTACTGGGAAGACTGGTAATTTTAGTTTTATGCAAATTTAGAGATAACTTTAACTTAGAAAGTTCAGTACCTAAAACATGGAGAAACTCTTTCGCTTCATCATGAGTTTTACAATAACATGTATAATCATCAATGTAACGTCTGAATAAGAATCCTTTATTCTCAAGAATATTATCTATGGAACTTAATATTATCTCACATACAATACTTGACGTTGCAGGTCCAACAGGGACACCATGAGTTTCGCCTCGTCTTGTTTGTCTTTGATAATAATCCAATCTATCACTCCAATGAACATCTTGGCTATTTTTATGCTTATTCATTGATGTCTTTGCCTTATTCACACCGACAACAGCCCAAGGAATTGAGTGTGAATATATATTGTTAAAACATCCTGCGATATCAGTTTTAACTTTAAATCGTCTTCCAAATCCATCGTTTAACTCCCTTACAGTTCTTGTTTCTGCATCCTCATAATTCATGATAAAAAGTCTACCGTCAGGATGCATTTCAGGTTTAATCATACTGTTTTTATTTTCTTTGATTTTTCGAATCTCATCCCAAGACTCATACAAATGCTTTGCTAACTGTGCATATGCTCTTGGGTGAATTAAGGATAATACTCTGGGAAAGTTATTATACCTAGTCGATGAGTATTCGACACAATCGTATCCCTGTAATTTTCTTTTCCCCGGCTCATTAGAAACTATTAATTCACAAATTTCTGGTGTAAAAGTTCTTGAAGAAAAACATGGTGGGATTTCTGAAATCGTCCCCTTCTGATTCGGAAAATAATTATGCCGCAGCAGAGCTTCATATAAATGTCTTTTTTCATCAAAAATCATTATTCAACCTCTTTCAAATAAATAATCATAAATATTTATATTTTAAGATATGTATACTGTCACCTTGATCAGGCAAAGCCAACAGCTACCTACGCTATTCGTGATATGTATTACACATCACCTCACATAGCTTGCGCGCAGTGCTTTCCCCGCCTCGCCCGCCCGCTTTGCGGGGCGGTTTTAATGCAGTTTCACTGACACGCTCAGGCCGCGCCGGGAATGGCGCGGTCTGCAGAAAATGAGGCAGGAAAACGCATGCAAAGCCATGCACCTTATCGATGCATGGCTTTTTTCAGTAAAAACAGGCGGATTTTCGGGGAATTTTACACAGACTGACGTGATGCCAGTTGCGCACTTTTACGCGAAAAAATCATGTTCTGCGCAGGGGTGAATTTTTCACGGCTGTCATCCACCGAAGCCGCATCAGGCCTGAATCCGATGGTCGTTAAAATGTCGCTATCCTGTGCGGAATAATTAATTTTTTCCCCCTTCGCAAGCCAGGACAGGAGGGCTTCACGCAGGGCATCTGTGGCACGCTGTATGGCACAGTTTCGGGCAATGGCCGTCAGCTCACTGTAGCCCATCAGCTCCGGTGCCAGTGCCGCCGCCAGTGCTGTGCCGTGCTGCTGCATAAAATCATTCAGCCGGTCGCGGATGCTGATGTGCTGAACGGCTTCATGCGAACGAATATAACGACCAGCGGCCTGATTCACCTGCCATTTTCTGACTTCGATAATATTGCGTAATTCGTCCAGGCGACTGACGTTTCTGCCTTCTCCTGACAGAAGCCGCAGATATTCCTGTTCGGCCGCTGCCAGCTCATTTTTGCGTTGCAGCCATGCTGCTTTGTTATTCTGACAGGTGTCAAAGGCCTGCTGTAAGGCTGTGCTTTCCATCGTTATCTCTTTCTCATCATGCTGAAGAATAAAAATACGGTGTGCGGCGACGGCCGGTGTTAACCGGCAGCCCTCATTCCAGACGCAGCGAATATGATTGTGTTTTTAAGCGTACTGGCGGCAGTTCCTGTTTTTCATGCAGGCTTTCTGCCAGTTCGTCCGGCGTGACCGGGCGGACAATGAAACGGTTGATGGTCTGAAGCGTTTTAAACACCAGACCACAGCCCGGATCCGTGCACACATAAAAACGCTCGGTGACTTCCTGAGACAGACGCCGCGATGTTCTTGACAGTGCAAGGCCTTTACATCTCCGACAACAATATCCGGTAACAAGCATTCTTTTCGGGCGTTTCATACTGCCGGAGGCTGACGTCAGTGAATCGCGGTATCTCTGTTTGCCTGAAATGTATTCCATTCCTGAATCTTTACTGTCAGAGAAAAAGCTTTCACTCGCTTCAAATGTCGCAGAGCAATAAATATTCCGGCACTGTGCAATCATTATCTTGGTGCCATCGTCCATGAAATGTGCGCGGCGGGTGTGAGCAACATGTCCACACGACGGGCAGTAAATCATGACAGCAGTCCTCTGGCCTTAAGCACTGCTCCCTGCTGGTCTATTTTGTCCTGCCACACCTTGCGCTGTGCCGGTGTGCCTGCCACCTCATAATCCATGTGAGGAAGTGTTGCCGCTGACAGTCCGGTCAGCCGGAGAACCGGCTCGCCGGTGAGGCTGATTTGCATCTGTTTAATTTTCTGTTCCAGCGATGATTTCACCTGCTGCATGACAGCCTTTTCCGGTGCGACGTAGCCCTGATGGCCGGTGGTGTTGGCGAGCGGATTTTCCTGTACCAGAATGCTCAGATGCATTGCCCGGACAAGCGCCTCACAGGTTTCATTCAGGGCGTGTTCCAGCTCATGCTCTGCATACAGACTCAGAAGGTGATGATGTGCCTTCCGGTAGGCGGTGGCCGTGCTGTCACACGCCCCTTTCAGGCGTTCGCGTTCAAAATTCAGCACCACGGCCAGATTGTCATATTCCTGTACCAGCTCCCGGCGTGCCACGCGCTCAATGTGGCGCTGTTTCAGCTCGTCGCTCAGGACACCACCGGCTGCACGAAAGGCCGTGCGCCAGTCGTCAGCGTCGTTTCCGTCGGCCTGCGCCAGCGCATTTTTTTCCTGCTCTGCCCGTTCAATGGCCGTGACGGTCTCATCCATCAGGCGGGCGTTCTCAAGATGGGCGGCTCTGGCCTTTTCCAGTTGTGCCAGCGCGGGTTGCAGATATTCAGGGATGGTGTTGTCAGACATTTTCCGGCTCCTCGTCACTTCAGGTTAAGAAAATTGTGACGTACACCGGACAACAACACGACGCATTGCAGATGTGCCAGCCCTGACACAGGAGACTCATCCTCAGACCGGCAAGCCAGGAAAAGGTCGCAGGAAAAACCGGCTTACTGTTTGTTTTTTTTATATTTTACTGTTCACCTCTGTTCACCATAAGAAAAAAGATAAGTAATACAGTAAGTTAAAGGGTGAACAATCGCAGTAATGACTGTTCACCGTCTGTTCACCACTGTTCACCCGTTGATGGGCTTTTTGTGCTGTTTATTACTTTTTATTTTTATTAATTCACTGAAATAAATAATAAAAAACAATTTGTATTTCACTATAATTTTTTCCAGCTCCTTCCAGAGCGTTTTAAAGCTATCTGGCGCTGATGTGCAAAAAATACACAGCCATTGTAAGGCTGCCGGAACAAATCCCCCCTGTTGCGTCTGCCAAAAATATTCACAAAATAAAGCGCTACCCGAAGCCGGACGGACTTATCCGGTGCTGTATGGACATTAACGAGGTAGCCCGATGCAAGCTGTTTTTTCTTCCCCGTCTCCCGCCCCTGTGACGCCACTGATGCCGCTGCCGGACATCACGCAGGAGCGTTTTTTACGTCTGCCGGAAGTGATGCACCTGTGCGGCCTGTCACGCTCGACCATCTATGAACTCATCCGTAAGGGGGAATTTCCGCCGCAGGTGAGTCTTGGCGGTAAAAATGTGGCCTGGCTGCACTCTGAAGTCACCGCATGGATGGCCGGGCGCATTGCCGGACGCAAACGGGGGTACGACGCATGATGATGCCCGCTCTGCAAAAAGTCCCTTTTTCTGGCTTGCCTTTTTCCGGCATTTGCGGATATAGTTTTTCCGCTGCCGCAAAATCGGCAGCCGGGCGTGAGAACCCGAGCAATTCACAGGCGACATATGACGCGCCACGCGTCTTTTTTTGTGTCGCAATCAATGCCACAGAGCGCCAGATTATGGTGTGGTGTGTGGTCAGTCGTGCAGATGGCATTCCGTGCATCCTGCCCGCGTCCGCTCATTATGCCGCAGAGTCAATGGTAGCTCAGGCGGGGCAGCCTCCGGGCTGGCCGGTATCCTGTGAAGCCGGTATTCTCACCCCCGTCTGGGCTATCGCCATCGAGCGTGAGAACTCCGGCGATAGCGTTATTTGCTATTCACAGGAGGCTGCCATCATGGCTACAACCCTTACCCCTTCACACCCTGAATTTGTCTTTGTGTTTGCGGCTGTCCGTCGCGCAGACCGTCATCCCCGTATCTGTATGCTTCGCACCGTCGCCGGTGATGAACGCAGCGCCCGCCGTTCCCTTGTCCGTGACTATG
>OLIF01000019.1_pt1 | contig 204722 bp, 202 predicted proteins | sample 1609681 | NCBI WGS metagenome assembly OLIF01 (sample SAMEA4350143, study PRJEB24818) | metagenome | biome: human; feature: gut; material: faeces | place: Denmark | collected 2013-09 | reverse complement strand
GTGGCATTGGGTGCGCACGGACATACCATCACGGTTAACGCTACTGGTAATGCGGAAAACACCGTAAAAAACATTGCATATAACTATATTGTGAGGCTTGCATGATTAATTTAATTCTTTCAGCACCAGTACCTGAAATGGCTGAAGCATTTAAGCGGGCATTCGCAAATGCAGATAATGTGGATGTTGTAGAAAAAACATTTGAAGCAATCCCGGAATTTGACTGCATGGTCAGTGCGGCAAACAGTTTCGGGCTAATGGATGGCGGCGTTGACGCTGCCATTACTGCATTCTTTGGTACTCAGTTACAGACACGTGTTCAGAATCATATTCTTCGTGAATATCTTGGTGAGCAGCCTGTAGGCACTGCATTTGTTATTGAAACGGGGGATAACAACCATCCCTGGCTGGTACATGCGCCAACAATGCGCGTTCCGCTGACCATTGACGGAACAGACGCTGTATATAACGCCACGTGGGCTGCTTTACTTGCCATCTTTCAGCACAATAAAAATGCAACGACAGACAGGAAAATAAAGACGGTGGTATTCCCTGCAATGGGGGCCGGATGTGGTCAGGTGCCGTTTGAAAGTGTTGCCCGGCAGATGAAGCAGGCATGGGATAACTTTAGTAAAAAAACAGAAGCAATTAACTGGGAATACGCACACTCCCGCCAGTTAGAAGTATTTAATACATGCGCATACTGCCCGGGTACTCCTGCCTGTCGTTATGCGGATATTAAATATATTGGACTCGGAGATTATCGGACGTATTGCTTACGGTCAGGGCAGGTATGCATTAATCCTGAACATCAGGTTGATGACGTGCTGACTAATAATCGTTCTCGCCCGGGGGCACATATGCATCAGATTAATCCGGTAAAATCCGTAGGTAATATTGCCATTGGCGCACACAGCCACGGAAGGAATATCACCATTGGTGCTCATTCCCATACCCCACATAAACAATAATTCTTTCTCTGATTAGAGGTGAAAATGACTTTCAGAATGAGTGCTGAAGCACAAACCATTCGCGTATTTAATTATCTCGATGGTACAAATGAATTTATTGGAGAAGGTGACGCATATATTCCACCGCATACAGGTCTGCCTGCAAACAGCACAGATATTGCGCCTCCTGATATTCCAGCGGGTTTTGCCGCCGTTTTCAATGCAGATGAAATGAAATGGGAACTGATGGAAGACCATCGCGGAAAGACTGTCTATGAAACAAAAACAGGAGCAGCCATTTATATTTCTGAACTTGGCGCATTACCATCTGATGTAACAACAATTTCCCCGACCGGCAACTATCAGAAATGGAACGGGAATGCGTGGGTGGACGATGAGAGCGCAGAACGTGATGCGCTTGTCAGGGCAGCAGAGTCCCGGAAGAAAGAGCAGATTGCATATGCAGGTGAAATTATTGCCACTCTGCAGGATGCTGTCGATTTGGATATGGCTACAGAAGAAGAGAAATTAAGTCTGACAAAATGGAAAAAATATCGGGTATTACTTAACCGCGTTCAGCCAGAAAATGCCCCTGATATAGAGTGGCCAGAATTAGTGTAAAAGTAAGGTGATTTAAGGAGCAAAACCGCCAATATATTTATTAGCGGTTTTTTCGTTAAATCAGAGCAGCTCAGAACAGCCCTTTAATCGAACTGGTCGCGCTGTTAAGGGATGATGTCACCTTATCTTTGAAGCCTGACAGCATATCGCTGAACGATGAGGATTGCAGGCGTTCCCGCAAATCCTCATCACAGCGTTCAAGGGTCAGGGAAAACTCTATCTTTTTCGCTTTCCCGTAGCGATCCAGTTCAGAGCGGGTCGTGCTCGTTTCGGTCAGAACATACATGCCGTAAATCTGCCCGACGCCATCAATCAGAGGCCACGGGCGTCCCGCATACGCCTGCGTGGTCAGCAGCGACAGCGACACTTCGCCGCCTGTAATCTCAGGATAAAGCACGCCAGAAAGAACGATGCGATCATCACCTGCACCGATATACTGCCAGCTTGCTGAACGGTTAACGCGCTCGTTTTTCACATGTCGCCAGCTTTTGTTTTGCTGTAACTGCTGATGCGGCAACGTGCGCAGCTCAAAAACAAACATGCCGTAGATCATCATCATGGCCATGACTCCTCAATCTTTATCGTAAAAACTGCCACGCCCGGCACGGGCACGCCGTTCCATTTCTGCCCTGACCATTTCACCGACCAGTTTCGCCAGTTCGCGAGGATTCTGCGTAACAACGTTATGCAGATGGACATGAATTTCACCACCAAATCCGGGGGTCGCAGCCTCCCGGCTGCGGGAAGATGCGGAAACGGGCGCAACTGGCGCACGTGCGGCCTCCACGACCGGACGGGAGCTTGCTGCAACAACAGGGGGCAGCGCCGGAGATAACGGAGCCGGGGGCGCGGGAGTGATATTGATTGCAGGAAGAGCCTTGTTGCTCTGCGCAACCTTTCGCTCCTGCCACTCCCCACGAACAGCAAGCGCACGGGGCAGGTTCTTAAAGACAATATCACCGGGGCCGATACGCTTTTTCGTCTCATCAACCAGCTTGCCTGTGTTATCTGCAATTTTGCTGAGCCTGCGCAGCGTGCCAGTGTTGTTGTCCGTGAGCGGCTTGTTGTCTTTAGGCTTATCGCCTCCGGTCCCTGTTTCCGCAGATTTCGGCGGATTGATTTTTGCCAGGTCCCCCTGAAGCAAAGCAACCTTGTCCTGAAGAATGGCCGCACGCTGCGCGTCTTCGATTTTCTTTCTCGCCCTTTCCGCTTCATCTGGAAGGACGCCAAGTTTTTCCAGTATCCATGCCAGCGTATCCAGCAGCATTTTTGCAGGCGTCAGGACAAGCTGTAACGCACCGCCAAGAACGTTGCCGAACACCTCGCCAGCACTGGTGCATTTATCCAGCGTTTCCTTGCTGGATTCCATCGGTGACAGCAGCGATGTAAACCAGTTAAAGACCTGAATCACGCCATCACGAACCAGTTCGAAAACAGGGCCAAACCGTTCAAAGGTTTCGCGTAACGGGGCCAGCCGCTCCATAATCCCGCTGAACACCCCGGCAAAAAATGCCCTGATTGGGTCCCAGTATTTCCAGATGAGAACGGCAGCTCCGGCAAGCGCAGCTACGATAAGACCGACCGGGCTGAACAACGCCCCGATAGCGCCTCCCAGTAAAGAGACGGAACCCGCCACCATTCCCCACAGCGCTGGCAGGACCCTGACAGCATTCATTGATCCGGTCAGGAGGGAAAAACCAAGACGCAGTTTTGCCAGCGGGCCAGCAAGCACCCCAAGAGCCAGTGACAACGAGCCAACCGTTGCAGTCATTGCCAGCAGCGCACCGCCTGCAATCAGTAGCTGGCGCGTCAGTGCCGGATGGGCCTGCGCCAGCTCCGTCACCTTTGAGACCACCCGAGTGAGCCACTGCGTGACAGAGCGCAGCGGACCGTCAATCAGATCCGCAATGCGGATACGCAGCCCCTCCCATGCACTGCCGAGTGATTTCAGGTCGCCATCAAGGTTATTGGCCATAACCTTTGCCGTGCGTTCAGCCTCACCGCGTGCGCCTTCAAGTTCTTTTCTCAGTTTGGGCAGAGAACCGTCACCTGCCGCATCAACGAGAGCCATAAATGACGTGAAGGCCTCTTCTCCGGCTATGTCCTTAAAGAACGATACCCGGTCAACTTCCCCGTATTTGCGGGTGGCTTTATAAAGGTCGGCCAGCACATCCTCCATCGGGCGCATTTTGCCGTTCGCATCAGAGACAGCCACACCAAGCTCTTTCAGCGCCTCTGCTGCCGCCTTTGGCGGTGATGCCAGACGAGCAAGGCTGGCACGCATTGCCGTCCCGGCATCACTCCCTCTGATACCCATATTCGCCAGCACGCCCGCCATCGCTGCGGCCTGCTCCAGCGATATTCCCAGCTTACCCGCCACCGGACCTGCATATTTCATGGTTTCGCCCAGCGCGCGAAGGTCGGTGTTAGTACGGGTAAACGCCGCAGTAAGTGTGTCGCCGACCCGGTCCATCTGGTCAGCAGAGAGGCCGAACTGCGTCAGGATATTTGAGCCAATATCCGCCGTCTCGCCAAGGTCCATACCGCCAGCCGTTGCCATGCTCAGCACGCCGGGAAGCGCAGCCTGAATGGCTTCTGGTGTGAAGCCAGCCATAGCAAGAAATGCCTGCCCACTGGCGGCATCACTCGCAGTAAACTGCGTTTCAGAGCCGAGCTTTAGCGCCTGCTCACGCAGCGCCTTAAACTGCGGGCTGTTCTGGTCAATTCGCGTCAGCGCCTGCACACGGGACATCTCTTTCCCGAATCCGATAGCGGGCTGCAAAAAACGCCCGGCAGCATAGCCGCCAGCCGCTGCCGCACCAGTTGCCAGCGCACCACCCGTTTTCAGTTTTCCCGCTGTTTCCTGCGCGCGTGAATACTGCTCACGCGCCCGCGTTACACGCGCAAGCGCCTGTCGTTCGCGTTCAAGCTGGTTGTTGTACTGTTCGGTGCGTCTGATGGCCTGCTGGATGGTGTTATCGCTGCCTGTCAGGGAAATACCGTGGCGTTTAAGCTCTCCGCCAAGCTCCCGCATTTTCTGAATTTCCCGCGTGCGCGATTCATTCAGGCGTTCAAGCCGGGTGCTTAACTGCTGCATCAGCCTTTGTTGTTTTTCGCTGAGCACAGTACCCGTGCGTTGTAACTGATGAAGGGCGTTAAGCTGGCGTCGTGCTTTCACGATGCCAGCATCCGCTTTACTGACAGCATCGCGGGCGCGCTCAAATGAACGCGCCTGACGCTCGAGATTTTTGATCGCCCCCTGCGTTCGCTGGATGGAGTCACCAAGCTGTCCCATCAGGCGGCGGGCGTTTTCGGCTGGCCGGGTCAGCCTGTCAACAGCACTGAAGGCGACCCGAATGTCAAGAGTCTTCATCGTCTGCATTCCCACTGCGAAGTGCCGCCCGCTCACGCCAGCTAACCACTTCGCCGGGCGTCATCATGAAGATTTCGGCGGGCGACCAGTTAAAAATAACGGCAATATCTGCCACAAAGTCTTCTATGTGCTCAAAGCACACAACCGTGATCAGGCTTCCGTCGCCTGTTCGTTCTTCCCGCCAGAGTCCGCACCGCTCAAAAAATTTACGGCAACCACACATAACTGAATAAAGTCACGGGATGCCATTTTTTTGATCGTCACTTCATCCAGTCGCGGTGATGTCACGCGTGACAACAGCGTAAACATGGATTCCGCTTTCAGATTCAGCACATCAGACAGCGACAGACCACGCAGGGATCCAGCCTGCTCAATAGCCCCGGTGATCTCCACATACGTGATTTTTTCGTCGCCTCGCTCAATTGGCTGGGTAAGTTTTACGCCGCGCTCGCTGGTTTCTTTCGCAGTATCAGCAACCACCACAGCGTTTTCAGTATTGGTATTTTTCGTCTCTTTCATCAGAAAACTCCTTTCAGTCAGAGGCGACGCACTGCGCCGCCTGCATATTACTTATCAGCCGAGCCCAAGCGCGGAGCGGATGCGGTCGGGTACAATGTCCTTGCCATCCTTCCGGTAGATGTGGTTCACCAGGTCAATTTCCCACACCGGACGATCGTTAATACTCAGCTTGTAGTAGGTGTTTTTGACAGCGTAAGTGTGTGACGTGGCTTCGCCCTGTTTGGCCTCCCCCATATCAATTTCCGTCACACGCCCGCGCATCTCGATTTCATACAGGTCGCTTTCTGCATCGGTGTAGTATTCACCCGCAAAACGCAGCAGCGTGCCGTCCATTGTTCCGCCATATTTAAGGAACAGCGCACGAACGGCGCCACCCATGACAAAACTCGCATCAAGCGCGGAATCGTCCAGACCGAGGTCGATACTCACCGCCCCCATCATGCCACCACCACGATAGCTGTCGGTTTTACGCGTCAGTTTAGGCGGGGTGACAGACGTCACCTTACCCACTTCATTTTCACCATCCACAAACAGCGTAAAAAAACGAAGATGTTTTGGTACGGCCATTAAGCACCTCCAAGCACTGCAAATGCAGGACCAAAGAACTCATCAGTGAACGCCTGGTAAAGCTCCATATCTTCCAGCGGAGGAACGGGCGTATATTTATAGCGAATACGCACGCGCCCCTGTCGCAATTCTGTGGTGCTGTTATCCACGATGTCATACCAGCACGATGCGCCAATCAGTTTCCCGGCAGTAACCAGCGAATCAAGTTTTGCCCTCATAGCGCTGATAACATCCTTCACGTTCGCAGGCGTCAGTGGACTGTCGATGGTTTCAAACTGCGCTTCCGCAACCGTGTCAGCCAGCACCTGTGCGGTTCGGGTATACACCTCAAAAATGTAGGCGTTCGTTTCCGGCGTACGGTTACCCCAGAAGCGGAACCCGTTGCGGCGAATGATGGTTGTGATTTCTTTGTTGTTGAGGCTGTTGGCATCGCTGTCTTCGGCCTGCAACGACCAGAACACATGCCTGGACATCCCCAGCACATTTTTGACCGGAACGTTGGACAGCGATTTGTGCCAGCCCTGCTCATGGTCAATGTACGCACGAAGGCCGCACGCGTAGGCAGGCGCGGGGAAAACCTCATTCTCGCCACTTTTCGGGTTGTAAGCGATGAAGTCCGGCCACAGGAGCATCAGCTCGCGTTCGTTGAATTTTTCACGGTACGCAATGGCTTCAGCCATCGTGTTGCAGCCGTGACATGAGGCATATACAAACGCGCGCAGTTTACCTGCAATCACGCACAGGGATTTGGTCACCGCCTCCGTATCCAGGCCCGGCGCGGCCAGAATACGCGGACGGTACCCAATGCTTTCATCCTGCTCTGCAACAAGCAGCGCATACATCCCCGTATAGCTGCCGTCGGATTCAGAACCACCGATAACCAGTTGATCCTGTGTTTTTCCGTCTTCTTCTTTGTGTTCAGCCACGCGAACCACAATCACTTTTGTGCTCACCTGGTCTGCAATGGGTTTTAGCGCACGGTAAAGCGTCCCCGTTGTCCCGCATTTTCCCAGCACGTCATTGACGCGGGTCACTAATGCGGGCTTGTTCAGCGGGAACAGCTTCGCGTCCGCATCGTCCGCCGTTGCCACGATACCGATAACACTGGAATCAACGTCGTTAATTGCTGTTACCAGGTCGGTACTTTCCGTAACGCGGGCGCCATGAAAGCGAGTTTCACTCATAGTTCCAGCCCCTTGTATCCGTTAAATGATTCGGCAACAATCATCACCCACCACGCGCGTAATCTCATCCCTGCGCCGTTCTTGCCGCCCGGCGACAACAAAAAGCAGTAACCCCGCCCGCACACACATGCGACCATGCTGCACAGGGAGGAAGCCGATGATTAACACCACCATGCAACTGTTCAACCAGAGTACTGACCCCGTGAAGATGCCTGATTTTGATATTCTCGCGGAGAGGAAAACGCTGTCCGGTGTGGCAGAACGCCTGATGAGTCTGTCACTGACCGACAACCGGGGGTTTGAAGCAGACCAGCTCACCATCACGCTGGATGATGCTGATGGTCAGTTGCAGTTGCCGCCACGGGGCGCTCGCCTGACGGTTCTCATTGGCTGGAAAGGCGAACCGCTGACAGAAAAAGGCACTTACATTGTTGATGAAATTGCTCATGAAGGACCGCCCGACAGACTGACCATTTCAGCCAGAAGCGCAGATTTTCGGGATGAATTTAACGTCAAGCGCGAAGTATCCTGGCATGATGTGACCGTTGAACGCGTGGTGTCTGCAATTGCTCACCGATACGGCCTGAAACCGCAAATCAGCGAAATGCTGATGGATATTGAAATCGACCACGCTGACCAGACCGAAGAAAGCGACATGTCCTTCCTTACACGCATGGCGGAAATGCTGGGCGCAATCACCACGGTAAAAAGCGGTAATCTGTTATTCATCATGCCAGGTGGTGGCGTGAACGCGCAGGGAAAACCATTACCATCGTTTGCCATCACACGCAGCAGCGGCGATCGCCATCAGTTTCGCATTGCTGACCGCGAGGCGTATACGGGGGTACGCGCTTACTGGCTTGATCTTAATTACGGGAAAAAGAAAAAAGTCAGCGTGAAACGCCGCAAACCGCCAAAACCCAAAAAGGAGAAAAGCAGCAGCCGTGAAGGTGACTATATGGAAGGTGCGGAAGGCAACGTGTTTGTGTTACGCAAGACTTATCAGAACGAGCAGGCAGCAAGACGCGCAGCGGCGGCAAAGTGGCAGCAGCTACAACGCGGAGCCGCATCATTCTCCATCACGCTGGCGCGTGGACGCGCAGAACTCTACCCCGAAATGCATGGCACGGTAACAGGATTTAAAAGCGAGATTGATAATCAGGACTGGATTATTGCAAAAGCCGAGCACACCATTGACAACAGCGGCTTTACCACTCAGCTTGAACTTGAAACAAAAATCCCTGAATGGATTGCGCAGACCTAAATGGTGGGAAGATACGGCACAGAGCCAACATAATATACCTGTTTGCTCTGTGCCCGAAATAGGCATCATAAACCTAACGATGAATTGATATGCAAGATTATAAAAAATCCGCTGACATTATTTCTCATCGTTAATCAAGTTTTTGCTGATGATACCGATACAGCATCATTCTAAGTTTTAGCAAGGTTGTACTATCATTATCTGAAGAGCAAAAATTATACCAACCTTCAGTATATTTATTTAAAGTATCAAAGTAATAATCCTTCAATGGATCATCCCTATCTGAGTGGAGACAAGAAAACATCTTCTGAAGAACATAATTTAATTCACCTGTAGGAAGCCTCGAAATAATCACATCACAAGTAGTTGTTAAATCTTCAATATTCATTTTCTGAAGATTATTTCTAATCTCTAAAACGATCGGATAGAGTTTACTCAAAAACTCATTTACTTCATCTTGAAGATGCTTCTCTTTAACACAACCATCAAACAAATGAATTAACTCTTCCAATTGCATTCGGTAATAATCATTATTACCTCGTATAGCGACTTCTGAAAGAAGCAGCCTCAACTCATCATAAATGTTATCGGTGGATGATATAACTTGCGCGGACAAAACATCGTAATGGTTGTTACGAATTACCACTATAGAGTCCATTAGTTTTTCTAGATATTTATACCTACTTTCAACATATGAGATAAGCTCGTTAAATTTAATACCGAAAATAATATCATCCGCACCGGGTTTGTTATTATAAAGACTTATAGTAAAATCATTATTATTAAGTGCATAAAAATGAGGCCAGCTCGCAAATAATCTCTCCCCGTGGTTATTTTTAAGATTCGTAGGGTGAGCACCAAAAATAGCGCGAATACTCTTAAAATAAGAGTCATCATCCTCATGCGAAAGATAATGTATTTTATCCTTAAAAATATCAACAGAGCCTTTAAAGGGCCATTTCATAAAATTATTGTCAGTTTCAATAATACGATGGAGTTGCCGCACCGCTTCCACTATTATATCGATTGATGATATAATAGTATAAATCTGCATAGCTTTAATATCAATGTCTTCAGATATTTCAGGGATGTTCATAAGATAGCGTACAGAAACAGTAATCCAATCCATGCATGAACAAATAGGGCTGAACTGATTTTTACCATTTCTGTTTATGAAGTAACTATAAACAAAATCTCTTTCATTAACTACATCGCGAAAATCCGTTATTAAAGTATCATTAATAGTTATACCAAAATTTGTCTTAGTTATCTTCATAGTGACCATTTTCACATCAACATTCTCATAGAGAGTAGATTTTTACCGTTATCATATATAAACACAAGTCATCTGGTTATCCGAATCACTATATTTAAAGCAATTAGGTTTAAACATGCACTCCTGCGCTAACTTTTTGCTCAAGGCGGAGTGGCTGTTGGAGTCTGAGCCAGTACAACTTAAAATAGAACCAGCACCACGTTAAGGGAGGTCGCTATGTTCCGTTGTCCGCTTTGTGGCGCATCTGCCCGTATCCGCACCAGTCGTCCGGAAAATGATTCAAACACCGTGCGGCAAAAGTATTACCAGTGTAACAACCTGGAATGCGGTGTATGCTTCTCAACACTGGAAGCTTTCCATAAATTCACATCGAAACACGCCTCCGGCGTTCACTCTTCAGATGGTATCCCGTGGCATGAGCTGCCAGCTTCACACAGGGGAAACAATCAGATGAGTTTGCCTTTACCTCAGAATTAACAGGCAGAATTGCCGGAGCAACAAAAAAGCGATAGATTACGCGCGGGTGCCTTTCGGCTGATGGTCGGAGGGAATACCCGAAGGCCAGATGTGGAAAGGCCCCGGAAAACATTTTTGTTTAACCGAGGCCCTAACCGTCTACCCTAAGCAAGTGATAGGTTAGCGCCTCCCCGAAAAAGGAGCAAGCGCTATGTCGCAAAAATCGCTTATGGCCATCACGTTCTGCGTGACGGCAATCCTCATCATCTGGATGCTGCACGGTTCGCTGTGCGAAATACGGATGAGCTTCTGGGGAGCGGAGTTTGCGGCGTTCTTACAGTGTAAGCAGTAAGGAAACCGCGACGGGGGAGCAATCCCCCGTCAATCGGTTGCCAGGGTAAGGTCGATAAGGCACCCTATCTCACAGACATGAACAACAAACCCGCAGCATAAAAACTGCGGGTTTTCTTTTTGGTGTCCTCATCGACTTGAAACAGTGATCAGACTATAAGACAAAGCCCACAATGTAGCGGGCTTACTCCCCTCCCCCCACTAAATGTGGACACATCGTGGAACGAAGAGATATAAAACATTATAAATCAATTGGTTATTAAAAGAAAAAAGGCCGCGAAGCGGCCTTTTTAATTAGATCAGATTACTCGTCTTTAGGCGAGGCATTTTCGACCCGGCTTTTTAATTTCTGCCCTGGTCTGAAAGTCACCACGCGTCGTGCTGTAATGGGAATATCTTCGCCCGTTTTCGGATTACGTCCCGGGCGTTGATTCTTATCACGCAGATCGAAGTTACCAAAACCAGAGAGTTTTACCTGCTCGCCGTTTTCCAGAGCGCGACGGATCTCTTCGAAAAACAGTTCAACCAGTTCTTTGGCATCCCGCTTGCTAAGCCCAAGCTTATCAAACAGATATTCTGACATTTCAGCTTTTGTAAGCGCCATAGGTTCAATCCCTCAATGATGCCTGGAATCGCTCTTTTAATGCCTCTACACATTTGGCGACGGTAGCGGCAATCTCCTCTTCTTCGAGTGTACGGCTGGTATCTTGCAGGATCAGGCTTATGGCGAGGCTCTTATACCCCTCCGCAACACCCTTACCACGGTACACGTCAAATAAGTTTACGCCAACTACCTGATTTACGCCAACTTTCTTACATTCGGATAAAATATCCGCTGCGGGAACGTTTTCTGCGACCACCACCGCGATGTCACGACGGTTCGCCGGGAAGCGTGAAATCTCGCGCGCCTGAGGCACCACGCGGTCTGCGAGCTTGTTCCACTCCAGTTCAAAGACCAGAGTGCGACCGTTAAGATCCAGTTTACGTTCCAGTTCAGGGTGAACAACCCCAATAAAACCAATACGTTCATCTTTCAGATAAATCGCCGCAGATTGTCCCGGATGCAGTGCCGGGTTTGCTTCTACACGGAACTCAACATCGGCCAGTTTACCGGTCAGGTCGAGAACGGATTCAAGATCGCCTTTCAAATCATAGAAATCAACGGTCTCTTTTGCCAGGTTCCAGTGTTCTTCGTAACGGTTACCGCAAATCACACCGGCTAACATCAGATCCTGACGAATGCCCAACGGAGCCTGAGTGTCTGGAACGAAGCGCAGACCGCTTTCGAAAATGCGTACACGGTTTTGTTGGCGATTCTGGTTATACACCACAGTTGCCAGCAAACCAGTCCACAAAGAAAGACGCATTGCCGACATTTCAACCGAGATCGGACTTGGCAGCAACAACGCTTCTACGCCCGGATGAATCATCTGCTGAACTTTCGGATCAACAAAACTATAGGTGATCACTTCCTGATAGCCTTTGTCGTTGAGCAGCGTTTTCACGCGCTTGAGCGACAGGTCAGCTTCGCGATGAGTGCCCATAATCAGGCTTGCCTGTACCGGCTCATCCGGGATGTTGTTGTAGCCGTAGACTCGCGCCACTTCTTCAACCAGATCTTCTTCAATCTCCATATCGAAACGCCAACTCGGCGCAACAGCCTGCCACTCATCCTTGCCTTCAGTCACTTCACAGCCGAGACGACGCAGAATGTCAGTCACCTGTTCATCGGCAATATGATGGCCGATCAGACGATCCAGTTTGCTACGACGCAGAGTAATGGTCGCACGCTTCGGCAACATGGCTTCATTGGTGATATCGATAACCGGGCCCGCTTCACCGCCGCAGATGTCAATCAGCAGACGAGTCGCACGCTCCATTGCTTTGTGCTGCAGTGCCGGATCAACACCACGCTCGTAACGATGAGACGCATCGGTATGCAGGCCATGACGACGAGCACGACCGGTGATAGACAGCGGACTGAAGAAAGCACATTCCAGCAGAACGTTTTGCGTTTCGTCATTTACGCCAGAGTGTTCGCCACCGAAGATACCGCCCATCGCCAGCGCCTTGTTGTGGTCGGCAATGACCAGGGTGTCAGCATCCAGCTTCGCTTCAGTGCCGTCGAGCAACACCAGCGTTTCGCCCTCTTTCGCCATCCGCACCACAATGCCGCCTTCAATGCGATCTTTATCGAAAGCGTGCATTGGCTGGCCCAGTTCGAGCAGCACATAGTTGGTGACGTCAACCACTGCATCGATAGAACGGATCCCGCAACGACGCAGTTTTTCTTTCATCCACAGCGGAGTTGGCGCTTTAACGTTAATGCCTTTTACAACACGGCCAAGATAGCGCGGGCAGGCATCCGGCGCTTCTACTGCAATCGGCAGCGTATCGTCGATGGTCGCACCAACCGGAACGATTTCCGGTTCAACCAGCGGCAGCTGGTTCAACACGGCAACGTCGCGCGCAACACCAATGATACCTAAGCAGTCGGCACGATTTGGTGTCACGCTGATTTCGATGGTGTTGTCATCGAGTTTCAGGTATTCGCGGATGTCGGTGCCAATCGGCGCATCCGCAGGCAGCTCGATAATGCCGTTATGATCGTCAGAAATTCCCAGCTCAGAGAAGGAGCACAGCATCCCTTCAGATGGTTCGCCACGCAGTTTCGCGGCTTTAATTTTGAAATCACCCGGCAGAACAGCACCAATGGTCGCTACCGCCACACGCAGGCCCTGACGGCAGTTTGGCGCACCGCAGACGATGTCCAGCAGGCGATCGCCGCCGACATTCACTTTTGTCACACGCAGTTTGTCAGCGTTCGGATGTTGCGCACACTCAACTACCTCACCCACAACCACACCGTGGAAGCTACCGGCAACCGGTTCTACACCATCAACTTCCAGGCCTGCCATAGTGATTTGATTTGCCAGCGCGTCGCTATCGATCGCCGGGTTCACCCACTCGCGTAACCACAGTTCACTGAATTTCATAATCTATTCCTGCCTTATTTAAACTGTTTGAGGAAACGCAGATCGTTTTCGAAGAATGAACGCAGGTCGGTAACGCCATAACGCAACATGGTCAGGCGCTCCATCCCCATCCCGAAGGCAAAACCAGAGTACACTTCTGGATCGATACCAACGTTACGCAACACGTTCGGATGCACCATCCCGCAGCCCAGCACTTCCAGCCATTTACCGTTTTTACCCATGACGTCCACTTCTGCAGACGGTTCAGTGAATGGGAAGTAAGACGGACGGAAGCGAATCTGCAAGTCTTCTTCAAAGAAGTTACGCAGGAAGTCGTGCAGCGTGCCTTTCAGGTTGGTAAAGCTGATGTTGGTATCAACAATCAGACCTTCCATCTGATGGAACATCGGCGTGTGAGTCTGGTCGTAGTCGTTACGATAAACACGGCCAGGCGCAATAATACGAATCGGTGGCTGCTGGGCTTTCATGGTGCGGATCTGTACGCCAGAGGTCTGGGTACGCAGCAGACGGGTAGCATCAAACCAGAAAGTGTCGTGGTCAGCACGCGCCGGATGGTGACCAGGAATATTCAGCGCATCGAAGTTATGATAATCATCTTCGATTTCCGGCCCGGTCGCCACTGTAAAGCCAAGCTCACCGAAGAAACTTTCGATACGGTCGATGGTACGGGTCACCGGATGCAGACCGCCGTTTTCAATGCGACGACCTGGCAGGGAGACATCTATCGTTTCCGCCGCCAGACGCGCATTTAGCGCCGCACTTTCCAGTTCGGCCTTACGTGCATTCAGCGCTTGCTGAACTTGTTCTTTCGCTTCGTTGATAACCGCACCAGCTGCCGGACGCTCTTCTGGCGGCAACTCACGCAGAGTCGTCATCTGAAGAGTTAAGTGCCCTTTTTTACCCAAATATTCGACGCGCACATTGTCTAACGCGGCAACATCTGACGCCTGGCTAATGGCCGCCTTCGCACTGGCAACCAGTTCTGCGAGATGTGACATGGTTTTCCTCATTGTGTCGGTGGTGACACTGGTTCGTTGGACTTAGAGTCCATCCCATCAGGCTATTTTACTTGCCATTTTGGTTCCGGGCAGTGCTTGAAAACCTCACGTACTTAAATACGCTCCAGTTTCTCCACGCTGGCCGTGTCCAGTCTGGTTACGACAATTACGCCAGATGAGACAGGCTTTTTATTTTTCAAAACACGCATACAAAAAAAGCCTCCACTGGGAGGCTTTCAGGCGCTGTTTTCCGTTTCTCTTCTCACGCGCTAGCCTCCTGAAGTCAGGTGCTAAAGTAAAAAAAGAAGCGGAAAATAGCAGCATTCATTGCTTGCGTTACCTTTTGGTACTCTTCAAAAGACCTTTATTGAAAAGGCTATGGCGATAAAAGTCAATGTTCTGATGGTGTTGAAACGAAAAGAGGGAGACAGGCTCCCTCTTTCAACTGGCTTATGCCAGAGCTGCTTTCGCTTTTTCAACCAGAGCGGTGAACGCTACTTTGTCAAATACAGCGATATCAGCCAGGATCTTACGGTCGATTTCAACAGAGGCTTTTTTCAGGCCATTGATGAATTTGCTGTAAGAAATGCCGTTCTGACGTGCTGCTGCGTTAATACGCGCAATCCACAGTTGACGGAACTGACGCTTACGTTGACGACGGTCACGATAAGCATACTGACCAGCCTTGATAACAGCCTGGAAGGCAACACGATATACGCGAGAACGCGCACCGTAGTAACCTTTGGCTTGTTTCATGATTTTCTTGTGACGTGCGCGTGCAATTACACCACGTTTTACGCGAGCCATATGTGCTCTCCTGTATCTATATTCTAATTAAAAAGTTAAAAACGTTAACGGCTTATGCGTACGGCAGGCACGCGATTACCAGACCCAGATCGCCTTTGGAAACCATGGCTTTCGGACGCAGGTGACGTTTACGTTTGGTCGCTTTTTTGGTCAGAATGTGACGCAGGTTAGCGTGCTTGTGCTTAAAACCACCTTTACCGGTTTTTTTGAAGCGCTTAGCAGCACCGCGTACGGTCTTAATTTTTGGCATTTTAATAACTTCCACTTCGCATTGTTAATAAACGAAACAAAGGCGAACAAAATCTGTGAAGCCCAATGGCTCCACAGACAGTGCTACTTGAAGGCCTTACTGTTTCTTCTTAGGAGCGAGCACCATAATCATCTGACGGCCTTCGATCTTCGTTGGGAAGGATTCGACCACTGCCAGTTCTTGCAAATCGTCTTTCACGCGGTTAAGCACTTCCATACCGATTTGCTGGTGGGCCATCTCACGACCACGGAAACGCAGTGTGATTTTGGCCTTATCGCCATCTTCCAGAAAACGAATCAGGCTGCGGAGTTTTACCTGATAGTCGCCTTCATCTGTACCAGGACGGAATTTAATTTCCTTAACCTGGATAACTTTTTGCTTTTTCTTCTGTTCCTTAGAAGACTTGCTTTTTTCATAGAGGAATTTGCCGTAATCCATGATACGGCAAACCGGCGGCTCGGCGTTAGGGCTGATCTCGACTAAGTCTACTCCGGCTTCTTCAGCTTTCTCCAGAGCTTCTCTCAGACTCACAATACCAAGCTGCTCGCCTTCCAGACCTGTTAAGCGAACTTCCTGGGCGCGAATTTCGCCATTAATACGGTTAGGGCGCGCCGTTTGAACTCGTTTTCCGCCTTTAATACCTTATTCCTCCAATTGTTTAAGACTGCGGCTGCGAATCTCTTGTTGCAGCTTCTCGATCACTTCATTGACGTCCATGCTTCCCAGGTCCTTACCACGGCGGGTGCGAACGGCAACTTTGCCTGATTCCACCTCTTTATCACCACAGACCAGCATATATGGGACACGACGCAAAGTGTGCTCGCGGATTTTAAAGCCAATCTTCTCATTTCTCAAGTCTGCTTTAACACGAATACCTGCATTTGATAGTTTTTGCGTCAATTCGTTAACGTATTCAGACTGAGAATCAGTAATGTTCATGATAACCACCTGAACCGGCGCAAGCCAGGTCGGGAAGAAACCAGCGAACTCTTCGGTCAGGATGCCGATGAAACGTTCCATCGACCCAAGAATTGCGCGGTGAATCATTACTGGCACCTTACGCTCGTTGTCTTCGCCTACATAGGAAGCGCTCAAACGAGACGGCAAGGAGAAGTCCAGCTGTACCGTACCGCACTGCCATGCACGATCGAGGCAGTCATACAGTGTAAATTCAATTTTCGGACCATAGAAAGCGCCTTCACCCAATTGATACTCAAACGGGATGTTGTTTTCTTCCAGCGCAACTGCCAGGTCCGCCTCAGCACGATCCCACATTTCGTCGCTACCAATTCGTTTTTCAGGACGAGTGGAAAGTTTGACCACGATCTTCTCGAAGCCAAAAGTGCTGTACATATCATAGACTAAACGGATGCATCCGTTAACTTCATCGCGAATTTGTTCTTCAGTACAGAAGATATGCGCGTCATCCTGGGTGAAACCACGTACGCGCATCAGGCCATGCAGAGAGCCTGACGGCTCATTACGATGGCAGCTACCAAACTCAGCCATACGCAGCGGCAGATCGCGATAAGACTTCAGCCCCTGGTTGAAAATTTGTACGTGCCCCGGGCAGTTCATCGGCTTAATGCAGTATTCACGGTTCTCTGAAGAGGTGGTGAACATCGCATCTTTATAGTTGTCCCAGTGACCGGTTTTTTCCCACAGGACGCGGTCCATCATGAACGGACCTTTAACTTCCTGATACTGGTACTCTTTCAGTTTAGAACGAACGAACACTTCCAGTTCACGGAAGATTGTCCAGCCGTCGTTGTGCCAGAACACCATACCCGGCGCCTCTTCCTGCATATGGTACAGATCAAGCTGTTTACCGATTTTACGGTGGTCGCGCTTAGCGGCTTCTTCCAGGCGTTGCAGGTAAGCGTTGAGAGCTTTTTTATCCGCCCACGCGGTCCCGTAAATACGCTGCAACATTTTATTGTTGCTGTCGCCGCGCCAGTAGGCCCCTGCCGTTTTCATCAGTTTGAAATGGTGGCAGAAACGCATGTTCGGTACATGCGGACCGCGGCACATATCGACATATTCTTCGTGGAAATAGAGGCCTGGCTGGTCATCATGGGCGATGTTTTCGTCCAGGATAGAAACTTTATAGCTCTCGCCGCGTTTAACAAAAGTTTCACGCGCTTCGTGCCAGCTGACTTTCTTCTTAATGACGTCGTAGTTTTTCTCAGCAAGCTCATGCATCCGCTTCTCGAGTGCTTCGACATCTTCCTGGGTTAACGTGCGGTCAAGATCAACGTCGTAGTAGAAACCGTTGTCAATAACCGGGCCGATTGCCATTTTGGTATGCGGCCAAAGTTGTTTAATCGCGTGCCCTAACAAGTGCGCGCAGGAGTGACGAATGATCTCCAGACCTTCTTCGTCTTTTGCGGTAATGATCGACAGTTGTGCATCGTTTTCAATCAGATCGCAAGCATCAACCAGTTCGCCATTTACACGCCCTGCAATACAGGCTTTTGCCAGACCTGGACCAATGTCCAGCGCAACATCCATGGGGCTTACAGCGTGGTCGTAATGGCGTTGACTGCCATCAGGAAGAGTTATAACGGGCATTTTATATCCTTATTTGCAGTGGTGACCCACACGAAAGATCACATACAAAGAAAAAATTTGTTTATTTACAATTCATTGCGAAACCATCTAGCCAACAAATGCTAAATTGGTGCGCAATCAGGTACACAAATGAAAGACATTAACCTCTCACCTTCCACCCGGGCAACTGATGTTAACACTAAAAAAAGGGGATTACACCATTCAGTTTCACATTGATACATTCGTAATTCGTTTGCCGCGGGAACCTTATCAAAATATTTAACGAATACCTGACAACAACACAACAGCGCATCCGGGATTTTACTGCTTCGATGTCAATTTATTGTGCGCATTTCAACTTATTTAAAGAACATACTGGACTATATCGAGAAAGAACAAATTGATACTGAAGCATATATCCCCAAAAAACATCATCAAAAAAAACAGAAAAACACAGTCTCTCCATTAAAGAGAAACGGCAAAATCAAACTAACGAAACACTACTCAACAATTGAGGCTATACAGCAACACGTATCCTTTCATCGAGATACGGAGTTCAGGGAGTTACTTCAATATCCACCGAAAGGAAGTTGTATTATCTTACTTAGCAAAAGTTGTTCCTCTTGCTAAAGGCTATTCTTTTAGTCAGCACCAATTATTCACACCACTGGCTGCGAAGAATTACGACGGTATACCAGGTATACATATTGCCATTCACCATAGTCACCATTATATTTTATGTCTACGCAAATACAATTTATCAAATAAGTTAAGCATACCCCAGATGAATTCCAGCATATCTGCAATTAATTACTATTAATTTTTTGTGGCAGTTATCATTTACACCGCCATCTTTATTAATTTCATTAAATAGCGCTGTAAGTCAGAAGCCCCGCTCTTCAACGTTTGCCATCTAAACAAAAATCCCTTTATGTCAACGCCTTTTGTTACACTTCGTTATCAAGTGCAAACGAAAAACGGAACAACGATATGCCGACAAAACGCTTTGACAAAAAACACTGGAAAATGGTGGTAGTCCTGCTGGTTATTTGCGGCGCAATGCTGTTACTGCGTTGGGCGGCAATGATCTGGGGTTGAATGGTGGCGAGTGAATGCAGCCAGACCGCATTACACGGCCCGGCAGATACTATTACATGCTGTAGCCCAACGATAGCGTCGTCCGACGATCGGTATGCTCCGGCGCGGATTCCGGCGGTTCAGAATTCCATGTGACGTTGTACGCGACTTTCAGACCAAAATGCTCATTAATGGCGACATTCAACGCACTTTCCGAGTTCAGCGTTGTGTCTTCCGCACCAAAGACGGAAACACCCTGGGTAAATTTAGCGTTGTCCGTTAATTGCCATGCATAGGCCCCGGAAGCATAACCCAGTGGCTGAGTCTCACTGGCATTGTCAGTATATTTGTCGTAACGCACGCCCGGACCGAATTCAAAGCGGAAGCTGTGTACCGGACCATTCAAAAACTGACGACCGTAACCAGCAGTCAACACATCGCGCTCGCGATAACCGTTATAGCGGTCTGTCAACCAGCTCGCCTGGCCAAAAAGATAGTCGTAGTCAGTTAAATTAAAACGGCTACGTCCACCCGCCGCATATTTTTCTGAAGAACGTTCATCGTTAGATGAGGTATTGCTGGCATTTCCCCATAGCGACCAGGCAGTAGTATGCCCATACCAGGTCATGGTGGTGTCAGCCGTTAATGAAGAACTTTTCGTGTTGCCTGATTGTGCAAGATATCCTGCATTCAGATTACCTTCGAACGGTTTTTTGGCACTGGCAGGATCGTCCATGACAGTAAAAACGGAATCATCGGCAGTTGCATTCAGTGACGCAAACATGCCCCCCGCCAACATAACGATGGCAGGAACTGTCTTCAAAAGCTTCATTTATCAAGAGTCCGTACAACAAAAAAAGAGACCATCGAGGTCCCGGAATCTTTCTTAAGGATCAAAGAGTAACGTCCCTGGAAAGGTAACAAATTATAAAAAGGCGCGAATAACTTAGCAATGAATTCTTATTTCATTTTTTGAATAAGCACGTTGTGAAAACAGATATTTGTTTATATATCTTTTCATCATTAATTTTAAATAAACATCTAATAAATCATATTGTTAATTTCTTCACTTTCTACAGATTCGGTGCCAGACTGAAATCAGCTTACAGGAGGAAATGATGGTACGTATCTATACGTTGACACTTGCGCCTTCTCTCGATAGCGCAACAATTACCCCGCAAATTTATCCCGAAGGAAAACTGCGCTGTACTGCGCCAGTGTTTGAACCTGGCGGTGGTGGCATTAACGTCGCCCGCGCTATTGCTCATCTCGGCGCAAGCGCTACAGCAATCTTCCCGGCAGGCGGCGCAACCGGAGAACATCTGGTCTCGCTGCTGACCGACGAACATGTCCCTGTTGCCACAGTGGAAGCCAAAGACTGGACTCGCCAGAATCTACATGTACATGTGGAGTCAACAGGCGAGCAGTACCGGTTTGTCATGCCCGGCGCGACATTAAGTGAAGATGAATTTCGCCAACTCGAAGAACAAGTTCTGGAAATTGAATCAGGAGCCATTCTGGTTATTAGTGGAAGTTTACCCCCCGGCGTGAAACTGGAAAAATTAACCCAGTTGCTCTCCGCTGCACAAAAAAAAGGGATTCGTTGCATTGTTGACAGCTCCGGCGAAGCGCTAAGCGCGGCACTGTCGATTGGTAATATTGAATTAGTTAAACCTAACCAGAAAGAGCTCAGTGCGCTGGTTAATCGCGAACTCACCCAACCGGATGATGTACGCAAAGCTGCGCAAGAAATTGTTAATGATGGCAAAGCCAAACGGGTCGTCGTTTCCCTTGGTCCTCAGGGGGCGCTGGGGGTTGATAGTGAAAGCTGCATTCAGGTCGTACCGCCACCGGTGAAAAGCCAAAGTACCGTTGGTGCCGGTGACAGCATGGTAGGAGCCATGACGCTGAAGTTAGCAGAAAATGCCTCTCTGGAAGAAATGGTCCGCTTTGGGGTAGCTGCAGGCAGCGCCGCCACGCTCAATCAGGGAACACGTCTGTGCTCTCATGACGATACACAAAAAATTTACGCTTATCTTTGCCACTAATAGAGACATTCCCCCACGGTGGGGGAATCGCCACAAACCTGTCGGCAACGTCTTTCTCCGACTATGCTCAAAAGTTATGGGATAACAAAGGGGTGAATTATGTCCAGTGGAGATCTTGTCCGTTATGTCATCACCGTTATGCTGCATGAGGAGACATTGATTGACATTAACGAATTAAATAATTATCTGACCCGCAATGGTTTTCTGCTCACCATGACAGATGATGAAGGCAAGATTCATGAGCTGGGAACGAATACCTTTGGGCTTGTCAGTCTCCAAAGTGAAGAGCAAATAAGAGAACTGGTTTCGGGGCTCAGCCAAAGTGCAACAGGCAAAACACCTGAAATCACGATCGCCACCTGGGAGGCGTGGAATAGCGACAGAAAATAAATGGTTTTTGAGCAATAATCAGTCTGTGGTGTGCGTTAGCTCGTGTTTTTACACCGCGTTTTTGCGCTAACCTTATGATCTGGCAGACAACATGGGAGAGACATCATGTGGCAGGCAATCAGTCGTCTTTTGAGCGAGCAGTTAGGTGAAGGCGAAATCGAACTGCGTAATGAACTGCCTGGCGGAGAAGTCCATGCCGCATGGCATTTGCGCTATGCGGGGCGTGATTTTTTCGTCAAATGTGATGAAAGGGAACTGCTTCCCGGCTTCACCGCTGAAACCGATCAACTGGAATTACTGTCTCGCAGTAAAACCGCCACGGTACCAAAAGTCTGGGCTGTTGGCGCTGACCGCGACTACAGTTTTCTGGTGATGGACTATCTCCCACCTCGCCCGCTGGATGCACATAACGCATTTATTTTAGGGCAGCAAATTGCACATCTACATCAATGGAGCGACCAACCACAATATGGCCTGGACTTCGATAATGCCCTTTCTACAACGCCACAGCCTAACACCTGGCAACGTCGCTGGTCAACATTTTTTGCTGAACAGCGAATTGGCTGGCAGCTAGAGCTGGCGGCAGAAAAAGGGATCGCCTTTGGCAATATCGACGCCATTGTCGAACATATTCAGCAACGCCTGGCCTCGCATCAACCACAGCCTTCCTTGCTACACGGCGATTTGTGGTCCGGGAACTGCGCGCTGGGTCCAGATGGTCCGTACATTTTCGATCCCGCCTGCTACTGGGGTGACAGAGAGTGTGATTTAGCGATGCTGCCGCTGCATACCGAACAGCCGCCACAAATTTACGACGGCTATCAGTCAGTTTCACCGCTACCGTCAGATTTCCTCGAACGTCAACCGATTTATCAACTCTACACTTTGCTAAATCGGGCAAGATTGTTCGGCGGGCAACATTTGGTTATTGCTCAGCAATCGTTAGATCGCTTGTTAGCGGCATGAGAGGGAGACTCACACAGAAGAGTACCGTTTTTTCGGTACTCTTCCCGACGGACATCTAAATATCGCCTTTATTGCAACGTATCCTGGTCAGGTAAATGAATTCCACTTTGTGTCAGTAAGCCCATTTGGCAGTACATTGCACAGGCAGCATCAATAATTGACATCGCCAGTGCAGCGCCGCTACCTTCGCCAAGACGCATATCGAGATGAAGAAAAGGCCGCAACTCAAGATAATCCAGTGCCAGCCTCGCCCCCTTCTCTGCTGAGAAATGAGAAGGAATACAGTAATTTTTGACCTCTGGCGCTATCTGGCAAGCGGCTATTGCCGCAGCATATGAAAGAAAGCCATCTAACACCACCGGCAATCCACATGCGCCAGCCCCCAGGATAACACCTGTCATGCCAACCAGATCATAACCACCCACTTTAGCCAGAACATCGATAGCATCCCGTGCATCGGGTTTGTTGATATGTATCGCCTGGCGAACTATCGACTCTTTATGACCAACGCGATTCTGTGGCAAATTAGCACCAATCCCAACAACATCATGTGGATCGCTACCTGTCAAAACAGCAATAACCGCCGAGGCTGATGTCGTATTCGCTATTCCCAGTTCCCCTACGCCAAAAACCGAAATGCCTTCCTTCGCGCGTTTTTTTACAAGTCTGGCACTGGTCAGTAGAAGATGTTCAGCGTCCTGACGCGACATCGCCGGGCCCCTGGCTATATTGCCGCTGCCCTTTGCAAGTTTGATATTAAGCATGTTATCAATGGGCTCACAATCAATGCCGATATCGACTGGCAGCACCGATGTCTGGTTAGTTCGCGCCAGTACGCAAACACCGGTAATTCCTTTTAACATGTTGAGCGCCTGAAGCCTGGTCACTTCTTTCGGCGATACCGCAACACCTTCATCAAATACGCCATGGTCAGCACACATAACAATAATTTCTTTTTGTAAATTATTGAGTTGCTTAATCCCCCACATCCCCGATATTTGTATAGCCAGGCTCTCAAGACGTCCAAGGCTGTTTGTCGGCTTGACTAACCCATCAATATGTTGGGCTGCTACCTGCATTTTTTGTTTATTCAGCGGTCTGATCAATGCAATCAGATCCTTTACTGTTTCCATCCTTGTCATCCTTATTTGTCGGTTTGCAACATGCTTATACGTCAACTGCCTTTGATCTTGACGCCAATGCCAGAGACTACCAGCCACACCTCCTGTGCCGCTTGCGCAAGTTTTTGATTTGCCCTGCCGGAAATATCGACAAAATGACGGGCCAGCCGATTTTCTGGCGTAATACTCATCCCCAGTTCATTGGTCACAACAAATATCGGAGCCGATGACTGCTGGCATGCCGTAATAAGCTCGTCCACCTGCTGTTGTAGTACAGCCTCCAGAGCGGTGAAATCGAGAGATTCAGGTGAAGCGCCACCACTCGCCTCATAAAGCAAATTGGCCAGCATTGTCGTGATGCACTCCAGCACAACACCTTCGCCAGGCTGTACATGGTGGCGAATCACGTCGCCGATATCGCGATACCCCTCCCAGGTGCGCCAGTGTGCAGGACGCTGTGCCCGATGTTTTTTAACGCGTTGCGCCATTTCATCGTCTGTGATCACGGACGTAGCAATGTAAAGAACGCGTTCGCACTGTGACAGGGCCAACTGTTCAACATGGGCGCTTTTACCGCTACGCGCCCCTCCTGTGACCAGGATCATGTTGGGATCTCCAGGTGCTTATGATAAATATCATTAATATCGACACGTTCTCTCATAACGCTCACTAATACATTAAAATCAGTAGAAGATACAATATGATAAGAGAGCGCTGCTTCGACATTTTCCCGCTATGGCTCGCTCATTTTTATCGTCCATTCAGGAGAAATGCAGAATAACATCGTTCTGTCTGAAAGAGTTCTGCGAAATGGGATCGTCAAAGAAAACAATGAACGCTGGTGTAATCACCAGCGTCCTGACAGCCCGGCGCTACGTTAAATAAAACCAAGCAGAGAAAAGAATACATATCCCGCAACAATGCAAATTACTGGCAGGATATAGAGTGAGAAAAACTGCAGGAAGATAGTATGATGCGGCACGACAATGCGCGATTCAATTTGTTCACGCGTTAATCCCTCATCCCCTTTGGCTTTCTCCAGAATGAGCTGGTCCTCCACCCCTTCACGCAAAAAACGCGCCTGGCGGCTCATTCGGGCGCCGGAGTCTTGTAACGCCAGTCCGATAAAAATCAGAATAAAAATCACCCAGAACATAACGTTCACGCCACCATTAAAATTAGGCGTTGGCGAGTTGAACCAGAACAGATTCAGAAAAGGCGTATTCGCCTGCATCATATCGATCATGACATGGGCAAAATCGAGCATTACCGCATTAATGCCTTCCTGGGTTTCCTGCCGACTATTCATAAACTTCAGCAAAGAAATCAATGTAGAGATCAGTGCGGGTATAAAAATCACCCAACCGAAAATCCTTTTCAAAATAGCAATGCGTCCAGCTTGTTGATACGTCATGAGTTCTCCTTGATTAAGACGCGTCGTTTCACTTAGTTTACCTGTAGATATCTGTTTTCGCCCATTCTTTAAAGGCGATATGATAGGCGCTTAATCATAAGCACTGCTTAATACCTTACACATAATGCTCTAAAGGAGAGGTTGTAATGTCAACCCCGCGTCAGATTCTTGCTGCAATTTTTGATATGGATGGATTACTTATCGACTCCGAACCTTTATGGGATCGGGCCGAACTGGATGTGATGGCAAGCCTGGGGGTGGATATCTCCCGTCGCAATGAGCTGCCGGACACGTTAGGCCTGCGCATCGATATGGTGGTAGATCTCTGGTATGCCCAGCAACCGTGGAATGGGCCGAGCCGCCAGGAAGTTGTAGAGCGGGTTATTTCACGAGCTATTTCACTGGTTGAAGAGACCCGTCCATTGCTACCCGGCGTGCGTGAAGCGGTTGCTTTATGCAAAAAGCAAGGTTTATTAGTCGGTCTGGCTTCAGCATCACCGCTACATATGCTGGAAAAAGTGCTGACGATGTTTGACTTACGTGACAGCTTCGATGCCCTCGCCTCTGCCGAAAAATTGCCTTACAGCAAACCGCATCCACAAGTGTATCTCGACTGCGCAGAAAAACTGGGCGTGGACCCACTTTCCTGCGTAGCGCTGGAGGATTCTGTAAACGGAATGATCGCTTCTAAAGCGGCACGAATGCGTTCCATCGTTGTTCCGGCGCCGGAAGCGCAAAATGATCCGCGTTTCGTACTGGCGAACGTTAAACTTTCATCACTCACTGAGCTGACCGCTGCAGATCTGCTGGGCTGATATCTTTGGGCGGTGGTAACACCGCCCCTCGATTCTTATCTGATTTCGCGTTCAACTGGCGGATTTATCGTCAGTTTGTGATAAAGAGTTACACCGTCACCACTTCCGCACACTGTATAAAAACCCTATACTGTACGTATCGACAGTTTAGCGAGTTTTATCATGACGGCGGAAGGCCACCTTCTCTTTTCTATTGCTTGTGCGGTATTTGCCAAAAATGCCGAGCTTACGCCTGTGCTGGCGCAGGGTGACTGGTGGCATATTGTACCTTCCGCAATATTAACGTGTCTGTTGCCAGACATCGATCATCCGAAGTCGTTTCTTGGGCAGCGATTAAAGTGGATATCAAAACCCATCGCCCGCGCTTTTGGGCACCGTGGTTTTACACACAGTTTACTGGCTGTGTTTGCCCTGCTGACGACTTTCTACCTGAAGGTTCCAGAAAGCTGGTTTATTCCTGCTGATGCTTTGCAAGGTATGGTGCTGGGTTATTTGAGCCACATTCTTGCCGATATGCTGACCCCCGCAGGCGTTCCTCTACTCTGGCCATGCCGCTGGCGTTTCCGCCTGCCGATTCTGGTACCGCAAAAGGGCAATCAACTGGAACGTTTTCTGTGCATGGCGCTCTTTGTCTGGTCGGTATGGATGCCCCATTCACTGCCCGAAAATGGTGCGATTCGTTGGTCATCGCAAATGATTAATACATTGCAGATCCAGTTTCATCGCCTTATTAAGCATCAGGTTGAATACTAAAAAGACAAAATTTATCTTTCTGGAATAAGCAATTCCATTTGAATATAAGAGGCCGCTCACAGTTCTGTTAATCTTGCGCCAACACTATGACTGCTGCGCAGTGATAGAAATAATAAGATTAGGAGAACGGGGATGAACTTTCCATTAATTGCGAACATCGTGGTGTTCGTTGTGCTGCTGTTTGCATTGGCCCAAACCCGCCACAAACAGTGGAGTCTGGCGAAAAAAGTGCTGGTAGGTCTGATGATGGGCGTGGTTTTTGGCCTCGCCCTGCATACCCTTTATGGCTCTGACAGTCAGGTGCTTAAAGATTCCGTGCAGTGGTTTAACATCGTCGGTAACGGCTATGTTCAGTTATTGCAAATGATCGTTATGCCACTGGTCTTTGCCTCCATTCTGAGTGCAGTTGCTCGTCTGCATAACGCCTCTCAGTTAGGTAAAATCAGTTTTCTGACTATTGGTACATTACTGTTTACCACACTGATTGCAGCTCTGGTCGGTGTACTGGTAACCAATCTGTTTGGTCTGAGCGCAGAAGGTCTGGTTCAGGGCGGCGCAGAAACGGCACGTCTGAATGCTATCGAAAGTAACTATGTCGGTAAAGTCGCTGACTTAAGCGTGCCACAACTTATTCTGTCCTTTATTCCGAAAAACCCGTTTGCCGATCTGACCGGAGCAAATCCGACGTCAATTATCAGCGTGGTAATTTTCGCTGCATTCCTTGGCGTCGCTGCGCTAAAACTACTGAAAGATGACGCGCCGAAAGGCGAACGCGTCTTAACGGCCATCGACACGCTGCAAAGCTGGGTAATGAAACTGGTTCGCCTGGTCATGCAACTGACCCCTTACGGCGTTCTGGCGCTGATGACCAAGGTGGTTGCGGGGTCTAACCTACAGGACATTATCAAACTGGGGAGTTTCGTTGTCGCGTCCTACCTCGGTCTGATCATCATGTTTGCGGTCCATGGCCTTCTGTTGGGCATTAACGGAATTAGTCCGCTGAAATACTTCCGCAAGGTATGGCCTGTACTGACTTTCGCTTTTACCAGCCGTTCCAGCGCAGCATCCATTCCGTTGAATGTCGAAGCGCAAACGCGCCGCCTAGGCGTACCCGAATCCATCGCCAGTTTCGCCGCTTCTTTTGGTGCGACCATTGGTCAAAATGGCTGTGCCGGGTTATATCCGGCAATGCTGGCAGTGATGGTTGCGCCAACAGTTGGCATTAACCCACTGGATCCAATGTGGATTGCGACACTGGTCGGTATTGTCACCGTAAGTTCTGCTGGCGTTGCGGGTGTTGGCGGCGGAGCGACTTTCGCTGCACTGATTGTTCTCCCAGCAATGGGATTGCCGGTAACTCTGGTTGCGCTGTTAATATCCGTTGAGCCGCTTATCGATATGGGACGTACTGCGCTGAACGTTAGCGGTTCTATGACAGCCGGTACGCTGACCAGCCAGTGGCTGAAGCAGACCGACAAATCGATTCTGAATAGTGAAGACGATGCGGAACTGGCTCATCGTTGATTTAATATAAACGCGACGGCTCGTTTCCCCGGGCCGTTGCCCTGCTTCTTATTTTATCCAATTGATAGTCTATGAGCTTCCGACTATCGTCAAAGACCTTATCACTAAGCAGTGTCGTTAATCTGTCAATACATCCCTGAGAGTTTCTTTCAAATTCTACAAAAAATTTTAAACACTCAAATCCAAGACACTTTTTTATATGTGGGTCAACGATTTCTCTAATATCACTAAAATCAAAGCAATTAAAGAAAAAATTAACATTAAATAATAAAGGTGGAGAAGGGAAAATTAACACAGGGTTGCCCGCCTTCATTTTATGCAACGGTGTTCCAACCGGATACATGCGATGGCTATCATATTTCATTTGCTTTAAATTTAAAATAACCAACTTATTTCTCACACTCATTAAGCTAACCATTTTTTCAACACAAAAAGTTGTTTCGAAATCAATTGCATTCATCTTCTCATTAAATACACTGATACGGAACTCACCGCCACACAAAGCAGAAATTGACACTTTAATTTTATTATCATTTTCAAGACTGGCATGAAAACTAAATTTAGGGCCATCATAATCATAGGAAACATGATGTATAGAAGCAATCATATAATTAAAACACGAAGTGCTCAAACCATCCTCTGGATATAGCCCTGTTGATATAAATTCACTGAGTGACGACATAGAACTTTGCAAATTCATTTTATATTGTTCTGACAACTCATATGATGACCTCATGGTAATCGCTCTATGTTGCAATGAAATATTGGGTATCATATATATCCTTAATAATTATATTCTTCAGCACTGTGGCGCATTACATTAATATTAAGTGTATAAACATAAGTGCAGAGTAAACTATCAAAAATAGCTCATCCTGTATTATATGAAGAGAAAAGATTCGTTGAACCCCTCTGTAGAAAGAGGGATTCATGATAATTATTCAGCGACTTCCCCTTCCTGCCGTATCTGGTTCGCCCAGCGCTGGGCGGACTCCGGCACGCTAAATGCCGGTGAGCGCAAGAATGACTCCCCCATCAGGACAAACGCCACATATTTCCCACGTAGTATCCATACATCACGAAACGTATCCATTTTCATCGCATGTTCCGGCGGCGCAGGTTCCGTGCGCGGAACATAGCTAATAATCGGGCGGTTTTGCTGACGTAGCGGTTTCTTCATTACTGGCTTCACTAAACGCATACTAAAAATTAGAAAAATGGTAGTTTAGCCGATTTAGCCCCCCGACGTCCTGCTTCGCGTGCGCTATCACTGATGAGCGTCGCCTGTAAAGATAAAGTGACCACCAGAAGAAGGGGAAGAGGTGAAGGGAATATTAAAGGCGGCGCAAATTCAATATATTGCAGGAAAAAACAGGCCTGATAAGCGTAGCGTATCAGGCGATGCTGTGTATCATCAGTCTCAGGCGGCGCAACTGCGCCGCCTTTTATCTCTGGACGTCAAGGTAACTGCCTAACCGATAACCACGCTCGGCAATTGCATATTTTAACGACGCTGACGTCAACACCTCCAACTCAATGAGCCGTGGAAAGCAATACGCACTCTGGCGAATCGTATTATCAATAAACGCCGGATGGCACATGACCTCCAGCGAAGTCTCATCTCGCTGACTGGAATCATCAAGTACTTGCAGGAACAGTGACTCACTGATCTCTTCGCCATAAAAAGCACTACTGAATCCCTGTGAACTGCGCAAATTAGCAGGTAAATCGCTCTCGTTAAAAGCCGATTGACGGTCAATGCGTAGCGCAATGCCCTGCTCCGCCGCAAACTTCGCCACAAGAGGGAAAATCTGCGGGAACATATGCACATGATGATGGCTATCAATGTGCGTAGGTTTGCGGCCAAACAGTTCAACGAAACGCTGATACTGACTTACCAGCTCCTGAGCAATTTCTTCCAGCGGTAAGGCATCTTCTTCTGCCAACTGCCAGATCCATTTCCCCAACACGCCTTCCCGAGTCAGCCCCGGCATCGCGGTCAACGGTTTGCCCATGGTAAGGACAAAATGCATCCCCACCGCCAGAGTCGGTTCATCACGACTTAACTGCGCCGCATGATAAATGGCTTCACCATTCACCAGCGCCGTCGTGGAAGTGACAACACCGTTACGACAAGCCTCGATAATGCCGTAGTTCTGACCTTTACTTAAGCCAAAATCATCGGCATTAACAATCAGTAAGCGTTCCATATTTAGCCCCGGTTAATGTGCTTTTTTGAGATCAGCAATGCAATCAGCGAAGTTCGGCAACCACTTTTCATGCGCCAGAATCATCTCACGGGCCAACACCTCTGCATCACGATCTGAATGCACCAGAGGGCTAAGATTCAGCGCCAGCAATACATCGTTAAACTCACCGCTAAGTGCGGCATTACTGGCGGCAATCTCAAAGCCTTTGATGGTGTGAATCAGGCCCATCACTTTATCATCAAAATGCGTAATACGCGGATGTGGCGTCGCACCATTGCGCCCCAGCGTACAGGTCATTTCAACTGCCCAGTCAGCCGGAATATTATCAATATGGCCATGATGAGGAATATTAATGTAGTGTTCCGTTTGCTTGTCGTTGTAGATAGCATTAATCACTTCGCACGCCGCGTCAGAGTAATAAGCCCCGCCGCGCTGCTCCAGCTCTTTAGGCTTAACTTTCAGATCTGGATTTTTATACAGCTCAAAAAGTTGCTTCTCAACTTTTTGAACCACCTGTGCACGCGCACCGCCCTTGTAGTATTCGCCCATTTCAATCGCCAGCATCTCTTTTTGCTTGAAGTAGTACAGCAGATAAGAACACGGCAACAGATTCAGCGATCGAATTAAGCCTTCGCTAAACGGCAGATCGAAAATATTTTTTACGGAAGAGGCTTTTAACTGCCCTGACGCCACACCATCGAGCAATTCGGCAAAACGTGATTCGCCGTTTACCAACACATCTTTAATAAACACCAGGTGGTTCAGGCCGAACAGATCGATAGACAGATCATCATCTTCTTTCAACGCCAGCACATCGTTGATAAACATTTTCATGCCCACCGGAATATTACAAACGCCGATAAAACGTTTAAATCCAGTATGACGATATACCGCTTCAGTAACCATTCCTGCGGGGTTCGTGAAGTTAATAACCCACGCATTCGGACACAATTCTTCAACATCTTTCACGATATCGAAAATAACAGGAATAGTGCGCAAACCTTTAAACAGACCACCTGCACCGTTAGTTTCCTGCCCAAGATAACCATGACTTAATGGAATACGTTCATCCAGTTCACGGGCAGGCAACTGACCTACACGCAGTTGAGTGGTGACAAAATCCGCCCCTTTCAACGCTTCGCGGCGATCCAGTGTTTTATAAAGCTTCATCGGTACGCCAGCGTTATCTATCATCCGCTGACAGAGATCAAAAATAATATCCAGCTTCGCTTTACCACCTTCAACATCCACCAGCCATAATTCACTAACCGGCAGTTCATGATAACGCTTAATAAAGCCTTCCAGTAATTCTGGGGTATAGCTACTCCCGCCACCGATCGTGACAACTTTTAATTTCTGGCTCATAATTTCTCCCTTCATCAGGAAATATGGATATTTGACATACCTGCCTCACGAGTCAGAAATAACCCAAAACACCAAAGGCAGATATATATATCTGATAAATATTTTACTGATTAAACTCAGTTAATTTCTTACGATAGCTATTAGGCGTAAATGACGTTAACTTCTTAAACGTTTTAATAAACAGACTTGGGCTGCTATAACCAGCCTCAAACGCAATATCTGTTACAGAGTAGTTAGTCATCTCCAGTTGTTTTTTAGCAAAGTTAATGCGGATCTCGTTAATAATCTGCATCGGTGTTTTGCCATAATAACGCTGGGTTGCACGCGTCAGATATTCCTGCGATTTAGCCGATAACGCCACCATATTTTCCAGTGCGTTCTCACTAAACTGCTCTTTGTCATGCATCTTTTCTACCGTATTTTTTAACCACTGTGGTACATCATCAATAACCTGTTCTTCGCGGTAATGGCGCAACCGGTTGATGACATAAAAAGTGACTATCTCTACAAACTCTTCTAACCCAGTTTCCCGGAAATTTAATGAAGAAATAACCGTTTCTACATAGGTAAGAAAAGCATTATTGGTCCGGTATACCTGTGACGCAACGAAGCAATAGGGCAATAATGGCAAATAGTGCTGCTCAAAAAAGCGTTTACTGATCCCTACATTCAAAATACGCGTGGCGCCAAACTCATAAAAACTTTGATGGTGCGATCCCAACGGGATAAAAACAAAATCGCCCCGCTCCAGCAACACGCGCTTGCCGTTTATCTCCTGGAAATAACGTCCGGTTAAAACCAAGGTGAATTCATAATAATCATGCTGATGCAGTCCACTGATACTTTCAGTTTTATTGTAGATAAACACATGGAAATTCTTGCCATTAAACAGTTGCTGTTCACGAGCAATAGCAATTTCCGGCGCGTTAATCACTGGCTGCATCATCGACTCCTTATGCCTTCAATTTTTCATGAAGCTCAATTAATTCTGTAATCAGTTCACGCGCGAGCATTGAAGTCATTAAATGATCCTGTGCATGAACCAGTACCAGGCTGACTTTCATCTTTCCTTCGCCTGCGTCGCCTTCAATCAGTTTGGTCTGCACTAAATGTGCTTCATTCAAAGCCATTCGCGATTGATCCATCATCGTCCTCGCGGCGGCAAAATCTCCCTGTTTGGCCTGTTTTAACGCGGCATACGCCAGGCTGCGGGCTTGTCCTGAGTTGATAATAAGCCCCATCACCACTTCTTCCAGTTCTTCGGCTTCGGTTTGGGTGTCCGGGATATTGTCGAGATCCATCATAATCAATTCCTCACTTTCTTTACCCGGCACAGATTTCCCTGTGCCGATATCAATTAAAATTTCAGAGCACTCGCAATATCTTCTTCGCTCTCTTCCTTATCAATCACGTTTTGTGCTTTGTTAGCCACCACCACAAACGGTAGATAAATCAACGTCGCGATCCCAAGGTTAAAGAGAGCAACCAACAACGCCGCAACGCTACCGTTGGTGTTAAAGAAAGCTCCGAGCCCCGTAGGCATCGTCCACGGTGCAATGTTAGTTACCGGAGGGATAATGCCCATGTAATACGCCGCCAGAGTGATTGCAGCCAGAATCGGTTGCACCAGAACGAACGGGATAAACATTACCGGGTTCATGATAATCGGCAGACCAAACAGAATCGGTTCGTTAATCTGGAAAATACCGGATGGCAACGCCAGTTTCGCCACCTGGCGATAATCAGCACGGCGAGAAGCAATAAAGATTGCCAGAATCAAGCCTAAGGTCGCGCCACTGCCGCCAAGGAAAATAAAGGAATCCAGCATCGGCTTAGCCCAGATATGGAAGGTCTTGCCTGCTGCCAGCGCCGCTTCAACGGAACCATATTGCTGATAGGTCGCGATATTTTCCAGCGCCCACGGCGTCATGATGCCGTTGTCCAGCGCAGTCAGCGCCAGCGCGCCATGAATACCGAAGAACCAGAGCAAAGGGACAAAGATCACATAAGCCCAGCCGACGACGCTACCCAACGATGCCAGCGGCGTCGAAATGGTATCCATAATGATCTGATGGAAGTTTGTTCCCCAGGTGGTCAGCGCCCAGGAGATAATCCCCATCACCGAGAGAATAATAAAACCAGGAATTAATGCCGAGAAGGAGCGCGAAACCGATGTCGGTACACTGTCGGGTAATTTAATCACCCAGTTACGGTGAACAATAAAGGTAAACATTTCTGCCACCACCAGGCCGATAATAATCCCGGAGATGATATTTGCACCGCCTAACCAGTTTGCTCCGACTGCATAAGCCTCACCAACACTATATGGCGTAACGGTCATGAATGCCGCGACGGATAATAACCCCGCAGCCAGCGCATCGACCTTTCGTTCTTCTGCCAGCGCCATGCCGATAAAGAACGGAGCCATTAAAGACATAATCCCTAATGTTCCGTTATAAACGTTTCCGCCAATCCCTTTCAGACTATTGAGCGTTTCAATGGTCGAAGCATCAAGGCGAATACCTAAGGAATAAAAAAACGACCCCTCCCCAAAACTAAGAAAAACATTATTAATTAATACAAACATAGCCCCTGCGAGGGTTAACGGCATTAAGCGAATAAAACCGTTTTTGATTGCATTAACGTGTGGTTGCTTTCCTATTTTAACTGCAAAAGGGAGGAGTACCTTTTCAAGCGATGCAATAACATTACTCATAGAAAAATACCCTTAAAAACCGCAACTTAAATATTGCGGTATAGATTTATGAAATAACTCTTTGACGGAAAATTTAAAAAATTAATTTGCTGCGGCTTTTTTAATTGCTGCTACCGCAGCCTTAAGCACGCCTAAACCATCGACTTTGCCATATAACAGCGAGTCAATGACTTCAACAGGTTTGTTAGGTAACAAACGCTGAATTTCAGGCAACATATAAGCGATCTGCGGCCCTAATAACACAACATCGGCATTCTGACCTTTCTCACCGGCCAGTGTTTCTGGAAATGCTTCAATAATAACCGGCACTTCATATTTTTCAGCCTGCGCACGCATCTTTGATACCAGTAAGGAAGTTGACATGCCCGCAGAACAAAACAGATAAATGTGTTTCTTTTCCATAAAACGCCCCTCATCGACGATTATCTGTCAGCCAGACACTCCGCAAGCCTTCACCTGCTTCCATGCACTGGGTAACTTGCGAAACCAACATGACTTTTTTTGTGGCTGAAAGGAGTATACGGTATTGACCTGAGTAATAGTATTTCTTTGACCATACAAATTGTCTCTCATTGACCTGAGGTTATGACCCTCTTCACATTTCAGGCAAATAATTCGCAGCAATAAATAAGAAAACAACCACAAAAAAACCGGCACGATGGCCGGTTTCCTTTGTTACTCAAGCTTTCAGACGAAGCGATTACTTCGTTGCCTGCGGATCGGTGTCATATTCGGCACAGGTCTGATAACCGGTGTTGATCACATGTCCTGTATCATCTAACGCGACAAAATAGGTTTCTGCTTTACCATCACGTTGACCCAGGATGTAAGTCTGGCACGTACCACGAGCGTGGATCATGCTCACTTCAGACGAGGGTTTCCCCGCAATTTGTGCAACCTGCGCCCGGCTCATGCCTTTTTTGACGTCTTTCACCACAGGCTGTACAAACTGGTCTTTGGCACGATCATACGCAGTACATCCCGCCAGCATCGTTAATACCGCCGCTGCCCCCAGAATTCCTGCCATATTCTTGTTCATATTCCGTCCTCTTGTTTATCAGCGTGTTAGATAAGCCTGGAATATATCGGGCGCTTTTTCAAGCCTGTGAACAAAACGGCCTCCTTTCAGAGGATTCCTCTATGGCGTTTTAACCGCCATTCAACCCGCTGTTGCTTGTCGTTTCTGTAGCAACGGGTTAGCTTTAAGGAAGTTTTATTTTCATTCTGGAGGGGTTCAATGACATTACAGCAACAAATAATAAAGGCGCTGGGCGCAAAACCACAGATTAATGCTGAAGAAGAAATTCGCCGCAGCGTCGATTTTCTAAAAAGCTATCTGCAAACTTACCCGTTCATTAAATCACTGGTTCTTGGTATTAGCGGCGGTCAGGACTCCACCCTTGCTGGAAAACTGTGCCAGATGGCGATTAATGAACTGCGTCAGGAGAGCGGCAACGAATCACTGCAATTTATTGCCGTACGCCTTCCTTACGGTGTTCAGGCCGATGAGCAAGATTGCCAGGATGCGATTGCCTTTATTCAGCCAGATCGTGTGTTAACCGTTAATATCAAAGGTGCGGTATTGGCCAGCGAACAGGCGCTACGCGAAGCTGGCATTGAATTAAGTGATTTTGTTCGCGGCAACGAAAAAGCGCGCGAGCGGATGAAAGCACAATACAGCATTGCAGGCATGACCAATGGCGTCGTGGTCGGCACCGATCATGCAGCAGAAGCCATTACCGGATTCTTCACTAAATATGGCGATGGCGGTACGGACATTAATCCGCTGTATCGTCTGAACAAACGTCAGGGTAAACAGCTGCTGGCGGCATTAGGTTGCCCGGAACATCTCTATAAGAAAGCACCAACGGCAGATCTCGAAGATGACCGCCCGTCACTGCCGGATGAAGTCGCGCTTGGCGTGACCTATGAAAATATCGATGACTACCTGGAAGGGAAAAGCGTACCGGAACAGGTCGCCAGAACGATTGAAAACTGGTATCTGAAAACCGAACACAAACGCCGCCCGCCGATTACGGTTTTTGATAATTTCTGGAAGAAATAACGCCCCATAGCTGTGTCTGATAATGCCAATATTATCGGACACAGCATCCCCTTTTATCTTTTAGGAAAAAATTACTGAACGAACTCCGGCGAATGACCAGGACGCCAGCTAATTTCACTGAACAGCAATTGACCTTGCGATTGCAAAAGCCGCAGGGTGTGCTTGCCATCGTACCAGCACGCGCCCTGGTCGGAGGTCAACAGTTTATCACCCAGTTGCCACGTCCCGCTGATCACAAACACCACTCCGCCGCGCGAGCCAAACGTGGTAAACGTGCGATCGGCAATTCTGACTTTCGCCTTACAGATATCAAGGCGTGTCATGACGTTGAAATCCATCGACATCAGCCCTTCCGTCAGTTTTGCCTTCACGACTTGATCTGCCGAAAAAGCAAAAGGTTGTAGTGGCTTTAAGGTGTGGCTAAAACGGTCTGTGCTTTCAAGACATATCTCACCGCCTTCCAGCAGCGTCACGCTCCTTTCCATTCCCGGAAACAGCGAAAACTCACCATTGGTCGCGATAGAAGCGATACTGGCACGCCAGTAAAAATCACGTTTTGCCGGAGGAAAACGACAGATTTCGCGAGTTTCACCAGCCGCGTTTCGCCACAGATCTACCGACATTTTACGCATATCAAAGTATTCCATACTCGCTCCCGGCATGCTCTTTTCATTGTTATCGTTCAGGCAACCGTGGATTGTTATCGGCAACTCGGGTGATTTCCCCTAGCGCTATTCAGGAATTTTTGGCAAAAATGACCGGTACAGGCACAAAAAAGAAAACCGCCGATCCTGTCCACCGCATTACTGCAAGGTAGTGGACAAGACCGGCGGTCTTAAGCCTTTACGCTGAGAGATTATTCAGCGGTTTCAGGCATTTTACCTTTTGCTGCCGGGCGTTCTGTCAGACGCTTCTCAAAATTCGCATTAAATTGCTTTTTCTGTTCCGGTGTCAAAATGTTGTAAATCTTGTTTTGGGTTTCCAGGTGCGCCAGCATGTTCGCTTTGCGCTGTTCTTCCATTTTCGCGATCTGTGCTTCCGCTTTTGCCTTATCGAAGGTATCGCTGGCAATAATGTCATGCATTGCGCGACGTTCTTCCAGCGGCGGACGTTTCATCTGGTCGCGCTGACCTTTCATGATTTCGCGAATTTGCTGTTTCTGCGCGTCGGTCAGGTTCAGGTCTTTAAACATCATATCCTGATGCGGACCAAACTTACCTTTATGATGCATCATCGGCTTCGCATCAGCCGGTGCTGCGGTAGTCGTATCTGCGGCGTGAGCCAGATTAGCCGCGCCAAGAGCCAGGGTAGAGGCAACAAACAGAGCAGTTAATTTACGCATATTCGATATCCTTCATTTCAGTTATTTTGTACGGCTTTCTTAAGTAACGTGCCGTGTTGACGAGATAAACTTTACTAAGTTTAGCGTCAATTAATCAGAGCAACGGTAAAACAATGAAAGTGTAAAAAACATTTTTCCGCCAATTATGGAGAAAAAAAGAAAATTTGATGGAGAGCAATGAAGGAATATTTCAAACAACTGATTTTGCAGAGATTATGAAGAACTATATCTGATAACTGGTGACAAATAAAGCAAATAACCAGGATTAATCTGTATTATTTCATAAGAAAATAATTAGACACCCGCAGAATGATTTCTGCGGGCAAATATTAGGTTAATTTTTCCAGCATTAATCCCGCACGCAATCCTATTGCAACCAATGGATTAGGAAACAGAACATATTCAACATCATGGGTCACCGTAAAACGTTCCTCTCCATCCTGAGCCAGCAATATTCCCTTTTTAAACGGCGTAAAGTTCAGCGTTTCACCTGCCATATGTAATTCGAAAGACGGTGAATGGCGGGTAATTTGTGAAACGACCCGATAGCGTAGCGGTAATTGCCTCTCAATACTGACATTTTCACCCGATAGCAGCGCCGCAATCGCACTGGCGGTTGGCGCAAACTGATGGCGATCGTTTTGCCCAAACGGCAACGCTTTTCCAAGTTCCAGCGTACAGGCCAGGGCACCAAAATGTTCAGCGCTGAAGTGAGTAAACGTCCCGCCCGGCGCCTGATGAAACACCAGCGCCTCCAGTCCCGCCGCCCCCAACCATGTCAGGAAATTTTCATCCCAGGGAATATCCCGTTGCGGTAAAACACCAAACTGCGGATGGTACGAACCGCGAATAGCCGTATGTAAATCGAGGTGCCAGCGAACGGGCTCTTTGCTCTGATCATAAAAATCCTCCAGACACTGCTCCAGTTCGCGAGCGCGGCAGGTTTCACCGCTTTCGGCAAATAACTGCCAGCGCCCGCCAAACATTCGATTCATATCGCTATGGCAATAACGCTTCCCTTGTTTTAACGCCGGAGGATTGCCGAGGATCGCCAACAACCGCCAGCGCAGTGGCATTTCTCCGTGATATATCGCGCTAAGCAACGTATCCAGCATTTCCACAGGCGCTGTTTCATTGCCGTGGATCCCTGCCGAAAGCACCATCGCGCCTTGCGGTGGTGTTAACGGCGTCAGTTCGAGTAATCCATCGCCCAGCCAGCGCCAGCGAATACCGTTGCTTTCCCTCTCGGTGATGGCGGGCTTTTTCCCTGTCAGAGTCAGGGAGAGAAAATTATCCATTTCCCCCTCCCTCGCGCTGGAACGGATAAACCGAACCGAGATCCAGCAAACGAGTTAGCATATCCAGCGCTTCTCGCCCTTCACGCAGCAACTGCGGGTCGGCCAGATCGGCAGTAGTAAGACGATCGCGATAGTAATGGTCTATCCAGTTATTGAGCGCATTAAACAGCGTATCGTTCATCATCACCGCCGGATTGACTGCCCGACATTCTTCTGCCGTCAATACTACGCGCAAACGCAGGCACGCCGGGCCGCCGCCGTTCGCCATACTCTCGCGTAAATCAAAAACTTTCAGTTCACTGATCGGATTATCGGCGGCAAGCAACCCATTGAGATAACGCCACACTCCGGCGTGCTCCCGGCACTCCTGCGGCAGCACTAACATCATTGAACTATCATCACGGCTTACTAACTGGCTGTTAAACAGATAGGTAGAAACCGCATCCGCTACGGACACCTGCGCCGCAGGAACTTCAATTGCCATAAAACCATTAACCCGCGAACGCAGGCTTGCCAGTAATTGCGCCTGGCGAGCAAATGCCTGTTGATGGCAAAACAACACCTGGCGATTGCTCACAGCAATTACATCATTATGAAAAACGCCCTGGTCAATAACGTCCGGGTTTTGCTGGGCGAAAATCACCTGCTGTGGATTAACCTGATTTAGCCTGGCGACTGCCTCACTGGCTTCGCGGGTCTGCCGCGCCGGATAGCGGGAAGGCCGCGAACCGTTCCCCTCTTCTCGCCCGTAAACAAAAATCTGCATACCGGGTTCGCCGTAATGACCGCCGAGTCGATTGTGGTTTGCCGCCCCTTCGTCACCGAGCAAGGCCACCTGTGGCAACGCTGAGTGAACGACGAATTTCTCGTCATCGTTAAAAATCGCTTTTAACAATGATTCGGTGATTGGCGCTTCCAGCGAACGGTGAAATTTATTGTTCAGGTTGGCGACCGTGAAATGCACTTTACCATCCAGCGTATCGGCAGACAGCGCGACCGTGGCAGCATTCGCCACCCACATTGGCGACGCGGAACTGACGCTGGAAAGCCAGTGTGGAGCCTGGCGGGCAACGTTCTCCAGCACCTGTTCATCGCTGCCGCTGAACCCTAACTGGCGCAAAACCGGAATATACGGGCGCTCATGTGGCGGGATCACCGCCTGGGGAAATCCCGCATCGGCAAGGGCTTTCATTTTCAGTAAGCCCTGTTTTGCCGCCAGTCGCGGGTTAGAGACCTGAAAACGGTGGCGAGTGGAGGCTTCATTACCAAACGACAGACCAGCGTAATGATGTGTCAGCCCCACCATCCCATCGAAATTGACTTCGCAAGCATTCATCGCGCCACCTCATCAGAAAAATCCAGCCCTGGGTTAAGTACGGCGGGCAACGTTAATGAAGATGACTCCAGAGTTGCCATTGGCCAGGCGCAATAATCCGCCGCATACCAGGCGCTGGGGCGATGGTTGCCGGAAGCGCCAACACCGCCGAATGGCGCGGTGCTGGCGGCGCCGGTAAGCGGTTTGTTCCAGTTAACAATCCCCGCCCGCGCTTCCAGCAACAGTTGATCGAATTTTTCCCGCTCGGGGGAAACCAGTCCACAAGAGAGGCCAAAACGCGTGTTATTCGCCATTTTTATCGCTTCATCGAAGGTATCGTAACGCCAGACGCGCAATAGCGGTCCAAATACCTCTTCATCCGGCACGCCAGTAACGCCTGTCATTTCAACGATCCCTGGCGTTAGCAGCGATGTTCCCGCCTGTAACAAACGTGGCGCAAGCAACGTTTGCCCACCCAATGCTTCCAGTTCCTGCCAGGCAGTAACAACCTGCTGTGCGGCCTGTTCAGAAATCAGCCCACCAATAAACGGCTGCGGTTCATCGTCCCAGTTGCCCGGCGTTAAACGCTGGCTGACGGCGACCAGGCGGGCAAGAAATGCATCGCCCTGTGCCCCGCTTTTCAGTAATAAACGGCGGGCGCAGGTACAGCGTTGCCCGGCAGTGACAAATGCCGACTGAATGGTCAGATGGACTGCGGCATCGATATCCGCCACCTTATCGATAATCAGCGGATTATTGCCGCCCATTTCGAGGGCGAGAATCTTTTCCGGCTGACCGGAAAGCTGGCGGTGCAACTGGTAGCCGGTATTAGCGCTACCGGTAAACAGCAAACCGTCAATATCTTCCAGAGCGCTGAGTGCCTGACCGGTTTCGCGCCCGCCCTGGACCAGGTTCAACACCCCCGGCGGCAATCCAGCCTGCTGCCACAAACGCATAACCACTTCTCCGCTCCACGGTGTCAGCTCGCTGGGCTTGAAGATGATTGTGTTGCCTGCCAGCAGCGCCGGAACAATATGCCCGTTAGGCAGATGACCGGGGAAATTGTACGGACCGAACACTGCCAGTACACCGTGCGGACGATGGCGCAAGCTCGCCGCGCCGTCCGGCATTTCGCTGCGCTGCTCGCCGGTACGAACATGATATGCCTTAATTGATATCGCGATTTTATTGATCATCGCTGTCACTTCGGTTGCCGCTTCCCAGCGCGGCTTACCCGTTTCTCTGGCAATAATCGCGGTTAATTCGGCTTTATTGCTTTCCAGCAGTCCGGCAAAACGTTCAACTCTTACCTGGCGATCGCTAAAGGAGAATCGCGCCCAACGCGGAAACGCCGCACGGGCGGCCCGACAAGCCTGCTCGACCTGAGCGGCATTGGCATCATTGCCCTGCCATAACACCTCGCCCGATACAGGATTTCGCTTCACGCGCAGCGCACCCTGGCCCGTTACCCAGTCACCGTTGATCCATAAAGTCATGCTGTTTTCTCCTCTGCGCACAAACGCACCAGACGAACACAATCCCCGGCGTGACACTTCAGTGCATCAAGTTGCGCGGCAGTTAAAATCAAACGCTCGGTAGCCGGATCGGCACGCACCAGCACCACACGAAAATGGTGATAATTTTCATTGGCGACCAGGCAGGCCGGGAAATCGCCTTGCGCTGGCTGCCCTTCAGCCACTTCCACCAGCCGGCTTTTGCGGATGGCACGAACACGGTCGATATCGCACTCCAGCGTCGGCCCACCGTCGAAGATGTCGATATAGTGACGATAGCGGAAACCTTCTTTTTCCAGCACCGCGCGGGCAGGTGCGGTTTGTGGATGCACTTGCCCGATGACGTCCTGCGCCTCCTGGGATAAAAAGTGAGTATAGATTGGGTGTTTTGGCATCAGTTCAGCGATAAACGCTTTTTGACCGGTACCGCAGAGAAAATCGGCGCGGCTAAAATCCATCGAAAAGAAACGCTTGCCGAGGCTTTGCCAGAACGGCGAATAGCCGTGTTCATCGATCACCCCGCGCATTTCAGCGACCACTTTGTCGTTAAACTTGTCGCGAAAAGCCGCCATAAACATAAAGCGCGATTTCGATAACAAATAGCCGTTGCCCTCTTTGCGCCAGTCCGGGTCGAGAAACAGCGTACACAGTTCGCTGCTGCCGGTGTGATCATTACTGAGAAACAGCGTCGGTAACGCATTGTAAACATTCAGCTCTTTTGACGCGTGAACCAGCGTGCCGACGCGATAGTTATACCAGGGATCGTTCAGCCCAACCGCCACCTCAATAGCGCAAATACCCGCTACAGTGCCTGTCTCGCTCTCTTCCAGCACAAACACATAACCTTGTTCACTTTTGGGCAGTTCGCCCTGCCAGGTTTTTATGGCCCTTTCGATACGCGCCGAAAGTGTAGCTTCATTGGCGGGTAACGACGTCAGGCCGCCCCCCGTTTTACTGGCAAGCTGCATCAACGCCGCAACATCCGTGCGTTCAACAGGACGGATGACCATCATGATGGACCTCCGCTCACAAAACGTTCGCAGGCTGCTGCAAAGCGATCCAGACCCGTCGTCACTTCTTCTTCGCTGACATTCAGCGCTGGAGCAAAACGCACCACGTTACCTCCGGCAATCAGCACCAACACGCCAGCTTTTGCCGCTTCTTGCGAAATTTGTTTCGCTTGCCCGGCGTAATCGGCATTCAAAACACAACCAATTAGCAGACCTAATCCGCGGATTTCACTGAACAAACCACAACGGTGATTAATGGTATTAAGACGCTCAACAAACCCGTCGTGGCGCTGTTTAACCCCGTTAAGCATTTTCGGCGTGTTAATAAGATCAAGCACTTTACCTGCCACCGCCGAGGCCAGCGGATTGCCGCCATAGGTCGTGCCGTGGCTACCAACGGTCATCACGCGGCCGCATTCTTCGGTTGCCAGCAGCGCGCCAACCGGGAAACCGCCACCCAAAGCTTTGGCGGTAGTTAACAAATCGGGCGTTACGCCATAGTGCATATAGGCATACAGTTCCCCTGTGCGCCCGACGCCCGTTTGTACCTCATCAAAAATCAGCAAAGCATTGTGGCGGTCACACCGTTCACGCAGACCTTGTAAAAATGCGTTACTGGCAGGCACCACGCCACCTTCGCCCTGGATGGGCTCGACAATCACCGCACAGGTAGAGTCGTCGATCAGCGCGCTGGCAGAGTTAATATCGTTATACGCAGCATGACGAATGTCCGGCGGCAGTGGCGCAAAATCCTGTGAATAGGCTGGCTGTCCGCCCGTGCTGACGGTAAACAGCGTGCGCCCGTGAAAGGCATTCTTAAACGCCACAATACCGCTCTTATAGCTGCCGTAGCGGTCGTGAGCGAATTTACGCGCCAGTTTCAGCGCCGCTTCGTTGGCCTCCGCGCCGGAGTTACAAAAGAACACGCGATCGGCAAAAGTCGCGTCGATAAGTTTTTTCGCCAGCCGTAATGCCGGTTCGTTGGTATAGCCATTACCGGTATGCCAGAACTTACTTGCCTGTTCGTTCAGCGCCTCGCACAGTTCGGGATGCGCATGGCCCAGCGCGTTTACCGCAATGCCCCCCGCGAAGTCGATATACTCTTTCCCCTGCTGATCCCACAAGCGTGAACCTTCGCCACGTAGCGGAATGAACGGTGCCGGTGCGTAAACAGGTATCATCCATTCATCAAAGTTTTCACGCGTAATTGGCTGAGACATAGCGACCTCTACAGCAAATAAATTGTTATTTATATGTTAATAATTGGTGTGGTTGCGCTGTAAATGTAGATTGCAGGGTTTGTGCCAGCCAGTGACAAAAGTGCATAAACGAGAGCAGCCATCTGGAAATCAACAAGTTATAACCTGATGATATGCATTTAACGTGCATATAAAGTGAATACGTTCGGGATACAGTTGAATAAAAAGGATAAAAAACGAAATGTTATGCAGAAGTGAAATATAATTCTAAAATTGTGATCGTTAACGAAATTTACTGGAAATTAGTGCGCCATTTCGACGCTGCCTGCACCAAAAGCGAGCATTTTTTGATCCATCGTTGTCAGCATTAACAACCATCGATCAAATCACTTAACAACAAGCGGTAAGCCAGACGAATTTCTGCTAACATCCCCCCACTCTTTATTTGCAAAAATGGCAGCGACTATGAAATTTGTCTCTTTTAATATCAACGGCCTGCGCGCCAGACCTCACCAGCTTGAAGCCATCGTCGAGAAGCATCAACCGGATGTCATTGGCCTGCAGGAGACAAAAGTTCATGACGATATGTTTCCACTCGAAGAAGTGGCAAAACTTGGCTACAACGTGTTTTATCACGGACAGAAAGGCCATTATGGCGTGGCGCTGCTGACCAAAGAGACGCCGATTACCGTACGTCGCGGCTTTCCGGGCGATGGCGAAGACGCTCAGCGGCGGATTATTATGGCGGAAATTCCCTCGCCGCTGGGCAATGTCACCGTGCTCAACGGTTACTTTCCGCAGGGCGAAAGCCGTGACCATCCCACTAAATTCCCGGCGAAAGCACAGTTTTACCAGAACCTGCAAAACTATCTGGAAACCGAACTCAAACGCGAGAATCCGGTGCTGATTATGGGTGATATGAATATCAGCCCCACCGATCTGGATATCGGCATTGGCGAAGAGAACCGCAAACGCTGGCTGCGTACCGGAAAATGTTCCTTCCTGCCGGAAGAACGCGAATGGATGGAGCGTCTGCTCAGTTGGGGGTTGGTAGATACCTTCCGCCACGCTAATCCAGAAACTGCGGACCGTTTCTCGTGGTTTGATTACCGCTCAAAAGGTTTTGATGATAACCGTGGCCTGCGTATCGATCTGCTGCTTGCCAGCCAGCCGCTGGCGGAATGCTGCGTAGAAACCGGCATTGATTATGAAATCCGCAGTATGGAAAAACCGTCAGATCACGCTCCTGTGTGGGCAACTTTCCGCCGCTAATATCTTCATTCTCCTGACTCATTGTGAGTCAGGAGAATGAACCTTGAGAAAAATCAACAAACTGTCAGTAATGATTTGTTCCCCGCCTACCTTTGTTATACCGTCACTGCGTTTTTAGTTGTCTGACCACTTCTCTATTATCAAGTTTTGATATAGGAAACCCCACGATGAAAGCAGAGCATAAATTACTTCTTATCTGTCTTATTTTTGTGCCGTTTATTTATGCTATCCACGCTTTCGATTTATTCGATCTGGTCACTGATTTACCTCACCTGCAAACACTCATTCGCCAGAGTGGATTTCTCGGCTATAGCCTCTATATTCTGTTATTTATCGTCGCCACCCTCTTTCTATTACCGGGAAGCGTACTGGTAATCGCAGGCGGAATTGCCTTTGGCCCGCTATTGGGTACTCTGCTTTCGTTGATTGCCGCTACGCTGGCATCAGCGTGCTCATTCTTACTGGCGCGCTGGCTGGGACGTGATTTACTACTGAAATACGTCGGCCATACTCATACTTTTCAAGCCATTGAAAAAGGAATTTCACGTAGCGGCATTGATTTTCTTATTCTGACCCGATTAATCCCGCTATTTCCTTACAATATTCAAAATTACGCTTACGGATTAACCGCGATAGGCTTTTGGCCTTATACCCTTATTTCAGCATTAACCACTCTACCGGGGATCGTTATTTATACCGTGATGGCCAGCGACCTCGCCAGTGAAGGCGTTACGCTGCTCTTTACATTAAAACTCTGTCTGGCTGGCCTGATGCTGTTTATTCTCGTACAGCTCGCCAGACTCTATGCCCGACACAAACAGGTGGATCTGTCTGCTTCTCGCCACAGCCCACTTACTCACCCTAAAAACGAAGGATAGAACGATGTTGCAACATTATTCAGTGTCATGGAAAAAAGGACTGGCTGCGCTGTGTTTACTGGCAGCCGCGGGGCTTGGTGGCTGCGATCAAAAAGAGAATACGACGGCAAAAGTGGAGTATGACGGGCTTTCGACCAGCCAGCCGCTACGCGTCGATTCCAGTAACCATACGGTCACCATGCTGGTGCAAATTAATGGGCGTTTCCTCACCGACGATACTCGCCACGGCATTGTATTTAAAGAGGGCTCCAACGGGCATAAATCGCTGTTTATGGGGTATGCCGCGCCAAAAGCATTTTATGAAGCCCTGAAACAGGCAGGCGCTACGCCGGGCGAAAACATGACAATGGATAATAAAGAAGCCACACATGTCGCTGGCAGCAAACTGGATATTTCAGTGAACTGGCAAGGCGCGACAAAAACTTATTCCTTTGATGAGGTAATTGTCGATAGTAATAGCAAAAAACTGGATATGCGCTTTGGTGGTAATTTAGCAGCGGCGGAAGAGAAAAAAACAGGCTGTCTGGTGTGTCTGGATAGCTGCCCGGTCGGTATTGTCAGCAATGCGACGTACACTTATGGTGCGGTAGAAAAACGCGGCGAAGTGAAATTCAAAGGCAATGCGTCAGTATTACCGCCAGATAACACGCTGGCAACGGTTACTTTTAAAGTTGTCGAATAGACCCCAGGATAAAGGATGATGAAGATACAACCGCGTAAAATCTGGTATTACCGTGCCGCCATCATCATCCTGTTGTTCGCCACGCTGCTCGCATGGGCGCTGCTTCCCGGCGTCCATGATTTTATCAATCACAGCGTTGCGGCATTTGCCGCCGTGGACCAACAGGGTATTGAGCACTTTATTCAGTCTTATGGCGCGCAAGCGGCAGTGGTCTCATTCTTTTTGATGATTTTACAGGCCATCGCCGCGCCGCTACCGGCATTCTTAATTACCTTTGCCAATGCCTCGCTGTTCGGCGCATTCTGGGGTGGCCTTCTGTCGTGGACCAGTTCGATGGCTGGCGCGGCGCTGTGCTTTTTTATTGCCAGAGTGATGGGCCGCGAAGTGGTAGAAAAGTTAACGGGTAAAACCGTGCTTGACAGTATGGACGGTTTTTTTACCCGCTACGGCAAACATACTATCCTGGTATGCCGGTTATTGCCTTTTGTCCCTTTCGATCCAATCAGCTATGCTGCCGGTTTGACTTCAATACGTTTTCGCTCGTTTTTTATCGCCACCGGGCTCGGTCAGTTACCGGCGACCATTGTTTATTCCTGGGCGGGCAGCATGTTAACAGGCGGCACATTCTGGTTTGTCACCGGACTGTTTATCCTGTTTGCTCTGACCGTGGTGATTTTTATGGCGAAAAAAATATGGCTTGAACGCCAGAAGAGGAATGCCTGATGGGGTTACCGCCGCTGAGCAAAATTCCTTTCATTTTACGTCCGCAGGCGTGGCTACATCGTCGTCATTATGGCGAGGTGCTAAGTCCTGTTCGCTGGTGGGGGCGGATCCCGTTTATTTTTTATCTGGTGTCGATGTTTGTCGGCTGGCTGGAACGCAAACGCTCACCGCTGGATCCGGTGGTGCGATCGCTTGTCAGCGCGCGCATTGCGCAAATGTGTCTGTGCGAGTTTTGCGTGGATATCACCAGTATGAAAGTCGCTGAGCGCACCGGCAGCACCGACAAACTGCTGGCGGTATCTGACTGGCGACAAAGCCCATTGTTCAGCGACGAGGAGCGACTGGCGCTGGAGTACGCAGAAGCCGCCAGCGTCACGCCGCCTACGGTGGACGATACCCTGCGCGCCCGACTAACTGCCCATTTTGATGCGCAGGCACTCACCGAGTTAACAGCATTAATCGGCCTGCAAAATCTGTCGGCTCGTTTTAATTCTGCTATGGACATTCCCGCCCAGGGACTCTGCCGACTTCCTGAAAAACATTCTTAAGGAGAAATGATGCGCCATTGTGTGTGGTTGCTGGGATTGTTATCGTTATTTTCTTTGGCAACCCATGCCAGTGACTGGCAGGAAATCAAAGACGAAGCCAAAGGGCAAACCGTCTGGTTTAACGCCTGGGGCGGCGATACCGCAATTAACCGCTATCTCGACTGGGTCAGCGGCGAGATGAAAACCCACTATGCCATTAACCTGAAAATCGTGCGTCTCGCCGATGCCGCAGACGCAGTAAAACGCATCCAGACCGAAGCCACAGCGGGGCGTAAAACAGGTGGCTCAGTGGATCTGTTATGGGTGAACGGCGAAAACTTCCGCACCTTAAAAGAGGCCAATTTACTGCAAACCGACTGGGCAGAAACGCTTCCCAACTGGCGTTACGTCGATACACAACTGCCGGTACGGGAAGATTTTTCTGTGCCAACCGAAGGGGCTGAATCGCCCTGGGGCGGCGCACAACTGACCTTTATTGCCAGACGCGACCTCACGCCACAACCACCGCAAACGCCGCAAGCGTTGCTGGAATTTGCCAAAGCCAATCCTGGTACGGTCACTTATCCGCGCCCACCGGACTTTACCGGCACCGCGTTTCTTGAACAGTTGCTGATCATGCTGACGCCAGAGCCCGGCGCATTAAAAGAAGCGCCGAACGATGCAACTTTTGCCCGCGTTACTGCGCCGCTATGGCAATATCTCAATACGCTGCATCCGTATTTGTGGCGTGAGGGCAAGGATTTCCCGCCCTCTCCCGCACGAATGGATACCCTGTTGAAAGCGGGCTCGTTGCGCCTGTCGTTGACCTTTAACCCTGCTCACGCGCAACAAAAAATAGCCAGTGGCGATTTGCCTGCCAGCAGTTACAGCTTTGGCTTTCGCGAGGGAATGATTGGCAACGTACATTTCGTCACTATCCCCGCCAACGCTAATGCCAGCGCGGCGGCAAAAGTCGTCGCTAATTTCCTGCTCTCTCCTGATGCACAACTGCGTAAGGCAGACTCGGCTGTCTGGGGTGATCCATCCGTTCTCGATCCGCAGAAACTGCCTGACGGACAACGCAAAACATTACAAGCACGAATGCCGCAAGGTCTGCCGCCGGTACTGGCAGAACCGCACGCAGGTTGGGTAAATGCGCTGGAACAAGAATGGCTACGCCGTTACGGTACGCATTAATCTTTCTGCTATGGGCTGTGATGGCGGCGATCTACGCGCCGCTGATCCTGGCTGTTTTCACACTGGCAACGCCAGCTATGTCACTGACAAACTGGCAGGTATTATTTGCCGATCCACAGTTACCACAGGCGCTACTTACGACGCTGGTTTCAACGTCTATTGCGGCAGTGGGCGCCTTGCTTATTGCCCTGCTGGTAATTGTGGCGCTATGGCCTGGCGCAAAATGGCTGCGCCTGTGCGCTCGTCTGCCGTGGCTACTTGCCATCCCACACGTCGCATTTGCCGCCAGCGTCCTGCTACTGTTTGCAGAAGGCAGTCTGGTGTATGACTATTTCCCTTTTCTCACCCCGTTGATGGACCGCTACGGCATCGGTCTTGGTATTGCCCTGGCGGTAAAAGAAAGCGCCTTTCTGTTGTGGATCTTGTCTGCGGTACTCAGCGAAAAACGTCTGTTGCAACAAGTGATTGTACTGGATTCTCTGGGCTACAACCGCTGGCAATGTCTGAACTGGCTGTTACTGCCCTCCGTCGCTCCCGCACTGGCTATGGCGATGCTGGCGGTTGTAGCATGGTCGCTGTCGGTTGTGGATGTGGCGATTATTCTCGGCCCGGGCAATCCACCGACGCTGGCGGTAATAAGCTGGCAGTGGTTAACCCAGGGCGATACTGACCAACAGACGAAAGGCGCGCTTGCCTGCCTGCTGCTCATGCTGTTACTCGCCGCCTGCATTTTGCCTGGCTATTTACTGTGGCGCGCCTGGCGACGCACTATTCCCCGGGAAGATGGCATTCGCCAGCGTACTACTCCCTTACTTCCCGGCAAAGCTCTGGCACAGTTCTTACCGCTTACTGGCGTACTCTGTTTATTGTTACTGGCGATCCTCGCGGATCGGTCGACGATCAACAACGAAGCCTTGTTTAATAGTCTGGAGATGGGGCTGGTCGCGACATTCATCGCTGTAATCATATTGTTGCTGTGGCTGGAGTGGGGGCCGCAACGTCGGCAGTTCTGGATCTGGCTGCCTATATTATTACCGGCGCTGCCGCTGGTCGCAGGTCAGTACACATTGACGCTGTGGCTGTATCTGGATGGTAGCGAGTCGGCCATAGTCTGGGGGCACCTGCTGTGGGTGATGCCATGGATGCTGTTTATTCTACAACCTGCCTGGCAGCGCATCGACTCGCGGTTAATTCTGATTGCGCAAACGCTGGGCTGGTCACGTGGTAAAATATTCTTTTATGTAAAATGCCCGTTAATGCTACGCCCTGCGCTTATCGCATTCGCTGTCGGTTTTTCGGTGAGTATTGCGCAATATATGCCGACGTTATGGTTGGGCACGGGACGCTTCCCGACGTTGACCACCGAAGCCGTAGCGTTAAGCAGCGGCGGCAGCAACAGTATTCTTGCCACCCAGGCGCTATGGCAACTGCTGTTGCCGCTATTGGTTTTTGCCCTCACCGCTTTAATGTCAAAATGGGCCGGTTACGCCAGACAAGGACTCCGCTAATGCTTCGCGTAAAAAATGTTTCACTGCGTTTGTCTGAAACCCCTTTGCTGGCAAACGTCAACTTTACGGTAGATAACGGTGACATTGTCACGTTAATGGGCCCATCAGGCTGCGGCAAATCAACCCTGTTTTCGTGGATGATCGGTGCACTTGCCGGGGAGTTTTCCTGTAGAGGCGAGTTATGGCTTAATGAGCAACGCATCGACGCTCTGCCCACTGCCCAACGCCAGATTGGCATTCTTTTCCAGGATGCGCTGTTATTTGACCAGTTCAGCGTCGGGCAAAATTTGTTGCTGGCGCTACCGTCGACGCTCAAGGGGACAGCGCGGCGCAATGCCGTGAATGATGCGCTTGAGCGTGCGGGGCTAAGTGGAACTTTCCATCAGGATCCCGCAACTCTGTCTGGCGGGCAACGCGCACGCGTTGCCTTGCTACGCGCCCTTCTCGCCCAACCCAAAGCATTACTACTTGATGAACCGTTCAGCCGTCTTGACGTAACTCTGCGTGATAATTTTCGTCAGTGGGTATTTAATGAAGTTCGCAAACTGGCGATCCCCGTCGTTCAGGTAACCCACGATCTTCAGGATGTTCCCGCCGATAGTCCCGTTCTGGATATGACGCAATGGTCAGAAAATTACAACAAGCTGCGATAACGCAAAGTTTTTCCTGATACGTCAGTTCAGAATGACGCACTCAAAACTACAATGTCGGGATTTTCGATGAAACGTGTTTCTCAAATGACCGCGCTGGCAATGGCTTTAGGGCTGGCTTGCGCTTCTTCGTGGGCCGCTGAACTGGCGAAGCCTCTTACACTTGACCAGCTTCAACAACAAAATGGCAAAGCGATAGATACTCGCCCCAGCGCGTTTTATAACGGCTGGCCCCAAACCTTAAATGGCCCTTCCGGTCATGAACCTGCCGCCTTGAATCTTTCTGCGAGCTGGCTCGACAAAATGAGCGCCGGACAACTCAATGAATGGATCAAGCAACATAACCTGAAAACCGATGCGCCGGTAGCGTTGTACGGAAATGACAAAGATGTCAAAGCCGTCAAATCACGCCTTCAGAAAGCAGGCTTCACAAAAATCTCCACCTTAAGCGACGCCCTTAGTAATCCTTCCCGATTGCAAAAACTACCACACTTTGAGCAGCTGGTTTACCCGCAATGGCTGCACAATTTGCAACAAGGGAAAGAAGTTACGGCGAAACCTGCTGGCGACTGGAAAGTCATTGAAGCGGCCTGGGGCGCACCGAAACTTTATCTCATCAGCCATATTCCCGGCGCCGATTACATCGATACCAATGAAGTGGAAAGTGAACCGCTGTGGAATAAAGTCTCTGATGAGCAACTGAAAGCGATGCTGGCAAAACACGGCATTCGTCATGACACCACTGTTATTCTTTATGGTCGCGACGTTTATGCAGCAGCGCGCGTGGCGCAGATTATGCTCTACGCAGGAGTGAAAGATGTACGCCTGCTGGACGGCGGCTGGCAAACCTGGTCCGACGCGGGTCTGCCCGTTGAGCGCGGTACGCCACCAAAAGTGAACGCGGAACCGGATTTCGGCGTGAAGATCCCGGCACAACCGCAACTGATGCTGGATATGGAGCAAGCGCGTGGCCTGCTGCATCGCCAGGATGCATCGCTGGTCAGCATTCGCTCCTGGCCGGAATTTATCGGCACTACCAGTGGCTACAGCTATATCAAACCAAAAGGTGAAATTCCGGGCGCACGCTGGGGACACGCAGGCAGCGACTCAACCCATATGGAAGATTTCCATAATCCAGACGGTACGATGCGCAGCGCCGATGATATTACCGCTATGTGGCAAGCATGGAATATCAAACCGGATCAGCAAGTCTCGTTCTACTGCGGCACCGGCTGGCGTGCGTCAGAAACCTTTATGTACGCACGGGCAATGGGCTGGAATAACGTCTCCGTGTATGACGGCGGCTGGTACGAATGGAGCAGCGATCCGAAAAACCCGGTAGCAACCGGTGAACGCGGCCCGGACAGCAGCAAATAACATTGCAATTACTGACGCTGGAGCGACTTCAGCGTCAGATACCCACTCCACACCCGCGTAAAGGTCGTCATCCAGCACAACGCACCAAATACCCACGCAAACCACGGAAAACAGGCCGGAAAGAGGCAACTAAGCACAAACAGCAAAATCGTCTCGCTGCCTTCGGTTAACCCGCCCAGATAATAAAACGATTTATGCGCATAACCGGGATTATCAATCTGATGTTTCGCCGCCAGCGCAGCAAAAGCGAGAAAACTGCTGCCCGTGCCGATAAACGCAAACAGCAGCCAGCCGCCTGCCAGGGCGTTTTGCTCCGGTGCGGCGAGGATAAACCCAAAAGGCACCAGCGCGTAAAAAAGAAAATCGAGAGAAATATCGAGAAAGCCGCCCGCGTCGGTAAGCCCTCTGCGCCGCGCCAGCGCACCGTCCAGACCATCAAGCAGCCTGTTCAACAAAATGACGACTAGCGCCGCCAGATACCAGCCCAGCGCCAGAAAAGGCAGTGCCAGCACGCCGATGGCAAATCCCACTAATGTTAAACCATCTGGCGTAATGCCCGGTTTATCAAGAACCCGCACGCACTGATGCAACAACGGTTTTATTCGCGGATGAAGATGGCGGTCTAGCACAGGTACTCCTTACATATAAAGCCCTTCTGATTGGGCAACTCTGCGGATATTATGGCATTTTTCACTTATCTGCCCGTGTGTAATTTATGAAAATGATTGATGTTGTTGCCGCCATCATCGAACGTGATGGCAAAATTTTACTCGCGCAACGCTCCTCCCAAAGCGATCAGGCGGGATTATGGGAATTTGCCGGAGGGAAAGTGGAAGCAGGAGAAAGCCAACCACAAGCGTTGATACGCGAGTTACGCGAAGAGCTGGGTATCGACGCGACCATTGGTGAATATATTGCCAGCCATCAGCGGGAAGTTTCGGGTCGGATGATTCATCTCCATGCCTGGCATGTACCGGCGTTTTTCGGTACGTTACGGGCGCACGAACATCAGGCACTGATCTGGTGTCTGCCAGAAGAGGCATTGCAACATCCACTAGCCCCTGCTGATATTCCGCTACTTCAGGCGTTTATGGCTTTACGCGCCGCCAGACCAATGGATTCGTACTAAGGGTTTTGTCATCCCGCTGGCATTGCAACAAAACGCCTTCCGCCTTAATTACTGCTCCTTCAGAATAATTTTGATCCTGATAAACGCAGCACTGATTACAGGGCTGCGCAGACTGTCCAACTGAACTAAACACCTCCGCCGGCACATTAACTTCTACGTCCGAACGATTATGCAGGTTAGCCAGCGCCAGGAACGGAAATGCCAACACGACAGCGAACAATGCTCGACTCACAGGAAACTCCTTAGTTTTTGTTATCTCTGCTACTGATAACGGTAGCCTGGCGGCAAAACTTTAGCGTCTGAGTCATTGCATTTGGTGATGAGATTCATCTCGTTATTAATTTGCTTTCCGGTGTCATTTTTTTCTTGCTTAACGTCACATTCTTGATGATATAGTCGAAAACTGCAAAAGCGCTTTACGCACACAACACAAACACAATCGTATTAATATATAAGGGTTTTATATCTATGGAGCAGACAAATTCTCTGGAATCATTCCTCAACCATGTCCAAAAGCGCGACCCGAATCAAACCGAGTTCGCGCAAGCCGTTCGTGAAGTAATGACCACTCTCTGGCCTTTTCTTGAACAAAATCCCAAATATCGCCAGATGTCGTTACTGGAGCGTCTGGTTGAACCAGAGCGCGTGATCCAGTTTCGCGTGGTATGGGTTGACGACCGTAATCAAGTACAGGTCAATCGCGCATGGCGTGTCCAGTTCAGCTCCGCCATCGGCCCGTACAAAGGCGGTATGCGCTTCCACCCATCAGTAAATCTCTCCATTCTCAAATTCCTCGGTTTCGAACAAACCTTCAAAAATGCTCTGACTACCCTGCCGATGGGCGGAGGTAAAGGTGGTAGCGATTTCGATCCAAAAGGAAAAAGTGAAGGCGAAGTGATGCGTTTCTGTCAGGCGTTAATGACCGAGCTGTATCGTCACCTGGGCGCAGATACCGACGTTCCGGCGGGCGATATCGGCGTTGGTGGCCGTGAAGTCGGCTTTATGGCAGGGATGATGAAAAAGCTCTCCAACAACACCGCCTGCGTCTTTACCGGTAAGGGGCTTTCTTTTGGCGGCAGCTTGATTCGCCCGGAAGCCACCGGTTACGGTCTGGTTTATTTCACAGAAGCGATGCTGAAACGCCACGGTATGGGGTTTGAAGGGATGCGCGTTTCCGTTTCAGGTTCCGGCAACGTCGCTCAGTACGCTATCGAAAAAGCGATGGAATTTGGCGCACGCGTAATTACCGCATCAGACTCCAGCGGCACCGTGGTTGATGAAAGCGGATTTACCAAAGAGAAACTGGCACGTCTTATTGAAATCAAGGCCAGCCGTGACGGTCGCGTAGCAGATTACGCCAAAGAATTTGGTCTGGTCTATCTTGAAGGCAAACAGCCGTGGTCCGTGCCGGTTGATATCGCTCTGCCATGTGCAACCCAGAACGAGCTGGACGTTGACGCCGCGCATCAGCTTATCGCCAATGGCGTTAAGGCGGTCGCCGAAGGGGCAAACATGCCTACCACCATCGAAGCGACCGAGCTATTCCAACAGGCAGGCGTACTATTTGCACCAGGTAAAGCGGCTAACGCTGGCGGCGTAGCAACATCGGGGCTGGAAATGGCGCAAAACGCTGCGCGTCTGGGCTGGAAAGCCGAGAAAGTTGATGCTCGTTTACACCACATTATGCTGGATATCCACCACGCTTGTGTTGAACACGGCGGCGAAGGAAAGCAAACCAACTACGTACAAGGCGCGAACATTGCCGGCTTTGTGAAGGTTGCCGATGCTATGCTGGCGCAAGGGGTGATTTAAGTCATCAGACAACTTTGCCGGATGAGGCGTGAATATCTTGTCTGGCCTACGAAAATCTTCTGAATCTGAGAACAGATATCTGTAGGCCTGATAAGACGCGCAAGCGTCGCATCAGGCATTTGTGCCGGATGCGGCGTGAATACCTTATCCGGCCTACGAAAACCTTCTGCATTAACGCATTATATTATCGCTCCATTACCGGCCTCTTCCGATGGCGGGCTTTTTTTCGACGTTCGCTTGCGCGGTGAAGCCTTTTTCTTCTCTTCACCACTGCCCGGGGCCACTATGCCACGAAACTGCCGTACCGGTGTACGTTTTGCCTGATCAATCAACTGATACAACGTTCCCACCAGCGGCTGCATAAAGTCCTGGTAGCGACACTGTTTTTCGCTGATTTGTGTCAGTACCGATTCCCAGTGCGCGGTCATATCTGGTCGCGTGGCCATTTCTGGCAACGAATGGAATAACGCTTTTCCGGCGTCAGTGGAGTGGATATAGCGCCCTTTTTTGGTCAGGAAGCCACGCTTGAACAGCAGTTCAATAATCCCGGCGCGAGTCGCTTCTGTCCCCAGCCCATCGGTGGCACGAAGGATCTTTTTCAGATCTTTGTCCTGCACAAAGCGCGCGATCCCGGTCATTGCCGAAAGCAGCGTCGCGTCTGTGAAATGACGTGGCGGCTGGGTTTGCCGCTCCACCACTTCACCTTTCTCGCACAGCAGCTCATCGCCCTTCGCTACTACAGGCAGCGGCGTACCGTCGTTTTCTTCGTCACGCTCTTTGCTACCTAACAGCGCACGCCAACCTGCTTCAGCAAGAAAACGGGCTTTAGCAACAAATTTGCCTTTGGCGATTTCCAGTTCGATAACACATTTACGGAACACGGCATCCGGGCAGAATTGCATCAGATACTGACGGGCAATCAGGCTATAGACCTTCGATTCGTTCTCCGTCAGGTTGATGGCAGAACTGCGAGCGGTCGGGATGATGGCGTGGTGCGCATCCACTTTTTTGTCATCCCAGCAGCGATTACGTATATCCGGGTCAACTACTGGCTGTGGCAGAAGATCCGGCGCATGAACGCCGATGGCATTCATCACCGCATGACGTCCGGCGAAATGTTCTTCCGGCAAATAACGACAATCGGAACGCGGATAAGTAATCAGCTTGTGGGTTTCGTACAATTTCTGACAGATATCAAGCACGTTCTGCGCACTCAGCCCAAAACGCTTTGCCGCTTCAATCTGTAATGTCGAAAGCGAAAACGGCAGCGGTGCCGATTCTGATTCCCGTTTATCGTTATAGCTGGTGACAATCGCTGGCTGACCACTGATGCGGTTAACCACATGCTCCGCCAATGGACGATGCAACAAGCGCCCTTCTTCATCCTGGTACGGCTCACACGCTTCGCTCGGCTGCCAGATAGCGGTAAACCGCTCATCGGCAGGCGTCACAATATGCGCTTTGACTTCAAAGAAATCTTTCGCCACAAAGTGTTCAATTTCTTCGTCGCGGCGCACCACCAGCCCAAGCACTGGCGTCTGTACGCGCCCAACGGAAAGCACGCCCTGATAACCCGCATTACGTCCCAGAATGGTGTACGCGCGAGTCATATTGATGCCGTACAACCAGTCGGCACGCGCCCGCGCCAGCGCAGACACGCACAACGGTACAAACTCGCTGTTGGAACGAAGACGCTCAATCGCCCGTTCAACGGCCTGCGGGTTCAGGTCGTTAATTAAACAACGCTGAACTTGCTGACGCTTTTCCGGCGCCAGTTGCAGATAATCCAGCACTTCATCTACCAGCAATTGCCCTTCACGATCCGGGTCTCCGGCATGAATGACTTCGCTGGCTTCGTGCAAAAGGCGTTTGATGACGTTAAGTTGTTTAGTCACGGAAGGCCGCGGCTGCAACTGCCACTTTTCCGGGACAATCGGCAGATCCGCCAGATTCCAGCGCGCATAGCGGCTGTCGTAGACATCTGGCTGCGCCTGCTCAAGCAGGTGACCAATACACCAGGTCACCACTTGCCCATTGCCGCATTCGATAAAGCCATCGCCTTTACGGTGCGGTTTCGGCAAGACATCGGCAATAGCGCGCGCCAGACTCGGTTTTTCGGCAATAAACAACCGCATTGAATTAACGGATCTCAACCATGGCACGACCACCACGCGCAGGCACCAGCTCGCCAATCGCCGTCAGTTCAATACCAAATTCGGCTGCGGTAGCTTTAACCTCGTTTTCTGCTTCTGGCATAACAGCCAGCAACAAACCGCCGGAAGTTTGCGGATCGCACAGCAGATCACGCACTTCACGCGGCATTTCGCCCATCAGATGACCGTAGCTGGCGAAGTTGCGTTCAGTGCCGCCAGGCACTGCGCCCAGCTTAATGTACTCTTCTACGCCCGGCAGTTTCGGAATTGCTTCGTAGTTCACGCGCGCCTGGACACCTGCACCCTGACACATTTCACTCAAATGCCCCAGCAGACCAAATCCCGTAACGTCGGTCATCGCTTTTACGCCTTCAATGTTGGCAAAGGAGGCGCCTGCGATGTTCATTCGGCACATGACTTCCGTCGCCAGGCCCTGATGTTCCGGCTTCAGCAGCGATTTCTTCTCGGCAGTGGTGAGAACGCCAATTCCCAGCGGTTTAGTGAGGAACAATTTGCATCCGGCCTGTGCGGTACTGTTTTTCTTCACTCGTTCAGTTGGGACGATCCCCGTCACCGCCAGACCGAAAATCGGTTCCGGGGCATCAATGGAGTGACCTCCTGCCAGCGCAATCCCCGCCTGACGGCATGCATAACGACCACCTTCTGTCACTTCACGGGCAATTTCCGGGGAAAGTTTACTAATCGGCCAGCCGAGGATCGCAATCGCCATAATCGGTTTACCCCCCATCGCGAAGATATCGCTGATGGCGTTAGTCGCAGCAATACGACCAAAATCGAAAGGATTATCAACGATCGGCATAAAGAAGTCGGTGGTGCTGATAACGCTGGTGCCATTGCCCAGATCGTACACCGCCGCATCGTCGCGGGTTTCATTACCCACAAGCAAATTCGGATCAACAAACTTCGCCTGCTCGCTGTGCAGGATGGTTTCCAGCACTTTTGGGGAAATTTTACAGCCACAGCCAGCGCCGTGGCTGTATTGGGTCAAACGAATCGAGTTCTCGCTCATGGACATCTCCTGTCAATGCAATCCGGGTATGGTAACCCTCATTCCGTGACGTGATAAGTGAGAGTGTCTGAATTCCTGCGCCTTTGCTCACAATCCAGACAGTTTCGCGGTTATTATCAGAAATAAGTCACAAACGGCGTCGGGTCCGGGACGTTTATCGACGAGGACGCTTTCAGTTGCGGCGTACCGAGGTAGAGGAATCCAACAATTTTATCCTGCTCCCGGCAACCAAATGCTTCGCGCACTGCCGGGCTTTCAGTTAACGCACCACTGCGCCAGATGCCGCCAAACCCCTGGGCGATCGCCGCCATTTGCATTGCCATCACCGCGCATCCGGCAGACATTTCCTGTTCCCAGCGCGGGACTTTATGATTTTCTTCACATTTCGCCACCACAGTTATGATGAGCGGTGCACGGAACGGCGCATTACGGGCTTTGTCGATAGCTTTGTCATCGCTACCGGCAGCAATCGCTCCCTGCTCCAGAACAGCGCTGAAACGCTCGCGCCCTTCCCCTTCAATCACAAAAAAATGCCACGGTTGCATGGACTTATGATCTGGTGCTCGCATCCCGGCACGCAGGATGTTTTGCAGTTGCTCACCCGTCGGAGCGGGTTCTGCCAGACGGGAAGCGCTACGGCGATTGATCAATAGTTCGAGTGCATCCATTTGATTAACTCCTGTCGTGATGTTTATTCACAAAATTAACACGAGAGCGGATTTTGTTACAGCACAGTCCGCGATTCCTGCTGACAAGTGCCGATTGGGTCATTACGATAACCACATCTAGCACGCCTGCGACAGGTGTAATGTTTAGTCTGGGAGAATACATGCGAACCCTTTGGCGATTTATTGCCGGATTTTTTAAATGGACATGGCGTCTGCTGAACTTTGTCCGTGAGATGGTACTCAATCTGTTCTTTATTTTTCTCGTGCTGGTTGGCGTGGGGATCTGGATGCAGGTGAGTAATAGCGATACCAAAGAAACTGCTGGCCGCGGCGCATTGCTGCTTGATATTTCCGGCGTTATCGTCGATAAGCCTGACAGTTCACAACGCTTTAGCAGATTAAGCCGCCAGTTGCTTGGCGCCAGTTCCGATCGTCGACAGGAAAACTCGCTGTTTGACATCGTTAACACCATTCGCCAGGCAAAAGATGACCGTAACATTACCGGCATCGTGATGGATCTGAAAAACTTTGCGGGTGGCGATCAACCTTCAATGCAATACATTGGCAAAGCCCTGAAAGAGTTTCGTGACAGCGGTAAACCGGTTTATGCCATTGGCGAGAATTACAGTCAGGGGCAATATTATCTCGCCAGTTTCGCCAACAAAATTTGGCTGTCTCCGCAAGGTGTGGTCGATCTGCACGGCTTTGCCACCAACGGTTTGTACTACAAGTCGTTGCTGGATAAGTTAAAAGTTTCTACCCATGTGTTCCGCGTCGGTACGTATAAATCTGCCGTAGAACCGTTTATTCGTGATGATATGTCCCCTGCGGCCCGTGAAGCTGATAGTCGCTGGATTGGTGAACTGTGGCAAAACTATCTCAACACCGTTGCCGCTAACCGCCAGATCCCTGCTCAGCAGGTATTCCCTGGCGCGCAAGGTTTGCTTGATGGTTTAACCAAAACCGGCGGCGATACTGCGAAGTACGCGCTGGATAACAAACTGGTCGATGCGCTGGCATCAAGTGCCGAAATCGAAAAAGCGCTGACCAAAGAGTTCGGCTGGAGTAAAGCAGATAAAAATTATCGCGCCATCAGTTATTACGATTATGCACTGAAAACGCCGGCTGATACCGGCGACAGCATTGGAGTGGTATTTGCCAATGGCGCAATTATGGATGGCGAAGAAACTCAGGGGAATGTTGGCGGCGATACCACTGCGGCGCAAATCCGCGACGCTCGTCTGGACCCGAAAGTAAAAGCGATTGTTCTGCGCGTAAACAGTCCTGGCGGCAGCGTTACAGCTTCTGAGGTGATTCGCTCTGAACTGGCGGCAGCCAGAGCCGCAGGCAAACCAGTGGTTGTGTCAATGGGCGGCATGGCGGCTTCCGGTGGTTACTGGATCTCGACGCCTGCCAATTACATCGTGGCAAACCCAAGCACCCTGACAGGTTCCATCGGTATCTTCGGCGTAATCACCACCGTAGAAAACAGTCTGAATTCGATTGGTGTGCATACTGATGGCGTCTCTACGTCCCCACTCGCGGATGTTTCCATTACCAAAGCTCTACCGCCGGAGGCGCAGCAGATGATGCAGTTGAGCATCGAGAACGGTTATAAGCGCTTTATCACGCTGGTTGCCGATGCGCGTAAGTCAACGCCGGAGCAGATTGATAAAATCGCCCAGGGCCACGTCTGGACTGGTCAGGATGCGAAGGCCAACGGTCTGGTTGATAGCCTCGGTGATTTTGATGATGCGGTTGCCAAAGCGGCGGAGCTGGCCAAACTGAAGCAGTGGCATCTGGAATATTACGTTGATGAACCCACCTTCTTTGACAAAGTGATGGACAACATGTCAGGTTCAGTTCGGGCGATGTTGCCAGAAACGTTCCAGGCCATGCTGCCTGCACCGCTGGCCTCAGTGGCTTCGACCGTGAAAAGCGAAAGCGACAAACTGGCGGCCTTTAACGATCCACAAAACCGTTACGCATTTTGTCTCACCTGCGCCAACGTGCGTTAGGTCCTGCAATTACGTGGCCGATATGCTGTCGGCCACGCTCCTGATTCGGACTATTTTTCAATAACAGCCTCAACTACATTCATTGCCTCATTCATTTTGCATCTGATAAGGAATCATCAGTGAATAAGGCACCTTCATTAATTGCCGCTATTGTCCTTGGACTGGGGATCAGCGCCTGTGGTTATTTCGTCGGCGATGGTGTTAAACATTTAAAAACCAATAACCGTTATGTCAACGTACGGGGGCTTTCGGAAAAAGAAGTATTAGCCGATACCGCAGAATTAAACATTGCCATTACACAAAAAGGCAATGTTCCGACAGAGCTTTTTCCTAAACTGGAAGACGCGCAGAATAAAATTGTTGCAGAGTTCAAAGCGCGGGGCATTAGTGACAAAGAGTTAAGTCTGGGTCAATGGACCATCAAACGGACTGATTCCTTTTATCTCAAAGATGATCCAACGTTGCCTCGCTATAATGCTGACGGCTCGATCGCAATAAAAACCCATAACATTGCAGCGATGAAAAAAGTGGTCGCTACACTTAACGAATTACAGATCTCGACGGATGGCGCTATTGCTGATAGTAAAATTGCCTATCGTTTTAATGGTATCGGCGCACTTCGTGCAGAGATGATTGCCGCCGCAACAAAAGACGCGCGAAATGCTGCGCTACAATTTGCGACAGATTCAGGTAGTCAGGTTGGTTCAATTAGCGACGCCTCACAAGGTGTCTTTCAGATCCTCGCCAGCGGCAGTGACGAGGACGATCCCGCCGCAATGAATAAAACGGTCCGGGTAGTGACAACTGTGACCTATGAGCTGGTCGATTAATCAGAACCGCTTCAACGGAACGTCATTCCAGGCGTTCCGTCGCGCTTTCCTTCTCTCTGCATAGTATCTAGGTGCGCTTACCGTCCCTCACGTATATACTTTCGCTCTTTCGATATCATTCATATCAATATCATGCAAAAGAAATCAATTTATGTTGCCTACACGGGCGGAACCATCGGAATGCAACGTTCCGAGCAGGGATATATTCCGGTGTCGGGCCATCTGCAACGCCAGTTGGCGCTGATGCCAGAATTCCATCGCCCGGAGATGCCAGATTTCACCATTCATGAATATACGCCGCTGATGGACTCTTCTGATATGACGCCAGAAGACTGGCAACATATCGCTGAAGATATTAAAGCGCATTATGACAACTACGATGGTTTTGTCATTTTGCATGGCACCGATACGATGGCGTACACCGCGTCTGCGCTCTCGTTCATGCTGGAAAATCTTGGTAAGCCCGTCATAGTGACCGGGTCACAGATCCCGCTGGCAGAATTGCGCTCCGATGGACAAATTAATTTGCTGAATGCGTTATATGTTGCCGCTAACTATCCGATTAATGAAGTAACGCTTTTTTTCAATAATCGTCTGTATCGCGGCAACCGCACCACCAAAGCTCATGCTGATGGTTTTGATGCTTTCGCCTCACCAAATCTCCCTCCGTTACTGGAAGCGGGTATCCATATTCGTCGTTTGAATACACCACCTGCCCCGCACAGCGAGGGGCCATTGATCGTTCATCCGATTACCCCACAACCAATCGGCGTGGTAACAATTTATCCAGGAATTTCTGCTGACGTCGTGCGTAATTTCCTCCGTCAACCAGTGAAAGCGTTGATACTGCGCTCTTACGGCGTGGGCAATGCGCCGCAAAACAAAGCTTTCCTGCAAGAATTACAAGAAGCCAGCGATCGTGGGATTGTGGTGGTTAACCTGACACAATGTATGTCCGGTAAAGTCAATATGGGAGGGTACGCCACCGGCAACGCGCTTGCCCATGCTGGAGTTATTGGCGGCGCGGATATGACCGTAGAAGCCACGCTAACCAAACTACACTATCTGCTTAGCCAGGAACTGGATACCGAAACTATTCGCAAGGCCATGAGCCAAAACCTGCGCGGCGAACTGACGCCAGATGATTAAGGAGACTGTAATGACCCATCGCGCCCTGTTACTGGTCGATATACAAAATGATTTCTGTGCTGGTGGCGCGCTTGCTGTTCCAGAAGGCGACAGCACTGTAGATGTCGCCAATCGCCTGATGGACTGGTGTCAGTCACGCGGAGAACCGGTTATCGCCAGTCTGGACTGGCACCCGGCTAATCACGGCAGCTTTGCCAGCCAGCACGGTGTAGAGAGTTATACTCAGGGTCAACTTGACGGCTTGCCGCAAACTTTCTGGCCAGATCACTGTGTGCAAAACAGTGAAGGCGCGCAATTGCATCCGTTACTGAAGCAAACAGCGATCGCAGCAGTGTTCCATAAAGGTGAAAACCCTTTAGTCGACAGTTACAGCGCCTTTTTTGACAATGGTCGTCGGCAGAAAACCGCACTCGATGACTGGTTACATAACCATGAAATCAATGAATTGATCGTTATGGGTCTGGCTACTGATTACTGCGTAAAGTTCACTGTACTGGACGCGTTGCAACTAGGTTATAGCGTAAATGTCATCACCGATGGTTGTCGCGGCGTGAATATCCAGCCACAGGACAGCGCGAACGCGTTTATGGAGATGTCAGTTGCAGGTGCAACGTTGTATACGCTGGCGGACTGGGAAGAGACGCAGAGATAATTTTTTTCAGTTCAATGCCCGATTCAGGTAATTATCGGGCATTTAATGGATAGATATCATAACCCGCAATATCAGGAAGCGAATCCGTAGCCCAGGGGGCATTCCTTCGACTATCGTAGAGAATGTATTTCCCCTGCCACTCTCCTATTCCCTCGACGTTCCTGATGACCAGTAATGTATTATTTTTGCCAAACCAGACTGCCTCCGGTGCATTCTTTTCCGCAAAGCAAAAACCTTGTGGCACCTTTTTTTGTTCGTCAGTTTCTTTTACTCCAGTCACCAGACAACCGCTGATATACGGTGGGCCATAACTAAGAGCAAAAATAAGCGCATGATTGACACATTTCGCCAGCACCAATTCTCCTGATTTAATACTACCATCCAGAAATGTAGGAGTAATAATGTTATCGAAAGCCAGGTAAGGCGTATCGCCATCAATAGTTTTTAGTGACAACAAGGTTACTTCTTTTTCTTCGGTAATGGCGCAGTTCTGGAGATTATTGATTGTTGCTGACAGACAACGTGTGGAGATAACAATTGATAAAAATAATACTTTTGAAATATATGTTTTTTTCATTTTGACTCACCACTGGTAATCCGCATATGGTTTGCATATAAAGGTGAATACATTTCTGGCGAGAAATCATTAACAAATAACAATATACCTGCCAGTACTCTGTATGGTAAGTTGTACTCTCTTTAACATAGAATAGACTCACAGTCAGTAAATAGCTACTGATAAAATATTTTCAGTCTTCAATATGAATTGTGAACGTTTTATCAATTTTTATACCCGGGGATGATGTTCCATACGTACTTCCCTCAAGTCTAACGGTAATATTTTGCTTGCTATTAATCTTTCCTTTTATTTCGATTGTTTCACACATATGACTCCAGTCATCCGCCTCTCCGGCACACTTTACGCTTATACCGTCGTTTTTAACGGTGAATGTATCCTCTTTCCGCGGATAAGGTAATAATATGTATTTCTCAGTGTCATATATTCCTGCCGATGAAGGCTGTATTGTATAAGCCAGTATAAAAATCAATCCTCCTGATATATTAACTTTTTCGTCATACATAGTACCAAATTTAGCTGACGGTAGTTCATTGGGAATATAATGCATACTTCCTGAACAAGAAACCATCAATGGTAAAGCCGCAATCAACAAATAATCTAACTGTAATTTCATCGTATTGTTAGTGTTTCTATTAACACCACTCCCTGAGCCCACCTCTGTGTGTGTGCTATACCTATACTCTCCAGCCACACTACCGTCATACCCTGAAGCGTGATTAACGCATTCTGCACCGTCGCATTCTAACGAGTCGTTCTATCCTGTTACACGCTATCAATGGCGACAACTGTACAATTCGGAATTCATAAAGATGACGTCCTGTTGCAGGATACGTTTTACCGCTCCTCTCATCCTCTGGTATCACCGAGTACTAAAAAACCTTTGCCCGCAAAAACGCTTTTATGATTACCTCCTGAAATAGAGTCCTTCAATAAGGATATGCGAAAAAGAAAAATTCAGGAGTAATCCATGCTTAACGAAAAATGAGTTTCAGAGGACTTAAAGGCTATCGGAAATATTTAAGAAGACAAACAAAATCAGCGATCAGTCGGGTAATAAGTATCAGGCGATCCCCTTTATCAATTATCGATACAGGGGACAATTCACTCACTTAAACATGGCAATCGGCTTCGCCGAGATACCAAAATCCTCTTTCAATTGCTGTTTGCTTTTCATGACCATCTGACCGTTTGTGTCGATTGTCATATGCTGTGCTTCGGTATTATTGCGGGCTTGCCACAGCATCACCAGTTGTAGACAGTTCTCTTTTTGTTCTTCGGTCAGCGCAACGCCATCGGGCCATTTTCCCAGTTCAACGGCGGTCGATAAACGCAGATAAATCTCTGGCGTCATGCTGTTGATAATATCATCAAGATTCATAATTTTTCCGCTCCTGTGGAATAAGTTGCTGAATCGTTTTTTCAACCGTTAATTTCTTCGCCGTTTTCGCCATCGGTAAAGCGCAATGATGCCGAGTTAACACAATACCGTTCACCTGTTGGCTGTGGCCCATCGGGGAAGACGTGGCCCAAATGGGCATCACAGTTACCGCAACGAATCTCAATACGCTGCATACCGTGTGACAAGTCCTTGATATGACGAATAGATTTCTCACTCACTGGCTCGTAGAAACTCGGCCAGCCGCAGCCAGAATCATATTTAGACTGGGAGTGAAACAGAGGAGCATCGCAGACCAAACAGTGGTAAACGCCGTCACGCTTGTTATGCAATAAACGACCAGTAAATGGCGGCTCCGTCCCGTGATTCTGCGTCACGTAAAACTGCATCTCGGACAAATTTTTTTTCAGTTCTTCTGCAGAAGGTTTGTTAGCCATTTGCTCACATCTCTCTTTAGTCACGCTCACATTACGTGACTAATACTAACAAAACATTAACACTATCTGGCAAAATTTTGTTCTAAACTTGATCTCAGCGAAATGGCTGCGCCTGAATTGTGATAAAAATCACATTTTTATCACAATTGCCCTTTAAAATTCGGGGCGCCGCCCCCATGTGGTCTCAAGCCCAAAGGAAGAGTGAGGCGAGTCAGTCGCATAATGCTTAGGCACAGGATTGATTTGTCGCAATGATTGACACGATTCCGCTTGACGCTGCGTAAGGTTTTTGTAATTTTACAGGCAACCTTTTATTCACTAACAAATAGCTGGTGGAATATATGACTATCAAAGTAGGTATCAACGGTTTTGGCCGTATCGGTCGCATTGTTTTCCGTGCTGCTCAGAAACGTTCTGACATCGAGATCGTTGCAATCAACGACCTGTTAGACGCTGATTACATGGCATACATGCTGAAATATGACTCCACTCACGGTCGTTTCGACGGTACCGTTGAAGTGAAAGACGGTCATCTGATCGTTAACGGTAAAAAAATCCGTGTTACCGCTGAACGTGATCCGGCTAACCTGAAATGGGACGAAGTTGGTGTTGACGTTGTCGCTGAAGCAACTGGTCTGTTCCTGACCGACGAAACCGCACGTAAGCACATCACTGCTGGTGCGAAAAAAGTGGTTATGACTGGTCCGTCTAAAGACAGCACTCCGATGTTCGTTAAAGGCGCTAACTTCGACAAATATGCTGGCCAGGACATCGTTTCCAACGCTTCCTGCACCACCAACTGCCTGGCTCCGCTGGCTAAAGTTATCAACGATAACTTTGGCATCATCGAAGGTCTGATGACCACCGTTCACGCGACTACCGCTACTCAGAAAACCGTTGACGGCCCGTCTCACAAAGACTGGCGCGGTGGCCGTGGCGCTTCCCAGAACATCATTCCGTCCTCTACCGGTGCGGCTAAAGCTGTAGGTAAAGTACTGCCGGAACTGAACGGCAAACTGACTGGTATGGCGTTCCGCGTTCCGACTCCGAACGTATCCGTTGTTGACCTGACCGTTCGTCTGGAAAAAGCGGCAACTTACGAGCAGATTAAAGCTGCCGTTAAAGCCGCTGCTGAAGGCGAAATGAAAGGCGTTCTGGGCTACACCGAAGATGACGTAGTATCTACCGATTTCAACGGCGAAGTTTGCACTTCCGTGTTCGATGCTAAAGCGGGTATTGCTCTGAACGACAACTTCGTGAAACTGGTATCCTGGTACGACAACGAAACCGGTTACTCCAACAAAGTTCTGGACCTGATTGCTCACATCTCCAAATAAGTTGAGATGACACTGTGATCTAAAAAGAGCGACTTCGGTCGCTCTTTTTTTTAGCTGATGAAATGAAGTTAAAGGACTGCGTCATGATTAAGAAAATTTTTGCCCTTCCGGTCATCGAACAAATCTCCCCTGTCCTCTCCCGTCGTAAACAGGATGAACTGGACCTTATTGTGGTCGATCATCCCCAGGTAAAAGCCTCTTTTGCATTACAGGGCGCACATCTTCTCTCGTGGAAACCTGCAGGTGAGGAAGACGTTCTGTGGTTGAGCAACAATACCCCGTTTAAAAATGGTGTCGCCATTCGCGGCGGCGTGCCGGTTTGCTGGCCGTGGTTTGGCCCGGCGACACAGCAAGGCCTGCCTGCACACGGTTTTGCCCGTAACCTGCCGTGGACGCTGAAATCGCATAATGAAGATACCAATGGTGTGGCACTGACTTTTGAACTGACACAAAGTGAAGAGACGAAAAAATATTGGCCGCACGACTTTACGCTGTTAGCACATTTCCGCGTGGGTAAAGTCTGTGAAATCGATCTTGAAGCACATGGCGAATTTGAAACTACCTCAGCCCTGCATACCTATTTTAACGTGGGTGATATTGCTAAGGTCAGCGTCAGCGGCCTGGGCGATCGTTTCATTGATAAAGTAAATAATGCAGAGGAAGGCTCGCTGGCTGATGGTATTCAGACATTCCCGGATCGTACCGACCGCATATATCTGAATCCGCAAGATTGCAGTGTGATTAATGACGAAGCATTGAATCGTATTATTGCCGTAGGCCATCAGCATCATCTGAACGTCGTTGGCTGGAACCCTGGCCCGGCGCTTTCTGTCAGCATGAGCGATATGCCGGATGATGGCTACAAAACTTTCGTCTGCGTAGAAACGGCTTATGCCTCAGAAACTCAAAAAGTCACCAAAGAGAGACCTTCCCACCTGGCCCAATCGATTCGCGTTGCCAAACGTTAAGTTACGCATCACCGTAATGCAAAACAGGGCGTGACGCCCTGTTTTTGTGCATAAAATGCCCTGAAAAGAGTCACTATCAGAATTTGTAGGTGATCCCGGTAGAAATCAGACCCGTCCAGGATTTATCCACCATCGGGCTGTCGGTAATTTCATCAGACAGACGGGTGTAACGCGCGGTGCCGTAAACACTCCAGTTGTTGAGGAAATTGTAGCTGGCGCTCAGCTCCAGATATGGGTTCCAGCTATCATTCGGGTTATAGCCACGCAGCCCACTGCGCGCGGACTCTTTGCGTGATACACCGTAATAGTATTCGTTCTGGTTTTCGCTGTTCCACTGCACACCGATACCCGGTGTCACGGTCAGACCGCCATTGGTGTAACGGTACAACCAGGCCATATCCCAGATCATACCGTTGCTGTTATCCAGCATATCGCCAGCCAGAGTGGTACGCAGGTAGCCGTACTGGGTAAAGTGAGCGTAAGACAGACCCGCCATCATAGTGCTCTTGCGATCATCCAGATGACGTAGCTGGTAATTGTCGCTGTCTTTCGCTTTGAAGTAGAGCGGCGACCAATAAGCGGTAATTGATAGTTTATCCGTTGCATCATTCCACAGGTAGTATCCCCCACCCAGGCCACGGAACCAGAAGTTATCGCCTTCATAGTTGATTACTGGTACCGGGTAAACATCGGTGTCGTAATCCTTATAAGGGTGTTCAACGACACCGACACCTGCGCCCAGAGAGAAATTACTTTCCGCATGTACTGCGCCTGCAGACGTTGCGATAAGTACTCCAAGTGCCAGAAGTTTGAGCTTGCTCACAATTAATCATTCCTTAAACAAATGTTTAGCGGGCGACAAAGTTTACCCGTCAATACATCGAAACCCAACCCTTTTGCGTATTAATTTCACAATGTAACTGTTTAATTTTCCTGACGCCGATGACATCGGGCTTACACCTGAATAAATATTGCATTACCGACGACAATATTCTTTACATTAGTTATGCAATTTTTATGGATGAGTTGTTGATATGCCATTGAAAACCAGAAAGCCGCGCAGGCAAGTTTCGTAATTGCCATCTACGCTTAATTTTGAAGGTGTATCACCGGGCACGTTGTTCTCACGATGGCATGAGAGTTGCTGTGTTTTAGCAAGAGACGTCGTTCAGTTTACCTCTTCCGGGAGCCTCTACTATTCATATGAACGGCTCTTAACCAGTGCTAAAAAACGAAAGGACGGCATACCATGAATATATTCGATCACTATCGCCAGCGATATGAGGCTGCCAAGGACGAAGAGTTCACACTGCAGGAGTTTCTTACCACTTGTCGGCAAGATCGCAGTGCTTATGCCAATGCGGCTGAGCGGCTATTGATGGCTATTGGTGAGCCTGTCATGGTCGATACAGCCCAGGACCCCAGACTTTCTCGGCTCTTCTCTAATCGGGTTATTGCTCGCTATCCGGCGTTTGAAGAGTTTTACGGCATGGAAGACGCGATTGAACAGATTGTCTCATATCTGAAACACGCGGCTCAGGGGCTGGAAGAGAAGAAACAAATCCTGTACTTGCTGGGGCCTGTGGGTGGGGGTAAATCATCGCTTGCTGAGCGACTGAAATCATTAATGCAGCTCGTGCCTATTTACGTATTAAGCGCCAACGGTGAGCGCAGTCCGGTCAACGATCATCCGTTCTGTCTGTTCAATCCGCAGGAAGATGCCCAGATTCTGGAAAAAGAGTACGGTATCCCTCGGCGCTATCTCGGCACGATCATGTCACCGTGGGCCGCGAAACGCCTGCATGAATTTGGCGGCGATATTACTAAATTCCGTGTAGTGAAAGTCTGGCCGTCCATTCTGCAGCAAATAGCTATCGCCAAAACCGAACCGGGCGATGAGAACAACCAGGATATCTCAGCACTGGTAGGGAAAGTAGATATTCGTAAACTCGAACACTACGCCCAGAACGATCCAGACGCCTACGGCTATTCCGGTGCTCTGTGCCGCGCCAACCAGGGGATCATGGAGTTTGTCGAGATGTTTAAAGCACCAATTAAAGTGCTGCATCCGCTACTGACCGCGACCCAGGAAGGCAACTACAACGGGACGGAAGGTATTTCCGCCCTGCCGTTTAACGGAATTATTCTCGCCCACTCGAACGAATCTGAATGGGTGACTTTCCGTAATAATAAAAACAACGAAGCCTTTCTCGACCGTGTTTATATCGTGAAGGTTCCATATTGCTTACGCATTTCCGAAGAGATCAAAATCTACGAGAAATTGCTAAATCACAGTGAACTAACACATGCCCCATGCGCGCCTGGCACGCTGGAAACACTGTCACGCTTTTCCATTCTTTCACGTCTGAAAGAGCCGGAAAACTCGAGCATTTATTCAAAGATGCGCGTTTATGATGGTGAAAGCCTGAAAGACACCGACCCGAAAGCCAAATCGTATCAGGAATATCGTGATTACGCCGGCGTCGATGAAGGGATGAACGGCCTGTCCACGCGTTTCGCATTTAAGATCCTCTCTCGCGTGTTCAACTTCGATCACGTGGAAGTGGCGGCTAACCCGGTCCATCTGTTCTACGTTCTTGAGCAACAAATTGAGCGCGAGCAATTCCCGCAAGAGCAGGCAGAACGTTATCTGGAGTTTCTGAAAGGTTATTTGATCCCGAAATATGCCGAGTTTATCGGCAAAGAGATCCAGACTGCTTATCTTGAATCCTATTCCGAGTATGGACAGAACATTTTCGACCGTTATGTTACCTATGCGGATTTCTGGATTCAGGATCAGGAGTATCGCGACCCGGATACCGGTCAGTTATTTGACCGCGAGTCGCTGAATGCTGAACTGGAAAAAATCGAAAAACCCGCGGGGATCAGTAATCCGAAGGATTTTCGTAATGAGATCGTCAACTTTGTGCTGCGCGCCAGAGCGAATAATAGCGGGCGCAATCCGAACTGGACCAGCTACGAAAAACTACGCACGGTTATTGAGAAGAAAATGTTCTCCAATACCGAAGAGTTGCTACCGGTCATTTCATTTAATGCCAAAACATCGACTGATGAGCAGAAGAAACACGACGATTTTGTCGATCGTATGATGGAAAAAGGCTACACCCGTAAACAGGTGCGTTTACTGTGCGAATGGTATTTGCGCGTACGTAAATCGTCTTAATGACAACGGCCCGGTGGCGTTGCTGCCGGGCTGACAACGACAGCGAACCGTGGGCCTATGAGCGGCGACACAGGCGTAGCATACAGTTGGCAAATGCAGTACGGGGGGCATATGACCTGGTTTATTGACCGGCGTCTGAACGGCAAAAACAAAAGCATGGTGAATCGCCAGCGTTTTTTACGCCGTTATAAAGCGCAAATTAAACAGTCGATCTCCGAAGCCATTAATAAGCGCTCGGTGACTGACGTCGACAGCGGTGAATCCGTATCCATTCCAACGGAAGATATTAGTGAACCGATGTTTCATCAGGGACGCGGCGGCCTGCGCCATCGCGTTCATCCGGGTAACGATCATTTTGTTCAGAATGATCGAATTGAGCGCCCCCAGGGGGGCGGCGGCGGTTCTGGCAGCGGTCAGGGACAAGCCAGCCAGGATGGTGAAGGTCAGGATGAGTTTGTTTTCCAAATCTCCAAAGATGAATATCTCGACCTGCTGTTTGAAGATTTAGCCTTACCGAATCTAAAACAGAACCAACAACGCCAATTGACAGAATATAAAACGCATCGCGCGGGTTATACTGCGAACGGCGTTCCCGCTAATATTAGCGTGGTGCGTTCATTGCAAAATTCACTGGCGCGACGCACGGCGATGACGGCGGGTAAGCGCCGGGAACTCCATGCACTGGAAGAAAATTTAGCCATAATCAGTCACAGTGAACCTGTGCAATTGCTGGAGGAAGAACGACTGCGCAAAGAAATTGCCGAATTGCGTGCAAAGATTGAACGGGTCCCCTTTATCGACACCTTCGATTTACGCTACAAGAATTACGAAAAACGCCCCGATCCCTCCAGCCAGGCAGTAATGTTTTGTCTGATGGACGTTTCCGGCTCGATGGATCAATCCACCAAAGATATGGCTAAACGTTTTTATATTCTGTTGTATCTGTTCCTGAGCAGAACATACAAAAATGTGGAAGTGGTTTATATTCGCCATCATACTCAGGCGAAAGAAGTCGATGAACATGAATTTTTCTACTCGCAGGAAACCGGCGGCACTATCGTTTCCAGCGCCCTGAAATTGATGGATGAAGTGGTAAAAGAGCGTTATAACCCGGCGCAGTGGAATATCTATGCCGCACAAGCATCAGATGGCGACAACTGGGCCGATGACTCTCCGCTTTGTCATGAAATCCTGGCGAAAAAATTACTCCCCGTTGTTCGTTATTACAGCTATATCGAAATCACCCGCCGCGCTCATCAAACATTGTGGCGGGAATATGAACACCTACAATCCACCTTCGAAAACTTTGCTATGCAACATATTCGCGATCAGGACGATATTTATCCAGTGTTCCGCGAGTTGTTCCATAAACAAAATACCACCAGTAAAGAATAAAAAAATCAGTCAGGGGATTATCTCCTGACTGATTTTTAGTTCACTGTAAATATATCGCATTATAATATACGATAATTTACATTTACTTCGAACATTACGCCTTTGGTTTACAAAAAATAATTTCACACAAAACTATTTGCAAATGTTATTTTATGAGTTCTGTATTTTCTCTTGATGCATTGTTTAATAGTTCTTTACTGATAGTTATACTTGATCCTGGTCAAAATTATTTTTCTTCACATCAATAGAATTCTTTTCTCATACTGCTCTCCTTCATAGTGGTTTCTATGGGTACACAACAATTAAAAGCGAAAAGCTTTTTTATTTTCAGCTTACTATTGACGTTGATTTTATTTTGTATCACCACGTTATATAACGAAAACACCAATGTAAAACTCATTCCGCAGATGAATTATCTGATGGTTGTTGTGGCTTTATTTTTCCTCAACTCCGTCATATTCCTCTTCATGTTAATGAGATATTACATTAATAAAAATATTTTACCAACACTGATCCTAAGTCTTGCATTTTTAAGTGGTCTCTTTTATTTAATTGAGACCATTGTCATTATTCATAAACCTATTAATGATAGTACGCTGATCCAGACCAAATCAAATGACATTTCTATCTTCTATCTGTTCCGCCAACTGAGTTTTATCTTCTTAACTGCACTGGCACTCTGCTGCTATAGCAGTAACAGCATTTTGACGAATAATAAGAAAAAAATATGTATTCTGTTGCTGGCACTGATACCTTTTATGTTTTTCCCTTTTCTGGCACATAATTTAAGCAGTTATAATCCCAACTATTCATTATATGTTGTTGATTACTCCCCGGAGGATAATACCGCGGCCTGGGGAATTAATTACACCAAACTTCTGGTTTATCTATGGGCATTTTTGCTGTTTTTTATTATTATGCGCACACGTTTAGCAAGCGAACTTTGGCCATCAATTGCGTTGTTATGCCTGGCCTCACTCTGCTGCAATTTGTTACTACTGGCTCTGGATGAATATAATTACAGTATCTGGTATATTAGCCGAGGAATTGAAGTTTCCAGTAAGTTGTTTGTTGTTTCATTCCTGATTTATAGCATTTTTCAGGAAATTCAACTCTCCAGCAAACTGGCAAACCATGATGTGCTAACCAATATTTATAACCGTCGCTACTTTTTCAACAGTGTTGAATCATTATTATCCCGCCCTGTCGTTAAAGATTTTTGTATCATGCTGGTAGATATTAACCAGTTCAGGCGCATCAATGCTCAATGGGGGCATCATGTGGGCGATAAAGTTCTGGTTTCAATTGTCGATATTATCCAGCAAAGTATCCGACCTGACGACATCTTCGCGCGTCTGGAAGGTGACGTCTTTGGCTTGCTATTTACCGAACTCAATACTGCCCAGGCCAAAATCATTGCCGAGCGCGTACGTAAAAATGTCGAACTCCTGACCAGTTTTAGTAACAGATATGATGTTCCTGAACAAATGAGCATCAGCATTGGCAGTATTTTTTCCACTGGCGACAAACGTAATATCTCACTGCTTATGACTGAAGCAGACAAGGCGTTGCGTGAGGCAAAGCATAACAGTGGCAACAAGGTGATTATTCATCAAATTTGAGTGCAATTTTATTCAGGCCATGCATTTTGCATGGCTTTGATATACAATTTATTACCAATACCACTAAATTTCCCCTCCCCAGCGGCGTAGAGATGAGTATAATTAGCGGCCCAGCGCCAGGCCGCAATCGAACTTTATCTGGTTTTCTCATTTCACTAACCGAAGGAGTGCCATTTATCATGAAATTGCACCATAGAATGCTCCGGCATTTTATCGCCGCAAGTGTCATTGTGCTGACATCTTCCTTCCTTATTTTTGAACTTGTCGCCAGCGACAGAGCGATGAGCTCCTATCTGCGCTATATCGTCCAGAAAGCGGACTCTTCCTTTCTCTATGACAAGTATCAAAATCAAAGTATTGCCGCACACATGATGCGTGCGCTCGCTGCCGGACAGTCGGAGATGTCGCCGGAACAGCGACGCGCCATCTGCGAGGCTTTTGAATCAGCCAATAATACCCACGGACTAAACCTGACCGCTCATAGCTATCAGGCATTGCACGGAACATTACAAACTGCCGCATCAGACTGTGAAGCCATAGTAGAAGCTGCAACGCTATTACCCGCATTTGATCAAGCGGTGGAAGGTAATCGTCATCAGGATGATTACGGTATCGGCTTAGGGATGGCAGAGGAAAAGTTTCATTATTACCTCGATCTGAATGACCGCTATGTCTATTTCTATGAGCCGGTCAATGTTGAATATTTTGCCATGAATAACTGGTCGTTTTTGCAATCAGGAAGTATTGGCATTGACCGTAAAGACATTGAAAAGGTATTTACTGGGCGCACCGTGCTGTCGAGTATTTATCAGGATCAGCGCACCAAACAGAACGTAATGAGTTTGCTCACCCCGGTTTATGTATCAGGGGATCTAAAAGGCATTGTTCTGCTGGATATAAGTAAGAACAATCTGCGGAATATTTTTTACACTCACGATCGCCCGCTTCTCTGGCGTTTTCTCAATGTTACTCTGACAGATCTGGACTCGGGCCGGGATATTATCATCAATCAAAGTGAAGATAATCTGTTCCAGTACGTAGATTATGTCCATGATTTGCCGGGCGGTATTCGCGTCACGTTATCCATTGACATTCTTTATTTTGTTACATCATCGTGGAAAAGCGTCGCATTCTGGCTGTTAACAGCATTGATATTACTCAATATGGTACGCATGCACTTCCGGCTGTACCAAAACGTAAAACGTGAAAATATCAGTGACGCAATGACCGGGCTGTATAACCGTAAGATATTGACGCCAGAACTGGAGCAGCGCTTACAGCGTCTGGTGCAGGCGGGCTCTGCAGTAATGTTTATTGCCATTGACATGGACAAGTTAAAGCAAATTAATGACACCCTTGGTCATCAGGAAGGGGATTTAGCGATTACTTTGTTAGCACAGGCAATCAAACAGTCTATTCGTAAAAGTGATTATGCCATCCGCCTGGGCGGTGATGAATTTTGCATCATTCTGGTCGATTCAACGCCGCACACAGCAGCACAATTGCCTGAACGTATCGAAAAACGGTTGCAGCACATTGCCCCACAGAAAGAGATCGGTTTCTCTTCGGGTATTTACGCGATGAAAGAAAACGATACGTTACATGATGCATATAAAGCTTCTGATGAACGTTTGTATGTCAATAAGCAAAACAAAAACAGTCGTTCATGATAATCTTCCGGGGTGGTTTGGTAATAATCTCAGGAGCGTGAAATGACTGAAATGGCTAAAGGAAGCGCGACGCATCAGCGATTAATCGCTTTATTATCACAAGAAGGCGCTAACTTCCGCGTTATTACTCACGAAGCGGTGGGCAAATGTGAAGCGGTGTCCGAGATTCGTGGTACCGCTCTGGGCCAGGGTGCCAAAGCCCTGGTATGTAAAGTAAAAGGTAATGGCGTGAATCAACATGTTCTGGCGATTCTCGCTGCCGATCAGCAAGCCGACCTTAGCCAGCTCGCCAGCCATATTGGCGGGTTACGCGCTTCGCTGGCCAGTCCAGCGGAGGTCGATGAACTGACAGGCTGTGTCTTCGGTGCTATTCCACCTTTTAGTTTCCATCCAAAACTCAAACTTGTGGCTGACCCACTGCTCTTCGAGCGATTCGATGAAATCGCCTTCAATGCCGGCATGCTGAATAAATCCATCATACTGAACACTGCGGATTATTTACGCATTGCGCAACCAGAACTGGTCAACTTCCGTCGTACTGCATAATTAACGGGTCCGTTCAAGAAGCAGAACGGACATCACCAGCACGACTGCAATAGTCAGAAACGATGACGTGATAATCAGTGTCTCAACGAACATTTGATCGTTCATGGTATTACCCCCGGAGATAACTGTTTTCACGTTATTGTTAACTTGCGCAAATGGCAATTTAATGACAATTCGCCTGATTTTTATGCAAAATACGTAAATATTTTCTACTACCTTTCTACTGCAAGCGTAAAGTAAGCAGGCTTATTATTTTTTGGCAAGGAAACCACGATGTTTGATGTCACTTTGCTGATCCTGCTCGGATTAGCTGCGCTAGGCTTTATCAGCCATAACACGACTGTCGCCGTTTCAATTCTGGTATTAATCATTGTCCGCGTCACACCATTGAGTACCTTTTTCCCGTGGATTGAAAAACAAGGGTTGAGCATCGGGATAATTATTCTGACCATCGGCGTTATGGCCCCAATAGCCAGCGGAACGCTGCCCCCGTCCACGCTTATTCACTCGTTTCTGAACTGGAAATCAGTTGTCGCTATTGCCGTGGGGGTAATGGTTTCCTGGCTTGGCGGGCGCGGCGTGACCTTAATGGGTAACCAACCGCAACTGGTCGCCGGATTGTTGGTAGGCACGGTTTTAGGCGTGGCGCTTTTTCGCGGTGTGCCAGTCGGTCCGCTTATCGCCGCCGGTCTGGTATCTCTGATTGTCGGGAAACAGTAGACTGTTTTCGGACTCAGTACCCAGAGCAACGAAAACGCGGCTAACACAAAGTGCTATAGTATCTGGCACATCATGCGTGAAAGGGAGAACAAACACGATGAGTATTCAGTGTAAACGCGTCTATGATCCGGCTGAACCGAGCGATGGCTATCGCGTACTGGTCGATCGTCTCTGGCCACGCGGTATTAAGAAAACAGATCTGGCACTTGATGAGTGGAACAAAACCATCACTCCATCAACTGAACTGCGCAAAGCTTTTCATGGCGAAGTGATCGATTTTAATGCCTTTCGCGAACAGTATATTGCAGAACTGGCGCAACACGAGCAAGAAGGGAAACGGCTGGCGGCCATCGCCAACAAACAGCCGCTGACCCTACTCTACTCGGCAAAAAACACCACGCAGAACCATGCGCTAGTGCTGGCCGACTGGCTACGTAACTTGTGATTTTAGTCCGGCATCCGGCGGTTATTTTTCACCAGCCGGATGATCCCGCCGCCACAATGCCCATTCATCAATCGTTTCATCGTCCGGTAATTTACAATTGTTGCTGACTCCTTGCGGTGTCTGCACGGGAATAAGCGTACCGCCCTTTTGCTGGCAATAAACTGAAGCAGGATTTGCCATGCCGACATACGGCGGTTTTGGCGCATCAGGCTGAGAAGACGTTGAACAGCCCGACAGGATTAGCAAGCACGGAAAAGCAAAACTGATAATTTTCATAGTTGATCTCATACGTTTATCTGCACCTAAGAGTATCCCGGTATCATTTTGTTTTGCAGAACTATTTCTCTTGCATTCAGTTAAAATAAATTTTGTTTAGTTTCATCTTTTATGGTGATGATTTATCATACCTGTAAAGATTAAATTTTCAGCACAATACCTGCCATTCTGGAGTTCTTTCGTGTCAGATCATTGCCCGCGTCTCGCAGTCACTCGCTAAAGAACAGTCTCTGGAAAGTCTGGTTCGGCAACTTCTGGAAATGCTGGAAATGGTCACGGATATGGAGTCGACGTATCTCACCAAAGTGGACATCGAAGCACGTCTGCAACACATTATGTTTGCCCGTAACAGCCAGAAAATGCACATCCCGGAGAATTTTTCCGTCTGCTGGGATTATTCTTTGTGCAAACGCGCTATTGACGAAAATTGCTTTTTTAGTGATGACGTTCCCGACCGTTGGGGAGATTGCATCGCCGCGCGCAATCTGGGGATCACCACTTTTCTAAGCACGCCGGTTCATTTACCTGACGGCTCATTTTATGGCACGCTTTGTGCGGCCAGCAGTGAAAAACGCCCGTGGAGCGAACGGGCAGAGCAAGTTTTGCAGCTATTCGCCGGACTGATTGCGCAATACATTCAAAAAGAGGCTCTGGTTGAGCAATTGCGTGAAGCCAATGCCGCTCTGATTGCACAATCTTATACCGACGCTTTGACGGGCCTACCGAATCGACGGGCGATTTTTGATAATCTGACGACGCTGTTTTCTCTCGCCCGCCACCTGAAATGTAAGGCGATTATTGCTTTTATTGATCTGGATAACTTTAAATTAATCAATGATCGTTTCGGTCATAATGCTGGCGATCTGTTTCTTATTCAGGTTGGCGAACGTCTTAATACGCTGCATCAGAATGGCGAAATTATCGGTCGTCTCGGCGGGGATGAATTTCTGGTCGTTTCTCTGGCCGATGAAAATGCTAATATCCCGTCATTGCGGGGACGTATTGAACAGCAAATACGTGGCGAGTACCGCTTAGGCGATATTAACCTGTTTTACCCTGGCGCCAGTCTTGGCATAGTTGAAGTGGATCCTGAAACAACCGATGCCGACAGCGCCTTACATGCAGCCGATGTTGCGATGTATCAGGAGAAAAAACACAAAGAGAAAACACCTTTTGTCGCGCATTCAGCTTTGCATTCCTGAAGCGTATTCACATCCTTTTCTTTGGTGATAACATGCGAATCGGTATTATTTTTCCTGTCGTGATCTTTATTACGGCAGTCACATTTTTAGCGTGGTTTTTTATTGGCGGCTATGCTGCCCCTGGAGCATAAAGATGAAAAAAACAACAATTATAATGATGGGTGTGGCAATTATTGTCGTCCTCGGTACTGAACTGGGATGGTGGTAATACCGCATCTGTAAAAGCAAAGGCTGCCCGCAAGCAGCCTTTGTTCAATAATTACCAACCACAAACATCATGTTCGTTTTCCGTGTCATAAGAGCGCACGGTATTCACCAGATCTTTTATCACTTCAGCCGCCACTTCTGGCACCAGCAATGTCATCGGCGTCTCAGTTTCATAATCGACAGAGACGCCATTACTGTTATTGGTGACGGTTACGGTATATGTTGCTTTACTCATACAATTCATTTCCCACTACGAATGACTTTCCGCTGTTTTGCGCCTTCCATCAAGACTTCGGGAGCAACGAAGAAGTCAATGTTGAAATAAGTATCGTCAGTCATGGCTTCAATGTTGTGCCACTTTTCTGGCGGAAACACCGCAAACTGCCCTGCTTCAATGAGAATCACCTGATCGGGCTCTGCGCTGTGCTCATCGGCATAACCGAGATATTTGACCGCCCCATGCATAACGGATAACCGCGGATAAACTCCTGGACGCGTTCCTTTATCAAGATGACGTTCGAATATTCCGGCTGGCGCCGTTTGTTTATTCCAGAAAGGTGTCGAGCGCGTATGAATATAATTTTGTGGGATTTGCAGCATTCTTTTCCCTCCTTAGGTAAATGCGCTGAAAACGGTTCATTCCAGCCATTTCAGGGTACGCCTGATAATTTGCATTTTAAATACCATTTATTGGTTATTTTTTAGCATCATATCAACAATAAATTAAGGTGGATTTCAGACGGGAAGCCCGCGAAATCGCGGGCGGGGAGAATTAAGATTGTAGTGTTGCCAGCCGTGCAGCAAAACCGACAAACATCAGACCGATCAGCGAGTTGCCTACTTTTGCCAGTTTCTTTTTGGTACGAATGTATTGTGTGACGAATGCGCCGGAAATAATCAGGAAACTCAAATAACAGAAGCTTACCAGCTCCAGTGTCGTCGCCAGGATAAAGAATGAAATCCCGGTATGCGGCGCATTAACGTCGATAAACTGCACGAAAAACGACACATAAAACAAAATGGCTTTCGGATTGGTCAGGCTCAAAATTAACGCACGCTTGAAGATGGCCCCGTATTGTGGCTCATCGGATTTAGCCTCGCTATTTTTCCCCTTCAGGGTTGCGTAGAGAATTTTGCTCCCCAGATAGAGCAAATAAAATGCACCGAGATAACGTACAATATTAAATAATATCGGCGTGGTCTTAATTAATGTTGCAACGCCTGCCCATGCGAGAAACATCAATACCGCATCGCCAATAAATACGCCACAGGCAGCAAGATAACCGCCTTTTATCCCACTGCTGACGCTATTTTTCAGCACAAACAGCGTATTTGGCCCAGGCACCAACACGATAAAAATGGCTCCCGCCAGATAGGTCCAGTAATTCAGCACCCCGTATTCAGCGAACACATCAACCTCTTTTATTATCTGTGAATCACGCGCGAGTAAAGACGAATATGCTAACCAATCCGCAACGGGTAAGAAAGGAGAAAATCAGGTTTAAACCTGACAATAACCAGACAATTGAATTATTAATCACCCCTGACCCAGTGAAAAATTCGGATGGTGGCGGGCAAAATACTGGCGCAAAAATTCAACCGTAATCCGCACCTTCGCTGACGTAGCCAGTCGCGAAACATATACCGCCCAGACATTTGCGGGTTGGTAATACTCTGGCAATACCTGCAACAAATGGCCGCTGGCGATATTTTCGCTAACATCCCACCAGGATCGCAGAGCAATCCCCTGACCATCGAGACACCACTGATGCACAATTTCACCATGATTGGACGACAGCGGGCCGGTGACTTTAATCGCATGATGACCGTCTTTATTATGCAATTGCCAGACGCCAAACGGATGATCGCGCTCTTTAATGACCAGACACGGTAATGCAGAAAGATCCGTTAAATGCTTCGGCAAGCCATGTTGCGCAATAAACTCCGGTGACGCGCAGAGAATACGGTAATTTGTCGCCAGTTTACGGGCGATTAAATTGGGGGCGATATCATCGCCAATACGAATATCCAGATCGACGCCTTCATTGACCAAATCGACCAGGCGGTCTTCGACATCAAAACGTAACTCCAGTTGTGGATATGCTTTCGCCAGCGCCGACAGCGCCGGGGCGACGACCTGCCGTCCAAAGCCAAAGCTACTGATAATCCGCAACATTCCCTGTGGTACCTGGCGAACATCAGAAAGCTCATCCATCATCTGCCCGACATCCTGCAATATGCGCTGTGCCCATTCATAAATCCGCTCACCTTCTTCAGTGATAGTGACGCGTCGGGTAGTACGATGTAATAGCACCACATTCAACGTTTGTTCCAGCAAGGCGATGCGCTTGCTGACGAAAGCAGGAGAAACGCCCAGCTCTTCAGCAACGGCGGCAAAACCAGCCCGACGAGCGACCAGCATAAAGACGCGCAAATCATTCAGCAGCGGTAAATTATTCATGATTCGTGTTTTATGTTTCACCAGTTGCGGGGATTAATTCCTGAACAGTCAATTATAGGATGGTGATATTGTCAATTTTGATGGTCAGGAAGTGAGAACCCAATGATGAAAACATTTCGTATCGCTGCAATCCCCGGAGATGGGATCGGTAAAGAAGTCCTTCCTGAAGGGATTCGTGTTTTACAGGCTGCCGCTAAACGCTGGGGCTTCGCCTTAAGCTTTGAGCAAATGGAATGGGCAAGCTGCGAGTATTACCGCCATCACGGCAAAATGATGCCGGATGACTGGCATGAGCAACTCAGCGAGTTCGACGCTATCTACTTCGGCGCCGTCGGTTGGCCGGATACGGTTCCTGACCATATTTCGTTGTGGGGATCGCTGCTAAAATTTCGTCGTGAGTTTGACCAGTACGTCAACCTGCGCCCGGTTCGCCTTTTTCCTGGCGTCCCCTGCCCACTGGCCGGTAAACAGCCTGGCGACATCGATTTTTACGTTGTACGCGAGAACACGGAAGGTGAGTACTCATCGCTGGGAGGCCGCCTGAACGAAGGCACAGAGCATGAAGTTGTTATTCAGGAATCAGTATTTACCCGCCGTGGCGTCGACCGTATTTTGCGTTATGCCTTCGAATTAGCGCAAAGCCGCCCGCGCAAGACTCTCACTTCCGCCACGAAATCTAACGGTTTGGCCATCAGCATGCCTTACTGGGATGAGCGTGTTGCAGCAATGGCAGAAAATTACCCGGAGATCCGCTGGGATAAACAGCATATCGATATTCTTTGTGCACGTTTTGTGATGCAACCGGAACGCTTTGATGTCGTGGTAGCGTCTAATTTATTTGGCGACATTCTTTCCGACCTTGGTCCGGCCTGTACCGGCACAATCGGCATTGCCCCTTCCGCCAACCTGAATCCAGAACGAAACTTCCCGTCGCTTTTCGAGCCGGTTCACGGTTCTGCGCCCGATATTTACGGTAAAAATATTGCCAACCCTATCGCGACTATTTGGGCCGGTGCAATGATGCTGGATTTCCTCGGTAATGGCGATGAACGATTCCAGCAAGCACATAATGGTATTCTGGCGGCAATTGAAGAAGTCATTGCTCACGGGCCGAAAACACCGGACATGAAAGGTAATGCCACCACACCACAAGTTGCTGACGCAATTTGCGAGGTTATTTTCCGTTAAGATCAGGTCAAACCAGTTTATTTGAACCGCGTCACTGACGCGGTTTTTTTATTCACTCTTTACAGTAAATAACCTGCGCGATTTCACCTTTTATTGTTTCCGTTTCGTGTTTTATGGCTTTCCGTATTCTTAATTGTTTAATTTATGTAACATGTAAATAATCAATTTGTTAAACACAACAGACGATTCATTACCCTGCACATAATTACAACTGGCAAAAGCCAGCGACGGGCTTTTATGCCCAGGAGATGACTCATAATGAGCAACGTTAAGAAAAAAGATTTGCCGCTGATTGCCATCAGCCTGGTGGCTATTCTTTTCATCGCAGCGACATTAAGCCTTTTCCCACAACAGTCCGCAGATGCGGCAAACACAATATTTAGCTTTGTCACCCGCATGTTAGGTTCCGCCGTTCAAGTATTAGTTTTACTGGCTATGGGGTTAGTGATTTATTTAGCCACCAGCAAATACGGCAATATTCGTCTTGGCGAGGGTAAGCCGGAATACAGCACGCTCTCCTGGCTGTTTATGTTTATTTGCGCCGGATTGGGCTCCTCCACTCTTTATTGGGGGGTCGCGGAGTGGGCCTATTATTACCAAACACCGGGTTTGAACATTACACCGCGTTCGCAACAGGCGCTCGAATTTAGCGTTCCCTACTCCTTCTTCCACTGGGGTATCAGCGCCTGGGCTACCTATACGCTGGCTTCTTTAATCATGGCCTATCACTTTCATGTACGGAAAAATAAAGGCCTGAGCCTTTCAGGCATTATTGCTGCTATTACGGGCGTTAGTCCGCAAGGGCCGTGGGGAAGACTGGTTGATTTGATGTTCCTGATCGCCACTGTCGGCGCGTTGACTATTTCTCTGGTGGTGACGGCGGCAACCTTTACTCGCGGACTTTCCGCGCTAACCGGTCTACCAGATAACTTCACCGTACAGGCCTTTGTGATCCTGCTTTCCGGCGGCATTTTTTGCCTTAGCTCGTGGATTGGTATCAACAACGGTTTGCAGCGTCTGAGCAAAATGGTGGGCTGGGGTGCGTTCTTGCTGCCATTGTTGGTTCTGATTATTGGCCCAACAGAATTTATTACCAACAGCATCATCAATGCCATCGGTCTGACCACACAAAACTTCCTGCAAATGAGTTTGTTTACCGATCCGCTCGGCGATGGTTCGTTCACCCGCAACTGGACCGTTTTTTACTGGCTCTGGTGGATCTCTTACACGCCCGGCGTAGCAATGTTCGTCACCCGTGTTTCGCGCGGTCGTAAGATTAAAGAAGTTATCTGGGGACTTATCCTTGGGAGCACTGTCGGTTGCTGGTTCTTCTTCGGCGTGATGGAAAGCTACGCCATTCACCAGTTCGTTAAAGGCGTGATCAACGTCCCGCAAGTGCTGGAAACGCTGGGCGGTGAAACTGCTGTGCAACAAGTTCTGATGTCATTACCCGCCGGTAAATTGTTCCTCGCCGCCTATCTGGGCGTGATGATTATTTTCCTCGCCTCCCATATGGACGCGGTGGCCTATACCATGGCAGCCACCAGCACGCGCAATCTTCAGGAAGGCGACGATCCCGATCGTGGACTGCGTCTTTTCTGGTGCGTAGTGATTACCCTGATCCCACTTTCGATCTTATTTACTGGCGCCTCACTGGAAACGATGAAAACCACCGTAGTGCTCACCGCCCTTCCCTTCCTCGCTATTTTATTGGTGAAAGTAGGCGGATTAATTCGCTGGTTAAAACAGGATTATGCCGATATTCCTGCCCATCAAATTGAAAATTATCTCCCGCAAACACCGGTCATCACGTCAGAAAAGACACCGCTTATCCCGGCAAAAACCGTATTCAAAGGCGACAACTGAGCGCCATCATCCTAACGATAAAGGTATCCCTATGAGCAATCTGAGCCCTGACTTAGTTCTACCAGAAAATTTTTGCGCCAATCCTCAGGATGCGTGGACCATTCCGGCCCGTTTCTATACTGACCAGAACGCCTTTGAGCACGAAAAAGAAAACGTCTTCGCAAAAAGCTGGATTTGCGTCGCCCACAGTAGCGAACTGGCGAATGCCAATGATTATGTAACACGCGAAATCATTGGAGAAAGTATCGTACTGGTGCGCGGACGCGATAAAGTTCTGCGCGCGTTCTATAACGTTTGCCCACACCGTGGTCATCAGTTATTGAGCGGTGAAGGGAAAGCGAAAAATGTGATTACTTGTCCATATCACGCCTGGGCATTCAAACTTGATGGTAACCTGGCTCATGCGCGTAACTGTGAAAACGTCGCTAATTTCGATAGTGAAAAAGCACAACTGGTCCCGGTGCGCCTGGAAGAGTATGCCGGATTCGTCTTCATCAACATGAACCCCAATGCGACCAGCGTAGAAGATCAACTACCGGGGCTGGCGGCAAAAGTCATTGAAGCCTGCCCGGAAGTGCATGACCTGAAACTGGCGGCCCGCTTCACCACTCGCACCCCCGCCAACTGGAAGAACATTGTCGATAACTATCTCGAGTGCTATCACTGTGGTCCGGCGCACCCTGGATTCTCCGACTCCGTTCAGGTTGACCGCTACTGGCACACGATGCACGGCAACTGGACGCTGCAATACGGCTTCGCCAAACCGTCCGAACAGTCTTTTAAATTTGAAGAAGGTACGGACGCGGCATTCCATGGTTTCTGGCTGTGGCCGTGCACCATGTTAAACGTCACGCCGATCAAAGGAATGATGACTGTGATTTATGAATTTCCTGTTGATTCGGAAACCACCCTGCAAAATTACGATATTTACTTCACCAATGAAGAGCTCACTGATGAACAAAAATCGCTGATTGAATGGTATCGCGATGTTTTCCGTCCAGAAGATTTGCGACTGGTGGAAAGCGTGCAGAAGGGGCTGAAGTCTCGCGGATATCGCGGGCAAGGTCGCATCATGGCCGACAGCAGCGGTAGCGGGATTTCTGAACATGGCATCGCTCATTTTCACAACCTGCTGGCACAGGTGTTTAAAGACTAATGACATCGGCGGCGCTTATTCCCGCCGCCGGGCTGATTTTTGATGGAGTACAGCAATGTCAGAATATCGAATGTTTGAAGTTCAGGTGAGCAAGGTTGAGCAACTTACCAACGAGGTTAAACGTTTCACCCTGGTTTCTCCCGATGGCAAACTGCTGCCTGCGTTCAGCGGTGGAAGTCATATCATTGTGCAGATGGGGGATGAAGATAACCAGTACAGCAATGCGTATTCATTGTTAAGTTCGCCGCACGACGCTTCTTGTTATCAGATTGCCGTTCGACTGGAAGAAAATTCACGCGGCGGTTCGCGCTTCTTGCATCATCAGGTTAAATCAGGCGATCGGTTGACTATTTCGACGCCGAATAATCTGTTTGCACTGGCCCCTTCGGCACATAAACATCTGTTTATCGCCGGCGGCATTGGCATCACCCCTTTCCTGTCGCATCTTGGCGAGTTACAACAAAGCAACATCGACTGGCGGTTACATTACTGTTCGCGGAGCCCGGAGAGTTGTGCATTCCGTGATGAATTAAACCGACATCCACAGGCAGATAAAATTCATTTGCATCACTCATCAGACGGTACACGCCTGGAGTTAGCACGTTTGTTAGCGGATATTGCGCCGGGCACGCATATCTACACCTGTGGTCCAACAGCGTTAAATGATGCCGTGAAAAATGAAGCTGCTCGTCTGGGGATCGCCGCTGATACGCTGCATTTTGAGCAGTTTGCAATTGAAGACAAAACTGGCGATGCATTTACACTGATACTTGCCCGCTCTGGAAAAGAGTTTGTGGTGCCGAAAGAGATGACCATTTTGCAGGTCATAGAGAGTAATAAAGCGGCAAAAGTAGAATGTTTATGTCGTGAAGGAGTATGTGGTACTTGTGAAACGGCAATTCTGGAAGGCGAGGCTGACCACCGGGACCAGTATTTCAGTAATGAGGAGCGCGCCAGCCAGCAGAGTATGTTGATCTGCTGTTCGCGCGCTAAGAGTAAACGACTGGTGCTGGATTTGTAATTATTTACCCGAAGCCGGATGCGCAGCTAGTTGCGCCCAGTCCGGCTTACAAATATTTTACTGCGGATATTCCTGCAATAAGTTGTGTAATGCTTCCGCCATCAGTTCACCACGCCAGCCGGAAATCAGCTCCGGCAAATTATTCTGCGGTTTTAACTTCCAGTGCCAGTTCAGCAACTGATTTATCTGTCGGCGCGATGCCAGCAATTCAGCGCTAATCTTGTGCGTTTCGCTCACATCAGTAATCAGCGATTTAATCGCCTTAAACACCTTACGATAACCAGGCATATCCATCAGATTAAGCATCGGCTGCGGTAATGCGTCTTCAGGCAATGCCTGTGCTTTCTCCACCAGCGCCAGCAGCGTTTTACCGTGGAAACGGATTTCGCTACCGGATAAGCCCAGACTATCCAGTTCGCCCAAACTGCCCGGCATATAGCGCGCTACCGACCACAGATGTTCTTCGCGAACGACAAAATTTACCGCCAGATCGCGCTCCCGCGCCTTGCGCAGACGCCAGTCCGCTAACAATTGCAGACACGCCAGTTGGCGCGTACGCAACTGCCAGGCATTCGTGATATCACGCCATGCCTCTTCCGGCGCCAGCACTTCCTGACGACGGATTTGCATCAGGCGGCATTCATCCAGTGCGGCAGGGAGCCAACCAGAGGCTTCGGTTTCAGCCATCAGCTTTGTGGTGATCGGTAATAAATACCGGACGTCCGCCGCCGCATATTCACACTGACGTTCCGTCAATGGTCTGGCCAGCCAGTCGGTGCGCGATTCGCTCTTATCCAGCGTAACGCCAGAATACTCTTCCACCATGGAAGCAAAGCCCCATGACATCGGACGACCGCAGAAAGCCGCGAGGATTTGGGTATCAATAAGAGGTTGAGGTAACTCACCAAAAACGTTGAGGAAGACCTCCAGATCCTCACTGCCCGCATGGAGGAATTTGGTGATGAACGGATCACGCAGTATCGCCTTCAGCGGCGACCAGTCAGTGATCCCAAGCGGATCGATCAGCGCGAGATGTTCGCCATCAAAAAGTTGAATCAAACCCAATTGTGGGTAATAAGTGCGCGTACGAACAAATTCAGTATCCAGGGCTATCGCCGGAAAGGCACGGACAGCTTCACACAAAGAAGCCAGCGCATCGTCCGTGGTAATCATTTGGTAATTCAAATTGTATTCTCTTTAGTGGGCGCCAAAAAAAACGCCGGATTAACCGGCGTCTGACGACTGACTTAACGCTCAGGCTTTATTGTCCACTTTGCCGCGTGCTTCGTCACGTAATTCTCGTCGCAAAATTTTTCCGACGTTTGATTTCGGTAACTCATCACGAAATTCAACCAGCTTTGGCACCTTATAACCCGTAAGCTGGCGACGGCAAAAGGTCACCAGCGACTCGTCAGTGAGCGATGGATCTTTCTTCACCACAAAGATTTTCACGGCTTCGCCGCTGGAACCGGAAGGCACGCCAACGGCAGCCACCTCCTGTACGCCAGGATGCTGCATAACAACATCTTCAATCTCATTGGGATAGACGTTAAAACCGGAAACCAGAATCATGTCTTTTTTACGATCGACAATGCGCAGGAAACCCTCTTCGTCCATCACCGCGATATCGCCAGTATGAAGCCAACCATTTTTGATGATTTCATCGGTGGCATCCGGGCGCTGCCAATAACCCAGCATCACCTGTGGACCTTTGACACAAAGTTCCCCCGGCTGCCCCGGAGGTACTTCATTGTCGTCATCATCCACCAGTCGGGCTTCCGTCGACGGCACAGGTAAGCCGATGCTGCCGCTGTGATAATCAATGTCGTATGGATTAACGCTTACCAGCGGCGCACATTCGGTTAAACCATAACCTTCCAGCAGATACTGTCCGGTCAGTTTCACCCAACGTTCAGCCACCACCTGTTGAACGGGCATACCGCCGCCAGCAGAAAGATGCAAACTGGAGAAATCCAGTTGTTGGAACTCCTTATTGTTCAGCAAGGCGTTAAACAATGTGTTGACGCCGGTAATAGCGGTAAACGGGTATTTCGCTAACTCTTTGACTAGCCCCGGAATATCACGCGGGTTAGTGATAAGCAGGTTCTGCCCGCCCAGTTCAATAAACAGCAGACAGTTAATGGTTAAAGCGAAAATGTGATACAGCGGTAATGCGGTCACCACCAGCTCTTTACCCGGATGCAACAACGGCCCATAAGTTGCGTGTACCTGCTCCAGATTCGCCAGCATATTGCGGTGAGTCAGCATCGCTCCTTTCGCCACCCCCGTGGTGCCGCCAGTATATTGCAGGAAGGCTAAATCTTCCGGCACCAGTTCGGGTTTGACATATTGCATCCGATAACCGTTATGCAGGGCGCTGCGAAACGAAATAGCATCTGGCAGATGATATTTGGGGACCAGACGCTTGATGTATTTAACCACGAAGTTAACCAGCGTGCCTTTTGCGGTGGAGAGCTGATCACCCATGCGCGTCAAAATAACGTGCTGGACGGCTGTTTTATCAACCACTTTCTCCAGTGTGTGAGCAAAGTTAGACACGATAACAATCGCCGATGCGCCGCTGTCGTTAAGCTGATGCTCAAGTTCGCGCGGGGTGTATAACGGGTTAACGTTTACAACGATCATTCCGGCACGGAGAATACCGAACAGCGCCACCGGATACTGCAATAAGTTAGGCATCATTAACGCAACGCGATCGCCCTTTTTAAGCCCCAGCCCTTGTTGCAAATAGGCGGCAAACGCACGGCTGCGTTCTTCCAGCTTGCGGAAGGTCATCACCTCCCCCATATTCACAAACGCAGGTTGATCGGCGTAGCGTGCGACCGATTGCTCAAACATATCTACCAGAGATTGATAACGGTCAGGGTTGATCTCCGTCGGAACATCCGCTGGATAACGGTTAAGCCAAACCTTCTTCAATTCTTCACCTCTAAAATGCGTGTTCGTCGTCATCGCAACCCCAAGCGGCATACATGTTGTTAACATAATATTAACTCATCATACCAGCTTGATAATTCCCCAACGAAAAGGTTGCGAAGCGCGTCACTATTTATTTTTATCTTTACCGTAATAATGCAGAAACAGCGGACCAGCCGCTGTTTCTTTTTCTTTAAAAACAAGAAATTACTCAGTTACAACAGTTTCTACTCTCGCGGGCCCAGGATTATACCAGCCCCATCCACCATAGCCATAGGGCCAGCCGCGTCCGCCATAAAACCACGGATCAACCGGCTGCGGCGGCATAATCACCTGCTGGGTCAAATGCCAACGTTTATAACCCGTTGCCTGCATAACCATAAATTTGTACGGCGTATTGCCAATTTTGCCGTCTACTGTACCGGTGATTGGCCCGACAACCGTCACCAGTTGCCCACGGAAATCGACCGGGTCAAGAAAACCATTCACATCGGCATAAATGCGCCCGCGCGACGGTTCTCCAGGTGTTGGTCTGGCGCCACTATCAAGCGGTACGGTGGCAATTTCCAGACGGGTTTTCCCTTGTTGGTTTTGCACCGCGACCACTTTGCCGCCAAAGCGCGCCTCCTGACCAACGTACAGTTGCGGCGCGCTCATCACCCGAACTAAATCTTGTTGCGGCGTTGGACTACTGCCTTTAATAGCATCCGGCACGGTGACACAGCCGCTCAGCATTAGCGCAAACGTACTCGCCAGTATGCCTTTGATTACATTTTTTTGAACCGCCATGATGCGACTCCTTTTTCTCAGGGCATACTCTTAAGATTCATTCTTTGCCCGGAAGTTTCTTCCACGCGACGTTGTTACGTAAATAAACCGGTTCGGCGTGTTCCACTGCCACCGTTTTACCCTCAGCCAGCATCTGACAGGCAATCGGCAGCATATCTTCTGCGGCGGGCAGTAACACTTCACCATCACGCAAAACCAGTCCGCTCTCTTTGCCGAGATCCGGCCAGGCTTGCCAGCCTGTCCCCACGGTCACCCATTCGCCGGAAAGCTGTTGCATCCGCTCATGGACTAATTCAGGTTTCAGCACTGCTTCTGTTTCTTCACCGTGCCAGACGCCATTTTCATCGCGCTGATACTCGGCCCAGTAAACTTCGCCCATTCGCGCGTCAATAGCAGCCAGCACGCGGGTCGCACCGTTTTTACGCCATGCTCCTTGCGCCATCATCATTAGCGTGGAAACGCCAATCATCGGCAATTCAGCGCCAAGCGCCAGCCCTTGCGCAATGCCAATGCCTATACGTACGCCGGTAAAACTACCGGGACCACGTCCGTAGGCTAATGCATTTATGTCAGTCAGGGAGGTTCCGCTGGTGGTCAGGATATCCTGCACCATAGGTAAGATTCGTTGAGTATGTTCGCGTGGACAAAGCTCGAAATGAGCGTTGACAGTACCGTCATTCCACAATGCGACAGAGCAGGCCTCTGTCGCGGTATCGATAGCCAGAATTCGCATGGGTCTTCGTGCTTAGATCAATAAAAAGGCGCGCATCATACCATACTCCGTAACAAATTACCTGGAGGATGGTATCGCAAGGAAACGAACCGCACGGGCAATGTCACGGGTGCGCGGCGCGGGTGGCAGACTGGCGAGGAAGGTCGCACCGTAAGGACGCATCACCAGCCGATTGTCACAAATCACCAACACACCGCGATCGTCGGTGTCACGAATCAAACGCCCTACGCCCTGCTTGAGAGTGATCACCGCATCCGGCAGTTGTACTTCATCGAACGGGTCGCCGCCACGCAGGCGGCAGTCTTCCATTCGCGCTTTTAGTAAGGGATCGTCCGGCGAGGTAAACGGCAACTTATCGATAATCACCAGCGACAACGTATCGCCGCGTACATCAACCCCTTCCCAGAAACTACTGGTCGCGACCAGTAGTGCGTTACCCGCGCTGACGAATTGCTGCAACAGTTGCCCCTTACTGGTTTCTCCTTGTAACAGTACGGGAAGCGTCATGGTGGCGCGGAACTGCTCAGCCAGATCGCGCATCATGGCGTGTGAGGTACACAGCATAAAGCAGCGACCATTGTTAGCTTCGATGATCGGACGCAACATTGCCGATAACTGACGAGCAGAACCCGGTTGATTGGTTTGCGGTAGATTACGCGGTACACACAGTAACGCCTGACGGCTGTAATCAAACGGGCTTGGCAACAGCAACGACTCGGCGTGTTCAATACCAAGCCGCGAGGTGAAATGATGCAAATCGTCATTCACCGACAACGTGGCCGAAGTAAAGATCCAGCTACCAGGCTTTTGCTCCATTAATTCTTTGAATTTATCCGCCACGCTTAACGGTGTCAGCGCCAGAGTGAAGTGACGTGATGTACATTCGTACCAATAGCTGTAACCCGGCTGATTGATCTCTTTTAATCGCTTCAACCGTGTGCGATACAGCGTGGCGCGTTCAAATGCCGCATCCAGCAACGCGGAACGCCCCAGCGACAGTTTCGCCACGTCATAACAAAGTTCCAGGGTGTCATCGAGCAGTAAAAATGCCCGCTGAATTTGCGGATTAGCTAACAGCTCGCGCAGGTTGCCGCGATAGCCCGGCTCACCGAGTTGCAGGCGAAAATCCTGCGCACTCTGGGCAAGACGGTCAGCGCACTTTTGTAACTGCTGGGTGTCTTTTAATTCGGTGCGGTAGGCAATGGTGATATCTTTTGCCAGGTCGAGCAGTTGTCGGCTGGAGAGCGACTGACCAAAGTACTGGCTGGCAATGTCCGGCAACTGGTGGGCTTCGTCGAAGATCATCACGTCTGCTTCCGGGATCAGTTCGCCAAAACCGCTCTCTTTCACCACCATATCCGCCAGAAACAGATGATGGTTCACCACCACCACATCGGCGTCCATCGCTTTTTTGCGTGCTTTGACCACAAAGCAATCTTTATACATCGGGCAATCGCTGCCAAGACAGTTGTCGTTGGTGCTGGTGACCAACGGCCACGCCTGCGAATCTTCCGCCACGCTGACGCAGGTGCTGATATCGCCATCGACTGTTTGATTGGACCAGGAGCGCAGGAGGATCACATCGCTTAAGATTTGTACCGGCAGATCGCCGCCCGCCAGCGCCTGCTGTTCGAGACGTTCGAGGCAGAGATAGTTTGAGCGCCCTTTCAGCAACGCCACGTTGCCCGTGTATTTCAACGCCTTTGAGACCGTTGGCAAATCGCGGCTGTAGAGCTGATCCTGCAACGCTTTTGAGCCGGTCGAGATAATGACTTTCTTTTTCGCCCGCAGCGCAGGGGCCAGGTAAGCGTAGGTTTTGCCCGTACCGGTTCCTGCTTCCACCACCAGCGGCTGGCTTTTTTCTATTGCCTGGGTGACGGCTACCGCCATCTGTCGCTGTGGTTCTCGCGGCTTAAAGCCTGGTATCGCTTTCGCCAGCTGACCATCTGGTGCAAAATCGTCCGTCACACTACCCCCTGTTGATTTGAACAGGGATTATGTCAGGCCAGACTGATTTTCGCCAGTTGAAGTGGTGACGACGACCTCACGTTGTGGCAGTCTTTGCAGCACATAAATGGGATGATAATGAGGATAAAATGATGACAATCGTTCGTATTGACGCCGAAGCCCGCTGGTCTGATGTGGTGCTCCACAACAATACGCTCTACTACACTGGCGTACCGGAAAACCTTGACGCCGATGCGTTTGAGCAAACCGCGAATACGCTGGCGCAAATTGATGCGGTGCTGGAAAAACAAGGCAGTAATAAGTCGCGCATTCTGGATGCCACGATTTTCCTGGCCGATAAAAATGATTTTGCAGCAATGAATAAAGCGTGGGATGCCTGGGTTGTCGCGGGTCATGCGCCGGTGCGCTGCACAGTGCAAGCAGGTCTGATGAATCCGCAGTATAAGGTTGAAATTAAGATTATCGCGGCGGTTTAATTACCTAAAAATTTATATCCAGACAAAATCACACAATAATTTATCGAAAATACTGGTCGATTTTGAACAATCGACCAGTACCTCTATAGTTTACTTTTGATAAAATATGAAATCTTTCAGGAGTCTTATTTTCGACAAATAATTAATTATACACTTCGATGATTTTCACTCTATTTATACAAAAGAATATTAATCACAGTAAATTACTACAACAACTTAATATCTCAGTTAATGTGTTCTGATTTGCTTTACGATACATCCGCGCTCTGAAAGGGATCTGCCAGAAGCCCGGAGAAGCGCACTTAATTTGTCGCACATCTGCACGTAACTCGTCATGTTCTGCTACCTTTAAAATGCCTGAATGTCAACAGGATAACTCATGATATATGGTTATAATCCCTTTGATATTGGATGCAATTTAAGGTCATATATAGCCTTATCGATCACATGGTTAATTTAAGGACAAGAATATGCCTGCAGTAATTGATAAAGCACTGGATTTCATTAGTGCCATGGATATATCAGCATCAATACCCAGCTCCATGAATGAAAACACAGCGAAGGGAATATTTAAGTATTTGAAAGAACTGGGCGTCCCCGCAACCACCAGCGATATTACTACGCGAGCGAGTCAGGAAGATTGGAATCCAGGATTCACGGAAAAAATGGTTGGCTGGGCAAAAAAGATGGAGTCTGGCGAACGCGTTGTGATTAAAAATCCTGAATATTTTTCGACATATATGCAGGAAGAACTCAAGGCGCTTGTGTGAGTTAAAACGCGATCACGAAAAATCAACCAGGACGCTTTCATTGACCTCAAAAAAGCGTCCATTTTTACCATTATGTATAACCCGTATCCCTCTTTTACTGATGACGCATGAAGAGGCGTTACTCGTCCTCATCCTCGAAACGCGCCACAATTCGTTCGCCAGAATGATTGGCGCGCAGTTCTTCCGCTACCAGCGCAATCGCCTGGCCACTGCTCATCCCCTGCGCCATGAGTTCCTGTATACGCTCAACGGCTTTTTGCTGCTGTTCATGGGTGAGTGAAGGTAAACCTGCAAACATTGTTAACTCCTGCTAAATTGTTGGCGCTAATTATTTCATGCTACCCGGCACATAGCCAGTAGAGTCAGGACTGATGAAGACGTTATCTCCCGCTGTGATTACTTTACCCTGGCGTCAGGACGCCGCTGAATACTATTTTTCCCGCTTAAGCCACCTGCCGTGGGCGATGCTGTTGCACTCCGGCTATGCCAGTCATGTGCATAATCGCTTTGATATTGTGGTGGCAGATCCCGTTTGTACCTTAACCACTCATGGTGATGAAACCGTCGTTTGGCAAGGTGAAAACCGAACAACGACCACTGACGATCCGCTAAGGATACTTCAGCAAGCGCTGGACCGTGCACATATCCAGCCCACGTATAATAACGATTTGCCATTTCAGGGCGGTGCGCTAGGTTTATTTGGCTACGATCTGGGTCGTCGTTTTGAAATTCTGCCAAAAATTGCCCAGCAGGACATCGACTTGCCGGATATGGCTGTGGGTATTTATGACTGGGCGCTAATTGTTGACCATCAAAAACAGATGGTTTCTCTGCTTAGCCACCGTGACGTAAATGCGCGTCTGGTATGGCTGAAAAACCAGCAAATCGCGCCGCCGCAAGAGTTCCAGCTGACGTCTGCCTGGCAATCCAATATGACCCGCGAACAGTATGGCGAGAAGTTTCGCCAGGTTCAGGAATACCTGCACAGTGGCGACTGTTATCAGGTCAATCTCGCCCAGCGTTTTCAGGCTACCTATTCTGGCGATGAATGGCAGGCGTTCGTAAAACTCAATCAGGCTAACCGTGCGCCATTTAGTGCTTTCCTGCGTCTTGAACAGGGGGCGATTTTAAGTCTTTCGCCAGAACGGTTTATTCTTTGTGATGGTGGCGAGATCCAGACCCGCCCGATTAAAGGCACGCTCCCACGTCTCCCCTCCCCTCAGGAAGATAGTAAACAAGCAGAAAAACTGGCGAACTCACCAAAAGATCGCGCTGAAAACCTGATGATTGTCGATTTAATGCGTAATGATATTGGCCGTGTTGCCGTGCCAGGTTCGGTGAAAGTACCAGAACTATTCGTAGTGGAACCTTTCCCTGCCGTACATCATCTGGTCAGTACTATTACAGCACGGCTACCAGAGCAATTACATGCCAGCGATCTGCTGCGCGCGGCTTTCCCGGGGGGCTCAATCACCGGAGCGCCGAAAGTGCGGGCAATGGAAATTATTGATGAGCTGGAACCCCAGCGACGCAACGCCTGGTGCGGTAGCATTGGCTATTTGAGCTTTTGCGGCAATATGGATACCAGCATTACCATCCGCACTCTGACCGCAGTTAACGGAAAAATTTACTGTTCCGCGGGTGGCGGTATAGTCGCTGATAGCCTGGAAGAAGCGGAATATCAGGAAACTTTTGATAAAGTTAATAAGATATTACGCCAACTGGAGAACTAACACGTGGAATACTGTAGCCTGACGCTTGATGATTTTTTATCGCGTTTTCAACTTTTGCGCCCACAAATCAACCGTGAAACCTTAAATCATCGTCAGGCTGCCGTGTTAATTCCCATCGTCCGCCGACCACAGCCTGGGCTGTTGCTCACTCAGCGTTCCGTTCATTTGCGTAAACATGCCGGACAAGTGGCATTTCCCGGTGGTGCGGTTGATGCCACTGATTCTTCAATCATTGCTGCTGCACTGCGTGAAGCTGAAGAAGAGGTCGCCATTCCGCCTTCCGTTGTTGACGTGATTGGCGTGCTACCGCCTGTCGATAGCGTAACGGGTTATCAGGTAACACCAGTGGTTGGCATCATCCCCCCAAATTTACCGTACCGCGCCAGCGAAGATGAAGTCTCTGCAGTGTTTGAAATGCCACTCTCCCAGGCACTACATTTGGGACGCTACCACCCACTGGATATCTATCGTCGCGGCGATTCTCATCGGGTGTGGCTTTCCTGGTACGAACAGTATTTTGTATGGGGAATGACCGCAGGCATAATTCGTGAACTGGCGCTGCAAATCGGTGTGACCCCCTGACTATACTTATCTTTACATCGACAGAACACTACTTGAGACAATCATCGCAATATTAGTTAAATCGCGGTTTTTGATTAGTTTAATTCATGTGAATAGTTAAGCCGATCGCCGCATTCCCTCTTACACTATGCGCTGTTATTCGTTTGTTACTGGAAGTCCAGTCACCTTGTCAGGAGTATTATTGTGATTAGTCTATTCGACATGTTTAAGGTGGGGATTGGCCCCTCATCTTCCCACACTGTAGGGCCTATGAAGGCAGGTAAACAGTTCGTCGATGATCTGGTCGAAAAAGGCTTACTGGATAGCGTTACCCGCGTCGCCGTGGATGTTTATGGCTCACTGTCGCTGACGGGTAAAGGCCACCATACCGATATTGCCATTATTATGGGTCTTGCAGGTAACGAACCTGCCACCGTAGATATTGACAGCATCCCTGGTTTTATTCGCGATGTTGAAGAACGCGAACGTCTGCTGTTAGCTGAGGGCCGACACGAAGTTGATTTTCCCCGTGATAACGGGATGCGTTTTCACAATGGCAACTTGCCGTTGCATGAAAACGGCATGCAGATCCACGCGTATAACGGCGATGAAGTCATCTACAGCAAAACTTATTATTCCATCGGCGGCGGTTTTATCGTCGATGAAGAACATTTCGGTCAGGATGCCGCAAACGAAGTTAGCGTGCCATATCCGTTTAAATCAGCCACCGAACTGCTGGCTTACTGCAACGAAACCGGCTATTCCCTTTCTGGCCTGGCGATGCAGAACGAACTGGCACTGCACAGCAAAAAAGAGATTGATGAGTATTTCGCCCATGTCTGGCAGACCATGCAAGCATGTATCGATCGCGGGATGAATACTGAAGGCGTGCTGCCTGGTCCGTTGCGTGTGCCGCGTCGTGCGTCCGCGCTTCGCCGGATGTTGGTTTCCAGTGATAAACTCTCTAACGATCCGATGAATATTATCGACTGGGTAAACATGTTTGCGCTGGCGGTTAACGAAGAAAACGCGGCTGGCGGACGCGTAGTTACTGCACCAACAAACGGTGCCTGTGGCATCGTTCCGGCTGTGCTGGCGTATTACGACCACTTTATTGAATCGGTAAGCCCTGATATCTATACCCGCTACTTTATGGCGGCCGGGGCGATTGGCGCGTTGTACAAAATGAACGCCTCAATTTCCGGGGCGGAAGTCGGTTGTCAGGGTGAAGTCGGCGTGGCTTGTTCAATGGCGGCGGCTGGTCTTGCAGAACTACTGGGCGGTAGTCCAGAACAAGTTTGTGTGGCAGCGGAAATTGGTATGGAGCACAATCTCGGCCTGACCTGTGATCCCGTTGCCGGTCAGGTTCAGGTACCGTGCATTGAGCGTAACGCGATTGCTTCGGTGAAAGCGATTAATGCCGCACGTATGGCTTTACGCCGCACCAGCGCGCCACGCGTCTCTCTGGATAAAGTCATTGAGACAATGTACGAAACCGGTAAGGACATGAATGCCAAGTACCGTGAAACCTCTCGTGGCGGTCTGGCAATTAAAGTCCAGTGTGACTAATACTTTTCTTACGCCCATCTGCAACAGATGGGCGAATTTCTCCCGCTTTCTCGTCTACTGTAATTTTCCCCACTACACTTCCACTGTTGCGTCAGGCGTTTGTCGCCATACGCTTACAGGGTGGCCCGCATGCAAAAAGCACAACGGATCATTAAAACCTATCGCCGTAATCGAATGATTGTTTGTACGATTTGCGCACTTTTTACGCTTATCTCGACACTAAGCGTGCGATTTATTTCACAGCGTAACTTAAATCAGCAACAGGTAGTGCTCTTTGCCAACCATGCCGTTGAAGAATTAGATAAGGAGCTGCTGCCTCTACAGGCAGGTAGCAAGGTTTTACTCCCGTTGATTGGACTGCCGTGTTCAGTCGCTCATCTGCCATTACGCAAGCAAGCGGCGAAGCTACAAACGGTGCGCTCAATTGGTCTGGTGCAAAACGGCACGCTTTATTGCTCCAGTATTTTCGGTTATCGCAATGTGCCTGTTGTGGATATTCAGGCTGATTTACCCGCATCACAGCCACTTTTACGTCTGGCGACCGATAGCGTATTGATTAAAGGCAGCCCGGTTTTAATCCAGTGGACGCCCGCGCCGGACAGTGACAGCGATGGGGTCATGGAGATGATTAACATCGACCTGTTGACGGAGATGCTTCTGGAGCCTCAGTTACCGCAAATTAGTAGCGCCAGCCTGACCGTGGCCGATCGCCATCTGCTCTATGCCGACGGTCTGGTTGATACACTTCCACCACGTAATAACGATGAAAACTATCAGCTTTCTTCACGGCACTTTCCTTTTACTATCAACGTTAACGGGCCAGGCGCTACCGCGCTGGCGTGGCACTATCTGCCAACACAATTACCGCTGGCGGTCCTGCTAAGTTTGCTGGTGGGCTACATCGCCTGGCTGGCGACCGCTTACCGCATGAGTTTCTCCCGCGAAATAAACATGGGGCTGGCGCAACATGAGTTCGAGCTATTCTGTCAGCCTTTACTCAATGCGCGTAGCCAGCAATGTATTGGCGTAGAGATCTTGCTGCGCTGGAATAACCCACGTCAGGGCTGGATCTCGCCGGATGTTTTTATCCCTATTGCGGAAGAGCATCATCTGATTGTGCCGTTGACGCGTTATGTGATGGCAGAGACGATTCGTCAGCGCCATGTTTTCCCCATGAATAGCCAGTTTCACATTGGCATTAACGTCGCACCCAGCCATTTTCGCCGTGGCGTGCTGCTAAAAGATCTCAATCAATACTGGTTTAGTGCTCATCCGATTCAGCAATTAATCCTCGAAATCACCGAGCGTGATGCGCTTCTGGATGTCGATTATCGGATTGCCCGTGAGTTACATCGCCAAAAAGTCAAATTAGCGATAGATGATTTTGGCACTGGCAATAGCTCGTTTTCCTGGCTGGAAACACTACGCCCGGATGTGCTGAAAATTGACAAATCATTCACCGCAGCAATTGGTTCAGACGCCGTTAACTCGACCGTAACCGATATCATCATTGCGCTGGGACAGAGACTGAATATTGAGCTGGTGGCTGAAGGCGTGGAAACCCAGGAACAGGCGAAATATTTGCGCCGCCATGGGGTGCATATTTTGCAAGGGTATTTATATGCGCAACCAATGCCGCTGCGCGATTTTCCAAAATGGCTGGCGGGCAGCCAACCGCCGCCCGCCCGGCATAATGGACATATCACGCCCATTATGCCGTTACGTTAACGCTTACTCGTCGTCATCATGCGACGGTTGCTCTTTAACAATACGAACCAAATCAACACGATAGTCGTTAGCTTCCACAATGGTGATATGTAATGGGCCGACATCAATGACATCGCCAGCACGAGGAATATGACCATTCGCGGAAATCACCAGGCCAGCAACCGTTGCAATATCATCGTCATCTGTCAAATGCTCAACATCAAGCGCCTGCTGCAAAGCATGTAAATCCGTACCACCTTTTACCAGCCAGCCGTCGCCGTCAGCAATGATTTCCGGCGTTTCATCAGCATCCGGGAACTCCCCGGCAATGGCTTCCAGTACGTCCAGCGGCGTGACCAGACCTTGCACTACGCCAAACTCGTTGGTGACAATAACGAAACTCCCGCGAGCACGACGCAACACCCCTAACAAATTGATCGGGTCAAGGGTTTCCGGCACGATAATCGCAGGAGAAGCCGAGGCAATCGCCGCGACATCAACACCATCTTCCAGCGCCACCAGCAGTTCTTTGGCACGCACGATACCGATGATTTCATCCAGTTCGCCACGACATACCGGGAACAGGCTATGTGGCGAAGAAAGCAACTGTTCACGAATTTCATCGACACCGAGATTAGCGTCTACCCAACTGATTTCACCGCGCGGCGTCATAATCCCGCGCAGAGAACGCGATGCCAGGGTCAGCACACCGTTAATCATATAACGTTCTTCCTCCGCAAACGCCCCTTCTGGCACAGGGATCGGTATCGGGTTATCGGCATCGTGTTGAACATTCGGCTGATGTTTACCCCCCATCAAACGCAGAATGGCGTCGGCAGTACGGGCTCGCAGAGGCAGCATCGACTGGTGACGAATAAAGTTGCGGCGCGCAATCTGGTTAAACACTTCGATGATGATCGAGAAGCCAATTGCGGCATACAGGTAACCTTTTGGAATGTGGAAACCGAAACCTTCGGCCACCAGACTCAGACCAATCATTAGCAGGAAGCTCAGACAGAGCACCACCACCGTTGGATGTTGGTTAACGAATCGCGTCAACGGTTTAGACGCCAGCAACATGACGGCCATCGCAATCACTACCGCAGCCATCATTACCGGCAGATGGTTGACCATTCCGACCGCGGTAATCACCGCATCCAGCGAGAAGACGGCATCAAGGATGACAATTTGTGTTACTACCACCCAGAAACTGGCATAGCCTTTGCCGTGACCAGAATCATGATTGCGGTTTTCCAGCCTTTCATGAAGCTCAGTCGTCGCTTTGAACAGTAAGAACACTCCCCCCAGCAGCATTATCAGGTCGCGCCCCGAGAAGGTGAAATCCATCACGCTGAACAATGGTTTAGTCAATGTAACCATCCACGAAATCAGCGATAACAGCCCCAGACGCATAACCAGCGCCAGTGACAATCCCAACAGGCGCGCTTTATCACGTTGTTTTGGCGGCAGTTTGTCGGCAAGAATAGCGATGAAGACCAGGTTATCGATACCCAGCACAATTTCAAGAACAACAAGCGTGAGTAGCCCCGCCCAAATCGAGGGGTCCATTAAGAATTCCATGACAGGCTCCTGCTTAAGGAATAGCTATTCGGCGCCAGAAATAATGCAGGCGTAACGACTAAATGCAAACAAAAGGTACGGCATAAAATGCCAGAAAGGCAGGCGTCAGAAGGCCTGTAACTGAAATGACGTCGGTGACGATCCATACTGCGGGCTGTTGCCCTATACTCCATAGTTGTTAAACGGGAGTTAAACATAACAGAGAGACGCCTGATTTTGCAAAGATTTACCTTCCTTTGCAAACGAATGTGACGAGGATATTTTACCTTTCGAAATTTCTGCTAAGCGAAAGTTAAATTACGGATCTTCATCACATAAAATATTTTTTTCGATATCTAAAATAAATCGCGAAATACAGGGGGTTTTTGGTTGTAGCCCTTATCTGAATCGATTCGATTGTGGACGACGATTCAAAAATACATCTGGCACGTTGAGGTGTTAACGATAATAAAGGAGGTAGCAAGTGACCATTGCTATTGTTATAGGCACACATGGTTGGGCTGCAGAACAGTTGCTTAAAACAGCAGAGATGCTGTTAGGCGAGCAGGAAAATGTCGGCTGGATCGATTTCGTTCCAGGTGAAAATGCCGAAACGTTGATCGAAAAATACAACGCTCAGTTGGCAAAACTCGACACCACTAAAGGCGTGCTGTTTCTCGTTGATACATGGGGAGGCAGTCCGTTCAATGCTGCCAGCCGCATCGTCGTCGACAAAGAGCATTATGAAGTGATCGCAGGCGTTAACATTCCAATGTTAGTGGAAACGCTAATGGCCCGTGACGATGATCCAGGCTTTGATGAACTGGTGGCTCTGGCAGTCGAAACAGGCCGTGAAGGCGTGAAAGCCCTGAAAGCCAAACCGGTTGAAAAAGCGGCGCCAGCACCCGCTGCCGCGGCACCAAAAGCGGTGCCAACGCCGACAAAACCCATGGGACCAAACGACTACATGGTTATTGGCCTTGCGCGTATCGACGACCGTCTGATTCACGGCCAGGTGGCCACCCGCTGGACCAAAGAAACCAATGTCTCCCGTATCATCGTTGTTAGTGACGAAGTGGCTGCGGATACTGTTCGTAAGACACTGCTCACCCAGGTTGCACCTCCGGGCGTAACAGCACACGTGGTTGATGTTGCCAAAATGATTCGCGTCTACAACAACCCGAAATATGCTGGCGAACGCGTAATGCTGTTATTTACCAACCCGACTGATGTTGAGCGTCTCGTTGAAGGCGGCGTGAAAATCACCTCTGTTAACGTCGGTGGTATGGCATTCCGTCAGGGCAAAACCCAGGTGAATAACGCGGTTTCGGTTGATGAAAAAGATATCGAAGCGTTCAAGAAACTTAATGAGCGTGGTATCGAGCTGGAAGTCCGTAAAGTTTCCACCGATCCGAAACTGAAAATGATGGATCTGATCAGCAAAATCGATAAGTAACGTATTGTGTTGATTATCAGTCAATTTTCACACTTAAGTCTTACGTAAACAGGAGAAGTACAATGGAGATTACCGCTCTTCAAATTGTGCTGGTATTTATCGTAGCCTGTATCGCAGGTATGGGATCAATTCTCGATGAATTTCAGTTTCACCGTCCGCTCGTGGCGTGTACCCTAGTGGGTATCGTTCTTGGGGATATGAAAACCGGTATTATTATCGGTGGTACCCTGGAAATGATTGCTCTGGGCTGGATGAACATTGGCGCCGCAGTTGCGCCTGACGCCGCTCTGGCCTCCATCATTTCTACCATTCTGGTTATTGCAGGCCATCAGAGCATCGGCGCTGGTATCGCGCTGGCGATTCCGCTGGCTGCGGCAGGTCAGGTGTTGACCATCATCGTTCGTACTATCACCGTTGCTTTCCAGCACGCTGCGGATAAGGCGGCTGACAACGGCAACCTGGCGGCAATCTCGTGGATCCACGTTTCTTCTCTGTTCTTGCAGGCAATGCGTGTGGCTATCCCGGCCGTTATCGTCGCACTGTCTGTCGGCACCAGCGAAGTGCAGAACATGCTGAGCGCAATTCCAGAAGTGGTGACCAATGGTCTGAACATCGCCGGTGGCATGATCGTAGTCGTTGGTTATGCAATGGTTATCAACATGATGCGTGCTGGCTATCTGATGCCGTTCTTCTACCTCGGCTTCGTGACTGCAGCATTCACCAACTTTAACCTGGTAGCCCTGGGTGTGATTGGTACTGTAATGGCTGTGCTCTACATCCAACTTAGCCCGAAATATAACCGCGTAGCCGGTGCGCCTGCTCAGGCTGCTGGTAACAACGATCTCGATAACGAACTGGACTAACAGGTGAGCGAAATGGTTGATACAACTCAAACTACCACCGAGAAAAAACTCACTCAAAGTGATATTCGTGGCGTCTTCCTGCGTTCTAACCTCTTTCAGGGTTCATGGAACTTCGAACGTATGCAGGCGCTGGGTTTCTGCTTCTCTATGGTTCCGGCGATTCGCCGTCTCTACCCGGAGAATAATGAAGCCCGTAAACAAGCAATCCGTCGTCACTTGGAGTTCTTTAACACTCAGCCGTTTGTGGCTGCACCAATTCTGGGCGTAACCCTGGCGCTGGAAGAACAGCGTGCTAATGGTGCGGAGATCGATGATGGCGCCATCAACGGTATCAAAGTTGGTCTGATGGGACCGCTGGCTGGCGTGGGCGACCCGATCTTCTGGGGAACCGTACGTCCGGTATTTGCCGCACTGGGTGCCGGTATTGCAATGAGCGGCAGCCTGTTAGGACCGTTGCTGTTCTTCATCCTGTTTAACCTGGTGCGTTTGGCAACCCGTTATTACGGCGTAGCATATGGTTACTCTAAAGGTATTGATATCGTTAAAGATATGGGTGGCGGCTTCCTGCAAAAACTGACGGAAGGGGCGTCTATTCTCGGCCTGTTTGTCATGGGGGCATTGGTTAATAAGTGGACGCATGTCAACATCCCGTTGGTGGTTTCAACCATCACCGGTCAGGATGGGCAGACGCGTGTCACCACTGTACAAACCATTCTGGACCAGTTGATGCCTGGTCTGGTACCACTGCTGCTGACCTTTGCCTGTATGTGGCTGTTGCGCAAAAAAGTTAACCCGCTGTGGATCATCGTTGGCTTCTTCGTCATCGGTATCGCTGGTTACGCTTGCGGCCTGTTGGGACTGTAAGACTGTTGTACACTACCGGGGCCTTTTGGCCCCGTTTTTTTATCTGGAGGATTAATGACAATCACGGAACTGGTACTGATTCTTTTTATCGCCGCGCTACTTGCTTTTGCGATTTACGATCAGTTCATCATGCCCCGCCGTAACGGCCCTACTCTGCTGGCCATTCCTTTACTACGGCGCAGCCGTATCGACAGCGTTATCTTTGTCGGGCTGATTGTCATTCTTATTTATAACAATGTGACTAATCATGGTGCGCAAATAACCACCTGGTTATTAAGTGCACTGGCGCTAATGGGATTCTATATTTTCTGGATCCGTGTTCCAAAAATCATCTTCAAACAAAAAGGTTTTTTCTTCGCCAATGTCTGGATTGAATATAACCGGATTAAAGCGATGAACTTATCGGAAGATGGCGTGCTGGTCATGCAATTAGAGCAGCGCCGTTTATTAATCCGCGTACGAAATATCGACGACTTGGAAAAAATTTATAAGCTTCTCGTTTCTACTCAATAAGTTATGAATTTAGCCAAAGCTATGTTTAGTGTATTTTAAATAACCAGACATAGCTCAGGCTATATTATTCCTTCCCTTATTTGTTATTTATTTTAACGTTTCATTGATATATAAATCTAAATGAAAATCGTTATCAACAAATAAACAGGTAATATATATCCCTACAGTTGTTTTATATTCTCAAAATATGTTAAGGTTGCGCCCTCATTTGGGGAGTAGCCAATTTCCAGACTCAGGAAATGTACGTGTCAACATACTCGTTGCAAAACGTGGCGCGTACGGACTGAATATTTTCAGTCAGGCGAGACCATATGCACATCAATCGCTATGCTTGCGCGAACACTTTTGTCGTTCGTGTATGCATGTTTGCTGGGGGTGATGGTGTGTTTTATGGATACCCCGGTCAGGACCTTATCATGAATATCACTGCTACTGTTCTTCTTGCTTTTGGTATGTCGATGGATGCCTTTGCCGCATCAATCGGTAAAGGTGCCACTCTCCATAAACCGAAATTTACTGAAGCCCTGCGAACCGGTCTTATTTTTGGCGCAGTCGAAACGCTGACGCCGTTAGTCGGCTGGGGGATGGGCATGTTAGCCAGTCGCTTTGTCCTCGAGTGGAACCACTGGATTGCGTTTGTCTTGCTGATATTTCTCGGCGGCCGAATGATTATTGAAGGGTTTCGTGGCGGAGATGATGAAGATGAAAAGCCACGTAGTCGTCATGGTTTTTGGTTGCTGGTCACCACAGCCATCGCAACCAGTCTTGATGCCATGGCAGTTGGCGTGGGTCTGGCCTTCCTGCAAGTCAACATTATTGCTACTGCACTGGCCATTGGCTGCGCAACACTGATTATGTCAACGTTAGGGATGATGATCGGTCGTTTTATCGGCCCGATGCTCGGAAAAAAAGCAGAAATTCTCGGCGGGCTGGTGCTTATCGGTATTGGCGCCCAGATCCTCTGGACGCACTACCACGGTTAATCTACGCGCTGCCAGAGGTGAATATTAAAATCCGTCTGGCAGTCAAACACCTCTTTCGCCGCCAACATTTGCCAGACTTCTGCTCTTGCACGCCAGGCAAACGGCGTCATCTGTAACAACGCGATAGCTTCATCTCCGCGAAGCCGCATCGGGTAACATAGCTCATCACTTTGTTGTAACGTAAAACCCGCCAATTGTTCAGCATGAGGCGCATGAAGATGCACTTCATCGTAGATTAGCCCCTTCAGTTCCATCAAATGTCGCGGTCCCGGTGTGGCGGTAATAACCCATCCCCCCGGTTTTACCACACGCGCGAGTTCTTCCGCTTTACACGGCGCGTAGATACGAATAATGGCGTCCATACTTACATCAGCAAATGGCAAACGATGACTGGAAGCGACACAAAAGGTGACCTGCTGATAGCGTTTCGCTGCGGCTTTGATCGCGACCTTAGAAACATCCAGACCAAAGGTCGTTACTTCGGGCAAGGCATCGGCAAACGCGTGCGTGTAATACCCTTCTCCACAACCGATATCCAATATCGCTCTTGCTTTTTCATCAAGTCGTTCCCGCAGCTGGGCGATGATTGCATCGCGCAGAGGCTTATAATGTCCGGCATCTAAAAATGCACGTCGCGCTTGCATCATTTCTGCGCTGTCGCCCGGATCGCGGGAGCGTTTATGCTGAACAGGCAGCAAATTAACATATCCTTCTTTCGCCATATCAAACTGATGCCGTTGAGGACAGATATAGCTGTTTTTTTCACGCGAAAGAAGCTGATGGCAAAGTGGACAGGAAAACGACATGGCAACTCCGGCAGGGATACTAAAGGCCGCAAGTGTAACGCGAATCACGCAGTGGGCAAATATCTGAACACCGGGAACTGAGATAAAACAAAATAAAAAGCCTCACATTCGGCGAGGCTTGATAGCGAGATTGAAGCGCATTCACGCTTCAGATCAGTGGATTCGATCAGATAGCTGTTACGTTAACAGCAGCCGGACCTTTCTGGCCGTCCTGAATTTCGAACTCAACGTTCTGGCCTTCGGCCAGAGTTTTGAAGCCATTACCCTGGATAGCGGAGAAGTGTACAAACACATCTTTGCTGCCATCAGCCGGAGTAATGAAACCAAAACCTTTAGACTCGTTGAACCACTTAACCTGACCTTTAATCTTTGCCATTTGAAAAATTCCTTAGATTGTTTTCTTCGCCCGCAGGCATAACGTAGATAAAACTGAGACATTACTGCATGAGGCACTAATATAAGGCTCGGCAGAGAAGCGGTATTCAACGACAACGTGTTTACTCAGGACTTCTTTACTGAAAATGCCACACATAAACAGAACTGTACCTCGTTTAACCCGAAAACTGTTATCACATACAACGTTAATTATGGCAAGCCATTTTTAAACATGTCTCGATCAGCCGCACAAATCTCGATACGTCTTCCACTTTTTTTGCACATTTATGCAACGGAATGCATATCAATATATCGCTGTACTTAAGTCTATCTGTACAAGCAGGTACTTGAACTAATGCATTTTCAAACATAGTTCAATAAGTTCAGTTCTTCCAGAGTCAGCAAAAGAACTTATTACGAAATGAGCGTGATATCACTTTTGATACTATGTAATGAATAAATATTATATTATTTTTTCTCATAAAACAGTCAGTTAACAGACGATGGCGGCACACTACAGATACCAAGCTTAGGGTGTATTATTAATTAAAAATAAGAAATATTGCCGAATGACTAAAAAACAAAGAGAGAAACGTTTCGCTAAAAATAATACCGCGGTTGATCACAATTCCGATGTAAACATCCTAATAGCGTAGTGCAATAAATATCTTTTTCTGATGTCGGTATGATGACATAAATAAAATGATGAATACCAGAAGTCAGACCAGAGGATTAATTTGAATCAATTGCACCACTATAGTGCAAATAAAGACAGAAAGCTGAGTTTCCCTTACATTACAGAGTTACTCAGCTTTAAGGAAAGATTACCGTTCGGCGACCAGCCGAATGATATCTTCATCTTCAACCGATTTTCGATTCTCCGCGATCTTTTCATCCGCTTTTTCGGGCTCGTTAGCCTCGCACAAACGACGTAACAATGCATTCTGACGTTTTTGCTGATCCAGCAATGCCTCGAGCAGTTCAATCTGTTCGTTAGTCCGTGAGCTTGCACGGTTGATGAAAAACCACAAGATAAGACCGATAAGGAGAACCACCACCGATACAACCAAAGACGCAATGTTCATCACGCCTGAATTTACAACTTCGTTCATTTCACCACCTCTAAGTAGAGGTGTCATTCTACCACTGCTGGAGAGGAAGGAAATCTACTGCTAAAAAAATGATATCACCACGGGATAAGCTGGTTGATGGCACAAATTCCGCTGAAAAATGGCACATCCTGATCGCACATCATGCTGAATACCTGCATCCAGAGCAGCAAGCAAGCCAACACAGCAACAGCCAGGACGACCCATCGAAACTTTTTCACTCCAATCTCCGTTAAACCTACCTTATGCGAATAAATTAACATGCGTTAGTTAAACAGCGCCTAACTATGTCGATATTCGTGCTTTTTCAGAATATGGCGCTTGCTTCAGCACATATTGCCGCTACGATTAAGCGAACAAAAAAAGAGAAGAGGTCATAATGCGATTCATTATTCGCACAGTTATGTTGATAGCACTAGTATGGACAGGATTATTACTCAGCGGATATGGCGTTCTTATTGGAAGCAAGGAGAATGCCGCAGGGTTAGGTTTGCAATGCACATATCTGACCGCCAGAGGTACCAGCACGGTGCAATATCTGCACACAAAAAGTGGATTTTTCGGGATAACAGATTGCCCGCTGTTACGTAAAAGCAGTGTTGTGGTTGATAACGGTTAATTCTTGATAGATAAAGATATAAATATCACGTTTAACATTGAATGAATAAAAAACATACTTATCTTCGACGCGAGTTAAATAGTGTCAGGGGTGACTTTATTTAACCCGCGCTAATGGCAGAACCTGTCTGGTAAATAGACAGGTTCCGACTTTCTTATTTAGAATGGATAATCGTGATAACCCATTTGTGAAGAGATTTTACGCGCCGCAATATGTAACATAGCAACATACTCCTGCAAACGCTGTTCAGAAAAACGGAGTGTCGGGAAAGAGATGCTCAGACCAGCAATAACGACGCCAAAACGGTCAAATACCGGAACCGCGATGCAACGCAATCCTTCTTCCTGTTCTTCGTTATCTTCGCCATAGCCCTGCTCGCGTACCTCGTCCAACACCGGCAATAATTCTTCAGTGCTGGTAATGGTTCGAGCGGTACTGCGTTTATACTCCACGTTTTCAAGGATTTGCTTCACTTCATCGCGATCACGCCACGCCAGTAATACTTTACCGATGGCCGTGCTGTAGAGCGGATTACGACGTCCAATCCGTGAATACATACGCAAATTGTACATTGAGTCAATTTTGTGAATGTAAACAATACTGTCTTCGTCTAATGCGCCAAGATGGATAGTTTCTTTAGTGAGGCGCGAGATTTCACGCATCTGGATATCTGCACTACGGATGAGATCAACGTTTTGTAACGCGCGAGCCCCCAGTTCAAATAATTTCAGGGTCAGCGAATATTTTTCTGACTCCCCTTCCTGCGCCACATAACCCAGAGTTTTCATCGTCTGTAAAAAGCGATAAACGGTGCTTTTTGACATCATAACGCGCTGTGATAACTCGGTTATTCCTATTTCACGCTCTTCACCCAGCGCCTGTAAAATGCCAAAAACCTTCAGTACAGAAGAGACAGAATCAGGCTGTTTATCCAGATCTGCGTTAGCCATTTATCACCTCATAGCGAGTGTTTTATAAAAATCAGAACTGTTTTTTATTATAATTTCGCCCCAGGGGGGCCGCAATCCATCTTTTGCAGGTTAGTTACAATTCTGCGATATTCGCTGTGAATATCAGTGCTAGAATCATAACCCTGTTGATTATTCTCAATAAGATATAAAATTCCTATGCCAAAAGTTCAGGCCGATGGCCTGCCGTTGCCTCAGCGATACGGTGCGATTTTAACCATTGTTATTGGTATCTCGATGGCCGTCCTTGATGGCGCCATCGCCAACGTCGCCTTGCCAACAATCGCCACCGATCTTCGCGCCACACCTGCCAGTTCCATTTGGGTGGTCAATGCCTACCAAATTGCCATTGTCGTTTCCCTACTGTCGTTCTCTTTTTTAGGCGATATGTTTGGCTACCGACGTATCTATAAATGTGGTCTGGTCGTTTTTTTGCTCTCTTCGCTGTTCTGCGCCCTTTCTGATTCGCTGCAAATGCTCACCCTGGCGCGAGTAATCCAGGGATTCGGTGGCGCAGCGTTGATGAGCGTCAATACCGCACTCATTCGTCTTATCTACCCACAACGTTTTCTGGGACGGGGAATGGGGATAAACTCATTTATTGTTGCCGTATCCTCTGCAGCCGGACCGACGATCGCCGCTGCTATCCTTTCTATCGCGTCCTGGAAGTGGTTATTTTTAATTAACGTACCGTTGGGCATTATCGCCCTTCTGCTGGCGATACGTTTTCTGCCGCCAAATGGCTCTCGCTCCAGTAAACCACGTTTTGACCTGCCCAGCGCCGTGATGAATGCGCTAACATTCGGCTTGCTTATTACCGCGTTGAGTGGTTTTGCCCAAGGGCAATCTCTGATGTTGATCGGTGCGGAGCTGGCAGTCATGGTTGCCGTTGGGATTTTCTTTATTCGCCGCCAGCTTTCGCTTTCTGTACCACTGTTGCCCGTAGATTTGCTACGTATTCCGCTGTTTTCTCTCTCTATTTGCACATCTATTTGCTCTTTCTGCGCACAAATGCTGGCAATGGTTTCTCTGCCGTTTTATCTGCAAACAGTGCTTGGGCGTAGTGAAGTTGAAACCGGTTTGCTCCTGACACCGTGGCCGTTGGCAACAATGGTAATGGCTCCGCTGGCAGGTTATTTGATAGAGCGCGTCCATGCAGGATTGCTGGGTGCTTTAGGGCTGTTCATCATGGCGGCGGGGCTTTTTTCACTGGTTTTGTTGCCAGCTTCACCTGCCGATATCAATATCATCTGGCCGATGATCTTATGCGGCGCTGGCTTTGGCTTATTCCAGTCACCCAATAACCATACCATTATTACCTCTGCACCTCGTGAGCGTAGCGGTGGCGCCAGTGGCATGTTAGGCACTGCTCGTCTGCTTGGTCAAAGCAGCGGCGCCGCATTAGTGGCGCTGATGCTGAACCAGTTTGGCGATAACGGTACGCACGTCTCGCTAATGACTGCGGCTATTCTGGCCGTGATCGCCGCCTGTATCAGTGGATTACGAATTACTCAGCCACGAAACCAGGCATAAAAAAGCGCGTCAACCAGGACGCGCTTTTTAGCATTTACTTCATCTTACTTCAGATATTCACCCGTACGCAGAGCTTCAATACGTTTGTCCAGCGGCGGGTGAGTCATGAACAACTCACTGAGCGATTTCGACTTACCGTTGATGCAAAATGCCATCATGCTGGTTGCTTCTTGCGGTTCATAGCTGGTTTTCAGGCGCTGTAGTGCAGCAATCATTTTCTCGCGACCAACCAGTTTTGCCGAACCGGCGTCAGCATGGAATTCACGATGACGCGAGAACCACATGGTGATAATGCTCGCCAGAATACCAAACACCAGCTCAAGCACCGTCGCAACAGCAAAGTAGATCAGCGGGTTGCCGTTGCTCTCTTCGCCTTCATCGCGATTGCCGCCCATGAAACCAGCAGCCAACTGCGCCAGAATGCGCGAGATAAAGATAACAAAGGTGTTCACCACGCCCTGAATCAACGTCATGGTGACCATGTCACCGTTAGCAATATGGCTGATTTCATGAGCAATTACCGCCTCGGCTTCGTCCGGGCTCATGTTTTGCAGCAACCCCGTACTGACAGCGACCAGAGAGGCATCACGACGTGCACCGGTTGCGAAAGCGTTGATATCCGGCGCATGGTAGATTGCCACTTGCGGCATAGCAATCCCCGCCTGACGTGCCTGGGTTGCAACAGTATTGACCAGCCAACGTTCCCTTTCGTTACGCGGTTGCTCGATCACTTCCCCGCCAACAGATCGTAATGCCATCCATTTGGACATCAGAAGCGAAACGAAGGAACCACCAAAACCGAACAGCAAGGCCATAATCATCAGCCCCTGAACGCTGCTCGACTGTATCCCTGTCAGGCTCAGTACCAGCCCGAAAACGACCATCACGGCCAGGTTCGTTAGCAGGAAGAGCGCGATTCGCATCATAATTTTCTTTTTACCTCAGTTTAACAAAACGCATTATGCGATACCCACATCGTATGGGTTACACGACTATTTTCAAGTCTGGATAGTGCGTAAGTCACCAGAAAGACACAACTTTACATTTTGTAGCATCTGATTTACGGCGTCTTGCCGCTGTTAAAAAATCAGGCACAATTTCTTGTGCCTGATTGACGTTACTTGATGGGTGCGGGCTGTTCCGCGGGTCTGGCTTTTTCCAGTCGCGCCAGATCGAGCGCGATATTTACCGTTTCATCCAGGTACGGATCCGGCTCCTGATAATCTTTCGGTAGATCATCCAGTTTCTTCACTTCCGGTTTACCCTCACGTTTAAAACGATCGTTCAAACGCGCCAGACGTGTCGCATCGTCTTCGTTATTCTCTTTTTCACGCACGGCGTAGTTCAGAGAGACGATATTGCGCTTGTCCTTCATGGCGTTGAAACGTGCGATATCCTTCATGATGTTCTGGAATTCAGGATCTTTCGCGATACGCGCATTATGTTCTTTCAGTAACTCCGGCTCAAACACCGTTAAGTCTCCTGATTTCACATAGGTTGCCGCGTTAATGCTATCCCACGGCAGCGCATTATCTTCAAATTTCTCACCCGTTTCCGTCTCTTCATTACCCGTCGGCATGATGATATCTGGCGTTACGCCTTTGCGTTGCGTACTGCCGCCGTTAACGCGATAGAACTTCTGGATCGTGTACTGTACAGAACCCAGCGCTGGCCATTCCGGGCGTAACATCTGATCGTAGATACGATTCAGAGAACGATACTGCTGTACGGTCCCCTTACCGAATGTCGGCTCACCCACAATCAGTGCACGACCGTAATCCTGCATTGCTGCAGCAAAGATTTCCGAAGCCGAAGCACTGAAACGGTCAACCAGCACCACCAGTGGGCCTTTATAGAAGACCTGACCATCGGTATCGCTATCTTCACGGACTTTGCCGTTATTATCGCGAACCTGCACAATCGGGCCAGATGGGATAAACAGGCCAGAAAGCGACACTGCTTCCGTCAGCGCTCCGCCACCGTTGCTCCGCAGATCGATAATGATGCTGCTGACATTCTGTTTTTCCAGTTTCTGTAACTGAACTTTGACATCATCTGTCAAGCCAACGTAGAAACCAGGAATATCCAACACGCCGACTTTTTCTTTACCGACGGTTTTCACAGACATTTTAACCGCGCGGTCTTCAAGACGAATACGTTCCCGCGTCAACGTCACCGTGCGGGTCTTAGTGCCTTTACCAGCGGGCAGAATTTCTAAACGAACTTTACTGCCTTTCGGCCCTTTGATTAAGGCAACGACATCATCAAGACGCCAGCCAATCACATCAACCATCGGCTTGCCCGTTTGACCAACGCCGACAATTCTGTCGCCCACGCTGATAGCTTTGCTCTTCGCTGCCGGACCACCTGCCACCATCGAATTGATCACGGTGTAGTCATCATCCATTTGCAGCACCGCGCCAATCCCTTCCAGCGACAGACTCATTTCAGTATTGAATTGTTCGGTATTGCGCGGGGAAAGGTAATTGGTATGCGGATCGATTTCGCGAGCAAACGCCGTCATTGCCAGCGAGAAAACATCTTCACTGTTGGTCTGCGCCAGGCGACGAATGGCGAATTTATAACGACGCGTCAAGGTCTCACGGATTTCTTTATCCGTTTTTCCCGCCAACTTCAGGCTTAACTCGTCGAATTTAACCTTACTGTCCCACAGCGCATTCAACTCAGCTTCGCTTTTCGGCCAGGGGGCTTTACTGCGATCCAGGTTATAGGTGTCGTTGCCGGTGAAATCCATCGGCTTTTCCAGTACTGACAACGCGTACTGGTAACGTTCAAAACGGCGCTTTTGCGCCAGGTTATAAAGATCGTAGAAAACGTCAAGTTTGCCGGAACGCAGTTCGTCACCCAGCTCAGTTTTCTTTTTGGCAAACTGTTCAACATCGCTCGCCAGCAGCACATTGTGGCTGTAATCAAGCAGATTCAGGTAACGGTCAAAGATTTTGGCCGAAAATGCCTGATCGAGATCGAACTGACGATAATGGGAGCGGGTAAAGCGCGACGTTACGCGCTCACTCACCGTCGCATGCTGCGTCTCTTCCTTTAATACAGGAATTTGATCAGCTCGCGTAATATCTTCTACTGCGAAGGTCTGGCCTGCTATTGCAAGCAGGCCAGCTAACGCGGTAAGCCTAAAAAACATGTTCATGCCTGGCCCGGCCTCCGTTTCAGAACACCAGGTGTTCTGCGCGCACAATCAAAGACATACCCGAATTCAGTTGGACGCGGACGCCGTCTTTGGTGATTTCTAATACGGTTGCATCCATCGCGTTTTGACCCGCTTTCACCTTCAGAGCCTGTCCAACAGTCAGAGCTGAAATGTCAGAAACTGGGGTGTGCTGTTCTTCGCGAGGTGCTTTTACTGTTTTTGGCGCTTTCTCTGCCGGCTTTTGCGCACGTGGTTTACGCTCAGCGCCTTCTTTGCGGCGTGGCGTAGTCGGACGTGGCTTGCGTTCGCGGCGTGGTGCGTCTTCTTTCTCTCCAGCAGCTATGGCAGCTTCGCGTTTTTTCGCTTGCAGTTCAGCACGTTGAGCCTGAACGCGTGCTTTCGCTTCTTCAAGCTGCTTGCGAGCATGTTCTACGTGTTGCTCGTCCAGCTCACCGCATGGGTTGCCGTCAAGATCGACACGCGTCGCGCCTGGTTTTACGCCATACAGGTAGCGCCAGCTCGAAGTATAGAGACGTAAAGCGGATCGCAGTTGCGTTTTGCTCAGGTTCATTTCCCCGGCAACGCGATCGACCAAATCCTGAAAAATACCGATTTTCAGCGGACGCGCTTCACCTTCCGCACTGAAACAGTGGGGAAAACGTTCGGCCAGAAACGCGATTACTTCTTTACTGCTATTCAACTTAGGTTGATTTTCCATGAAATTTCCTGATTACAACGGACGTAGCCAACAAGCGCAGGCATGAACAGGCGTCATTATAATGACGTCATCAGTAAATGCTACGTTATCCGTTGATTATCCTGCGACGCTCGCAAAGAATTTTTTGTAATCCGTCGTTGCAAGCACTTTTTCAAGCTGTGCCACAAGCTGACGTAAGCCTTGCTCGTCCTCGTCTGTAAAGCGACTGAAGACCGTACTGTCGATATCGAGAACACCAATAATCTGATTTTTCACCGCCAATGGCAGGACAATTTCAGAATTACTCGCCGCATCGCAGGCAATATGCCCGTCGAAGGCGTGAACATCCTCGATTCGCTGTACTTCATTACGGGCAACTGCAGTGCCGCATACACCACGCCCGACAGGGATCCGTACGCAGGCAATTTTGCCCTGAAACGGTCCAAGTACCAACGTATCATCTTCAAGCAGGTAAAATCCCGCCCAGTTTACGTCGGCAAGACGCTCGTATAGTAACGCGCTGGTATTCGCCAGTGTTGCCAGAAAGCTGGTTTCTCCTGTCATCAACGCATTAAAGTCACGGTTTAAATCCGCGTAGAATTCTGTTTTGTTCATTATATAATCACTTGGTTGTCTTACCTGGAACTGCCAGCCTATTAAAATAAGCATTAAATGCGTTAATGCTCAAGATCATTCCCATCATGGGTTAAGATTAATGCTAATTCTTATTGCAACTGGTTCTTCATGGCACTTAACACCCCACAAATTACGCCAACAAAAAAGATAACAGTGAGGTCAATCGGCGAGGAACTGGCGCGTGGTGATTATCAACGGTGTCCGCAATGTGACATGTTGTTCAACCTCCCCACGATAAATTCAGACCAAAGTGCCTATTGCCCGCGCTGTCAGGCGAAAATCCGTGATGGTCGCGACTGGTCGCTAACCCGACTGGCGGCAATGGCTTTTACTATGATATTGCTGATGCCGTTTGCCTGGGGCGAACCGCTATTGCATATCTGGCTATTAGGTATTCGTATCGACGCCAATGTAATGCAAGGTATCTGGCAAATGACCAGACAGGGCGATGCGATAACGGGCGCAATGGTATTTTTTTGTGTGATCGGTGCGCCGTTAGTCCTGGTTTCCTCCATCGCTTATTTATGGTTCGGCAACCGGTTGGGCATGAATCTGCGCCCGGTACTACTGATGTTGGAACGCCTGAAAGAGTGGGTAATGCTGGATATCTATCTGGTTGGCATTGCCGTCGCGTCTATAAAGGTACAGGATTATGCCCATATTCAGACAGGTACCGGTCTGTTCTCTTTTATCGCATTAGTAATTTTAACGACCGTGACATTGTCACATCTTAATGTTGAGCAGCTTTGGGAGTGCTTTTACCCACAACAATCAGCCTCTCACTGTGACAAAAAATTACGCGTTTGCCTTGGTTGTCACTTTACGGGTTATCCTGATCCACGTGGCCGCTGCCCACGTTGCCACATCCCGTTACGCTTACGTCGCCATCACAGTGTGCAAAAATGCTGGGCCGCACTGCTGGCCTCCGTCATTTTGTTATTACCGGCCAATCTACTGCCTATCTCCATTATTTATCTTAACGGCGGACGACAGGAGGACACGATTCTTTCAGGGATTATGTCGCTGGCGAACAGCAATATTGCGGTAGCCGGGATTGTGTTTATTGCCAGCATCCTGGTGCCGTTTACCAAAGTGATTGTTATGTTCACTTTATTGTTAAGCCTTCATTTCAAGTGTCAGCAAGGACTGCGTACAAGAATGTTATTACTCCGACTGGTGACCTGGATTGGCCGCTGGTCAATGCTCGATCTATTTGTTATTTCATTAACCATGTCGCTGATTAATCGCGATCAGATCCTCGCTTTTACTATGGGACCGGCTGCGTTTTATTTCGGCGCAGCGGTTATTTTGACTATTCTTGCAGTGGAATGGCTGGACAGCCGCTTATTTTGGGATGCACATGAGTCAGGAAACGCCCGCTTCGACGACTGAAGCGCAGATTAAAACTAAACGCCGTATCTCACCTTTCTGGCTGCTGCCATTCATCGCGCTAATGATTGCCGGTTGGCTGATTTGGAGCAGTTATCAGGACCGGGGTAATACCGTCACCATCGACTTTATGTCAGCGGACGGTATTGTCCCAGGCCGCACGCCTGTTCGTTATCAGGGGGTTGAGGTTGGAACAGTGCAGGATGTCCGCCTCAGCGACGATCTACGTAAGATTGAAGTAAAAGTTAGCATCAAGTCCGATATGAAAGATGCGCTACGCGAAGAGACACAATTCTGGCTGGTGACGCCGAAGGCCTCGCTGGCAGGTGTTTCCGGGCTGGACGCGCTGGTCGGCGGTAACTACATAGGCATGATGCCAGGTAGAGGTAAAGAGCAGGATCACTTTGTCGCACTCGATACCCAACCGAAATATCGGCTGGATAATGGCGACCTGATGATCCATCTGCAAGCCCCCGATCTTGGTTCGCTGAATAGCGGTTCATTAGTCTATTTCCGTAAAATCCCGGTCGGACGCGTGTATGACTACACCATCAATCCCAATAAACAAGGGGTGGTAATCGATGTCCTGATTGAACGACGCTTCACCGATCTGGTGAAAAAAGGCAGCCGTTTCTGGAACGTTTCCGGCGTTGATGCCAATGTAAGTCTGAGTGGCGCTAAAGTGAAACTGGAAAGCCTGGCAGCATTGGTTAACGGCGCGATCGCTTTCGATTCACCAGATGACTCAAAACCCGCGGCACCAGATGATATGTTTGGTTTGTATAAAGATTTAGCCCACAGTCAACGTGGCGTAATTATTAAACTGGATCTGCCAGGCGGCGCAGGATTGAGCGTCGATACCACGCCGTTAATGTATCAGGGACTGGAAGTCGGGAAACTCACCAAACTGGATTTAAATCCCGGCGGCAAAGTAACGGGTGAAATGACCGTTGATCCCGGCGTCGTGGCGCTATTACGTGAAAATACCCGCATAGAATTACGTAATCCGAAATTATCCCTCAGCGATGCCAATATTAGCGCCCTTCTGACCGGAAAAACGTTCGAACTGGTGCCCGGTGATGGTGAACCACGTAAAGAGTTTGTCGTTATTCCTGGCGAAAAAGCGTTGTTGCATGAACAGAATGCTCTGACGCTTACCCTGACGGCCTCCGAAAGTTATGGCATTGACGCGGGCCAACCATTGATTCTACATGGCGTGCAGGTAGGCCAGGTTATTGATCGTAAACTCACCGACAAAGGCGTCACCTTTATCGTTGCCATTGAACCACAGCATCGCGAACTGGTAAAAGGCGATAGCAAATTTGTCGTCAACAGCCGTGTCGACGTAAAAGTGGGACTGGATGGCGTGGAGTTTCTCGGTGCCAGCGCTTCGGAATGGATCAATGGCGGTATCCGCATTTTGCCGGGCAAAAAAGGTGAGATGAAAGCCATCTACCCGCTGTATGCCAATCTGGAAAAAGCCCTGGAAAACAGCCTTAGCGATTTACCCACCACGACGGTCAGTTTAAGCGCAGAAACTCTACCAGACGTACAGGCGGGATCTGTCGTGCTGTACCGTAAGTTTGAAGTCGGAGAAGTGATCACCGTACGTCCACGGGCCAATGCGTTTGATATCGATCTGCATATCAAACCTGAATACCGTAATCTCCTGACCAACAATAGTGTGTTCTGGGCTGAAGGCGGGGCGAAAATTCAACTTAACGGCAGTGGCCTGACCGTTCAGGCGTCTCCTCTCTCCAGAGCATTAAAGGGCGCAATCAGCTTCGATAACCTTAGCGGCGCGAGTGCCACTCAACGCAAAGGCGATAAGCGTGTTCTGTACGCTTCGGAAACCGCCGCTCGCGCAGTCGGCGGACAGATCACTCTCCATGCTTTTGATGCCGGGAAACTGGCGGTCGGCATGCCAATTCGCTATCTCGGTATTGATATCGGGCAAATCCAGACGCTGGATCTGATCACCGAACGCAATGAAGTACAGGCGAAAGCGGTACTTTACCCGGAATATGTCCAGACCTTCGCCCGTGGTGGTACACACTTTTCGGTAGTCACACCGCAAATTTCGGCGGCAGGCGTTGAGCATCTCGATACCCTCCTCCAGCCGTATATCAATGTCGAACCAGGGCGTGGTAATCCTCGTCGTGATTTTGAATTACAAGAGACCACCATTACCGATTCTCGTTACCTTGATGGCTTAAGTATTATTGTCGAAGCGCCGGAAGCCGGTTCGTTAGGCATTGGGACGCCCGTATTGTTCCGTGGTCTGGAAGTGGGCACAGTCACCGGAATGACACTGGGGACACTGTCAGACCGTGTAATGATCGCGATGCGCATCAGTAAACGCTACCAACACCTGGTGCGTAACAATTCCGTCTTCTGGTTGGCATCGGGTTACAGTCTGGACTTTGGTCTGACGGGCGGCGTGGTGAAAACAGGCACCTTTAACCAGTTTATCCGTGGCGGCATTGCTTTCGCGACTCCGCCCGGCACGCCGCTGGCGCCGAAAGCCCAGGAAGGCAAACACTTCCTGTTACTGGAAAGCGAACCGAAAGAGTGGCGTGAGTGGGGAACGGCACTACCACGATAATGCGTACAGCTCCGGCGTGCCTGCGCCGGAGTGTTTATGCTAAACTGCGCGCCTGTTTTTTTGCCGGTGGTATATGCTTGTGGCCCAACACGCCGTTTATTTCCCAGACGCCTTTCTGACGCAAATGCGCGAAGTGCTGCCTTCGACGCTCTCTTTTGATGATTTTCTTGCTGCCTGTCAGCGCCCGTTGCGTCGTAGCATTCGCGTTAATACGCTGAAAATTTCCGTGGCTGATTTCCTGCAATTAACAGCGCCTTATGGCTGGACGTTAACGCCGATTCCGTGGTGTGAAGAAGGTTTCTGGATTGAACGTAGCGATGACGATGCATTGCCGCTGGGTAGCACCGCTGAACATTTAAGCGGCCTGTTTTATATTCAGGAAGCCAGTTCAATGTTACCCGTTGCTGCGTTGTTTGCCGACGGTAATTCTCCGCAACGGGTGATGGATGTCGCTGCCGCGCCCGGTTCAAAAACCACGCAAATTGCCGCCCGAATGAATAACGAAGGGGCGATCCTTGCCAATGAGTTTTCTGCCAGTCGGGTAAAAGTGTTGCACGCCAATATCAGTCGTTGTGGCATTAGTAACGTTGCGTTAACGCATTTTGATGGCCGCGTGTTTGGTGCGGCACTGCCAGAAATGTTCGATGCTATTTTGCTGGACGCCCCCTGTTCCGGTGAAGGCGTGGTACGTAAAGATCCCGATGCGCTGAAAAACTGGTCGCCGGAAAGCAACCTGGAAATCGCCGCGACCCAGCGGGAACTGATCGATAGTGCATTTCATGCGCTACGCCCTGGCGGTACGCTGGTTTACTCAACCTGCACATTAAACCGGGAAGAAAACGAAGCCGTTTGTCTGTGGCTGAAAGAGACTTACCCCGATGCAGTAGAATTTTTACCGCTTGGCGATCTTTTCTCTGGTGCGGACAAGGCGCTGACCGAAGAAGGCTTTTTGCACGTTTTTCCACAAATTTACGACTGCGAAGGCTTTTTCGTTGCCCGGCTGCGTAAAACCCAGGCGATTCCGGCTTTACCCACGCCGAAATATAAAGTCGGAAATTTTCCATTTAGCCCATTAAAGACACGCGAAGCTTCTCAAATCAGCCAGGCAGCAGAGAGCGTTGGCTTACAGTGGGGTAACAATCTGCGCCTTTGGCAACGAGATAAAGAAGTCTGGTTATTCCCGGTTGGCATCGAAGTGTTAATCGGTAAAGTTCGGTTTTCCCGTCCGGGAATAAAACTTGCCGAGGTGCATAACAAAGGGTATCGCTGGCAGCATGAAGCGGTCATTGCGCTGGCATCGCCCGACAACGCTAACGCGTTCGAGCTGACAGCACAGGAAGCGGAAGAATGGTATCGCGGACGAGATGTTTACCCGCAAGCCGCACCAACATCAGATGATGTGTTAGTCACTTTTCAACATCAACCGCTCGGCTTAGCTAAACGCATTGGCTCGCGCTTGAAGAACAGTTACCCGCGTGAACTGGTGCGTGACGGAAAACTGTTTACCGGCAACCCCTGACAACGCACAAAAAAAGCGCACGTTTTGACTGGCGAATCTGACTGCCTTGACTACGCTGAAAAATGGTGCGACCGAACTGGTCGTACCACAATCGGCACTTAAATGGAGAGCTCGAAGATGAAAACCAGTGTGCGCATAGGCGCTTATGAAATCGACGACGGTGAGTTGCACGGCGAATCGCCAGGCACTCGAACGTTAACTATTCCCTGTAAATCTGACCCCGACTTATGTATGCAACTGGATGCCTGGGATGCCGAAACCAGCATCCCGGCTCTGCTAAACGGCGAACACTCTGTCCTGTACCGTACCCGCTACGATCAAAAATCTGATGCCTGGATTATGCGTCTTGCCTGATCCAAAAAGAACCCGTCGGCATGACGGGTTATTTATCCTGATTATTTTCCCGTAGTAAAATCCTCTCCTAAACTTAACGGTACGGCACCACACTTCGGGGATGAAATGTTCGCGCTGGTACTTTTTGTTTGTTATCTGGACGCTGGTTGTGAAGACATTGTTGTGGATGTCTACAACACTGAGCAGCAGTGCCTTTACTCAATGGACGATCAACGAATCCGCCACGGCGGTTGTTTTCCCATTGAAGATTTTATTGATGGATTCTGGCGACCGGCCCAAAAGCACAGTGATTTTTAATTACTGGAGCTGTTCCAGCGTGAGCGTCCCACCGAAGACAGCGCCAGTATCGATATAATGCAAGTTACCGATATCTGCACGATGGCGTAATGGCGTATGACCGAACCAGAAATGATCAGCGCCCGTAATCCCCTGCCCCTTTTGACCTTCAATCAACCGCAAACGGCTCCACAACACTTGATGTAGATCGACTTCCTTTTGCCATTCATAAATATCGCTGGGGTAATCAGCATGAGCAATAACGTGTTTGCCCGTGCTACTGTTCAGTTCAATAATCCACGGCAGACGCTGGCAGTTTACCAGCATCATTTTCACTTGTTCCCGTTGCTTATCAGTCAGTCCGATAAACCAGTTGCCGCCATTCATGAACCATAATGACATCTGTTGTGATGCCAGCGCATCCATCGCCATCTGCTCATGATTACCTCTTACCGCTCTAACCCAACGTTGCTCCAGTAGTCGCAGGCAACGCAAACTCTCCAGGCCACGATCAATGACATCACCTACCGAGATCAGTAAGTCTTGCCATGGATCAAAACGGTAGTTCCATAATTTCGTACGCAGTTGCGTCAGACAGCCATGAATATCCCCCACCAACCAAATATGTCGCCACTGACTGCCATCAATTCTCTGATAGACACGCTCTCTCTGTTTCATCAACTTTTCACTCCCGTGCAGAAAGTTATTTCATTTCAATGAAAATGCTAAAAAATTGAAATTAGACAGTGAGTGCATGTTAAAGATTATAGACTATCCAAATTGCATTGAACCTTTGTTGTAAGTAAGGTCGGGCACCTGAACAGGCTCACCAGGAGCATAATCGTCGCTTCGTCCTTCAACCAGACATTTGAGTGCTTTTAGATCACCAGCGAGTTCTGTCGAGTGATGAGGATTCAACAGGTCATCCACTTTACATGGCGCCAATCCTTTTTCTGTCCTCACATCATCCATTCCTGTTTTCAATGTATACAGGAATAACAATCGCTGGACGTAATTATCTCGATCCTCAGGTGTCTTTCCCTCACGAAGAGCACCTTTAACGTTATCGGTACCTTCATTTTGTACTTCAAATACCTCCGCTCTTTGCGCCATTAAAGCATCAACCAAATCTTTTATGGGAGGATAAAGATCTTCACGCTCACGAGTACTTGTTGCACAGGAACAATGAGCGGTAAGACAGCCCATGCGTAAACCTTAAAAGAGAACCACACAAACAAAAAAATAAATTTAATCTTATAAGAAAATATTTTTATCTCACATTTCAATAAAGAAAAAATTAACGTTTACAATCAAAACAAAACATTTATTATTGATTTTTTTGATTCGCAATATTTTGGCGATCAATAATTATACTGATATTGCATTAAAAATAATTAAACAATAGTTATAAATGCAATTCTGCTTGCGTGGATGATTTTCATACTTTAGTTTATGTTGTTATAGCCATAGATAATATATCTACCGTTATGTATTTAGGAGTTAGTAGTGCTGGTTGTTTCTGTTCTTCGTTGTAGCAGGGATTTCACTCCCAGACACGCCCAGTGGCTACACCGTCAAATCAGGGGTATTCGTTCAGTATGTTTAACGGATGCAGATCACATTGAAGGAGTAGAAACTGCTCCACTTCTCTATAATTGGCCGGGATGGTGGGCAAAAATGGAATTATTTAATCCGAATCATCCTGTTATTGGTAAAGAAGATCTATTTTATATAGATATAGATACTGTTATTACTGGTGATCTGCATGAATTCACAAATACGCAGAATATGACAATGCTTACCGACTTCTCGTGTACAGGTAAAGAAAATGCCCCTGCGGCTTCAGGTATTATGTTTATTCCAGCAAAGGAAAAATATCGTGCGTGGGATGCCTTTAAAGATAACGCTGAACAAATAATGTCCAGAAAAAGATTACCTCCTTATCACGGTGACCAGGGATTCATCAATGAAATATACCCTGACGCAGAACGCTGGCAGGACGTTCTACCTGGTTTTATTGTAAGCTACAAAGCAAATATAGCCACCTCTAAAATGATTGGTTTCAATCCAGAACTACATGATGGCGTAGCTAATGGAGCCGTACCTGAAAACACCAGGATAGTATGCTTTCATGGTTCGCCTCGCCCCTGGCAAACAGCTTTAGAATGGGTGCCAACGTACTCTCTGAAAAACACCCTAAAAGCAAAAATTAAGCAATTCAAACTATCCATACGTAATTAAGTGACGCAGGCGAGCAGCCTGCTTTTTTCTGCACTGAATTCCTTAGTCGCCGGATATCTGGCACCATTAATATATCAATTCGGTTCAGGAATACCCAATATCTCATCCATCGTTGCCACATCTATATCGATGGTGGCCACCATTTAGAGAACAGCACCATAATATGGTGTTGACAGTTTTAATAGCTATCTGTCAGAACAATCGCCGAAAATATATGACTATTCTGTCGGCACTACCCTGCTCCTGGCAGAACACTATATATCTTTCAGAACACATTATTTTTAATATTTTTAAGAAACATAAAATAATTTATTAAGGAGATAACAATTGATTCCTGATTCTATATCAAACAAGGGTTACGTATGTGTTGACATTTCATGTTCTCCTGACGACGAACATACAACAATACTTGCGACTAACCGACGCATTAAAGTAGTAGAACCTGAAAATAAAAATTTGATCGCAAGAAACCACTCTGTGCTAACCCTGAATGACTTTCTTGACAAGAGTTCTGATATTTCATCTCCTGTTCATGTCAGAGACTTTGGATCTCAACTGACGTTAAATGACTTCCTTGACAGCACAAAAACAAATGATGTCAGCGGCAGATGTAATTCTGACGTTGTAATTGATATTGAACCTTTTCAGTCCCCAACAATAAGTGCTCAAGAAAGAGGCTTATTACTCTCCAGAGAAAGTAATTCTGTATGTATTGAAATTGATGAGAGAATCACAAAAATTCTCGAATGCGAACATAAATATCAACTGGATAGTATCATTGGCGATATTATTCCTAAAGAACATGAAAGCATAGAAACTGTTCGTCATCTTATAGGGGTTTTGAACGAACAATACCATAACGTATATAATAAGTCAGGATGTTTTTATAAAGCCTACATGGCATTACATAATCAAATAGAAAAAATACTTCCCTATGCATTCAGAGCAGGAGGCGGCATTAGTATTCATCTGTTAATACAAGCATTATTTTTTAATGGAAAATATAATAAACCACATCTACAACATCAAGACCTCAGCTTATACACATCGATACCTCCCACAATAAAAACAGAAGCATTTTTAAATAATGTGTTATCTCTGGATATATCTCAGGTAAGAATGATTGGAGATTTACTGGCAGCCACACTATTCCATACGCCAACAATATTTTATCAATATCCTAAACTGATAGATGAAATCAAACAATGTCTGGAAAAAAGGACAATAACAGGTTCTGTTATAGCTAGATTTACTCTATGCTTAACAAGTTCGTTAATGACTATATCACCACTGATAATGCTGGGAGGAGCTATTAAAGTGGGCAATATCGTCAGAACCATAGGTAGAGGCGTGAGCTATTGTGATATTCCTTTAGCTTTAGCCATATTAGGCGATTCATGGTATAAAGCGTATAAATATGGTTCTTCAGACAACCCCAACTCTGCACAACGATTTATATCACAGGAGTCGGCATTTAAAACTACTCAGCGAGTTTTCTCTCAAGGATTGAGTTTAATGTCCTCTTTATCCGGGGCCATACTACGTCACCTTGAGAAAGGAACGCCACCACAAATGATGTCTTTATTTATTGTTAACATATTAAATCTATTCTTTCATCAAAATCCATATGAAGGCACATCTGCAAGCGTTCAGGCCCTAAAAAGGCAAACTTATTCTCATAACCCTGATACACTAAATATTCAAACTATTGCTCTTTGCGTTGACCTCCAAAGTATAAATAAAATTACCGCACCACTTTTTAATACAAAGGATAGATTAACTTACGCATTTAATGGACCAAGAACAAATATGGAAGGTCAAAAACATATATTAAAAGAGATTATAACTGCCTGTTCTCATGGGGAAAGAGCTATTTTGAGTAAATCTCAAGCAGCAATATGTCGACATGAAGTTGATAATATTTACGACAAAAAATCCTCTGAAAGCGACCTCAGTTCACTACCAAAAGAAATGGCATGTTTTTTGAAATATTTAAACGAAGTTCATGAAAAAGATACGTCCTGCCTAAGTCTTGGTAATGGAGTTAATGAACAAATAATCGCTGTAATAGTAAAAGTATTAGCATTCAGAGAAGCAGTTTTGTGCTAAGTAGTTAATATCCTATCAATATAATTATTAAGTGAATGTACAAAACCGTATGCGGCCACATTGCCAATACGCCGCATACGTACAGAAAAACTAAATATCAAATGTATCAATCACAACCTGATCTGGCCCAGCAACATTACCTTCAGATTCATCCAGAATAAATAAAATATCTTTGTCAATTTCCGTAATCAGATGAATTTTTTTGTATTCTTCGCTCCACCTTTACGCAGTTTGCACAATTCTTTGTATTATTGCAGCGCTTCACTGGAGAGCTGCAATAATACAGAAAAGCAATACATAATTATTGGCACGCGCTATATCAAGAGCGCCAGAAAAAGCCAGAAAACAATATAATGACAGGGTAAATTTCAAGACGTCCTAAAATCATGGCAATACACATTAAGTATTTTGCAATATCATTAAGGACTCCAAATGATGATGCTGTAGCCCCGAAACCTAACCCCATATTATTAATACATGCCGCTACTGTCGCAAAAGATGTCAGGAAATCATATCCCATACCATTTAATATAAGTATAAAAAACACTGTAAATAAAGTATAAAGAAAGAAGAAACTCCATACAGAACGCATTACACGCTCTGTGACGATTTTCCCTCCCACACTGACACTCAACAATGCTCTGGGATGAGAGAGTTGATTTAATTCGTGTTTACTTTGTTTAAACAGTATTAGAAATCTCAGTGACTTAATCCCACCACACGTTGACCCAATGCATCCGCCAAAAAAACTAGATAAAAGCAGAAGTACTATCGTATGCGCCGGCCAGCTTGAGTAATCTTGCGTGGCCAATCCATTATCCGTTAGCATAGAGCTAGCCAGAAAAAATGAATGGATCACACTTTCAGATAAATCATACTTACCTATATGCCAGACCTGGAATGCTGTAATGGCAATTATTCCTGTCGCAACTAATAAAAAGAAATGGAGTTCAACATCCCTGATTAAGGGCCTTAGCGTTTTCCGGCTTATAATAACATACCATAGAGTAAAGTTAAAAGCTGATAACAGAGAGAAAGAGCCAGCCACCAGTTCAATCAGATGATTATTAAAATAACCAATACTCTCGCTATGTGTTGAAAAGCCGCCCAGAGAGACCGTTGATAGCCCATGACAGACAGCATCAAACAAAGGCATTCCTGCCAGCCGATAAGAGATAATACAAACAACACCTAATAACGAATATGTTATCCAAAGTGTGCGCGATGTATCAGCCAGACGAGGTGTCAATTTGTCATCTTTGAATGGTCCCGGCATTTCTGACTGATAAAGCTTTGCGCCACCAATACCTAATAATGGCAAAACTGCAACCGCCAGAACAATAACTCCCAGACCACCTATAAAATTTAACTGCGCGCGATAGTATAGATATGCTCGTGGCAAAGAACTAACATCATCAATAACAGTTGCACCAGTTGTAGTTATCCCGGAAACACCTTCAAACAAGGCATCAACAAACGTTAAATTTAGTTCAGAATCAATCCACAATGGGAATGCACTAATAATAGAGAATAAAATCCAGAACATTACAATTACAATAAACCCATCACGGGTGCGTAATTGAATGCCCGATTTTTTAGTTGTATACCACGCACCACCACCAATACAAAAAAATATAACGAATGTTATAAAAAAAACGAACAGGCTTTTTTCTTTATAAAACAATGCTACAAGCATCGGTGGCAGCATCGAAAGGCTATAGAGCCAGACCAAAAAACCACACATATGAGTTACAACTCTTACATGAGATGTATTCATATCTAAACGCTCTTCCAATTATAACCCACCTTGCTGCAATGCTATGATTATACTGTATAAATTTTGACTGTTCTAAGATCTTACTTCACCAGCCCTTATGAAACAATCCGCAAAATGAACCATACGATAGCTAACCTTTTTTGCTTCAGCCACTACTCGATTATGTATCACTGACACCATCACCTCACACAGCGCATCCACAGATACACTGTCGTAGTCGGTTTTTGCTGCAATCAAGGATCGACAGTACACCGCCCGTGGCATCGTGACCACAAATAACGCTTCGGCAAATGTACCACACACTATCCTGAAATCCGTTCTGATGAACAGCCCGAATGCTGTCGCTCCACCTGACGCTACAGCCGAACCAGAACAGGATAAGAATCTGGACATGCTGTTCTCCTGTAAATGGTAAAAAAACCGTCAGCACCTGTGCTATCAAAGGTCCCTGTAGATGCCTTTGGAATGGCGTTGTTCGATTTGATATACACGGAATTCGGCTCGGAGAAATAAGACTTACCCAAAATTCAGATTAATTTTTTTATTCAAAAAAGAAAAACAAATTTATATACTTCCTGCACTTCCCGAGCGGGGGAGGAAAGGAAATTCGTGATATTTCACGGACTTTGTCCCGCGGCTTAAATCTTACAGCCGCGCTCTTTTTTTATCTCGTCTTTATTGCCAATGCTCAGAAGCGTGTCCCACAGACATGCTTAATGCCCGTATGACTTTACTAAATCTCAGAAAAAAACCGCCGGTCAAGGCGGTGGTCAAAAAGGCGCTAAAGCCCGGATTATTTTATTGGAATGTATTAGAGGTGTCGGGTGCCTCCCGAAGTATCAGACAAGACATCAGATACTGTGGTCTCCCGCTAAACAATTATTTAAACCACCCTCGCACTGAGGAACACCTCTGTAGTGTAGCTTACAACACCAGAATGGTGCATCACCGGTTCCTGCCAGGAAATACGAAATTCCCACCGATAATGCACCATTCTACTGTTGTAAAAAATGACACTGGAACCATAACCAATACCACTGATTACATAGCAGAATGCATTGCAAGTTAGTGACTCTACCAACCGAACTAAGCCGGCGTTAGTTCCCTGAGGGGACAGTATTATTGGTGATAAGCTTCCCCAGAATCATTGTTTATCATATAGTTAAATGACTTAATCGCAATAAATTGCAATGTCATAGTTTGTAAATGTATATATATTTTCTTATTTTACACCAATGTACGCATCAGCATATAAATAAATTTATTTTGTCCGTGATTATAAAGAGGATAAGCTTTTAATCATGATACAGAAACAACAAAAGTTGCTCAGTGCAGAAGGTATCAGTACAAGCATGTGTTATTACCACTTATTATTAAAAGTGATTAGACAAATTAAATTTTAATGTTATGAAAGTTTGTCGCTTTGCTATAGCATTTTGTTAGAAAAATTCCGACAGGAATAACGACACTAATAGCCATTAATTATTTTAAGGTAGTAAGATATGGGAAATAATAAATCTGCACACTATGCACCTTTTTTATCGATAATTCTTTTTGTTTGTTGTTTTATTTGGGCATTATTTTTATAAAAATAAATTTCAAAAAAACAATCCACTGAAAAAACTCCAGTAATGAGTGGATGAAAAACAGGCATAGTGTTTTGTGATCGACTGCTTTGTATAACCAATTTAATCGGCAAATCTCTATGCCTGCGCGCCGGATATATCAAAATATCGCCCGTAATGTGTTAAATCACTTCGCAAATACCACCAAAATACTTTACTAAATGCCAGCATTGCGCTCATTAATGATACGTCGCTGATACTAATATGTATCGGAAGTTAACAAAAATGCAGTTCAGCGGTAATCCTTCAACTTTTCGCGAAATCCGAAGCCTTGTCGGGCGACTGTATAGAAATACTTATGGCGAGGAATTTGCTCAGCAACTCTCTGAGGGTACATAGAAGAAGACGACGAGAATGTATCCTGATGAGAGAAAAACGTACGTGCAGATCTGATTTTTACGTAAATGGATTGTTAAATATATTTTGATTGTGATATAACCAAAAAAGACCGAATACAGAAATTCGAGTAAATTTCGGGGAGATGCCCATAACACATTGATTTTTAATATTAATAAAAAGAGACCGAAAACGATTCCTGTTTTCGGTCCAGGGAAATGGCTCTTGGGAGAGAGCCGTGCGCTAAAAGTTGGCATTAATGCAGGCTTAGTTGCCTTGCTCTTTAAGAATAGATGACGACGCCAGGTTTTCCAGTTTGCGTACAAAATGGTCAGTAAAAAGCGCGTCGGCCATCGTCTTAAATGTTAAAAACCGCCCGTTCTGGTGAAAGAACTGTGGCGGTTTTTTATTGGAAATCAAAAGACTATTTTAGACAATTAACAGAGTTTTTTAGCTCGTTCAATAAATGGTTCCAGGTTCATTTTTTCGCCTGGTTTGTTGGGATCTTCTATCTGTATCACCGAGATGGGCTGGGCGTTAGTTTTGCCACTGTCCACCTCCTTTTGTGCTGCATCATTCAAAGGATACTGTACCAGAGTGCTGGGGTTAATGACGTACAGAGCATTGCCCGGTCGGCATGTCAGCATCACCTCTTCGCGATTAAACGCCCATTTGTCCTTGCCAATTTCAAAACGACTGACGGTAATCACCTGAGGTGCCGCCAACGCCGCGCTGGAGCTTGTAAGCAACAAAAACGCCAGAATACTTTTTTTCATCATTTTCGTAATCCATCAAAAAGGTTTGAGAGTTGCGAGCAGACTGATAATTACCAACACCACTGCACCTATCACCCATTCGAGTTTAGTCATCCACACAAACCAGATAGCCGCACGGTATTCGTCTTGCCCCATGCGCGGCACCAGAACATAACGATTTGCCAGCGCGATGCCCACCATAATTATCACCAGTACGACTTTAAGCAGTAAAAGTTGCCCCCAGTAAGTCGCAAGCGTTGGCGAAAATCCAGTGATGAACAGGACATTTAACACGCCACTCACCAACACGCCAATCACAGCAAAATGCCCGCACCAGGAAAAACGCATCAGAGCGTGAATGGCCTGATGTCGCCAACGCCCTTTAACTATTCGCATACACCAGATTACAGGCAACAATCCCCCAAACCATGCCGCCGCGCAGATCAAATGTACAGCATGATTAGTCTGATGAACTTTCGCAATTAGTCCTTCATTTAACGTCGCATGCCCTACTCCCGCCATCAGGACAAATTGCGCGATAGTCAGCATAAACAACAAACGCGACATATTCCCCGGTTACATGAGCGCAACGGTTAGCGTAACGAGAGCAAGAACAATCTGCCAAAGCCAGACTCCGCCAAACTGCGTTTGCAACAAGGCCTGCCAGATCTCTGGCGAAATAACATCCGCCCATCCAGTTCCCATCATTCCGCCCTGAACAGCGAATATTGCAGTGGTACTGCTCAAACTCCAGACTGCAGCATATTGTTGTAAGCGGAGAAAACGTTTCGTCAGCAATCGACGAATTGTCACCGGCGCCAGCCATGCGCCATACATTGCGAAACCAAAGACCAGCATCAGAGAGATGAAATGGATAAATCGCAGCGCAATCCAGGTAAACGCCAACATGTGTTATTTCACGCTAAAGGTGTATTGCCCTTTGGTCTTATGCCCGTCTACCGAGACGACATGCCAGTTAACGGTATATGTGCCGGGTTTAAGAGGGTCAGCAAGCGGAATAATTAGTTGGTTTTTATCCTGCTCATTCCGTTTCGCAGGTCGTGTATTGATGCTTTCATTCTGAGAATCAGTGATTTTGGCGCCGCTGAATCCAGATTCAATGCCTTCAGAAAAGTTTAAGCTGATTGCCTGCGGGGCGGCAGTAACTTCCGCATTCGCCGCAGGGTATTGATGTATCAAATGCGCATGCGCCCAGACGGAAGGGGTAGTGGTCAGCGAAGCAACAAGAAATGCCAACGTGTAGCCCAGAGAATGTGCAGTTGCAGCCATATTATCTATTCCTTTTTGTAATAACTTTTTTACAGAGCATAACCTTGTCTAATGTCTGAGTCGAGAATCATCAATTCTGACTTGCCATCCTGGCTGACTGTTAGTAACTTTTGCCCGCAATTGATGAGGAGACATAGAATGTTGAAGAATCTGGCTAAACTGGATCAAACTGAAATGGATAAAGTCAATGTCGATCTGGCTGCTGCCGGAGTGGCATTTAAAGAGCGTTACAATATGCCGGTGATAGCCGAAGCGGTTGAACGCGAGCAACCTGAACACTTGCGCGGCTGGTTTCGCGAACGGCTCATTGCGCATCGTCTCGCCTCTGTGAATCTGTCACGTTTACCTTACGAACCCAAACTTAAATAAACCTTATTTTGAGTTACACTTTTTTTACATAATGGCTGCTAGATTATAAGCATTTTCTAAACCGCCCCCATAATTTGCTGGCACCATGAAAAGGAAGTCATCATGTCGTACTGGAAGGTTGCAGCCGCACAATATGAGTCTTGTAAAGCCTCATTGGCTGAACATTTAGGCGAACCCGATCTTCTGGCTTCCACCCGTCGCTTAGAATTTTTCTCACATCAATTCTCCATCGCTGTTCTGATGGCTAATGCCCGCGGTAACAGCGCATTATGGGACGAACATGGCCGACTCATCGTCCGCGCCGATCGTGGTTCGCTATTGTTAGTGGGTCAGCGCACACAGCAGGGTTGGCAAGGCGATATCATTCCATTACGCTAAGCGTTTCGGCCCGGAGTTTTGCCATGTTGCGTATTATCGATACAGAAACCTGCGGTTTACAGGGGGGGATCGTGGAGATTGCCTCCGTTGATGTTGTTGACGGGAAAATCGTTAATCCGATGAGTCACCTGGTTCGCCCTGACCGCCCAATTACTCCGCAAGCGATGGCAATTCATCGTATTACTGAATCCATGGTCGCCGACAAACCGTGGATTGAGGACGTGATCCCACACTATTACGGTAGTGAATGGTATGTCGCGCACAACGCCAGCTTTGACCGCCGTGTACTACCTGAAATGCCTGGCGAATGGATCTGCACCATGAAACTGGCCCGTCGTTTGTGGCCAGGAATTAAATACAGCAACATGGCGCTGTATAAAACGCGTAAGCTGAATGTGCAGACGCCGCCGGGGCTGCATCACCACCGCGCGCTGTATGACTGTTACATCACAGCAGCCTTGCTTATCGATATTATGAACACATCCGGCTGGACGGCAGAACAAATGGCTGATATCACCGGGCGTCCGTCACTGTTAACAACGTTCACATTTGGCAAGTATCGCGGTAAGGCGGTTTCTGAAGTTGCAGAGCGCGATCCGGGCTATCTGCGATGGTTGTTTAACAACCTTGACAGCATGAGCCCGGAACTGCGTTTAACATTAAAACATTATCTGGAGAATGCTTAGGCAGGTTTGCCCGGCAATGTCCCCTGCGCCAAGGCTATCAGGAAAGCATATTCCATCGCCACGCCTTCGTAAGATTTAAAGCGTCCTGATTTACCGCCATGCCCTGAATCCATGTCGGTACATAACAACAACAGATGGTCGTCCGTTTTTAGCTCGCGCAACTTAGCCACCCATTTGGCGGGTTCCCAATATTGCACCTGTGAATCATGTAAACCGGTAGTCACCAGCAGGTGCGGATAAGCCTGCGCCGTGACATTGTCATACGGACTATAGCTTTTCATATACTCATAATACTGAGGATCCTGCGGATTTCCCCACTCTTCAAACTCACCAGTCGTAAGAGGGATCGACTCATCAAGCATCGTTGTCACAACATCAACAAATGGCACCTGAGCGATCACACCGTGGAATAGCTCAGGACGTTCATTAATCGCAACGCCCATCAACATCCCGCCTGCACTACCGCCCATCGCATAACAGAGTGAAGGAGAGCCATATCCCAGCTTTAACAATGCGTCGCAGGCATCAAGATAATCATTGAAGGTATTTTTCTTTTTCAGAAATTTACCGTCTTCATACCACTGTTGCCCCAGCTCACCGCCACCACGAACATGCACAATGGCGTAGACAAAACCACGATCCAATAAACTTAAGCGGCTGTAACTAAAATCAGCATCAATGCTTGCACCGTAAGATCCATAACCGTACACCAACAGTGGATTATGTCCTTTCTGGAAATGCTTGCGATGATAAACCAGCGAAACCGGAACTTCGACACCATCACGAGAAGTGATCCACAGATGTTCACTACGGTAATTCGCCGCTTCGAAACCGGGGACTTCCATTTGTTTCAGCACCCGGCGTTCCCCCGTATCCATATCCAGTTCAAACAAAGTATCTGGCGTGGTCATTGACGAATAACCGTAACGCAATCGCGAGGTCTCTGGTTCCGGGTTATATGCTATCCAGGTCACATAGGCCGGATCGTCAAAAGCAATGCCGATAACTTCCCGCGTTTTGCGATTGATCTGTCGCAGACTGGTCAAGCCACGCTGGCGTTCTTCAACAACCAGCCAGTCCGTAAACAGCGTAAAGCCCTCCAGCATGATGTTATCGCGCGGTGGAATTAACTCTTCCCACTCCAGCTCATCACGCATTCGAGTACGGTATAAACCAAAATTTTTACCATTGCGGTTGGAACGCAAATAAAACCGATGTTGATAGTGATCGAGACTGTACTCATGGCCTTTGCGCCGCGGTAAAAAGACAAATGGCTCGGCATCAGCCAGTTCTGCATCTAACAGACGAACTTCGCTGGTGGTGGCGCTGGCGAGATGAATGACCACATAGTGCTTCGAAGTCGTTTTATGCAGGCTGACATAAAAGGTCTCGTCTTTTTCTTCGTAAATCAATTTATCTTGAGATGTTGGTGTGCCTATGGAATGGCGCCAGACCTGATAAGGCAGCAGCGTCACCGGATGTTTGCGCACATAGTAAAAAGTCCAGGAATCATTCGCCCAGACAAAGCTGGGTTCAACATTATCAAGAAGTTCGGGATACCAATTACCTGTTTCAAGATTGCGAAAACGGATGCCGTACTGGCGTCGGGAGAGGAAGTCTTCCGCCAGCGCCATAATGGTGTTATCGGGCGTAACCGACATTCCCCCCATGGAATAAAATTCGCTGTGCGCCGCCCGCTTGTTTGCATCAAGCAAAGTCTCCCATTCGTCCCATTCTTCACTAAACGCCGACTGACGCTGATAGATGGCATATTCACAGCCTGGTTCATAAATATGCCGATAGCGATAGCCATTTTTAATGTAAGGCGCAGAAATTTCTTTTTGCGGTATACGATCGATGATCTCTTTTAATATTCTATCCTGCAAAGCCTGCTGCGAAGCCATCACCTGGTGACCATAGCTATTTTCTTGTTGCAGATAATCCAACACTTCCGGCTGCGAGCGCGTGTCATCCCGCAGCCAATAGTAATTGTCGATGCGTGTGTCGCCATGAAGTGTCATGACGTGAGGAATTTGGGTCGCTTTTGGTGGCATGTGATTGTTCTTTCAGATTGAAACATCTTATAAGGGTGGCAAAACTCACCAGGGATGCAAGCGAAACAGGATAGTCATTGCATCGATATTGACACGTTATGGCATGAAAATAGAAATAGCGCAGGTTGACATCATCCGCCTGCTCAGGTGTTTACGTTGGTTTGTTTAATACAATAACGTTAGTGGCAGCATAACTCAGAAAATAGATTTCCAGCGCCTCTTCTTTATTACGGACACTTTTCACCAGCGTTGCGATTCGAACAGTTGTCCGTTCAATAAGTATTGCGACCCTGCTCACCAGGGTCGACGGTGATTAACGGCGCTGATATTCCGCCATTCCCGCTTTACAGTCCACATTCACCAGATAATGAATATCGGCACTTTTACCGCGCACGGTCAACGGCACTGACCATTTGCCCTCTTTGCCCTGAATATCCTGCAAACTGACCCAAGCCACCGGGTCGACCTGGCCAACGATTTTTTGATCGTCTACCCAGCGCGCCACGCGGTTTTGTTGGTAGTCACGTTTCACACTCGCCGCAATTCCGGCAGCATCCAGACCTTCACATTTGGGAAAAGTAACCGACTTGCTGGTTTCGTTATTGGCAGCGAAAACTGATGCACAGGCGGAAGCCAACAACAGCCCCAACAACGCTCCTCTTTTTTTCATGTTTTTCTCCATAGCACAATGATTCAGGAGAAAGCATGGTACAAATTGTCAGGAGCGCAAGTGACTTCAAGCTGCGTGAGTTTCATCTTCCACATCAGGGCCCGTATCGACCACCTGCGGAGACGGCAATTTGCCAGTTTTCAGGATTGTGCTCAACACATCTTTCTGTTCAGCCAACCATAGTGAAAGGGCTTCTCGTTGCTCGTCTTCCATTTTCACCGGGGAATTTGTCAGCCAGGTGTCGAGAAGATCTGCTGTATCGAGCATTTTGTCATAAGCATCGGCTTCCTTTTTGCTGGTAAACGACATCTTCTCTTCGCCCTCACGAATGACCACGTATTTAACTTCAACCGCCATTTGCAGCCTCTCACAATAACTGTAATTTTATACAGTATATTTCTTTTTGACTGGGAAATCAACATTAGCAATAAAGACATGCGCAAACGTTTTCGTTTATACTGCGCGCGGAATTAATCAGGGGATATTCGTTATGACGTTATTAGGCACTGCGCTGCGTCCGGCAGCAACTCGCGTGATGTTATTAGGCTCCGGTGAATTGGGTAAAGAAGTGGCAATCGAGTGTCAGCGCCTTGGCATAGAGGTAATTGCTGTCGATCGCTATGCTGACGCACCAGCCATGCATGTCGCACATCGTTCCCATGTCATTAATATGTTGGATGGTGATGCATTGCGCCGCGTGGTTGAACAGGAAAAGCCGCATTATATCGTGCCGGAGATCGAAGCTATTGCCACCGATATGCTGCTCCAGCTTGAAGAGGAAGGACTGAATATTGTCCCCTGCGCTCGCGCAACGAAATTAACGATGAATCGCGAGGGGATCCGTCGCCTGGCGGCAGAAGAGCTGCAATTGCCCACTTCAACTTATCGTTTTGCCGATAGCGAAAGCCTTTTCCGCGAGGCGGTTGCCGACATCGGCTATCCCTGCATTGTTAAACCGGTGATGAGTTCCTCTGGCAAGGGGCAGACATTTATTCGCTCTGCCGAACAGCTTAGCCAGGCATGGGAATACGCCCAGCAAGGCGGTCGCGCCGGAGCGGGCCGCGTGATTGTTGAAGGCGTGGTTAAGTTTGACTTCGAAATTACATTACTGACCGTCAGTGCCGCGGATGGAGTCCATTTCTGTGCCCCCGTAGGCCATCGCCAGGAAGATGGCGACTACCGGGAATCATGGCAACCACAGCAAATGAGTCCGCTGGCCCTGGAACGTGCGCAGGAAATTGCCCGCAAAGTGGTACTGGCGCTGGGCGGTTATGGTCTGTTTGGCGTCGAGTTGTTTGTCTGTGGTGATGAGGTGATTTTCAGCGAAGTCTCCCCTCGCCCGCATGATACCGGGATGGTGACGTTAATTTCCCAGGATCTTTCGGAGTTTGCCCTGCACGTACGCGCTTTTCTCGGTCTTCCGGTTGGCGCAATTCGCCAGTATGGTCCGGCCGCTTCAGCCGTTATCCTGCCGCAACTGACCAGCCAGAATGTCACGTTTGATAATGTGCAGAATGCCGTTGGCGCAGGTTTGCAGATTCGTTTATTTGGTAAGCCGGAAATTGATGGCAGCCGTCGTCTGGGGGTAGCACTGGCGACCGCAGAGAGTGTTAATGAGGCCATTGAACGTGCGAAGCTCGCCGCCGGACAGGTGAAAGTACAAGGTTAAACCCGGCAAAAAACGCGACAAAAATGCCCGATTAACAATCGGGCATTTTGATTCTTACAGCTTCGCGCCTTCTACAGCTTCGCGCGCCAGCTTAGTAATACGGTCGTAATCGCCCGCTTCCAGCGCATCTGCCGGAACCAGCCAGGAACCACCGATGCACAGTACGCTTTTCAGCGCCAGGTAGTCACGGTAGTTAGCCGGGGAAATACCACCCGTCGGGCAGAAACGAACCTGGGAGAACGGACCTGCAATCGCCTGCAGGGCTTTCACGCCGCCGTTAGCTTCAGCCGGGAAGAATTTAAACTCTTTCAGGCCGTAGTCCATACCCAGCATCAATTCAGACACCGTGCTGATGCCCGGAATCAGAGGAATAGTGCCTTCGGTCGCCGCTTTCAGCAGTGGCTCGGTCAGACCCGGGCTAATGGCGAACTGCGCACCCGCTTCGGTCACTTCCGCCAGTTGCTGCGGATTCAGCACCGTACCGGCACCAACAATCGCTTCCGGCACTTCTTTGGCGATAGCACGGATAGCGTCAACGGCACACTCGGTACGCAGGGTCACTTCCAGAACGCGCACCCCACCAGCAACCAACGCTTTTGCCATTGGCACCGCGTGTTCCAGTTTTTTTACCACGATAACCGGTACAACCGGGCCGGTGGTCAGGATTGATTCTGCACTTGTTTTCCAGTTTTTCATCAGAGTTTTTCTCTCGCCTGATTACAAATTTTGTCGTCTTAAAAAGTGATACAGGTTGCGCCCTGTTCGGCACCGGACAGTTTTTCGCGCAAGGCACTGAATAACTCACGTCCTGTTCCCACGCGTGACGCGCTCAGGTCAGGGATGTGCGGTTCACGAGCGGCCAGTTCCGCTTCGTCTACCAACAGCGTCAGTTCGCCTGTCTGTCCATTCACACGAATGATGTCCCCATCGCGTACTTTCGCCAGCAGTCCGCCATCGTAGGCTTCTGGTGTTACATGGATAGCTGACGGCACTTTACCTGATGCCCCGGAGAGGCGTCCATCGGTAACTAACGCAATTTTGAAACACCGGTCCAATAATACACCAAGTGGCGGCATGAGTTTATGTAATTCTGGCATTCCGTTCGCTTTTGGTCCCTGATGACGGACAACAACGACACAATCACGGTCCAGCATCCCCGCTTCAAAAGCAGGCATAACATCATGCTGGCTTTCAAAAACGACAGCAGGCGCCTCAATAATCTGATTTTCTAACGGCACGGCAGAGGTTTTCATAACAGCACGACCCAAGTTGCCGCTTAAAACTTTTGTCCCGCCATGATGCGAGAACGGCTGTTCGAAAGAGGCAATCACGTTACTATCAAGCGATTTTTCTGCACCTTCGCGCCAGTCCAGTTTGCCATTATTCAGCCACGGTTCGAGGGTGTAACGCGAGAGACCAAAGCCCGCAACCGTGTTGACATCTTCATGCAACAGACCCGCCTTAAGCAGTTCACGCACCAGCACCGGCACACCACCCGCAGCCAGGAAGTGGTTTATATCGGCTGGACCGTTTGGATACAGACGCGCCATCAGCGGAACGACATCAGAAAGATCGGAGAAATCATCCCAGTTAATCTGGATACCCGCAGCACGCGCCATCGCCACCAGATGCATCGTGTGGTTAGTGGAGCCACCTGTTGCCAGCAGCGCAACAATACCGTTCACCACCACTTTCTCATCGATCATCTTACCGATTGGCATCCATTCGTTGCCATTACCGGTCATACGCGTTACCTGGCGCGCGGCGGCGGCAGTTAATGCATCACGCAATGGAGAGTCAGGATGAACAAATGAAGAGCCAGGCAACTGCATCCCCATAAATTCAACCACCATTTGGTTGGTATTGGCGGTGCCGTAGAAAGTACAGGTTCCCGGAGCATGGTAAGACGCCGCTTCTGACTCCAGCAGCGCCATACGATCCACTTTCCCTTCTGCATAAAGCTGACGAATACGAACTTTTTCTTTATTTGGCAGACCGCTTGCCATTGGCCCTGATGGCACAAATACCGCAGGTAAATGACCGAACGACAGTGCCGCCATCGTCAGTCCGGGAACGATCTTATCGCATACGCCGAGGAACAGCGCGCCATCAAACATATTATGAGACAGCCCCACAGCCGCAGACATCGCAATCACTTCGCGGCTTAACAGGGATAGTTCCATTCCGTCCTGCCCCTGAGTTACACCATCGCACATCGCTGGAACGCCACCAGCGACCTGACCGACTGCGTTAGCTTCATGCAGTGCTTTACGAATGATCTCAGGATAATGTTCATAAGGCTGATGAGCAGAGAGCATGTCGTTATAGGAGGTGATGATGGCGATATTGTTACGCAACATGCTTTTCAGGGAGGCTTTGTCTTCTGGCTGGCAAGCGGCGAAACCGTGGGCCAGGTTACCGCATGCCAACTGCGAACGATGAACGGTCGAGGTTTTCGCTTGTTCTATCCGGGCGAGGTAAGCAGAGCGAGTCTCGCGCGAACGTTCAATAATTCGATTTGTTACGCGTAACAATTGTGGATTCATAAAGGCTCCTGAAATTGAGTTGTCAGAGCAGGATGATTCACAACGCGTTTCAGTCAGTGAATTTATGAAAGAAACGCCTGTAACCGGAGCTCATAGGGCAGAAACGTTTCAGTCAGTGTAATAAAAAAAGCCTCGCGGGTGAATCCACACGAGGCTTAAAAGTGTAAAAATTGCTCTACAATCTGTGCAAGATCATGTTACCGGTAAAATAACCATTAAGGATGAGTCGAGATATTACTCAAACTCATTCCAGGAACGGCCATCACGGGTAATCATCGCCACCGAAGCAACCGGTCCCCAGGTCCCGGCCTGGTATGGTTTCGGCGCATCGTTGTCCATCGCCCACGCTTCAGTAATAGAGTCCACCCATTTCCACGCTTCTTCCACTTCGTCGCGACGTACAAACAGCGCCTGAATGCCGCGCATCGTTTCCAGCAGCAACCGTTCATAAGCATCGGCGAGATGTGTCTGATTGAAGGTCTCCGAATAGCTCAGATCCAGCTTGGTCGTTTGTAGATTGTGCTTATGGTCGAGGCCAGGAACCTTATTCAGTACCTGGATATCCACACCTTCATCAGGTTGCAGGCGGATAGTCAGTTTATTCTGCGGCAGATCCTGCCAGGAGTCTTTAAACAGATTCAGCTCAGGTGATTTGAAATAGACCACCACCTCGGAGCATTTGGTCGGCAGACGTTTACCGGTACGCAGATAGAATGGTACGCCAGCCCAACGCCAGTTATCGATGTCAACGCGGATTGCCACGAAAGTTTCGGTGCAACTGCTTTTGTTCGCGCCCTCTTCTTCCAGATAACCCGGAACTTTCTTGCCCTGAGCGAAACCTGCGGTGTATTGTCCGCGAACCGTTTTTTCGCGCACATTGGAGCGGTCAATTCGGCGCAGAGACTTCAGCACTTTCACTTTTTCATCGCGGATATTATCGGCGCTCAGATCAGACGGCGGAGACATTGCAATCATGCAGAGAATTTGCAGCAGATGGTTCTGGACCATATCGCGCATTTGCCCCGCTTTATCAAAATAGCCCCAGCGCCCTTCAATCCCGACTTCTTCTGCCACCGTGATCTCAACATGATCAATGGTGCGATTGTCCCAGTTGTTCACAAACAGGGAGTTAGCAAAACGCAGTGCCAACAGGTTGAGTACCGTCTCTTTCCCCAGATAGTGGTCGATACGGTAAACCTGACACTCTTCGAAGTATTCACCCACCTGATCGTTGATTTCACGGGAAGTTGCCAGCGATGTCCCCAGCGGTTTTTCCATCACCACACGCGCTGGTTTGGCGTTAAGTTTTGCCTCGCCCAATCCTTTGCAGATCGCGCCAAAAGTACTCGGCGGCATGGCAAAATAGTTAATCGTAATACGATTTTTTTGATCCAGCAGCGCGCCAAGGCGGCTGAATGCGGCAGTATCGTTGACATCAAGATTACAAAAATCCAGACGCGCACTCAGGGTATCCCATAAACCTTCATCAATGGTTTCTTTCATGAAAGTTTCGAGCGCCTCGCGGACAACTTTTGTGTATGCCGCTTTGTCCCAGTCAGCACGACCTACGCCGATAATCCGGGTTTCCGGATTGAGCTGACCGGCTTTTTCCAGTTGATACAGGGAAGGCAGCAATTTACGACGCGCAAGGTCGCCTTTCGCGCCGAAAATGACCAGGTCACAGGCCTGGGCTGTTTGCGTTACCGCCATGTCATTCTCCTTAAATTAACTAACCCGGTACTTAAGCCTGGGTATACTTGTAATTTTCTTACAATGCACTGTACTGCTTTTACGAGCTTGCGAAAACTGTAAACGCTTATCCACCCGTGCGATTACCGTCAAAGCCCCTGAAGCGCGATAAAACTGATAAAAAAATCATCGTTTTTGTCATTTTCTCATTCGATAAAAATCTGACATCGATCATGTAATGAAAAAAATAACAACTTTTTTATCCGCTTTTGCCATTAAAGCAACACACAGGCGTAATATCAGACAAAATTGCATTTCGATTTCTTTCAGTGCGGAAATCATCATTACCCGTGAGTCTCTTTACATCATGAATATGCTGGAAAAAATCCAGTCTCAACTGGAACATTTGAGCAAATCAGAACGCAAAGTCGCTGAGGTCATTCTTGCTTCGCCAGACAATGCGATCCATTCGAGTATTGCTGCTCTGGCGCTGGAAGCCAACGTCAGCGAACCGACGGTGAACCGATTCTGTCGCAGCATGGACACCCGCGGTTTTCCTGATTTTAAATTGCATCTGGCACAAAGTCTGGCTAATGGCACTCCCTATGTTAATCGCAACGTCAATGAAGATGACAGCGTTGAATCATACACGGGGAAAATATTTGAGTCGGCAATGGCGACACTCGATCACGTTCGCCACTCGCTGGACAAATCCGCCGTCAACCGTGCTGTCGATCTCCTCACTCAGGCAAAGAAAATAGCCTTTTTCGGGTTGGGTTCTTCTGCCGCCGTCGCCCACGATGCGATGAATAAGTTTTTTCGCTTCAATGTTCCAGTAATCTACTCTGACGATATCGTGCTGCAACGAATGAGTTGTATGAATTGTAGCGACGGAGACGTCGTTGTGCTGATTTCTCACACCGGAAGAACTAAAAATCTTGTCGAACTGGCGCAGCTGGCGCGAGAAAACGATGCTATGGTAATCGCCCTCACCTCCACGGGAACACCTCTCGCCCAGGAAGCGACACTGGCAATTACACTCGACGTACCGGAAGATACTGACATTTATATGCCCATGGTCTCTCGACTTGCGCAGTTGACCGTGATAGATGTGCTGGCAACAGGATTTACTTTGCGACGCGGTGCAAAATTCAGAGATAACTTGAAGCGGGTCAAGGAAGCTCTTAAAGAATCGCGTTTTGATAAGCAGTTACTTAATCTCGGTGACGATCGCTAAATCGATTATCACTGCTCTATTCTTATACGACATTCGCATGTGTCTAATTCACAACCATTATGGTTTTAATTTATGCGAATTTCATGTTCAAGCAACACCTGGGTGTTTCAGTCAACGGAGTATTACATGTCCAGAAGGCTTCGCAGAACCAAAATCGTTACCACGTTAGGCCCGGCTACCGATCGCGATAACAACCTTGAGAAGGTTATCGCCGCGGGTGCAAACGTCGTACGAATGAATTTTTCTCATGGCTCGCCTGAAGACCACAAAATGCGTGCGGATAAAGTTCGTGAAATTGCCGCAAAACTGGGGCGTCATGTGGCTATTCTCGGTGACCTTCAGGGGCCCAAGATTCGTGTATCAACCTTTAAAGAAGGTAAAGTTTTCCTCAATATTGGGGATAAATTCCTGTTGGACGCCAACCTGGGTAAAGGTGAAGGCGATAAAGAAAAAGTCGGTATCGACTATAAAGGTCTCCCTGCTGACGTTGTACCTGGCGATATTCTGCTGCTGGACGATGGTCGCGTGCAGTTGAAAGTGCTGGAAGTTAAGGGCATGCAAGTGTTCACTGAAGTTACTGTCGGCGGCCCGCTCTCCAACAATAAAGGGATCAACAAACTTGGCGGCGGCCTGTCGGCTGAAGCCCTGACCGAAAAAGACAAAGCAGACATTAAGACTGCCGCTCTGATTGGCGTAGATTATCTGGCCGTCTCCTTCCCGCGCTGCGGCGAAGATCTGAACTATGCCCGCCGTCTGGCTCGCGAGGCGGGTTGCGACGCGAAAATTGTCGCCAAAGTTGAACGTGCGGAAGCCGTTTGCAGTCAGGATGCGATGGACGATATTATCCTCGCCTCTGACGTGGTGATGGTAGCGCGTGGCGACCTCGGTGTTGAAATTGGCGACCCGGAACTGGTGGGCATTCAGAAAGCGTTGATCCGTCGCGCTCGTCAGCTGAACCGTGCGGTAATTACGGCAACTCAGATGATGGAGTCGATGATCACCAACCCGATGCCGACTCGTGCAGAAGTCATGGACGTGGCAAACGCCGTACTGGATGGTACCGATGCTGTGATGTTGTCTGCAGAAACCGCTGCCGGTCAGTATCCGTCAGAAACGGTTGCCGCAATGGCGCGTGTTTGTCTGGGGGCCGAAAAGATCCCGAGCATCAACGTTTCAAAACACCGTCTGGACGTTCAGTTCGACAATGTGGAAGAAGCTATCGCGATGTCGGCAATGTACGCGGCTAACCATCTGAAAGGCGTTACCGCAATCATTACCATGACCGAATCCGGCCGTACCGCGTTGATGACCTCTCGTATCAGCTCTGGCCTACCTATTTTCGCAATGTCTCGTCATGAGCGCACCCTGAACCTGACCGCGCTGTATCGTGGCGTTACCCCGGTTTACTTTGATAGCGCCAATGAAGGCGTCGCGGCTGCCAACGAGGCAGTTAATGTGCTGCGCGATAAAGGTTACCTGATGTCGGGTGACCTGGTCATTGTCACCCAGGGCGACGTAATGAGCACGGTGGGCTCTACCAACACCACGCGTATTTTAACGGTAGAGTAAGTATGTTGCCGGATGTGGCATGAACGCCTTGTCCGGCCTACAATATTGTGATAATTCAAAAAATTACAATTAATTTGTAGGCCAGATAAGCATGCGCATCGGGCCCGTCATCACACTAAAGCCTCTCCTCGTGAGAGGCTTTCTATTTTTTGATGGGATAGAGATCTTTGCGTTTATATGGCTGGATTTCGCCCGGCTTGCGAGTCTTGAGCAATTTTAAAATCCAGGTGTATTGCTCTGGATGCGGTCCCACAAAAATCTCGACTTCTTCATTCATTCGCCGCGCAATTGTATGATCATCCGCGTCTAACAGATCATCCATCGGTGGGCGAACCTGAATCGTCAGGCGATGCGTTTTCCCATCATAGATTGGAAATAAGGGGACAACACGCGCACGACACACTTTCATCAAACGACCAATCGCAGGCAGCGTTGCTTTGTAAGTAGCGAAGAAATCAACAAACTCACTATGTTCCGGGCCATGATCCTGATCCGGTAAATAATAGCCCCAGTATCCCTGACGAACCGACTGGATGAACGGTTTAATACCATCATTTCGCGCGTGCAAACGACCACCAAAACGACGTCGTACCGTATTCCAGACATAATCAAAAACCGGGTTACCCTGGTTGTGGAACATCGCCGCCATTTTCTGCCCTTGCGAAGCCATCAGCATGGCGGGGATATCAACTGCCCAACCGTGCGGAACAAGAAAGATCACTTTCTCGTCGTTGCGTCGCATCTCTTCAATGATCTCCAGCCCCTGCCAGTCTACCCGTGGCTGAATTTTCCCTGGCCCGCGTAGCGCCAACTCCGCCATCATCACCATTGCCTGCGGCGCGGTGGCAAACATCTCATCAACAATAGCTTCGCGTTCAGCTTCGCTACGTTCTGGAAAACAAAGCGACAAATTAATCAACGCACGACGGCGCGAGCTTTTACCCAATCGTCCAGCAAAACGGCCCAGTCGCGCCAGAATGGGATCGCGGAATTTCGGCGGTGTTAAGGCAATACCAGCCATCGCCGCCACGCCCAGCCAGGCGCCCCAGTAACGCGGATGGCGAAAGGATTTATCAAACTCAGGAATGTATTCGCTATTATTTTTTTTCGTTTCCATGCTTTTCCAGTTTCGGATAAGGCAAAATCAATCTGCTGATAGTGTAGCGGCGCAGCTTGCCCCGCACCAAATAAAAAAGCCGGTACTGACTGCGTACCGGCTGCGAATGGATGTTAATTAATCAAACCGTAGCTGTGGCACAATCTCTTTGGCCTGCGCAAGGAATTCACGGCGATCAGAGCCGGTCAGACCTTCAGTACGCGGCAGTTTCGCCGTCAGTGGGTTCACAGCCTGCTGGTTAATCCATACTTCATAATGTAAATGCGGCCCGGTTGAACGCCCGGTATTGCCCGAAAGCGCAATACGATCGCCACGTTTCACCTTCTGCCCCTGTTTCACTAAAATTTTACGCAGGTGCATATAACGCGTGGTATAGCTGCGACCATGACGAATAGCAACATAATAACCCGCAGCTCCACTGCGCTTAGCGACAACGACTTCACCGTCACCAACCGACAGCACTGGCGTCCCTTGCGGCATGGCAAAATCGACACCTCTGTGCGGCGCGACGCGCCCCGTTACCGGGTTCTGGCGGCGAGGGTTAAAATTAGACGAGATGCGGAACTGTTTCGCCGTCGGGAATCGCAAGAATCCCTTCGCCAGACCAGTACCGTTACGATCATAGAATTTGCCGTCTTCGGCGCGAATAGCGTAGTAATCTTTACCTTCGGAGCGCAAACGCACGCCCAGCAACTGACTTTGTTCGCGTTTGCCATCCAGCATTTCGCGTGACATTAATACCGCAAATTCATCGCCTTTTTTAAGTTTGCGGAAGTCCATCTGCCACTGCATCGCTTTAATCACCGCGCTCACTTCAGCGCTGGTTAGCCCGGCGTTTTTGGCGCTGGCGACAAAACTCGCCCCAACGGTGCCTTTCAGTAGATTGTTAACCCACTCCCCTTGCTGCATTTCGCTGGTCATCTTAAAACCGTTAGCGGCAGTACGCTCATAGGTGCGAGTTTCGCGGCGAGAGACTTCCCACGTCAGACGTTGTAAATCGCCCTCAGTGGTTAATGTCCAGGAAAGTTGTTGACCAATTTTCAAGTTACGCAAATCTTTATCAGCAGCAGCTAACTGGGTGATATCCCCCATATCAATACCATATTGATTGAGAATGCTGCTTAGTGTATCGCCTGTGGAAACGACATATTCATGAACCCCCGCTTCACCGGCGATTTTATCGTCCAGTTCATCCTGAGGAATGGCTTCATCTTCTTGTGCGGCCTGATCAATCGGCTCACTGGCCTCAGGTAAAAGTGAACGGATTTCGTTCTGTTCCAGCTCAATCGTTTTGACAATTGGTGAGACATCGCGGTGATAAACGTAAGGCCGCCAGACAGCGACGGCCAAAGTAAGAACGGTAAGCGACCCCAACATCACGCGGTGTGGTCGCGGTAAATTATTAAACGCCAGGGCGACAGAGCGGGCTATCTGTTGCACGTAATCACTTCCTCATTAATCTCCTTTCAGGCAGCTCGCATACTGGTTGGCTAATTGGTTCAGGAATTCTGAATAGCTCGTTTTTCCCAGTTTGATATTCGTCCCAAGGGGATCCAACGTTCCCATACGAACGGATGTCCCTCGTGCGACGCTTTCAACGACAGCGGGCCTGAACTGTGGCTCAGCAAAAACGCAGGTTGCTTTTTGCTCAACCAACTGTGTTCTTATTTCATGTAAACGCTGCGCGCCCGGTTGAATCTCAGGGTTAACGGTAAAATGACCAAGTGGTGTCAGTCCGAACTGTTTTTCGAAGTAGCCGTAAGCATCGTGAAAAACGAAGTACCCCTTTCCCTTAAGCGGCGCGAGCTCGTTACCAACCTGTTTTTCGGTTGAGGTTAATTGTGCCTCAAAATCCTTCAGGTTGGCGTCAAGTTTGGCTCGACTTTGCGGCATAAGTTCTACTAATTTTCCATGGATTGCAACCGCTGTAGCCCGCGCTATCTCAGGGGAAAGCCAGAGATGCATATTGAAATCGCCGTGATGGTGATCTTCGTCACTTTTTTCTCCATGATCGTGATCATCATCATCGTCGTGAATACTTTTCATCAGTAGCGGTTTTACATTCTCCAGCTGCGCAATCGTTACCTGTTTCGCCTCGGGTAATTTACTCACTGGTTTTTGCATGAACGCCTCCATCTCTGGGCCAACCCAGACTACTAAGTCCGCGTTCTGTAAGCGTTTTACATCTGATGGACGTAGTGAATAGTCATGTTCGGAAGCGCCATCGGGGAGCAATACTTCGGTTTCTGTAACCCCATTGGCAATAGCAGAAGCGATGAAACCAATGGGCTTAAGCGAAGCGACAACGGCGGCATCTGCGGCCTGTGTTGCGCCGCCCCAGAGAGCAGCGGATAATGCAGCGAAAAGAAGCGTTTTTTTATGTAACATAATGCGACCAATCATCGTAATGAATATGAGAAATGTGATATTATAACATTTCATGACTACTGCAAGACTAAAATTAACATGACAAGTCTGGTTTCCCTGGAAAACGTCTCGGTCTCATTTGGCCAACGCCGCGTCCTCTCTGATGTGTCGCTGGAATTAAAACCTGGAAAAATTTTGACCTTACTTGGGCCGAACGGCGCAGGTAAGTCTACGCTGGTGCGGGTCGTACTCGGACTGGTGACACCTGATGAAGGTGTTATCAAGCGCTACGGAAAACTACGCATCGGCTATGTGCCGCAAAAACTGTATCTCGACACCACGTTGCCACTGACTGTAAACCGTTTTTTACGCTTACGCCCTGATACGCATAAAGAAGATATCCTTCCTGCACTGAAACGGGTACAGGCCGGGCATCTGATTGATGCGCCAATGCAAAAACTCTCAGGCGGTGAAACACAGCGCGTACTGCTGGCTCGCGCATTGTTAAATAAACCGCAGTTATTGGTGCTGGATGAACCCACGCAAGGCGTGGACGTAAACGGTCAGGTCGCGTTATATGATCTTATAGACCAGTTGCGCCGTGAGCTGAATTGTGGCGTTTTAATGGTTTCCCACGATCTGCATCTGGTGATGGCAAAAACCGATGAAGTACTTTGCCTGAATCATCACATCTGCTGTTCTGGCACCCCGGAAGTGGTTTCTCTGCATCCAGAATTTATTTCAATGTTTGGTCCTCGCGGTGCGGAGCAACTGGGAATTTACCGCCATCATCATAATCACCGCCACGATTTACAGGGTCGGATTATTCTACGTCGGGGAAATGATCGCTCATGATTGAATTATTATTTCCCGGTTGGTTAGCCGGGATCATGCTGGCCTGTGCCGCAGGTCCACTGGGTTCATTTGTTGTCTGGCGTCGTATGTCATATTTTGGCGATACGCTGGCTCACGCGTCGTTACTTGGCGTCGCGTTTGGTTTATTGCTGAATGTTAATCCATTCTATGCGGTGATTGCTGTTACGCTACTGCTGGCGGGCGGCTTGGTGTGGCTGGAAAAGCGTCCACAACTCGCGATTGATACCCTACTGGGCATTATGGCGCACAGCGCATTGTCGCTGGGTCTGGTGGTCGTCAGTCTGATGTCTAACATCCGCGTTGATTTGATGGCATATCTGTTCGGTGATTTGTTGGCTGTAACACCGGAAGATCTTATATCCATCGCAATTGGCGTTGTTATTGTCGTGGCAATTCTGTTCTGGCAATGGCGTAATTTACTGTCGATGACCATTAGTCCTGACCTGGCGTTTGTCGATGGCGTGAAATTACAGCGTGTTAAGTTATTGTTGATGCTGGTAACGGCGTTGACAATTGGTGTAGCGATGAAGTTTGTCGGCGCGTTGATTATTACTTCACTGCTGATTATTCCAGCCGCCACAGCACGTCGCTTCGCCCGCACGCCAGAACAGATGGCTGGCGCCGCCGTTATAGTGGGAATGGTAGCCGTAACAGGCGGTTTAACTTTTTCCGCGTTTTATGATACGCCAGCGGGTCCGTCAGTGGTGCTGTGCGCTGCGCTGCTGTTTATCATCAGCATGATGAAAAAACAGGCCAGTTAATTTGTACCTGAACACAATTGTCGGATGCGGCGTAAACGCCTTATCCGACCTACAGGTTCGCTACTTCTGGCAGGCCTGACAGGACGCAAACAACGTCGCATCAGGCACATTGCCAATGTCGGATGCGGCGCAAGCGCCTTATCCGACCTACGGGTTTGCTACTTCTGGCAGGCCTGACAGGACGCGAACAGCGTCGCATCAGGCACATTGCCAATGTCGGATGCGGCGCAAGCGCCTTATCCGACCTACGGCATTTCTGGCGGCGTGATGCCGAAATGGTTCCACGCTCGCGCTGTTGCCATACGCCCACGCGGCGTACGTTGCAAAAAGCCCTGCTGAATTAAATAAGGTTCCAGCACATCCTCAATGGTTTCCCGTTCTTCGCCAATGGCTGCCGCCAGGTTATCCAGTCCTACCGGCCCGCCGAAAAACTTATCGATCACCGCCAGCAATAATTTACGATCCATATAATCGAAACCTTCGGCATCGACATTCAGCATGTCCAGCGCCTGGGCAGCGATGTCTGCTGAAATGGTGCCATCGTGTTTCACTTCGGCAAAATCGCGCACGCGACGCAACAGGCGGTTGGCGATACGTGGCGTACCACGCGCCCGACGCGCCACTTCCAGCGCGCCATCGTCACTCATCTCAAGCCCCATAAAACGCGCGCTACGACTAACGATATATTGCAAATCGGGAACCTGGTAAAACTCAAGACGCTGCACAATACCGAAACGATCGCGCAATGGCGACGTCAACGAACCAGCACGAGTGGTCGCGCCAATAAGGGTAAACGGTGGAAGATCGATTTTAATCGAACGCGCCGCGGGCCCTTCACCGATCATGATATCCAGTTGGTAGTCTTCCATTGCCGGATACAACACCTCTTCCACGACCGGCGAAAGACGGTGAATTTCATCGATAAACAGCACATCGTGCGGTTCAAGATTAGTGAGCATTGCCGCCAGATCGCCCGCTTTTTCTAAAACCGGGCCAGACGTTGTGCGCAAATTAACACCCATTTCATTAGCGACAATGTTGGCAAGCGTGGTTTTCCCCAACCCTGGCGGACCAAATATCAACAGATGATCGAGGGCATCCCCGCGCAGTTTAGCCGCTTTGATGAAAATCTCCATCTGCGAGCGGACCTGCGGCTGACCAACATACTCTTCAAGTAATTTGGGGCGAATGGCGCGATCTGCCACATCTTCCGGCAAAGTCGTACCGGCAGAAATCAGACGGTCTGCTTCAATCATCCTTTACCTCATAACGCGGCGCGCAGGGCTTCGCGAATTAATGTTTCACTGCTGGCATCAGGGCGAGCGATTTTGCTCACCATGCGGCTGGCTTCTTGTGGTTTATAGCCCAGCGCCACCAGCGCAGCAACCGCTTCCTGTTCGGCATCTTCAGTTGCCGGACTTGCCGGGGATGTCAGTACCAGATCTGTCGCAGGTGTAAACAGATCGCCATGCAAGCCTTTAAAGCGATCTTTCATTTCAACAATCAGGCGTTCGGCGGTTTTCTTACCTATACCAGGCAACTTCACCAGCGCCGCAGGTTCTTCACGCTCAACGGCATTTACAAATTGCTGTGCTGACATACCAGACAGAATCGCCAGAGCAAGTTTTGGGCCAACGCCGTTGGTTTTGATCAACTCTTTAAACAGCGTGCGCTCTTGTTTATTGTTAAAACCGTACAGCAGTTGCGCGTCTTCACGTACCACAAAGTGAGTGAAAACAATCGCTTCTTGCCCCGCTTCCGGGAGTTCGTAAAAACAGGTCATCGGCATATGAACTTCATAGCCTACGCCGCCCACTTCAAGTAACACCAGCGGGGGTTGTTTTTCCAGAATAATGCCTCTGAGTCTGCCTATCACATGACGCTCCAGGATAACGAATTAAAGATAGTGTTGTATGATAAAAAAATGCTGGATAGATATCCAGCGAGATATTGATGATAAACCCAAATTATTCACCGCGATTCGCATATTATTTCACCAGTCCGGCCAACGGGAAGTAACGTGTTTCCACATAGCATGTACTGGGCTGATTTATCATTCTGTCCTGCAACATTCACCAGAGGAGTACCATTGACATAGTCAAACCAGACATTGACATATTCTTCGCCAGTAAATAAATCATTGCTGTATTCGCTGGTATCACAACGCCTTTGCTCAATATCACGAAAACAATGGTTACTGGCGCCACACCCTCCAGCTTTATTAACAATACAAATATTGACCTGATAAAACTGCCTTTCGAACCAGACTTGCCGTAGTAAACCTGCTATACAGAGCGCAGCCAACAGCAAAGATGACAGCACCAGCCCTTTTTTATATCTTTCACTGGCATAAGCCATACATCCGATGAATAAGGCTAATTGCGCGACAAGAACCAGTTCTTTATTACCTTCTACCAGATGCCAGTAATTAAACGTAACGGTAAGTGCCACTGATGCAATCGCTGCACATATCCGATATAGCCCACATAGATTTTCAAATGGCAACAAAAAAAAGAGTAATGAAATGGTTCCTGGAGTCAGTAACAAGGCGGCGGTATTCGCCTCTGTGAGGTCGATAAAACAGGAGGAGAAACCAGCAATAATAAACTGGATAAAAAGAAAAAACAGAATAATATAAATTTGCCAAAGACATTTCATCGCCATATCGTCCGTAATATCATTCAGTAATACCAGACAGCTTTAATATAATGCTCATTATCTTGTTGATAAATCGCCGACAGCCAACCACAAGAATCCCTTCAGCACATTTCACAATTCTATTTTCATTCTGTTCTCACTTAACATTATGGTCAACAGAATTGGCTATTTCATTCACATGAAAAATAAAAATATAAAATATATTAATTCAGCAAATATAAAATACGCCTTGTTAATCTTTATTCCTGATGTTACTTTCCCCCCGGGATAAATCCCCCCTAAACCACCAATTAATAATGGATTGACACAGTGAATATCAATTATCCTGCTGAATATGAAGTTGGCGATATTGTCTTTACATGTATAGGTGCTGCATTATTTGGCCAAATTTCTGCTGCATCAAATTGCTGGAGCAATCACGTTGGTATCATTATCGGTCATAATGGAGAAGATTTTCTCGTTGCCGAAAGTCGCGTACCGCTCTCCACTATTACCACTCTGTCCCGTTTTATTAAACGTTCCTCTAATCAACGTTATGCTGTAAAGCGATTAGGCGTTGGGCTAACAGAACAGCAAAAACAACGTCTTGTTGAACAGGTCCCCTCCCGACTGCGAAAACTGTACCATACTGGATTTAAGTACGAATCATCACGCCAGTTCTGCTCTAAATTTGTGTTTGATATTTATAAAGAAGCGTTGTGTATTCCGGTGGGCGAAATAGAGACGTTTGGAGAACTGTTAAACAGCAATCCGAATGCAAAACTCACCTTCTGGAAGTTCTGGTTTTTAGGCTCAATTCCGTGGGAGCGTAAAACGGTTACGCCCGCGAGCTTGTGGCATCATCCCGCTCTGACGTTGATTTATATGGAAGGGGTAGAAACGCCTCAGCCAAAGCTGACCGAGGCGGTATAATTTAACGCAGTCGCCCTCTGGCCAGATTCAGCCGCGATTCGCTCATCTGCATCGCATTCTGGCTGACATGGCAGTGGGTGATAGCAATCGCCAGCGCATCGGCGGCGTCCGCCTGCGGGTTAGCAGGAAGTTTCAGCAAGGTGCGCACCATATGTTGCACCTGACTTTTTTCAGCACTACCAATACCCACCACCGTTTGCTTCACCTGGCGAGCAGCATATTCAAATACCGGCAATTCCTGATTCACCGCCGCAACAATCGCCACACCGCGCGCCTGCCCTAATTTCAGGGCAGAGTCAGCGTTCTTCGCCATAAAGACTTGTTCGATTGCGAAATAATCGGGCTGAAACTGGGTGATGATTTCCGTCACGCCCGCATAAATAAGTTTCAGACGAGACGGTAAATCATCCACTTTAGTGCGTATGCATCCGCTACCCAGGTAGGACAGTTGCCTGCCTACCTGGCGGATCACGCCATAGCCGGTAACGCGCGAACCCGGGTCAATGCCGAGAATTATAGCCATCACGCGTCTCCGTTGTGCTGTTTAGCTGGCCTCATTAGAGGGTCGCTGCAACCTCATCAGAGATTTCACCGTTATGGTAAACTTCCTGAACATCGTCGCAATCTTCCAGCATGTCGATCAGACGCATCAGTTTCGGTGCGGTTTCTGCATCCATATCCGCTTTGGTCGACGGGATCATGGAAACTTCTGCACTGTCTGCTTTCAGGCCTGCAGCTTCCAGAGCATCGCGGACTTTACCCATCTCTTCCCATGCAGTGTAGACGTCGATTGCGCCGTCATCATAGGTCACAACGTCTTCCGCCCCAGCTTCCAGCGCTGCTTCCATGATGGTGTCTTCATCGCCTTTCTCGAAGGAGATCACACCTTTTTTGCTGAACAGATAGGCTACGGAACCGTCAGTACCGAGGTTACCGCCACATTTGCTGAATGCGTGACGCACTTCAGCAACAGTACGATTACGGTTATCAGACAGACATTCAACCATGATTGCCGTGCCGCCAGGACCGTAACCTTCGTAGATGATGGTTTCCATGTCCGCACCATCATCACCACCTACACCACGTGCGATAGCGCGGTTCAGGGTGTCACGGGTCATGTTGTTAGACAACGCTTTATCAATTGCTGCACGCAGACGCGGGTTAGCATCTGGATCGCCACCGCCCAGCTTAGCGGCCGTCACCAGCTCACGAATGATTTTAGTGAAGATTTTACCGCGCTTAGCATCCTGCGCAGCTTTACGATGTCTGGTGTTGGCCCATTTACTATGACCTGCCATAAAAATATCTCCAAAATAGCTCTACCTGTTCAGGCAGCGTTAATTACAAACTGTTCAATCGCCTGCCGGTTGCTCCAGGACTTGGTGAGTGCCGCCGCAGAGGGAGCATCAAGCCATTGGTATGCCAGATGCTCGGTAAATACGACCTGACGCTCGTGCGGTAGCGCAATACAGAACCATGATTCCGTATTACGCGTCACGCCCGGCGCATAGCGATGACGTAAATGTGAAAAGATCTCAAACTCTACCGTGCGCTGGCAGTCAATTAAGGTCAGTTGTTCAGCGACAACATCAATGGTGACCTCTTCCTTTACTTCGCGCATGGCAGCCTGCGGCGCGGTCTCTCCCTCTTCCACGCTGCCGGTTACCGACTGCCAGAAGCTGGGGTCATCACGCCGCTGTAACATCAGCACTCGTTTCGTATCCTGGGCATAGATAACCACTAAGACCGAAACGGGGCGCTTATACACTTTATCCTCCACGTCGCCTCTTCGCTGGCAATCTTCGCTCATCCCATTCACATAGTTGTCTATGCTCATAGGAATTCACTCAGTTGCCGCCTTGATACAACGCGAATGATTTCGTGTACTTTAGCCATATCAGTTATTCTCAGCCTTCTTCACAACCTGAATGCCCAGTTCAGCCAGTGCAGTCGGGTTAGCAAAGCTCGGTGCTTCAGTCATCAGACACGCTGCAGCCGTAGTTTTCGGGAAGGCAATAACATCACGGATGTTGTCGGTGCCGGTCAGCAGCATAGTCAGACGGTCAAGACCGAATGCCAGACCTGCGTGCGGCGGCGTACCGTATTTCAGGGCGTCCAGCAGGAAGCCAAATTTCTCGCGCTGTTCCTGCTCGTTGATACCCAGAATGCCAAATACCGTCTGCTGCATGTCGCCATTATGGATACGTACAGAACCACCGCCCACTTCGTAACCATTGATGACCATATCGTAAGCGTTCGCCACCGCATTTTCTGGTGCAGCTTTCAGCTCTGTCGCCGTCATGTCTTTCGGTGAAGTGAACGGATGGTGCATTGCCGTCAGACCGCCTTCGCCGTCGTCTTCAAACATTGGGAAGTCGATAACCCACAGCGGCGCCCACTTGCTTTCGTCAGTCAGACCAAGGTCTTTACCCACTTTCAGACGCAGCGCACCCATTGCATCGGCAACAATTTTCTTGTTGTCTGCGCCGAAGAAAATCATATCGCCATCTTGTGCGGCGGTGCGATCCAGAATGGCTTCGATGATTTCTGCATTAAGGAATTTAGCCACCGGACTGTTGATACCTTCCAGACCTTTCGCACGTTCGTTGACTTTGATGTAAGCCAAACCTTTCGCACCATAGATCTTAACGAAGTTACCGTATTCGTCGATCTGCTTACGGGTCAACGATGCGCCGCCCGGAACACGCAGAGCGGCAACACGGCCTTTCGGATCGTTCGCCGGACCTGCAAATACTGCAAACTCAACAGATTTCAGCAGATCGGCAACGTCGGTCAGTTCCATCGGGTTACGCAGATCCGGTTTATCAGAACCATAACGGCGTTCTGCTTCTGCAAAGGTCATTACCGGGAAATCGCCCAGATCCACGCCCTTCACTTCCAGCCACAGATGACGCACCAGCGCTTCCATTACTTCACGCACTTGCGGCGCGGTCATGAAAGAGGTTTCCACATCGATCTGAGTAAATTCAGGCTGACGGTCGGCACGCAGGTCTTCGTCGCGGAAGCATTTAACAATCTGATAGTAACGGTCAAAACCGGACATCATCAGCAACTGCTTGAACAATTGCGGGGATTGCGGCAGCGCGTAAAATTTACCTTTGTGCACACGAGAAGGCACCAGGTAGTCACGCGCGCCTTCCGGCGTGGCTTTGGTCAGCATCGGAGTTTCGATGTCGAGGAAGCCGTGGTCATCCATAAAACGGCGCACCAGGCTGGTGATTTTAGCGCGGGTTTTCAGGCGCTGAGCCATTTCCGGGCGACGCAGGTCGAGGTAGCGGTATTTCAGACGCGCTTCTTCGGTATTGACGTGGTTAGAGTCAAGCGGCAGAACATCTGCACGGTTGATGATAGTCAGCGAGGACGCCAGTACTTCGATTTCGCCAGTCGCCATATCGCGGTTAATATTTTTTTCGTCACGCGCACGTACGGTGCCCGTGACCTGAATGCAGAACTCATTACGCAGTTCAGAGGCCAGCTTTAACGCGTCCGCACGATCCGGATCGAAAAATACCTGCACGATACCTTCGCGGTCGCGCATATCGATGAAGATCAGGCTACCAAGATCACGACGACGGTTGACCCAACCACACAGAGTCACCTGCTGCCCCACGTGGGACAAACGAAGCTGTCCACAATATTCTGTACGCATGAGATATCCCTTAACTTAGCTGCCGGCGGATGTCCCCTGCTGCGCAGGTGACCTAAGTCGCAGCGTTAGCTGTATGTCACAACTGAATGAAAAAGGCGGCTATTATACTGGAAATTCTGCCGCACCGTAAGAGCCTGGCCCGCGCTGGAACGCCTCGTTACCACTTTATATCGGGCCTGAAATCAGACTCTACGCCAGTTTGCTATAAAGGTGTTGCCCGAACTCATAAAAATTAACAAAATTTGTCGTTCCGCCATCGGCTAATCGCATTAAGGTGAGAGGCACGATTTTGTTTTGTCAGGAGTCATCATGCTTGAACTTAATGCTAAAACCACCGCGCTGGTGGTGATTGATTTACAAGAAGGCATCTTACCTTTTGCCGGAGGTCCACATACTGCCGATGAGGTGGTTAATCGCGCCGGGAAGCTGGCGGCGAAATTTCGCGCCAGCGGTCAGCCCGTGTTTCTGGTGCGCGTTGGCTGGTCTGCCGATTACGCCGAAGCATTAAAACAGCCGGTTGATGCCCCCTCCCCCGCAAAAGTGTTACCCGAAAACTGGTGGCAATATCCTGCTGCATTAGGTGCAACCGACAGCGATATCGAAATCATCAAACGTCAATGGGGTGCGTTTTACGGTACGGATCTGGAGTTGCAATTACGCCGCCGGGGTATCGATACAATAGTGTTATGTGGGATCTCGACCAATATCGGTGTTGAATCCACCGCCCGCAATGCCTGGGAACTCGGTTTTAATCTGGTGATTGCCGAAGATGCCTGTAGCGCCGCTAGCGCCGAGCAGCACAATAACAGCATTAATCATATCTACCCGCGCATCGCCCGTGTGCGTAGCGTTGAAGAGATCCTCAACGCGTTATGATTTACATCGGTCTGCCGCAATGGTCGCATCCTAAATGGGGACGTCTGGGGATCACCAGTCTGGAAGAGTACGCCCGCCACTTTAACTGCGTAGAGGGCAACACTACTCTGTATGCACTGCCGAAAGCGGAAGTTGTGCTGCGCTGGCGTGAGCAAACCAGCGACGATTTCCGTTTTTGTTTTAAGTTCCCGGCAACTATTTCGCATCAGGCTGCATTACGTCATTGCGACGATTTAGTGACAGAGTTTTTCACCCGTATGTCGCCGCTGGCACCACGCATTGGGCAATTCTGGCTGCAATTACCCGCTACCTTCGGTCCACGGGATCTGCCTGCGCTTTGGCATTTTCTCGATACTCTACCTGGCGAGTTTACCTACGGTGTGGAAGTTCGCCATCCGCTATTTTTTGCCAAAGGGGAAGAAGAACAAACGCTTAATCGCGGCTTGCATCAACGTGGCGTTAATAGGGTAATACTGGACAGCCGCCCGGTTCATGCCGCACGTCCACATAATGAAGCCATTCGCGACGCCCAACGTAAAAAACCAAAGGTTCCGGTGCATGCGGTCCTGACGGCAACAAACCCGCTGATCCGTTTTATTGGCAGCGATGATATGACACAAAGCCGGGAGTTATTTCAGGTCTGGTTACAGAAATTAGCCCAGTGGCATCAGAGCACAACACCGTATCTTTTTCTGCATACGCCGGATATCGCCCAGGCGCCAGAGCTGGTACATACCCTGTGGGAAGACTTGCGCGCCATACTTCCAGTGATCGGAGCAGTCCCGGCGATCCCACAGCAATCTTCTCTTTTCTGAATTTGCCACCTATCATAGACGAGTGCCATTGGCCGTTTTAAAGGGAGTTTGTATGGTAAGCGCGCTGTATGCCGTTTTAGGTGCGTTGTTATTAATGAAGTTCTCTTTTGATGTTGTTCGCCTGCGAATGCAATATCGCGTTGCCTATGGCGACGGCGGTTTTAGCGAACTGCAAAGCGCCATTCGCATTCACGGCAACGCGGTAGAATATATTCCTATCGCGATTGTGTTGATGCTGTTTATGGAAATGAATGGCGCCGAAACCTGGATGGTGCATATTTGCGGCATTATTTTGCTTGCTGGTCGTCTGATGCACTATTACGGTTTTCATCATCGTCTGTTTCGCTGGCGGCGTTCCGGCATGAGCGCCACCTGGTGTGCGCTGTTGCTGATGGTGCTGGCAAATCTTTGGTACATGCCCTGGGAGTTGGTTTTCTCCCTGCGTTAGCGCACAATACGCCACTTTCTTTTTCCCGGATTTTTACGTTATGTCTCACCGCGACACGCTATTTTCTGCCCCTATCGCCAGCCTGGGCGACTGGACCTTTGATGAACGGGTAGCCGAAGTCTTCCCGGATATGATTCAGCGCTCCATCCCCGGCTACTCCAATATTATTTCAATGATTGGCATGCTGGCTGAACGTTTCGTTCAACCTGGTACGCAGGTTTACGATTTAGGGTGTTCTTTGGGCGCGGCGACGCTCTCGGTGCGTCGCAACATTCACCATGATAATTGCAAGATTATCGCCATCGACAATTCCCCGGCGATGATTGAACGTTGCCGTCGTCATATTGACGCTTACAAAGCGCCAACGCCAGTTGACGTGATTGAAGGTGATATTCGCGATATCGCCATTGAAAACGCGTCGATGGTAGTACTGAATTTTACCCTGCAATTCCTGGCACCTTCCGAGCGCCAGGCATTACTGGATAAAATTTATCAAGGGCTGAATCCTGGCGGAGCCCTGGTGCTTTCAGAAAAATTCAGTTTTGAAGATGCCAAAGTCGGTGAGTTATTGTTCAACATGCATCACGACTTTAAACGTGCCAATGGTTATAGCGAACTGGAAATCAGTCAGAAACGCAGTATGTTAGAAAACGTGATGCTGACCGATTCCGTTGAAACGCATAAAGCGCGTTTACATAAAGCCGGATTTGAACATAGCGAGCTATGGTTCCAGTGCTTTAACTTTGGTTCACTGGTGGCATTAAAAGCAGAGGACGCTGCATGATCGACTTTGGTAACTTTTATTCTCTGATTGCCAAAAATCATCTTTCACACTGGCTGGAAACCCTGCCCGCGCAGATTGCCAGCTGGCAGCGTGAACAGCAGCACGGCCTGTTTAAACAGTGGTCCAATGCGGTGGAATTTCTGCCTGAAATCAAACCGTATCGTCTCGATTTACTGCATAGCGTGACGGCTGAAAGCGAAGAGCCGCTGAACGCCGGGCAGATTAAGCGCATTGAAACCCTGATGCGTAACCTGATGCCGTGGCGTAAAGGGCCGTTCTCGCTGTATGGCGTCAACATTGACACCGAATGGCGTTCTGACTGGAAATGGGATCGTGTTCTGCCGCACCTTTCTGATTTAACCGGGCGCACCATTCTGGATGTTGGCTGCGGCAGCGGTTATCACATGTGGCGTATGATTGGCGCCGGAGCACATCTGGCGGTAGGTATTGATCCTACGCAACTGTTCCTCTGCCAGTTCGAAGCGGTACGCAAACTGCTGGGTAATGATCAACGCGCGCATTTATTACCGTTGGGGATTGAGCAGCTTCCAGCGCTGAAAGCCTTTGATACCGTCTTTTCGATGGGCGTGCTATATCATCGTCGTTCACCACTGGAACACCTTTGGCAGTTGAAAGATCAACTGGTCAATGAAGGTGAACTGGTACTGGAAACGCTGGTTATTGATGGCGATGAGAACACCGTACTGGTGCCAGGCGATCGTTATGCACAGATGCGTAATGTCTATTTTATTCCGTCAGCACTGGCGCTAAAGAACTGGCTGAAGAAGTGCGGTTTTGTTGATATCCGCATTGCGGATGTGAGCGTTACCACTACGGAAGAGCAGCGACGCACCGAATGGATGGTAACAGAATCACTGGCCGATTTTCTCGATCCGCATGATCCGGGCAAAACGGTGGAAGGTTATTCTGCGCCTAAACGCGCGGTGTTAATTGCGCGTAAGCCGTAAAGGTCAGGTATTACTGCCAAATGCGACATGAATGCCTTATCCGGCCTACGAATTCCCGCAAATTCAATATATTGCAGAAGCTATGTAGGCCTGATAAGCATAGCGCATCTGGCAGTTTTGCGTTTGCATAACCTCAGCGCCCTTTCCGGGCGCTATTCGCTTCTTATGCCTGGATGGCAGGCTGATCAAATGCCGTTAACTTCGGCACACTGCCCGTATATTTTTCGATATACACCAGCGAGGTATTTCCGGCACACGCGTTCGCCAGTTGTGAGCTGGGAATATCCGCCGTTAATACGTTCGCACAACCATTTTTGCACAAACCATTTTCCAGATCAGGCCATGCGCCTTCATGTACGCACACCACGCCTTTTTTGATACCGTCTGTCACCACGGCCCCTGCCAAAATCTGCCCGCGTTTGTTCCAGACACGCACCAGATCGCCACTTGCAATACCGAATCGCGCGGCATCTTCAGTGTGAATAGTGACGGGTTCACGATCGGCAACGGCATATTTTTTACGCAACTCAGCATAGTTAAGCTGGCTGTGTAAACGGTGAGCCGGATGAGCAGTCAGAAGCTGCAATTGCTTCTCGTCAGCGGTGCCTTTCCATTCATCTGGAGCCAGCCAGGTTGGGTGTGCCGGGCAATCCTTATAGCCAAATTTTTCCAGCGTTTTTGAATAGATTTCAATTTTGCCGCTTGGCGTACCCAGCGCATTTTTCACTGGATCGGCACGGAAATCACCGTAGCGAACATATTGCTCGTTCTTCTCGCTGCGGCGCATTTCAAGCAGTTTATTTTGCTGCCAGAAGGTCCCAAACACCGGCATACTGACACGCTGCGCACGGGCGCCTTTCTGGGCAGCATCATAAAAGAATTTCAGCCACGCCATTTCATCTTTACCTTCGGTATAAATCTCTTTACCACCGGGTTTCAGCAATTCCGCAAGGTCGGCAAACACATCAAAATCATTGCGAGCTTCAAATTGTGGAGGCACTGCCTGCTTCATCGGCACAATATGCTGGTTACTGTAATCGCCGGTCATCGTCAGGTCATTGCGCTCAAACGATGTGGTGATCGGTAATACGATATCTGCATGTTTGGCGGCTGCCGTCCAGTAACACTCAGAAACGACGATCATTTCCGGTTTCTGCCAGGCTTTAATCAGGCGATTAGTATCCTGGTGATGGGTGAAATTACCGCCGCCGGCCCACCAAATCATTTTAATATCCGGGTAGGTTTGCTCTTTACCGTTGTGTTGGTATTTGCCACCTGGATTTTCCAGTGCAGCGACAATGCGGGCAACAGGAATTGCCATCATGCCGCCATCATCAGCTTCTTCACTCGCCTGTCCGGCAATTGCCGCAGACATTTCCGGCAGCACGCCGCCAACACGCGTCGGGTTACCACCGTTGGAATAATGGTATGAGAAACCAAAACCGCCGCCCGGCGTACCAATCTGCCCAAGCATTGCCGCCAGCGTCACCAGCATCCAGTGTTTCTGTTCTCCGTATTGCTGGCGTTGGATCCCCCAGCCTGCCATCAGCATCGTGCGATTCGCCGCCATCAATTCAGCCAGTTTGACAATCTGCGCTTCCGGGACACCCGTAATTTCTGCCGCCCAGGCCGCGCTCTTCGGCGTATTATCATTCTTGCCTGTCAGATATTCTTCAAATTGCGGGTAGCCGGTGGTGTATTTTTCAAGGAAGGCTTTATCGTGCTTGCTTTGTGTCACCAGGGTATGCGCGATACCTAACATCAGCGCTACGTCGGTCCCCATATTCGGCGCGATCCAGGTCGCGTTATCGCCAAAGAACTCTATTGTTTCGGAACGGATAGGGTCGATGGCAATCACCGGTTTGCCCGATTTCTTCAGCTGATGGAAGTATTCCAGCCCTTGTTCATCGGTACTGCTCCAGGCAATTTTTAAGGTATTAAGCGGGTTCATTCCCCACAACACCACCACCTGGCTATTTTCCAGAATTAATGGCCAGGACGTTTGCTGTTCGTAAACCTCCACGGAACCCACCACGTGCGGCATGATGACCTGAGCGGCCCCGGTAGAGTAATCACCACTATGCCCGGAATAACCGCCTGCCAGATTCATATAACGCTGCATCAGCGTTTGTGCTTTATGCAGTACACCTGAAGAACGCCAGCCGTAGGAACCGGCAAAAATAGCCGATGGACCGTTGGCTTTGCGAATACGATCGTGCTGCTCATGAATCAGCTTTAACGCTTGTTCCCAGGTCACCTGAACATAGCTATCTTCGCCACGCCCTTTGGCCGGTTTCAGCGGGTTTTCAAGGTAGCTTTTTCTGACCATCGGATGCTGGATACGCGCCGTGGCGTGCACCTGATCCGCCGCAGTAGACTGCAAAGAGTTCGGTATGGTTTTTGCCAGCGCACCGGTGGAAGACACAATTTTTCCGTCCTTCACCTCTACGTTCATCGCCCCCCAGCGCCCCGCTGTCAGAATTTTACCGCCGTTTTCATCTGCCCATGCGGGTAGCGGCGTAGCAGAGGTCACTACCAGCGCCCCCGCAGCAATACCGCTATGCTTAATAAATTCGCGTCGTGTTAATGTCATAAATTCCTCCCTGATCAACCAGGATCACTTTTTCTCAGTTATATCTTTGGCGTTGTACTGGAAGTACCGCGTCAAAATGTCCAGTTCGTTGTCGCTCATGCTGGTACGAGCCCCCATTCCTTTGGCGATGGAGGGCCAGGCATTAACGGTGTAATGATCTGCGGCAATAGGTGCATGGCACCCGGCGCAGTAGGTATCATCAAGTTTTCCTGCGTATTGCCACAACGGTTTACGGTCCGCTAACGCGGGATCAAGAAGCTCACCCTGCAATGACGCCGCACGCCATTGATTACCGTATTCATCAGCCTGCCATTCGCTGATGACAGTAAGAGCCTTGATACCTGCATCACTTAACGTAGCTATTGCCAGCCGCTGACCACGTGCAACATAGAGCGTGTTTTCGCTGCCCTGCATTTGATAACCCTGCAACTGGACAATTGGCTGTTTGCCGCTGGCATCAACAACCGTGAGATCCGTACCTGGATTCGCGGTAGCCAGCTCGCCTATACGAGAGGGTTTGAAAGGATAAATATGTGCGCCATTGGTGACAGATGTAGCAGCCTGAACTTCCAGTTCATGCACCGCGTTGTCATCCATTTTTATTTCCGGCGGAAAGTGGGCAATTCCTTTATGGCAATCAATACATGTTTCGCCATCTTTTTGTGCTTTGGTATGCATTTTCTGGGCCGATTCACTTTGTGATGCAATATCCATAGCATTGAACGTATGACAACTGCGGCAGGTCGCTGAATCTGTTTCTCTTAATTGTTTCCAGACCGTTTCCGCCATTTCCTGGCGATGGGCTTCGAATTTATCGTCGCTGTCTATTTTTCCACTAACAAATTCATGATAAATATCTTTAGATGCTTTTAATTTAGCAAATAAATAATCCACGCCTGACTTTGGAATATGGCAATCGGCGCACTCGGCGCGAATCCCTTTCTGATTAGAAAAGTGGACAGTTCCCTGATACTCCTCAAACGGTTTACTCATCGAGTGGCACGACAGGCAAAAAGCAGTTTCTGATGTTTTATGCAAAACGTGTTGTGACAACAACAAACCACCGACGCCAACGAGCACACCAACTACCAGCATAATTAAACCAATGCGTTTTTTCCTTCGCATATATCCCTCGAATTAAAGTCCAACATCCACTTGCTGTATAAATAAATATATAACGTATTTTTGATTAAATAAGAGCAATACAACACTGCCTGAAATAAAAGGTAAAGAATATGATTTATTGCAATTTAACTATCAATAACCAGGAAAGATTCTGTACATTATTTTTAATATATATTTGGCAGTTTTAATAAATTAAACCACATAATTAAAATGAATGTATGTAACCTTTTTAATGCTATTTTTTGTACAACGCAGATCTACAATCCCGTCGATGCAATACAGGTTTTGTTTGTTTTTCATACAGGCCAGGGACAAAAAAAGGCCCCTGTTGAATGGGCAGGGGCCTGGTACGAGCAAGCATCATATTGGGCGACATGATGCAACGGTAAAAATCATTTGGCCTGATGGCGCATGATGACTCCTTTCATTTCAGCAACCGCCGCCCCGTCTACAACATAACGCGAATACTCGTCCGCGTGTGTATCTGATGACATGGACAATCCTTGATTACGATAACGCATCGGTGAGGCTTGCCAAGCTCCTGCGGAGCTATGGACTTCCAGCACTCCGGCATCGAGGAAGTGGTGCAGATTTTCTGCACGGACTCCTGCTCCGGCCATGATGATTGGAGCGTCACTATGAGCAATAAGTTCCATAATTTTTGATAAACCTTGCAGTGCGTCAGATTTTTGCCCGGAAGTCAGCACCCTGGCAACGCCCAATTCAGCAAGATTATTGAGTGCATTTAGCGGGTTAGCGCACATATCGAAGGCGCGATGAAAAGTCACTGCCAGCGGCCCGGCGGCAGCCATTATTTTTTCCATTCGCCGCATATCGACATTGCCATCAACATCCAGAACGCCCGTCACCAGCCCCGGAAAACCTAATTCGCGAACTGTGCGGATATCGTCAAGAATGGCGGCAAACTCAGCGTCGCTATAGCAAAAATCGCCACCGCGCGGGCGGATAATAGGATGCACAGGAATCGTAATCTGCTGACGCACAGATTTCAGCACGCCCAGCGACGGCGTCAACCCTCCTTCTTTTGGGGCTGCGCATAATTCAATTCTGTCTGCGCCGTTTTGCTGCGCCGTTAGCGCGCATTCCATGCTGTAACAGCAAATTTCCAGTAATGCCATTTTGACTCCTTAATTACGCCGACTGTTCGCTGGCAACAATCTCTTCAATGGACCACGGATGAAACTTAATGGTTGTTCTGCCATCAGTGACCGCCAGCGTCGGATTCGGTAATCGCTCGTGTTCGCCTTTTGGAGAACGGGTCTTCACCGAAATCCCCGGCTGGCTGAGTCCTTCATCAGAAAGCAGCGCCAGCGCGCGCGCATTCAGCGTTTCTGGCTCGCCCGGCAGAACGATTTCGATATGTTCCCAACCTTCGTGCGGGTAACGTTTTTCTCCCGGCCACGGTAACTCAACAATGGAAAATTGCCAGTGAGCAACCTGTACCGGTTCGTGCAATTTAAACAGACAAATCGGTCTGCCATTGATCATATTTTCTGACAAAAGCTCGCCGCACTGTTCAAACCCGCGACGCCAGCGTTCAGCGGTGGCGTTTTGATGGCAACGCAAAGAAATGTGATCGGCAGTCAGCGGAGTGATATCCAGCCCCAGACGACGGGAAAGTTCGTCTAATGCATGGATAAATCGCGGTAAATCTGTTGCAATATCCTGCAACTCGTCGATAGATTGCCAGTTCGCCATAATCACTCTTCGTCTTTCAGTAAAAGCGCTAATTTACCCTGTTGCCCTTCCCCAACCAACCGCTGATTTCATGCAGTACCCGATGCAATAGTAAAAACGGCAGTGCGCCGCGCGCACGTTGCTGACGAAAACAGCCATTTGCAGTATACTCCCGCCCTAATTTCTTTAACTGGCGCGAGCAATTTTCGCTCGCTTCATCAATGTAAGGTATTCCGGTGAATATTCAGGCTCTTCTCTCAGAAAAAGTCCGTCAGGCCATGATTGCGGCAGGCGCGCCTGCAGATTGCGAACCGCAGGTTCGTCAGTCAGCAAAAGTTCAGTTCGGCGACTATCAGGCTAACGGCATGATGGCAGTTGCTAAAAAACTGGGTATGGCACCGCGACAATTAGCAGAGCAGGTGCTGACTCATCTGGATCTTAACGGTATCGCCAGCAAAGTTGAGATCGCGGGTCCGGGCTTTATCAATATTTTCCTCGATCCTGCATTCCTGGCTGAACATGTTCAGCAGGCGCTGGCGTCCGACCGTCTCGGTATTGCTACACCAAAAAAACAGACTATTGTCGTTGACTATTCCGCGCCGAACGTGGCGAAAGAGATGCACGTCGGTCATCTGCGCTCCACTATTATTGGCGACGCAGCAGTACGTACCCTTGAGTTCCTCGGCCACAACGTAATTCGCGCGAACCACGTCGGCGACTGGGGAACCCAGTTCGGTATGCTGATTGCGTGGCTGGAAAAACAGCAGCAGGAAAATGCCGGTGACATGGAACTGGCGGATCTTGAAGGTTTCTACCGCGACGCGAAAAAACATTACGACGAAGATGAAGAGTTCGCCGAGCGTGCACGTAACTACGTGGTAAAACTGCAAAGCGGTGACGAATATTTCCGCGAGATGTGGCGCAAACTGGTCGACATCACCATGACGCAGAACCAGATCACCTACGATCGTCTGAACGTGACGCTGACTCGCGATGACGTCATGGGTGAAAGCCTGTACAACCCGATGCTGCCGGGCATCGTGGCAGATCTCAAAGCCAAAGGTCTGGCAGTAGAAAGCGAAGGCGCGACCGTCGTATTCCTTGATGAGTTCAAAAATAAGGAAGGCGAACCGATGGGCGTCATCATTCAGAAGAAAGATGGCGGCTATCTCTACACCACCACGGATATCGCCTGTGCGAAATATCGTTATGAAACACTGCATGCCGATCGCGTGTTGTATTACATCGACTCCCGTCAGCATCAGCACCTGATGCAAGCGTGGGCAATCGTCCGTAAAGCGGGCTACGTGCCGGAATCCGTGCCGCTGGAACACCACATGTTCGGCATGATGTTGGGTAAAGACGGCAAACCATTCAAAACCCGCGCAGGTGGCACGGTGAAACTTGCAGACCTGCTGGATGAGGCGCTGGAACGTGCACGTCGTCTGGTAGCAGAGAAGAACCCGGATATGCCAGCCGACGAGCTGGAAAAACTGGCCAACGCGGTGGGTATTGGTGCGGTGAAATACGCGGATCTCTCCAAAAATCGGACTACCGACTACATCTTCGACTGGGACAACATGCTGGCATTTGAGGGTAACACCGCGCCGTACATGCAGTATGCATACACCCGTGTATTGTCCGTGTTCCGTAAAGCGGAAATTAGCGAAGAGCAACTGGCTGCAGCACCAGTGATCATCCGTGAGGATCGTGAAGCGCAACTGGCTGCTCGCCTGTTGCAGTTTGAAGAAACCCTCACCGTGGTCGCCCGTGAAGGCACGCCGCACGTGATGTGTGCTTATCTGTACGATCTGGCCGGTCTGTTCTCAGGCTTCTACGAGCATTGCCCGATCCTCAGCGCAGAAAACGAAGAAGTACGTAACAGCCGTCTGAAACTGGCACAACTGACCGCGAAAACGCTGAAACTGGGTCTGGATACGCTGGGTATTGAGACGGTAGAGCGTATGTAATCACGTTATGCTGCAAAAGCCGATGTCGCTGTTACGGACATCGGCTTTTTTATCACTGCCGATAATTCACAATCACTTCATTACGTTGCACCTTCAGCGGCGGAATTAACCGTCCTCCGCCAGAGACTTCCCATATATATCGCAAAGTTTCTGTCGCCGGTACGCCGGAAAAGGCCACTGTGGTTCCGCTCTGCCCCTCTAATTCGACGCAACGAGATTGCGAACACAAGCGCACACGCAGTCCCACTGGCGTCGGGCCGATAAGCTGATAACGCCATGCCACCTGTGTTATTAATCCTGGAGCAGGTTGTCGTGGGGAAAGAAGCGCTGACGACATCGACTCGCCGCGATGATTTAGCGTAATTCCCACGTTGCTTGCCAGCCACATCCCCTCCCCGGCAGCTTGCACCAGCATCGGAAACAATAACATTGCTAATAAGATTCTCATCATTTACCGCCAATCGTCGCCGTCATACGGATATGCCGGTTATCAGAAAGCTCCAGATTCGACAACACCACTAACTGCGGCAGACTGCGGCGCAGAAAGCGAGACAATAACGGTCGCAGTGCGTGGTTCACCAACAGCACTGGCGGCGCGCCCAACATCTCCTGACGAGATAATGCTTCCTGAGTTTGCGCCAGCAAGCGGTCCGCCAGCCCCGGTTCAAGGCCACCACCGCCCTGTAACGCCTGTAACAACAAACGTTCAAGCGGTGTGTCCAGCCCAATAACGTGGACCTCATCTTTGCCAGGAAACCACTGCTGAGTAATCGCCCGCCCCAGTGCCACACGCACGACGGCGGTTAATTCATGTGGCTCGATCTGGACAGGCGCATGTTCCGCCAGCATTTCGAGAATGGTGCGCATATCACGAATTGGTACTTTTTCATCAAGAAGGTTTTGCAGCACCTTATGCAGCGTGGTGAGCGTGACGACGCCAGGAACAAGATCTTCCGTCAGTTTTGGCATCTCCTGGCCGACGCGCTCCAGTAGCTGTTGCGCCTCCTGACGACCAAACAACTCTGCGGCATGTTGGCTAATAAGATGGTTAAGGTGCGTTGCCACCACCGTACTGGCTTCAACCACCGTATACCCCTGAATCTGCGCCTGTTCTTTTAGCGCACTTTCGATCCAGATGGCACTCAAACCAAATGCCGGATCGACAGTCGCTTCGCCAGGTAATGTTCCGGCGGCAGTCCCTGGGTTGATCGCCAACCAGCGCCCCGGATAAGCATCACCACTGCCTATCTCGACACCTTTCATCAAAATGCGATAGCGGGCAGGTTGCAGATCCATATTGTCGCGAATGTGCACCACCGGCGGCAGAAAGCCCATCTCCTGGGCAAATTTCTTGCGAATACTGCGAATACGCCCCAGCAATTCGCCATCCTGTTGAAAATCAACCATCGGGATCAGTCGATAACCCACTTCCATACCCAATGAATCTTCCAGTTGCACATCGTTCCAGGTCGCTTCGACAACAGCATTGTTCTCAGCCATTTTTACTGGCTTCGGTTCTGCTGGCATTTTTTGTTCGCGTCCGCGGATCCACCAGGCCAGCCCCAGCAATCCGGCAGTGAACAGCAAAAATACCAAGTTCGGCATTCCCGGTACCAAACCGAGTAACCCTAAAACGGCAGCACTTAACAGCATCACGCTGGGGTTACTAAAAAGCTGATTCACCATCTGCTCGCCGACATCCTGATCGGTGCTGACACGCGTAACAATAACCCCCGCGGCGGTAGAAATAACCAGCGCCGGAATTTGCGCCACCAGCCCATCACCGATAGTCAGCAGCGTATAAGTTTCCGCCGCATGCCCCATGCTCATGTCATGTTGCAGCACACCGACCAGCAATCCGCCAACAACGTTAATGACCATGATGAGGATCCCGGCGATGGCATCGCCGCGAACAAACTTACTTGCCCCGTCCATTGAGCCGTAAAAATCAGCCTCCTGAGTCACTTCACTGCGGCGTTTTTTCGCCTCATCCTCACCTATCAATCCGGCGTTAAGGTCGGCATCAATCGCCATCTGTTTACCCGGCATACCATCCAGAACAAAGCGCGCGCCCACTTCCGCAATACGTCCGGCACCTTTGGTAATCACCATAAAGTTGATGATCACGAGGATAACGAACACCACAATACCGATAGCGAAATTGCCACCCACAAGGAAGTGACCAAACGCTTCGACCACCTTCCCTGCCGCCGCCGCACCAGTATGCCCTTCCATCAAAATGATACGAGTTGAAGCCACGTTAAGAGCCAGACGCAGCAGCGTGGTAAACAGCAGAATGGTCGGAAACGCGGCAAACTCGAGCGTACGCTGGGTAAACATCGCCACCAGCAACACCATAATCGACAGAGCAATATTGAACGTGAACAACAAGTCGAGAATGAATGCGGGCAGTGGCAACACCATCATCGACAAAATAAGCAGGATCAAAATCGGTCCGGCAAGGATCTGCCATTGTGTCGATTTCAGGTTTGTGGGCAGGCGCAGCATCGCGGCCAGATTACTCATGGGTCGGTTTCTCGTTGATAAAATCCAGAGCTTCCGGCACCGGAAGATGAGTAGGTTGTTCAGGGCGTTGTCCACCTGCCAGACGCCAGCGTTTCAGTTGCCAGACCCAGGCCAGCACTTCCGCCACGGCGGCATAGAGTTGGGCGGGTATTTGTTGACCGATTTCGGCATGTCGATACAGCGCACGTGCCAGCGGCGGTGCTTCGAGGGTCGGGACGTTATTTTCAGCAGCTATTTCACGAATGCGTAATGCCACCAACCCCGCCCCCCTGGCGACGACTTTTGGCGCACTCATTTTGTTTTCGTCGTACTGCAAAGCCACTGAGTAGTGAGTTGGGTTATTGACGATAACGTCCGCTTTCGGCACATCGGCCATCATCCGCCGCCGCGCCGCAGCTCGCTGCATCTGACGAATTCGCCCTTTGACATGGGGATCGCCTTCACTTTGTTTGAACTCATCACGAATATCCTGCCGTGACATGCGCAGCTTTTTAAGGTGGCTGAAAATTTGGAAAAAGACGTCAAATCCCACCATTGGAATAACGCCAGGCACGATCAGCAGCGCGCATAATCCCACCAGCTCCATCGCATTAGTCATGGCAGAAATGGGGGACTCCGCCATTAAGCGCATCATCTGCGGCCAGTGGTACCAGAGATAAAAACCGGTGACACTCCCCACCAGAATAGATTTCAGGATTGCCTTTAACAGTTCTGCCCCAGTTTGGGCCGAGAAGATACGTTTAATACCCGGCAATGGATTAAGTCTGGAAAACTTCGGCTGCAATGATTTACCGCTGAATACCAGACCTCCCAGCATGACCGGCGAAATGAGCGCCACCAGCACAACGCCGCTAATCAGCGGCAACAGTGCCAGCATAGCTTCTCTGATCAGCAAAATAATCTGCCCGAGGATCATGTTTGGATCATTGATGATACGGTGATCGAAATGCAGCCCAACGGAGAGCATCCCTGACAATCGACGGGCCAGCGACGCACCCCCAAACCAGATAACACTAATCCCCACCAGCAAAATCAGCAGTGAGGTCAGTTCACGGGAACGCGGGATCTGCCCCTCCTCCCGCGCTTTTTCAAGTCGGTGAGGTGTAGGGTCTTCTGTTTTGTCGTCGCTCTCGTCAGACACGTCGCCAATCCTGAAAATAAAAATAAGCGTGAATAATGCCAGAGCAACAAGAGTTCAATGGTTTGAGTAAGGGGCAAAGTTGGCGGGATTTAGGGCTTTTGCCGCAGCACACCGGGATTGAATTTCTTAATCAAATCTCGCGCAACCAACAGATCGGGAGCGGTCGCCACCATTTCCATATCACTATGACTGTTAATGATTTTCGTCATTATCTGGCGCATCAGCGCAGAATCATCAACAGACAACACACTGATCTTGCTCATGGTTGCTCCTTACTTAACGCACACACCGTCTGTCTGCGCAACGTGAAGTTACGCTCAAGGTGGCTGAAGTTTTCAGAGTAACCCACAAACAACAATCCATCGGGTTTCAGCAACGGGGTAAAAGTTCCCGCCCCACCTTTAATTGAGTGGGTTGCACGAAAGATGGTATTCAAATTACCCGGCATCCGGCGTTTCTGGCTGCAAATTCAGCAGACGTTGCTCCATATCGGCCAACAATTCGTCCGCTTCACCAAAAAATGTCTGATAAAAATCGCTTATATCCGTGATCACGCTGTCACCTCGGTTCGGCTGATGGCATTGTGGAAACACTGACCTGTGGTACTCCCCCGGTTTTTTCCAGGACGCTTACAGGCACATTCTGGCTTTCAGCGTTTTCATGCAAAATGGTCTGTTCGGCTTGTTTATTCAGAACCAACAGGCTGATTCGGCGGTTAATGGCGTCGTCAGGTCCACGATCGCTAAGTCGCATGGTGGCCGCCATACCAACCACCCGTAGCACTTTGCCGTCATCCAGCCCGCCAGCCGCCAACTCGCGGCGCGACGCATTGGCGCGTTCAGTGGAAAGCTCCCAGTTGCTATAACCTTTCTCGCCATTCGCATAGGGGAAGTCATCGGTATGTCCTGAGAGGCTGATACGGTTGGGGATCCCATTCAGCACTGGTGCAATAGCCCGCAGAATATCGCGCATATAGGGCTCAACATCGGCACTGCCGATTTTAAACATCGGGCGATTCTGGCTATCGATTATCTGAATACGTAAACCCTCCTGCACCAGATCGATTTTGAGATGCGGACGCAACGCCCGGAGTTTCGGATCTGACTCAATGAGCTGATCAAGATCGCCGCGCAATTTACGCAACCGGCTTTGTTCCATGCGTTTTTTCAGCTCTTCAATGTTCAGTTGTTTATTCACTTCTCCCCGTTGTTGAGTGTAATCGTCGCCGCCGCCCGGTATCGGACTTTCACTGTTGGAGATACGGTTACCGCCGGTTACGGCTGTCGCCAGCGGCGTACGAAAATATTCCGCGATCTGAATAAGTTCCTTTGGGCTGGAGATGGAGATCAGCCACATGACCAAAAAGAAAGCCATCATAGCGGTCATAAAGTCAGCATACGCAATCTTCCACGATCCATGTGCTGCACCGTGGCTTTTCGCTTTACGTCGTTTGACGACAATGATCGGATGCGTTTGATTCTTCATGCTTCCTCAGTCGCCGTCTGCTGTTGCGGATTCTTCACCGCCCGGACATGCTCTTCCAGTTCGATAAACGATGGGCGTTCGCTGGAGTAGAGCGTTTTGCGGCCAAATTCAACGGCAATCGGCGGAGCATAGCCGTTAAGATTCGAAAGCAGTGTGACTTTTACGCACTGCATCATTTTGCTGGTTTCTGCGCTTTTCTGGCGTAATACAGTAGCCAACGGTGAAATAAATCCATACGCCAGTAAGATCCCGAGGAAAGTGCCCACCATAGCGTGAGCAATCAGCATGCCCAGTTCGGCGGCTGGACGGTCAGCCGATCCCAGCGCGTGGACCACCCCCATCACCGCCGCGACAATACCAAATGCCGGAAGTGAATCTCCCACCAGCGCCAGGCTATTCGCCGGAACTTCCGCTTCGCTTTCGTGAGTCTCAATCTCTTCATCCATCAACGCTTCGATTTCGAAGGCGTTCATATGACCACTGATAATCAGGCGCAGATAATCGACGATAAAATCAAGCATGACGCTATCTGCGAGGATGCGTGGGTAGCTGGCGAAGATCTCGCTCTCACGGGGATTTTCAATATCGCGCTCCAGCGAAAACATCCCCATCTGCCGCGATTTCGTCATCAGCCGATACAACAGCGCTAGGAGATCCATATACATCGCTTTGGTGTATTTGGAGCGACGAAACAGTAACGGCAACGCCTTCAGCGTGCCCTTGATCGCTTTTCCGTTATTGCCAACGATAAATGACCCAATGCCTGCACCGGCAATAATCACCAGTTCTGCGGGTTGATAGAGTGCTCCAAGACTTCCGCCAGTCATCAAATAACCGCCGAAAACAGTACCGAGTACGACCAGGTAACCTAATAAGATAAGCACGACATCATCCTTCCACTGTTGACCATGACAGGATGTTCAGTTGCCAGTTGTTAACCCACGGTCAGGGCAAAAAAAGCAGCGATAATGGCTTACCGCTGCTGGAATATTTAGCCACACCATTTCCGTTAAACAGCCTGTACTCTCTGTTCATCCAGCAGTTGTGGGATAATATCGGCAGGATTCTGGGAAAGTTTACGTCTTTTTACCGCACGGGATGGCGGTTGGCATAAGCTGCAGGCAAAACTGCCAGCAGGCTGGTGAGCATGGGTGATAAAATTACCGCCGCAGCAGTTGCAACCGGACAATTGCAACAAATCGCTTTCGACAAACCGCACCAATGTCCAGGCACGGGTTAACGCCAGCAACGGTCCTTCTTCTGCTTGCGGGCACTGCTCAAGATATAATCGATAAGCTTTAATTACCGCATCCACCCCGCTGCATAAACCAGTTTTCAAGAGAAACTGCCACGCATTACAAAACATCGACGCATGAACATTTTGTTCCCAGGTCATAAACCAGTCCGTGGAGAACGGCAGCATACCTTTTGGCGGGGGACTGCCGCGCAGCTCTTTATATAGCTTGATCAGGCGGCCACGACTTAACTGTGTTTCGCTTTCCAGCATCTGCAAACGAGCGCCGAGGGTAATCAACTCCATTGCCAACTGGATATCACGCGCTTCCTGAACAATGCTTTTCTCGCTCATCATCAGGCCCTTTTTTTACGTAGCGCTTCTTCGGCCTGATTCACATCGCTTAACAAGCGCGTTGAGAGCATGATCCCGGTATGAATTTGCTGGAGATCATCAACACGAGAATCCTGCGTCAGACGGGTAATAGTCTGGTGGCTGTCAAAGCGGAAGTGGCAAACCAGTTGATTGGTTTCTGCCAATTTAACCATTTGCGGAAGAGTCAGAGCCGATAATGTCGAGGCCATATCTTCATTAATACCGAGACGAAACATAGCGGACGCTTTGTCCTGAACGATCAGACGTTGTGCAAGGAGTAAATATGACAAGTTGATGTCATAAATGTGTTTCAGCAACTCGGAGGTATGCATTATTCCCATCCAGAATAACTAACTTTATTTTATGCGGTACGCCCGCACCCTGTGATGTCGCCGGGAAATCCCGGTAAAAATAAAAACAATGGAATAGTTATGATCAACGGAAAAAAGCATGACAGCATACGCGAGGACGGAGCGAGCCCTTACAAAGTGTGATGTTTTTTTACACTTATCTAAGATTTTTCCTAATTCGACGCAACTCTACTCGCCACTACTTATACATACAACGGAGGGGAGCTGCGATTTCAACGTTGTGTGATATAGATCACACAAAACACCCAATTACTTAACATTAATGTATAAGTCACACTTTTGTTTTGGACATATTTCAATCCATTACATTTTTTTTCACTAAGCCTGTTGTCAAAAATAAAACCAGAATAAGAAAAAGGGGATATTGCGCACAGTTAAAATAACTCACCGTAAATAACCATATATTTTGTAGAAAAGAAGCCAGGCTACCCCTCATAACACTTTTTTAAACATAGAGTTAGCCCACTTTAAGTGCTTCAAGTGAAAATAAAATTGATAAAAACGTCATGTGTTGCACAAATGCTTCATATATATTAACCATTTGTTTTGCACGGAGAATCGCTATATCCGCTTCATATAGTCACATAGTAAAATCATATGATCACCATTCGTTATTGATTAATGTTTTTTACTAATAAACAGACTAATATTTACGTCTTTGACGGAGTTGTTATTGCACCATTACCCCGTTCGGAGTAAAGCTGTCATATCACCTGAAGTTCGCAGAATAAGGAGCAGGTTATGAGCTATACACATATTCTTGTTGCGGTTGCTATCACACCGGAAAGCCAGCAATTATTAGCAAAAGCGGTATCTATCGCCCAGCCGGTAAAAGGACGTATAAGTTTGGTCACCCTCGCTGCCGATCCTGAAATGTACAATCATTTAGCCGCCCCAATGCTGGAAGATTTACGTAACGTCATGCAGGAAGAAACACAAAACTTTCTTGATAAATTAATCCAGGATGTGGGATATCCCGTGGAGAAGAGATTTATTGCGTATGGCGAATTAAGCGAACATATTCTGGAAATTTGCCAACAGCATAAATTTGATTTGGTGATTTGCGGTAATCATAACCACAGCTTCTTTTCGCGAGCCTCCTGCTCGGCGAAAAAAGTGATTGCCTCCAGCAAGGTCGATGTATTGCTGGTTCCTCTTGCGGGAGATTAGCCGCACTACACCAGTTTTGAAAAGGCGGCGACGTTATCGCGCAGTTGGCTTTCCGCACTGCGCGGCATTATCTGCTTTAGGTCGTGAATAAAACTCGCCTGCCAATGGTTTATATCGTTTTTCACAATAACGTCCCACATTTCTGTATAGCGAGAAATTCGTTCCGCCAGCGACATGGTCAGTGCCCGATGAAGCGCCGTCGCCACTTCATCACGATCGTAAGGGTTGACGATTAACGCCGACGTTAGCTCATGAGCGGCCCCGGCAAATTGCGAGAGCACCAGTACGCCCGGATTGGCTGGGTCCTGCGCGGCGACAAATTCTTTCGCCACCAGATTCATTCCATCACGCAATGGCGTCACTAATCCTACATCAGAATAACGGAAGATTTTCATCAGCAATTTACGTTCAAAATGCTGGTTCAGATAATAAAGCGGCGTCCAGCCTAATTGGCCATATTTACCATTAATTCTTCCTGCTTCATTTTCCAGTTGATGGCGAATATCCTGATACGCTTGCACATCGCCACGCGAGGTTGGCGCTATCTGGGTATAACGAATTTTACCGTGATGTTGAGGATATTTTTCCAGCAACGCTTCATAAGCGAGAAAACGTTCTGGCAAGCCTTTTGAGTAATCCAGGCGCTCCACAGAAAAGATATTCTGTACGCTTTTCAGCTCCGCTTTTAATTGCGCCAGTTTCGGTGGCAGCGGTCCGGCAGCCTGTTTAGCAATATCATCCGGTTCGATGCCAATCGGATAAACTTCAGTGCGGAACCCATTGCCCCAGGCCGTATGATGGTGCGGACTATGCGTCGTCACGCGCGTCAGATTAGAAAGGCAGTCCAGAAATGCCAGCCGATCGTTTTCTGTCTGGAACCCCAGCAAGTCATAATCACAAAGTTGTTCAAGCAAAGTGTCATACGTCGGCAGCGCGTTGAAGATTTCCGGCGTCGGAAAAGGAATGTGCAGGAAAAAGCCAATGCGATGATTTACACCGCGTTTACGTAATTCATGCGCGAATGGTAACAGGTGGTAATCGTGAACCCAGATAATGTCATCATCTTCCAGCAACGGCAGTAATTTATCTGCCAGCAGTGCATTCACACGTAAATAACCTTCCCAGGCTGAACGCTGAAATTGCACCAGATCGAGTCGATAATGAAATGCGGGCCAGAGCACGGCATTGGAGAATTGACTGTAGTATTCGTCGAGATCCTTTTCGCTGAGGTTAAAAGAGGCCCAGGTAATATTTCCTTTTTTCACCTTTTTTAGCGGTTGATCCTCATCTCCTGTTTCACCGCTCCAGCCAAACCACAATCCGCCTGCGGTTTTCAGCGCCCCCAATATACCGACAGCAAGGCCGCCAGCACTGGCGGCGTGCTCATCAGGCGGAGCGATCCGGTTAGATACTACGACTAAACGGTTCATCGTTATCACTCCTGTCATTTGCTCTTTTTTGTAATGCATGGGTTATCATTTCAAGCCAGCGCCAGACGTCCGGCACCCCTGCCATCCGCCATGATGCCTGCGTTGCGCCGGTACCAATTTTCACAGATATTCCGCCCAGCCGGTTAACGGCCGCGAAACCGGACTCATCGGTTAAATCATCGCCCAAAAACACAGGTTTTCGACCAATGAAGGGAGTTTCCTGCATAAACGCGACAATAGCCCCCCCTTTACTGGTGCCTCCTGGCTTAATCTCGACGACACACTTTCCCTGCTGTAAGACCATTTGCGGCCAGGTCTGCGTAATGTGTCGCGCTAACGTCAGTAAGGCATCTTCATACTGCGGTACCTGACGGTAATGTAGTGCGAACGCCATGCCTTTCTCTTCCAGCTCTGCACCGGGAAATCGGGCGATAGCCATATGCAGCTGCACACAAATATCACGGGCCATCGCCTTCGGCAGATGAACGATATGCGTTTTACCATTGATGTCACGGCGCTCCGCCCCATGCACACCCGCTAACGGGAAGCGATAAGGATTCACCAGCGCATCAAGCTCGACCATTGAGCGCCCTGATATCAATGCCAATGCACCATGACTTATGGTTGCCAGTTGCTGAAGTCCTTGCAAAATTTTGTCAGGTACGGCGACCTGATCGGGATGCGGTTTGATTTCCGCCAGCGTGCCATCGAGATCAAAAAACCAGGCATATTTTGCGGAGAGTTCAGGGAGGGCGGTTAACGGCTCTGTCACCCGGGTTTCCTCCTTCTCTTTCTTTTTGTGTTGCGCAGAACGCGCTTTACAGATATGTAAGTATAGACAGTGGAACGGTGCTCGCCATTTGCAAAAAGAACAGCCAACCGTTGCCGCGGTTGGCTGTAGAGGAATATCACACTACGTTATTGTAGATAAAATCATCAGACCGTGCGTTTCGCTTTTTGTTTATAACGGTCGAAGATCACCGCTGCCAGCAGGATTAAACCACGAACCACGTACTGAGCAAACGGAGAAATGTTAAGCAGGTTCATGGCGTTTTCCACCGTTCCTAAAATTAAAATCCCCGCCACTACATATGAGATTTTTCCGATGCCGCCTTTCAGAGAAACGCCACCTAACACGCAGGCCGAGATAACAATCAACTCATAGCCAATCGAAGTCATTGGCTGCCCGCTGGTCATACGTGAAGCCAGTACAATCCCGGCGATTGCCGATACCAGACCAGAAAGAACAAAGATAATGATTTTAGTGCGGACAACCGGAACCCCGGCCAGACGTGCAGCCTCTTCGTTACCGCCAATCGCCAGCGTATTTCGACCAAAAGTAGTTTTGTTCAACAGCAGACCAAAGATTATCAGACAAGCTACGGTAAGCCAGATTGGCGCAGGTAAGCCGAACCAGTTGGCATAACCGAGCGCAAAGAAACTCTCATCCTCGATGCCAACCGCTTTACCATCAGAGATGATATACGCCAGGCCGCGCACAATCTGCATCGTCGCCAGAGTAGTGATCAAGGCGTTAATTTTTAGTTTAGCGATAACAAACCCATTCACCAGACCGCAGAGTACGCCCAGTAATAAACCTGCCGCCACGCCTATCCACAAGCTTTCAGTCAGGTTGATAACCACCGCCGTCGTTACGCCTGCGCAGGCAATAACCGAAGCGACCGAAAGGTCAAAGTCACCAGAAGCGAGGCAGAACAACATGCCGCACGCCACCATCCCCGACATAGAAATTGCCAGGCCCAGCCCTTTCATATTAATGAAGGTGGCAAAGTTAGGCACAAAAATGGAACAGGCAATAAACAGTACCGCAAAGACCACCAGCATGCCGTATTGATCCCAGATACGCCCCATACTGAATGACGACTTAGGTGCGCCAGATCCCGATGTAGAAACAGAAGACATCATACTCTCCTTACTCAGGCAACGGCCTGGCTGACTTTAGGCATTGCAAGGCTTAAGGCCTGGCGCTCATCTGCCTGCTCATGTAGCAATTCACCGGCAATCTCCCCTTCTCGCATAACCACAATCCGGTCGGCTACGCCGAGGACTTCGGGCAAGTCGCTGGAGGCAAACAACACCGCCACGCCCTGCGCCGCCAGTGCATAAATCACGTTGTAAATTTCATGTTTGGCGCCAACATCAATACCGCGCGTAGGTTCATCGAGCAAAATGACTTTCATCTCTTCCGATAACCAGCGCCCCAGAATGGCTTTTTGCTGATTTCCCCCGGAGAGATTCATGATCAACTGCTCAGCGCCCGGCGTTTTGATGTTCAGAGAGCGAATGTGCTGATCAGCGTTGCTCTCTTCCCAGCCGTTATTGATAAGGCAACCGCCGAGTACATGTTTGCGCCGGGCACTGATGTTGATGTTGTCGCGAACGGAGTGCACAGGAATAATGCCTTCTGCTTTGCGATCTTCCGGGCAGAGCATCATGCCAGCGGCAATGGCATGGCCCGGTTTATGGATATTAATGGCTTTTCGATCGATATAAACCTGCCCCGCAGTAATTTGCGTGCCGCCAAACATCCCCTTCATTAATTCACTACGCCCTGCCCCTACCAGACCAAACAGGCCGACAATTTCTCCACTGCGAACCGTCAGGCTAACTGGCGTACGCACGCCGGGCGCTTTTACTGCATCCAGTCGCAGACGCTCTTCACCATAAGCTCGTGGTTGCCAGCCATAGATATCGCCGATATCGCGACCAACCATCGCCTGTACCAGCGCGTCGTGGTTAACCTGCTGCATATCGGTAAAGGTTTTGACATAACGCCCGTCTTTAAAGACGGTGATGGCATCGCTGAGGGCAAAAATTTCTTCCATACGGTGAGAAACATACAGGATGATTCTCCCCTCTTTTCGCAGTCCTCGAATGACACGAAAAAGGTTGTCGATTTCACGCGCCGACAGGGAACTGGTTGGCTCATCAAAGGCGATAATTTTGGCGTTACGCGCCAGGGCTTTAGCAATTTCAACCATCTGCCACTGACCGATGGAGAGATATTTCAGCGGCGTATCCGGGTCAATATCCATTCCCAGATGTTTAAGTTGTAATCCAGCTTCGTAGTTCAGCAGCGAGCGATTCACAATACCGCCTTTATGGGGAAGCTGGCCGAGATAGATATTTTCCGCGACGGTCATTTCCGGCACGAGATGCAGTTCCTGATAAATAATCGCCACACCCGCGTTAAGTGCCGCAGTGGTGTCGGAAAAGGACATATCCTGCCCATTAATCACCACAGAACCCGTGGTTGGCGCGTAATTACCGCTCAGAATTTTTAAGAGCGTTGATTTCCCGGCGCCATTTTCACCCATCAACGCATGAACCTGACCGGCATAGCAGTCAAAACTGATATCCGTCAGCGCCTTAACGCCCGGAAAGGTTTTACCGATGCCGCGAAATGAGAGATACGGGGTAGACTGTTGCATAACGTCTCCGTGAATCACTGGTCGTTCATACCCCCTCTGCACACGGCAGAGGGGAGTTTTTACCGACGATTACTTACCGCCTAACCCTTTTTTCTCCAGTTCTTCTTTGAAGTTGTCACGCGTGATCAGCACAACGTCAGTAACTTCAGTGAATTTAGGCGGTTCAACATCTTTCGCAACCCAGTTGTAAAGCATTTCGCTGGATTTATAACCGTGGACATCCGGGCTTGGCAGCAGTGAACCATAGAAGCCGGTTGCCTGTGCTTTTGACAGCTCACTCACCGCATCCACGCCATTGATACCGATACCAATGATATCCGCCGCTTTAAAGCCCTGGCCTTCTGTCGCGCGTACACCACCCAGTACGGTACTGTCGTTCATACCAACAATCAGCCAGTGTTTAACTTCAGGATGCTGAACCAGCATGGAGTTGGCTGCGTCAAACGCCCCGGGGATATCGTTAGATTTAGTAGGGACCTGATAAATTTGTTTTTCTGGGAATCCAGCCGCTTTCAGCGCATCCATAGAACCGGTAGTACGACGGCGAGCGGTATCCAGTTCGTTGGCGGTAATAGCCATCACAGCACTTTCTTTCACGTCCCAACCGCGTTTTTGCATCTCTTTATACAATTCCTGGCCCTGGCGTTCGCCAATCTTAGTCGCCGCCATCATCACCAGCGGAACAGTATCCATTGGCTTACCTTTGGCGTTGACGAACTGGTCATCGACAGCAATAACTTTCATATCGTAGCCACGGGCTTTAGCCACGATTGCAGCCCCCAGTTTCGGGTCCGGTGTACAAATGACGAAACCTTTCGCGCCGCTGGCAGCAAGGCTATCAATGGCATTCAGTGTTTTTTCTCCGTCAGGTACGGCAATTTTAATCACGTCAAAACCTAAATCTTTCCCGGCTTTATCGGCAAACTTCCATTCGGTCTGGAACCACGGTTCTTCCGGTTGCTTCACCAGGAAACCGAGTTTCAGATTTTCCGCCATAGCGGATTGTGACATAACGGCAGCCAGACCGATGGCGGCAAGAGCTTTAGTAAATTTGTGCATGGTTATCTCCAGCTTTAGCGTCATTTTGTGTAGGGCAAAAACGAACAACTTTCGTTAATTTAATCGGAAAACAAAGCATTACCTTTTAGCAAAAGATAAGTGACCGTGTTGGCATAGTTTTAGCGGGAAATTAATTCTCCATAGGAGAGCAACATCACATCGCAGAATTACAGTCAGAACGTGCATAAATTCAGCGAGAAAAGACATACAACGCGCGGTAATTGTAGGACAAATAAAAAGACGCTTAGCAGATTAATCCATAAGATTAGCCTGGAAATCCTTGTAGCCTGCTGTATTCGATATTGATGGGCTGTTTTTTACGAAAAGCGTCCAGCATTAAGTTTTTGCTATGAAGGTGATTAACTGTTCTATTACTCATGTTAGCCAGACATATCTCCCCGTAACGTAAATCATTTTTACTGTTTATTATCACCGTGCTAACCAAAATAATAACCTGTATATAATGAGAACTATGTCACACTGCAATAAATTTATCGTCAAATATCAAAACATCATCATGATGTTTAATAATTCTGAATTATCAATGAGTTAAAGAAACCACAACATTAAGAATCATTGCTATTCAATTGATTTAACCAATGAAATGTAAAAAAATATAAACCCGATGATTTAGGGATTTTCTTATTGGCATTCAGACGTTATGCTTATTTCAGATCATCGTCAGAATTGACTCCACGATCACATTTCGGACCCGCAGAAAGGAATTATTCTGCAAACAGTAATTATGGTGTTTTGATTTATCTTGCACCTCTCCACTTCTGGATATAAGGATATTAGGTATGGCAACCGCTGGAATGCTTCTCAAACTCAACACGCAAATGAACCTCGAGTTTTATGCATCCAATCTCTACCTCCACCTGAGCAACTGGTGTTCTGAGCAAAGTCTGAATGGCACCGCGACTTTCCTTCGCGCCCAGGCACAAAGTAATGTAACTCAGATGATGCGCATGTTTAATTTTATAAAAAGTGTTGGAGCAACCCCCATCGTGAAGGCCATTGACGTTCCTGGCGAGAAATTAAACTCTTTGGAAGAGTTATTCCAAAAAACGATGGAAGAGTATGAACAGCGTTCAAGCACACTGTCACAATTAGCCGTTGAAGCAAAAGCCTTGAATGATGAGTCTACCGTTGATTTCCTGCGCGATCTGGAAAAAGAACAGCAGTACGACGGTCTGTTGTTGCAAACTATTCTTGATGAAGTCCGTAGCGCTAAACTGGCGGGTATGTGCCCTGTACAGACCGACCAGCATGTACTGAATGTTGTGTCGCATCAACTGCATTGATAATGACCGGCGCTCATGTATTGCGCCGGAACAAAATAAATTTCTGAAGGCCGCTGCTTCATATCACTGAAGCAGCGGTTTTTTAATGGGATTCGCCTTGTGGAGTAAATTTCAGATCAATCAGCGCGATGGCTTTTTGAATAGCCCGCATGGTGACAGGATCAGCAGCGGCAGGATGGTTGGTAAAGTCGATATTCTTTAACTGGCTGGACATTTTTTCGCGAATCTCTACAGGCGCGATAACATCGAGTACGTCGAGAATTTGTTTGATAACCAACTGGCAAGCGACAACATCAGAGACCAGTTCCTGATCGGCATTTAGCGGCTGGGGCATCGTAAACTCCTGATAGCATTTTCAAAACCGTTATAGTAACGGCTTCGCTTCCGCAGTGATAGCCACATCCCACGCTATCAGGATACAAAAAAACCTGCCGGAGCAGGTTTCTTGTTTATCTGAACATATTGCCTGGCGGTACGTCTTTGAACGTCTTGCAATAGTTATCAAACATGCTTTTCAGGATCTTGCTCAGTTTCATTGCAACACTCCGACCATTTGTTATATATCTGTTATTGTCTTCGTGTTTATAATATGACATCCATCACAAAAATCAACCTTAATGTGATGCAAATCACATAACTCCCTCTTTTATGTTATAAAAATGATAATCATAAAAACGCAGCAAAAGGTCTGATGATGACAAGAAATAGCACCTGCCTGGCGTCTTTTCCGTCCATTGCAGCTGCGCAGCAACGCGTAAAATGCGTCTTTCTTTTACTCTTCTGGCTGTACCATGAAATCTCTGATTCTGACTCTTTCAGTAATAACACTGACGGGATGTACCATTACTCGTCAGGCTCATGTGAGCAATGTTGATGCGGCAGCGGGCATTGTCCGGCTGGTTTATAATCAGGCATTTTTACAACATGCCCGTTCTGATCGTTATCTGAATCACGGAATCGCCGATCGCGCGTGTCAGCAAGAGGGATATACTCACGCCATCCCCTTTGGTCAGCCAGTGGGAAACTGTAGCGTCTTTGCCGGTTCTTTATGTCTGAATACTGAATTCACTTTGTCATATCGGTGCCAGCATTCCGCCTCCTCTGTCTTTCAATAAAACACTTAATCAGCGAGAGATATTTCGCTGATTAATTCACGCATAAATAGTGTTAATGCGTTTTATTCCCATTCGTATTTTTAATAATTGACGCTTATATTTTACCTTTTGCAAATAATAAAATAACAAATTATAGTGGCGGCACAGCAACAAAAATAACCTTTATGGAGCACGACTATCATGCTGAAACCAGAAATGATTGAAAAACTTAATGAGCAGATGAACCTGGAACTGTATTCTTCACTGCTTTATCAGCAAATGAGCGCCTGGTGCAGCTATCACACCTTCGAAGGCGCTGCTGCGTTCCTGCGCCGCCATGCCCAGGAAGAAATGACGCATATGCAGCGCCTGTTTGACTATCTGACCGATACCGGAAACTTACCGCGTATAAATACTGTTGAATCCCCGTTTGCGGAATATTCTTCACTTGATGAATTATTCCAGGAAACCTACAAACACGAGCAGTTAATTACCCAGAAAATTAACGAACTGGCTCATGCAGCCATGACCAATCAGGATTATCCGACATTCAATTTCCTGCAATGGTATGTCTCTGAACAGCATGAAGAAGAGAAATTGTTCAAGTCTATTATTGATAAATTAAGCCTGGCAGGTAAGAGCGGCGAAGGTCTTTATTTTATCGATAAAGAACTCTCTACCCTCGACACACAAAACTAATCCTCTCCGGCGGCAGAATCTCTGCCGCCGTTTCATATCAGTGACGACAAATCTTACCTGGATCAGTTGAGAACCCATCTCCACTGGGAATAAATTTGCCTTTTGCCGCCAGAAACGCCACCAGCTCTCCCGCCGTCATCCCTTCTGCCGAACAGGAATGAAAACGCGCTTGTTCACCAAAACGCGCTTTAATCGCCGCTTCCAGGCTGGCGTAAGTATATTGCTCGCCAGATTCAATCATCATATTTAACACTTCACGACCGTGAATGGATTCCATCGTTCCTCCTCAAAAAAGGCATAGCGTAACGGCAGGCGCTCATCAAAGCTTTGCGCCAACGCAGTTCTGAATGCATTTTGCTGTACATTTTAATTTACACAATATGTAACGCTGATTTGACGAAATATACAGAATGCCTTAACCTGCGCCACAGATATCACTCATAAAGATCGTCAGGACAGAAGAAAGCGTGAAAAACAGAACTCTGGGAAGTGTTTTTATCGTGGCAGGAACCACAATTGGCGCAGGTATGCTGGCAATGCCGTTGGCAGCGGCTGGCGTCGGCTTTAGCGTCACGTTGACATTGTTAATTGGGCTGTGGGCCCTGATGTGTTACACCGCGCTATTACTGCTGGAAGTATATCAACATGTCCCCGCAGACACGGGGTTAGGCACGCTGGCAAAACGCTATCTGGGGCGTTACGGGCAGTGGCTGACTGGCTTCAGTATGATGTTTCTAATGTATGCCCTGACGGCAGCGTACATCAGCGGCGCTGGTGAATTGTTGGCCTCCAGCATCAGCGACTGGACAGGCATTTCCATGACTGCAAGCACTGGCGTGCTGTTGTTCACTTTTGTTGCCGGTGGTGTGGTTTGTGTGGGGACATCGCTGGTCGATTTATTTAATCGTTTTCTGTTCAGCGCCAAAATTATTTTTCTGGTGGTGATGCTGGTATTACTGTTACCGCATATTCATAAAGTGAATTTGTTAACCCTACCGCTGCAACAGGGGCTGGCGCTATCCGCGATCCCGGTCATTTTTACGTCGTTTGGTTTTCACGGCAGCGTGCCAAGCATCGTCAGCTATATGGACGGCAATATCCGTAAACTGCGCTGGGTATTTATTACCGGTAGTGCGATCCCTCTGATAGCGTACATTTTCTGGCAACTGGCGACGCTGGGCAGCATTGATTCGACAACCTTTATGGGGTTACTGGCTAATCATGCCGGTTTAAACGGTCTGTTGCAGGCATTACGCGAAGTTGTTGTTTCTCCGCACGTGGAGTTAGCGGTGCATTTATTTGCTGACTTAGCCCTCGCAACGTCTTTCCTTGGTGTGGCGTTAGGTTTGTTTGATTATCTGGCGGATCTGTTTCAGCGCTCAAACAGCATTGGCGGACGTCTGCAAACGGGGGCGATTACCTTCCTGCCACCGCTGGCGTTTGCACTGTTTTACCCACGTGGCTTCGTGATGGCGCTGGGATATGCAGGCGTAGCGCTGGCTGTTCTGGCGTTGATTATCCCTTCCCTGCTGACCTGGCAAAGCAGAAAGCATAATCCGCAGGCAGGTTATCGTGTGAAAGGTGGTCGTCCGGCGCTGGTGTTGGTGTTTTTCTGTGGTATTGGTGTGATTACTGTGCAATTTTTGATTGCAGCTGGATTATTACCCCAGGTGGGATGATTACTCTACCTGATGTGTCTGTGGACGCAGGACTAATCTTCTGTCCACAGACTTATCAGGTCAATAGCATGTCGGGGCCAGAATTAACTCCTGTCCCCAACATTTCCTCTTAGTGCAGGCAGCACTGCTTAAATTTCTTACCACTCCCACATGGGCAAGGATCGTTACGACCAGGTTTCTCTTCTACCTTAATTGGTTGCTGGACAGGCCTTTCCTGCGGATGCGCCATCCAGTAGGCATGTAAATCAAGCGCCGCCAGTCGAATAGCATCCACGCTCTCATCAAATGCTTCCGGCGACAGCTTCTCCACCCGCTCGAAGTTTTCTTCTGTACCGTGCAGCGCAATGGCCTCCAGTGCCGGTTTTAACGAATCTGGCAATGCAGACCAATCAGAGAGTGCCACGCCACGCATATAACCAAAACACCACTCCTCAACAATCGTCAGTTCACTACCGTCAACTTCCCGCAGGCCAAATAGCGGCTCAAACTGTTCAGGGAATTCGTTCAGGCGCTCTGCGGTATCAGCCATATGCTGAAAAGCCAGGTTCATAAAGCGCATCATCTCTTTCTCTGACGCCCAGCGCGGTACATAGTCCGCCCCACCCCACACGGCAACCAGCCATTGTTCCGGTTCAATCTCCTGCGGAGAACTCAACACCGCCGTCAATAAACCGTCCAGTTCCGCCACATCAAGAATGGCGTGGTCAGTGTTGTATTTAGTCAGAATATCATCCAGCCATTCCAACTCACTTTCGTTTAACGGTCCCGTTTTCATACGCTTTTCCTTGTGGATCTCAACTCGCCAACGCCTATCTTACATGTCGGCCTGGACCAGAGATACTTTTTGAATGGATAACTCAGTGATAAAAATTTGGTGAGAGTGTAATGACAAATCGCAGATACAAAAAAACCACCCGAAGGTGGTTTCACGACACTGCTTATTGCTTTGATTTTATTCTTATCTTTCCCATGGTACCCGGAGCGGGACTTGAACCCGCACAGCGCGAACGCCGAGGGATTTTAAAAACTATCAACCACCATTTATAAATCATAACATTATGATTTTATTAACTTTGAAAATGGCTCTATACAACGCCATTTGAATCTATTGTCACTTTTTATCGCCACTTTTTACCCCCTATTGTCAAAAGGGTTCAATTCAACAGCAGCCTCTAAATGACCTGGAGCAAAATGCGCATAACGCATAGTCATTTTTATATCGCTATGCCCCAGTATTTTTTGCAACACAAGAATATTTCCGCCCCGCATCATAAAATGACTGGCAAACGTGTGACGTAGCACATGAGTTAATTGCCCATCAGGAAGCTCGATCTTCGCTCTCTTAATTGCAGCGTCAAAAGCCTCATAACATGGTGAAAATAGCGCTCCTCGTTTTTTGGGAAGCATAGCCTGCAATTGAGGTGAAATCGGTACAGTGCGGTTCTTCTTTCCTTTAGTTTTAACAAATGTGATTCGACCGGGCAGTACTTGAGATTGCTTTAATCCTTCTGCTTCACTCCACCGAGCACCAGTCGCAAGCCCAATACGGACAACAACCCCCAAATCTTTATTCCGTGACTCATCACACGCAATCAGAAGGCGTTCAATCTCATCTACATACAGAAACGCCAGTTCCTTTTCTTCCTCACGAAACTTGCGAATACCAGTCAGGGGGTTTTCACCAGACCACTCCCCAAGGCGCTTCAGTTCGGCAAAAACAGCATGTAGATATGACTGCTCGCGATTAACGGTTGCTTCACTAAGTTTTTTCTTCCCCTTGGGATTCCATTCTCCTGATAGCCTTCTTTCCCGATAAGTGGCAAACATATTTTTGTCAAACTGAGAAGCAAATGGATCTCCCAGCCTGGAACAAATCGCCTCAAGTTTGACTTTGCGCTCTGCACCAGAGGACAAGGTTTTACCGTACATCTCAAACCAACGAGCAATCAACTCAGAAAGACGAGGACCAGAACCATCTTGAAACTCGTCTCCAACTCTACTATTCATTAAACGGCGCTCATAAGAGAGCGCCTCACTTTTTGTCGCAAACTGTTTACGAATGCGTTTTCCCGATGCCCCGTAGGGATAACATTCGCAAAGCCATTTACCTGATGGAATCTTACGAACCGACATTTTAGTTACTTATCACATAAATCAAATGCAGCCTTAGTGACATCCCCCAGACTCTTTTTTAACCCTGGGGCGGCATCATTATCTAGCCAAAATGGATTATTGTTATCTAACGGTAACGCACCAAATGTTTTACCTTTTATTCGAGCCAAACCTGTAAGTGCATATAACTTATTATCGTCAAAATTCATCACATAAGGATTACCATCAAGACACTGTAATTGAACCTCATCAGTATTAAATGGCCATACCCCATTGAAACTCTCACGTTCAATAGTTTTAAAAGGCATTGCGACGGCGGAAAAAGAAAACATAGATAAAAAAGTAACTAATAGTTGAACCTTTTTTACTTTCATATCATTACCTCAATTTAGCTCAAGTAAGATTACAAATTAAAAAACGCCCTAGAAATGACACCGCCTACCAAAACCCCTACGCAGATAAAGAATATTATTTCTTTTGGATAAAGTCGGATTAATTCTGAAGCACGAAGTCGGACTTCTGGTAAGGTCGAACTCTCTGTGTGGCTTGATGCCGATTGTTGCTCTAACCACGACAATGCAGACTGTAACTGAGAACGAGTAAGATCGTTTAAACGTCCCGTACCGAAATTGATATGGCAATACCGCAGAAGTTTTTGTCGAAGTCCACAGTCTTCACTGTTACGTAGTAATAAACTTACAAGAGCCTTACAGGCATCATGATCTTTACATCGCTCAAGCATTGCATGCAGAAAACTCTCCGCTGTTTTATATTGATTTACTGTCATATCATCAATACCAGCTACACCAATCTCCGCATGTACTTTTTGCCAAATAATAAACGCTTCAGTATTGCTAGCTTCTGCAATAGCAGCAACCAAGCTATTTAGCTCCTTACGCTGAGCCTTAAGCAAAGGGCGATCGTCATCATCATTATTCGAAGGGATTGCGATATTGACAGTATGAGAACCATCATATCGCTCTATCTGAATATTCTTTTCGTGAAAATCACGCCCAGCAACGCGATTGTTTGAACCGTTTGAGTTGACGGCCATGTCACCTCCCTACTATCACCTACCCTTAGTTTCGTTATAGTCACGACCAGCGATACGGTTATTACCACCAGAAATATTTAACTCACGTCCTGATGGCTGAGTTTCCTTTTCACTGATCGCACCTTTTAAAGCCCCAATCACCGCGTTTTTCACATCTAACGAAGCTGCTCGAAAGCGAGTAATCAACTCCTGCTCATCATCGTTATAAGTTTCAGGTGAGTGAATTCCCAACACAACATACTGAACATCAAGGCCAAAACGAGACAGCGCTGCCAAATACGCAGCATCAGGAAAGCTATCTCCTTTCTCATATCTAAGCTGAGTTAGCTTTTTGACTCCACCAATGTCGCTCATGGCAACTTGACTAAGTCCCAATCTTTCCCTTTCCTCACGCAACCGCTGACCAATATCATTTTTCATACAAAAACCTTGACAGGTATCTTTTTTGATACCAAAATGATTTCACGAGCTATTAGATGATCACAATATACCACTATGAAACAAGTTCTTCACGATACCAGATCACGCATTCCGCGTAACACCGCCACAGGTCCAAGACTGGCACTTCGGCTGTCCCTCGAGGAGCGAGCCGTCATTGATGAAATGGCAGCTAAAGAACAACGCTCATCCTCTAACATGGCGCGCATGATCTTCCTTCGCGGCCTAGAGCTAACCCAGAAAGAACAAAACAAATCTTCCTGATCAGGAGGCTAGTGGGATGTCAGGTATAACCATCAATATCAATGTGAATGCCCCCTATGTATCCCTGCAGAAATATGCAGAGATAACAGGTATCCCTCTTAATACGTGCAAAAAGATGTTGGCTGACGGTCGAATTATTATCCGCCCCAAACGCGCCAAAATGGAAAAGCCTGAAGTAAACCTTGTGGCGATGTTAAAAGACGCTTTGGCTAACAGCTAAAACAATGAACAGAGCACCATCATGAAAAAAAACGCTAATAATCCATACTCCAAATTTCGTAATGGCGTAGAACGCCATGTACACCACGTCGCTACCAGTGCATCACGTAGTAACAGTCGCTATAACCTGAACGAGACGCACGCAACACCGGATGGCCACGCTGTAAAACAAATCGGCGAGCATGCCTGGCTGATTGAGAAAGCTGGAATCGTGGTCCACAAATGCCCACGCAATCCGTTTACCGGAAACCGCATTTTTGCATTGAACTGCGGCGACAATCACTTCGGGCAGGATTTCACATTATACGAAGCACTTCGCACGGTTGATCGTCTGCTTCGCGGGCAAAGTTTTATTAAACAGGCTGATTTATAACAGGTGCTTTATGACCAAAGAGCATGCACAAGGTGTATTTATCCGTTTTATTGATTTTCGCGGTGAACTGTTATTACGCGCATCAGCCATTGACGGAGTTGTTCCATCCGAAAAAAACGCAGCTACTTACGTTTATCTGAACGGTACGCGCCTGACTGTGGAGCTTCCGTACCAGACCGTACGAGAAATCATTAGCGAAGCTGAAAAGGCACGTCAGGTTAATGGCGATGAACCCTATATCGAAATTATTTGTATGGATTCAGAAGCTGAAATTCAGAAAGCAGATTAAAGGGCGTTGCGATGGGCAAAGAATATAAAACTCTCATTAACAAAGCACTTGAACGATTTTATTTTCGCTTAAGTACATCAGGCGCTCATGCTGAACATGCAGCCCGTGACTCATTGACCAGGGCAATCCGGAGTTTGTATGACGTTGCTTTTTACGCTGATGATCTGGATGCACTTAACGAACTTTCCGAGCTGATCTGTGCCGCAGAATGCGGGGAACACATTGAACCGTATAAGCTGGGGAATATCGCATGAGTATATTTATCTCATGGCTTGTTCTGATTATTTCGGTGGCCTGCGCCATTGGGATTATGCGAATTATTCATTCAGTAAAAAAGATTGAACGCTTTTTCACTGACAAATAACAGCTTAAACAAAACACCAGATTAAACCCGAAAACTATCCGCATTCGCGGAGGTATTCGCACACGTAAATAACGGAGATATAAAATGAACGCAAAAGAAAAAAATATTATCAATACATTAAAAATAGTGTCAGCAGAGCAAGACAAGCTGTCCAGGGCAGCCCAGAAAGATAATCAACATATGGCAGCGCTTTACGCACTGACCATCGCAATAGCCACCTCTGAAGCAGCCAAAGTTATTGAGGAACAGAGCAAAGAAATCGACACTCTTAAAACACAGTCAACAGTTGCAGCCATGAATCCGTCCAGCATTGGACGCTGCATTTATATTCTTGGTTCAGCAATGATGCTGCAATACACCATTATTGCCGAACTGCACGGCAAATACCTGATAACGCCTTACCACACAAAAGAGTCTGAGCTTCTGACAAATCTCCGCCTGATAGAACGCTCTCAAGCTGTATTCATTGATGACGCGCAACGTGCCGTATTTAACGCATAGGGTTACTGGACAAAGGGGGCGCAATGGCAATTAAGCATTTTTCCGTCGTTCGCTTTACCTCCAGAGGGCGCGAATACGAGGTCGACGAACGCCTGATTACCACTATCGACAAACATCGTTCGGAAAAGGATGCACACCACATCTACCTCACTGACGGCACTTATTTCTGCGCCACCAACGTGGCGCGGGTGAATCTTATCCGACAAGTACAGGAGCCACGCAGATGACCATTCTGGACTACATCGCTACTCATCCGGGGTGTAGCGGCGGAGAGATCGCCGCAGCACTGAATACTCCAACCACAGCCATTAATGCTGAGTTACGCCAACTTTGGCGCGGCGGCTTAGTCATCAGAACAAACCGCAGCACAGGTGGTCGCGCTCGCAAAACTGGAGGCCAGGCTTCTTACCACGTAAACCCGATGCCGTTCGGGTGTAGCAATCCACTTACTCACATGTTTAACCAGCTACTGAAGGAAGCCAGAACATGAGCACCATCAACCACCAGAAGCTACGCGAACTGGCATTTGCCCTGCAACGAATGGCAACGCCTCAAAAATTACTGGCATTTCGCGCAATGCTCTCGCCGTCTGCTGTGCTGGCACTGCTGGATCAGCTGGAGCACGCCAGAACCACGGCTCCTGCCATTCGCCTCACGCTCCATCATGAAATCGCTGATTTCTGCGCAACGCTGGGGGCACCTGGCGAACCGGAAACGCCGGAAGCAATGCAGCAAGAGCTGCTGCAACGCATCGATAACGTTTTTGATTTTTTTCTGAACCAGTAAGAAACCAGAACATGCACACACAAAAAAACCGCTTGCCATGCCTCAATCGGTCAGGTTACATTTCCGCTGCACCTCATAAAACGGGTGCCGGGATTCTCAACCCGATACAGAGCAAAGCGCATAACCGCGCAAGCGGTTTTTTTGTGCGTACTGTATTGTCACGTCTTTTTCGCGTCAGAATTATGGCGGGGCGTACGGGGCCGACTTCGGTCGGGCCGGATTCTTTGCTCTCCGGTGTTGAGAACCCTGTACGTCTCGCCACCCCGAGATTCTCAACTCTGGATGGTGAGTTATTTCTATCACCGAGCAAAGAGGCCACACCATGGCAGACCGCAAACAGCACCGCGCTATCGCGGAGCGTCGTCACATCCAGACTGAAATCAACCACAGACTTTCCCGCGCATCACGCGTCGCGCAAATCATGCACATCAATATGCTGCATGAGCGCAGCCACGCACTACCAAACATTTATTCCGCCTCTGTTTTCAGCTATCTGGCGGATGATCTGCACGAGCTTCAACAGCTCATCCAGCAGCAAAACAAACTCCATTAATTCCTGTTCCGGGCCTTTCCTGCACCTTGCGGCGGGAGGCCTTCGCACATCTGTAACAAGAGGATTGCCGCAATGATTCTCGCCAACGACTTTCTTGAATACCTGCTCAACACAGAACGTGATCTTGCCGCTCGCGTGCGTGATCGTTATGACATGTACCTGAAATCCCTGCCTGTACCGCAGCTCGCTGACGGAAAGATTGTTATTGATGGTCGCTACATGATTGACAGCCACGAGGGAAATTACAGGCTTTACCGCATTGAAGGTGGCACCCCGTCCGTTATTGGCATTTACCAGCGCCCATCCTCTGCAATCGTCGATGTGATTGCCGACAGCATCCGCATCACACATCGCCATGCCGACACAGAAGACACCGTGCTGGAAATTCAGCGGCTGGCTACAGTCTGCCGCGACACCCTGAATGGCATGACGAAGTAAATCACTATGACGACAGAGTACATCAGGGACTGGCAACAACCGCGCCACGCAGTAGGGCGTGAAGGAACGGGGATCCCCGCACCTGAATCCGCGCTTTCCTCCTGGCTGGATGCCTACCGGGTAGAGAACGAGCGCCGCCAGGAAATGGCTGATGCGGCGTTCTCCGCAACGCCGCTGGGCAACCTGATTAATAAAAGCCTGGACGCACAGGAAAAACAGGACAAAACCATCACACTGGCAGGAGACGCCAGAAAACAGGCACGCGGCGCGGTGGATGAAGCCATGGCCTCGCTGCGCCTGCTGCCGTCCTATCTGCGCGATCCGCTTATTCGCCACCTCTCCTTCCTGCGCAAAAAACAGGAAGCCGATCGTCAGAAAGGCAAAAAGAGCTGGCAGGCTGAACGCTACGCGCGCGGAAACCTGCGCAAAATATTCGAACGTCTGGAGCGCACCGATCACCGCTGGCTGACACAGGGTTATCGCTCCCTTGCCGGACGCGAACGCCTGGACGATTTGCTTTACCTGCCGCAGCTCAACAAACACCAGATACAGACACTGGCCACCATGACGGCGGCGATGTTCAGCAGCACCTTCGAAAAACTCTGCGATGGCTTTGGCGCGACTGATGGCGAACTGACCATGGATGTAACGCTGAAGGCGTATCAGATGCTGGCCCGCATGGCGTTACACCTGCACGCCATGCCGCCACATTACGAAGCTCTGAACAAGAGCGATCCGGATACGGAACTGTTACCGGGCGCAATCCTTCGCCTGACCTGTGCGGAATGGTGGAAACGCAAACTGTGGCTGTTACGTTGCGAGTGGCGGGAAGAACAACTCCGCGCCGCCTGTCTGGTTTCCAGAAAAACATCGCCCTATCTGAGCCAGGACGCGTTAAGCGAGTTTCGCGCACAGCGCGAGAAAACACGCGATTTCCTGAAAAGTTTCATGCTGGAAAACGAAGACGGGTTCACGATTGATCTCGAGACAGTGTATTACGCGGGAGTAAGTAACCCGGTTCACCGTAAGGCAGAAATGATGGCCACCATGAAGGGACTGGAACTTCTGGCCGAAGCCCGTGGCGACAGAGCGGTGTTTCTGACTGTCACCTGCCCGTCAAAATACCACGCAACAACGGAGAACGGTCATCCGAACCCCAAATGGAACGGGGCCACCATGCGCGACTCCAGCGATTACCTGGTTAACACGTTTTTTGCGGCGGTCCGCAAAAAACTGAACCGCGACGGCCTGCGCTGGTATGGCATCCGCACGGTGGAGCCTCACCATGACGGCACTGTGCACTGGCATATGATGGTCTTTGCACATCCGGACAAGATTGAAACCATCGTGTCCCACGTCTGCGATATTGCCATTCAGGAAGACCGCCACGAGCTGGGCGATGACATAACTCCGCGTTTTAAGGCGGAGTACGTAGACGGCTCAAAAGGCACACCAACCAGCTACATCGCCACCTACATCGGAAAGAACCTGGACAGCCGCGCCGTGGATGGCATCGACCCGAAAACGGGCAAGCCACGCGTTGACCACGAAACCGGAAAATCAATGGCCGAGAGTGTGGAACGCGCCATCGGCTGGGCGCGCCTTCACCGGGTCCGCCAGTTCCAGTTCTTTGGCATCCCCTCCCGTCAGGTATGGCGTGAACTCCGCCGCCTTGCCAGCCAGATGGCACGCAACCCGGAAGGCCCACAACGGCTGAAGGATGATGCAATGGATGCGGTACTCGCTGCCGCTGATGCCGGGTGTTTTGCCACCTACATTGAAAAACAGGGCGGCGTACTTGTTCCACGCAAAGACTACCTGATTCGCACCGCCTACGACCTCGCAGATGAGCTGAACGATTACGGCGAACAGAGCGTACAGATTTACGGGATCTGGTCACCACTCATCGGGGAATCCTCCCGTGTGTGCACGCATCCGGATAACTGGAAGCTGGTAAGACGTAAACCAGAACCGGAAGACAACGCCCACGAAAATGGTTTTGACCTTCAGGGCGGCCCTGCCGCCCCTTGGACTCGTGGCAATAACTGTCCCAGTGTACAAGAAACGGACAACAACGGGACAGAACAGCCGGAAGAACGGCCAGCACCGTGGCCGCAGCTTCCTGACGGCGTTGACGTAAATGAATGGATGCGCTCACTGAAACGGCACGAACGCCGGGCGCTGATGCGTTCGCTGCGTGACAAACAGGCCAAAAACAGCAGCGATGAAATGCAGAACTGGACACAGAGCCGCAAACAACCACGACCTTTGCCTGATAACCACGAGTTACTCGCTAAAGAATGGCGGGAGTCTGCTGAATCTCTCGGCCTGCATATCGGTGAACAACAGATGCAGCACCTGTTACGGGGCGGCAGTCTGTACGTTGACGGCAGCATCATTGCACCGCAGAGATTTGAAATTGTACGCAAACCAGATACCCGACCGGACAGCCGAATCACGCAGCTCTGGCAGCGCCTGAGCCGTAATCACGGCGTAAACAGCACGGAAATCCGCCATAACCCGGTTTCCAGCTATCTGAAACAGCTCGGGGCATCAGACCCAGAAGCCGCTGCACGCCTGGCATCCACAATTCAGCAGGACCAGAACACCATGAAAACTCCCGTTACCGTGCTTTCTGACATGCTGCGCGCCATCCGTGACGCAGAACACGCACAGAGAATCAATGAAACCACTGAACGCGCACGTCACAAGGCGAGTCTGTTGCAGGACAAAGGCAATAGCGAGAAGAAAAAATAACCAAGAAAGAAATCATCAATTGTATGAAGGTAGAGTTTAGACATGGTAAGGACGTTCCATGAGACACACTGTAATTTCATATAGTATTCCTCTTCCCTGTTTGACAAAAAAGTGCAATACTATAAATAGTCCAGTTAAATGCTTTTTCAATTCACTTAAAATCAAGAGGTTACAGTTAAGATGGGCGACTTAGGTGGTATTCAGTCAGATTTAGCCCAACTAGTTAGACTGGTAATAGCTGAACAGTATGATGACGTTCGGTTATATGTCGCTCGCTTGGTGCGTAAATATCGGGAAACTATGCCTGCTCTATCCGAGCAGCTTGATCTTTATCTACGAAATAAACCGCAAAAGCCTGCACAAAGCCTGCGTAAGGTTACCGCACCAAAACAAGCGCTGCCTCAAACCATGCCTGTGGACGAGGAGTCAAGGCTTACCTTGCTTAAAGCACCAAATGAAAAGATTGTGAGCAAACCTCTACTGTCCAGTCAGATAGAAGACTCACTGGATCAAATTATTCTTGAGCGGAAGCACATCGATCGCCTCAAGGCTCTCGGCTTACAACCAACACGCTCTGCCATTTTTGTTGGCCCTCCGGGTGTAGGTAAAACACTTACGGCAAGCTGGTTAGCTCAGAAATTAGGGGTTCCTTTTTACGTTCTTGATTTAACGGCAGTAATGAGCAGCTATCTGGGCAAAAGCGGAAATAACCTTCGGGCAGCTCTAGATTTTGCGAAGAAAGGGCCGTGCGTTCTTCTGTTAGATGAAATTGATTCAATCGCCAAAAAGAGAAGTGATGATTCTGATGTTGGAGAATTAAAAAGACTTGTTACCGTGATACTCCAGGAGGTTGACGAATGGCCGTCTTCTAGTTTGCTACTTGCTGCAACTAACTTCGCTGAGTTGATTGATCCAGCACTATGGAGACGTTTTGATTTAGTGCTCAATTTTGAGAAGCCAGATAGCGAAAGTATTAAAGAAGCAATTAAACGCTTTTCAGGTCCCGACTACGCGATTTTTGCACGTTGGATAGATCTACTGGCTATTATGTTCAAAAATGAATCTTTTAGTAATATTGAGCGTTCTATCAACAAATTCCGACGTTCGGTCGCTTTAGGTATTTCCTCAGATGAAGAGTTGATTGGGTCGTTCATTAAAGATGGTTTATCAGAATTAGACAGGAATGAACGTAAAGAAATTGCAGTTACTCTAAAAAGAAATTCTAAATTATCCCAGCATGCCATATCAGACTTAACCGGAGTCAGTAGGGATACAATTAGAAAATACAGTCAAAAAATGTAATACAGCATAGATAAGGAGTATGTATGGCGAAAACTAATTTTCTGATTGGACGCGGCGAATTATTAACCAGCGATATTCCTGGTCCTAAAAGAGTGCCCGGAAAAGCTGAGGTTTATTCTCTTTACGAATCGAAACAACGTTTATTGCCGCAAATTGCATCTACTATAGAAAATTTTGATGATTTACCCAGTCAGGCATGTCCTTATGATTATGCTGTGGCTAAGTTGACGTTGAATCCGAGCTATATTGCACGCTCTTTTTTTCCTGCAAAAATGCTTAAGTCTACCGGGTTAACGTCTATTGGCAGCAGGACGGTAAAAATTACGCCTCAAAGCTGGAAGCGAAAAGTTACTGTGTCAGAAGTAACTACGACACAAATGTTTGTTGCTGGTAAAAGAGAATCCTTCAAAGAGTTACCTCATTGGGTGTCAGGACTCAAAGAGTTTTCTGACGAAGCGATTGATTTTGCACGCATAGAACGGTTCGATGCCTATTTACCCGAAGAGCGTATTATTACCATTGGTGAGCAGGATTCTTCGTATTTTGAGGTTGGTGTTCATTTACTGCCAGATAATGAACAAGACTTGGTTCAGCAACAATTTGTTCAGTTTGCATCAAATTTGAACATCAAAGTACATACTTCATTAGCTTTTACCGCTGGTACATTATGGTTCGTGCCAATCCAGGCCGATAGAATTACTATTAGTAAGCTTGCGAAATTTACATTTGTACGAGTAATAAGACCGGTTCCAAGATTGCGTGGGATTAGACCAATACAAAGGAACTACGGTCCTTTAGCTCAGTGTAAATTGCCTGCTGAGGGCCCCGTATCTTCAGAAATAAAAGTTGCGATTCTTGATGGTGGTTTACCATCAGAGCACGCTATATCGCCATGGTTAAAATCCTATAGAGTTTTGGACGATCATGCAGAGGATGATCCAGACGGTTTAGAGCATGGTTTAGCTGTGTCTTCAGCCTTTTTATTTGGACCAATAAGTAATAAATCGGAAGCGAAAAGACCATACTCTTATATTGATAACTTAAGAGTTTTGGACAACAAGACCTGCCAAGAAGATCCGCTGGAACTATATCGAACTTTGGGCTTTATTGAAGAGGTATTGTTGTCTCGCCAGTATCAGTTTATCAATCTAAGTTTAGGTCCAGACCTACCAATTGAAGATACGGAAGTTCATGCATGGACTTCCGTTATTGATGATTTGTTAAGTGATGGTGAAACATTAATGACTGTTGCTGTTGGCAACAATGGAGAAATGGATCGCAAGTCTGGTAATGCAAGAATTCAAGTACCAGCCGATTGCGTTAATGCTCTTGCTGTTGGTGCTTGTGATACAGTTAATGATACGGAATGGAAACGAGCACCATATAGCGCCATTGGGCCAGGCAGAAGTCCTGGCGTGATGAAACCGGATTTAGTTGCGTTTGGTGGTGACACAGACGAGTACTTTCATGTTTTAGGTAAAGGTAAGAAGCCTGTAATCATACCCCAGCTAGGAACAAGCTTTGCCTCTCCTTACGCCTTACGAGCAGCTGTTGGTGTTCGGGCAATTTTAGGGAACGATTTGAGCCTACTAGCAATCAAAGCTTTGTTAATTCATGCGTCAAAACAGCTTGATCATCCTTGTACAGAAGTTGGCTGGGGAAAACTGCCTGAAGACTTGAACGACATTATAGTCAGCCCTGATGGTGTTGCCCGTATCGTCTACCAAGGTGAATTGAAACCAGGAAAATACTTACGCGCTTCTCTTCCAATACCTGAAGGTGGCTTGAAAGGTAGAATAAACTTAGCGGCAACTTTCTGTTATGCAACAACCACTGATCCACAAGACCCAGCTTCCTATACAAAAGCTGGTTTGGAAGTGACATTCCGGCCAAATGATTCAAAAATCAAAGACGGAAAACAAAATGCTGAAACCAAGGGATTCTTTGAACTGGCCAAATATTCAACTGAAAGTGAGCGACGTTCTGACATGGGCAAATGGGAGACCGTCTTACATAATTCGAAGAACATGCTAGGTTCAACTCTAAAAAATCCTGTATTTGACATTCATTATAACGCTCGTGAGGCCGGTGCAAGCATAGCCAGCCATAAGGCAGAAAAAATCAAGTATGCTCTTATAATTACCATTAAGGCATCAAAGCACCAAGACCTGTATAACGAAATTTTACGTACTTATAATCAGGTGCTCGTGCCAATTCAACCGCAAACATCAATTCCTATTCGTTCGTAATCCTTCAAGACATAATGCCCCTCAATTTGAGGGGCATTTCTTTGCACAAAAGTGCACAAATTTGCACAATTTTTTTGAACAACTTTTTACCCTTCCGGCCCGCATGGCGGCTGGATCCGTCAAGGATCCGTGCGTGCACAAAAAAACGCGTTTTTTCTGCGCGCAGGTGACGGGGGAACAGCCCGCGTTTCAGGGGGTAAATAGCATTCCCCGAACGATGTCGCAGAGATACAACAGAATGGCTGTATTTCTCACGCTGAGCGTGAAAAAGACGTGAGGGCTTTTGATTTGATGGGGTGAAAGGTAAGGCCGTCAAAATCGCACTGAGACGGCGAGAACATGCAGTCAACGCGGTGGGATTGCGTAAGAGTCTGACTGTCGATGATGGCAATCAGCAGGAAAGCGTCGTGAAATTATCTGACTGATACAGGAGCTGGAGAGTCGGGGCATAAATTTTTTATGCCCCGGCGAAGCAGCAGACAAGCGAAGCGCGTCAGGATGTGGGCTGGGTGTCTAACAGTGCGTAAGGGTTAAAGCGGATCACCTCTTCGCCAAGCCAGTCATTGATGTGCTTCATGGCCTCCATGACAGGCATCAGCTCGTTAATTGCGTAAACCCGCGCGGCCTTCTCCACATCACCAAACGCACTTTTTTCGCCCGGCATCGCCCCCATCAGTTGCGGCGGAACGCGGTGCGCAGCCAGCACATCATCACGGGATGCCGCCTTAACATTCATGAACTCATCTTTTGCGGTGATCTGCTGGAACGGCAAAATTTGCACCCCCTCTTTGCCCCCGTTGGGCGCATGAATGAGCACGTTTTTAAACGCACCACCACCACGCGCGCCCTGTAACGTTTCTTTCAGGGAGTCCATGCTTTCGCGGTTTACCTGCGCTGCACCAATGTAGATGATGCACCCGGCGTGGGAGCCGTTGTCGTAGTACAGTTTTCTGAACATGTCCGCCGAATGAGAAAGGCTGGCCGAGAGTAATGCGCCAAGATATTCCGGCATGCCGTAGATTTCCTGATTAATATCCGGATTCATCAGATGGCACACTTTGCCAGGGCGAAACTGAAACGCGTCCTTGCCATCCTGCACATACCACCATGATTCAAGATCGCTTCCGCGTCGCATGTATTTCGCCAGTGCGTGCCGTAATTTAAGCGGTTCGCCGAGCATATTGCTCCGAAGCTCAAGGAATGCGTTACCGAACACAAACCAGTCCAGCGCCAGCGCCGAGAAATCCTGCCGGGAAAGCAGCGGGTGCGGGATGTAGCAACCGAGTAATACATTGCGCTTAAAGTAAAGCGCAGACTGATGCCAGGACGTTTGCCGGGCAGCTCTTGCCAGACCGTACCAGTCCACCGGGGTTTCATACCACCGCCCGTTATCAGCACAGTACATATTGTCCAGCAGATCATGCCCGGTCAGGCGATAAGGACCATCAAATGTGAATGCACTGAGCGATGATTCTTTCCTGAGCGCATCAGCGAGATCAATGCGTGAACTCATGCGCACTTTTTTATTTTTTCTGCTCATCAGAACTCCATAACCGTGAAACGCTCGTTTTCTCCTTCGCCGCCAATTGGTTCGTT